>Ga0207695_10000029_pt1 | contig 548364 bp, 509 predicted proteins | sample KBSC54metaG_FD_184354 | JGI IMG/M metagenome (GOLD analysis project Ga0207695, IMG submission 184354) | Corn rhizosphere microbial communities from Kellogg Biological Station, Michigan, USA - KBS C5-4 metaG (SPAdes) (version 2) | ecosystem: Host-associated > Plants > Roots > Rhizosphere >... | reverse complement strand
GCTATCCCGGCCAGCTCCGACGAGACGAGCGCTACCGCTAAATCCCGCCGCACGAAGGGGTCAAAATTGGACGCCGATGAGGGGTCAAGTTTGGACGCCGGTTGACAGCAGCTTGCGCAGATCCGGTCCGACGTCGGCAATGACGTGAATTCGCAGTTTGCCGCTGCAGGTCGTGATCTCAGCGGAGCAAACCAGATGGCCTACGGCAGGGGTGTCGCTGCAGGGGAGGCGCCGGTGATCGCCGCGCAATTCAATCAGGATGTGGCAAACCAGCTGGCCGCCACGAATGCATTGTACGGCGCTGGCAACACCACGGCCAATATGCTGACCCAGATGCAGCAGAGCGACCTTGCCAATCGCGGCCAGGGCGTTACCGCCGCGCAATCGGCGCTCGATGCCCGGAACTACGGCGCCAACGCCACTCTGGCGGAGGAGGCACAACGCCGCGGCATCCCCGTGCAAGCATTGAGTCTGCTCGCGCAGATAGGTGTGCCCATCGCGCAACTTGGCCAGCAAGGCAATAGCACGACAACGGGGACACAGGAGAAATCCGGGGTCGATCAGTTCGCGACGCTCGCCAGTGGAATCAGCTCTCTCGTGAATGCGTTCAAATCCCCCAGTTCTGGAAAGCAGCAATGACCATCGATTCCGATTCCAATTTGACTGGTGCTTCGTTTGACCTGGCTCATGCGGGCTATGCGGAAATGCCTGATCCCAGCCACGAGCAGGAGCGTGAGTCGATCGGAAGTGACAGCGCGTCCTTGCACGACGCGGCCGAGCGGCGAGCCGATCCACAGGCCGGAGTCGTCGTCAGGCAATACACCAACGCTGAGGGCAAGCGTGCGGCCGCAAACGAGGCCGTGACGCTCTCCCGCGCCGCGCGCGACTATGCGAGCGCGACAGCGAATGACAGGCTAGCCGCCGAAGGCGAGTCGTCGGAGGCTCTCGCTGCCAGGATCGACGAGCTGCGCGCTGACGTCGCGGCCAACGATACGGAGGCGCCCGAGTTCTACGGATTCGAGAAACCCGAGGCGGACGAAGAAGACGAGGAGCCTTCGCCATCAGAGGCGACACTCCGCTCTGGGCAAACGTCTACGGCGCGCGATCCGGATATCGAGATGCTGATGCAGCATCCGCAGGTCCGTCTGGCGCTCGAGGAAAAAGTTGGTGAAGTCGAGCAAGCGCGCCGAGGCTATGTGGAAGGGCTCGATGTAGCCATGCAGATGGCCCAGGCGAGCTTTGTCAGCCAGTTTCCGGAGCTGGTCGGGCTTGCTCCAGAACAGCTTCCCGTCGTGCTGGCGCAAATGGCACGCCAGGATCCCGCAAGGCTGTCGCGCATTCAGGCGATCGTGGCGGCGAGCGAGCAGTTGCGCGCCCGTCAGGGTGAGGAAATGCGGCGAACTGCCGATGCCTCACGACGCAATTTTCAGGACTACGCAAAGGCGGAGGATGTCCGGCTCGAGGCTCTGCTCAAGGGAGAGGCGAGAGACGTCCGGCAAGCCGTTGCCCAGGAGATCATGGCGTCAGCCAAGGCCAGCGGGCTCGAACCGGACGAGTTGCAGCGCCTCTTCGACAGCGAGCCATTGATGCGCAATGCGACGTTCCAGCGCATGATGTACGATGCTGGAAAGTACAGGCTCATGATGAAGGCGAGGGATGCCGTCGCGGCAAAACCCATACCTCCGGTGCAAAGGCCGGGCATGGCGGTCAGCCGCGGTGAGCGCGATCAGCATGATCTGCGTGCCCTAAGCGCGCGGCTTTCAAGTTCTGGCGATCTCAAGGACGCGGTTGCGCTCTATCAAGCAAAGACTGCCGGTCGGCGGTAAGAGCGTCGTCGAAGCGTTCCGATCGAGGCCTTTGCGTCAGCAATTTTGAGACGTGAAATCGCTCGGTCCTGCCGCAAGCCCATTATCGTCGCCTAACCGCCAGCCGAAACTTCTCGCGATCATGGGTCGATCGCGAGGCCGGTTCGGCAGCTCTTACGATAGGATAATCCACCATGAGTGAGGATAGCAGGAATTTCATTGAACGCGCCGAGTCCATCACGGGAAATCTCTACGGCGAGCCGATGTCTCCGAACCGGATCGCAGAGAATTTCGCGCTCTATGGTCTGCGGAAGCGTGTGGCTGCGCTCGAGCGGTTCGATGCCGAGTTGGGCGGCGAGATCGATTCGAGTCCCCAGAGCCTAAGAAAGCGCGTTCAGCTCGTCGACCTGCGCAGGCGTATGAGCAGTCTTCACGAGGCGCTTTGCAAAGCGAAGCGATGACCCATCCATTGTTGACGGCGCTCGCACAGGCACGGATGCGCGAGGCACCAATATTCGCCAGATGGTGTGAGCTGAATAATCTGGCTCCCTGTCCGGCGACCCCTTCGTCGGTGGCGCGCTTCGTCGACGATTGTGCATCCCTCGGGGTGATCAGGCTCTGGTCGGCCGTGCAGGAGATCTCGCGAATGCATGCGTCGATGGGGCTTGCCGATCCCACGCTCGGCGGCCCCGCGGCAGTTGCGATGAGCGCCATTGCTGCGATCCCTCCACCACGATCCTGGCCGCAGCGGTTCAAGGACCGGTTCGGCGAGCTTCCCTACGATATCCAGGCCTATCTTGCAGCTCACGAAGCGCAGCGAGAGCGCGCGCTCCGGCGTGCGCAGAACGAAGCCGCATCCGCCAGCCGGAAGCTGGCGGCGCTTGAAACTCAATTGAGGAACGGAACGGATGGCGACGAAGCAGCAACGCGCGACGAGACTTGAAGATCGAATCGAGGAACTACGCACCGAGATCGACGGCATCATAGACGAGCGCGTGGCGAAGATCGCAAGCCAGAGCCCCGGAGTGCCGCCCAAGGTGATCCGCAACCTGCTAACGGCTCGCGCGCCGGCCTGCCGTTGCGCGCAGTACATGGAGCTGTGCAGCAGCGAGGCGAAGAATTCGGATTGAGTCCGCTGGGCCTGCGCGCTCCGGATTCCATAAGGCGACGATGGCGCGCGCCCCTACAACAAGGAATCAGAATGACTCTTTACAAATGGTCTCAGACAGCATCTGCCGATGCGACGGTAGACTCGACGATCAATTGGGCGGAAGGGCAATCACCTTCCAGCGTCAACGATTCGGCGCGCGCGATGATGGCGGCGATTGCCAAATATCGTGACGACGTTGCCGGGGCGATCGTGACGAGCGGGACGAATACGGCGTACGCGATTGCGTCCTATCAGTCGTTTAGCTCGCTTGCGGTTCTCGCCAACCAGGTCATTGCGTTTACGCCTCACACGACTTGCGGCAGCACTGTCACGCTCAACGTTGACAGTCTTGGTGCAAAACCATTGCGCACAGCCCCGAGCGTTGAACTTCCTGCTGGAACGATCATTCAAGGCACGCCGTATCTTGCGGTCTACAATGCCAGCGATGCGGCCTTCTATCTGCAAAGCTTCTTCGGCAATCCTTATGGCATTCCGATTGGCGCCAGCGTTGATTTCTGGGGCTCCACGGCGCCGAACAGCTCGTTTGTGCTTGCTTACGGTCAGGCGATCTCGCGAACGACGTACTCGTCCCTGTTCTCACTTCTTAGTACGACTTATGGCACGGGTGACGGATCTACAACCTTCAATATTCCTGACCTTCGTGGGCGAATTATTGCGGGTAAGGATGACATGGGAGGTTCGGCGGCATCACGGTTAAGTAGTGCGGGCATTACAACTGGCGGCGCAACGACGCTTGGTGGTTCTGGCGGCGCGGAGACTAAGGCGCTTATCACGGCTAATCTGCCGCCCTATACGCCTTCCGGCAGCGTCTCCATTTCCAACGTCTCGGTAAATTATAGTGTGAGAAGCACTGCGTCCACACCCGGTGACGATCCCGCCCGGCTATCTCTTGGCTTCTCTGCCGGGTCTGCGGCGGGGACGCTTTCGGCAAATTTCGCAAGCGGCACCGCATCTTTTAGCGGCTCTGCTCAGGGCGGCACCAGTACGCCCATCGTTGTTCTGCAACCTACCATCATCGCAAACAAGTTGATGCGGATTATTTAACAAACTTGAACCAGTCGCTTCCCCTATCGATAAGGCGATATTTGCCACGAACAACAATGAAGCGGTCGACAGGGGGAAGGACTCGATTAAACTTCGCGGCCTTACGTCGGAAGTGACGCACCAGGCGGGGGCCGTTCTCCCCAAGGAGAGAGAATTTCTTTTCTGATTTCGTCCCATTGGGCGATAAAATCAGGCGCTCCCATAAAATGGGGCGAGCGGACGTCTCACAAAGTTCAGCGATCTTGCTCTCCGGATCGCTAGTGTACTGTAAGGCTCGGCTTGAGTAGGCCAGATCAATATCGCGAAGCCATTCTTTCGCACCTGCGACTGAGGTGAGAAAGCGTAAGTTTGGCGTCGATAGTTCGTTGGCTCTCGCCACCATAGCGGGAGTTTCGACCACTGCCCAGCGAACGTCTGGAGCCGATAATCTTGCTTGCTTGTAGTGCTGGCCGCAAGCGCCGCCGAAATCGAGGACCGTTGAGACGTCGGCCATCTCAGGCCACGCCTCATTAGGTTCGAATGAAACGGTCTTCCTGAATATCTCTTCGACCAAATCAGGATGCTCGTAACCCTCGATGGCTCCAGTCATTGAGGAACGCGGCGAATTGCTTCGGCAATAAATAGTCACATCCTGAAATGATGCCACCTCAACCCCTAGCTGAGTCAACCTATGGTAGACCTGAACGCCCTCACTCGGGCGAACGCCGATCGCTGGCAAAAGGCCAAGCTGACGCGAAGCGCTGAAGCCGCATCAATCGCAGCTCGGCTGTTCAAGGCCAAGGCCAAATATCAGGCTGTAGAGGCCCAGACCGGCGTCCCTTGGCCGGCCATTGCCGTCATTCACGAGCGGGAATCGTCCCAGCGATGGAATGCCTCACTGGCTCAGGGTGATCCCTGGAATCGGGCTTCGGTTCACGTTCCCGCCGGGCGCGGTCCCTTTGACTCCTGGGAAGCGGCCGCAATCGACGCACTGGCCAAGTGTCCGCCTTTCCTGGCGCGCCACAAGGATTGGACGATGGCCGGAGCCTTGACTGCGCTCGAGACTTACAACGGCATCGGCTACGCGGCCCATGCTGTGCCATCGCCATATATCTGGTCGGGTACCAATCAGTACCGGGCCGGAAAATATGTGCGCGATGGCCTCTATGACCCCAGCAAGGTCGATCCGCAGCTCGGGTGCGCGGCGCTGCTGATGGCGCTAGCGGAGATCGACCCAGACATCTGCTTCGCGGGGACCAGGATCGCAAAGAGTTCGATGAGTAGCGGTCAAGACAAACCTTCACTGACGAACCCGACGAATGGCTCGATCGGCGCGTTCGTCGTTAATTTGATCAGAGTCATCTTTGGAAGGAAATGAACATGAAGACCATTTTCGATGTGATCGTCTTCGCCGCCGGCTTCGGTGCCTGCTGGTTCTGCAAAGACGCGTTGCTCCGCTTTGTGACGAGCACCGAGGCCCAGGTCAAGTCGCTGGAGACCAAGCTTGCTTTGCTGCGGGCTACGCTGTGATGCTGGCAAGGATCAAGGCGGTCTGTCTGCATTCGATGACGATTGCATGGAGCTATTGCATCGCGCTTGCAGGTGCATTGGCCTCGATCGTCGATGATCTTGCCGACGCGCTGGGCGATCCCGGCGTCAAGGATCAAATCAGCGCGGCGATCGGCGATGTCAGGATGACGGGACGCGTCATGCTTGCAATCTCCGTCGTAACGATCATCGCGCGACTGCGGACCCTTCGGAGGACAAACTGATGTGGATGACGATCATCTCGTTCCTTGGTGGCCCGGTCGTCAAGGCGTTGATAGATGCCTACAGCATGAAGCTGAAGGCTGAGAACGTCGATACCAAGACCGCGGCGGATCTTGCGGGGGGCGAGATCGCAGCGCAGACGGCCGAAACCAAGACCGTCATGCAATTCAGAACAGCAGAACTCGGCTATTGGTACGAGCCGGACAAGTTGATCGGCTATTGCGTGACGGTCTATTTCGCGAAGCTGCTTGTCTGGGACAAGGTGCTCGGTCTCGGATCGACGGACCCTCTGGCGGGATTTGCGGCCATCACCGCCAATCTCGTGGTCTCCTTCTACTTCGCCAAGCGCGGCTTTGAGAATGTTGCAAGGATTATCAAGCGGTGAAAATGGCAGATGACGAAATCAGAGTGATCGTGGTTGAGACGCTGGCTGAGCAACAGAAGCTCCAGCAAGACAGCGTCGATGCGATCGTACTGAAGTCCGTGGCGTCGGTGCTGGCCTCCTTCGGAATTGAAGATGACGACCGAAAAGAGCTGAGAGCAGACTTCCAGCACCTCCGGCGGTGGAGGAAGAGCGTAGAGCAGGCGCAGAGTTACACTTTTAAGGCTGTGATTACCGTGATTGCCACTGGACTGATGGGGGCCGTCTGGCTTGGTGTGAAGGTCGTGCTGAGCAAGTGAGTGCCCGTGGCAGCGATGTTGCCACTCCGTCGACCAAACTCGTCCCACCCAATGAGTCGCGCCATGTACAGAATTCGTCTCGTCGATGGGACCGATGATGAAATTGCGGACACTTTGGCTGAGCTACATCGACGGACGTTCTTCGACGCTGCGGCGATTCCGCGGTTCGACGTCGGCGCGTGGTGGCTGACCTATCATGGCCATAATGCGGTCGCTTTCGCCGGCGTCCGTCCATCGACGCATGTTCGGAACGGAGGTTATTTTTCTAGGGTCGGCGTGTTGCAACGGCACCGAGGCCGTGGCCTTCAGCTGAGACTGATGCGTGTCATCGCGGCGAGGGGACGGCGTGTGGGGTGGGACGCCATCGTTTCCGACACGACTGATAGTCCGGTATCAGCGAATAACTTCATCAAGGCGGGTTACCGGCTCTTTGAGCCCGAGACCCTTTGGGCCTGGAAGCATACACTTTATTGGCGAAAATGGCTTCGTTGAGCAGAGTTTCCGTGGTGCGGAACGTCCATTTTGGCTTCTTCGCTGCCGGCCCCTCTGTGTACTGAGTCGGTATGGTTGAACCACTTGCGAAGTCGGCTTGGCCGCGCTTTAAGTTTGCTTGCAAATTCGGCGAGCACAAGCCGATGTAAGGGAGTGTCAAGGATGTCCACCAAGCCCCAATTGCCGGAACGTCCGTCGCGGGCGGCGGGAGAACCGACTGCACTTGACGGTTTGCTGGTCGTCGATTTCACGCGGGTGGTCGCAGGGCCCGCTTGTACCCAGACGCTGGCCGATTTCGGTGCGCGCGTCATCAAGATCGAGAATCCCGATGGTGGCGACGATACGCGCGCCTATGAGCACGCCGAGATCGGCGGCGAAAGCGCTGCCTATCTCAGTCTGAACCGCAACAAAACCGGAATTGCGCTCGATCTCGCTGTGCCTGAGGCGCGAGAGATTGCGCTGGATCTGATCCGCAAGGCGGACGTGGTCGTGGAGAACTTTTCCAGCGGAGTCATGAAGAAATTCGGCCTGGACTATGAGGCCGTCGCGCCGCTCAATCCGCGGCTGGTCTATTGCTCGATTTCCGCTTACGGGCGTACCGGACCGTTCGCCTCGCGCCCAGGCTTCGATCCGATCACGCAAGCTGAGAGCGGCTTCATGTCGCTTAATGGATTTGCGGACGGTCCCGCGGTTCGTACCGGCCCGCCCATCGTCGACATGGCGACGGGGATGTCGGCCTGCAATGCAATCCTTCTTGCGCTATTGGCGCGGGATCGGCTCGGCCGTGGTCAGCACGTCGAAGTCGCTCTGTTCGATGTCGCCATGGGAATGACCGGCTTTTATGGCATGGCTTATTTGATCAACGGCGAGAACCCCGGACGTTTCGGCAACTCGCCGAGCGGGTCGCCGACTGTCGGCGTCTACGAGGCGTCCGATGGTCCGCTTTACATGGCTTGCGCCAATGATCGGCTGTACCGACGGCTAGTCGTAGAGGTGCTGAACCGCCCGGACTTGATCAACCAGCCGCAGTTCGCGACGCGTAAGGCGCGTTCCGAAAACAAGGAACGCTTGCGTGCCGCTATCGCAGAGGTGTTCGCTGGCGACTCGCTCGAGAACTGGATGGTGAAGATGAAGCTGGCCAACATCCCGGTCGGCTATCTCCGGACGGTCGAGGAGGGATTCAATGCGCCCGAAGCGCGCGAGCGTGCGCGCCTGAGCCGGATCCCGCACCGCACGGCAGAATGGGTGCCGAACATTGAGCCGCCGATCAACATGAGCCTCACGGCCGCGATTGATCCTGTCGCCGCGCCGTTGTTGGGGGAGCATACCGAGGGCGTGATGCGCGAGACGCTTGGTTACGACAAGGACCGAATTGCGGCTTTGGCCGAAAAAGGAGCCTTCGGGCTGCGCAAGGCCGCGCCACGCAACTAAGCCTTGCGCCAGCTTGATTTGGCAGGGTTCCCGCCGCATAAATGCATGAGAGCGAGGGACGCGAATGGTGCCTGGTCAGGAGCCCTGCATGGGGCAGTCGGAGGCGACGGAGCCCGGCGAACGGGAATATGCGGCGATGATTGCCAAGGCCCTGTCGCTCGTGCCTCAGTTGCGCGAACGCGCGGCGCGCACCGAGGAACTGCGGCATCTGCCGCCCGAGACCGAGCGAGACCTGCATGAGACCGGCCTATTCCGGATGCTGCAGCCGAAGCGCATCGGCGGCTCCGAGCTCGACTATGTCGCTCTGATCGATTGTGCCGAATTGCTCGGACGTGCCGATGCATCGGTCGCCTGGAATTTGGCAAATCTGGCGAGCCACCACTGGATGCTCGGCATGTTCGAGCAGCGTGCGCAGGATTTGGTCTGGGGAAAGGACCCGGACGTCCTGATTGCGTCATCGTTCATCTTCCCCGCCGGCCGCGCGCGGAAGGTCGAGGGCGGATATCGGCTGCATGGAAGCTGGCCTTTCTCATCCGGCGTTGGGTCGTGCGCTTGGAACATGCTCGCGAGCGTCGTCTCGTCCGACGACGAGGCCGATGGCATCGAGTATCGCATCTTTCTGCTGCCAATGGCCGACTACAAGATCCTCGATACCTGGAACGTCGCCGGACTGCGCGGCACGGGATCGTCAGATGTCGAAGTCAGGGACGCCTTCGTACCCGAGCATATGACTGTTGCCGTGGGCGATCTTGCAGGCGGCGCGACGCCCGGCAGCAAGGTAAATCCCAATCCGCTGTACGCGCTGCCGGTGTTCTCGCTGTTTCCCTATGTTCTCTCCGGCGTCGCGCTCGGAAATGCGCAGGCCTGCCTGGATGACTATACGGAAGTCGCGCGTCATCGCATCTCGACTTACAACCGCGCGAAGCTGAGCGACTTCCAAAGCACGCAAATCAAGATCGCAGAGGCCTCCGCCAAGATCGATGCTGCGCGCCTCATCATGCGCTCGGCCTGTATCCAGGCGATGGGCGATGCTCGACGCAACCACTTGCCCGGCATGGCGACCAAAACCAAATATCGGCGCGACGGGGCGTTCTCGGTTAATTTATGCACAGATGCCGTCTCGATGCTGTTTGCGGCAAGCGGCGCGCGCGGCCTGTTCACGACGGGGGTCTTGCAGCGGCAATTCCGCGATGCGCATGCAATCAATTCGCACCTCGCATTCAATTTCGATGCGGCCGGAACCAATTATGGACGTGTGGCGCTCGGCCTGCCGTCCGAGAATCTTACGCTATGAGGCCGGCCGATGAATGACCAGCCAAAGCATCCGGCCGCTCCCGACCCAGCTAACGAGCTCGCGAGCGACAGCTCGTTGATCGATCCGCGTGACTTTCGCAATGCGCTCGGCACCTACGGAACGGGCGTCACGATCATTACGGCTACGGCCGCTGATGGGAAGCCGCATGGTATCACCTGCAATTCATTTGCATCGGTGTCCTTGAATCCTCCCCTGGTTCTCTGGAGCCTTGGAGTCTATTCATCGAGTCTGACCGTATTTCAGAACGCCAGCCATTTCACGGTTCACGTGCTGGATACCGCGCAGCAGGCGCTTGCAAACAAATTTGCGAAGTCATCCGAGGACAAGTTCGCCGGGGTGGATTGGACGTCGGGCCTCGGCAATGCGCCGGTGCTTGCCGAGAGCGTGGCGAATTTTCAGTGTCGATCGGTCAATCGCTATTATGGCGGCGATCACGTGATCTTTCTCGGCGCAGTCGAGGCATATGCCTACAGCGCCAAAGAACCGCTATTGTTTGCGCGGGGCACATATGGCCGGTTTCTCGCCGACGACGAGCGCAAGAAGTCGTAGTGCGATTCAGCGGTCTGTGGCCGAGAGCTTGTAGATCTCCAAGGCGTCTGCATCCGCGCCGCGCGCAGCCTTGGCAAGCCTGAAGATTTGTCCAGCGAGGGTCGCCATCGGCAGCGGCGTCGACGTTGCCTGGGCGACATCGGCGACTGTGTCGAGATCCTTCAGCATCGTTGCGATGTGTCCGAGCGGCGGTGAGTGGATGCCCTGGACCATGCGCGGCACAAAGAGCTGAAGCGGGATCGAATCCGCGAAGCCGCCGGCGAGCGCTTCCGGCAAGCGGCTAGCGTCAATTCCCGCATTCGAGGCAAAGCGTGTTGCTTCCGCCAACACGGCCATTGCGCATCCGACGATCACCTGGTTGCACAGCTTCGTGGTTTGGCCAGCCCCGGTCGGACCCATGTGGGTGAACCTGCGTGCCATCGCGAGCACGTAGGGCCGTACCCTTTCGATATCCGCCGCTTCTCCGCCAGCCATGATCGCCAACGTGCCTTCCTCGGCACCCTTGGTGCCGCCGGATACCGGCGCATCGATCCAGCCCGCTCCGTTCGCGGTTTTCAATCGTACTGCAAGCTCGCGCGCGGCGTCGGGGTGGATCGACGAGAAATCGACCATGAGCTTGCCTGCGCCGGGAGCTGCGGCGACTCCCTCTGGTCCAAAAATGACATCTTCGACTGCGGCAGCATCCGTCACGCACATGAAGACGATAGCGCAGTTCGCAAGCAGCTCACGTGGCGTGCCCATACGCTTGGCGCCGGCTTCGACGAGCGGAGCGACCTTGCCCTCCGAACGGTTCCAGACGCTGACCTGATAGCCGGCCTTGAGCAGGCGCCGGGTCATCGGCGTTCCCATCAGTCCAAGGCCAAGATACCCGAGCTTTTCGACGCCTTGCGGGCTTGCCTTGCTCGCGTCAGCCATAGGTTGCCTCCTTCTGTCGCAGCGCAACGGCGTGCAACCGATGCTGCACCATACACAACGCATTCCACGACTAAAGTGGGCCGGCATGCATGGCTTGCCTGACTGTTTGAACCATGAAACATTTGGGCTGGTCGGGTTGGGTGCCGTCGATCGGCGCCGGAGCAGCGGAGTGGGCACGATGCGGGCAATTTCGAGGTGGATGCTGACAACAGGGGCCGTGGTGGCCATGATCGCGGGCGCGAGCGCCTCGCGGGCGCAGCAGACGATCCGCGTGGGCTGGACCATCCCGGCTGAGGAATCCAAATATTGGATGATGCGCAGGCCGGCCGAATTCCCCGATATCGGCAAGACCTACAATATCGAATGGACCCAGTTTCAAGGCACCGCGCCGATGACGCAGGCGCTGGCGGCAGGCGCTCTGGACTGCGCGACGCAGGCGCCGCTCTCACTCGCCAACGGCGTGGTCGGCGGCAATCTTAAGGCGTACATCGTGGCGCAGCATGTATTCGAGAAGCCCGGCGGCTTCTCGGTCTACTGGGCAGTCATGGATGACTCTCCGATCAAGAGCATCGCCGATCTTAAGGGCAAGACGGTCGGCATTTCCGTGATCGGCGGCGGCACCCAAGGTCCGTTCAACCTGCTCCTGAAGCAGAATGGCATCGATCCGGCGAAGGACATCAAGTTGGTTGAGGTCGGGTTTGCCGTCTCCGAAGATGCACTGCGCCAGGGCCGGGTCGATGCGGTCAACATGAACCAGCCGTTTGCAGCACGGGCCGAGGCCAAGGGCGGCACGAGAAAGCTGTTCTCACTGTCGCAGGCCATGCCGAACATCGTGCACATCCTGGAAGCCTGCCGTGCCGATTTCGTCGACAAGAACCCGGAACTGGTCAAGGCTTATGTCCGCGACATCACGTCTGGCATGAAGAAGGTGCTGGCGAATCGCGAAGAGACGTTGAAGGTCGTCAATGAAGTTCTGAAGGCTCCTATTCCGGTGCTTGAGACCTATCTGCTCAAGGATAATGACTTCGGGCGTGATCCCGGCGCTGCCCCGAATTTTCCTGCGATCCAGAAGATGCTCGACATCTACGCGGAGACGGGAATGTTGCCAAAACTGGATGTGGCGCAGTTCAAGCACCCGACGATCGTCGCGCCGCTGCAATAAGCGTCGGCGGCTCCGGGATCAACGAGGTCGCAATGTCCCGCCGCGTGCGGGACGTTGTGTGAAGATGATACAAGCATGAAGAAGCTGCGATCACGGATAACGACCGACGGTCTCGACCGAGCGCCCCACCGTGCATTCATGCGTGCCATGGGGCTCGACGACGCGGCCATTGCTAAGCCGATGGTGGGCATTGTCAGCATGAAGGGCGAGCAGACGCCCTGCAACATGACCCACGATTTCCAGGTGGCTGCGGCCAAGGCCGGAATCGAGGAAGCCGGGGGCACACCGCGCGAATTCTCGACCGTCTCGGTGTCGGACGGCATCAGCATGAATCACGAGGGGATGAAGTTTTCGCTGTTTTCGCGTGAGCTGATCGCTGACTCCATCGAGGCTGTCGTGCACGGCCTCGCTTATGATGCGCTGATTGGATACGGTGGATGCGACAAGACGCTTCCGGGCGTGATGATGGGCATGGTTCGCTGCAACGTGCCTTCCATCTTCATATATGGCGGCAGTTCGCTGCCGGGGCGCGTGGATGGACGGACACTGACCGTCCTCGACTCCTACGAGGCCGTCGGCAGCTTCATGACCGGCGAAATCGACGCGGCAACGCTCGAGCGGATCGAGCGCGCGTGCTTGCCGACGATAGGTGCTTGCGCCGGCCAGTTCACCGCAAACACCATGGGGATGGTGTCGGAAGCGATGGGCCTGACCATTCCCAACGTGTCGATGGTGCCCGGCGTCTATGCCGAGCGCGCGCAGATATCGCGTCGAGCTGGGCGTCTGATCATGGAGATGCTAGAGCATGGAGGACCTCTGCCGCGCGACATCGTGACGCGGAAATCCCTGGAGAATGGGGCGGCGATCGTCGCTGCGACAGGTGGTTCGACCAATGCGGCGTTGCACTTGCCGGCGATCGCGAACGAGGCCGGTATCGCGTTCGCGATCGATGACGTTGGGGAGGTCTTTGCCAGGACGCCGCTGATCGGAAACCTGCGGCCGGGCGGCAAGTACACGGCCAAGGACGTCTACGATATCGGCGGCGCGGCGGTTGTGATCCGCGAGCTGATCCAGAGTGGGCACATCGACGGTAGCTGCCTGACCATTGCGGGTCGTACGCTCGCGGAAGAATATGGTGCGGCCAATGCGCCCGATGGCGAGGTCGTTTACGCGGCCCGCGCACCGATTATGCGCGATGGCGGTGTTGCGGTGCTGAAGGGAAACCTTTGTCCGGATGGAGCGGTTATCAAGGTTGCGGGTTTGAAGAGCCAGCTGTTCGAGGGCGTGGCGCGTGTCTTCGAGGATGAAGAGGCCTGCGTCGCGGCTGTTCGTGACCGCAATTACAAGGCCGGCGAAGTCTTGGTGATCCGCAATGAGGGGCCGGTCGGCGGTCCCGGCATGCGTGAGATGCTCGGCGTCACCGCGCTGATCTACGGCCAGGGTATGGGCGAGAAGGTCGCCCTCATTACTGACGGTCGGTTTTCCGGCGCCACGCGCGGCATGTGCATCGGCTATGTATCCCCGGAGGCGTTTGTCGGCGGTCCTTTGGCGCTCGTCCGCGACGGCGACAAGATCCGGATTGATGCCGTCGGCCGCCGCATGGATCTGTTGGTCGAAGAGCAGGAACTCGTCGCACGTCGACGCGATTGGAAGCAGCCCCCACCGCGCCATCGCGCTGGTGCGCTCGCAAAATATGCGCGTCTGGTCGGTCAAGCACCGGGTGGAGCGGTCACGCATGAGGGGCCGGCGGAGTGGCCATGGTTCGATTGAGGCATCGCGTCCGTACGAAAAGGCGGTCGGTCTGGCAGGTTTCTTGCTAAGCTCGAGCAGCTGATGGTGGACATGTCGTAGAGGGTTGCGTGTCGTTCGCGCGTGGGTGAAGCGAGAGACGGGATGAAGGTCGTGCCTTCGAGATCGAGCGAATGGGTGGAACCGGTGACAACGCAAAAGCCGGCTTCTGCAATCATCGAGATTGACCGCGTCTCGCAGATCTTCCAGACCTCGGCGCGCAAAGATCATTTGGCATTATCGGACATCTCGTTGACGATCGAGGAGGGCGCGTTCGTCTCCATTCTCGGTCCGTCCGGCTGTGGCAAGTCGACGCTGCTCTACATCGTCGGAGGGTTTGTCAGCCCAACGAGCGGCGCGGCGAAGATGAAGGGTCAGGCGATCACGGGGCCAGGGCCGGATCGCGGTCCTGTGTTCCAGGAGTTCGCGCTGTTTCCTTGGAAGACCGTGCTGGGCAACGTGATGTATGGACCGCGCCAGCAGGGTGTGCGCGCCACCGAAGCCGAAACCCAGAGCCGCGCGCTGATCGAGATGGTCGGGCTCAAGGGATACGAGAGCTTCTACCCCAAGGAGCTGTCTGGCGGCATGAAGCAGCGCGTCGCTCTGGCCCGGACGCTCGCCTATCACCCCGAAGTCCTGTTGATGGATGAGCCGTTCGGCGCGCTCGACGCTCATACCAGGACGCGCCTCCAGAACGATCTTCTTAATATCTGGGAGCGCGACCGCAAGACGGTGCTGTTCGTCACCCATTCGGTCGACGAAGCCGTCTTCCTCTCGGACAAGGTCGTGATGATGTCGAAGTCTCCCGGCCGTATCAGGGAAGTCATCGATATCGATTTGCCGCGACCGCGGCGTCGCAATGAGCTGTTGCTCGATCCGCGCTACCAGAAATACGTCGTCGACATCGAGCGCATGTTCGATGAAAGCGACGAGGGCGGCTCAGCCTCATGATCTCACCAGCCACGATGGTGAAACGTGCTGCGCCAGTGCTGGCGTGTATCGGATTGTTGGCGATATGGCAGATCGCCTCGCTCGCGCTGAAGCACGACAGTTTCCCGACGGCGCTCGAGGCGATCCGCGCAATCCCAGATATTCTTGGTGATAAGGAATCGCTGATAAATATCCTGGCCTCGCTTCGCCGCATGGCGATCGGGTTTGGTATTGCCGTGCTAGTTTCGATTCCGCTTGGCCTGTTGATGGGCCGCAGCCGGGCCGTAGCGGCCTTCTTCAATCCGCTGCTGATGGTGATCTATCCGGTGCCGAAGGCGGCCCTGATGCCGATCATCATGCTGTGGCTGGGCGTCGGCGACATCACAAAGACGCTGGTGATCTTTCTCGGTGTCAGTCTCCCGGTGATCTATCACAGCTTCGAAGGCGCCAAGGCGGTCGAGGAGAAGATGTTGTGGTCAAGCGCGGCGATGGGGCTTTCGTCCGCACAACGCCTCGTCCGGATCGTGCTGCCTGCCGCGCTGCCGGAGATCCTGACCGGGTGCCGCACCGGCTTGGTGCTCGCGCTGATCACGATGATCACCAGCGAGATGATTGCCCGCCAGTCGGGCGCAGGGAATATCCTGTTCAACGCGCTAGATATGGGGCAGTACGACACGGTCTATGCGATGATCATCATCGTGGGCGCGATGGGCATTTGCCTCGATGCGGTCTTCGAGCGCGTCCGCGCAAGGCTCGTGCGCTGGTCCGAGCCTCAGTTCGATATTCCCCTGAGCTTCTCATGATTTCACGCGTCATCTCAGCAAATGTTCTCTTTGGGCTTGCGCCAATCGCGTTGGTGATCGCGCTGTGGCAGGGTCTGGTGTCGTTTGGTTTCGCGCCCACGGTCTTGTTGCCTCCGCCGGGAGTCGTATTTAGCCGTCTGCTCCAACAACTCGTCACATGGACGTTTCAGCTTGAGATCGCTGCGACCCTGATCCGGCTGTTCGCCGGCTTCGCGATTGCGGTTGTGCTTGGCGTCAGTATCGGTATCGCGGCTGCTGCCAGTCCAGCGATCAATGCCGTGGTACGGCCGATCGTGCGGGTGCTGGCGCCATTGCCGAAGGTCGCACTCTATCCCGCGCTGTTGTTGTTGCTCGGTTTTGGCCACGGGTCGAAGATCACGCTGGTGACGGCGGACGCTCTGTTCCCGATTCTGCTGTCGACCTATTACGGGGCTTCGATGGTGGAACAGAAGTTGATCTGGTCGGCCATGGCCGCTGGAACGCCGCGCCATGAAATCCTGTTCAAGGTGGTGTTGCCGGCAGCAATGCCATCGATCCTGACGGGATGCCGGATCGGCCTTGTCATTTCCTGCATCGTGGTGTTTCTGGCCGAGATGATCACGTCCACAGACGGCCTGGGCCATGCCCTCGTGACGGCGGCCCGCACCTTCCAGGCTGTCGACATGTTCGTACCGCTGATCACGATCTCGCTGCTGGGGTTGATCCTCAATGCGCTCTTGGGCGCCCTGCGATCGTACCTCTTGCGAGGATTCCCCGAAGCGTGAACCGACAAGAATCCAGAAGACCGGGAGTGAACCATGCTGGCTGATCGTATCGAAGCAAAGTGGATCGACGCGTTTTGCGAGATCTTTGAGCGATGCGCGGTCAAAGCCGGCGACACCGCGGCAATTCTCTCGGAGACGCAGTCGCGCGCCCTTAACGTGCATTTGGCGGAGCTTGCGCTGCTGCGAATGGGAGCAAAGCCCTTTCATGTCGTCATGCCGACGCCGCGCAATCGCAACATCGTGCCCGTTCGCTCGACCGGCGCGAGCGAGGCGATCCAAAAGCTTGGTCCGGTCATCACTGCGCTTCAGCAAGCTGGCTTCGTGGTGGATTGCACCATCGAAGGCCTGATGCATGCGGTGGAGACGCCAGAGATCCTGAAGGCCGGCGCGCGCATCCTGGTGATCTCCAACGAACATCCCGAGGCATTGGAACGGATGGTGCCGGATCCTGCACTGGAGAAGCGCGTTCGCGCGGCGGCAAAGATGCTGCGTGGAACCAAGCGCATGCGGGTCACTTCGAAGGCCGGCACAGCACTCGAGGTGGATATGGTCGGCGCGTCGACGGTCGGCGTATGGGGCTGGACTGACAAGCCCGGCACGCTAGCGCATTGGCCAGGTGGCATCGTCGTCAGCTTCCCAAAGAGTAGGACGATCAATGGCACGCTCGTGATGGCGCCGGGCGATATCAATCTCACGTTCAAACGGTATCTGACGTCGCCGGTGAAGATGACCTTGAAGGACGACTATGTCGTCGAGCTAGAAGGTGAGGGCACTGACGCGGCGATGATGCGGGCTTATCTGGCGGCCTGGGGCGATCGAGAGGCCTATGCCGTCTCTCATGTCGGTTTCGGCATGAATCCGGGGGCGCGCTATGAGGCGCTGTCGATGTACGACCAGCGCGACACGAATGGCACGGAGATCCGGGCCGTCTCCGGCAATTTCCTGTTTTCGACCGGAGCCAATGAATTCGCGGGGCGCTACACGGCTGGTCATTTCGACCTGCCGATGATGGGAACGACCATCGAGCTGGATGGTGTCGCGGTGGTGCGAGATGGCGTCCTTCAGGACGTCTTCGGTTAGCTGCGGTCGAGTACCGGCGGGCGAGCCAGGTCGAAGTGCTTGAGCAGGTCCACCATGGCCTGTAGCCGCTTCACGCGATAGGCATCGAGATCGAGGCCTGAATAATCGAGGAATCCTGCGCCCGTCCGCAACCCGATCCGGCCTTCATGCATGTTCCGCGAAATGACGTCCGGAGCGCGATAGCGGTCGCTGCCGAGTGCGCCCTCGAGGTAGCGGCTGGCGTAGTACAGAATGTCGCCTCCGCCCCAATCGATGAATTCGAGTAGCCCGAGTACAGCATAGCGAAAGCCGAATCCGTAGCGAATAGCCTTGTCGATCTCCTCAGCGCTGGCGACACCTTCCTCGACCATACGTGCGGCTTCATTCATCGCCAGCGCCTGGATACGCGGCACGATGAAGCCGGGCGTGGCGGCGCAAACCACCGGCACCTTGCCGATACCTTCGAGCAGCGCCTTGACCTCGTCGATGATGGTGGGATCGGTGGCTTTTCCGGGCGAGACTTCCACAAGCGGGATCAGATAGGCTGGATTGAGCCAGTGCACGTTGAGAAAGCGGCGCGGATATTCGATAGCGCTGGAGAGATCATCGACAAGGATGGTCGACGTCGTCGATGCAATGATCGTGTCAGGGCCGACCTGTCGCGAAGCGACCCCCAGCACCTCGCGCTTGAGCTCGACGACCTCCGGGACTCCCTCGAACACCATTCCGGCTTTGGATAGAGCGATGCTGCTTTGGCCGGCCGGTACCACCGTGACCCGCGCGATGAGCGGATCAACATCCGCCTCGGTCAGCAACCCAAGCTTCGACAGACTGGCAAAGGTCTTCCTGACTTCGCCGAGGGCGTCGGCTTCCAGTTTGGCAAAATCATCCGCTGAACGCGCCTTAAAGTCGATCATCGTCACCGAGTGTCCCGCATAAGCGAAAGCGACGGCGATGCCGCGGCCCATGCGACCGGCCCCGAGACAGGCAATGTTGGCGCGGTTGCTCATCGATCAGAATCCCTCGTGAAGCAGGGTCTGCAATTCGGCCTTATGAAGCTTGCCGAGCCCCAACGTCTCCAATGTTCGGCCACCCCGCATAAAATCCTCGCCGCAGATTGCACCGCCGATGGCCAGGAAAGCTTTGGCCAAAGGTGTGGCCGCGCCCGCGACGCCTGCGGCGGAGACCAGTAGCGACAGCCCAAGCCGCAAATCCTCGCGCATATAGCGGTGCTCTTTCAGGACGATCCGTTCGCGCCAGTCGCCGGAATCGGTCAACCGGTCATGCGAACCACGGCCATACATCCATATCTCGCCTTCTTTCGCGTAGTGATGGGCAAGTGGAAAATGCGGCGCGCCATATCCCAGCGCCTCGCGCACGGCGATCCGTTCGGCATCGAGCGCGTCAGTCACGCGTCGAATCGCGGCCTGCGTACCCTCCTTGTGAATATCCCACCGCTCGAAATGCTCGAGCGGGCCTGCGTTCATCACGATCAACGGTGGATGGATGATGCAGCCCGCATTCATGAGCGCACCGGACAGCGCATCCCCGCACGGCTCGATTACATCAGGGAAAGCGCGTCCAATCACATCAAGCGCATGTGGCGCCCGATCGAGCGGAAATACGCCGACCGGCAGCCGTTTGGCGCGGATCGTGATCGCGACCTCGAACGGCCCGTGCTTGCGGGTAAGCCACGGTAGCGTCCCCGTTTCGGCAAAGCTTGCCTTGGCGTGATTACCGGCGTCCCTCGCAGCCTGAGCGAAGATCATCGAGCCAAATGTCGCGGGCGGTAGAAACACGACTTGGCCGTCCCGCAGGTGCGGTGCAAGCAGGTGCGCGATATCCTGCTGCGCGAAGGCGGGGGCAGGACAAAGGATCAACTCGACTTCTTTGACCGCTTCGGCGATGTCGGTGGTCACCAGCGCCAGCTTCACATCCTGGCGGCCATTGTGATCCTTCACGAGAATGCGGGAGCCGGCGGCGCGGTGCGCTTCGACCTGCTCAGCGTCACGGCGCCAGAGTCGAACCTCGTGGCCCGACAGCGCAAAGTCGCCGGCGGCCGCAAAAGAGCCGTTTCCCCCACCCAGAACCGCAATCTTCAAGAGGCTTCTCCTTGCGCGCGCGACTGCGCATCGAGCTGCTTCAGCAGGAAGTGCCGGACCTTGCCCAGCGCCGTGCGCGGAATGTCGGCGACGAAGACGATGTCGCGTGGAACCTTGTAGCGGGCGAGCTGGGCCTGAACGTGCGCTCTCAACTCGTCGGCTTCGATCCGGCAGCCCGATCGTCGGATGACATAGGCAATCGGCACCTCGTCCCAGCGTGGGTCTGGCCTTCCGATGACGGCGCATTCGCTGACATCGGGATGCTCGAGCAGGACGCGCTCGACCTCAGCGGGATAGACGTTCTCGCCGCCGGAAATGATCATATTCGTCTTGCGGTCGCGGACCCAGAAATAGCCGTCTGAGTCGCTCAGGCCGATATCACCGGTACGATACCAGCCGTCGTGAATTGCATCGCGCGTCGCGTCGGCATTGCCCCAATATTCGAAGAACACGTTGGGGCCGCGTACCGCGATCTCGCCCGGCGTGCCCGGCGGTACCTCGCTGCCGGCCTGATCGATCACTTTCGCTTCGCAGCACAGACCGGCGAGCCCGGTTGATCCCGTGCGCGACAGATCACCGCCGAGGCGGGTGTAGACTGCGATCGGGCACGTTTCTGTCGAACCGTAAACCTGGAGCACGGGCACGTTGCGCGCGACAAAGCGATCGATCAGATGCTGTGGCACGATGGTCGAGCCGGTGGCGACGGCCTTCAGTGATGAAAGGTCAGTCGTAGCCCAGGCGGGGTGCTCGGTGACGGCCTGGATGATCGCGGGCACCATGACCGTCAGCGTTGGACGTTCCCGCTCGATTGTCGCAAGCGCTGTATCCGGCGCGAAGCGGGCGTGGATCGTGACGGCGGCGCCAAGCTGAAGCGCCGCGGTGGTCTGAATGTTCAGCCCGCCGACATGGAAGAACGGCAGTACCGTCAGCACATGATCGTCCGACGTCATGTTGTGCATGTGCTGGCTCATGACGCCGTTCCAGAACAGCGCCTCTTGGCGGAGCACCGCGCCTTTTGGCCGTCCGGTCGTTCCCGATGTGTAGACGATGAGCAGCGGGCAGGAGAGGTCGGTGTGGGGATTTTGGCTGCTGCCGTCGCCGTGCGCCAACAAGCTTTCGAATGTCGTGCCGCGGGGCGGTGTGAAGTCGAGGCCAACAACGGACGTCGCCGGCGTGAGCTCAGCAAGAACCTCCTCAAAAGCCCGCTCAAGCACCAGCACTTTGGCGCCGGCATCGGTGAGGATGAAGAGCTGCTCGGCGACTGCCAGACGCCAGTTCAGCGGCACCAGCATAGCGCCGAGCCGTGCGCAGGCGTAAAGCAGGACCAGATAGTCCGGTCGATTCAAGCTGAGGATCGCGACGCGATCACCGCGGCCGACACTGAACTCCTGCTTCAAAGCCGTGGCAGTTCGCTCGATACGCGCGGCAAATGCGGCGTAGCTCAGCCGATTGCCTTCAAAGGCAATGGCCGTCTTGTCTGGCGCGAACGCCGCGTTGCGATCGATCAGACTGCAGAGGTCCACCGTCAGTCGTCCGTTTCGCCAGCCTCGTAAAGCGCTTCGCGGCCGATCCGGTCGAGGCACAATTCGGCCGTCCAGGGCAGCATCAGCGACCCGCAGCGACTGTCGCGATAGATGCGCTCCAGTGGCAGCGAACGAAGCATCGCCTGTCCCCCGCAGGTGCGGATTGCGAGCGCCGCGAGCTCATTGGCGCCCTCCATCACCGAATATTGTGCGGCGTAGGCGCGGAGCACCTGCTCTTTGCTCGGATTGGCGCAGGCTTCCGTCACGGCCTGGAACCAGATCGCCTTGATCTGCTCCAGCTTGATCTGCATTTGCGCGACCGCGATCTGCTTGGTCGGGTACATCCGGCGCTTGACCGGCGGCATGCCCGGGACCTCGCCACGCAGGTAGCGCACGGTGAAGTCGTAGGCGGCTTGCGCGAGGCCCATATAGGTCGGCGACAGCGTCAGGAACATGTGCGGCCAGCGCATCGCCGCCTGGAAGTAAACGCCGCGTGGCATCAGCGCCGAATCGTCCGGCACGAACACATCCTTGAACAGCAGCGTGCGCGAGACCGTGCCGCGCATACCAAGCGGGTCCCAGTCGCCGACGACCGAGACGCCGTCTGACTTCGCCGATATCGCGAGGTAAAGCGTGTTGCGGCGTGAGGCCTTCTCGCCTTCCTCGATTTCGGTACAGAGCACGCCGTAATAATCGGCGTGGCCGGACAACGATGCAAAGATCTTCTTGCCGTTGACGATCCAGCCGCCTGCGACCGGTTTTGCTTCCGTGCCGAAGGCAACGCCGCCAGCGGCTGCTGCGCCGCCCTCGGAGAACGGCTGCGAATAGATCGCGCCGTCCTCGACGATGCGCTTGTAGTGGACGGCGCGCCGCTTTTCGTGTTCGGCTCGAGTCTCCGCGTCCATGTCGAGGTCATCAGCCAAAGGCCCCGACCAAAGTGTCGAGCAGACATGCATGTTCCAGGTCAGCGCGGTCGCGCCGCAATAGCGGCCAATCTCCGCTGCGGCCAGAGCGTAGGTCTGATAGTTCGCGCCGAGGCCGCCATGCTTTTTGGGCACGGCGATGCCCAGCAGACCAACGCGATGCAAGTCGCGATAATTCTCGGTGGGGAAGATCGCCTCGCGATCGTATTTCGCGGCGCGGCCGGCGAATACGCTCTGGCCGATCTCCCGGGCACGCGCAATAATGCCGGCCTGTTCGTCGTTCAGGCGGAACGCTATGGGGTCGAAGATCGGCACATCCAGCGCGACCTTGTCGGTGGTGCCAAGAGCTTTGCTGACTTGCATGGTCATTAGGCAGTCACCCGTGTTTTGCTCTGACGGAATCGACGAAGCTGCCGATGGCCGTGTCGAACGCATCAGGTCGTTCAAGATTGGCGAGATGGCCGACGCCCGGCAGTTCGACATATTCGGCAGAGGGGATGTAGGTCGCCGTCTTCGCCATCATCGGCGCGGGCGCATTATTATCCTTTGAGCCGGACAGAAGCAGCGTCGGGACAGAAATGTCTTTGAGCGTGCTGCGCTGATCGAACCCGATCAACGCCAGCATCATTGCGCGATAGCTCGCTTCGGGGACGCTTCCCATGCACTCGCGTGCGAGCTCCATCCCCCTGGGGTCCGGATCATCACCGACAAGCTCTTTCACCAGGGACGGTGCCAGTGATTTCATCGTCTCGCCGCGATCGAGCGGACCCAGCCGCGCTGCGATGAACGACTTCTGCCAGTCGCCATCGGCCTTGCCGAAAGCAGGGCTGGTCTGGGCGAGAACGACCGCGCGCGCCAGTTTCGGCGATTGCACAAGCCACTTCTGAACGATCATGCCACCGATGGAATGGCCGACCAGAATGGGTTTTATCGCGCCGAGCTGCTCAATGAATTTCTGGAGCGTATCAGCCAGGGCAGTGATACTGACGTTGGGCAGCGGTGCCGATCCGCCGTAACCCGGCATGTCCCATGCGATCGCGCGAAAACGATTGCCGAATGTGGCAAGTTGCTGCCGCCAGGCCCGCGCTGCCCCGCCGATGCCATGCAGGAAGATCAGAGGTGTTGCGCCCGGATCGCCCGCGGCTTCATAGGCGAAGCGTCCGTCCCTTGTTAGCATTGGCGCAGGCTGCGACACGCGACATCCTTCTGCTTGGCCTGGCGATGCTAACAGGCCTGCGGGCGATGGGAAGAGATAATTTTATACTTAAAGCAATTTTCGGGCCGATCCCTGACAACAAGATTCGCGACCTCGATCGGCGCTTTCGTTGCAAAAATTTGAAGGTTAAAATATATCGGAATAGCGATCAGCAGAACTCGAGGGAGCTAGCGCATGTCCGGATTGCCGCATTCGCCGCACGCGTTGGTCACCGGTGGCGGGCGTGGCATCGGCCGCGCGATTGCGGCGGCTCTCGTCAGTGGTGGTGCCACGGTGACGGTGCTCGGCCGGAATGCCGCTGTTCTCGACGACGCGGTCAACTCGGGTGCCGCGCATTTTGCGGCTATTGCTGACGTTTCGGACGAAGCCGCTCTCAAGACCGCCATTGCAACGGCGCACGCGCGAAAGCCGATCGATATCCTGATCGCCAACGCCGGCAGCGCCGAATCCGCGCCGTTTGCGAAATCGGACAGTGCCCTTTTTGTACGCATGATGGATGTCAATTTCATGGGCGTTGTCCATGCCGTCAGCGCCGTGCTGCCGGGGATGAAGGATCGCCCCTATGGGCGCGTCGTCGCGATTGCATCGACGGCCGGGCTCAAGGGGTATGCTTACGTGAGCGCGTATGCGGCTGCCAAGCACGCCGTGGTCGGCCTCGTGCGTTCCCTCGCTCTTGAGATGGCCGGGAGCAACGTAACCGTGAATGCGGTCTGCCCCGGCTTTACCGACACGGATCTCGTTGCCGGCAGCATCGACAACATCATGAAAAAGACCGGGCGAACCCGCGAGCAGGCGATTGCCGAACTCGCGAAGCACAATCCTCAGGGGCGCCTGATCACGCCGCAGGAAGTGGCGAATGCCGTGCTCTGGTTGTGCAGCAAGGACGCCGGCGCAATCACGGGACAAGCGATTGCAGTCGCCGGTGGCGAAATCTAACGTGCATTGTGAAGGCGCGAAACGAGGAAGCTAAGGAGATCGTATGAACAGACCAGCCAATCCCGTCACCTTGCCTCTCGCGGACTATTCGCCGCAACATTTCCTGCTAGCCGTGGTCGATGGTGTTGCCACCGTGACGCTTAATCGGCCCGAGCGAAAGAATCCGCTGACATTCGAGAGCTACCGGGAACTCACTGATTTTTTCCGTGCCTGCGCGTTCGACGACGCTGTCAAATCGATCGTCGTCACCGGCGCTGGCGGCAATTTCTCCTCAGGTGGTGACGTATTCGAGATCATCGGCCCGCTGGTGAAGATGGACACCAAGGGACTCACTGCGTTCACTAGAATGACCGGTGACCTCGTCAAGGCGATGCGGGCGTGCCCGCAGCCGATCGTGGCTGCGGTCGAGGGCATCTGCGCCGGCGCCGGCGCGATCATCGCGATGGCGTCGGACATGCGGCTCGCCGCAAGTGGCGCCAAGGTGGCGTTCCTGTTCAACAAGGTGGGTCTAGGCGGCTGTGACATGGGCGCCTGCGCGATCCTGCCACGGATCATCGGTCAGTCCCGCGCCTCGGAGTTGCTCTACACCGGTCGGTTCATGACCGCGGAAGAGGGTGAGCGCTGGGGCTTCTTCAGCCGGATCGTCACGCCGGAGCAGGTGCTGCCCCAGGCGCAACTGCTGGCCAAGCAGGTCGCGGAGGGGCCGACTTTCGGCAACACCATGACCAAGCGGATGCTGGCCATGGAATGGGCAATGTCGGTGGAAGAGGCGATCGAAGCGGAGGCCGTTGCCCAGGCCCTGTGCATGACGACGGCCGATTTCGAGCGCGCATTCGAGGCGTTTGCCAACAAGGTCAGGCCGGTTTTCAGGGGGGATTGATGGCCTTTTCCTGCGGGAAGGCTAGCGACGGGGACTTGCGCGAAATTATTTTAGGCTTAAAATAGTTTCCATGGCCGGGTGAATTGGCGAGGCTCCCATGAAAGTCGCGATCATCGGTGGTGGACCCGCGGGTCTCTACGCAGCGATCCTGCTCAAGAAGCAGCGTCCAAGCGCCGACATCACCGTGTATGAGCGCAATCGCGCCGACGACACCTTTGGTTTCGGCGTGGTGTTCTCCGACGCCACACTCGATAATTTCGAGAAGCACGATCTTCCGAGCTATCGCCGCATCACCCAGGAGTTCGCCTACTGGGACGATATCGCCGTGCATTTTCGCGGCACGGTCCACCGGGTCGGTGGCAACGGCTTTTGCGGCTGCTCGCGGCAGAAGCTGCTTCTGATCCTGCAGGAGCGTGCGCGCGAGCTCGGTGTCAGTCTGCATTTCGAAGTGGATATCGACGACGAATCTCGGTTTACGGATGCAGATCTCATTTTGCTGGCAGATGGGGTCAATAGCCGCTTCAGAGAAAAGCACGTCGATCACTTCCAGCCTGAGGTTGACCTCCGCACCAACAAGTTTGCCTGGATGGGCTCAACCAAGCCCCTCGATGCCTTCACTTTCGTCTTCCAGGAGACCGAGTGGGGGCCGTTCATCGCCCACGCCTATCAGTACGAGGCCGGTCACTCGACCTGGATATTCGAGACCGACCCGGTGACGTTCGAAAGGGCTGGCCTAACGGGTTTGAACGAGATCCAGTCCGCAGCGCGAATGGCTGAGATATTTGGCTGGTTCCTCGATGGGCACAAGCTGCTCACCAACCGCTCGATGTGGCGCAATTTCCCGATGATCCGCAGCAAGCGCTGGGTCAAGGACAACATGGTCCTGCTCGGCGACGCCAAGGCGAGCGCACATTTCTCGATCGGCTCGGGTACCAAGCTTGCGATGGAAGACGCGATCGCGCTGGCTGAGGCGATGGCGAAGGCGCCCGACATCAAGGCTGCGCTGGATCTTTACGAGCACGGCCGCCGTGAGGAGGTCGAGAAGACCCAGCACGCAGCCGACGTCTCTCTGGTCTGGTTCGAGCATGTCGACCGCTTCTGGGATTTCGATCCCGTGCAGTTCGCCTTTGGCGTGATGACACGATCGAAAGCGATCACCTACGACAATCTCAAGCTCCGCGCCCCCGATTTCGTCGCCGAGGTCGAAAAGTCATTTGCGAAACAAGTGCGCGGCAGCGGCTTCGACGTCAACATCGAGAAGCCGATTGTACCTCTGTTCCAGCCGTTTCGTCTGCGCGAGATGGAGGTCGCCAACCGCGCTGTCATGTCGCCGATGTGCATGTACTCGGCGAAAGAGGGCGTCCCCGGGGACTTCCATCTCGTCCACTACGGCTCGCGCGCCATCGGTGGCGCCGGCCTGATCTTCACGGAGATGACCTGCGTCAGCCGCGAAGCGCGGATCACGCCCGGCTGTGCCGGTCTGTGGAATGACGAGCAGGAAGCGTCTTGGCGGCGCATCGTTGATTTTGTCCATGGCAATTCGGCCGCAAAGATCTGCCTGCAGCTGGGACATGCCGGCCGCAAGGGCGCAACCAAGTTGATGTGGGACGGCATCGATCGCCCGCTGGACGAAGGTGGCTGGGACGTGGTCTCGGCATCACCGCTGCCCTATTTCCCCGACAGTCAGGTCCCGCGCGAGCTCGACCGCGCCGGCATGAATGCGATCAGAGATTCCTTCGTAGCGGCGGCAGAGCGCGGCGAGCGCTGCGGATTCGATATGCTCGAGCTGCACTGCGCCCACGGCTATCTCCTTGCGAGCTTCATCTCCCCGCTGACAAACACCCGTACGGACGAATATGGCGGCTCGCTCGAAAACCGTTTGCGTTTTCCGCTCGAGATCTTTGAGGCACTGCGGGCCGCGTGGCCGAAGCACAAGCCGATTTCGGTGCGCATTTCGGCAACCGATTGGGCGGACGGTGGCATCACCGGTGACGACGCGGTGGCGATCGCACGGGCCTTCGCCGAGGCCGGCGTCGATCTCGTCGATGTCTCGACGGGGCAGACCGTCCGCGATGCGCAGCCGATCTATGGGCGCATGTTCCAGACGCCGTTCTCCGATCAGGTCCGCAACGAGGCGCGCGTGGCGACCATGTGCGTCGGCAACATCACGACCGCGGACCAGGCCAACACCATTCTGGCTGCCGGCCGGGCCGACCTCGTCGCGCTCGGGCGACCGCATCTGGTCGACCCCTTCTTCACCATGAAGGCGGCGGCCTGGTACGGGGCGAACGATGCGTTCTGCCCGCCGCAATATCTGCCCGGAATGGACCAGATTTTCCGCAATAGCGTGCGTGACCGCCAGGATCTCGAAGAGCTGAGAATTAAGGCTAAGCCCAAGACCCGGGCCGAGCTCAAGGCGGAGGCGACAAAGCCGCTTGCGGCGGAGTGACCGCCCGTGCGACGTTGACCCATTGCCTGGTGTGTTCTGAGTGGAGTTAAGGGCGATGAAGGCGATTATCGTCGGTGGCGGTATCGGTGGTCTCACGACGGCTTTGATGTTGTGGGCCCGCGGCATTGGCTGCGAGATCTTCGAGCAGTCCGATACGATCCGTGAGCTCGGCGTCGGCATCAACACGCTGCCGCACGCCATGCGTGAGCTTGCCAGTCTCGGCCTGCTGCAGAAACTCGACGACGTCGCGATCCGCACCGACCAGCTCTACTACCTCAACCGCCATGGCCAAGAAGTCTGGCGCGAGGCGCGCGGCGTCGACGCTGGCCATGATGTGCCACAATTCTCGATCCACCGTGGCCGCCTCCAGGGCGTCATCCATCGTGCCGTCGAGGAGCGGCTTGGGACGGAAGCCATTCACACCGGTTGTCGGCTCGGCGCTTTCACGCAAGACGAGGGCGGCGTCACGGCCTACTTCTTCGATCGTGCCGGCACGCACATCCTTACCGCGCGTGGTGACATCCTGATTGGCGCTGACGGCATCCATTCACGCGTGCGCGACACGCTGTTCCCGAACGAAGGGCCGCCCTGCTGGAATGGCCTGATGTTGTGGCGTGGTGCGCGCGACTGGCCACTGTTCCTCACCGGCAAGTCGATGATCGTCGCCGGCGGCCTCAACGCCAAGGTAGTAATCTATCCGATCGCGGAGGGGTCGAGCCCGGCGAGCCGTCTGACCAATTGGGCGGTGTTAGTGAAAGTGGGTGAGGGTAATGCGCCGCCGCCGCGGAAGGAAGACTGGTCGCGGCCAGGCCGGCGCGAGGAGCTGATGCCGCATGTGGCGCGCTTCTCGGTGCCCTATATCGATGTAAAGAGCCTGATCTCGGCAACGCCCGAGTTCTACGAATATCCGACCTGTGATCGCGATCCCTTGCCTTATTGGTCGTCCGGGCGGGTCACGCTGCTCGGCGATGCCGCGCATCCGATGTATCCAGTAGGCTCGAACGGCGCCTCGCAAGCGATCCTGGATGCGCGCTGCCTCGCTGACGCGCTGGTGCGCGCCGAGCATCCGCGTCAGGCGCTGATGGAATATGAAAAGAAGCGGCTGCCGATGACTGCGGACATCGTCCGCTCCAACCGGCGCGGCGGCCCCGAGGGCGTCATCGATGCCGTCGAGCAACTCGCGCCCGAGGGCTTCGACAATGTCGAAAACGTGCTGAGCTATTCCCAACGCGAGGCGATCGTGCGTGGCTATGCCACCAAGGCCGGTTTCGCCGCAGTGCCGGGGCTCGCGGCGGTGCGCGCCTAGGAGCCTTTAGTTGAGCATGCCCTTCCGGAGAACCGCTTCACACTTTTCCGGAGGCATGCTGCCTAGCCGGCGCCGGGAGGCGGCGGCAGGAAGTGGATGTTGAATTCGGCAGCCATCGCGACCACGTCCTCCGGCTTCTGTTCCTTCATGTTGTGAAGGCCCCAGAACAGGTCGAATAGTTTTTTGGTCGGCGAGACCCAGAACAGCACCTTTGCGGTCTGCTCCGACTTGTTGAAGATGCCGTGCGGCACGCCCATGCCGAGCCGAATGAGATCGCCGGGCGTTGCCTGCGCCTCCGAATTGCCGAGCACGAAGTCGAGCTTACCCTCCAACATGTAGAGATATTCGTCCTGGTCAGGATGAATATGCGGCGGCACGAATGTGCCCGGCGGCAGCGTCGCGTGCCAGGAGAAGCTGTTTTCGGTGTTGCTCTTGGGCACATAGGTCTGGCCGAGGATGTTCCAGGAAATGCCCTGGATGCCCTCATTGGCCCGCGTGATGCCGGTGATTTCGCTCTTCATTGAAGTCCTCCCTTGACGCGGCGCGGGGCGTTAGTTCGCCGCCTTGCAGTCCTTGGCGTAGCGGTCGCCATAATTCTCAAACACCTTCTGAACGATCTCGGTCTGGAATTTGCCATCCGGGCGCTTTGCGACCTTGGTCAAGTAGAAATCCTGGATCGGATAACCGTTGGTGTTGAACTTGAACGAGCCGCGGAGCGACGTGAAGTCCGCCTTTTTCAGAGCCGCGCCCAGGGCGTCCTTGTTGGAAAGGTCGCCCTTCACACCCTTGACTGCGCTGTCGATCAGCATGGCGGCATCATACGCCTGGAAGGCGTAGGTGCCGGGTACGCTGTTATAGGCGGCCTCGTAGGCGGCGACGAACTTCTTGTTCTGGGGATTGTCGAGATTGGGCGCCCAGTTGGCGCCGCCGAACATGCCGACGGCCGCGTCCTGCTGCGCCGGCAGGGTCGATTCATCCACGGTGAAGGCCGACAGCACCGGAATGCTGTCCGTGAGGCCAGCCTGCTTGTACTGCTTGACGAGATTGACGCCGAGGCCGCCCGGCATGAACGTGAAGAGAGCATCGGGCTTCTGCGACGCAATCTTGGAGAGCTCCGGTTGGAAGTCGAGCGTGTTCAGCGGCATGTAGGATTCTTCGACGATCTCGCCCTTGTAGTCGAGCTTGAAGCCGGCGACCGAGTCCTTGCCGGCTTGATAGTTCGGCACCATCAGATACATGCGCTTGTAGCCGCGATCCTGCGCGACCTTGCCGAGGATCTCATGGACCTGGTCGTTCTGATAGGAGGTCACATAGAAGAACGGGCTGCAGTCCTTGCCGGAAAAGGTCGACGGGCCAGCGTTGGGACTGATCAGGAAAGTCTTTGATTCCGTGACCGGCCGGTGGATCGCCTGGAGGATGTTCGAGAAGATCGGTCCGACGACGAAGTCGACCTTGTCGCGTTCGAGCAGGCCCTTGACCTTGGTCACTGCAGCGTCGGGCTTCAACTCGTCGTCAACGACGACAACCTCGACATCACGGCCCCCCATCTTGCTGCCGAGATCCTTCACCGCGAGTGCAAAGCCGTCGCGGACCTGCTGGCCGAGCGCTGCGGCGGGGCCCGACAAGGTCACGATCACTCCCAGCTTGATCTTCTCTTGGGCGAGGGCAGGGCTCATCGCGGTGCCGAGCAGCAAGGCGGCCGCGGCCAAAGTCATTTTCGTCTTCATGATCGATCCCCCGTGACATCAGGCCTTGCGTTGCAAGCCGCGTACTCCCATCCAAGCTTATGCCGATGATGGCTGCCGCGGCAAGCAAGCTCGAGGCCTTACCATCTCGCAGGCGGCGCCGCATGCAAGCGGCGCGCCAGTTATTTGAAGCCTAAAGAAATTCGCATGCGGTTGATTGTTGCAGCTTTGGGCTTGCGGCCGGTGCCGATTTATTTGAAGCTCAAAACGTTGGGAAGCCGAGCCGGCGCCTATGCCGGCCGCGAGTGACTGTATCGAGATGCTCGATTCCGAGACCAAGGCCGTCGAAACGCCAGAGGACCATGCCGAAGAGCTCCGGCTGTGGTTGCGCCTGCTCACCTGTACGACCCTGATCGAAGGAGAAGTCCGCGGCCGGCTGCGGCAGCGCTTCGACGTCACGCTGCCCCGTTTCGACCTGATGGCGCAGCTTGACAAGGCACCCGATGGCATGACGCTGTCCGATGTCTCCAAGCGCATGATGGTGTCCAATGGCAACGTCACCGGCCTCGTCGAGCGCCTCGTGGAATCCGGTCATCTCGACCGCCGCACCTCGGAAACCGACCGCCGCGTCCAGGTGATCCGCCTCACGAAGCTCGGTCGCGCCGAGTTTCGAAGGATGGCCGCGGAACACGAGACCTGGATCGCAGACCTCTTTGCCGATTTGACGCCGAAAGACGTGCGCGAACTGATGCGGCTTCTCGCCAAGACCAAGGCGTCGGCGCAGAAATCGGCCGCCCGCCGCCGGCCTTGAGCCGGCCGGCCTGCCGGCAGGCAATCCCCTCGCCACAGGAAAATGCGTGAGATGCCCAAAATCCGCTATTGCGCGAAATTGTTTTAAGCCTAAAATGTTTTCCAGTGAGTGCTGCCGGGTGCTTTCCATGCGCAAAGGAGCGTGCGATGGCCAACGCCGCCAAGATTCAAGTCTCGGGCTCGCATGACGGCAACGTCGCGACAGCCCATGTCGACACGTTTGCGCGGGAGCATTTGCCGCCGCCAGATCTGTGGCCAGAGTTCGTGTTCACGCGGCGAGAGCTGCTCTACCCGCCGCGATTGAACTGCGTCAGCTATTTCCTGGATCGCTGGGTCGAGCAGGGACACGGCGATGCACCTTGCGTCATCAGTCCAACAGTTAGCTACGCGTACCGCGGCCTGCAGGCGCTTGTGAATCGCATCGCCAATGTGCTTGTCGGCAAGCTGGGTCTCGTGACCGGCGGGCGGGTGTTGCTGCGCTCCGCCAACAGCCCGATGATGGTCGCGACCTATCTCGCGGTGATCAAGGCCGGTGGTATTTGCGTGGCAACGATGCCGCTGCTGCGCGCCAAGGAACTGTCCTATCCGATCCAGAAGGCAGAGATCACGCTCGCGCTCTGTGACGGCAAACTCGCCGACGAGATGGAGAAAGCGAAGCTGGCCGCGCCCGGTCTCAAGCACGTGGTCTATTGGGGCAATGGCGCTCCCGACTCGCTAGAGGCGTTGATCGCGGATGCAAGCGCTGAGTTTACGGCTGTCGATACCGCTGCTGACGATATCTGCCTGATCGCCTTTACGTCGGGTACGACCGGGGATCCCAAGGGCACCATGCATTTCCACAGGGATATGCTGGCGGTGTGCGATGGCTATGCGCGCAACATCTTGCGAGCCGAGCAGAAGGACCGTTTCGTTGGCTCGGCGCCGCTCGCTTTTACCTTCGGCTTTGGCGGCGTGCTGTTTCCGATGCACATCGGCGCTTCCTTTGTCGTGCTGGAGAAGACGACGCCAGATGACATCCTGACGGCGATCGAGCAGTACAAGACCACGATTTGTTTCACTGCGCCGACTGCATATCGCGCCATGATCAGCAAGCTTCCGGGGCGCGACATTTCCTCGCTGCGAAAGTGCGTCTCCGCCGGCGAGACGTTACCCAAGCCGACATTCGATGCCTGGCTGAAGGCCACCGGCATCAAGCTGATGGACGGCATCGGCTCGACCGAGCTCCTGCACATTTTCATCAGCGCGACCGAGGATGAAATTCGTCCCGGCGCGACCGGCAAGCCTGTTCCCGGTTACGAGGCAAAGATCGTCGATGATGACGGCAATGATTTGCCGCCTGGCACGATGGGGAAGCTGGCGGTGCGCGGGCCGACCGGCTGTCGCTATCTCGCCGACGAGCGGCAGCGCAAATATGTCCAGAACGGCTGGAACATCACCGGCGACACCTATCTGATGGATAGCGACGGCTATTTTTGGTACCAGTCGCGCTCAGACGACATGATCGTGTCATCCGGGTATAATATCGCGGGCACTGATGTGGAAGCAGCGCTGCTCACGCACCCATCCGTGGCCGAATGTGGCGTCGTCGGCGCGCCGGACGAGGCGCGCGGGATGATCGTGAAGGCCTACGTCATTGCCGCGCCCGGCGTGACGCCGGACGCACAGCTCGCGGCTGAGCTGCAGGAGCATGTCAAACGCGAGATCGCTCCGTACAAATATCCCCGTGCAATCGAGTTTGTTGCCCAGTTGCCGAAGACCGAAACCGGTAAGCTAAAACGCTTTGCCTTGCGACAATTGGCGCAGGCAGCAGTGACGTCTTCGGGGGCGTCGCGGCAGAATGAGATGGGGATGAAGAATTGACCGCAACAACGCCGAAAGGCCCCCAATTTGCGGTGCTGCCGAGCGCCACCGAGGACGACGCGAGCCCTAAGACGCAGGTGCTCCAGCCCTCGGGCTGGCCCATGCCGAAAGGCTATGCCAACGGCATCGCCGCCGAGGGACGCATCGTCGTCACGGGTGGCGTGATTGGCTGGGATGCACAGGAGCGCCTCGCGGACGGCTTTGTTGCGCAGGTGCGCCAAACCCTGAGCAACATTGCCGAGATTCTTGCCGAGGCCGGTGCGCGTCCCGAGCATCTCGTGCGCTTGACCTGGTACGTCGTCGACATGGAAGAGTACCTGACGGACCTGAGGGAGCTCGGCAAGATCTATCGTGCCATCTTCGGCGCGCATTATCCCGCGATGGCCCTGGTTCAGGTCGTCCGTCTTGTCGAGAAAGCAGCGCGCGTCGAGATCGAGGCTACCGCCGTCATCCCCCGCTGAATCGCCTTCAGCTCGCCTTGGAGAGATTTTCGTCCTCGGGTGAGTTCAAATAGACGCCTGACATGGTATCGACCCAGCACAGGTGGTCGTGCACCTTCTTGACGCCTTCGACGTTCTCCGCGGCAACAATCGCCGCCTGCCGTGCGCGCTCCTCGGTGATGACGCCGCTCAGGTGAACGATGCCGTCGCGAACAATGACGTTCAGCCCGAACGGGCACCAATCGTGCTTCTCCATGGCATCGATAATGCGGCCGCGGATGTGATCGTCATCGGCAGTCGGGTCCGGTACGTCGCGGGCGAGGCCAGCCACAGCCTGTAGCAGGTTGGCGCGAGACACGATGCCGACGACCTGGTCGCCGCGAACCACCGGCAGGCGCTTCACGTTGTTCCGCTCCATCAGGTCGACGATCTCGGCGAGCGCGGTATCTTCGGTGATGGTGACCGGCGAGACGGTCATCACCTCCGAAACCCTGCGACCGTGCTCGTGGACGAAGTCGCTGGCCGATTTGCCGGAGCCGAGGATGAACCGTAGCCATCGTCCGCGCTTACGCCCGGTGCCGATCTCACTACGGCGGATGAAATCGCCTTCCGAGACCACGCCGACGAGCCTGCCCTTGTCGTCGACCACGGTGAGGCCGCTGACGTGACGCTTCAGCATGATGTTCGCGGCCTCGACGATGCTGGTATCGGGGGTGACCGAGATAACCGACCGGGTCATGATCTGATGAGCGCGCATGGACTGCTCCGTTGGCTTATCGAATTTTGTTAGGGAATTTCTAGATCAGGAAACGTGGTGCGGTTTGACGTAGGTCAAGCGGACTGGGCCGGTTCCTCGCATTGAAGCGATTGTGATCGGTCTCTGGAATTGATGCAGCTCAACGTCTTTGAAGCGGCTGGTCATATCGTGCGGCTTACAGACCAGATGTGAGCGGGAATCCTTGGCCATGAGCGTCGTGCAAATCCTTCCTCCGACCGGAGAGCCGGTGTTGCCAGTATTCCCCGTCGAACCGGTCGCGGGCGTTGATGTTGAGGCGGCGCGTATTGAATCAGTCGCTGGGAAGCCAGCCGCCGAGCCGATGTCGGAACCTTACCCTCTCGATCGTGCGTTCCACGCGATGCTGGCGCGGCTCACGAATGGAATTTCGCCGGCGGCCTTGTTGCTCGCTTGGCTCGATTGGAGCTCTCATCTGGCTGCGGCGCCGCAGCGTCGGATGGAAATCACAAGCAATATCCTCCGGGATACGGGCCGGTTCCTGGAGGCTGCTGCGCACGCGATGTCGCCGGGCCAGAAGCCTTGGTCCGTGATCCGTCCGGAGGGGCGGGACCGCCGTTTCAGAGAGCCGCAATGGGAAGCCGCGCCATTCAACGTCCTCGCGCAGGCGTTTCTGCTCGGCGAACGCTGGTGGCACGATGCCACGACGGGAGTGCGTGGTGTCTCGCGCGCGAACGAAGCCATCGTCGAATTTTCGGTGCGCCAGATGCTCGACATGCTGGCGCCGTCGAATTTCGCGATGACCAATCCGGAGGTGCTGGAGAAGGCATTTCAGAGTGGTGGAGAGAATTTTGTCTTCGGTTGGCAGAACTGGTTTGGCGACTTGATGCGGATGCTCTCAGTCGCTGAACCCGCGGGCAATGAACAGTTTTTCGTCGGCAAGACGGTTGCGGCTTCGCCCGGCAAGGTCGTCTACCGCAATGATTTGATCGAGCTGATCCAGTATTATCCGACGACTGCCAAAGTGCGGCCTGAGCCGATCCTGATCGTGCCGGCCTGGATCATGAAATACTATATCCTCGACCTTTCGCCTGAGAACTCACTGGTCAAATATCTCACCGAACAGGGTTTTACGGTGTTCGCGATTTCCTGGCGCAATCCGGACGCCAGGGATCGAGACGTCGCTTTCGACGATTATCGCAAGCTGGGCGTCATGGCCGCGCTGGATGCGATCAGCCGAATTGTGCCGAGCCAGAAAGTTCACGCGCTCGGCTATTGTCTGGGCGGCACCTTGCTGTCGATCGCTGCCGCCGCGATGGCTCGCGACGGCGACGATCGTCTCGGTACCGTCACTCTGCTTGCCGCGCAGACCGATTTTACCGAGGCCGGCGAGCTGACTCTCTTCATCAATGAAAGCCAGATTGCGTTCCTCGAAGACATGATGTGGCAGCGTGGCTATCTCGATACGGCACAGATGGCTGGCGCATTCGCGCTGCTGCGCTCGAACGACCTGATCTGGTCGCGGCTATCGCACGATTACCTGATGGGTGAGGCGGCGTCGCCAAGTGATCTGATGGCCTGGAATGCTGATGCGACGCGATTGCCTTATCGCATGCATTCGGACTATCTGCGCAGGCTATTCCTCGACAATGATCTCGCCGAGGGGCGTTATGTTGTCGAGGGCAGGGGCATTTCGCTGTCAGACATTCATGCGCCGATGTTCGTGGTCGGCACACTCGCCGACCATGTAGCGCCGTGGCGATCCGTCCATAAGCTCCATTACCAGGTCGATGCCGATCTGACGTTCCTGTTGACCAGTGGTGGACATAATGCCGGCGTCGTCGCGCCGCCCGACGAGCCCGGACACAGCTATCAGGTGATGACCAAGGCCGCAGACGCACCATATGTCGGTCCGGATGAATGGCTGAAGTTGGCGCCCCATGCCGAAGGATCATGGTGGCCCGAATGGACCCGCTGGCTCATCGCGAAATCCGGCGAGCTCGGCGATCGGCCTCCGATCGGTTCTGGCGACATCGATAGCCTGCCGGATGCACCCGGCGACTACATCCGAACCTAGCCCTCCCCCGGCTCCGAATCGGTCGTCAAGTCGGAGGCGCGGAAGGGCTTGGCCTTGTTCAGCTTGCGGTAGGCCGTCGAGGCTGTTCGTAACAGCTTCTTTTCCCGCTTGCGGTCGAGAAAGCGGATGCCGGCCTCGGGGACGGCCTCGTTCAATGACGCGGCCAGCGTCTGACCGCGCGCATCGTCGTTCAACTGCCCAAGGGATTTTTGCGCCTTGCGCAGTTGCTTGAGTATCGACTTCTGCTTCGTCAGCGATTTGTCGGCGAATAGATCCTCGAGCGACTCGATCGAATAGGTCATGCGCTTGTTGAGAATTCGCAGCTTGTGCCGCTTCTCGACGTCGAGCTTGCGAAGCTTCCGCGCCTTCCTGAGCAGCGTTCTTTCCCACTCGGTCAGCTGCGCTGTTGCGTGATCGGCGAGCGGGCAGTGACGCAGCCTGATCGCTTCCTTGCTGCGCCGGGTTGACCAGGGGCCGCTCTCGATCCAGCTCGAGGTCTGTTCGACCAGGCGGCGATATCGCGCTGACTGCAGCGCACGGGCCAGCATGCGGTGGCTCTCGGCGCGCTTCTCGTCCCAGTGCCGGAGCTCGGCGATCACGGCGAGCTCGTCGCCGGTCTCGGCCACGACACGTTCAATGGCGACATCGAGGTCACGCACCATGCCGAGCTGGCTGTTCAGCCATTTCAGCTCGGCCCAGACTTTGGGACGCAGAGCATCGTCGACCATGGGCAAAAAGAAGCGAATCGCAGTCCGGAGGTGGGTCAGCGCGATGCGGATCTGATGCAGCGCTTCCGGATCGCCTCCGCAGGTGCCCTCGTGCTGGGCGAGGACGGCGGCGAAGTGACGGCGGGCGATGATCCGAAACGCGGTATCGCAGGCCATGCCTGCGCTGAGTCGGCCGGGCAGCGTACGGCCAGCCGCCGGCTTGGCGCGGCCGATCGTCGTCGAATTTTTGGTGGGTCGCGCCATCCTAGCCCGCGCCAATCAGCTTGCCTTATTTGCCCTCAGCGACCGCGTCCCGGCAGCTCTGGAGCGTCTGCGCTTGTGTCCCGGATGCATCGATTGTCGTCCAACCGATATGGCCGATATTATAGTGCTCTTGCAACGCGGCAACCTCTTGCGTCGCATCGGATGCATCGCCGCGGCGGCCGCCGATTCGGGTCTGCCGGGTTGCCAGATCCGCGACCAGGAAGAGGCCGGTGAACGGCACGTTGCAATCCCGCGCTAAGGCGGCGAAGGCGTCTCTTTCGACATCGCGGGCGAACACGCCGTCAACGATCACCGAATGGCCCTGGGCCAAAACGCGGTGCGCGCGCTCGGCCAGCGTCGCGTAGACGCGCTGGGCGAGCTCGACCGTATATGCGGATGGCGGCAGGCGCTCCGTATCGACGACCCCAAACATCTGCTTGCGAATAACGTCGCTACGTATCACCACGGCGCCCGGTTGTGGTGCGATGGTCGGCGCAAGCGCGCGCGCCAGAACCGTTTTGCCGGTGCCCGACAATCCGCCGACCGCGATCAAACGCGGGGCAGTAGGCAAGATCAGCGTTTGGGCGAGGTTAAAATAGCAGCGTGCTTCGTTGAGAATGCTGGCATCCTTGGAATAAGGCGGCTTCAGCCGCGCCAACGCTACCTGGGCTCGGATCGCCGCGCGGATCGACATGAAGAGCGGCAGCACTCTGAGCGCATCGAGATTTTCGATGGGCGTCGCGACAAGATATCCGTTCAGGACGGCGTTGGCTGCCAGCGGTTGATCGTAGCGCAACAGATCCATCAGCGTGAAGGCGAGGTCGTAGAGCAGGTCGACGGTCGCCATCTGTGCATCGAACTCGATGGCGTCGAATAGCACGGGCTGCTGCCCGATCAGCACGATATTCGCAAGATGCAGATCGCCGTGGCAGCGACGCACGAAGCCCATGATAGCGCGCTCCTCAAGCACGGGGTGGGTGCGAACGAACGCGGCGTGCGAGGCCTGAACAAGTTGCTCGATCTCCGCGGCTGGAAAATGATTGCCGATGCGCAGTCCATTGCTGTTGCCGTCGATCAGGGCAGGGATGGAGGAAATCCATGCCTTACCTTCGGCGGGGACGGCCGCCCTATGCGAAGCGGCAATTCCGTCGGCGATGCCTGATGCCAAGTCCGTATCGAGCTGTCCGGCCTTTGCGACATGGTCCAGCGTCTGGCTCTCGTCGAACCGCGACATGTCGACGGCGTATTCGATCGGTCGGCCGTGGCCACCGACCGTCACCGATCCGTCCGGCTCCTCCGAGATAGCCACGACGTCATGATAGATCTGGGGGGCGTGCGGCCGGTTGATCCGGATTTCTTCCTCGCAGGCCGCCTTGCGCTTCTCAAGCGTCGAATAATCGAGAAACGGAAACCTGACGGCCCGCTTGATTTTCAGCGCGCGGGTCCCGTCGAGGAAAACCGAGGCAGCATGCGTGTCGATCCGCTTCACGCCAGCATGCGCGGTCAAGGCCGCGAAGATCCGTTCCTGGGTCGCAGAATTGTCTGTCATCCCTGCCGGTATCATGCAGATGAGACGTTACGCGGTCCGGCCGCGAACCAGGATAACCCTTAAGGCAAGATCACGACCAGTCCTTGACTTCCCTCAAAGCCTGTCGTCGGCTGACGTTGCGGAGTTTTCCCGGCTTGAGGAGGATCAAGCGTACGGCCCGAAGGCGGCCTAATCTGGCCGGCAAGGAGAACCCCGATGCCGATCAAGGACGTCTTTCTGCCGCTCATTGGCGAGCCGCGCGCTCCAACGCTGGCCGCGATTGAGAAGTGCGTCGCCGTTGCCGCCGATCTCGGCGCCAGGATCACCGGGCTTGCGCTCGAGGACGATGCCTTTGTGCGGCCGAAGCCGGTGTTTCCCGATGATCCAGAACCCGCCCAACTCGGCCTTCGCGAGGCGGGCGACGTGCAGCAGCTCCTGAACGCATTCACCAATGCTGCGTCGCGTGCTGGCCTTCGCGCGCAAAGCCGATCAGGCAGGGTGCCGGCAGACCAGATCGCATCGACCTTGGCCGAGCACGCGCGTTTCAGCGACCTCGCGCTGATCCCCGTTAAGCCGCACGACAGTGGAACTGAAAACCTCGTTGAAACTTTCCTGTTCCAATCCGGCCGACCGCTGCTGCTCTGTCCGGAGCAGCATGTGGAGACATTGCGGCCGGAATTCGAGAATGTCGTGATTGCCTGGGACCAATCGGCGCGCGCCGCACGCGCGGTCGGTGACGCATTGCCGGTCATCCAGGCCGCGGCCTCAGTCCGCGTGGTAACGGTCGCGGATGACAAGACTGATGCGATCGCACAATCCGGCCTGAGCCTGGTTCACCACCTCAGGGAACACGGGGTGTATGCGTCTTTCGAGACGGTGAAGGGTAGTGGTAGTTCGATCGGAAAGGTGCTTGGAAGTTTCGCACAGTCCCACACAGTCGACGCCATCGTCATGGGCGCTTACCACCATTCGCGCCTGAACGAGGTTGTCTGGGGCGGCGTGACCAAGACTGTCATCGGCCAGCCACCGTGCTGGGTGATGATGTCGCACTAGGTGCATTTTAATCCATATCCGGGTTAGCTTCGCAGTTGTCGGACCCGTTGCCCGATCGGACGATTGTATTCATGTCGACCTACCGCCTGAAGAACCTGTTGTCGCCCCAGTCGGTCGCGCTGGTCGGCGCAAGCTCGCGTCCGGTCTCAGTGGGGCGCGCGGTCCTGGAGAACATTCGCAAGGCGGAATTCAAGGGACAGTTCGGCTTGGTGAACCCGCGCCACGCCGAGATCGGCGGCGTCGCGGCGGTCAGCAGCCTTGAGCAGCTGTCGTTCGTGCCCGAATTGGTCGTCATCACGGCGCCGGCGCGTGAGGTTCCGGGCATTATCGACGAAGCCGGCCGTCGCGGCTCTGCCGGCGCTCTTATCGTCTCGGCCGGGCTTGGTTATGGCCCGGGTTCGCTGCATGAGGCAGCCATCGCTGCCGCCCGCAAATACGGCATGCGGCTGATCGGTCCCAACTGCCTTGGCATCATGATGCCCGGCGCAAGCCTCAATGCGAGCTTCGCTGCGCACATGCCCGGGGCCGGAAACCTCGCGCTGATCTCGCAATCGGGTGCGATCGCGGCCGGCATGGTGGATTGGGCCGCGCAGCGTGGCGTCGGCTTCTCCGGCATCGTCACGATCGGCGATCAGATCGACGTCGATATCGCCGACCTGCTCGATTATTTCGCGATGGACCACAAGACCCGCGCGATCCTGCTCTATATCGAGGCTATCAAGGACGCGCGGAAGTTCATGTCGGCGGCGCGTGCCGCGGCGCGGGTGAAACCCGTCGTCGTGGTGAAGTCCGGCCGCATGGCGCAGGGCGCGAAGGCGGCTGCCACGCATACCGGCGCGCTCGCTGGCGCTGACGCCGTCTACGACGCGGCCTTTCGCCGTGCCGGTGTGCTTCGGGTGTCTGATCTGCGCGAGCTGTTCGATTGTGCGGAGACGCTAGGCAGGATCGGGTCGCCGCAGGGAAAGCGCCTCGCCATTCTGACCAATGGCGGCGGCATCGGCGTCCTCGCGGTTGACCGGCTGGTGGACCTCGGCGGAATTCCGGCGCTCATGACTCCAGAGACGCGCGCGAAGCTCGACGCGGTGCTGCCGCCGACGTGGTCTGGTGCCAATCCCGTCGATATCGTCGGCGACGCCGACGCCGCGCGTTATGCCGCGGCGCTGGAGGTGCTGCTCGACGATCCCGGCAATGATGCTGTCCTGGTACTCAACGTGCAGACTGCGATCGCGTCGGCCGTCGCCATCGCGACGACCGTAACCGAGCTCGTCAGCAAGTATCGCGAGAAGCACCGAAGTTGGGCCAAGCCCGTGCTTGCGGCCTGGATCGGGGCCGATCAGGAGATCATTGCAGCGCTGTCCGACGCCGGTATCCCGAACTATCCGACCGAAGACGACGCCGTGCGTGGCTTCATGCACTTGGTCCGGCATCGCGAGGTTGTTGATGAGCTCAGTCAGGTTCCGCCGACGATGCCCGACGCCTTCGTACCTGACGTTGCGGCTGCGAGGCAGATTGTTGCCGCGGCCATCGCCGACCGGCGAAAATGGCTCGAGCCCGTCGAGATCAAGCATCTGCTCGGCTGTTATGACATCGCCACGGTACCGACCTATGCGGCTACAGATGTCGAGCAGGCGGTCGCCTACGCGGACCGAATCTTCGCGCAAGGCGCTACCATCGTGCTCAAGATCATGTCGCGCGACATCGTTCATAAGTCCGACGTTGGCGGTGTCGTGCTCAATCTGACGTCGCCGGCCGCGGTGCGTGTGGCCGCTGCCGACATACTTGCGCGGGCGAGGAAGTTACGGCCTGAAGCCCGCATTGACGGCGTCATCGTGCAAGCGATGGTCGTCAAGGCGAAGGCGCGCGAGCTCATCCTGGGCCTCGCCGATGATCCGACCTTCGGCACGGTCGTCGTGTTCGGCCGCGGCGGGACAGCGGTGGAAATCATCAATGACAAAGCCCTGGCGCTGCCGCCGCTTGACTTGCAACTCGCCCGCGATCTGATCGAGCGCACGCGCGTGTCGCGGTTGTTGCGTGCTTACCGGGACGTGCCCGCGGTGAAGCAGGACGCTGTGGCCATGGTGTTGGTCAAACTGGCGCAAATGGCAACCGACATCCCCGAAATCCTCGAGCTCGATATCAATCCGCTGCTGGCGGACGAAGCCGGTGTCACGGCCGTGGATGCCCGCGTTTCGGTCGGGCTGCCGCAGCGGAAATTTGCGGGCTCAGGTCCCGCGAACTTCGCCGTTCGTGCCTATCCTTCGCAATGGGAGCGCCGCCTGACGCTCAAGGACGGCTGGCACATCTCGGTGCGTCCCCTGCGTCCCGAAGACGAGCCGACCATCCACGAATTCCTGCGCCACGTCACGCCCCACGATCTTCGCCTGCGCTTCTTCGCGCCGATGAAGGAATTCACCCACGAGTTCATCGCGCGCTTGACCCAGCTCGACTATGCGCGCGCGATGGCGTTCATCGCGTTCGACGAGAAGAACGAGATGGTCGGCGTGGTGCGGCTTCATTCGGACTCGATCTACAAGCGCGGTGAATACGCAATCCTGCTACGCTCTGATCTCAAGGGCAGGGGGCTTGGCTGGGCCCTGATGCAGCTGATCATCGACTATGCGAAGTCGGAAGGGCTCGAGGCCATCTCTGGTGACGTGCTCAAGGAAAATGCCGTGATGCTCGAGATGTGCCGCCAGCTTGGTTTCGAGATCAAACCGGATCCGACGGAGCCTGATATCTGCGACGTCCGGCTGAAGCTTTGATGGGGCGGTTATGGCCGCGCTTCGGATGCTGTGTCTGCGGCGGTCTCTCTGGCTGTCTTTCGCATGTTCTTGACGATGATCGCGACCAGCGGCACCAGGACCGGAACGATCGTACTGAGCGGATGATGAACTGCTCCAGTCAATTGGGCCTGGAACGCCCGGGCTTCGACCTGAAGAGCCTCGACTGAGGTGTCGTGGATCTCGTTGGCGAGCTCGATGTCGCGGCCCGAAGGCGCGCGTCCTGCCACGATGAAGAGCATCGCCGCGATGACGAAGTTGATCGCTCCGAGAACCGCCGCTGCGGCAATCGCGCTCCATATCTGGACGAGGGCAAAATAGGCGGACAGCTCCAGCATCAGGAGCCCGAAAGCGGCGATCAGCGCCGCGAATGCGCGCAGACCTAGTCCGACCAGCAAGTGACGAAGCCGTATATCCGCGATGATCCTATCGGTGCGCCACAGGGCGCGCAAATGCTTGACTACATTCTCCGTATTCAACTAGTGCCTCCTCAGCATGAAGCCGACGACTACGCCGAGCGCAAAAGCCGACGCGAGCGAAGCGACCGGACGCTCCGTCATGAAGTCGTGGAGCTGGTCTTGCTCTTCGCTGACGGTTTCGCCGAGTTCGGCCAGCATGGCCTTGATCTGATCGGCGAGAGCTTCGGCGCGGTCCTTCGAGGTCTCGATCGTCTCCTCGCCAGCGGTGCTCAGCAGGCGCGTAACGTCGATCTTTAGGGCCCTTAGCTCGTCGCTCATGCTGGCGGTGTCGAACATTGGCGGTCTCCATTGCATGGCGTGAGCCTATGCGGGTGGTCCAGAAGGCCATTGATTTGCGTCAAGGGGCGGACGCGCACCCGTGTTTGAGGCAGGTCAATCGAGCCGCCCCATGTCGGCCTAGAACAGCCGTGGGGCCGATCGTCCCATGAGGATATGCCCGTGAACTCGGAACCCCTGCTGCTGGCAACGTCGTCCGGAGATGGGCTCAAATTGCGACCCGAAGGGCCGTGGACCGCAGCCAATGTGTCAGCACTCGAACTGCTGTGCCGATCGGTTGGCGCAGATGTCGATCGATCGCCAAGTGTAACGCTGGACATGTCGGGCATCAGCGCGCTCGACACGCTCGGTGCCTGGATCCTGGAGAAATTGTCGCGCAAGGCTTCGTCGTCCGGAAGACCCGCCGAAATGGTCGGCGTGGCCGATCATTTCAACGGCCTGCTGGAGGAGGTGCGGCAGGTCAACCGCCATACGCCGGCGCCGGTAGCCGTGCCCAACCCCGTCCTGCTCAAGTTGAACGACCTCGGCAAGGCCACGATCGAGGCCCGCGAGGACATCTCGATCTTTCTGCAAATGTTGGGTGCCTTGTTCATGGCCGTGATCGGTGTCGTGCGCCGGCCGCGCTCGTTGCGGCTGACATCGCTGGTCTACCAGCTCAACCGGATCGGACTGCAGGCGATTCCCATCGTCGTGCTGATCACGTTTCTGATAGGTGCGATCATCGCCCAGCAGGGGTTCTTCCATTTCCGCCGGTTCGGCGCGGAATCCTACACTGTCGACATGGTCGGCATCCTCGTCCTGCGTGAGCTCGGCGTGCTGATTGTCGCCATCATGGTCGCAGGACGTTCGGGGAGCGCTTACACCGCTGAGCTCGGCTCGATGAAGATGCGTGAGGAGATCGACGCGCTTTCGACCATGGGGCTCGACCCTGTCGATGTCCTGATTTTACCGCGCGTGGCCGCCCTCGTCATCGCGCTGCCGATTCTCGCCTTTATTGGGGCCCTTGCAGCGCTTTACGGCGGCGGCCTGGTCGCGCAGTTTTACGGTGACATGGGTCCGGCGATCTACATTGCGCGGCTGCATGAGGCCATCTCCGTCACCCATTTCGAGGTTGGTATCCTCAAGGCTCCGTTCATGGCGCTGGTGATCGGGATCGTCGCCTGCAGCGAGGGACTACGCGTGAAGGGGAGCGCGGAGTCGCTCGGACGACAAACGACGACGTCGGTGGTGAAGTCGATTTTCCTCGTGATCGTGCTCGATGGGCTGTTCGCGATCTTCTTCGCCTCAATCGGAATGTGACGATGACCGACCAGCGAGAAGAGTTCGCGATCCGCGTTCATGACCTCGTGGTTGGCTTCGGCCTTCAGACCGTGCTCGACCATCTGTCGCTCGATGTGCGCCGGGGCGAGATTATTGGGCTGGTGGGTGCGTCCGGCGGAGGCAAGTCGGTGCTGATGCGCACCATCATCGGCCTTATCCCGCGCCGAAGCGGGACGATCGAGGTCATGGGACAGCCGATCGGTGGCACGCACGACCGCAGCCGAGCTGCGACATGGGGCATCCTGTTTCAGCAGGGTGCACTGTTTTCCTCGCTGACTGTCCGGCAAAACGTGCAATTTCCGCTTCGCGAAAATCTCGTGCTGTCGCAGGAGCTGATGGACGAGATCGCGATTGCCAAGCTTGAAATGGTCGGGCTGCGCGCGCAGGACGGCGACAAATATCCGTCGGAGCTCTCCGGTGGGATGACCAAGCGCGTGGCGCTGGCGCGTGCCCTCGCGCTCGATCCGCCGATCCTGTTCCTGGACGAGCCGACCTCCGGCCTCGATCCCATTGCTGCCGGGGACTTCGATGCGCTGATCAGCACGTTGCAAAGAACGTTGGGCCTCACCGTGTTCATGGTCACCCACGACCTCGCGAGCCTCACCACGGTCTGCGACCGCGTGGCCGCGCTCGCCGACGGCAAGATCGTTGCGATCGGCCCCATGCGCGAATTGCTGCAATCCGAACATCCCTGGGTGCGAGCCTATTTCCACGGCAAGCGCTCGCAGATGCTGCAACCACAGATGAGATGAGACATGGAAACCCGTGCTCCCTACGTGCTGATCGGTGCCTTCGTGCTGGCCGCAATCCTGACGGTGTTCGGCTTTGTCTATTGGCTCAACAACAGCGGCGGCGTCGGACCGCGCGCGAACTACCATGTGCAATTCCAGGGGCCGGTGCCGGGTCTCCTCGTCGGCGCCGGCGTTCTGTTCAACGGCATTCGCGTCGGTGAGGTGACGCAGCTTGGTCTAGCGCCTGATACTCCGCGTTTCGTCAATGCAACGATCTCCGTTGCCTCGACGGTACCGGTGCGGACCGACACCAAGGTCGGGCTTGATTTCCAGGGGCTGACGGGCGTGCCCGTGGTGACGCTGGAAGGCGGCATGATCGTCGCCAGGTCCGGCGAGCCGTTGACCTTGATTGCCGAGGCCGGCGCGGGCCAGAGCATGACGCAGGCAGCGCGCGACGCGCTTCGACGCGTCGATACCGTGCTGGAGGACAATTCCGGACCGCTCAAGGACACCATCGCCAATCTTCGGACGTTCTCCGACGGCCTGGCGCGCAACACCGGCAAGCTTGACGGCATTCTGGCAGGCCTTGAGAAAATGACCGGTGGCGGCGCGCCAGCGCAGAAAATCACCTATGATCTCCGCACACCGCAAGACCTCGGGCCGGCCGGCAAGACGCTGTCCGCGTCGCTGGCGATTCCCGAACCAACCGCTGTCGCGCTGCTCCAGACCCAGCGCATGCTGTTCTCTCCGGTTGGCGATATCAAGGGGTTTGCCGACTTCCTGTGGGCCGACAGCATTCCAAAGCTGGTGCAGGCACGGCTGATCGACAGCTTTGAGAATTACGATATCGCCCACGCACCGCTCCGCACGACCGATCTGGGGCAGGCGGACGATCAGCTCCTGATCGACATCAGACGCTTCCGCATTGCCACGGATGGCGACATCAGGGTCGAGATCGGACTGTCCGTGCGAATCGTCGACAAGACCGGCAAGGTCATCGCATCACGCCTCGTCGAGACCAGTGAGAAGCTCGACAAGGTCGAACCGGCTGCGGCGGTCGCGGCGTTCGATGCGGCGTTTGCCCGCATCGCCAAGGAGCTCGTCGACTGGACTGTGCAGGCGGTTTAACGCCTGTCTATTCCAGCGTCTTCAAGTAGGACAAGAGATCGCGGATCTGGTCCGGATTGAGTTCGAAGGCGGGCATCTCGGCGTGACCGGTATAAATACCTTCGGCGAGTGCTTCCTCGAGGGAATCGATTGGGTAGCGCTGATGCAGAGTCCTGAACGGCGGCGCGATCTTGAGCGGACTTTCAGAACGACGGTCGATCGCATGGCAGCGCGCGCAATTGGCTCGGGCGTAGACTTTTCCGCGTTGCTCGGCGGTAGGGGCCGCGAGCGCGGGATTGATCAGGAGCAGCCCAATCAGGCCGTGGTGTAGCGCGTATCGCAGCATGGAAATTAGTCCGGTCGAACTCGCGATGCAGAATACGGCCGGGACGGGCGTCAAATTTGATCTGGGTCAATCGGCTTTGGCAGGTTGCAGTAAAATGCATTCGGCGAGATGGACTCCGTCAGGTCCGGAGAGTTCGCGACGCCTGGAGCGATGGATGAAGGCTTCCGTGACGATGATTGAGCCGAACGGCCATTTTTGCAGCGACTGTGCGGTCCGCGGCTTCGCGGTTTGCGCGTCGCTGGACCCGGCCGAGCTTCGGGAGTTCGAGCATCTCGGGCGACGCGTTCATTTCGGGTCGGGCGAGACGGTGTTTTCCGAGGAGGACATCACGACTTCGTTCTACAACCTCCTCGAAGGCGTGATGCGGCTCTACAAGCTGCTGCCTGACGGTCGCCGGCAGATCGTGGGCTTTGCCTTGCCCGGCGATTTCCTGGGGATGAATCTGTCCGGCCGGCACAATTTCTCGGCCGATGCGATTGGCGGGGCGACCGTGTGTCAGCTCGCCAAGGTGCCGTTCGGGCGCTTCATGGAGGAGCGGCCGCACCTGCTACGGCGGATCAATGAGTTGGCCGTTCGTGAACTGAGCCAGGCGCGCGATCATATGGTGCTGCTGGGTCGTCGCGCGGCGGACGAGAAGCTTGCAAGCTTTCTGCTCGGCTGGCGCGAGCGGCTGCTGTCGGTCAACGGGGTGGCGGATACGGTTCCGCTTCCAATGAGCCGGCAGGACATTGCGGACTTTCTCGGACTGACAATCGAAACCGTCAGCCGCACCCTCACCAAGCTGGAACGGCACGGGGCGATCGAGATCGTCCACGGGGGCATCAAGCTGCGCGATCCTGCGCGAGTCCAGGCGTTAGCCGCGGCCTGAATCCCGGCCTGCCGAAGCCATCGCCGATTTTTGACCCGGATCAATGACGGCAAGAACGCCTCGCGAAATAATGCCCAGAACGGAGTTTGGGAGGGTACGATGCCGACTGACGCGCTACTGGTGACGATGGCCGTTGTGACCGTCTTTGTCGCATTCGCGGTAGCCTTGGCCTGGGCGGACCGGCAGACCAGCTCCGGCCGCCTCAATTCGGATACTAAGCGCTGAAGCTCCTGAGATCGCAGCGACATTCCGATGCGCCTGCCGCAGTTCCTTGCATGGGCGTTCGCCCTGTTTTGCACGTTACAGGCTGAATTTCGGCTTGCTTTCTCTGCAACTCTGCATGGTCGGAAACGCACCAGCTCACCCTTCGGGTGCGATTCGTGGCGCGAGCGCGACGTTTTAGCGGCATTTGCTTCAAACTGTGTCCGCGCTTTCCGGTTGAAAAGCCGGGCAACGTTGACTACGCAGGAAACTCCAGCACCTTGCAGTCTCAGGAGTCCCGGCGTGCCTCAGGACAAGACCGGCGACCCCCGGCAGTCGTCGGGTAACAAATTGTCGGTGCTGCGCAAGCATCCGATCTTCGCGGATCTGGATCCCGAGGCGCTCGATCAGCTGTGCCGCTACGCCAAGCACACCACGGTCAAGCGGGGGGCAACAATCGCCGCCAAGGGCGACCCCGGCAACAATCTGTTCGCGGTGATCACGGGGACAGTCAAGATCTCTTCTTCGTCGCCCGATGGCCGGAACGCCATTCTCAATCTGATCGGTCCCGGAGAAATCTTTGGCGAGATCGCCGTGCTCGATGGCGCACCGCGATCTGCGGATGCGACTGCCAACACCAATTGCGAGCTCTACATCATCGATCGCCGCGACTTCCTTCCGTTCGTGAAGAGTCAGCCGGCACTGGCCATGAAATTCATCGAATTGCTCTGCGCGCGATTGCGTTGGACCAGTCAGCAGGTGGAGCAGGTGATCCTGCAGGATCTTCCCGGTCGACTGGCGAGCGCGCTGCTTGGCCTCACCGAGGAGCGCAAGTTCGACTCTGGCAGCGGCACTCTCGCAATCACCCAGCAGGAGATCAGCGAGATGGTGGGCATGACACGCGAGAGTATCAATAAGCAATTGCGTGCGTGGGCGGGACGGAATTGGGTGCGACTTGAGCATGGCGCCATCGTCGTGCTCGACATTGATGCGCTACGCGAGCTCGCCGAGAGCGGCCTCGACGGCGAGTAATTCCCCAGCCTAGCTGTCAACGATGGCGAGCGCGCCGGCCAGGTCATGCCGGCGCGGCCGGTTTCAGTGCTGCAGGATGTGACGCGGCAGCCAGAGCGAGATCTCGGGCAGGTAGGTCACCAGCATCAGCACGAACAGCATGACGCCGTAGAACGGCCAGATCTTGCGCATGACCTCTTCGAGCGAGACCTTGCCGACGGCGCAGCCGACGAACAGGATCGCACCGACCGGCGGATGGCACAGGCCAATGCCGAGGTTGAGCAGCATGATCATGCCGAAATGCACGGGGTCGACGCCGAAATTCTGCATCACCGGCAAGAGGATCGGTGTGGCGATCAGGATCGATGGTGCCATGTCGAGCAGCGTGCCGAGCAGTAGCAGCAGGACGTTGAGCAGCAACAGGATGACGTATTTGTTGCTGGAGATCGACAGGAAGAACGCCGTCATCTTCGCCGGCATCTGCGTCAGCGCCATGATGTAGCCGACGGCGGAGGCGCAGGCGATCAGCGTCATCACCATCGCGACCGTGCGCAAGGTTCGGTGCAGCAGCACCGGCAGATCGCGCCATTTGTAGTCGCGGTAGACGAACATGGTGACGAAGAACGCCCAGATACAGGCGACCGCGCCGGCTTCGATCGCGGTGAAGATGCCGCCAAGAATGCCGCCGAGGATGATGACGAGCGTGATCAGGCCCCAGGCCGCATCGATCGTGATCTTGATGGCGTCCCTGGCCGGCACGGTGCGGCCGTGCGGATGGCCTTCACGATAGGCGATCACGAGGCACAGGATGATCAACGAGAATCCGATCAACAGTCCCGGGAAAACGCCCGCCATGAACAGCGCGCTGATCGAGATGGTGCCGCCGGTGGCGAGTGAATAGAGCACGGCATTGTGGCTCGGCGGCACCAGCAGTGCCTGCACCGAGGAAGAAATGGTGAGGTTGGTGGCGAACACGCGCGGATAGCCGTTCTTCTCCATTTGCGGAATCATCACCGAGCCGATCGCCGATGTATCGGCAACGGCCGAGCCGGAGATGCCGCTCAGGAAGGTCGTCGCCAGCACGTTGACGATGGACAGGCCGCCGCGCAGGCGGGTCAAGCCGACCAGCACGTCCGCAAAGGCGACCAGGCGCCGCGCCATGCCGCCTTCGGCCATGATGGCGCCGGCGAGCACGAAGAACGGGATCGTCAGCATCGCAACCTTGCTGACGCCGTCCGAGACCTTCAGCATCAGGGCTTCCAGCGGAATGCCCACCGATAACGCGCCGGCGATCGCCGCCATCGCCAGTGAATAGGCGATCGGCATGCCGATCAGGAAACACGCGATCATCGTGCCGAGGAGGATAAAGATGTCCATTGCAATAACTCCCGGCTCACTCGAAGGGGGCGGTTTCGGAATGCTTGCCGATCGGGTCGGGCGGCACGCCGAGGAAAATCCGTTCGATCACGAACAGGAGCAGACACACGCCGCCGATCGGAATCGGCAGATAGGTGACGCCGACCGACAGCGAGGGGAAATCGGGGATCGTGTTGTACCAGGTGACCTCGACCAGACGCTCGCCCCAGATCACCATGAACAGCGCGATCAGCGCCATCAGCAACTGCACCAGGAGTTCCGTCGCCCATTGCAGCGTCGGGGGAAGCTTCTTGGCGAAATAGTTGACGCTCATGTGCAGGTTGAGCCGGTAGCCGGCCGCCGCGCCGATGAAGGTCAGCACGATGGTCAACAGTACCGCGGTCGGCTCGGGCCAGGACGCCGCGCTGTTGAGCACGTAGCGCGTGAACACCGCCCACGGGATCACCGCGGAGATCAAGACCAGTGCGATGCAGCCGACGAGCACGCACAACAGGTAGAGAAAGTCCATCGCTCGGCGAAACAGTGCGGCCATCCGCGTTTCCTGCTCTGTCAGTGGTTTGGATTGTCGAGGCCGAAGCGCGACGAGTGGACGTCGCGCTTCGGCTTTGGTTTGAACAGGCTCAGAGCGCCTGGATGCGCTGGATCATGGCCTGGTACTTCGGACCGTACTTGTCCCAGACCGGCTTGACCGCATCCTGGAACGACTTCTTGTCCGCGATCTCCACGATCTCGCAGCCGGCGGCCTTGGCTTTCTCCATCGCGGTCGTCTCGTACTTCTTCCAGAGCTCGCGCTCCTCGAGTTGCGCCTCGCGGGCGAACTTCTTGATCAGCGCCTGGTCGTCCGCAGACAGCGCGGTCCAGGACCGCTTGGAGAAGCAGAGGATCTCGGGAATGATCAGGTGTTCGGTCAGCGAGTAGTATTTCGCCGCGGTGTAGTGATTGCTGAATACGTAGCTCGGCGGGTTGTTCTCGGCGCCATCAATCACGCCGGTCTGCAGCGAGGAGAACACCTGGTCATAGCCCATCGCGATGCCATTGCCGCCAAGCGCGTTGACCATGTCGATGAAGATCGGGTTGCCGATCACGCGAAGCTTCAGGCCATGAACGTCGGCAATCGTCTTGATCGGGTGCTTGGTGTTGTAGAAGCTGCGTGCGCCGGAATCCATCCAGCACAGGCCGACCAAATTGGCGTTCGGGCTCGCGGTGATCTTGTCGAGCAGTTCCTGGCCAATCTCGCCGTCCATCATCTTCCAGGATTGCGCCACGTTCTTGAACAGGAACGGCATGTTGACGACGTTGATGTCGTCGACAATCGGGCCAACCGCGCCCGCGCTGACGCGCAGCATCTGGATGGCGCCGATCTGGGTCTGCTCGATCGTCTCCTTCTCGGCGCCGAGTTGCGCGGAGGGATAGGTCTGGATCGAGAGGCGGCCCTGCGTCGCCTCGGCGAGCTTCTTGCCCATGCTCTCGACGGCGGCAACCGTCGGATAGCCGACCGGCTGCACGTCGGCGGCCTTGAACACGGCCTTGGTCTGGGCGCGGCCCGACGAGATCGGAGCAAGCGTGGCAGCTCCAAGTCCGGCGCTCAATTTGATGAAATCACGTCGTAGCATGGTCGTCCTCCCTCATTACTTCTTTAGGTGTGTGTCGTTATCGACCGGACATCCGGTCATTCCGTGCTGGCGAAAAACTCCGGATTGGTGTGTTGCGTCTCCGAGATGTCGCGGAGCAACCGGTCGAGATGCCGCTCCATCGCAATCCCTGCACGTTGCGGATCGTGCGCCTCGATCGCCGCGAGGATCGGTTCGTGCTCGGCGATCACCTGCGTCATGCGCCCGGTGACCGGCAGTGTCAGTTGACGATAGCGATCCACATGCATCTTCACATGCAGGATCAGCGTCCAGATTCCGGGATGTCTGGCAACGTCGGCGATGGTGGCGTGGAACAGCTCGTCGGCCTGATGAAACGCGGTGCGGTCGCCGGCCTCATCCGCCTCGCGCTGCCGTTCCACGATCGACCGCAATTGCAGAATCTGGCTTGTCGTCGCGCGTTCGGCCGCGAGCCGCGCCGTGGTCTCCTCCAGCGCCTTGCGGATGATGATGGCTTCGGGCAGCGCGGCGAGCGGAATGCGGGACACGAAGATTCCCGATTGCGGGAAAACGTCGAGTAGTCCCTCGTCAGCGAGCTTGAGGATCGCCTCGCGCACCGGCGTCCGGCTGACGCCATAGGTGAGCGCGATGTCCGCTTCCGAGATCACGTCGCCCGGCCGGCGGCGCATTGACACCAACTCTCCTCGTAAGTCGGCATAGATACGCGAAGACGCCGTCGCCCGCTGCGGCGGCTTACCGCGGCGCGGGGTGATGGCGGCCGGTGCTGGAGCGGCCTGGGGTTTCCTCGTTGTGCGTGCGGGCATGCTTATTATGGTTGAAATTGATATATTAGTATACGAGGCGAGCCGCGCGAAGATCAACTAAGCAGTTCGGCCTATTGCTGCGCTGCAGCATAATTGAGAGAGGCACGACGAAGATTGAGATACCAGTCCTCGTCGCGTCCAGTGGACAGCTCCGCGATCATGCGTCCCTCCCTCAATCCATTTCCCCAAAGCCTTCCTAAGGTCGTGCTGAGTGGCGAGTCCAAGTTGAAGGGGGTATCGATCGATACCGATTTTGGATTGATGCGGAGAACGCGGGAGCGCCAGCACTCCATTTGCCGCATCTTCGCAGTGACGATGAGTGCGCTACGACCCGACTTCGAAGCATTGGAAGGATATGACCGTGACTGACTATCGCAAGCTCTTCGATCTCACCGGCAAGACGGCTGTGGTGCTCGGCGCCGCATCGGGCATTGGCAAATCGTCGGCCGAGGCTCTGGCGGGGCTCGGCGCTCGCGTCGTCTGCGCCGATCGCGCACTTGACGCGGTAGAAGCGACGGCCGCGGGCATTCGCGACATGGGCGGCTGGGCCGAGGCGGCTGCTTGCGATGCCGCGAGCGCTGCGGACGTCAATGCGCTCGCGAGGATCGTGATGCAGAAATTCTCGCGGCTCGACATTGCCGTGACCACGCCCGGGCTCAACATCCGCAAGACCATCCTCGACTATACTGAGGAGGATCTCGACCGCGTCCTGAACCTCAACGTCAAGGGCACCGTCTGGTTCTTTCAGGCGTTCGGCCGCATCATGGTCGCGCAGAAGGGCGGCAGCATCATCGCCTGCTCGTCGGTGCGCGCGGTGACGATCGAGCCGGGGCTCGGTGTCTACGGCTCGACCAAGGCCGCCATCGGTCTCCTCGTGAAGGGCTTCGCCTCCGAGGTCGGGCACGCGGGCGTACGCGTCAACGCGATTGCGCCGAGCATCGTCGAGACTGCGCTGACCAGCCCGTTCAAGCAACGTCCTGACATCTTCAATCTCTACGCCGGGCACACCGTGTTCAATCGCTGGAGCAGCGCCGACGAGGTTGCCACAGCCGTTGCCTATCTCGCCTCGGATGCCGCGAGCTATGTCAGCGGCAGCACGCTGTTCGTCGATGGCGGCTGGACCGGCGTCGATGGTCCGCCGACCGGTCTGACCCAGTTGCACAAGTGAGATTCGCATCAGCTGGCAAAGCCCACGCGCTGGCGCAGCTCCCAGTAATCTGCGCCAGTCAGCAGCGCGATCAGCACCGCCGCCTCCTTCGGGTGTGCCGCCTGCGTGGCGATCCCGGCCGTATACATCGTCACCAGCTCGGATCCCGGCGGCAGCGAGCCTGACAGCGTGATGCCGTCGGTGGCGATGATTTCGGTCGCCTGCGTGCATCCGATCGGCCTTGTGGCTGTGGACGTCGCAAGCTCGCGCATCGCCGTTGCTCCATTCGGAAAAATCTTCAGCCGTGATGTGACCTCGTAGGCGATGCCGAGGTGGTCCAGTACTTTTGCGACATGCTGGCCCGCGGTCGAGGCCTTGGTATCAGGGACGTAGATAGCGTCCGCGGAGCGCAGGACCTCGCGGAGATCGGCTTCAGTCTTCACCGACACTTTGGGGTCGCGACTGCGTACGGCGAGAGCGGTTTCCACGCGGCCGACATCTGCAATCGAGGAGGGCGCGACCAGCTTCTCTGCGGCGAGCTTTGCGAGCAGCGCCTGCGTCAGGATCACAAGGTCGGCCGGCGTGTTTGCGCGTAGCTTGTCCGCCATCACGCCGACCGCGCCGAATTCACCATCGATGCCGAAGCCTGTCTGGGCCTTGAAGGCCTGGGTGAGGCCGCGCACCAGGCCTTGTGCCGCGCCGCCGCTCAAAATGTTCACTGTCGTCACGATGCAAGCTCCATGGCTGCGATGATCTTGTCCCGCGTGATCGGGAGGTCGCGTACGCGCACACCGAGGCAGTCATGGACCGCATTGGCGATGGCCGCCGTCACCGGACCATGCGCGGCCTCGCCAGCGCCGACCGGCTCGATCTCCGGCCGCTGGATGATCTCGACATCCACCGCCGGGACCTCGCTGAAAGTCAGGATCGGATAGTCCGTCCAGGACGTCGACGTGATGTGCTTCCGGTCGAAGCGAACGCGCTCCTTCATTACCCAGCTCGTCGCTTGGATCGCGCCGCCCTCGATCTGGTTGATGACGCCGTCCGGATTGATGGCTTCGCCGACGTCGACTGCGAGCGTCAGGCGTCTCACGCGGATGTCATCGGCGCCTTCGATCTCTGCAATGGCGGCGCAATAGGCGCCGGTGTTCTTGTAACGCGCAAAGCCGACGCCGTAGCCGATGCCGCCTTGTTTCTGCGGTTTCCATCCTGCGCGTCGCGCTGCGGTCCGGATGACATCCTTCGCCCGCTCGTCGCGCAGGTAACGCAAGCGGAACGCGACCGGGTCTTCGCCGCGCAGTGTCGCGATCTCATCGAGCAGGGATTCGATCGCGAACACGTTGCCTTGTCCGCCGAGGGTCCGCAGCGCCGATGTGCGCACCGGCATGGCCAGCAAGCGATGGCTCGTGATCGTCCAGGCCGGGAAGTCGTAGAGCGGGATGGAGTTGCGGTCTCCGCCGCCGCCATTGGCGGTCGGTGGATTTGTCGAGATCATGCGCGGATAGGGATTGGTGATCTCGCTGGCCGCCAGCAGCGCGGGTTTCGTCGCGCGCCCTGGCCGCGCGGCGTGGCCATTGCTCCAGATCGCATGGCGCCAGCCGGTGATTTCGTTATCCGCATCGAGGTCGGCCTCGATCTCGATCGCCATTGCGGCGCCAAATGGCGCGTGGGACATCTCGTCGTGGCGCGACCATTGCACCCGCACCGGGCGGCCGCCGGCGGCTTTGGCGAGCAGCACGGCATCGAGCGCGACGTCATCGGCGGCATTATGCCCGTAGCAGCCCGCGCCCTCCATGTGCTCGACGACGATGTTGTCGACCGGTAGCTTGAGCACGATCGCGAGGTCGGCGCGCAAGAGGTAGACGCCCTGGCTGTGCGTCCAGATATGCACGCGGTTGCCGTCCCATTGCGCCATCGCGCAGGATGGCGCGATCGAGGCATGCGCGATGTAGGGGCGGGTGTATTGGCGGCGGAGCGTGCGGGTCGCCTTAGTTGTTGCGGGGCCTGCCCTGCTGTCGATCAAGATCGTCTCGATTGGCTGGCTCTTCAGGAAGCCGGCCAGATCGCCTTCATCCGGCAACGGCTCGCCAGCCGACCACGTCGCGCCCTTGCGCAAGGCTTTCAGTGCGGCCTCGGCGGCAACCTCTCTGTCGGCGACGACGCCTGCAAAGCTGCCGTCGCGGACAATCGCGATCAGCCCGGGCACGGCGCGCGCGGCGCCTTCGTCGAGCGCAATCGGCCTCGCACCCGAGATGTCAGGCCGCAACACGCGTCCATGCAGCAATCCAGACAGCACCTGATCATGGATGAAGCGCGGCCGCGCGAACACCTTGTCTGGAATATCGACGCGCTGGATCGAATGACCTGCCACGCTGCGCGCGATCGCGGACTTCGCCATCGTGCCCGCAACGGCATCGTGGTCGAGCGAGACGTCACCCGACAGCTCCCAATAGCTGGTCCTGACATTGCCGGGGCCGGAGATCGTGCCATCATCGACACTGAGCAGGCCAATGTCTACGCCTAGACGTTCCGATGCGGCCGCGAGGAAACGTTGGCGCACGTCGGCGCAGACGTGGCGCAGAGCGCGGCCGGATTGTTGGACCGACAGGCTTCCGGAGGTGACACCCTCGTTCGGGCTCGTTGCCGTTGAGGCGCGGATCATCTCGATGCGGCCAATCTCGATGTCGAGCTCGTCCGCCGCGATTTGCGCCAGCGCCGTCACGATGCCCTGGCCTATCTCGACCTTGCCGGGCGAGATGGCCACGCGGCCTTCGCCGGTAAACGTTACCCAGGACGATAGTCTTGGATTGGCGACCAGGCTGACCGGCAGTTTCGGGGCGGGAGGCGAAGCGCTCATGACGCCATCTCCGATGCCGCCCGCAGCACAGCACGGACCATGCGATTATGCGACCCGCAGCGGCACAGATTACGATCGAGCGCAGACCTGACCTCCGCCTCCGTCGGCGCCGGATTGCTCTTCAGCAGTGCTGCGGCGCTGATCAGGATCCCAGAGACGCAATAGCCGCATTGCATCGCCTGCTCGGAGATGAAGGCGCGTTGTAGCGGATGCGGCTGCTCGGCTGTCCCGAGGCCCTCCAGCGTCACGACGGTCTTGTCGGCCACCGACCACATCGGCAAATCGCAGGAGGCCATCGCGCGACCGTCGACCATCACGTAGCAGGCCCCACATTCGCCGGCACCGCAGCCGAAATGCGGACTGGTGACGCCAAGCCGGCCGCGCAACACATCGAGCAACGTCTGATCGGGGTCGGCATCCACCGCGACCGTCGCGCCATTGAGCTGGAATTGAATGGTGGCCATGACCGCTCGGCCTCAGGACTTGCTGAATTTCTTGACGACGTCGGCCCATTTCGTGATGTCGCCGCGCAGGAATTTTTCAAACTCGTCTGGCGACATCGACATGGGCACGGCACCTTGCTCGGTCCAGAGTTTGACGATGTCCGGTCGTTTCACCATCGCGGTCACGGCCGCATTGAGCTTGTCGATGATGGGCTTTGGCGTGCCCGCAGGCGCCATCAGGCCGAGCCAGATCGTTGCCTCATAGCCGGGAACGCCGGCCTCGCCAGCCGTCGGCACATTGGGCAGCACGGCGGAGCGCTGCTGGCCGGTCGTCGCGAGCGCGCGGACCTGGTTTTCGCCGATGTTCGGCGCCATCGCCGGCACCGCGTCGATCATCATCTGCACCTGTCCGCCGATCACGCCGCTGCGAGCTTCTCCGCTGTTGCGATAGGGGACATGGACGATTTCAATGCCGGCCATGGCTTTGAACAGCTCGCCGGCCATGTGGTACGGCGTGCCTTGGCCCGACGACGCGTAGTTCAACTTGCCCGGTTGTGCCTTGGCGAGTGCGATGAACTCGGCGAGTGTCTTCGCCGGAACTTGCGGGTTCACCACGATGACGAGGTCGGAATAGTTCACCGGCGCAATCGGTGCGAGGTCGCGCATCAGATCGTATTTGCGCTGCTCCGGCGTCAGCAGCGATTCATTGGCCGTCTGAGTGTTGGACATCATCAGCAAGGTGTAGCCGTCGGCCGGCGATTTTGCCGCCTCGACGGTGCCGATGACGCCGCCTGCGCCGGTACGGTTCTCGACCACGAAGGGCTGGCCGAAGCGCTCCTGGAGCGCCTGTCCGATCAGTCGGGCTGCAACGTCGGCCGGCCCGCCCGCACCGAAGGGCACGACGATGCGGACCGCGTGTCCAGGATAATCCTGCGCCGGAGACGGGCTTGCCGAGAATGCGGTGAGCAGGCCGGCGGCCAGCGCCAGCATGAGATGTCGGGCCATCACACCCACCTCCCTGAACTCGTTTTTGTTGGCCGGCACTCTAGCGGCGGTAGACGCAGACTGTCGACGCCTCACAAAGTCGATTCCGGCGGGAATATCGGACCGTTTCCGGTGTGGCTGCAGGGTATTTCGCGGTCGCGGGAGGAACATTCCGCGCGCATGGTTTGAGCATTTTGCATGGGCATTGCCAGATAAATGCCCTCGGCTGCCCCCGATTTTGGTGTTACGAAATTGGTCATGAACCAGCACGCCAAGATCGAGATCCGCCACTCCACCTGTCCGCACGATTGCCCGTCGGCCTGCGCGCTCGATATCGAGGTGGTCGAAGGCCGCAGCATCGGCCGGGTTCGCGGCTCGAAGAAGCAGACCTATACGGCCGGTGTCGTCTGCGCCAAGGTCGCGCGCTATGCCGAGCGTATCCATCATCCCGAGCGCGTGACATTTCCGATGCGCCGGATCGGACCCAAGGGCTCCGGGCAGTTCGCACGGATTTCCTGGGACGAGGCGCTGGACGAGATCGCCGAGCGCTTCAACCAGGCGGAGCGCGAGTTCGGCGCGGAGTCGATCTGGCCCTACTACTACGCCGGTACGATGGGCCTGGTGATGCGCGACGGTCTCAACCGTCTCACGCATGTGAAGAAATATTCGCGCTTCTACCAGACCATCTGCGCCAATGTCGGGCGCATCGGTTTTGCGGTCGGCACGGGCAAGATCGCCGGCGTTGATCCGCGCGAGATGGCGCTGTCCGATCTCGTCGTGATCTGGGGCACCAACCCCGTCAACACGCAAGTCAACGTGATGACGCATGCCGCGCGTGCGCGGAAGGAGCGCGGCGCGAAGATCGCGGCCGTCGACATCTACGACAACGACACCATGAAGCAGGCTGACATCAAGATCCTGCTGCGGCCCGGCACCGACGGTGCGTTTGCCTGCGGTGTGATGCACGTGCTGTTCCGCGACGGCTACGCCGACCGCGCCTACATGGATAAGTACACCGACTGCCCTGCGGAGCTCGAAGCGCATCTGCAGTCGCGCACGCCGGAATGGGCCTCTGCCATCTGTGGCGTGCCGGTGGCGGAGATCGAGGCCTTCGCCAAGGCGGTCGGCGAGACCAAACGAACCTTCTTCCGTCTCGGCTACGGCTTCACCCGTTCGCGCAACGGCGCAGCGCAAATGCATGCGGCGAACTGCATTCCCGCGGTGACTGGCGCCTGGCAATACGAAGGCGGCGGCGCCTTCTTCAACAATTACGCGCTGTGGCACTTCAACGAATCCGTCATCGAAGGTCACGACGCACTCGACAAGTCGGTCCGCGCGCTCGACCAGTCGCAGATCGGCCGCATCCTCACCGGCGATGCCGAGGCGTTGCTCGGGAAGGGCCCGGTCAAGGCGATGCTGATCCAGAACACCAATCCGATGACGGTCGCGCCGGAGCAGGCGCTGGTCCGGCAGGGCTTTGCGCGCGAGGATCTGTTCGTCGCGGTGCACGAGCAGTTCATGACCGAGACGGCGCAGATGGCCGACATCGTGCTGCCCGCCACCATGTTCATGGAGCATGACGACCTCTATTACGGCGGCGGCCACCAGCACATCTCGGTCGGCCCCAAGCTGATCGATCCGCCCGGCGAGTGCCGCTCCAACCACCAGGTGTTGCAGGCGCTGGCGCCGCGGCTTGGCGCGAAGCATCCGGGCTTCGAGATGACGCCGCGTGAATTGATCGACACGACGTTAAAGCTCAGCGACCATGGCGACATCGCGGGCCTCGAGGCCGACCTCTGGCGCGACCTGCAGCCGGGCTTCCGCACGTCGCACTATCTCGACGGCTTCGGACATGCCGACAAGAAATTCCATTTCAAGGCCGACTGGGCGCATCCGCCGTTCGGCCAGACCATGGGCGATTTCGACAAGATGCCGTCGCTGCCGGACCATTGGGCGGTGATCGAGCACACCGATCAGGCTCATCCGTTCCGGCTTGCGACCAGCCCGTCGCGCAGTTTCCTCAACACCACCTTCAACGAGACGCCGTCCTCGCAGGCGCGCGAGGGCAAGGCGAGCGTGATGATCCATCCGCTGGACGCGGCAGCACTCGACATTGCTGACGGCGATGCGGTGACGCTCGGCAATATCAGGGGCGAGACCACGCTGATCGCCGCTCTGTTCGAGGGCGTGCGGCGCGGCGTGCTGATCGCGGAGTCCGTTCATCCGAACAAGAATCATATCGGTGGCCGCGGCATCAACGTGCTGACGGGCGCTGATACGATCGCTCCGATTGGCGGCGCCGCGTTCCACGACAACAAGGTCTGGATCCGGAAAACGACCACGGCCTGAGCGACTTGATCGCGCGCAAATTTGTGTCGAGGCGCTAAAGCGGCGCCGCGGCGCAAATTGCCCTTGCACCTCGCGTCCGAGCTGCCGCAAATGGCTGCAAACCGGGAGCAAGGATCAAGCGTCATGACCGACACCACAGGCGTCATCACCGAGAAGCGCGGGCAGGCGTTCTGGATCACCATCAACCGGCCGGAGAAGCGCAACGCGCTGAACGGCGACGTCATCGCCGGCATCACCAAGGGTTATCGCGACGCGCATGACGACAAGGACGTCCGCGTCATCGTATTGACCGGCGCGGGCGACAAGGCGTTCTGCGCCGGCGCGGATCTGCAGAATTCCGGCGCGGCCTTCGCGATGGATCATTCCAGGCCAAATGTCGACTACGCTGATTTGCTGCGCCTGTCGCAGAATGCGACCAAGCCTGCGATCGCACGCGTCGGCGGCGTCTGCATGGCCGGTGGCATGGGCCTGCTGTGCATGACCGATATGGCTGTTGCCGCCGATCACGTCATCTTCGGCCTGCCGGAGGTGAAGGTCGGCGTGTTTCCGATGCAGGTGCTGAGCCTGCTGCAGGAGATCGCGCCGCGACGGCTCGTCAACGAATGGGCGCTGACCGGCGAGCCCTTTGACGCGAAGGCCGCCAAGGACGCTGGCCTGCTCAACTACGTCGTGCCCGCAGCCGAGCTCGATGCCAAGGTCGACTGGCTGATCGGCCGGATCGTCGACAAGTCGCCGACCGCAATCCGCCGCGGCAAGTATGCGATGCGTGCCATTGCCTCAATGTCGTTCGACGAGAGCATCGCCTACACCGAAAGCCAGATCGCACTGCTTGCGATGACCGAGGACGCCAAAGAGGGACTGAAGGCATTCGGTGAGAAGAGGAAGCCGGTCTGGACGGGGAGGTGAGGCGCCCTCCGGCAAGAAACGAAAAACAACCCCATGCACAGTAGAGATGGGGTTGAAGTGTCTGGAGAATTTTCGGTCTTACCGAAAACTGCTTGCTCCGTCGGGCAAAACAGGTGTATCAAGGCAAAATCGGGTTTTGGCGCCTGACGTCATTCGTCGGCGCGCGCCAGGTGGCGCGCCCCGGAATGACTGACTACCCCGCGTTGGCCTTCAGGCCCGCCGCCTGAATGCCGGCGACCGCGCAGGCCTCGTCATTATCAGAGGTGTCGCCGGAGACGCCGACGGCGCCAAGGAGCGTCGTGCCGTCCATGATCAGCACGCCGCCGGGGACCGGCACCAACGCGCCCTTCGCGATGGTGTTCACGGCGTCGATGAAATAGGCCTGCTCCTGCGCGCGCTGGTACAGCGCGCGCGAGCCCATGCCCATGGCGAGCGCGCCATAGGCCTTGCCATGGGCGATCTCGGCGCGCATCAGGCTGGTGCCGTCCTGCGCGGCGGCGATCTTGAGCACGCCGCGCGCGTCGAGGATGGTGACGACCAACGGCTTCAGCTTCAGCTCGGTGGACTTTGCGAGGGCGGCGTCGAGGATCTTTCGGGCGGTGTCGAGCGTGAGGTCAGCCATGGCTTGTTTCCTTTGCAGCAGTTGAGGTTGAATTGGTTTCGGCGCGATCGAGGCTCATCGCCAGCACGCGGGCGACGTGAAGCGCCTCGCGCTGAGTGCCGTCGTGGATCTGGTGGCGGCATGAGGTGCCGTCGGCGACGACCAGCGTGGTCGGGTCCGCGCGGCGCACGGCCGGCAGCAGCGACAGCTCGGCCATCTCGATCGAGGCATCGTAGGTGTCCGCACCATAGCCGAATGCGCCGGCCATGCCGCAGCAGCTCGATTCAACTGTCTCAACCTTGAGGCCGGGAACAAGCCGAAGGACCTGCTCGACCGGCTTGAAAGCGCCGAAGGACTTTTGATGACAATGGCCGTGTACGACAGCCTTCTCGGCGACGGTGCCGAGCGGCAGTTGCAGCCGGCCGGCTTCGGCCTCGCGCACCAGAAACTCCTCGAAGGTGAGCGCATGGGCGCCGACGGCCTTGGCGTCGTTGTCCTTGCGCAGCGAGGCGAGTTCGTCGCGCAGGGTCAGCAGGCAGCTCGGCTCGAGGCCGACGATCGGCACGCCGCGCGCGGCAAAGGGCGCGAAGGCGGCGACGAGACGGTCGAGCTCGGACCGGGCTTCATCGACGAGACCGGCTGACAGGAAGGTACGGCCGCAGCAGAGCGGGCGACTGCCGCTCGCGGGCTTTGGCATATGTACACGGTAGCCGCCGGCGGTGAGCACACGCAGCGCGGCGTCGAGGTTCTCACGCTCGTAGATGCGATTGAAGGTGTCGGCGAACAGGACGACTTCGCGGCCGGTCTCCGGTCCGACCGTCTCGGCCGGTGGCACGAAGACATCGCTGCGGAAGGCGGGCAGGGCGCGGCGCGCGCTGATGCCGGCAAAGCGCTCGAACAGCTTTCGCAGCAGCGGGCTACGGTTGCGCAAATTCGCGATCGGAGCGAAGCGCGAGGCGAGGCCAGCATAGCGCGGGAGGTAGCCGACCAGGCGATCGCGCAGGGTGAGGCCGTGCGAGGCCGCGCGTGCGGCCAGCACCTCGATCTTCATCTTGGCCATGTCGACGCCGGTCGGGCACTCATGCCGGCAGGCCTTGCAGGAGACGCAGAGTTTCAGCGTCTCCATCATCTCGTCCGACGACAGCGCGCCCACGCCGAGCTGGCCTGATATCGCGAGCCGCAGCGTGTTGGCGCGCCCTCGCGTGACGTCCTTCTCGTCGCGCGTGGCGCGATAGGACGGGCACATCACGCCGCCCTCGAGCTTGCGGCAGGCGCCGTTGTTGTTGCACATCTCGACCGCGCCCTGGAAACCGCCGCCTGCGCCCGGATAGGCGGACCAGTCGAGCTTGGTCTTGAGGTCGGCGACGCGATAGTCGGGCTTGAAGCGGAACAGCGAGCGATCGTCCATCCTGGGCGCGTCGACGATCTTGCCGGGATTGAGCACGCCATCGGGATCGAAGCGATGCTTCACCTCGCGGAAATCAGCAACGAGGCGCTCGCCGAACATGGTCTCGTGGAATTCGGAGCGGACGAGGCCGTCGCCATGCTCGCCGGAATGCGAGCCCTTGTATTCGCGCACCAGCGCGAAGGCCTCCTCGGCGATGGAGCGCATCGCCTTGACGTCCTTCTCCAGCTTCAGATTTAGCACGGGCCGCACATGCAGGCAGCCTTCGGAGGCGTGCGCGTACATCGTGCCGCTGGTGCCATGCTTCGCGAAAACCTCGTTCAGGCGCTGGGTGTAGTCGGCGAGATGCGGCAGCGGCACGGCGCAGTCCTCGACGAAGGAGACCGGCTTGCCCTCCTGCTTCATCGACATCATGACGTTGAGGCCGGCGGCGCGGAAATCGGCGATGCCGCTCTGCAGCGCCGGCTCGGTGATTTCGACAACGCCGCCCCATTTGCGGGTGTCGTTATTCCAGCCGAAGCCAAGATCGCCCATCAGCTCGGAGAGCTGTTTGAGGCGCGCGAGGTTATCGGCCTGATCCTCTTCGGCGAACTCCACCACCAGAACGGCATCCGGATCGCCCTTGATCGCCGCACTGATGATCGGCTTGAACATCGCGATGTCGCGGCCGAGCGCGAGCATGGTGCGGTCGACCAGCTCGACCGCGATCGGCTTCAGCTTGACCAGATGCTGGGCGGCATCCATCGCCTCGTAGAAACTGCCGAAATGGCAGACGCCGAGCGCCTTGTTGCGGATGACCGGCCACAGCTTCAGCTCGACCTTGGTGGTGAAGGCGAGGGTGCCTTCCGAGCCCACCAGCAGATGCGCCATGTTGTTGCGGGCATTGCGCGGGGTGAGCGCATCGAGATTGTAGCCGCCGACGCGGCGCTGCACCTTTGGGAATCGCGCGGCGATCTCGTCGGCTTCACGGGCACCGAGATCGAGCATGTCGCGGAACAGCGCGCGCATGCCGTCGCTCGCGTTGGTGTCGGAGAGATCGCGCGAGATCTCGCCAAAGCGGCTCAGCGTGCCGTCGGCAAGCGAGGCCTCCATCGACAGCGTGTTGTCGCGCATGGTGCCGTAGCGGAGCGAGCGGCCACCGCAGGAATTGTTGCCGGCCATGCCGCCGATGGTCGCACGCGACGCCGTCGAAACGTCGACCGGGAACCAGAGGCCGTGCTTTCTGAGCTGGCGGTTGAGATCGTCGAGCACGATGCCGGGCTCGACCACGCAGGTCCGGCCCTCGACATCGAGCGACAGGAGCCTGTTGAGGTGCTTCGAGAGATCGACCACGAGCCCGTCATTGACGGTCTGGCCACATTGCGAGGTGCCGCCGCCGCGCGGGGTGACTTTCACGCCCTCGTCGCGCGCGATCGCCAGCGCCAGCAGCGCCTCGTCCATGGTCCTGGGGATCACAACGCCTGACGGAACGATCTGGTAGAACGAGGCGTCGGTGGCGTAGCGGCCGCGGCTGAAGCCGTCGAACAGGACGTCGCCGGTCATATCCGCACGCAGGCGCCGTTCGAGCGAGGAGGCGTTTGTCATCCCAGGTCCCGGATTGATCCCGCAAGGCTCGGGGCCTCGCTGGAGTATTCATTCTTGTTTCTTACCGACTATATTATGAATTCAAAATGGCAAGCCGGCCACCCGTCACGACGCCGCCGGCGCGCCCTCTTCCGGCTCGGCCAGGTGTTCGATCGCCGCCACCCGCTTGTTGCGCAGGTGCTGGAACAGAATGTCGCTCAACTCGCTGCTGGCGCGCCGGCGCAGGGCGTCCAATATCGCCTCGTGCTCGCGCATCGCCTCCGCCCAGCGCTGCCGCTTGCGGGCGAAATTGGCGGAGTAGCGGACGCGGCGAATTCTCCCGGCGAAATTCGCGTAGGCGGTCTTCAGCGTCTCGTTGCGTGCGGCTGCGACGATGCTCTCGTGGATGCGCTGGTTGGCCTGGAAATAGCCGTGCATGTCGCGATGCAGATAGTGGCCGTACATCTCGTAATGCAGCTGTTCGATCGCGATGATTTCCTCATCCGTGATGGCCTCGCAGGCGAGCCGGCCGGCGAGGCTTTCGAGGCCCGCCATGACGTCGAACAGCTCTTCCAGGTCGCGTTGACTGAGCTGACGGACGCGCGCGCCGCGATTGGGCAGTAGCTCGATCAGGCCTTCGGCGGCGAGCACCTTCAGCGCTTCGCGCAAGGGGGTGCGGGAGATGCCGAACATCTCGCAGAGCTGGCGCTCGGGAACTCGCGCGCCGTCGGCAATGTTGCCTTCCACGACGTAGTCGCGCAGTCGCAGCAGGATCTCGCCATGGAGCGAGGCGGCCTCTCGGTCGCCGCCATTTGCGGCGGATGGGGTGATCGGAACCCCGGTGTCGGGAATCGTGGATTTCATTTGCAGCACAGTAGTTTGCTCAGCTGGGTGCGTCGACGTCCACAATCGAATACCAAATTTCAATTGAAAAGACAAAAAATGAATGCAAAATAGCTCCCGTCGCCGGCTAGAGTCCGTTGCCAGGGAGGTTTTCATGCATCAGGGACGCCATTTCCTTCAGATTCCGGGCCCGAGCCCGGTCCCCGAGCGCGTCCTGCGCGCCATGGACATGCCGGTCATCGACCACCGGAGCGCCGAGTTCGGCGAACTGGGCCAAACCGTGCTCGAAGGCAGTCAGAAGATCTTCCAGACCAAGGGGCCGGTCATCATCTTCCCATCCTCGGGGACGGGCGCCTGGGAGGCCGCGATCGTCAATACGCTATCCCCGGGCGACAAGGTGCTGATGGTCGAGACCGGCCATTTCGCCACGCTGTGGCGCCAGATGGCGGGTCGCTTCGGCATCGAGGTTGATTTCGTGCCCGGCGACTGGCGCCGTGGCGCCGATCCTGATGTGATCGAGGCCAGGCTTTCCGAGGACAAGGCGCGCGCCATCAAGGCCGTGATGGTCGTGCACAACGAGACCTCGACCGGTGCGACCAGTCGCATCGCCGAGATCCGCGCTGCGATCGACCGCGCCTCGCATCCGGCGCTGTTGATGGTCGACACCATCTCCTCGCTCGGCTCGGTCGACTATCGCCACGACGAGTGGAAGGTCGATGTCAGCGTCAGCTGCTCGCAGAAGGGCTTCATGCTGCCGCCCGGCCTCGGCTTCAACGCGATCTCGGAGAAGGCGCGCGCGGCGGCGAAGACCAACAAGATGCCGCGTTCCTATTTCGACTGGGAGGAGATGCTCAAGCCGAACGCCAACGGCTTCTTCCCGTACACGCCGGCGACCAATTTGCTTTACGGCCTGCGCGAGGCGATCGCGATGCTGCTCGAAGAGGGGCTCGACAACGTGTTCGCCCGGCACCAGCGGCTCGCTGCCGCAACGCGTGCCGCCGTCAATCATTGGGGGCTCGAACTGCTCTGCCAGGAGCCGGCGGAATTCTCGCCGGTGCTGACGGCGGTGCTGATGCCGCCGGGCCATGACGCCGATCAATTCCGCAAGATCGTGCTCGAGAACTACAACATGTCGCTCGGCTCCGGTCTGTCGAAGGTCGCCGGAAAAGTCTTCCGCATCGGCCATCTCGGCGAATGCAACGCGCTGACGCTGCTCGGTGCGCTCACCGGTGTGGAGATGGGCCTGTCGGTCGCCGGTGTGCCGCACCGCTCCGGCGGCGTCGATGTCGCGATGAAGCTCCTGGAGCAGCGGCCGCAGGGCAATGCATCGCCGCATCTGAAAGTGGTCGGAACTTAGCTCGCGCGGGACACGCGGGCTGCAATCATAAAAAGCGATCAGGAGGGTGGAGATGGGTATCAGGTTCAAGGCCACGCATGTCGTGCTGGCAATGCTTTGCGCGATGTATTTCATCACCTATGTCGACCGGGTGAACATCGGCACGGCCGCGAGCGAGATCCAGAAGGAGCTCGCTCTCTCGAATACTCAGCTCGGTTTCGTGTTCTCCGCCTTCGCTTACCCCTACCTGCTGTTCCAGGTGATCGGCGGCTGGGTCGGTGATCGCTTCGGGCCGCGCAAGACGCTGTTCTGGTGCGGCATGATCTGGGCGGTCGCCACCATCTCGACGGGCTTCGTCGGCAGTCTCGCCGCGCTGTTCATGGCGCGCTTCGCGCTCGGCTTCGGCGAGGGCGCGACGTTTCCGACAGCGACGCGCGCGATGCAATACTGGACGCCGGCCAACCGCCGCGGTTTTGCGCAAGGCCTGACTCATTCCTTCGCCCGGCTCGGCAATGCGGTGACGCCGCCGGTGGTCGCGCTGCTGATCCTGTGGCTGACCTGGCGCGGTGCGTTCGTCGTGCTCGGCCTCGTCAGTCTCGTCTGGGGCGTAATCTGGGTCTGGTACTTCCGCAACGAGCCGAAAGACCACGCCTCCATTACGGAAGCCGAACTCGCCGCATTGCCACCGCGCCCGACCGGCGAGCGGCCGCGCGTGCCCTGGGGTCCGTTGCTGGGACGAATGTGGCCGGTGACGCTGACCTATTTCTGCTACGGCTGGTGTCTGTGGCTCTATCTCAACTGGCTGCCGCTGTTCTTCAAGAACAACTACAATCTCGACATCAAGAACTCGGCGCTATTCGCTTCAGGCGTCTTCTTCGCCGGCGTGATCGGAGACAGCGTCGGCGGCGTGATTTCGGACAAGATTCTCGATCGCACCGGCAATGTCCGCCTGGCGCGGCTCAGCGTCACTGTGACAGGATTTGCGGGGGCGCTGCTCTCGCTATTCCCGATCCTGTTCGTCCACGACATCACGATCGTCGTGCTGTGTCTGTCGGCCGGCTTCTTCTGTGCCGAGCTGGTGATTGGTCCGATGTGGTCGATCCCGATGGACATCGCCCCGAAATATTCGGGGACCGCGTCAGGGCTGATGAACACGGGCTCGGCATTCGCGGCGATCGTCTCGCCGCTGGTCGCGGGTTTCGTGATCGATGCGACCGGCAACTGGTACCTGCCATTCCTGATGTCGATGGGGCTGCTGCTGCTCGGCGGCGTTTCCGCCTTCCTGATGCACCCGGAACGCCCGTTTACGGACGACAAGGCGAGTGCGTCGTCCGGGAGGGTGGTGGCGGCCGAATAGGGCCGCCGGATATGCATGGGAGACGCCTTTAGGAGAGGGGACAAGCCGGTCAAATGGTGCTATTCGGCGGCCATCAAAATCAAGGCTAGACGGGAAGGACGCCGATGACCGTGCACACTGGAAGGCATTTTCTCCAGATTCCAGGACCGACCAACGTGCCCGACCGGGTGCTGCGGGCGATGGACATGCCGACGCTCGACCATCGCGGTGCGGAGTTCGCCGAGCTCGGCTTTGCCGCGCTTGCCGCGATTCAGCGGGTGTTCCGCACCAAGCAGCCCGTGATCATCTTCCCCTCGTCCGGTACCGGCGCCTGGGAAGCGGCGATGGTCAACGTGCTCAAGCCCGGCGACAAGGTGTTGATGTGCGAGACCGGGCAGTTCGCCGTGCTGTGGCGCGGCATCGCCGAGAAGTTCAAGCTCGACGTCGACTTCATCCCGAGCGACTGGCGCCATGGTGCCGACCTTGCCGAGATGGAGAAGCGCCTCGTCGCCGACAAGCAGCACGCGATCAAGGCCGTCTGTGTGGTCCACAACGAGACGTCGACTGGCTGCGTGACGCCTCCGCTGGAGGTGCGCAAGCTGCTCGATCGCGTCAAGCATCCGGCGCTGCTGATGGTCGACACCATCTCCGGCCTCGCCTCGATGGAATACGAGCACGACGCCTGGGGCATCGATGTCTCGGTCGCCGGCTCCCAGAAGGGCTTGATGCTGCCGCCGGGTCTCGGCTTCAACGCCGTGTCGGAAAAGGCGCTCAGCGTTGCCAAAGCCAACGAGGGCATGCGCTCCTATTGGGACTGGCAGGAGGTCATCTCCTTCAACAAGCTCGGCACGTTCCCCTATACGCCAGCCACCAATCTGCTGATGGGCCTGCGTGAGGCCGTCAAGATGCTGGAAGAGGAAGGTCTCGAGAACGTCTGGTCGCGCCACAAGCGGCACAGCGCGGCGACGCGCGCCGCGGCCAAGGTCTGGGGCCTGGAGACGCAGTGTGTCGATCCCGCCGCGCACTCGCCGGCACTGACCGGCGTGCGCGTGCCTGATGGCCACGACGCCGATGCCTTCCGCAAGGTGGTGCTGGACAATTTCGACATGTCGCTCGGCACCGGCCTGAACAAGGTCAAGGGCAAGGTGTTCCGCATCGGTCATATCGGCCATTTCAACGACCTGATGCTGATGGGCACGCTCGCCGGCGTCGAGATGGGCCTGGATCTTGCTAAGATTCCGCACCGGAGCGGCGGCGTGCTGGCAGCCATGGACGTCCTGAAGGGACGCGATGCGGTGCCGATGACGCAGGCTCAGGTGGCCTGAACTAACTTGGAAAGTGAAAGCGCGATGAACGTACCTGTGACTGCTAACGAAGACCTGCTCTACTCCGTCACGGACGGCATCGCGCGGATCACCTTCAACCGCCCGCAGGCGCGCAACGCCATGACCTTCGCCATGTACGATCGCATGGCGGAGATCTGCCAGGAGATCAACGCCGATCGTTCGATCAAGGCGCTGATCCTCACCGGCGCCGGCGACAAGGCGTTTGCGTCAGGCACAGACATTTCGCAATTCCGTGCGTTCAAGACGGCCCAGGATGCGCTGGATTACGAAGCGCGGATCGATCGTGTGCTCGGCACGCTCGAGCAGTGCCGCGTGCCCGTGATCGCAGCGATCGCGGGCGCCTGCACCGGTGGCGGCGCCGGCATCGCGGCCTGCTGCGATCTGCGCATTGGCACCGAGACGACGCGGATGGGCTTTCCGATCGCGCGCACGCTCGGCAACTGCCTGTCGATGTCCAACATCAGCCGCGTCGTCGCGCTGGTCGGACCCGCCCGCACCAAGGATATGATCTTCAGGGCGCGTCTGGTCGAGGCGCAGGAAGCACTGTCGCTCGGCCTGCTCACCGAAATCGTTCCTGATGTCGAGACGCTGCAGCGCCGCGCTGACGAGACCGCGAAGCTCGTCGCGAGCCATGCGCCGCTGACGCTGGAGACGACCAAGGAGGCGGTGCGCCGCATCCGTCCTACGCTGTCGCGCGAACAGGGCGAGGACCTCATCCTCAAGGCCTATATGAGCGAAGATTTCCGCGAGGGCATGGACGCCTTCCTCAACAAGCGTACGCCGAACTGGAAGGGCCGGTAGCGCCGACGCTTTGCTTTTCGCGCCAATGCAAGCGTGACGCGCGCGATTGTTCCCGCGCGTCGCCGGCGATCCCGGGCAATCCGATTGTCACAAGACTTTCAAGTGGTTCCGTGGTCGGGAACCGCAATTGCGCGCATGCATCATCGTGCGTCGAAGTTGACGTTGCGCCGAGCTCGGGCATAAGATCGTAGAGGTTGCATTCCACCGTCTTGTTTTTTCGAAGAAGCCGGCTGGCTGCGTGATTTTCAAATCCAGTCGAATTGAACGACATGTATTGCGTGAGATGTTCGGGCCGGTCGTGCTGCAACCGGACGTCATTGAACCGAAATTGAACTTAAAACCTAGCAACTTACGTTCGACGATGCGAGCCGCGCCAGAATCCCCTTGCTGCTGACCATCCCGACGCCAGGCGCGGCCGCGCGACCAAGCCACGACCCTTAGACTCTGTAGTCAAAACCGTTGGATCTCGTCCGATCTCTCGGACCGATTAGTCGCGTCGCCGCGCCCTCTATCGGCGACGCCTTGATGGCAAACGCAGGCAGGGATTTTTCCATGACCAATCATATGCCGGTCTTCACCTCCTCATCCGCGACGGGCAGCTTCACCGAATTCGCCGACACCACCGATTCCACGGCGTTGCACTCGCTGTCAGGCACCATGAGTTTCAAAGACAGCGACAAGACCGACACGCATACGACGTCGGCGACGCTGCAGTCGGCGGTGCTCTCCAGCGGAACGATCATCCCGGCGACGTCGCTGGCGCATTTCCAGACGGCGATGCATTCACAGATCCTCAGCGATTCCAACGGCTCGGGTCAGCTGAAATGGAGCTTCAGCGACGCAGATGAGGATTTCGATTTCCTTGCGAAGAACCAGACGCTGGTTCTGACCTACGACGTCATGGTGTCCGACAATCACGGCGGCACCGCGGTCCAGACAGTCAAGGTCACCGTCACCGGCACCGATGACAAACCCGTCATCAACATGACGACCACGGCGACCGTCAGCGAGCAGGCCAACCAGACGTTGTCGCTGTCGCCCGACACGGTCCACGTTGCTCTCAACTTCAGAGACGACGATCTCACCAATACCGGCTACACTGCGTCCGTGATCGGCGTCTCGGCCTCCGGCGCCACCGCGGGCCTGTTGCCGGGCCCGTTCGGCAATGCCGAGCTGATGGCGTTCTATCACGTCGACAACGTCATCAAGAATTCCGGCTCAAACGCCGGCATCATCAACACCACCTTCTCGGCGCCCGATCTCGCCTTCGACTATCTCGCGGCGGGCCAGCACCTCGACATCACCTACACCGTGCAACTCGACGATCACGCCGGCGGCGTCTCGACGCAGACCATCACGGTCATCGTGGTCGGCACCAATGACAAGCCGGTGTACCTGTCGTGCCCGGAATCGGTTGCTCTGACTGAGGACCACAACGTCGACCCGTCGGGTAACCTGACCGCGCATGGCGATCTATTCTTCAGCGATGTCGACCTCGCAGACGTGCACACCGTTTCGGCCACGGTCAGTGCGAGTCGTTCCGGCGGCGGTTCGATCCCGCTGACGAACGCACAACTGCTCGCTGCGTTCGGCAGCTCGCTCGAAGACTCGACGAACCACGTCGTCGGCGAGGTCGACTGGAAATTCACGCTCCCCAACGGGGAGACCAATTTCCTCAACGCAGGCGAGACGCTCAAGCTCGTTTATCACGTCACGGTCGACGACGGTCACGGCGGCACCGCCACCCAGGATGTCACGGTGACCGTTCTCGGCGTCAACCATCCTGTCGTCATCACGAGTGGCCCAGAGTCCTCAACTGTGGCCGAGCAGGACGCCACCACGGGCTCCATAGTACCCGACACGACGCCGACGACACCTGCTGGAACGCTCGCCTTCACCGACCAGGACACCGGCGACACCCACGCGGTGGCGGTGACGCTGGCCTCGACCACGGGGCCGACCCCGCCGGCAGCGACGCAGGCTGATCTGGCCGCAGCGCTGACGACGACGCTGCACGATTCCACGGGGACCGGAACCGGCAGCATCGACTGGAATTTCGCGCTTCCAGATAAGGATCTCGACTATCTCGCCGCGGGCGAAACGCTGACGGTGAACTATAACGTCAAGGTCAGCGACGGCTCGACCAGCTCGACCCAAACCGTCTCGGTCCTCATCACCGGTGCCAATGACGCGCCGGTCATCACCAGCGGGCCGCAATCGGCATCACTGGCCGAGTTGCCGGGCGTCACCAATTCGAGCGCGGTCGATACGACGGCCCCGGTGCCGACCGGAACGCTTGCCTTCAACGACGTGGATCTGTCGGACACCCATTCGGTCGCCGTCGCGCTGGACTCGGCGGTATGGTCGGCCAATCCCGGCTTCGCGCTGCCCCTGGATACGTTTGCAGACCTCCAGACGGCGCTCAGCACGGCGCTGCACGATTCGACGGGAACAGGAGTCGGCAGCCTCGATTGGACCTTCGCCATCAAGGACGCTGACCTCGACTTCCTCAGCGCCGGCGAAACTCTCACCGTGCAATACGACGTTGTTGTCGCCGATGCGACCACAAGTTCGACCCAGACCGTGACGGTGACGATCGACGGCGCGGCGGATCCGTTACTGGTCTCTCCAGTCACGGTACAGGCCTCCGACACCCCGATGACCGATACCGGCGCCGTGCTTGCCAGTGGCACGATCTCCGATGTGAGCCACCCGACCGACCTGTCCACGTCACGCAGCATCTCGGAGGTCAATGGCAGTGCTGCCAATGTCGGCACGCTGGTTGCCGGTAACCACGGTTCGCTGCTCCTCAACGCGGACGGCAGCTACGTCTATTACGCCGATGCCTCGGTCGATCCGCTCCAGGCTGGCGACAATGTCAGTGACCAGTTCAACTTCATGGTCGATGACGGGCAGGGCCATCAGGCGACCACCACATTGACCTTCAACATCGCCGGCGTCGACGACCTCCCGGTCATCACCGCGAGCAACGCCAGCGGATCAGTGACCGAGGACGCCGGACCTGCTGCCATCGTCAACGGCAATTTCGAGACCGGCGACCTCACCGGCTGGTCCGTCAGCGGCTCGCACATCCAGGTCGTGAACTATGAGCTCGGTGGCAGCTTTGGCCATGATTCGGTGCTGCTCGGGCCGACCAATACCGAGGAGACGCTGTCGCAGAACATCGCGACCTCACCGGGACAGCACTACTTCCTCAGCTTCGACCTGATTGGCGACCCCGAGGCGGTCAGCACGCCGTTCACGGTCACCTGGGACGGCGTCCAGCTGATGTCGACGGCCAACGTCGCGCCGGGGATTCATCACTACGCTTTCGAGGTGTCCGGCGACCCCTTGCTGTCGACGACGGCATTGCAGTTCTCCTACGCGGACGATGCCAACGGCATGATCCTGGACTCCGTCAACGTCAATCCGACGTCGGGGCCGGCGACCGAGTCGACCGCCGGGTCGATCTCGTTCTCCGACGCCGAACCCACCGATATACATACGGCAAGCTTCCTGGCCGCGGGCAGTGGCTATGTCGGCACGTTCTCGCTCGACCCGATCAGCGAGTCCGGCGGGGCGGGCTCGGTCGCCTGGCATTACACGGTGAACAATGCCGACATCCAGTTCCTGGCGCAGGGGGAGCCGCTCAGCCAGGATTATTTCGTCACGATCGACGATGGCCATGGCGGCACGGCCGTGCAGGACGTCACCGTGACACTCAACGGCACCAACGACGCACCAGCTGCCGTGGATAATACGGTCGTGACTGACGTCGGAACGTCAGGCATCGTCAATATTCCGGCCTGGGCCCTCGCGGCCAATGCCACCGATCCCGATACGACCGATGTTGTCTCGTTGAAGGATGTGCTGACCAGCACGGGCGGCAGCGTCTCGCAACCTGGCGGCGTTCTGTTCACCGACGATGCGACCCTGGGCGGCTCGTTTACCTTCGATGTCACCGACGGTATCGCGACCAGCGCCAACGCTGCGACGGCGACCATCGTCAATAACGCGATGTCCGCGACCACGCTGACTGCCGGAAGTGGTGACAGCATCCTGATCGCCACCCAGGGCAGCGAGCAACTCGGCGGCGGCGCTGGCAATGATGTGCTGATCGGTACGACCAGCGGCAACGTCATGACCGGAGGCGGCGGCAACGACACGTTCGCCTTCCTTCATATTCCGAATGCGCCGAGCCAGATCACCGACTTCAACAACACGACCGAGCATGACCGCATCGCCATCTCGGCGAGCGGCTTCGGCGGCGGATTGACCAAGGGCATGGACGTGACATCGACATTCGAGAGCTCGGCGGACAACACTTTCTCCGGCTTGGCCGAATTCCACTTCGATACCGCCAACCAGACGCTCTATTTCAGTGCAGACGGGACCCAGGCCGCGGCGCATGCGATCGCGGCCATCCAGACCGCGGCGCTGATCAACCCGCATGACATCCTGGTCGTCTAAGGGCTTGCTGTAGCCGCTTCCTGCGAATTGCGCGCGGGCTCCGCAAGGGGCCCGCGCTTCCTTGCCGGGCCCTGCGCACTTGCAATCGGTCTCATTCCAAAGTCATAAGCGGCGCGAAGTCGGGCAGCTTGAATTGGCCGGCGTTCGCCCGCACAATGCAGTTCGTCGTTCGCTTTCGCGAATTGCCAATCCGAACAAGAACATAGACAAGAATTTGGAGCAGAGGCGCGTGGGACATGGAATGAAGGCTGCAGCCGCGCTGCTGGCTGGGCTTTGGGTGGCGCCGGCACTTGCCGGCTGGGAACCGGCCAAGCCCGTCGAGATCGTCGTGGCAGCGGGCGCGGGCGGCGCCTCCGATCAGATGGCTCGGATGATGCAGGCCGCGATTCAGAAGAACAATCTGATGAAGCAGCCCATCGTGGTCTCGCTCAAGGGTGGTGCGTCCGGCGCTGAAGCACTGATGTACATGAAATCCAGCGAGGCCGATCCGAACAAGGTGCTGATCGCCTATTCGCTGATCTACATGCTGCCGCTGTCCGCCAAGATCCCGTTCAACTGGCGCGAACTGACGCCGGTCTCGGTGATCGCGCTCGACCAGTTCGTGCTGTGGGACAACAGCGCCGGCCCCAAGTCGGTGAAGGAATTTGTCGCGGCCGCGAAGGCGGCAAGCGCGCCGTTCAAGATGGGAGGCACCGGGTCCAAGCGCGAGGATCACGTGCTGACGGTCTTCCTCGAGCAGAAGACCGGCGCGAAGTTTTCCTATCTGCCCTACAAGTCCGGCGGCGAGGCCGCAACCCAGCTCGTCGGCAACCACACTGAATCCAACGTCAACAATCCATCCGAAAATCTCGAGGTCTGGCGCGCCGGCCAGGTGCGTCCGCTCTGCGTGTTCGACAAGGAGCGCATCTCCTACACTAGTAAGGTGACCGACACGCAGTCCTGGGCTGACATTCCGACCTGCAAGGAGGAGGGCATCGACGTTCAGTATCTGATGCTGCGCGCGATGTTCCTGCCCGGCAAGGTCACACCGGAGCAGCAGGCGTTCTATGTCGAGCTGTTCCACAAGGTGACGCAGACCGCCGAATACAAGGACTACATGGAAAAGCAGGCATTGAAGCCGATCTTCCTCACCGGCAAGGACATGGTGCAATTCCTCGAAGAGGATGACGCCCAGAACAAGTCGCTGATGATGGAAGCCGGATTCGTCGCGAAGTAACTTTCTTTTTCTCCCTCTCCCCGCAGGTGGGGCGAGGGAGAAGCGAAGCCACTCCATCCCTCACAGCTCATGTCCCAAACCGATCTTGAAATCGTCGTCGACGATCCGACCGCGCCTGAAGACAACTCTCCCGCTGTCACGAGCACAGGCACAGTCGAGATCATCACCTGCCTGCTGCTGCTCGCGCTCGCGGCAATCCTCGGCTACGACAATTGGCGCACCGGTGCCTCCTGGGATTCGACCGGGCCCGAGCCCGGCTATTTCCCGTTCTATCTGTCCGTCATTCTCGGCGGCGCCAGTCTTTACGGCCTGGTCGTCGCGCTCCTCGCGCGTCGCGGGCCTGCGGAGACTTTTGTCACGCGCGCGCAGGCGCGGCGCGTGATGGCGGTGTTCGTGCCGACGCTGCTGTTTTGCCTGGTGACGCAGTTCCTCGGCCTCTACGTCGCGAGCTTCCTCCTGATCGCGGGCTTCATGCGGGCGATCGGCAAGATCGCGCTGTGGAAATCGCTGCTCACCGCGGTCCTGTTCACGGCGATCATGTTCGTCACTTTCGACATCGCCTTCGACGTCATCATGCCGAAGGGGCCGCTCGAAGCGGCCTTCGGCTACTAGGCGGACCCGCGATGGAAGCTTTCGGTCTCTTGCTACATGGCTTCGCCGTCCTGCTGACGTGGAAGACGCTCGTGCTGATGATGGTCGGGCTCGTGCTCGGCATCTTCGTCGGCGTGCTCCCTGGTCTCGGCGGCCCCAACGGTGTAGCGATCCTGTTGCCGCTCACCTTCACGATGGACCCGACCTCGGCGATCGTGATGCTGTCCTGCATCTATTGGGGCGCGCTGTTCGGCGGCGCGATCACCTCGATCCTGTTCAACATTCCGGGCGAAGCCTGGTCGGTTGCGACCACCTTCGACGGCTATCCGATGGCGCAGCAGGGCCGGGCGGCGGAGGCATTGACCGCTGCGTTCACGTCCTCTTTCATCGGCTCGCTCGTTGCGGTGCTGCTGATTACATTTCTCGCGCCGATGATCTCGTCCTTTGCGTTGAAGTTCGGTCCGCCCGAGTTCTTCGCGGTGTATCTGCTGACGTTCTGTTCGTTCGTCGGCCTCGGGCGCGAGGCCAAGCACAAGACCGTCATCTCGATGTCGCTGGGGCTCCTGCTCGCAGGCATAGGCATGGACACGGTGTCGGGCCAGCTGCGCATGACGTTCGGTTCGTCAGAGCTCTTGCGCGGTATCAACTTCCTCGTTGCCGTGATCGGCCTGTTCGGCATCAGCGAGATCCTGCTGACGATGGAGGAGCGGCTGGCGCTGCGCGGGCACGCGGCGAGCATCTCGCTGCGCGTGGTGCTGAGTGTGTGGAAGGACCTGCCGAAATATTGGGTGACGCTGTTGCGGTCATCCTTCATTGGCTGCTGGCTCGGCATCACGCCTGGTGGCGCGATCGCGGCGTCCTTCATGGGCTACAATCTGGCAAAGCGTTTTGCCAAGGATCCCGAGAGCTTCGGCAAGGGCCGCATCGAGGGCGTGTTCGCGCCTGAGACTGCGGCGCATGCCTCGGGCACCTCGGCGCTGCTGCCGATGCTCGCGCTCGGCATTCCCGGCTCCGGCACCGCCGCGATCCTGCTTGGCGGCCTGATGGTGTGGGGGCTCAATCCTGGTCCGCTGTTGTTCGTCGAGCACAAGGATTTCGTCTGGGGCCTGATCGCCTCGATGTATCTCGGCAATGTCGTCGGCCTCGTGCTGGTGCTGACGACAGTGCCGATCTTCGCCTCGATCCTGCGCGTGCCGTTCGCTGCGGTGGCACCGATGATCGTGGTGTCCTGCGCGATCGGCGCCTATGCGATCCAGAACGCGATGTTCGACATCTGGCTGATGCTTGGCTTCGGTGTCGTCGGCTACGTCTTCAAGAAGATCGGCATTCCCTTGGCGCCATTTACACTCGCTCTCGTGCTCGGCAACCGTGCCGAGGACGCCTTCCGCCTCTCGATGATCGGCTCAGGCGGCGACCTCAAGGTGTTCTGGTCGAACGGTCTGGTCGGCTCGATCACGACGTTGGCCATCGTGCTGTTGTTCTGGCCGGCGATCGACGGCGTGCTCGCACGTGTTGGCTGGATGCATAGGACCAGGACGACGTCGCGTGAGGCCTGAAAACAATATTATTTGATATCAATGGCTTAATTGGTCGGTGGTGCTCTGGTCCGGACGCCACCTCAACTCGATTGTTTCCGGATGTTGCAGGGGTGGCACAGCCCTTGAGCGCACCCCAGCGTATATCTGGTCACGAGATCGTGCGGAGGGGATTCCATGAAACGGATCGTGATTGGATTGGCAGCGGCAATGTCGCTGTTTGCAATGGGCGCGCAGGCTGCCGACTTGGCGGCGAGACCTTACGTGAAGGCGCCGCCGATGGTGGATCCCGCCTTCAATTGGAGCGGCTTCTACGTTGGCGGCAATGTCGGCTACAGCTGGGGCCGCGAGCGTGACGACGGCTCGTTGACTGGTACGCAAAGCGTGCAGGTGTTCCGCACGGCTGGCCCGACCCCGGTTGGCGGCCCCGTCGTGACACCACTGGCGGCGCAGACGATCTGGGGACGCTCAAACGTCAATGGCGTCCTCGGCGGCGGCCAGTTCGGTTACAACTGGCAGCAGAGCAATTGGCTGTGGGGTCTTGAAGCCGATTTCCAGGGCAGCAACGAAAAGTCGACGAACAATATCTGCTCGGCGATTGGGTGTCCCGCGGGCTCCGTGCTGTTTCCGGCCAGCTACAGCCTCGACTGGTTCGGGACTGCCCGTGGTCGCGTCGGTTGGATCGCATCTCCGCGCGTGCTGCTGTACGCGACCGGTGGTCTCGCCTACGGACATCTCGGCGCGAGCGCACCTGCCGTGGGTATCGGCTGGGGCGGCACAAAGGCCGGCTGGACGGTCGGCGCTGGTGGCGAGTTCGCGATTGATCGCAATTGGTCCGTGAAGGTCGAATATCTCTACATGGATCTCGGCTCGTTCAACGGTGCTTCCGCGACCGCGACGACGGTGACGAACGCGCTCAGCACGCCGGGCGTCGGTTTCAATACCGTAACGACGACCACCACGACCGGCAATTTCGGCACGCGCTTCACCGACAACATCCTCCGCGTAGGCGTGAACTACCGGTTCTCGGGACCGGTTGTCGCCAAGTACTGACGGTCTTCTACTGAACCGATTGGAGGCCCGGCGCTTGCGCTGGGCCTCTTTGCTTTTCGGCACTGGCAGCCGGGCCCTGATCCTCAGACCACCTTGGCGCTCCTGAGCTGCGCGATCTCATCGGCGGCGAAGCCGAATTCCTTCAGCACCTCGTCGGTCTGCTCGCCGAATTCCGGCGGGCGCGCCACCATCTTGCTGGGCGTGCGCGACAGCGTGACGGGCTGGCCGACCAGTCGGATGGGACGGCCCTCGTCGTTCGGCACGTCCTGCGCGATGCCGAGATGCTTGACCTGCGCGTCCTCGAACATCTGGTCGATGGCGTAGATCGGTCCACAGGGCACGCCAGCTTCGTTGAACTCGCGCACCCAGGTCTCGGTCGACTTGGTCACGGTGCGCTTCTCGATCTCCGCATTGAGCGCGTTGCGGTTCTTGGAGCGGAGCGGCGCGGTCGCATAATCGGGATGGCTGTAGAGCTCGGGTGCGCCGATCGCCTGCGCGCAGCGTTCCCAGATCCGTCCGCCCGTGGTGGCGATGTTGAGGTAGCCGTCAGAGGTCTTGAACACGCCGGTCGGGATGCTGGTCGGATGGTTGTTGCCGGCCTGCTTGGCGACTTCCTTCTCCATCAGCCAGCGCGCGGCCTGGAAGTCGAGCATGAAGATCTGGGCCTGCAGCAGCGAGGTCTGCACCCACTGGCCCTTGCCGGAGACCTCGCGCTCGAGCAGCGCGGTGAGGATGCCCATGGCGCAGAACAGGCCGGCGGTGAGGTCGGCGACGGGGATGCCGACCCGCATCGGGCCTTCACCCGGCGCGCCCGTGATCGACATCAACCCGCCCATGCCTTGCGCGATCTGATCGAAGCCCGGCCGCTTGTGATAGGGGCCATCCTGGCCGAAGCCGGAGATGCTGCCATAGACGATGCGCGGGTTGATCGCGGCGAGGCTCTCATAGTCGATGCCGAGCTTCTTCTTCACGTCGGGGCGGAAATTCTCGACCACGACGTCGGCCTTGGCGGCGAGGCGCTTGAACACGGCAAGCCCGCGCTCGTCCTTCAGGTTCAGCGTCATCGCCCGCTTGTTGCGATGCAAATTCTGGAAGTCGGAGCCCCGGCGCGGCCCGCCCGGCTGTTCGCCACCGGAATCCTCGGTCAGCGCGTCGATCTTGATCACCGTGGCGCCCCAGTCAGCGAGCTGCCGCACGCAGGTGGGCCCGGAGCGGACGCGGGTCAGATCGAGCACGGTGAAGCGCGACAGGGCTTCCGAGGCGTGAGGAAATGGCATCTGGGGGGTGGCTCCGGCAACAAACTGCGGGCCCACCATAGTGCCGAAAGATCATGCGGCAAGCGTCGGCTGGCGCAGCCAGCCATGCGCTGACTTTGAGAGCTTTGCGCGCGCGACCTCGGTCTTCGTCGAAGCTCGCGCTCTGGATTCCGTCACATCGCCGGACTAGTCTCGTGCGCGTGTGGGGAAGGAACTGCATGAGGTCTTTCAGCGGATGCGATCCTGAGTTCCGGCGCCGCGCCGGGCTGCTGCGGTGGGCCCGGTGCGCTGTCGCGGTGCTGCTGGTTCTGCCGGCGATCCCGGTCCAGGCCCAGTCGCTCGGCCAGGGCTTGTCCGCCTATCAGCGGCAGGACTATGTGGCGGCGTCGCGCGTGTTCATCCCGCTCGCCGAGCGCGGCAATGCGGCGGCGCAGTCCTATCTCGGCTTCCTGTTCGAGACCGGTCGTGGCGTGCCGCAGAACTATACGGAAGCTGCGATGTGGTACCGCCGGGCGGCGGAGCAGGGCGACAGCCGCGCGCAATATTCGCTGGGGCTGCTCTACGACCGCGGCTTTGGCGTGCCGCAGGACATCGTCGAAGCCTCGAAATGGCTGAACCTGTCGACCGCGGCATCGCCGCCGCGGGTGCGCGAGTCCCGGGCCCGGATCCGCGACGCCGTCACCACCAAGATGACGCGTGGGGAGATCGCGCAGGCCCGTCTGCGGGCGCTGGAATGGGCGCCGAGCCGCGAGCATTGACCTGGGATCCACGACCCCGTCGGCAAAAAAACGCGAAAACAACCTTATGCACATTAGAAGGCGGATGGCGCATGCCTGCGCCGCACTGACGATTCCGCGAGCGCGTATCGAGCCTTAGCCCGGCCAGCCGCCGAGCCAGTTCAGATACCAGGTCTCGCCCAGCCAGCCGATCCAGATCGACGGCGCGAGGAACAGTCCGAACGGCAGGAACGCGGTCCCGCGCAGCGCTTTCCTTTGCACCACGGCGTTGGCGACGTAGGCGCCGATCGCGAGCAATGCGGCAAGCTCGATCACCGCGGCCACTGTCGCCAGATCGAGCCAGGCCCCGCAGACGGCCGCGAGCTTGACGTCGCCGAGCCCGAGCCCGTCGCGGCCGCGCCAGCGCCGGTAGGCCAGCATCAGGAGCAGCAGCGGAAGCGCAACGGCCAGCGCGCGTGCGACCGGCCATAGCAGCGCCTGCGCGCCCATATCAGGCACATCAGCTGCGGCGCGAAGCATCGCCAGCGCGAAGGCGGCACCTGTCAGCTCGTTCGGGATCAGGTAGTGGCGGGCATCATTCGCGGCGATGGCCAGCATCAGTGCGGCGAGGAACGCACCAAAAATTCCTTCGGTGGCGGGCGCCGTCACGAGGCTCGCGAACACACCGACGAGCAGCGCGCAACTGAGCACCAGCGGGGCGCCTATCCCGTCGAGCGCGTCGTCGTCCTCGGCCACGCCGTCAACGCGCCGCCTTGGGCACGGTGACCACCGGATTGCTGGTCCCGACCAGGCGGCCGTTCATCTTGCTGCGCATCTCCTCGGCGATGACATGCGCATCGACGCCATCCTTGATGACGGTCGGTCGGATGAACAGGATCAGCTCGGTGCGGGCGCGCGAATTGGTCTGATGTGAGAAGGCATCACCCACGCCGGGAATGGAGTCGAGCACCGGAATGCCCTGGCGCTGCTTGTTCTCGGTCTCGCTGATCAGGCCGGCGAGCAGCACGGTCTGCCCGCTGGTCACCGCGATCGAACTCTTGACCCGGCGCTGCGAGATCGTCGGCGTCAGCGAGCCAGTGCTGCCGGCCGCTACGCTCGATATCTCCTGCTCGATGTCGAGCACGACATTGCCATTGGCGTTGGCGCGCGGCAGCACGCGCAGGATGATGCCGGTGTTCTTGTAGTCGATGGTGTTGACGACGGTGTTGTTGGCGGTCAGTACCGTTGCGGTGCCAGTCGAGAACGGCACCTGGTCGCCGACCTGCAAGGTCGCCGCCTGATTGTCCAGCACCACCAGCGACGGGTTCGACAATACCTTGACGTTGGTGATGCCGTGCAAAGCGTCGAGAATGACGCGCGGCGAGTTCTCGGAGCCGACAAGGAAGTTGAAGCCGGGCAAGACGCGTCCGAGCAGCGCGCCGCCCGCAGCATTGACGGCGTTGGACGCGGCTTCGACCGCACCGCTGCCAACGGTCGCGGAATTGCTGACACCTGCGATGGTGTTGGAGACCGAGCCCTTCTGGCTCGCCAGGAAGTACTGCACGCCGTAGTTCAGCTGGTCATTCAGCGTGACCTCCGCGATGGTCGCCTCAATGGCGATCTGGCGCTGCGGCCGGTCGATCTGGCGGATCGTCTGCTCGACGATGCGCTGTGCGTCCTGGTTGGCATAGACAAGGACGGCATTGTTGGTGACGTCGGCGGTGATGCGCACATTCTGCAGGATAGGCGCGTTGCCGGACTTCGAGCTGCCTCCGGATAGTCCGCCGAGACTGGTGTCCTGCGCAGGCGTTGTCGACGCGGCCGGAGCGGGACGGGCGCCGAGCGCCGATCCCGCAGGCCCGGTTACCGGCGTCGCAGCCCCTGCTGCCGCAGTCGGCAGTGCGCTCAGCGCCGCGACCGGATTACCTGGAGACCCTGAAGACGACGTCGTGAGGCCCGCACCGGGTGCGACCTGGCTCGACGCGCTGTCGAGCGTCGTGCCGCTCGTCGAACTCTGGTTGAGCAGCATGTCGCTCAGCATCGCCACGACCAGCTTGGAATTGCCGTAGCGCAGTGGGTAGGACTTCAAGTTCACGCCATCGGTGTCGGAGCGGTCGAGTCGCGCAATCCAGGTTTGTGCGCGCTTGAGATATTCCGGCTTCTGGCTCACCACGAGGATCGAGTTGAGCCGCGCGATCGGCTGGAGCTTGACCACGTTCTGGCCCATCCCGCCTTCGCCGGAATCCATGATCTTCTCGATCTCGGAGATCACGGGCTCGGGCGAGGAATTGCGCACCGGGAAGATGCCGACGGATTGTCCGCGCATCCAGTCGGCGTCGAATGACAGAATAGTGTCGACCGCGCTCGCCCGATCGCTTCCGCTGCCGCTGACGATCAAGGTGTTGCGCGAGTTGTCGGAGCGCATGGTCGAGGCCTTCACGCCGAAGGCATCGAGCAGCTTGAAGATGTTTTGCGCTGACGTGTAGCGCAGCGGTACGACGGTAATGCCCTGGCCCGCCTCGGTGCTCGCCGAACGGTCGATGCCGCCAGGGCCTGCCTCCGGTGCCGGCAGCAAACGATAGCCGGTGCGATCGCGCACCAGCGCTACGCCGGACATGCGAAGCGCATTCTCCAGCACGTAAACTGCGTCTGCCTTGGGAACCGGGCGCACCGAGGCAAGTGTGACCGTTCCCTGCACGCGGGGATCGATCGTGTAGCCGACATTGAGCACGTCACCGAGAATGACCTTGGCCACCGTCGCCACGGGCGCGTTCTCGAAATTGAGGTCGTATCCGCTGCCACCGCCATCGTCGCGCTCGGCCAGCGCGCCGCCTTGCGGCGTTGCACCATCGCTCAGATAAATTGCAGGCTTCGACGATTTCGGCTGGCCGATGCCGCTGGCCCCCATATCGGCAGGTTGACGCGGTTGGAGGTCGATGCCGCGGACCTTGTCGAGGAGATCCTGGGCACGCGGATCCTTCGGGTCGGCTTCGACCGATTGATCGGCGGTGACGATGCAAGCCGTGAGCAGGAAAGCGGACGACAACAGCAGGATTGTTCCAGTCAACGCTGAGCGGCGGCGCGAAAGCGGCTGGACCACTTCAAACAAGATACGCCTGCCAACGCTAGATGTGACTGGAAACAGCATCCGATCCCCCTTGGTTCGGACGCGCAATAATTTGCGCCACGATTATGTTTTTGCTAAGTAATAAGTCAAGAGTAAAGGACCCCTGTGGCCCGTGGAAGCTGTTGCATTCAAGTAACAAGGTCAGCGCTGTGAATGCGATGCGAGACCGCTCTGCCGATGGCTTCCGGCAGCACCTTCTTGAGAAATACGCGCTGCCGCCGCGGGCGCATGCGCGTCTGGAGAAGTCAGGCACGGCCACTCTCACACGTCCTTTGCGGGAGTTTTGGGAAGCCACCGATCTCTCTGCAGCCGATTTTGCCGACGAAGTGTCGGGCTATTTTGGTTTGCCACGGCTCAGTCTTCCTCAGTTGCTCGCGACCACGCCTCGCCTCGACGGTTTCTCGCGTCGATTCCTGCGTGAATCCACCGTCTTCCCCTTCAGCGCGCCGAATGGCGGTGTTCGCCTGGCGGTGGCCGATCCGTCCGATACGGCTGCCATGCGCGCCGCCGAGCTCGTATTCGGTACGACGGTCGATGTCGTAGTCGCGTCATATGAGGACATTACGACGGTCCTCGATCAACGGGCTGATGCCGATGACGCAACTGTCGACCAGGGCGACAGGAGCGCTGCGGAGCGATCCGACGACGACATCGAGAGCCTGCGTGATCTCGCCAGCGGCGCGCCGGTGGTGCGGGCGCTCAACGACCTGTTGGAGCGGGCGTTGGACCTGCGCGCCAGTGATATTCACGTCGAGCCGTTCCGCGCCGGTCTCACGGTGCGCATGCGCGTCGACGGTCTGTTGCGCGCGCTGCCATCGCCGCAAGGCATTCCGCCGCAAGCGCTGATCTCGCGCATCAAGATTCTGGCGAGTCTCAACATCGCCGAGCGCCGCCTGCCGCAGGACGGCGCGGCGCGCGTCCGCGTCGGCCGTAATGAGCTCGATGTTCGCGTCGCGACCATGCCGACGCAGCATGGCGAGAGCGCCGTGATCCGCCTGTTGCCGCGCGATCGCGGCCTGTTGGAGATGAGCAAGCTCGGTCTGCGGGCCCGCGACGAGAGCGTGATGACACGCTTGCTTGCGATGCCGCATGGCATGATCGTGATCACCGGGCCGACCGGCAGCGGCAAGACCACGACGCTTGCGACCATGCTGTCGATCCTCAACGAGCCGACGCGGAAGATCCTCACCATCGAGGATCCCGTCGAGTACGAGATTCCCGGCATCAACCAGTCCCAGGTCAAGCCGTCGATCGGCCTGACCTTCGCTTCGGCCATGCGTTCCTTCGTGCGTCAGGATCCCGACGTGATCATGGTCGGCGAGGTCCGCGACGCCGAGACGGCGCATATCGCGATTCATGCCGCGCTCACCGGCCATCTCGTCCTGACGACGCTGCACACCGAGACGGCCGCGGCAGCCGTGCCGCGTCTGATCGATCTCGGGATCGAGGGTTTCCTGCTCAAGTCGACGCTGCGCGCGGTGGTGGCGCAGCGCCTGGTGCGCATGCTGTGCGATCGCTGCAAGGTGCCGCACGCGTTGACCGAGGAGGATCTGGCCAGGGACCCGCGCTTTGCCGTGATCGGTTTCAAATGCGGCGAGGTCGTGCATGAAGCCGGCGGCTGCGAGCGATGCGGCGGCACCGGCTATCGTGGCCGCAACGGCGTGTTCGAGCTCCTCGAAATGTCCGACGAGGTGCGCGCGCTGATCGGGCCGCAAACCGACTCTCACTCCATTGACGCTGCCGCGATGCAGGGCGGCATGACGACGATGCTGGAGGATGCGGTCGCCAAATGCCGGGCCGGTTTGACCACGGTGCCCGAGGTCTTCCGCGTCACGACTTTGCGGTGAGCATGATGAGATCAGGTTCAAACGCTGCAACGAGGGAGGTGCGCTCCCTCCCCCGCTTGCGGGGGAGGGTTGGGGAGAGGGTGTCTCCGCAATCGAGAGCCCCCAAGAGGAGAAAACCCTCACCCGGCGCCATAGCCGATGCGGAGCATCGGCGTCTTTTAAGAACGGCGGCCGGAGGCCGCCTATGCCGACCTCTCCCGCAAGCGGGAGAGGCGCACCACCGAGCGCGCGGTCCATCCATTCGACCCAAACTCATCCGGCTTTAGGAACCATGCCGAACTATCGCTACCGCGCGATCAATGCCAACGGCGAACTGGTTTCCGGCGCCATCGCCGCGCCGGCGCCTGGCGACGTGGCGTCGCGGATCGAGCGGCTCGGCCTGGTGTTGGTCGACAACGTCACGCCGGAGGAGGGCGGTGCGGCGCGGAGCGTGCTCAGCCTCTTCAACAGGCCGAAGCCGGAAGACGTCACCATTCTCACCCGCGACCTCGCGCTGCTGCTGCGCGCCGGTGCCCGCATCAACGATGCGCTGGAGTTGCTCGCGGCCGATCCCGATTTCGGACGGTTGCGGCCGGTCGTGGCCGACATTCGCGCGCGTGTCGTTTCCGGCGAGAGCTTTGCCGAGGCGCTGGCACGGCATGAGGGACTGTTTCCGCCAATGTACATCGCGCTGGTGCGGGTCGGCGAGGCGTCGGGGTCGCTGGATCAGGTGCTGGAGGTGCTGGCGGGCGAACGTGCGCGCGCAGAGGCGCTGAGGCGGCGGCTGACCGATGCGATCCGCTATCCCGTGTTCGTGCTCGGTGCCGCCGGCTGCGTGCTGCTGTTCTTCCTGACATTCGTACTGCCGCAGTTTGCCAGCGTCCTGCAGGATTTCGGCGCCAAGGTCGATCCAATCGTCGGCGTGTTCCTGAACATCTCGACCTTCTTGCGCGGCAATTCCGATGCGGTGCTGGCCGGCCTTGCCGTCATCATTGCAACGCTGTGGCTCGTGCTGAGGCAGGAGCGCGTCCGCCGTGGATTGACCAATACGATTGTTCGCTTGCCGGCGATCCGCAACGTGATGGGGGCCTATCGTACGGCGCTGTTCTGCCGCAATCTCGGCCTGCTGCTCGGTAGCGGCGTCAACCTCACCACGACGCTGCGCATTCTCGTCGACATGATGGCGACGACAGGGGCGTCCACGGTCTGGAGCGATGCCGCCGATCGCGTCCGCCATGGCTCAAAACTTTCCGAGGCGCTCTCCGAGACGGAGGCGTTGCCGCCCATGGCGGTGCGCATGCTGAGATTGGGCGACGAGACCGGGCAGTTGCCGATGCTGTCCGGCCGGGTCGCCGAGTTCTACGAGTCGAAACTGCAACGCACGCTCGACCGCGCGGTCGGCATTGCCGGACCCGCAGCGATCATCGCGATCTCGCTCGTCGTCGGCGGTCTGATCACGTCGGTGATGACCGCGCTGATGTCGGTGAGCCAGATTGTCGGTTAGACGACAGGATAATGGGAGGGGTTTGAAGTGACCAGATATCCATCGTCGAGGCGCCGGCCGCGGCGCGCCGCCCGCGGGGAGGCCGGCTTCACCCTGGTCGAGATGCTCGTCGTCATCACCATCATCGGGATGATCATGGCGCTGGTTGGCCCGCGGGTGCTGAACTATCTCAGCGAGTCCAAGGCCAAGGCGGCGAAAATCCAGATCGAGAGTTTCTCCAGTGCGCTCGATCTCTACTACCTCGATCTCGGCCGCTATCCGACCGCGAACGAAGGCCTTGCCGGGCTGACGCGCAGCAACAACCAGGCGGGTTGGAACGGGCCTTATCTGCGCGGTGGCGTGGTGCCCAACGATCCCTGGGGCCACACCTATGTCTATCGTTCACCGGGCGCGACCGGTCCCTACGACATCATCTCTCTCGGATCGGACGGTCAGGAAGGCGGCAGTGGAACGGCAGCCGACATTGTCAGCGGCGCGCGCTGAGCCCCGTGATGCGCGGAGTCTCGATGCGCAAGGTTTTGCGCTGATCGAGATCCTGTGCGTGCTGGCGATCATCGGGTTGCTGGCGGCGATCATCCTGCCGGCGATCCCGCGCTCGACGACGCGCGCCAAGCTCGAAAGCTATGCTGTCGAGACTGCTGCGCTACTCAAGGCTGATCGCAACAGCGCGTTGCGCCGCCAGGTCAGGGTCGCAACGGTGGTCGATGCCGAGGCACGTGCGATCCGCTCCGGTGTCACCGGACAGATCATCCGCCTGCCACGCGATGTCGTCGTGCAGGCGACGCTGGCCGCGCGCTGCGCCGATCGCGCGGCGGGCCGGTCGATCGATTTCTTTCCGTCGGGCATGTCGTGTGGCGGGACGATCGCGCTGGCGCGGCCTGGCATGGGCTACGAGGTGCGTGTCAACTGGCTGACCGGAGGCGTCGAGATTGTCCCGCAGAAGCTGCTCTGACGGCACCGCCGGCTTCACCCTGATCGAGGCGCTGGTTGCGCTTGCGATCATCGCCATCGTGCTCGGAACCATCGGCTCGGTCATCTCAGTCACGACGAAAGGCACGCGCTCGATCGACCAGCATCTGGCGCTGGCAAGCACGGCGGAGACATTGCTGGCAGACTTGCCCGCGCGCGGAGTTCTCAAGCCCGGCCGGCAGAGCGGGCAGCTCGCCGGCAGCCACTGGCGTGCCGATATCGCGCCGATGAGGGTCGCCGGCGGCAATCCCGCCACCGATCGCTTCGTGCCGCTTGCGGTCAATCTGCGCCTCCAGCGTGACGACGGCAGCACCATCCAGGTGACGACGGTGAAGCTGGTGCCAAGGCCGGCGCAATGACCCCTGCAATCAAGCGCCAGCACCGCGCATTCGCCTCCGAGGCGGGTTTCACGCTGCTCGAGGTGCTGTTGGCGACGCTGCTGATGACGGTGATCCTGGCCGCGCTCGCGACCGTGACGGCGCAGTGGCTGCCGAACTGGAATCGCGGTATCGCGCGGGTGCAACGCGCCGAGCGCCTCGCCACAGGGCTCGACCGGATCGTTGCCGATCTCTCCGTCGCCGAGCAGATGACCGTGAACGGCGATACCAAGGCGCCATTGTTCGACGGCGCCGAATTGTCGGTGACGTTCCTGCGCACGGCACTGGGCCCGAGTGCGCGTCCGGGCCTCGAATTCACCCGCCTGATCGAGAAGGCCGACGCACAGGGGCTGGCGCTGGTGCGCGAGCGCGCGCCGTTTCAGCCGATGCCGACGGACGGGCAGATCCGTTTCGTCGACCAGGTGGTCCTGATCCGTGCGCCGTACCGGGTGAGCTTCGCTTATGCGGGACCGGACAGGACGTGGCGGCCGACCTGGCGCGGTCAGGGGCAATTGCCGGAGCGCATCCGCATCACCGTGCGTGACAGCGTCTCCGGCCAGGTGCTGGCGGTGTCGGCGGCAACGGTGCTGCACATCACGGCGCCCGCCGAATGTGCCCGCGCCAAAAATCCGACGACCTGCGTGACAGGCCCAAGGCCGCAGCAGGCGCAGAAAGAGGAGCCGCAGCTGTGAGCGGCGGGGCCCACGACCGGGGAGCTCTCGGCCATGGCCGCAGCTTTGCCGCTGTCGGCGACGACCGCGGTTTCATCGTCATCGTGGTGCTCTGGATGCTGGCTGCGCTCGCCACGCTCGCGCTGATCTACCTGACCTACGTCACCAACACCGCGGTCACGGTCGCCGTGAACACCGACCGGTTGCAGGCCGATGCACTGACGAACGCCGGCCTCGAGCTTGCGGCCTATCGGTTGACCGCGCAGAGCGAGGCGACACGTCCGACCAGTGGCACTTTCAACGCCCGCATCGGGGCTGGCCGGATAGCCGTGACGTTCCGCTCGGAGGCTGCGCGTATCGATCTGAACGCCGCGCCGAAAGCGATCCTCGCGGGCCTGATGATCGGGCTCGGCGTGCCGGCCTCGGATGCGCCTGACTATGCCGACCGGATCCTGGCGTGGCGGGCGTCGACGGAGCCCGGCCTGGATAATCCCGAGGACTCCTATTACCGCACGCTCGGTGCGCCCTATCTGCCACGCCATGCGCCGTTTCAACACAGTGACGAGCTGTGGCTGGTGCGCGGCATTCCGCCTAACGTGATCGATCGCATGCTGCCCTTCATCACCGTGTTCAGCAACATGCGCACCGTGAATGTGCTGGATGCCGCGCCGCAAGTGGTGGCGGCGCTGCCCGGCATGACGCCGGAGACGCTGCAACAGCTGCTGCGCGACCGCGCCGATCCCCGGGTCGATCCGCAATCCCTGGTCGGACTGGCCGGCAGCGCCGCCGCGACGATCGAGGGTGCGAAGACTTACCGCGTGACGGTCAGCGCCGAGGCGCCGTCGCACCGGCAGAGTTCGGCAGAGATCGTCATCCTGCTTCTCGAAAGCGGCGATGAGCCCTATCGTGTATTGTCGTGGCACAACGCCTTCGACGGCTCGGCCGGAAAGCCTTTGTGAAATGAGTTCGCTCGGGACCCTTCGCGCCATTTTCGATGCCTGGACCGGGACGGTGGCGGGCGCTGCCGTCGCCGGGCTGGAGCGGATGGTGCGGCCGCGCCTGGTGCGGCTGGTCGAGGGCGAGCGAGGCGCGTTCGCGCTGGAGGCTTCGAAACCTGAGACCATCCCGAAGGAGATCGCGTTCGAGGACGGCAAATTCACCGGCGCCAATCTGGCGCCGATTGTCCGCGGCTGCCGCGTCGAGATCGTGCTGCGGCCGACGCGCTTCCTGTTCCGTCCGCTGGAGCTGCCGGCGCGTGCGGCCGATTTCCTCGAGGGCATCGTGCGGGCGCAGATCGACCGGCTGACGCCGTGGAGCGCGGCCGAGGCCGTGTTCGGTTGCAGCGCGCCGGTGGCGCAGGGTAGCGAGAGCATCACCACGATGATCGCGGCGGCACCGCGCCGGCTCGCGATGGACTATGTCGCGGCGTTGTCCGGCTTTCATCCGTCTGCGATCGCGGTTTTGACGGACGCGGCTGAGGGCGGACGCATCAGGGTGTTCGAGCAAAAATCGCGCGGCGCGATCGATCCCGTGCGGTTGAGCCGGACGCTGCAAATGGTGCTGGCTATCGCCGCGGTCACGGCTGTTCTCGGCTCGATCGTCGCGGGCTATCTGGCGGACAGTCTGGGCGCGCAGGAGAGGGAGCTCGAGCAGCAGATCACCCAGCGCCGTGCCGCCATCCGTGGCACTGACGGCGGCGAGCGCTCGCCGCTGGCGCTGCTGGAGCGTCGTAAATACGAGACGCCGGCGAGCGTGATCGTGCTGGAATCGCTCAGCCGATTGTTGCCTGACCATACCTACGTCACCGAAATGCATCTGGTCGGCAACAAGCTCCAGATCGCAGGTATCACCCGTGATGCGCCTTCGCTGATCCCGCTGATCGAGCAGTCCCAGCATTTCACCCGCGCGACCTTCTATGCGCCGACGACGCGCAGCTCTTCCGATCCCGGCGAGCGCTTCCACATCGAGGCGCAGGTCGAAGTGAGGAATGCGCCATGAACAGCGCCAAGAATACCACCAAGAACACTGTTGTGAGCAGCGGGGCGGTGGCAGGCGGGAACGCGCTGGTGCGGTTGCTGACCGGTTCGCCACTGATCGCGGTGACGCTGTATGTCGCGGTGACATCGGGATTGCTGCTGATGGCGGGTCTGTCGATCGCCGATGTCATCGCCCATCGCCAGGCGCTGGCACAGACATCCGACCTGCTCGACCAGTTGCGCGGCCGCAAGGGCGCGGCCAAGACTGCCGCGGCCCTCTCGGCGGAACATCCCGGCACGCCCTTCCTGGAGGGACCGACGGTGACGGTCGCGGGCGCCAATTTGTTGCAGCGAGTGGCGACAGCGGTCGGCAATGTCGGCGGCTCGGTGCAGTCCTCGCAGGTCGACGTGACAGGGGCGCAAGTGAAGGACGGCTTCGTCGGCCTCGTCGTCAGCTGCGAGCTGGAGCAGCCCGCACTGCAGAAGGTGCTCTACGATCTCGAGGCCGGGATGCCGTTCCTGTTCGTCGACCAGCTCGACGTCCAGGTGCCGCAAACCACCGCGCTGAGCGATGCGCCCACCGGCCGCGTCAGGGTGATTTTGGGCGTTTCCGGCCAGTGGCAGGCGGGAAAATAGCGGCGGCGCAAGCAGCTCACCAGCTGTACTTGAACACGCCCTTGCCGGAATAGCTGGTGACGTTGCCGGAGAACTCGCCGTCGAAGGTGCCGGCGATCGAGAAGCCGTTCAGCCATTTCATCTCGGCGCTGGCGCTGACGAGCGCAGAATCCGCGTCGACCCTGGCGCCGTTCACGACGAAACTCGTGCCGGGCAGGGTCTGGAACAGTGCGGTGACGGCGCGGCTCGGATTGTAGTCGTGCGCCCAGGCGGCGCGGCCGCGCAAGGTCAGCACGCCGTTCTGCATCGCGTAGGACTTGTCGGTGCGCAGGCCGAGCTCGGAGCGGGTGTCGGTCAGCGACTGCGCGGCATAGTTCAGCGCGAACAGGCCGCCGCCATTGAGGCTGACTTCGGAATAATTCGGCAGGTTGAAGTTCGTCACCTGTGCGGCTGCGTAGGGCGTGATGCCGATCAGCGGCGTCGTGAAGCGGTAGCCACCCTCGAAGCGGGCCGAGAAGGTGTCGGCCTTGAAACGGCCCTGCAGCTGGTCGAAGCCGCCGGGCGCCACGGTGCGGTTGGTGGTGACGTCGTGCCAGCCATAGGCGAGCGCGGCTGCGACATAGGCCGGCCCGAAATTGTGGCGGCCATAGACGCCGGCCTGGAACACGTCTGCGGTGCCTGTGCCCATCGCATTCGCCAGCGAGTAGTTCAGCCCGCCGCCGCCGAGCGAGAAGCCGACCAGCGTATCCATCGAGATCCTGTAGTCGGCGCCGGCTGCGCCGCCCCAGACCCGCGCGGTCAGATCCTGCGAGCCAACCACGGCATTGCCGCCAACCTGCGCCGAACCGCCATAGCCGGCTGTCCAGACGCTCCAGCGATTGATCGGCTGCGACCAGAGCGGCGCCTTGGTCGCCATCGCAAAGGCCTCGCGCTCGCGCGCGGTGGCCGGACGCATCGACGCATATGCGTCGACGTCGTCACCGTCGGTGTATTGCGCGACGCTGCCCGCCTTGGCGAAGCCGCTCGATCGGCCGGCGACGGTCGGGTCCAGCATCAGGTTGAGGAACTGGCCGTCGGCGTTGATCGCGGACTGGATGATGCCGGTGCCGAGCTCGCCCGAGGCGATCGTCAGCCCCGCAGGTGTCAGCCCCGCGAAGGCCGCGGGAATGCCGCCGGTGCTGTTGAAGAAATTGGTCAGCGTGTTGGCGACGTTCTGCTGGTTGATGTTGAGGCCGCCACCGCTGGGCGTGAAGTTGACGCCGATATTGAGGAAGACATTGTTGGCGGCGTCGTAGCTCAGCGTCGCGTTGATCGTCGGCATGTTGGAGACGACGGCGGGATTGAAGGTGGTGCCGCCGAGGCCGCCGGTCGCATGCAGGATCTTGTACTGTTTCTGGACCGTACCTGAGATGAAGTTCGCGTTCACCGTCGCACCGCCGAGGTTGGCGGCGCCGGTAACGTTGGCGAGGCTGGCAGCGGTCGCGGAGATCTGCACGAGATAGGTCGAGGCGGCGGTGAAGCTCAGGGAACCGTTGATCGCCAGCGTTCCGATCGCACCCGGGTTGCCCGGCGCAAGCGTGCCGCCGGTGACAGCGACGTTGCCGACGGCGCCGGTGCCTGCGAGCGTGCCGCCGGCATTGACGGTCGAGTCGCGGGTGATCGAGCCGTTCACGACCAGCGTGCCGCCGTTCACGGTGGTGGCGCCGGAATAGGTGTTGGCGCCGGTCAGGGTTTGCGTGCCGCCGGCCATGGTGAGGCCACCGCCGCCGCCACCATCCTGGATGACGCCGGCGTAAGTGCCGTTGGCATTGGTGATGGTCAGGGTGTTGGGGCCGAGATTGATGAAGCTGACCGAGCTGCCCGACAGCGACTTGATCGAGGTGCCGCCGGTGTGGCCAGTGATGTCGAAGACGCCGTTGTTGGTGAGGCTGCTCGAGGTGGCAATGCTGCCATTAGTGATAAGGTCGAGCTCGGCGCCCGTTGAGATGGTCGTGGTGCCGGTATAGGTGTTGACGCCGGTGAGCCCCTGCGCGGCGCCGGTGGCGATGACCACATTGCCGCCGGTGCCGCCGCCGATGCCGCCATCCTGGATCACGCCCGAGAAGTTGCTGCCGTTGGTGATCGTGAGCGTCTTCGATCCGAGAGCGACGATGCCGTCACCAAAGAGCGAGAACAGTCCGCCGACCGATGCCCCTGACGCGGTCTGGGAAATGTCGAACGTGGCACCTGCGCCGAGGAGGCCGACGAATGCGGAACTCGCGATCGATCCGTTGCCCTTGAGGGCCAGAGTCGCGCCTGCGTCGACCTGGGTCGCGTTGGTGTAGGTGTTAACGCCCGACAGCGTCTGCGTTCCGCCGCCGATCTCCAGCGCTGCTGAGCCTTGGATCACGCCGGCGAACTCGGTCGATCCGGCGAAGATGAACAGACCCGTGCTGCTGCCCATGTTGACGACACCGCTCGAATTTCCGGCGAGCGTGGTGATCGCGGCAGCGATGCCGGGATTCATCCCGGAAATGTCGAGCGTCGCATTCACCGTTACAACGCTGGATGACGCGATGCTGCCGGTGCCGGACAGTGCCAGCGTTCCCGTCGAGATCGTGGTCGCGCCCGAATAGGTGTTGAAGCCCGTCAGCGTCAGCGTGCCGGTGCCGACCTTGGTCAGGCCGCCGCCGACACCTGAGATCACGCCGTCGACCGGGGTCGAGGTGTTGAGGCTGCCAGTGGTGAGCGTGTTGGCGCCGAGTACGTAGTTGCCCGCGCCTTCGATCGAGCCGGCCGTCGTGCCGCCATTGGTGAGGCCGGAAATATCGACCGTGCCGCCGGCGGCGGTGATGAAGCGCGCGCTGCCGCCACTGCTGGTGCCGGCGAAGTTCGTGGTGCCGCCGTTGTTGGTGGTGATGGTGGAGCTGGCCGCGGTCGACGAGGTGTTGAAGGTCAGGACGCCGCCAGAATTGATCGTGATGTTCGAGCTGCCGGCCGAGGTCGTATCGTTGAAATTGATCACCGCGTTGCTGGCGATCGTCGCAGTGCCTGCCGTGCTGTTGTTGTTGAACTCGATATCGCCGTGGTTGTCGATGTGCGCCGTGCCAGCGGCCGAGTTGTCGTTGAAGCTCATCGAGCCGCCGCTGACGGTGTACGTCACGAAATTGCTGCCGCCGCTCGCGGTGCTCGAATTGGTGAACACCATGGGGGCGCCGACGGTAAAAGTCTGCGTGTTGGTCGAATTGTTGAAGATGCCGGCGCCGTTGACCAGGAAGATGTCGCCGGTGGTGATGGTATAGGCAGGCGCGTTGGGACTGGGCGCGCCGCTGAAGATCACCTGGCCGATGTTGACGAGCCCGCTGGTGGTGACGCTGGTCTGGGCCGTGACCCCGAACGTCGCGATGCCGTCCGGCACGATCGGCGTCGAACTCCAGTTGGTGCCGTCAGTCCATTCGCCGGATGTGGTGCCGGTCCAGTCGGCATCGGTGGCGTGCGCGGCGACGACGCCGAGGGCCGTGGTCGCGAGCAAGGTCGCCAGCGAGCGCCTGACGACAGAGCGCAGCCGGTCGTCCATCCTTCCACGCGCGATCATCGATCCAGCCATCGGCCCTTCATAAATCGCCAAAGCAAATCATCGAGCAGGGCGTGCTCTGCCGTGATGATCTCATGTCATCGCAACATGCGGCAATGAACGGCGGTTGATTTACGCGGGGTTGGCGCCCGTTTCCCTTGCAATTTCAGCGATCGTGGCCATTGGGCAACATCTTTGCGCATTGCAGCATTCAGGGCCGCGACAGGGGCCGATCGGGCCGGGAGCGGGTTGAAGGCGGCGCCTATCGGATTTAGCTTAGGGCGCCTGCCGCACGCTGGCGTGGGGCACGAAGGAACCTGGATGTCCGCCTGGCTGAAACCGATCGGATTGGCCGTGCTTTGCGCGGCGCTTGGTATGGCCGAGACCATGGCGGCGACCTCATCGCGCATGGACATCCTGCCCGACGATGCGGCCCCCAGTCCGGCTGAGAGCGTGGATGTCGGTGCGGTCAGGCCGATTGCCGGGCCCGGGCCGGCGGCAAGCAAGCCGGCGCCCCGCGGCAATCCACTGTGGTCGGTGCCGCTGTCGGCGCTGACCGTGACCCAGGAACGTCCGATCTTCTCGGCCACGCGCCGGCCGCCGCCGCGCGCGGTCGCCGCCGCCCCCGTCGACGAGGTTCGCCCGCCGGCCCCGCCAAAGCCGGTCGAAGCGCCACCGCCGCTGATGCTTGTCGGCGCCGTCGTGGGCGAGGGCGATGCTATCGCGATCCTCGTCAACCGCACCGACCAGAAGGTCGTCCGCCTGCGGCAAGGCGAGTCGCTCGACGGCTGGTCGCTGACCTCGGTGCAGCCGCGCGAAGTGACATTCAAGCAGGGCGATCGCACCGAGGTGCTGGCGCTGCAGCGGCCCGACGGCACGACGCCCCCCGGGGGATCGCCCGCACCCACGGCCGGGCCCGCAGACGGCGGCGGCAAGCTGACGATGCCGACCACGACCAGCACGTCGTTCGCGCCCTTCGTACCGCGCTCCACGCCGAAGAACGGCGAATCGGACGGGCTCTGAGCGCCCCGCAATAGCCGGTAACTGCCGGTTTTGCGGCAGATGACGGATGTCAACGTGACAAGCGCTGCAGCTCCGCGCGGGCCTTCTCCGCCAGCGGATCGTCGCCGTGTCGAGCGAGGAAGAGCTCGAACCCCTCCGCCGTGCCCTTTTGCCGGGCGAGTTCGTACTCCTCGGCCACCGCCGCCGATGGGGCGCGGGCTGGTGGAACCGTGGGCGCGCGCGCTGCCTTGCCGCCATCGTCCGCGTTGGCTTTTCCGACCATGACAGGCAGTCCTCCGAGGGGCAGGTGATCCGGCCCTGACAGCGCCATGATGGCGCAGACCAAACCGACAGGGAGCAGGTGTAGTCTCATGATTTCCCTTGCAAATCACGACAGGTGGCGGGAGCCTGCATCGTCGTTTCGGTCCGTATGAATACGGGATTTGATGTTTAACACGGACTTGCGGAGCAGGTTGCGCCACTTCGCCCAACTTAAACCAAACGTACATTTCTCAAGGTAGAATTGCCTGTCCGTGTTTCGAATCGAACGGGGACTTGCTGCTTTGGAGACTTCCGATGGCGACCGCTGTCAACGTTAGTGCGACTAACAACGCAGACATCGATGGCTTGCTGGCGGGCACCGCGTGGTCCGGCACGATCAGCTACAGCTTTCCCACGCTCGCCAGCACCTACGGCACGTACTCCGGTGGCAACGGCGAACCGACCACGGCGGGTTTTTCGGCCGCGCCGACCCAGATGCAGGCGGCGATCAACTACGCCATCGCGCTGATCGAGAGCTACACCAACGCCAGCATCACTTATAACGGTTCGGGCTCTGCCGACATCATGATCGCGCAGTCGCCCGCGGCCAATCCGACCTCCTACGCCTACTACCCCGGCAACTACGCGGCCGGTGGCGACGTGTGGTTCGGCACGGCTTACGATTACACCCAGGCGCAGCTCGGCAATTACTATTTCACGACCGCGCTGCACGAACTCGGCCACGCCTTCGGCCTCAAGCACAGCCAGGAAACCGGTGGCGTCGCCAACGTTGCGGTGCCGACCGCGCATGACGACAGCGAATACACCGTCATGAGCTATCGCAGCTATGTCGGCGGTCCGCTCACCGGCTACACCAACGAGGCCTACGGATATCCGCAGACCTACATGGCCAATGATATCCTCGCGCTGCAGACGTTGTATGGCGCGAACTACCACACCCAGAGCGGCAATACCGTCTACACCTGGAATCCGACCACGGGGCAGGAATTCATCAACGGCGTCGGACAGCCTGCAGACGGTGGCGGAATCGGCGGCTCAGCCAACCGCATCTACGAGACGATCTGGGACGGCGGCGGTGTCAATACCTACGATCTGTCGAACTACACGACCAACCTCTCCATCAATCTCAATCCCGGCGCGTCGTCGTTGTTCTCGACCACGCAGCTGGCCTATCTCGGCAATGGCCATTACGCGTCCGGCAACGTCTACAACGCCTATCTCTACAATGGCGACACCCGCTCGCTGATCGACAACGCAACCGGCGGCTCCGGCAACGACGTCATCATCGGCAATGCGGTCGCCAACGTGCTGAAGGGCGGCGCCGGCAACGACACCATCACCGGCGGTGGCGGCAACGACACCATCGATGGCGGCTCCGGCACCGACACCGTAGTGTATTCAGGCAACAGGGCGGACTACCTCGTCACCTACAATGCGAATTCAGCGACGTGGACCGTCGCCGATCAGCGTAGCGGCTCCCCCGATGGCACCGACACCGTCACAGCGGTGGAAAATTTTAAGTTTGCCGATGGCATTGTCGACAGCACCGTTGTTGCGCAGCCCCCTCTGCCTGATTTGACCGCGTCGTTCGACAGCGTGGGCAGCACGACGATTGCGGCGGGCGGGAGCACGAACGTCGACTTCTGGGTGGTGAATTTTGGCAAGGCTGCCGCTGCCGCGTCGATCTCGGGCCTCTATCTGTCGACCGACGCAACGATCACGACTGGAGATACGCTGCTAACGACGGTGGCCTCGCCAGGGCTGACGGCGAACGGGACGACGGGCTATTACGATCACCAGACTGTCTCGCTGGCGCTTCCCGCCAATCTGGCACCCGGCACTTATTACATCGGCGGAATCGCGGACTACAATAATGCGATTTCAGAGAGCAACGAGGCCAACAACAATCACAATGTTACGCAGATCACAGTGACAGCGCCGGTAGCGCCGGCCGCGCCTGATTTGACCGCGTCGTTCGACAGCGTAAGCAGCGCGACGATTGCCGCGGGTGGGAGCACAAACGTCGACTTCTGGGTGGTGAATTTTGGCAAGGCTGCCGCTGCCGCGTCGATCTCGGGCCTCTATCTGTCGACCGATGCGACGATCACGACTGGAGATACGCTGCTAACGACGGTGGCCTCGCCAGGGCTGTCGGCGAGCGGGGCGACGGGCTATTACGATCACCAGACTGTCTCGCTGGCGCTGCCCGCCAATCTGGCACCCGGCACTTATTATATCGGCGGAATCGCGGACTACAATAATGCGATTCCGGAAAGCAACGAGGCCAACAACAATCACAATGTTACGCAGATCACAGTGACAGCGCCGGCAGCGCCCGCCGCGCCTGATTTGACCGCGTCGTTCGACAGCGTGAGCAGCACGACGATTGCGGCGGGCGGGAGCACAAACGTTGACTTCTGGGTGGTGAATTTTGGTAAGGCTCCCGCTGCCGCGTCGATCTCGGGCCTCTATCTGTCGACCGATGCGACGATCACGACTGGAGATACGCTGCTAACGACGGTGGTCTCGCCAGGACTGTCGGCGAGCGGGGCGACGGGCTATTACGATCACCAGACTGTCTCGCTGGCGCTGCCCGCCAATCTGACGCCCGGCACTTATTACATCGGCGGAATCGCGGACTACAATAATGCGATTTCGGAGAGCAACGAGGCCAACAACAATCACAATGTTACGCAGATCACAGTGACAGCGCCAGCAGCGCCGGCCGCGCCTGATTTGACCGCGTCGTTCGACAGCGTGAGCAGCACGACGATTGCGGCGGGCGGGAGCACAAACGTCGACTTCTGGGTGGTGAATTTTGGTAAGGCTGCGGCTGCCGCGTCGGTCTCGGGCCTCTATCTCTCGACCGACGCGACAATCACGACCGGAGATACGCTGCTAACGACGGTGGCCTCGCCAGGGCTGACGGCGAACGGGGCACCGGGCTATTTCGATCATCAGACTATCTCGCTGGCGCTGCCCGCCAATCTGACGCCCGGCAATTATTACATCGGCGGAATCGCGGACTACAATAATGCGATTCCGGAGAGCAACGAGGCCAACAACAATCACAATGTTACGCAAATTACTGTTGTTGCCGCATCGTCCCCGGAGCTGGAGGCGACTGGCAGCGGGGCGCACAACCCCGACTCCGGATTTCATTTTGTCGACCCGACAGGACACTTCATTATAGTCTGACCTCCTTGGGGGGGCCGATGTTGTGTGATGGTCCGCAGGCGTGGCTGTTCTTATCCGACTGTGATGGCCAACTGGTGGTTAAGCTATGTCTTTGATCTATGCAGCTTGAGAGCCGCATGAACGTCCCCGGTCGCCTTCGCCGCCTCATTCATGGCTGGTCTGCGAACGTGGTCCAAATGCTGCTTGGCCTGACCCAGCAGCTTGTTTTGATCCCGGCGTTTTTGCATTTCTGGAGCAGCGACACGCTTGCGGCCTGGCTCGCGCTCTATGCGGCCGGGAGCCTCGTCGTCGTCGCCGATGCCGGATTGCAGCTTCGCGCGATCAATCGCTTTCTCGCGTTCAAGGCCTGCGTCGATCGCGACGGACGCACGGCGAATTTCTACGCGCGCATGATGCGGCTCTATCTGGGGATCGTCGTGGGACTCGGCATATTGCTCATTGCGGGCACCGAGCTGTTTCCGCCGGCGACGGTCCTCGGATTTCACAACACTGAGAGTTTCGATGTCGCGATGATCGTCATGACTGTCGGCACGTTGCTCGTTCTGCCGGCGAATCTCGTCTCCGGGCTCTACCGCGTGCGTGGCAAATACAGCCGCGCCGTGTGGTCGCAGAATGTCGCGCTGCTGGTTGGACAGATCGGGCAGCTCATCGCGGTCGCGTGGCTCGGCAGCCTGCTTGCGGTCGCGATCACCTTCGTCGCGACGCAGATACTGCTCGCGCTGTTCCTGATCCTCTACGACGCACCGCGCCAGCTGCCATTCCTGAAGCGCGGCCGCGCGGTCACGTCATGGTCCTGGCGATGGAATGCCGGGCAATTCCGCCTCGCGCTCCCGTTCGCCGTTGCCAATTTGACGGAGATCGCGCTCGCCAACGCGCCGATGTTACTGGTCAGCGCGATGGTCGCCGATCGCGTGGCGGTCGCGCAATGGGGCCTGATCCGCGTGATCTCGAGCTTCCTGCGCGGCATCTGCATCCAGATGACGTTGCCGATCGGCGCCGAGCTCGGCCACGATTACGCGATCGGGGACCTGGTGCGGCTGCGCGGCCTCTATGCCTACGGATCGCTGTTCATCACCGCCATGGCCAGCCTCATCGTTGGCGCGCTGTTGCCGTTCTGGTCGGACTTCTTCGCTTTGTGGACGCATGGCAGCGTTCCGAACGACGCCGTGCTCACCATCACGCTGCTGATGGGCTCGGCTGTCGTCGCGCCGTCATTGATGGCTCTCAGCTTTGCCAATCACAGCAATCGAGGCGATCTCCTGGTGCGGACCAAGGGCGTGCAGCTGGTCGTTTTCCTGATCCTGTCGGCCGTGTTGATTCCCCGGCTCGGTCCGCTCGGTGCCGCGATCGCGATCGTCGCCAGCGACCTGCTGACGCAGTTCGGAATCCTGACGCTCGTGATCGTGCGCCAGACGCTGTCCCATCCGATCCGCCATATGCTGGTCCTGGTCGCGACCATGGCCACGATCATGCTCAGCGGATGGGGCTTGGGATTGGCGATCCGGGATATTGTGCCGGGAGCGGGGCTGCTGCGTTTCCTGGCGGAGTGCGCGATCTGGCTCGTCGTCGTGGCGATCGCGGCCAGTCCGCTTCTGATGGAGCGGATGCGCGCGCGCGTGCTGGCGGCGGTGCCGAACTAACACATCCGGCTCACGCCCTTTCGGCTCCCGTGGACCTTAGTAGATCTGGGGGTAGCGGCGGTAGCGCAGCCGCATCAGGTGCTGGGCGAGTTGGCGATGCCCCTCGTCGATCCGCTCGGCGAAATAAGCAAGGCGCTCCTTGCCGGCCACGGCGAGCCGGGCGCGTTCCTCGGCCGAACCGACCTTGACGATGGCCTTGGCGAGCGATGCTGGATCGTCGTAGTCGAACAGGATGGCGGCGTCGCCGGCTTGCCCATTCAAGGCTTCCGGATAGATGACGGGCGTCCCGACTGCCCAGGCTTCCAAGGGGGGCAGGTTGGTGGGGCCGAAATAGGAAGCCATTACCAAAGCATTTGCAGATCGATAGAGAGTGGCAAGCTCGGTCGAGGGGACGAAGCCAAGGATACGGACGGAATCTTCAAGCTCATGTTCGGCGACAAGTGCCTCGAAAGTGGACCGTGCGCCAGGATCGGACCCGCACAGCACCAGGGTATGCTTTTGCCCTTGATCTCTCAGCAGGCGCATCGCGAGCAGGATGGTTGCATGGTTCTTATGCGACCAAAATTGTGCAGGGTAAAACAGATAGCCTGGCTCCAGGCCGTATCTGCTCAAAATCGCAGAATCCTGCTCCCGCGTTGCCTCGTCCGCGTTGGCTCGGGCCACGTAAGGTGATGGCGAAAGAGGAATGCAAACGGCGTGGTCCCGCGCCATCGCATAGCGGAAACATAATTTATCGATAAGCTCGTCGGCGTTCGTGATGACAAGCGCAGCTTTCGTGCAAGCGCTGCGCCAAACGATCTCCCGTCGCTCGAACTGGGCGAATTCGCGCACCTCATCGAATTCCGGACTATCACGGTGGCAGCCGTCGAAGATCGTGATGATGAACGGCAGCTTGTAGAGTACCAGATTCCAGTTGGACGTCGTGGTGAAGTAGACGATGTCGACCCCGGCGCTCCTCAGCTTTCGTTCGAACGGCGCGCAGGTGCGCATGCTGTATTGCAGGAGATCGAACGGACCAAGATATTTGAGGAACAAGAACAGGCGGTCGATCCAGCTGAGCTTCAGATACACGCTGGTGATGCCGAGATCGGCGAGGATCTCCAAATTATCGTGCAGCGTCGTGAATACAGTAACCTCCAGACCAGCGGTGCCGGCCCAGTCACGCATCCACATGATGTCGGTGAGCGACTGCTGGAAACCGCCGCCGACGTCCAGCGGAAGTTCGAGGAACACACCTATGTGATAGCGTTTCATCTTTCAGCGCCCACTCGTGTTTGCAACTTCGGCAGCAAGTGGCTGGTCGATCGAAACCTGCTGGAATTTGACGTCGTGCCGACTTTGCATGGACACCCGTGGCACTTTTTTGGCTATTTTGACCCGTATCGTCAAGGGCGAAGGGGCTCGCGACTTTCAGCCCACAAAGCGAAGAATGTCTTCGATCCGCTGCCTGAATGTGTGGGTCGAAAGTGTCCGCGCCTGTCCTGCGGCGGCAATTGCGTCGCGCTCGTCGTCGTTCCTGAGATAGCGATCGATCAGCGAGAGACAGTCGTCAGCCGTGTGCCAAGCCGCGACCTCGCGGCCTACGTCGAACAGCGTGTGAAGATTGTCCTTGAAATCGGTCAGCAGGAACGTGCCGACGCCGGTCGCCTCGAACAGCCGCGCGTTGCCGCCTTCACGGCCGGCCTGGTCGATGTGCGAATTAAGCGTCACGCGCGAAGCCCGCAGCGCTTGGTACATCTCCACACCCCAGACCTCGCCCTGGTAGCAGCGGTGCAGCCGCGACGAGGCAGGCAGGGTGTGTAGACCACTGCCGTAGAGCTTCAGCTCGTATTTCTGCGCTACCGCTTCGAGTTGTGCTACCCGCTGCTGGTGATCCGCCGACACCGCGCCGACGAAGGAGATGTCGACGCTGCGTTCGGGCGCAGGCGGAAGAAGGTTGAGGATATCCGGTTCGAAGGCCAGGTGAACCACCTCGGACCTGACGCCAACGTCGCGGAAAGACTCGACCACCCGGAGCAGCTGCGAGATCATCAGATCATAGGCCGACCAATCTTCGCCGCGCCAAGGGACGATGCCGACCTGTCCGATCAGTGTCGGCCGTCCGATGCCCTTGATCCGCCGCGCCAGGCGCGCGTCGACATGGAAGACGTCCTGATTCAGGACGAGGTCCGGCTTGAATTCCTCGATCTGCGCCAACAGGATCTTTTCCGCCTGCGCATCGAGCCGCGGGCTCAAGCCCACCTTTCGCGCCAGCGGCCTGAGCATCGGCTTGAACGGCGCGATCACGCGCTGGAGCGAGCCGGGGATCGCTCGTCGTTGAACCTCCGTGCCCGGCTCCGGTGGCTGTTCACATGAGAGCCCGTGCTCGCGCGCCCATGCTGCTCGCATCCAGGGATTGTTGACGTGAATGTCGGCGGCGACGTGCCCTGCGGCCGCGAAGTTGCGTGAGTAGAAATCGGCAACGCCGAACAGGCTGGCATTGCGCGCCGCCATCTGCGTCGCGTAGGGCGCGCCGGCAAGATCGGGCGTGCGGCGATACAGCCAAGTCAGGAAGCGCGGATAGTCGGCATTGAGGATGAGGACGCGCATCTGGCTAGGCTGCCTGTTCACCTGGGTCGCGCGGCATCACGTACCACAGGAAAAACAGCAGCGCTGATCCATGAGTCAGCATAACCGTCGTGAACGGCACGTTCAGCAGCGTCTGCGGCAACAGCGCACCAGATATCAGAACAATTCGCTGGGGGATGCCGGCGGACATGCCGTTGGCGAGGGCGAATACGATGCCGCACACGAGCGCTGAGATCGGGGCAAACATTGGGCCAACCGACGCAACGCCTTCGGTGGCAAAGAGCGAGGCGTTCATGTAGCCACCGATGCCGAACCAGTTGTAGATGACGACGGCCAGCGGCTCCTGATAGGCGCAAGACATGATCGGCTTGAAATGGCCGATCTGACAGAAGTGCGTCAGAACGTGGGCGGAGAAGAACTCGTTATAGTAATCCATGGCAAGCGAGGGGATGGCTACCATGCGCAGATTCACCAATTTGAAAACCGGTAGCGCGAACCGTTCCGGCAAAAAGCCGTACTTGTAAAGAACCACCAAGATCACGCCCGCTACGGTCGGGAGCAGCAGAGACAGGATGACGGTGAGCCGCAAGCTCACGAACCGCGTGGCCAAGAGCATCAGGACGAGCCACGCCGGTGCAAAGAAGGCCTGCTTGCTCAACGTGACCGGATAGAACAGCAGCAGCAACACGAGAATGGCGCAAGCACGCCAGAGGTTTCCACGCACGGCGTAGCATGCGAACGCGAAGGGCAGGAGTGTCGTCGTCGCGGTCCCGACCAGATAGTTCACCGATGTCGGTGCGGTCAGGCTGTCGCGATACGTGTAGATATCTCCGAGCGAGACGAGCCTGAAATTGTAATAGGCCCCGATCGCCGCAGCGGCAGCCCCGAACAGCACGATGCAGCCCAATAGCCGTTCGAACGCCTGCGGAGACAATGTCAGCAATCGCGGTAGATTCGGCTGATAGAGTGCGGGCAGCAGGAACGCCACCGCCGAGATGGCTGCCGAAAGGCCGCTGAGGCGATGGTTGTAATCGAACTCGGTGAAGTTGTTGAGCCAGAGATAGCCCGCGATCATGATGAAGAGATAGTAGCCGGCAAAATAGCCGTAGCTGAACCGGGCGCGGGCGAACAATACGGCCACGATTGCGAACGCTGCGACCGTGGTGACCGCCGCGGGCAACATCTCGACGTCGAAGAGAATGTGGTAGGCTGGGTAGATTTTCGCGACGCAGATCAGCGAGATGCTGCCCAGGGCCAGATGGCACAAGATGAGTAACGCCACGCCGCGATCGTTGCGACGCCAGCGCATCACGCCTGCGGTCCGATGTTCCTCAATATCGACGGGAAGCCCCATTGAGTGGTACAGATATCTTATCCAGGATGGAGGTACAACGTTGTGCAGAGTTGGTTGCTATCGCTTCCCGAGCGTCTGGCCCGGCGAGGGACCGCCCCCATTGAAATTGTACCTTGGGCGTTTAATATGAAATCCCTCCAGAAGGAAGCGGCCAGGTCAAACCGGGCTATGGCGTAGGAATGACCGAGCAGATTGATCCCCGCATCGAACCGGAGACCAGACGCATTGCATCCGAAATGGGAATGCCGGTGGTGACTGATGCCGAGTGGGACGTCTTCTTTGGTCGCCGCATCGGGAAACTGTCGCTTCAGGCCTCGAACAAGATGATTGCAGCTTATACAGCGGCGCAGGCGATCTCGCGCAAGGAGAATTGATGCGCGTCTTGCTTGCCGTCCTTGCGCTGCTGGCAGCTTATGTTCCTGCTGCCCTCATTCTGGGCAAGCCCTCGCATCCGGACAACACGATTCTGTCCAGACCCTTCATTCGGCTCGCACGCACAAACGCTTTCAGGAGTTTTCCCGTGCTTCCTGGCGCAGTGGCGGACGACGAGGATCATCGGAAGCGAGCGAGTCTGGCGCTGTATGAGGATGACAAGCTGCTCGGGCCGGACCATAGCGCAGGTCGGGATTTGCTGACTGATGGCGGAGGACGCTATTTGTTCTGGCGCAGCGGCTCGAACATGCTGATCTTCTCGACCAGCGACAATAGTGACCCCAACACGAACGGTCGAACGTACCGGGTCTCTGATCCGGGCGCGCGCGATCCCTATCAGGCGCAGCGTCGATAATGCTGGGTTTGATTTCGGAGCGGGCCTTGTTTCGGAGGGGCCGCCCTCGTCGTCAGGACGTAGATCCCTCAAGTTGATCCGTCAAGTTTGATCTCTGGGATCGAGCCTGAACATGTCGCGTGGCATCAAATACCAAAGTAGAAAAGTGAAAGCGGCGCCTTGAGAAAGGAGCGTCGTCGTGAACGGAATGTTCAAGAAAGCCTGGGTGAGAACGCCGCCCGACAGCAGGATGAAACGGTCGGGCAATCCGGTCGACATGCGATTGGCGATTGCGATAACGAGGCCGCATGCGAATGCCGTCAGCGGCGCGAATACCGGGCCCACTGACGCGATGCCTTCCGTTGCGAACAGGGATGCGTTGAAAAGACCGCCGGCGTCGTAATATTTGGACATGATGACTGCCAGCGGTTCATTGTACGGGCAGTCGACAAGCGGACCCAGCAGGCGAATTTGACAGAAGTGGGTGAGTTGGTGCGCCGCAAAGAAGTGGTTGTAGTATTCCATCGCCAATGATGGAATCGCGGTCATCCGAAAGTTGACCAGACCAAAATAGGCAGCGAGCATGCCCGAAGTCAGCAGTCCGCTGTTGTCGAGGGAAAACAGCGCCACGCCGAGGGACACGGGGGCCAGGACCGACAGGACAACAGTCGCCCGCGAGCCGAACATTCTGGACGCGATCGTGAGGCCGACGAGCCAGGCTGGCGCGAACAACGACATCTTGGAAAGTGTGATTGGATAAAAGAGCAGCATCAGCAAAATAACGAACCCTGCTCGCCAGAATTGGCTGCGCAGCGCAAAGCAGGCATAAGCGAGCGGCAGCAGGGCGCTCGAGACGATTCCGATGGCGTAGCTGAGAGCGGTCGGGAATGCCAAATCCACCCGATACTGATAGATGTCGTCCAGCCCGACGAGCTTGAAATTGTATTTTGCGCCGGCTGCAATCGTTGCGACCCCGGCGAGCAAGATTGCAATGAGGAGCCGATCGACGGACCGAATCGACAGGGCGTAAACCTGCGACAGAGGAGAGCGGATCAGCGCGGCAGGCAGCAGGAATGCCACCGCCGACACTGCGGCGGATGTCCCGCTCAGGACATGGTCATATTGAAGCGGCGCGAAAACATTGATCCAGAGAAAGCCCAGCATCATGATATAAAGATAGAAGCCGATCAGATATCCGGGGCTGAAACGAGCGATGGCAAACAGCCAGGAGAGGCTGGCAAACGACAAGGCGGCGAGAATTGCCGAAGGCAGCCATCCGGAATAGAACGCGATCTGGAATTCGGGATAGCGGATAGCCACACAATAGAGCGATGCGCAGCAGATTGCGCTGCAAGCATATACGAGAGCCGCGAGCAGCCGAATTCCGGGCTCGTATTGGAGGGCGTACTTCATTGCAGGTTGGCGGCTCCCCATACTCGCTAACGCAATTCATGTTTGTGTTCAATCTCTTTGTCGGCGCGGGATTTCTTGGTTTCACGCGAGAATCGACAGCAATCTCCTAATTTACAGGGATGTCATATGGTGTAGAAATGCCCGCCATCGTGATCTTGTCGGGGATGTACATGCAAGCGACTCGGATGTTGAGGAACTCCTGTGGTTAGGTTCGGTCTGCTCGGGTGCGGGCGTATCGCCAAGCGTCATTCCGAGCTCCTGGGCGGCGGTATTATCGAAGGCGCTCGCCTGGTGGCGGTGTGCGATTCCGATCTTGCGCGGGCGGATGCGATTGCCGCGAAGTTCAAGGTGTCCGCCTATGCCGATCTCAACGAGATGCTCGCACGCGACGACATTGACGCCGTTGCGGTCCTGACGCCGAGCGGGATGCATCCGCAGCATGCGATTGCCTGCGCGCGCGCAGGCAAGCATGTGGTGGTCGAAAAGCCGATGGCGCTGCGGCTGCAAGACGCCGACGACATGATCCGCGCCTGCGACGAGGCTGGCGTAAAACTCTTCGTCGTCAAGCAGAACCGCTTCAACGTGCCGATCGTCAAGGCGCGTGAGGCGCTCGACGCGGGCCGGTTCGGAAAGCTCGTGCTCGGCACGGTCCGCGTGCGCTGGTGCCGGGACCAGGCCTATTACAATCAAGACGCCTGGCGCGGCACCTGGGCGCAGGACGGCGGCGTGCTGACCAACCAGGCCAGCCATCACATCGACATGCTGGAGTGGTTTTTCGGTGACGTTGTCAGCGTTCATGCGCGCAGCACCACCGCGCTGGTGAAGATCGAGACCGAGGACACGGCGGTCGCGACGCTGAAGTTCCGCAATGGGGCGCTGGGGATCGTCGAGGCTACGACCGCGGTGCGTCCGGCCGATCTCGAGGGCTCGCTCTCGATCCTGGGCGAGAAGGGAACGGTCGAAGTCGGCGGCTTTGCCATGAACCAGATCCGCCACTGGCGCTTCGTCAACGAGCTTCCCTCCGACAAGGAGGTGATCGAAAAGTTTTCGGTCAACCCTCCGAACGTGTATGGCTTCGGCCACCAGGCCTACTATCAGCATGTCGTTGACTGCCTCGCCGATCGCGGCGCGGCGCTTGTCGACGGGCTGCAGGGGCGCAAGAGCCTCGAGCTGATATCCGCACTCTACGAATCCATCGAGACCGGGCAGGAGGTGCCGCTTCATTTCGTGCCCCGCCGCAGCCGCCTGGGCATGGTCTCGTGAGCGGCCCGGAGCATCATCAGGTTGGAATACGCGACGTCAGCTTTGGCTCCGGCGTCAAGGTCGTCGAGCCCTGCAATCTCTACGGTTGTACGATCGGCGATGGATGCTTCATCGGGCCGTTCACCGAGATTCAGAAGGATGTCGTCGTCGGAGCCCGGACGCGGGTGCAGTCGCACAGTTTTGTCTGCGAACTCGTCAGTATCGGCGAGGACTGCTTCATCGGCCACGGCGTGATGTTCATCAATGACACCTTTGCGAGCGGCGGTCCGGCGCGCGGTCGCAAGGAACTGTGGCGCGAGACCAGGATCGGCAGCAGAGTGTCGATTGGCTCGAATGCCACGATTATGCCGGTTACGATCGTGGACGACGTCGTGATCGGCGCGGGCTCGGTGGTGACCAAAGATATCACCGCGGCCGGAACCTATGCCGGCAATCCGGCGCGGCTAATGACCTTGCGGAAGTGATCGATGACGGTACCCTTCGCTGATCTCCAGCTCCAGTATCAAAGCATCAAGGGCGAGATCGACGCGGCGATTGCGGCCGTCGTCCGTGACAACGCCTTTATCCGCGGCCCGTTCGTCGATGCGTTCGAACGCGACTTCGCCAAGGCCGCGTCGGTCAAGCATTGCGTCTCCTGCGCCAACGGAACGGATGCGCTGTATCTGGCGATGGCTGCACTCAAGGTAAAGCCGGGCGACGAGGTCATCACGACCGCGCATTCCTGGATATCGACCTCGGCGATGATCACCCATGCCGGCGCCACGGTGAAGTTTTGCGATACCGACGGTGCGACGTTTACGATCGATCCCGCGGCGATTGAAGCTGCGATCACGCCGCGCACCGTCGGCATCATTCCGGTGCACCTTTATGGTCAGCCCGCTGACATGGACGCGATCATGGCGATCGCGAGCAAGCATGGTTTGTGGGTGATCGAGGATTGTGCCCAGGCGCATCTGGCCCGCTACAAGGGGCAGATGGTCGGAACGTTCGGCGCGGCCGCAACCTACTCGTTCTATCCGGGCAAGAATCTCGGTGCGATGGGCGATGCTGGCGCCGTCGTGACCAATGACGCGGCGCTCGCCGAGCACATGACGCGGCTCGCACGCCATGGGGGCCTGGTGAAGCATCAACACGAGATCGAGGGCGTCAACAGCCGGCTCGACGGAATGCAGGCCGCGATCCTGTCGGCAAAGCTTCCGCACCTGGCCGCCTGGACCGAGGCGCGGCAGCGCGCGGCCGCAATCTACGATTCCGGCCTCAACCAGATCGAGGGGGTGAGCGTACCGCAGGTCGCGCACGGTCGCGATCACGTCTATCACCTCTACACGATCAGGCATCCGCGACGCGAAGCGCTGGCGGCTCACCTCAACGCCAATGGCGTGCAGACGGCCATCAACTATCCGACCGCGTTGCCGCTGCTTCCGGCCTATGCGCGATTCGGTCACACGGCGGCGCAATTCCCGCATGCGTACCGGGACCAGACCAGCATCCTGTCGCTGCCGATTTTTGCCGAAATCACGCCGGCGCAGCAGGAGACCGTGATTCGGCTCGTGCGCGAATTTGCATAGCCCCGGCGACCCGGCACGCCCGAGATTTATTGATCTTTCTCAAAGACTTGTGCGCCACACGTGGTTGTATTTCGTGCCGGCGGTTCCCGAACCCATTGCCGGCCTGCAGTGCATTCAAAACTGGCCTCCAGCGGCCGGAATGTTTAGAAGCGGCCGTGTCAGGTCGGCAGGCAGGTCGGGTGGCCTGACCAGAGGGGAACAGGAACTTTGCGAAAGGTACTTTTGACGGGTGCGGGCGGATTCATCGGATCGCACCTCGCGGAAGAGCTGGTCCGGCAGAACGTCGCGGTGCGCGCGTTCGTGCACTATAACAGCATGGGTTCGCACGGCTGGCTCGATTCCTCGCCGCCAGACATCCGCAAGGAATTCGACGTCTTCGCCGGCAATGTCTGCGATCCCAACGGCGTGCGCACGGCGATGAAGGGGTGCGATGCGGTGCTGCATCTCGCTGCGCTGATCGCGATTCCCTATTCGTATCACTCGCCCGACACCTATGTCGAAGCCAACATCCGCGGCACCCTCAACGTGCTGCAGGCAGCGCGCGATCTCGGCGTCGAAAAGGTGATCCATACGTCGACCAGCGAGGTCTACGGCACCGCTCAATTCGTTCCGATCACCGAGGAGCATCCGCTGCAGGGCCAGTCGCCATACTCCGCGACCAAGATCGGCGCCGACCAGCTTGCATTGTCATTCGAGCGCTCATTCGGCACGCCGGTGACCGTGGTGCGGCCCTTCAACACCTATGGCCCGCGGCAATCGGCCCGCGCGGTGATCCCGACCATCATCACCCAGATCGCGGCAGGCGCGCGCAAGATCAAGCTCGGCAGCATCCATCCGACCCGCGACTTCAACTTCGTCGCTGACACCGTCGGCGGCTTCCTGGCGGCACTCGATTCCAAGGCAGGCATTGGCGAGGTCATCAATATCGGCAGCGCTTTCGAGATCTCGATCGGCGACACCGCGAAGCTGATCGCCGAGCTGATGGGAGCCGAGATCGAGATTGAGCATGACGACGTTCGTGTGCGCCCCGGGCGCAGCGAGGTCGAGCGGCTCTTTGCTTCCAACGCGAAGGCGCAGAAGCTGCTTGGCTGGTCGCCGCGTTTCGGCGGCGTCGACGGCCTTCGCAAGGGGCTTGAACAGACCATTGCCTGGTTCACCAAGCAGGACAATCTGGCCCGCTATCGCGTCGATACCTACACGTTGTGAGCACCACGAGCATGACCTCCGCGCAAGCGAGCCCGAACCGTCCCGCCGCGCTTGACGTCAAGCCGGTGCTTGACGCCGTCGATGCCGTGCTCGGCCCAGCCCAGCGCCCGGTCGAGCTGCATGAGCCGCGGTTTGGAGATCGCGAGCGTGAGCTGGTGCTCGATTGCATCGACACCAACTGGGTGTCGTCCGCCGGCAAATACGTCACCCGTTTCGAGGACATGGTGGCGGAGGCGACCGGATCGCGCCACGCGGTCGCGATCGTCAACGGTACCGCGGCGCTGCATGCGGCGTTGGTGCTGGAGGGCGTCGAGCCTGACGACGAGGTGCTGCTGCCCTCGATCACCTTCGTCGCCACCGCCAACGCCATAAGCCACGCCGGTGCCGTGCCTCACTTCGTCGACTCGACCTGGGACACGCTGGGGCTCGACCCGCGTGCGCTCGAGGCCCATCTCGATGCTGTCGCCGTGCAGCGGAACGGCGCCTGGGTGAACAAGCACACCGGTCGCCGGTTCCGCGCGATCGTTCCCGTGCACATTTTCGGTCATCCCGTCGACATGGTCGCGCTCGGCGCGGTTGCCGCTCGCTATGGCCTCGTGATCGTCGAGGATGCGACCGAGTCGCTGGGCTCGCGCCTGGACGGCAAGGGCTGTGGCACGTTCGGTCATTCTGCCGTGTTGAGCTTCAACGGCAACAAGATCGTCACGACAGGCGGCGGCGGTATGATCGTGACCGACGACGAGGCGCATGCCCGTCACGCCCGGCATTTCACGTCGACGGCAAAGAAGGCTCACGCCTGGGCGTTCGAGCACGACGAGATCGCCTACAACTACCGCCTGCCCAACATCAATGCCGCGCTCGGCTGCGCGCAGATGGAGCGGCTGGGGGGAATGGTCGCGGCCAAGCGTGTCCTCGCCCAGCGCTATCTCGATGCCTTCCGTGATTTTCCCTGGGCGCGCATCTATCGCGAGCCGAAGGGATCCGAGAGCAATTATTGGCTCAACACGCTGGTGCTTGACCGCGAATACGCCCCCGAGCGCGACCGCTTGCTCGAGGCGCTGCACGGCCACGGCATTCGTGCGCGCCCGCTGTGGACGCCGATGCACCTGTTGCCGATGTACCGCGACTGCCCGCGCGCGGCGCTTCCCGTCGCCGAGGACATGAATACCCGCTGCATCAACTTGCCGAGCAGTCCATTCCTGGCCGAAAGCGCGAACGAGCGCTGATGCCCCGGATCGTTTTCTTCACGATTCACAGTACGACGGCCTGGTGGAAGTACCTGGCCTCGCGCATGGAGTTTGCCGACGCGGTCGTGCTCAGCGATTTGCGCGATGACGGCGACTATTCGCTGGTCGACGATTTTTATCGCTTCGCAGACCGCGGCGACGCCGCGGCCGCAGCGCTCGACCGGTTCGGCCAGGACGGATGCGCTGACATCATCCTGCGCTGTCGCGTGCTCAGGAGCATCGATCGCGATCTCGCGCTCAAGATGATCGGCGGCATGACGCAGGCGATCGAGCAGGCATTTGACAGGCTTGCCCCCGAGCTGGTCATGACATTCACCATCGACCGCTACGTCATGGACGTGATGGAGCGCATCGCGCGGCGGCGCGGTATCGACTTCCTGGAGATGACGACCTCGATCATCCCGGATCAGGTGATGCTGATGCGTCGGGGAAAGCCGGTATGGCTGCGCGAGCCCTCCACGGAGGACATCGACGCGGCGGTTGGCCAGCTCTGCAGGGAAGATTTTGCGCCGGCCTATGTTCGGGACGCCAAGCGCTTCTCGCTCGCCAATTTCTGGAAGATTTACGGCTACTACGCGCTACGCGGAGCCTACTTCAACGTCTGGCGGTTCCTCAAGCGCGATCGCTACAATTGCCACTATCTCGACGCGCTGAAACGGCTGAAGCACAAGGTGCGCATGCGCGACGTCGCCGTGCTCGGGTTGCTCGATCACGGCTGGGACAAGCGGCTCGCCGAAGTGGATCGCGAGCGACGAGTGTTTCTCGGACTTCAGCTGTTCCCCGAGGCTTCGATGGACTATTGGCTCGAGCAGCAAGCCATGCTCGCGCATGACGACGTGTTGGTGCGCTATTGCGAGGTGCTCGGCCGTGCCGGTTACCGCATCTTTGTCAAAGACCATCCGCTGCAGTTCGGTTTCCGTCAGCGTGAGCTGTTCGAGCGCCTGGCGAAGCTGCCCTTCGTTGTGCTGGTGCCCTATGACGTGCCGGCCAATCTCTTGATCGGAAAGTGCGCGGCGTCGGTGACCTTCACCGGGACGATCGGATTCCAGGCGGCGCTCGCCGGGTTGCGTTCTGTCGCGACAGAGCCTTATTACGCAACCGAGCAGCACTTCCTTCATATCCGCAACACCAGCGAGATCGACGGTCTCGCCGAGCGCCTCGCGCAATGGCAATCCCCTGACGATCTCGACACCACGCGCCATGCAATCATGCGGCACCTGGCGTCGATCAGCGTCGAGGGCGACTATTTCGGCTGGCGCAAGTTCGACCCCGACAACGAAGCTCTACGGACTTCAATCGAGCCGCTGGCGCGTTCGTTGAATGCGCACCTGCCAAGATTCATGAAGTCCTGCAAAACCATCGTGACTACTCCCGCAAAGTCTGCCACGTAATATCGATGTCGCACGGTGATGGAAAAGCTTGATGCGATCTCGTCTGATTGATCTGCTGAGGCGCCCCGCAGTCGCCGCCCTGGTCGCGACCCTCGTTCTACGGGTGCTGACGCTGGCAAGCCGCTTCCTGCTGTCGCTTCTTCTGGCACGCATGCTGTCACCGGCCGAGATGGGGGAGTACGGCTTGTTGACGGCCGCGCTCGCCCTCGCGCTGCTCGCAGTCGGGCTCGAGTTCTATACCTATACGTATCGTGAGATGGTGCCGGCGAGCCCGGAGCGGCGAACCCGGATCATCGCCGATCAGGCCACACTCGGCGGGATGGCACTGTTTGTCGTGGGCCTGGTCCTTGTCGGCGCGGTCGTGATCGGCAACTTCCCGGCTCAACTGGCGCCCTGGTTCCTGATTATCCTTGTCACTGAGCATGCCTCGCTGGAGGCGACGCGAATCCTGATCATTACCTCGCGGCCGATACGGGCCTACGTTGGGGTATTCCTGCGGGGCGGCATCTGGGTCTATGCGATCACGGCAGTGATGTTCGCTGTCCCTTCCACGCGTACGCTCGAAACGGTGCTGGTCTGGTGGGCACTCGGCGGCATGGCGGCGATCGGCTTTTCAGCGCTTGCGCTGTCCGACCTGCCGTGGCGCGGCGTGCGCGGATATCGCCCCGACTGGAAGGGAATTCGCCGTGGCTTGGACACGGCTCGACCCTTCATGCTGACAGCGGGCAGCGCGCTCGTTATTTCTTATGTCGACCGCTTCGTGATCGATCAATTCGTCGGACGCGAGGCGCTCGGCATCTATACGTTCTATTCGACGATCCTGATCGGGTTGTGGTCTCTGGGCGGATCGCTCTCGCATCAGTTCCTTCCAAAGGTGATTGACGGATACGCCAAGGGCCGTCGGGCCTATCGCGCGGCGTTGCGGCCGTTCTTTTGGACGATGCTAGCGCTTGCATCGGGGACGACGGTGGTCTGTGGCCTTGCCATCGGACCGATACTGACGGTGCTCGGATTGTCAGCCTACGTCTCTGGCATTTCGGTCTTGTATGCGATGTTGCCGGGCATCTTCCTGCGCATGATGTCAGACGTGCCCTCCTACGCGATCTATGCAGCACGATCCGACAAGGCTCTCCTGCTTTGTAATCTGGGATCGGCGTTGGTCTCGACCGTGCTCAATCTCGTTCTGGTTCCGCGGCTCGGCATCCTCGGTGCGGCGTTGGCCAGCGGCGTTGCGAGCGCTGCATTGTTAATTTCGCTGACTACTCTTGCTCTGCGCAAATTGCGCGAGAACTGGGAGCACGGCGCACCTGAGTCGGTCGGTCTTCCCACCGATCCCGATATGCTCTACCCCTGAGATGATAAGCCAACCACGCATTGCCCGTCGCGAACGATATTGCTACACAGCGAGCGGTCCCGTACTGGTCCTTTCCTAGCGGAGCAGCATGCAGAGATTTGTTCGGCTAGCCAACGGCCTCTCGTCGCCCGCGATTCTCATTGTTCTTGTCTGGGGCGGAGCGCTTGCGCTGGTCGCCGTCGGACCGATTGAATATCCCGGACAACCATCGACGGCCGTGCTCGCGATCGTCGGCGGCGGGGTTGCGACATTCCTCCTGGCGTGTCGCGGGGGCGGGTTCCTGTTCGATATCTGCGCCGCGCGACGCAAGGAAGATCAAGCGCCCTCGGCCGCAATGCTCAATCGCGTCGTTACCGCAACCTCGCTGGTCGGAATAGCGGGGATCGGTCTAATGGCGTTTGATCGAATCACGTTGAGCGGGGTGAACAACAGCAGTTATTCCGAGTTGTTACGCTGTGCCCCGGGATTGATCAGTTTTATCGAACTCAAACGAACGCCGATTCTTTATCTCGGCTACGTCACGTTCTCATTTGGCTTCGTCTCGGTAATCTTGTTCCTGCTGAAGGGGGAGGTCATCCGAGGCTGGGCGGCAGCGCTTGCGCAATTGTCGGTCGTCTCTCCGGTGGGCTATGCGGTGCTCTACTCGGGGCGATTCCCGATTCTGCTTGCCATGCTTCTTATCATCTCGACGATGCTGATCCGCATCAGTCAGGGCCGGCGACCGTTGCCGGCCGGGCACTATCTGCTCCTGAAGGTGATTGTCGCGCTCGGGCTGTTCGTTCTCTATTCCAGTTGGGTCTGGTCAAGCCGGCAGAACTTTTGCATTCAGCTCACGCCCCTGATCAAAGAACTGGAGGAGAAGCAACGCCAGGGGAATGCGTCGCCGCCCGGTGCTTCTCAGGCGCCGGCTGAAGGAATCTCCGGTGCCGAGATCAGCAAACAGATGGCCGACGCGGCTGCTGTTGCGCCGGCGCCGTCATCGCAGGCCAACGCGACTGATAGCATGCTGGCGATCCTGCTGGAAGCCTGGAACGTGAAGCCGCGCGGCTACGTCACCTCGGCGCTCGACGCCGGTTACCTGAAGCCGCGCGCCGCGCTGATTGGGCTCAATAGTTTTTTCTATCTGACGCATGGTGTGCGCTCGATCGATATCGGCTGGCAGGCACGCGATAAGTTTTCCCCGCAATGGGGCGTCTACGAGATCGGCGTACTGTCGCCGATCCTGCGGGTGTTCTTCCCGCAGGTTCGGCATGTCTCCATCATGGAGGCTGAGCTGAAATCGGCAGGAATCTACGGCTTCTTTCCGACTGCTTGGCTCGCCGCCTTCATCGACTTCGGAATGATCGGTGCTGTCGTCTATGTCCTGCTCTGGGGAGCCCTCGCGGGCTGGAGTGCCACCGGTGCAAGACGGTCGCATCTGCTCACACCGCAGCTTCTGCTGATTTTCGTGAATACCAGCATCCTGCTCAGTTCGGTTCAGGGGCCGCTGGGCGTCGCCAATGGGGCCTTGGTGCTCGGCTCGCTATTTGTCGTAGGGCTGATCGTCGACGGCTGGCCCAGATTTGCCAAACCCGCTGATCCGGTCGCAGCCTGATCGATCGCCATCGGCAACAGCTAGGTCTTCTGCTGTGTCCCGAACTTTCGTTCGTAGCGCCGCATCCATCGACAGCATTCAGTGCTTGGAAATTGCCTGAATCCAGGCCGCGGTTTCTGCTACGCCTTGCTCCATCGTATAGGGCAGCGGCCCGCAGACCGCCTCGGTCGATCCAAGGTCGAATTGATACTGTGTCAGCACATTGTTGAGGCGGAATGAATTGAACGGAAATTTCCGCAGGCCGACTGCGTTGACGGCATCGCCGACAGTCGCGAGGGTGCGGGCCGCAGCCAGCGGCATATGCGGGATCGGACGTGATTGGAATGCGCGCTGGAATGCGTCGCTCCAGGCAAGCAGGTCGATCGGTTTGTAGTCAGCCAGATAGAAAGTCTTGCGGTTGACGATATCCGCGGGCGCTTCGAGCAGACGCAGATACTGGAACGCAATGTTCTCAATATAGCTGTAGGACTTCCACAGCGGGCGGTTCCCGACATGGAAAAAGTAACCGCGCCGTATCATGTTCAGGAATCGCTGGTAGTGGGCGCTCATGCCCGGACCCCAGACGGTCGTAGGGCGCACCAGGCACCATTCGCGGCCGGCGCCGTCGGTCTCGCGGACGATCTGCTCGGTTCGGACCTTGCTTTGGCCGTAAAGCGTGTCGGCCGTGTAGTCGGTCTCATTCCGTGGGACATAACCGACGCGGCAAACCAGTTGCGACGAGGTCCAGATGGCCCTTTTGATCGATGGTGTGAGCCGCACGGCGGTGATCAGGTTTTGCACGCCGTCGATGTTGGCGGCGTAGCCGGCCAAGGTTGTTTTTTCGTCGAGGTCGATGCGCGCGGCCAGATGGACGAGGGTATCCGGCGCGACTGCCTGTACGATCTCGGTGAGCCTTCCGGCGTCGAGGATATCGCACTCAAAGTTCGTCTCCGTGCCACCGGTCCTGTCCAGACCGGCGACTTCGCAGCCCGCGACCCGTAGCCGGCGCACCACCGCTTGGCCAATGAAGCCAGAACTGCCGGTCACGAGAACCTTCATTTTGATCCCGCCAATGTCATCACCAACGAAGTCGTCCGGCTAAGAGGCCGGTTTTCCGAAGCAGCGCTCGCGCGCTTCGCGCGCGAGGATCGGAGAGCCCTTTTCATTCACATGGTCGGTGTTTCGATACATGGTGGAGTCATCGAATCGATCCCAAAAGCTGACATACGGGATGTGGTTCTCGCGCGCCACCTCCTGGTAAAAGTTGCGCACCGCTTTGAAGGCCGGAATGGCGTCCGCCCGTTTGCGATAATATGTATCGACTGGATAGTTCATCAGACAAACCGTTGCGCCGCGCGACTGCAGGAACTTGATCAGTTCCTGGTAGATCTTGGCTTCGCCTCGCTCTCTGAAATTGAGCACCGGCGTGTGGGTCGATACCTCATAGTCCATGAACGCATTGAACTTGGCCATAGTTTCGCTGTGGGGATCAGCCGGGTTCGCTGCGACCGTGCTCTCGGCGGTTGGCGCGGACGTGGATGCGGGCGGGGCCGCCTCGGCTAAGGGCTTCTCGTTTGCGCGCGACGCATTTTCCTGCATCGCGTTGGCATATTGCCAAAGCGCGTCGTAGTCGGGAACTTCCATCGCCTTATATTGGGTTGTCCGTGCCAGCAGAGTGAGCCAGTACTCCAGCATGAAGCCACGGTGTCGCGGGTCGAGCGCCCGTAGTCTGAACTGCGAATAATTTTCCGGCACATAGCTGGCCTGTGCCTGGAGGCGGTACTCGGCGAACAAATGCGGGTCAGCCTGGATAATCACCTGACCCGGCTGGATCTTGTCGAAATAATAGCGGACGCGCTGGTCCATCCTCCTGATCGTGGTTGCGCCGACGCCGAGATTGATGAAGTCCTTCTGATTGAAGTCGGGAACTGCGGCGACGTGAGAGTCGCCGAAGGCTGCATTCGGCTGGATCGAATTCCTCAGCCGACCCGCGATCCATTCAAAATTGTCCGATCGCATGACCTGGGAATGGATCAGCCACTCCGATGCGGCAAGGAATCCGACGGTGGCTACGATGACAATGGCAAAGAAAATCTGGAGCCAGCGCCTAGAATTGGAAGTAGATGAACTCACTTGGCACTCCGGAATAGATTGTCATCAGCGCGATCAGTGCAACACAGGCCGCAACGACAGCGGAAACCGGAGTTGGCCGGAAAGCAAGGACGCGTTGCAACAAGGGCGTCGTGCCGTCCGCGGCGGACGCACGCTGTTCAAGGGGCGTCAGCAATTGCTGCGAATTCGGCAGCACGAATACAAACAGGGTCACGAGCACCAATGAGAGAGTTGCCCTGAAGCTTTCGAAGGTCACGAGATTGCCGGTCTTGAGGTGAAAGATCTGCATGATTGGACCGTTCAAAGGGCCCAACAGCGCCTGGTATTTCTCGGGGAGCAAAATCCCGTTAAATCCCACCATCGCACGTAACATCGTCACGGCGCCGGCCCAGGATTCGGCGCGGAAGAACACCCAGGACACGACCACTGCCGGGAAGACAAGCAGGGGCAGCAAGCGCCAAGCTCCGCCTCCGGAAGCGATCCCAAAGCGGCGCATCAGAAATTGGAAGCCATGATTGATGATTAAATAGAGACCATGCAATCCGCCCCAAACGACGAACAGCCAGCTTGCGCCATGCCACAAACCACCGAGCAGCATCACGACCATCAAGTTTAGATACCGGCGTGCGACACCGCCGCGATTGCCACCAAGCGGAATGTAGAGATAGTCGCGCAGGAATCTCGACAGCGTCATGTGCCATCGACGCCAGAAATCGATGATGCTGGTGGATTTATACGGCGAGTCGAAGTTGAACGGCAGTTGGATTCCGAAGAGGCGCGACAGGCCGATGGCGATATCGCTGTAGCCGGAGAAATCAAAGTAGATTTGATATGTGAATGCCAGCGCGGCGCCCCACGCGTCAAAAAAGCTGATCGGCTGGCTTTGGGCCGCCAGGCGAAACCCCAGCGCCGAACAGTCTGACATCGCGTCTGCGATCACAACCTTTTTGAACAGCCCGCAGACGATGAACGCTATTCCAACGACAACGTCCGACGATGAAATCGACTTCAGACGCTGGTTGGTGAATTGCGACATGACCTCCTTGTGATGGATGATCGGGCCGGCAATGAGATGAGGAAAATAGGCGACAAACAGCGCGTATTTGGGCAGGCCGAGATCGTCGTTGCGGCTCCGGAATACGTCGACGAGGAAGGCGATCTGGATGAAGCTGACGAAGGAAATGCCGAGTGGCAGCGTGATCACTACGGGATGGAATTCGAGGCCCATCAGGTAGCTGAAAGTGCTGACGATGAAGTTGGTGTATTTGAAGTAGGCTAGAACGGCGAGGTTGCCTGCGATTGCAAGGCCCAGCGCGCCTTTCGATTTATTCTGCGCCAGCCAGAGCGCCGCGCAGTAGTTGAAGGCGATCGAACCCAACAGCAGGACGATGTATTTCGGCTCCCACGCGCCATAGAAGGCCAATGAGCACAGGAATAACCAGATGAACACCCACTGAATATTCCCGAACCGCCTACAGATCAGGAAGCCAGCGCACACAACCGGCAAGAAGACGAAAAGAAAGGAAAGAGAATTGAAAAGCATTCTGCCGCCGTGCCGCTTAGTGTCCTACGCCGGGTACTCCCCGCGCTTCTTCTTGTTTCGATGGGATGAGGCGCACCTTGCGCGCGTCAGATCTCGGCCAGCAGAATGAACAGGCAGCGGCGCTCGCCCTTGTTGACCATGCCGCCGCGATGCATGCCGTTGCCGTCGAACAGCACGCAATTTCCGTAGTTCGAGGTTGCCGCGAAATGGCCCTCGCGCAGGCGCGCCACCTCTGGCGAGTTGTCGGGCAGGTCGCCGCCGAAATCGGCCTTCTTGCGCAGGAACGCCGGCAGCGACATGAACTTCTTGCGCGCATCGGGCCGGCGGCCGGAGAAGCCGGAGAAATCGTTGGTGCGGCGGGTCATGCCCTCGAACCAGCCGATCTTCGCATTCTGGCTGCCGCGGATGTAGCAGAACGGGCCGCCGTCCGGACCGATGTCATGGACGTAGATCGCGCATTTCAGCATGCCATAGGTGGCATCGATGTGCAGATAGCTGCCCCAGGGGTCGGCGAGCTGCGTATCGGGGAATACCCGCTTCCAGAATGCCAGATCCTGGTCGTTGATCTGCGCGTTGACGTGCTTCACGCCCGCTGGACGGCCGAGATAAGCGCTCGCCGCTTCCATGATGCCGTAACGCTTGAAGATCGATTCGACGGTTGAGAACGCCTGCGGATCGGCCGAGCGCGTGCACCAATAGACGTTGTCGTCGAACTTGCGCTTCTCGGGCGGAATGTTGGCGCGGCGCTCGTCGAGCTTGGCGAAGCCAGGATTGGTCACGCTGCGGATCTGCTCGATCTCGTCCGGCGCGAGGTTCAGGCAGACGATACCGTCGGACTTGATCTTGTTGAGCAGAGCCGGGTTCGCCGGCATCGCGGGACGACGTGCGCCGGTCAGCCAGCCGATCGCGCGGCTTGCACGGATTCTCCCGAACATCGAGATGTAGCGCAGCGCCGTCCGCGGATTGAGGCCGCTGAACCCGGCTTCCTTCGTGAGCAGCGGCATGTTGTCGTAATCGACGATGCGGCGAATGGTGACGAAGGCGAAAGTGCGCGCAAAAACGTTCAGCGCATAGAGCCGCTCACGCAGGGTCGGCTTCGGGAACATGCCGCCATAGGCCGGGTGCGCATCATAATCGATCGCGGGAAGCGTGTTGCCGCGATAGGGCGGAATCGGAAGTTCACCAATCTCGACGGCGCGCGTGACCGGCGTCACGTCGGAAAGTGATTCGATCGTCGTCATGTCGCGTTCTCCCGGAACGAGCGCCGTTCGTCTCAAGCGCGCCCCGATCTATACAGCCTGGGGTGCTGAACAGGCAACAATGGACGGGAGTTATGCGGCCGTTCCGGAAGGTTCCGGAGGGGGTGCTAAATCATGGAAATGTTTGGGGAAAGCGCGCCGAAGGTCAACCTTTCGAAGGGTTCCGGCAATGGTCTCCGAGGCCCCGCCGCGGCCGTACGGCGGCTCCAGGCTCGGATCGGGCTGGAACCGGCCGTCAAAGATGCGTTGGAGGCTTGCGAGAACGGCACCTGAATCGGCCGGGCAATCGATGACCGAGGCGGCGCGCAGCCGGCCCTTCTGGCGGTCACCGATATTGATTGAGGGCACGCCGACGGCGGGCGCCTCCAGAATACCGCTGGAGGAATTGCCAACCACGGCGTCGGCGAGCCGCAGCGCAGCCCAGTAGCGTTCGCTGCCGAGCGAGGTGAAAAGATGAGCGCGACCAGGTCGCGCCGCGACAAAGGCCGAGATCGCATCGTCGATTGCGCGATAGCCGGGATCGGCATTGACACCGGTGAAGATGATGCTGCGGTCCTCGACCTCGGCGAGAGCGCCGAGGGTAGCGGCAAGATTGGCTGCATCGGCCTCGGGCTGCGCGGTGGTTGGGTGAAGCGTCACCAGCAGGAAGCGCTCGGGTCCGCTGATGCCGAGGCTTGCGAACAAATCGGCACGGCTGAGCCGGGGTGCGACGGCTGCGAGATCAAGTCCGGGCGCGCCGGCGTTGAAGACGAGATCTGGCTGTTCTCCCATTTGGATCACGCGCCGGCGGTAGGGCTCGGCTGCGACGAAGTGCAGGCAGGCCATCTTCGTGATGGCGTGGCGGATCGCATCGTCGAATGCACCTGCGGTGATCTCACCGCCATGAATATGAGCGATCGGGATATTGAGCAATGTTGCCGCGACCGCGGCAGCCAGCACTTCGTAACGATCGCCCAGCACGACGAGGACGTCGGGGGCGAGCTTCGGCAGCGCCTCGGCAAATCCGGTCACGCCGATGCCGGTGCCGCGTGCTATCGTCTCGGCACGGTCGTCGTCGAGCGCGAGATCGATTTTCGCGGCGATCTGAAATCCGTCAGCCTCGATCGCCCGCCATGTTTCGCCGAAGCGCGGCACCAGATGCATGCCGCAGGCGATGATGTTGAGCGCGACGTCGTCGGCGGCCTTGAGCCGCGTCAGGATGCCCCGCAGCAATCCGTAATCGGCGCGCGAGCCGGTGACGACGGCGATGCGGCGGCCTGCGCTCATACCTGCTTCCGCCACGGCGAAGCATCGAGCATTCCATGCTCGATGACGTAGGAGGCATAGGCGAGGTCGGCCGCACTCTCGATCTCGATCGAATGCATGCGATCCATCATAATGCCGTAACTCGCGGACGGATCGGCGTAGATCTTGCGATGCTTGCGCATCGCGTCCCAGCCGACAAGGTAGAGCGCGCCATTCATGGTGACTTCGATCGCCTGATCTTGCCGTCGCTGTGCCGTCGTGGTCAGCATCTTCTCGACGATGCCTCCGATCGAGCCGTCCTTGCCGAGCGTTCCGACGAAGATCGAGGAGACTTCGGTCTCGCGCATGCCGACGACGAGGCTCGCCTTGCGCGCCGCGAACAGCTCGACGGCCTCGTCGAAATGCTCCGGCGTGGCGAACGGCGAAGAGGGCTCCAGCAGCATGATCGCGTCATAGCGCCGCTTCTCGTGTGTCTCGATCCAGTCCATGGCGTGCAGCACCACGTCGTTGGAGGAGGCGGTATCGGTCGCGAGTTCGGCCGGCCGCTCGAACAGAGCCTCGGCGCCATGCCGCTTGGCTTCGGTTCGAATCTCGGCGCTGTCGCTGGAGACGATCAGGCGCGAGCAGTAGTGGGATTGCCTTGCGGAGATGGCCTTGTAGCCGATCAGGCTGAGGCCTCCGATCTCGCGCAGATTCTTGCCGGGCAGACCCTTCGATCCACCGCGGCCGACCAGCAGGAACAATATCTCAGGCGCTTTGGTCATTGGCTCTCGATGATCCGGCTTTCGGGGGCCTCGCGAATCGGCATGATTCGTCGTCCAGCGGGACACCTGCGGAGGCCCTGGGGCACGCCGCGAGCCGCCCGCCTGCGTTGCTTTTACCAGCGTGCTCGACTAAGACAACCGCTTGATTGGCGGGCGATTTCGCTGCGCCGAGCGACGAAACCCCATGCACCGCCGAACCCTGATCATTGCTGAGGCTGGCGTCAACCATAACGGCGACCGCGCGCGTGCGATTGCCCTCGTGGAGGCGGCGGCGCGGGCAGGGGCCGACATCGTCAAGTTTCAGTCGTTCCGCGCCGACAAGCTCGCGACCGCCGAGGCCGCGAAGGCGAGCTATCAGCAGGCGACCACCGGCAAGGCGCAGTCGCAGCTCGATATGTTGCGCGCACTGGAGCTCAGCACTGACGACGAGGTGCAGATCGCGGCGGCCTGCGCGGCGTCCAACATTACCTATATGTCGACGCCATTCGATGCAGACAGCGCCACGCACCTGGTTCGCAACGTCGGCGTGTCGACGTTGAAGGTCGGCTCAGGCGACCTGACCAATGCGCCGCTGCTGCTGCATCTGGCGCGATTCCGCCTTCCGATCATCCTGTCCACCGGTATGGGGACGCTCGCCGAAGTGGAGCAGGCGCTCGGCGTCGTTGCGTTCGGATATCTGCGCGATACGTCGGCCCGTCCGACGCCGGCCGACTTCGCAAATCTCTTGCTGGACCGTGCGACCTGGACGGAGCTGCGGGCCAAAGTGACGCTGCTGCATTGTACGACCGAATATCCGGCCGAGCCGCGATCGATCAATCTGCGCGCGATGGCGACGCTCAGCGATGCGTTCGGCTTGCCCGTCGGCTTCTCCGACCACAGTCGCGGCATCCACATCGCATCCGCTGCGGTGGCGCTCGGCGCCACCGTGATCGAAAAGCATCTGACGCTCGATCGCAATTTGCCTGGTCCCGATCACCGCGCCTCGATCGAACCGGATGAGATGGCAGCGATGATCGCCTCGATCCGCGATGTCGAGGCTGCGATGGGCGATGGTCGCAAGGTGCCGGCGCCCGAGGAGATTCCAAACCGCGCGGTGGCGCGCCGTAGTCTCGTTGCGCTTCAGCCGGTGCGCGCCGGAGAGCGCTTTACGGCAGACAATCTCGGCGTCAAGCGCCCGGGCAGCGGCATTCCGCCGATCGAATATTGGAGCTATCTCGGCAAGGCCGCCTCGCGCGACTATGCGGCCAACGAGGCGCTCGAGCCATGAGTCTCATCGTGCTTTGCGCCGGTGGTCACGCCCGCGTCGTCATTGAGGCGTTGCTGAGCCGTGGCATCCATCCGGCAGCCGTCGCCGACCGCGACGCCGCGCGCATCGGCGAGGCTATCGGCGGCGTCAAGGTCACCGGATCGGACGACGACGTCCTGAAGATGGCCGTCGACACGGTGGAGCTTGCCAACGGTCTCGGCAATCGTGCCTCGCGTCGCGATTCAGGGTTGTCGGGTCGGCGCGAGCTGTTCGACCGGTTTGCCGCGCTGGGTTACAAGTTTCCGGTGATCGCGCATGCCTCCGCCGTGATCGCCTCCGATGCGCAACTCGGCGACGGCGCGCAGGTGATGGCCGGTGCGGTGATCCAGCCGGCAGCGCGGATCGGGCGCAACGTGCTGGTGAACACGCGCGCAGTGGTGGAGCACGATTGCATTGTCGGCGATCATGCGCATGTCGCACCGGGCGCGGTGTTGTGCGGGGGTGTTTCGATCGGCGAGAGCGTCCATGTCGGCGCCGGTGCCGTGGTGTTGGGCGGCGTCAAGGTGGGCGCCGGAGCCGTCGTTGCCGCGGGCGCGGTGGTTACAAAGGATGTCGCGGCCGGCGGGTTCGCCGGCAACGCGTAGGATTGGTTTGTCATGAAGGGTGCTTTCGTCGTCAATGAAGATACGCCGCTGATCGAGACGCTGCGGAGGATCGATCAGGGCAATCTGCAACTCGCCATCGTCGAGCGCGAAGGCAGGATCGTCGGCACCGTCACGGACGGCGACGTGCGGCGCGCGCTGCTTGGCGGCGTCGGCCTCGACGCCTCCATCAGCCTCGTGATGAACCGCACGCCGATCACGGCCCAGGTCGGCATCTCGAATCCGGCTGCGCTCAATTTGATGCGCAAGCATTCGATCCACCAACTTCCGCTCGTCGACGCGGAGGGGCGGGTAGCCGAGGTCAAGCTGATCGATGATCTCGCGCTCGCGCAGCAGTCCGATCATTGGGTGGTGCTGATGGCCGGCGGCCTCGGCTCGCGGCTGAAGCCGCTGACAGATGATATTCCAAAGCCGCTGATCCGCGTCGGCGACAAGCCGATCCTGGAGACCGTGCTCGGCGGCTTCGTGAAGGCAGGGTTCGGCAAGTTCTTCATCTCGGTCAACTACAAGGCCGACATGATCCGCGACTATTTCGGCGACGGATCGGCCTGGGGCGTGGAGATCAGCTATCTCCAGGAGAACGAGCGGCTCGGAACGGCGGGCGCGCTGTCGCTATTGCCGGAGCGGCCGACGCAGCCGTTCTTCGTCATGAACGGAGATCTGCTGACGACCGTGAATTTCGAGCAGATGCTGAAATATCATCGCGAGCATCAGGCTTTCTCCACGGTCTGCGTCCGCGAGCATTCGGTGACCGTGCCTTTCGGCGTGATCGATTTCGACGACCATCGCCTGCTCGGCATCCGCGAGAAGCCGACGCAGAAATTCTTCGTCAATGCCGGCGTCTATCTGCTCGATCCAGGTGTGCTCGATCATCTCGATGCCAACGAGGCCGTCGACATGCCGACGCTGATCGAGCGGACGATCGCGAAAGACAAGCCGTCGGTCGTGTTCCCGCTGCGGGAGTACTGGATCGACGTCGGTCGCCTCGACGATCTGCAGCGTGCGTCCGACGAATTCCAGAGGATATTTGGATGAGCACCGAACGCTCGCTCCGCGAGATGATGTCGCTCAACGGCCGTGTCGCTGTCGTCACCGGCGGCGCCGGTCATATCGGTCGCGCGATCGCGGCAGGCCTTGCAGAACTCGGTGCGACCATCGCGCTGGTCGATATCGCGGCGTCCGCGGGCACTGAGGCTGCGGCGAAGCTCGCCGCCGATCACTCCGTCAAGGCTGCGATGTTCGACTGCGATTTCGAGCAGGGCGACGCCGTGAAGGATCTGCCGCGCCGGGTGCGCGAGGCCTTTGGGGGCATCGACATCATCGTCAATTGCGCGGCCTTCGTTGGCACCAGCGGGCTCGAGGGTTGGGCAGTCCCGTTCGAACAGCAGTCGGATGCGACCTGGCGGCGGGCGATCGAGGTCAACCTCACTGCGCCCTTCGTGCTGATCCAGGCCGCTGCCGAGGACCTCGCGAGGTCGGGCCACGGCAGTGTGATCAATATTTCCTCGATCTATGGCCTCACTGGGCCAGACTGGCGGCTCTACGAGGGAACGGCGCTCGGGAACCCAGCCGCCTATGCTGCCAGCAAGGGGGGGCTGGTTCAGATGACGCGCTGGCTTGCGACCACGATGGCGCCAAAGGTCCGGGTCAATGCCGTCGCGCCCGGCGGTGTTTTCAGGGCCACGCCGGAACCGTTTTTGAGCCGCTATGTGGCCCGGACGCCGCTTGCCCGCATGGCACGTGAGGACGATATGAAGGGCGCTGTGGCCTACCTTGCGAGTGACCTGGCAGCCTATGTGACGGGCCAGTGCATTGCGGTCGACGGGGGGTGGACGGCGTGGTAAGCCAACGACAAATCATGCAATTGCGAGAATCTCCGAAATGTTGAGCTGTAGCAAATGCTTATTGCCGGAAACAGCAGAGGCCACATCGTTCGACGAAGCCGGTTCGTGCAGCGTTTGCGCCCAGATCGAGGTCCGTGACACCCAGATCAATTGGGAAGAGCGCCACGCCCAGATGATGGAACTGGTCGCGCAATATCGCGACAAGGGGCTGTACGACTGCATCGTGCCCTATTCGGGAGGCAAGGACAGCGTCTTCCAGCTCTGGTACGTCGTCAAGAAGCTCGGTCTGAAGCCGTTGGTGGTGCGCTTCGACCACTGGTTCTACCGTCCGCTGATCGAAGAGAACAACACCAGCGTGTTCAAGCAGCTCGGCGTCGACGTGCTGAACTTCACGCCGAACTGGCATGTTGTGCGTGAGCTGATGCTGGAATCGCTGAAGCGCCGTGGCGACTTCTGCTGGCACTGCCACACCGGCATCTACGCCCACACCATGCAGATCGCGATCCGCTACGAAACGCCGCTGCTGTTCTGGGGCGAGAGTCTGGCGGAATACCAGTCGTTCTATTCCTACGACGAAATGGAAGAGGTCGACGAGAAGCGCTTCAACCGCGCGATGAATCTCGGCATTACCGCCGACGACATGTACGAGTTTCTGGGTGGCCGCGTTGCCAAGCGCGACCTCTATCCGTTCGTCTATCCGCCGCGCAAGGAGTTGATGCGGATCAAGTGCCGCTCGATCTGCCTTGGCAGCTACATCAAGTGGGACACCAAGAAGCACGTCGAGATCATCAAGCGCGAACTCGGCTGGAAGGGCCAGGAGGTCGAGGGCATTCCGCCGGAGTACGATTACGAGAAGATCGAGTGCTTCTTCCAGGGCGTGCGCGACTACCTGAAGTACATCAAGCGTGGCATGGGCCGGACCAACCATCTCGCCAATATCGACATCCGCAACAAGCGCATGACCCGCGAGCAGGGCGAAGCGCTGGTGCGTGAGTTCGACGGCAAGCGGCCGCCGAGCCTCGATCTGTTCCTCGATTATCTCCAGCTCACCGAAGAGCAGTTCCTGGGCATCGCGATCAAGCACGAAGTCAGCCCGTGGCAGTTCTCGCCAAACACGGTCGAGCCGGGCCGCCGCATGCCCGACATGGACAAGTGGAACAACACGCAGGTGCCGTGGCCGAACCATCCAGGTGTCGAGATCGGCGGCGGCAAGGGTTAGGCGAGGGTTGACGGGCGGCGCGGAGACCGCGCCCGGGGGGCAGGCGATGTCAGGCGTAGCGATCGTCGATTACGGCATCAACAACGTGCGCTCGGTGAAGAACGCCGTGGAGTATTGCGGCTTCGATCCGGTCGTGACTCATGATGCTGATGCGATTGCGGATGCTTCCCACGTCATCCTCCCCGGCGTCGGCGCGTTTGGCGATGCGATGAGCAACGTCCGCGCCCGCGGTATCGACGAGATGCTGGAGCGCCAGGTTCGCGAGAAGGGGAAGCCCTTCCTTGCGGTGTGCCTGGGGATGCAATTGCTCGCCAATACGTCCGAGGAGCATGCCGACGATGGCGTGGCACATCGTGGGCTCGGCTGGTTCGATGCCGACGTTCTGCGGTTGAAGCCGAACGATCCTGCGCTGAAGATCCCGCATATGGGCTGGAACATGGTGGGGAAGGAGCGCAACCATCCGATCCTCGCCAATATCCGCGAGAGCAATCTGGCATTCTATTTCGTGCACTCCTTCGCGATGCGCTGCAGGGATGCGGGCGACGTGGTCGGCTTCGCCCAGTACGGCCAACCGGTGACCGCGATCATCGCGCGCGACAATATCGCCGCCACGCAATTCCATCCCGAGAAGAGCCAGGACACCGGGATCGAGTTGATGAGCAATTTCCTGCGCTGGAACCCTTGAAGCCCTCGCGATGCTGAAGAAGCGCCTGATCCCGAAATTTCTGCTCCGCGACGGCAGGCTCGTCAAATATACCCGCTTCTTCGAGAACGAGCGCGCCGCCGGCAATCCGGTAACGACGGCGAAAGTCTATAACGACTACGGGGTCGACGAGTTGATTGTGCTCGACATCGTGCCGAGCGCGGCCTCGCGCGGCCGCGTCGTCGACATCATCGAGCGGATGTCGGAAGAGATTTTCATGCCCTTCACGGTCGGCGGCGGGGTCAAGACACTGGACGACGTCAACATGCTGCTCCGCGCCGGCGCCGACAAGGTGTCTGTGAATTCGGAAGCCGTGCGACGTCCGGAGTTCTTGCGCGAGGCGGCGCGCACCTTCGGCGACCAGTGCATGACGGTATCGATCGACTACAAGAGGATCAGCCCCAACCATGCCAGCGTATTCATCGACGGCGGCCGCGAGCACGTCGCGCTCGATCCGATCGAATGGGCGCAGCGCTGCGAGGACCTGCACTGCGGCGAGGTGCTGCTCGGCTCGATCGACCGCGACGGCACCATGAGCGGTTACGATCTCGAACTGATCCACAAGGCGGCAAGCGTCTTGGGCGTGCCGCTGATCGTCTCCGGTGGCTGCGGTTCGCTCCAGCATGCGATCGACGCACTCGAGGCCGGAGCGTCGGCGGTGGCGATCTCCTCGATGTTCCTCTTTACCGACCACAGCCCGATCAAGCTTCGTAGTCATCTGTTCTCGCGCGGTCTCGACGTGCGCGCCAGCTTCTCGAGCAGGAATTAGCACCGTGCAGCTTTCGCTGGCCCGTACCGATCTCGCCCTCTATGTGCGAAAGCAGTTCGAGAACCTGTTTCCGGATGGTTCAGACCTCGGCGATCTCTCGAAATTCGTCGAGCTTGCACTCGGCCGGATCGATCATTGCTTTTCGCGGGTGCGGCTGAAAGGGTTCTTTGCGAACGGCGAGGCGCGATTCTCGCATTGGCACTCCGACCAGTACGCGATCTTTCTCTACTACCTCGCCAACAGCGCTTTCCGTGAGCGGCCCGGCCATCCCATCGCGGACAAGGCCTATGCGTTGAACAAGGCGCTGCACGCGCTGGACGCGTTTTACGAGGTCGAGCTGCCCGACGTGTTTGCAGTCCAACATCCGGTGGGCACCGTGCTCGGTCGCGCCCATTATTCGGATTACTTCATTTGCTACCACAACTGCACCGTGGGCGCGAACCTCGATAACGACTACCCGTCGTTCGGGCGCGGCATCGTGATGTATGGCGGCAGCCGCGTCATCGGCAAGACTGCGGTGGGCGATAATTCTTTCGTCTCGACGGGCGCGATCGTGATCGACGGCGGCGCGCTTGCCGCCGACAGCGTCTTGCACGGCATCTATCCGAAGGCCGCGCGCTCGCCGACATCGCGCAACGTGGTGCGCGATATTTTCGGGGTCTAGCGCCCGGCCGCGATGGGTCTGCCGTTCAATTGCGAGCGCCAGATTGCGAATGTCAGCAGCGGCCAGAGCGCATAAGCGTGATTGCTCTTCCGCTCCATGTGATCCTGCCAGAGATCGCGTACGGCGTTCGGCTCGAGATAAGGCTCGAACAGGTCCCGTGAGCTGACGAATAGCTCCGTGCATAGCGGGCTGAGCGCGCCCCGCAGCAGCGCAGCGAGCGGATTGTTGAACCCGCGCTTGGGCGCGCTGCAGATGGCCTCGTCAGCACCCTTCAGCCGCAGGGCATCGCGCAGGAGCGGCTTGGTCGGTCCGCGCGACGGCGCGATCAAATCGAGGCTGCATCGACCGGAAAATTCCATGATGCGCCGGTCGAGGAACGGAACGCGAATCTCGACTCCGTTCGCCATGCTCATGGCGTCCGTCTTCATCAGAAGGCCGCTCGGCAGGTGGTAGGTTTGGTCGGCAATCAGGCAGCGGTCCAGATGCGCAGGTCCATCAGCACTGTCGATGGCAGCGCGATAGTCCATCGTCGGACTCGTTTTCGCGAGATCGCGAAGGGCGGGCCCGTACAGCGCCGGAATCAGGAACTCCGGGATGTATCGTCGCCATTCCGCATGCGCGTGCGGGCCTGCAGCGGCCAGGCCGAGCAGAAATCGTGACAGCAAGGCAGCCCGCGGCAGCCGTGTTTCGTTGGATCCGAGACCGGAATAGGCGAGCTGTCCGAACGATCGCGCGATCCGGTCTGGAATGAACGGACCGAACGATGCCGCAAGGCGAGTGGCCCGGTAGGTCGGATAACCGCCGAAGAATTCGTCGGCGCCGTCGCCCGAGAGCGCGACGGTTGATTGGCGGCGTAACTCGCGCGTGAGCAGCAGCAGGGGCCCGGCGCTCTCGTCGGCCACTTGCCCGTCGAAATGATGGACGACGCGCGCAAGTGTTGCCGCGGGATCCGGATCGCTGCTGATGGATACGATCCGATGCGGCAGAGCGGTCTGTCGCGCGACGATCGCCGCGATCGCCGTCTCGTCGTGGCTCTGCTCGGAAAAGGAGGCGGTTACGAGCGGGAAAGACCCGCGTTTTGCGAGCGAAAAGGCGATCAAGGAGCTGTCGATGCCGCCGCTCTGGAGGACTCCGACCGGCACATCGCTGATCAACTGGTCGCTGACGACCTGATCGAACAGGCTTACGAACGCATCCGCGGCTTCCCGCGCATCGGCAAAGAGCGCCTTGCGATGCGGCCGCCAGTAGTGGCGCGCTGTCTCCCGTCCATCCTGAATGCTGACGATCGAACCGGGCGCAACCTGCCGCACATGTCGCAGCGTCGTCGCCGCTGGACCGGCATAGCCCATACCAAGAAAGCGGTGCAGGCCCTCGCCGTCGATCTCGCGCGGATGGTCGGGGTCGGCGAGCAGCGACTTGATCTCGCTGCCGAAGCGCAACGTTGCGGCGACCGAGGAGTAGAACAGAGGTTTGGTGCCGATCGGGTCGCGCGCCAGGATCAGGCGGCGCTCGAGGGCATCCCAGAGCCCGATCGCGAAGATTCCCTCCAGGCGATCGAATAGACCATCACCCCAGGCAAGATAACCCGCGGGCAGGATTTCGGTGTCGCAATGTGAGCGAAAGACCGCCCCGAAGTCGCGCTCAAGCGTGCTTCTGAGCTCAGCTTCGTTGTAGATCTCGCCGTTGTAGGTGACGGTGATCCGGCCGGTCGGGTCGCTCATCGGCTGGCGTCCGGCCAATGTGAGGTCACGAATTGCCAGGCGTCGGTGCCCGAGCCCGATGGGACCGTCGATCCAGGTATCCTGTCCGTCCGGACCGCGATGGGCGAGCGCGTCGGTCATGCGCTGCAAGACGGTGGGATCAACCCCGCGCCCGTCCAGATGCAGGAGGCCGGCTATGCCGCACATCGGAGACGCCAGCGGGCCGGCCACGGATCAAAGCAGGGCGAGAAGCAGGCCGTTGCGGAGCCGTGCATTGCTGCACCGGGCAGGCGATGGACTGAGCTCATGGACAGCCGATGGCCTTTCTTGGATAGGATGAGTATCTCAGGAGACGAATTCGACCGGTGTCGGTCATCTCGTTGGGCTTGCGTGTGCCGAACTCCCCGGAATCGGTGCCTTTCGGAAGCGCCACCACCACGTTGAAATCGCCGCAGACGTGCGCGACGACGGCGTCCACGTCTGCGAAATTGTCGGCATGATGGACTAGCTTGTATGAGGCGCCAATTTCCTTCGAAATCGGGGTCGCTTCGAGGACTGGCGACACGACGACATCCTTATATTGCGTGTTTCGGCTGATGTCCTCCCACATGAGCAGCTGCTCGCGATTGATCCGCCCCAGAAAGCTAAACGGTCGGTGCGATACATCGAACGAGCCTAGCAGAGCCGCCGCAGCAAGTACCAGGCCGGCCGGCTGCAGCAATTTGCTAGCCATCGTGAGCTCGCCGCGGTCGATCGCCTGCCGGGCGACGACGAAGATGCTTATAGGCAGGATCGCGAAGGGAATGAGACTGTAGGCCGCCATGGCCTTTGTGATTGCCCAGCGGTGGAGGAAGGTATGCTGATACAAAATCAGCATGTGCGTATAGTTGGGCACCGTAACCAGCAGAAGGACCGCCATGGTGGCGAAGATCGCGCGGCGTTCGGAGGCCTCGCTGCTGCGGCGATAGGCGAAGACCAGCAGCGCGAGGGCAAGCACGATCGAGGCGACAAGCAGTGGAAACGCCGGTTTTGCAAGATAGTCGGCGTGCATTTCGAGAAACGCCGGAATGAACCCGGTGATCGGGGTATCATCCGTCAGATTCATCCGCTGCATGATCTTTCCGACGAGCTGATCTATGGACGCCTCGATTCCGTAGCTTCTCGCAACCGACCCCGGAGCAAAGAAGCGCCAGACGAAGTAGAGCGCGAACGCGCAGACCGGTAGCGCCAGAAGAGCGGCGAGACGACGCAGCGTCAGGCGGGGCTCGACGCCGAGATAGCCGGCTGCCAGGCGGCTCATGATCCAGAATGCGAATAGATTGTACGATAGCCAATCGACGAAGAACGCACACCAGATGGTGGCCAGCTGGAGGGCGGTAATGATGCGCCTGTCGCGCGCCGACTGCGCGCGATAAAACAGCACCTCCAGCAGGATGAACAACGCGACGAAGATCAGGACCGCGGTGACGACGTCGTAGATCTGGGAGAAGACGTAGATCAGGGCCGGCGAAAGCAGAATCGGCAGGCAGGTGCCGAATGCGACGATCCCGCTGGTCAACACGCGCAGCCGATTGAGCAGCGCGAGGTGGAAGGCAATGAAGGCGACCGCCAGTGCGATCAGGCCGTGGAGGGACGTGTTGATCCAGTTGACGATCGCGACGCTCGGCTCCTGACCCAGGATCAGGGCCACCAGATAGATCGGAACGAAGGCTCCCGAGGGCCAGGATTCATACAGTGTGCGTGCGGCGAGCGTTGGTGTTTCGATTGAAAGCGGTGCGCGCGGCGTCGAGAACCACAGCTTGAATGGGCCCTCATCCCACCACATGCGCGCCCACATCGACGCCTCAGCGCTGATCCCGTCGGCATCGTATACAGGGACCTGATTCATGTAGGGAAGGCGGAGCTGCACCGTGTACGCCCAGACCGCAAAGACCGCGAGGCCGAGCAGGCAGCCTATGAACAGTCGCGAGCGGAACAGCCAAGGTAGTCCGTCAGGGCGGTCGAAGTTGCCAATGCGAGAGGTCATCGACGGCGTCCGGCCGGAATCGGATCTCGCGACGCGCTAAGGTGAGGAAGCCCCCGGCCGGCGCCCCCGGTTTGCCATGAAAAATGCCTTGCGAGGGTCTCGGATCCCGCCAACGCACGCCTTCCCCGCATCACTTTCCGAAGCTCCCCTAGACCTTGCCGTGGTCGATTTGGCGATTGATATTTCAATTCAGCAAGTCTATGCAATAGCTCAACCTCAAGTAATTCCATCGAATTTTTGATGCCGGTCCCCTGAACCGTAATGCTGAGCTCCCGTCAGAAGGAACATTACGAGCAAATTCATGACGCCTACGAGGCGCACTATTTCGATGGGCCCTCGATGCAGTACCGGTCATTGTTTATTTACGACTGGTTATTGGAAGGCGTCGATTGGAAGGGGGCGATCGTCGCTGATATTGCCAGCGGTAGCGGTTTCAACTCGCTTGCATTGACCGAGCGGTTTGATGGGGTGCGCACTGTCGGGTTTGATATCTCGGAGCCCGCTTGCGAAGCCTACCGCAAGACAACGGGAAATCCGGCCCATGTTGCCGACCTGACCAAGCCTCATCAGGTCGCCGGTAGTTTCGACGGTGCCATTGTCATCGGCGGGCTTCATCACTGTGTTTCGGATCTCCCGCAGACCTTGCGGAATATCGCCGGCATGATCAGGCCCGGAGGCACTCTGCTCATGATGGAACCGAGCGCGGATTTCGCGCTGAACGTGGTTCGCGACAAGTGGTATGCCTCGGACAGGTATTTCGACGCGCCGACCGAGGAGGCGCTCTCTCATGATACGTTGTTGAAGCAGGCCGCCCCTTACTTCGAAGGCGCCGGCGTTCGCTATTTCGGCGGTCTCGCCTATTTCCTGATTCTCAACAGCCTGATCATGCGCGTGCCGCTCGGCGTGAAGCCATATCTCTGGCCGGTCACAAGGCCGATCGAAAGCGCGCTCGGCCATATCCCATGGAAAGGCGCTTATCCGTGCTTTCTGGCGCGATGGACACGCACGGCGGCGCCGCTTGTAGACGGCGCAGTCGAACCGGTGCGGACGTCATGAGCGGTGAGCAGCCGGATGCCGATCGGCTGGAGCCGACGTTCTCAAGCGCGATCGCCGACGCGCACAATTACATGGACTGGATCGTCGCGACGCTGCGGCCCTATCTGGGCAAGGATATTCTCGAAGTCGGGATAGGGCATGGCAGCTATTGCGAGTATCTCGCTCGCTTCGGGCGCTATCGCGGAGTCGACATCGATCCCGAGAACCTCCGCAGTTCCGCTCGGCGCTTCCCCGGCCACAGCTTCCAGCTCGCCGACATCTGTAGCGAGCAATTCCGTGCGGACTATCCGCCGGGAAGCGTCGATACAGTCGTTTGCTGCAATGTGATCGAGCATATCGAAGACGATCGGCGTGCGGTATCCAATCTGGTCGACGCACTGTCTCCGGGCGGCCACCTCGTTCTGCTGGTCCCGGCGCACCAGGCGCTCTACGGAGATATGGACCGGCTGGCCGGGCATTTCCGCCGTTACAACAAGACGCGGATGCTGACGGCGGTTGACGGTGTTCCAGGCGAGGTGCTCAGCCTGCGTTACTTCAATCCCATTGGCGGACTCGCTTGGTGGATCAACACCTTTGCGAGCCACCGTTCGCTCGACGATGATGCCATCAATACCCAAATCCGGATTTTCGATCGGTACGTTCTGCCGATTTCGAAGCTTGTCGATCCGATGACGAGGGACTTCTTCGGCCAGTCGCTGATTTGTGTGGTGCGCAAGCGATGATTTCGATCGTTATTCCGGCATTGAACGAGGCTCCTGCCGTTGGCAAGACCGTCAGCGACGCCGCGCGGGTGCTGACCGAGGCCGGCCTCTCGCCGTATGAGATCATTGTTGTCGATGATGGTTCCAGCGACGGAACTGGGAAGGTGGCGCAAGAGGCCGGAGCGAGGGTCATCCGACACCCGCACAATGTCGGTTACGGGCGCTCTCTCAAGAAAGGCATCCAGGAGGCCAGCTACGATATCATCGCGATCTGCGACGCCGACGGGACCTATCCGGTCTCCGAGATTCCCGAACTCGTGCGACAATACCAGAGCGGCTTCGACATGGTGGTCGGTCAGCGCCATGGGCCGCATTATCGCGAATCCATGCTGAAGGTGCCGCTGCGTGCACTGTTGCGCTTTCTGGTAGAATGGACGGCCGGACGCCGAATTCCGGACATCAACTCAGGGCTTCGGGTATTCAGCCGAAGTGTCGTGATGGGCTATTTCCCGCACCTTTGCGACACTTACAGTTTCACGACCTCGATGACGCTCGCCTACATGATGAGCAGCCGGTTCGTGACCTATCACAAGATCGACTACTTCGAGCGGAGCGGACGCAGCAAGGTGCGACTGATGAGGGACTCGTTGCAAACCCTCCAGTACATCGTCGAGGCGATCGTCTATTACAATCCTCTCAAGATTTTTCTGCTTGGCAGCATGCTGTGCATGATCGCTGCAACCGTCATGATGGCGGTTTCCATTTCGTTCGGCATCGTCACGGGAGTGATGCTCGCGGTCGGCACTGCGATGGTTGCCATTCTCATGCTCGGCATCGGCCTGTTGGCCGTGCTGCTCAAGCAGATCATGGACAAGGGCTTGCAGAACGGGGGCGCTCCGGCCTCCTCCGGTCAGGTCAGCCGCTTGAACCCGGAGTGAGCGACGGGGCCGCGCAGCAACTGCTTGACGGCCTTCTGATCCACCGCGGTGCGCAGCTCGCGGAATACCTCGGTGACCGTTTCCAGATAACGGTCGACATGGGCGTCGGTGTGCGACCACATCGCATAGAACGAGCCGGTGGCGAGGATGCCGCGGTCCAGCATCATCTGCGTGAACAGCGTGCGCACTTCCTGCGCGTCGGGCAGGTCGAAGGCGAAATGGCCGAGCGGTGAGATGCCGGAGACATGCAGCGGCAGGCCGGTGACTTGTGATGCCTCAGTCCAGCCCTTCTGGATACGTGTGCCGATGCGCATCAGGTGACGCGCGACGTGCTGCTCGCGATGCTTGCGCAAGGTGGCAAGGGCCGCGACCGGACCGACCCGCTCGGTCCATGCCGTCGAACTGACGAAGGTTTCCTGCGCGGCGTCCATCACCGAAGCGCGGCCGACGATCGCGGCCATTGGAAAGCCGTTGGCGATGGCCTTGGCAAACACGGCGATGTCCGGGTCGACGCCATAAGCGAGATGCGCGCCGCCGGAATTGATGCGAAACCCCGAGGTCACTTCGTCGAAGATCAGGGCTGCGCCGCAGCGGTCGGCGAGTGCGCGGATGCCCTTGATGAAGGCCGGCTCGGGCTCAGTGGAACGCACCGGCTCCATCACGATCGCGGCGAGCCGCTCGCCATGGGCGGCGACGATCGCCTCGATCTCGTCGAGCTTGTTGAAATGGAAGGGGTGCATCAGGCCGGCGAGACCACGTGGCACACCCTTGGTATCGAGGCCCGGCAGCAGATGACCGTCGAGCGCGGTTGTCTCGCCGAGATTGGCGCTGAGATACCAGTCGTGCCAGCCGTGATAACCGCAGAACGCCACCATGTCGCGGCCGGTCGCTGCGCGCGCGATGCGGACAGCGATGGCCATCGCCTCGCCGCCGGCGCGCCCGAAGCGCACCATGTCGGCCCAGGGATGCAGTTCAACCAGGAGCTCCGCAAGCTCGATATCTTCGGCGCAATTCAAGGTCGACATCGAGCCCATGTCGATCGCGGACTTTACGGCGGCATCGACGTCGGGATCGGCGAACCCCAGGATGGTGGCGCCGATGCCGCAATAGCTCATGTCGAGATAGGTCTTGCCGTCGAGGTCGACGACCTCGGCGCCCTTGGCCGATTTGAAATAGGTCGGCCATTGGCCGGGCAGGAACATCTCCGGACGCTTCGAAAGCAGCTGGGTGCCACCGGGCATAACGGCTCGGGCACGCTCGTAGAGCGCTTGGGCGGAATGAGACATTGCGCTACTCCAATACGGTCGTGCGACCTAGGTCGATACCTTAAAGCGGCACCTGCTTGCAAGGACTCGATCCCGTCCCAGCTCCTCCTGAACTCGCTCCGGACTTCATCGAGATCGAGAGGGCGCGCGAACGCAACCGAGCCGCAAAATGTGTGCGAGCTGTCGTGCGCGGCGTTGCGCTTCGTGGGGGTCGCGGGCACTCAAATCGATGACGCGAAAGATGCGCTATTGTCTTCGGAGGATTGAACGGGTCAGCTGGGCAATTGCTTGATGAGTTCGTGCCGGTCCGATAGTGGCATGAGTAGAGATAGCGGATCATCGACGAACTCGCGATCTCGTCGGCGGCCAGTTGATAGCTCCGCCAATTCAGTAGCGCATCTTGTCTCCGGCTTTGCGGATGCTGAGGCCCACTCACGGGGCTAGATACCTCGAGGAGTGCATCGGCACGAAGCCTGTGAGGGGTGAGGCCCGGTCGGTCCATTTCCGGACCGTCAGCAAGAACGCAACTCGTTGGCGGTCGTGCCCGAACTCCCGTTGGGGCGAGTTCGCGACAAGGCCGTCTTGGTCCACAAGCAGCGAGGCCCAAAATGTGGTTCGCGCCTCAAGCTTGTCAGTGTTCCCGAAATGTTCCGGCGATTGTCGTCGCTAAAAGCCACTCGATCCGTCAGATTTCGTCGGTCTAGGACCAGAGCGGAACCGGGTGTGGGCCGCGCGAAGCGTCGGTCGGTGCCAATCGAGAGTGGTGGACGCCAACTGCACCGCCATTGACATCCTGCGGCGCCACTCTATGCCCTCCAAGCCTCTCGATTTTACGCAGGAAGTGTGTTCTTAGAGCCAGTCTCCGGCTGGAGTCTTGGACTGGCGACTGCCTTCAACCCCTCAGTGATGGGCCGACCTATGTTTGTAAAGAATTGCCGCATGTGCGCGAGCGAGCGTCTCGCGCTCTTTCTCGACTTGGGAGAGATGCCGCCGGCCGATCAGTTCCTGCACAAGCATCAGCTCAGCGAGCACCGGGACGCCTACCCACTGCAAGTCGCGGTCTGTGAAGAGTGCGGGCTGATCCAGCTCAACTATGTGGTGCCGCCCGAGATTCTCTACTGCGACGACTATCCCTACGAATCCTCGACCACCACGGCGGGCCGCCGGCATTGGGGGGAGTTTGCTCGCACCACGACGCGCCTGCTCGGGCTGACTAAGGACGATCTCGTCGTCGATATCGGCAGCAATGTCGGCGTGCTCCTGCAGATGTTCAAGGAGCAGGGCACCAAGGTGCTCGGCGTCGACCCGGCCGCCAACATCGCGGAGATCGCCAACAAGAACGGCATCGAGACCGTCGCCGCGTTCTTCAACAGCGAAAGCGCCAAGAAGGTCGTTGCCAGCAAGGGGCAGGCCTCGGTCATTACCGGAACCAACGTCTTCGCTCATGTCGGCGATCTGCATGATTTGATGCAGGCCGTCTCCATCCTGCTCGCCGAGCGCGGCACCTTCATCATCGAGGCTCCCTATTTCCTCGAACTGCTGCACAGCCTCGAATACGACACCATCTATCACGAGCACCTTTCCTATCTGTCGGTGAAGCCGCTGGTGCGGTTCTTCAAGCAGTTCGGCATGGAGATATTCGACGTGCAGCTGCGCGACATCCATGGTGGGTCGATCCGCCTGTTCATGCGCAGGATCGGCGTCTCGTCCAGCCCGGTCGCTCCGATCGTCGAACAGATGCTGGCCAATGAAGAACGCGAGAAAATCTACGAGCTGGATACCTTGCGGAAGTTCGCGCAGGGCGTCGCCAACAACCGCCTGGCGCTGCGGGCGATGCTGACCGGCCTCAAGCAAAGCGGTAGCAAGATCGTCGCCGTGAGTGCGCCGGCAAAGGGAATGACCCTGCTGAATTATTGCGGGCTGGGCAGCGATTTCCTCGACTTCGTCACCGAGAAGTCCAGGCTTAAGATCGGGCGTTACACACCGGGCGTGAACATTGAAGTCGTTCCGGACGATATGTTACTTACCCACCAGCCCGATTATGCGCTTCTGCTTGCCTGGAATTTTGCCGAAGAGATCATGAACAATCTGAAGGAGTTTTCGGATCGGGGCGGCAAGTTCATCATCCCAATTCCGACGCCCCGGATCGTCGGCTGACATCGTTCCAACTAGTTCCTGCCGGGCAACTTGATTTGTCTTCGGCAGCAGGGAGTCATGAGATGGATGTAAAAAAGCTTCCGATTTCCTTTGCGGACAAGCGCGGGGAAATCATCGACGTGCTGCAGCGGGAGCCCATCGAGTACGCGACCATCATTCACAGCCGAAAGGACGCGGTTCGCGCCAACCACTATCACAAGGAAACGTGGCAGTGGCTCTACGTACTTTCGGGAAAGCTTCGCGCCGTCTCGCAAATGCCGGACCAGGCGCCGACCGAGGCGATCATGGGCCCCAACGATCTCATCCTCAGCGTTCCCCACGAGCGGCACGCTTTTGAGGCGTTGGAAGACACAACGTTTCTGGTGCTGACGCGCGGCCCGCGTGGTGGCGAGGACTACGAGAAGGATACTTTCCGTCTCGACGTCCCACTGATCGCACCGAGGTCGTAATGGAAGCCGCCCCGTTCATTCCGGTCTCCGAACCTCTGATCGGAGACAACACCGCTCCCCTCGTCAACGAGTGCATCGAAACCGGCTGGGTTTCTTCGGAAGGACGCTTCATTCCGGAGTTCGAGCGCAAATTTTCACAGTTTTGCGGCGCTGCCCACGGCGTGGCCGTAAGCAATGGCACCACCGCCCTTCAGGTCGCTATGAAGGCATTAAGCCTCGAGCCCGGCTCCGAGGTCATCATGCCCTCCTACACCATCATCTCCTGCGCCATCGCAATACTGGAGGCCGACTGCGTGCCGGTGCTGGTGGATTGCGACCCTGAAACCTGGTGCATGGATCTCGATCAGGTTGAAGCCGCGATCACCCCGCGGACGCGCGCGATCATGCCGGTGCATATGTTCGGGCACCCCGTCGACATGCGCCGTGTCATGAAGCTTGCCGCCAAGCACGATCTGCGCGTCATCGAAGATGCCGCGGAGGCTCACGGCGCGGAAGTCGAGGGCCGCCGTGTCGGCAGCTTCGGTGACATGGCCTGCTACAGCTTCTACGCCAACAAGATCGTGACAACGGGCGAGGGCGGGATGGTCGTCACCAGCAGTGACCACTATGATGCCCGGCTGCGCTCCCTGCGCAACCTTAGTTTCCGCCCGGAGCGGCGGTTCTATCACACCGAAATTGGTCACAATTATCGCCTGACCAATCTCCAGGCCGCGATCGGCGTGGCTCAGGTCGATCGAGTTGACGACCATATTCGCCGCAAGCGCAAGATGGCCAAGGCCTATCATGAACGGCTGTCCGATCTTTCGCAGATCGCGCTGCCGGTCGAGCGGGAATGGGCAAAGAACGTCTACTGGATGTATTGCCTCATACTTGCCGATGACGTCGCGTTTGACGCTGTTGAGTTTGCGAAGCGCTTGCGTGCGAAGGGCATCGACACGCGGCCGCTTTTCCTCGGCATGCACGAGCAACCGGTCCTGCGCGAACGGGGCCTCTTTGCCGGCAGCAGCTATCCGGTGACGGAGCGACTCGCGCGCCGCGGCCTGTATGTTCCGTCCGGACTTGGCTTGACCGAGGCGCAGATCGATCGCGTCAGCGCCGCGGTTCGCGAGGTTCTTTCGTGACAGGCGTCTTCAACGACTCCTATGCGGCGACCTATGACACGGTCTATGCCGAGAAGAACTACGCCGCCGAATGCAAGGCGGTCGAGAATCTGATCGCAAAGTTCGGGCGCGGCGAAGTCAGGAAAATGCTGGACCTCGGCTGCGGAACGGGCAGGCATGCCGTGATTTTCGCAGGCGACGGCTTTGATGTGACGGGTGTTGATCAATCCGAATCGATGGTCGCGCGTGCGCGCGACCGCGCGACGCAGATGAAGCTCGGCGCCAATCCGAAATTTCTTTCCGGAGATATCCGGAATTTCGCGGCCACCTCGCCGTTTGATGTGGCTGTGATGAATTTCAACGTCATCGGCTATATGACCAGCAATGACGACGCACTGGGCGCGCTCGGAGCGGCGCGAAAGAATCTGCGGCAGAACGGCTTGCTGATTGCGGACTTCTGGTATGGGCCGGCCGTGGTTACGGATCCACCAGGTGAAAACACTCGCGAGTTCGACAGTGGCGATGCGCGCGTTGTCAGGTCCTCTTCAGGTCTTCATTTGCCCGATCACCAGTGTTGCGAGATTGCGGTCAAGGTCACACGCCTGCATGGCGATCGCATCCTCGACGAGGCACTGGAAACCCATCGGGTCCGGTACTTCTTTCCACTGGAGCTTGAACTGATGCTTCGCGTCAGCGGATTCCAGCTGATGGCACTGACAGGTTTCCCTGACATCGACGCGCCGGCGAGCGCGGACAAGTGGGCTGCAGCGGTGGTCGCTGTCGCGATCTGATGTCCTCAGTCAGCTCGGTTGCGAGGCTTGCGGCTTCGTAGCGACCTGCAGATACATTACGGCCGCCATATCGAGTAAAGGAAAAGCCTCGAGTTTTTCAAACGGCCAAAGCATTCTCACGAATTCGGGACCCGCGCGCCAGTGGAGGACACGGTTCACCTTCAGGTTCATCCCGGATCCTTGCAGCATGCGTGCAACGTTCGAGCGCGTGGCGGTAAACTGGCTCCATTCCAGCCGGTCTTTCGCAGCCTTGATGAAGTTGACGGGGTTCCAGACGATCGGCTCGCACACCACGATCGCGCCGCCGGGTCTCAAATGGTCGCGCATGGATTCGATGGACGCCCGCGCGTCTTCGAAATGATGCATCGCGCCGCTGCAGAAGATCGCATCAAAGGTCTTGTCGGTGGCGATGTTTTCCGCAGCCGAGACCACGTAGTCGACATTGAATTTGGCAAGCCGGATCTTTGCCTTCTCCAGCATCTTGGGCGAGATGTCCGACAACGTGTAGTGAATATTGCGATGCGCGTTGGCTTGGAGGAAGTGGTAGGCATGAATGCCGGTACCGCCGCCAAGTTCCATCACGTCGTAGGATTCGAGCGCGGGCAGGTGGTCGAACATCACCTTCGAGATCTGATCGATCTTGTAAAGATGGTTCGAATTTTCGCGATTGTAGGTTTCGTCGAAATGATCGGCGATCGTTTCGTAATGGTCGAGATTATCTTGGCGTGCGGACATAAAGTCGCGTCCCTCTAAGGCCATGTCTGAATTTCGGAACTGGCTCCAACCTTGCCACACGGCACGAAAATGCACAACCAACCGCGCGGCTGCAGGGCGGATGGGGGCGCCGGATTTGCCTCGGATCAGTCGCGGCGCTGATACAGTTCGAATGTGCGATCCCCGACCTTCGCGATCGATACAAGGCTGAAGCGCTTGGCCACCACGTCGCCGAACGGAATGCCATCGCGGACCGTGCGGGCAAGCACATCGCTGTAACTCGTGCGTCGCTCGACCAGCAGCGTGCGATAAACGTGGTCAAGCGCCCGTCGCATAGTGTCCTCGTTCCAGAATCCGGCTTCCCAGGTGATCGCGTCTATTTTTGCACGATCCTCGGGCGTCACTCCGGGCTTCGGTTCGCGAAAATTGGCCATAAGATATTGCGACCGAGGTTCGATGACGCCACCCGCCAGCCAGACCGCTTGTGCGGCCTCTACGCTGTCGCCCAGCACCAGCACGCGGCCTGTCGAGGGAAGGTTCGGCCGCAATTGCGCCGCCAGCTCCGTCGCGGCCGTTCGGACCTTGTCGGTCTTGGGGCGCAACAAGGTGGGGAACGAGGGGGAGGCGTGCATCACCACGGCCAGGACGCATACGCCGATGAACGCGGCGAACACCGGGCGTGAGTCATGCGTCAGCCGAAAAATCTCGCCGAGTAAAGCCGCTACGCCGAGCGCCCCGACCGGCAGGAAGTAGTTCGTGTAGGGAATGATGCAATCGACGCAGTAGGACAACGACAGCAGGTAGTGCAGCACCGCCGTAATCCAGAAATAGAGCAGGATGAGATCGATCGGTTTGACATGTCGCTCGCCGGGCCTGCGCCAAGCCGAAAGAATCCGCAGCGCGACCACGGCGAGTGTAATGGCCGATACGGCAAAGTAGGGTCGAAAGAAATACCGGTAAAAGTAGGTTGGCACCTCCCCAAGCGACATCACGGGATCAAGAGGAGAAACAGTCAGAGGCAGGATTTTGGAGATTGGTGCGGGTGGCGCGCCCAGCAGGGATGCAATCTGCGAGAGCCCGGGCACGTCGAGGATCACTTCCAACAAGCCATGCCCGAACATCCACAACGTCGCAAGAGAAGCGGCTATGAACGTCAAGAAAGCAATCGCCAAGCATTCGATTTTTCGCCGTGGCTCGATCAGAAGCGCCCAGCCAGCCGGGAGTATGCCGATCGGCAGCATGTCCGGCCGCGTGAACAGCAGAGCCCACAGAATGATTCCCGACACACCCCACGCGATCCATCGCGTGCGCACGGCAAGCAGCACCAGTATGAGTGCCAGCGACAGGCAACTCACCAATGCATAGGGCGTCGCCGTGGCAAAATAGGTTAGCGTGACGGGATAGCCTGCGACGAGGACGGTCGCGCCCGCGCCTGCCAGGCGTGATTGGCCGATGCGCGTGCCGGTCAGATAGACCAGCACCAGGCATGCGATTGCAAAGAAGATCGCCAGCGCCCGGCCAGGAAGATAGCCGATGCCGAATAGCCACTCCATCGCGCCGACGCTGTAGAAAGGCAGCGGCATGTAGAAGGTCGGATCGACCGCTGAATAGGGCGGTACCTGCCCGGTCAGGTACCAGTATCCCTTCATCAGGTACTTGCCCTCGTCCATCCAGGTATCGAGCGTGAGTGCATTGAACGCCAGCTGCCAAGCAGCAAACAGCAGGCAGACGATCAGGATCGGCAAGGCGAAACGGTCGCCTGTCTTGCCGATGAGCCTTCCGGCCGAATCCGATGTTCGATCGGGCGTGGGTTGCAGGCGGGAGATCATGTCGGATTCTATATTCCGTCTGCCGCGGATTGTGTCGGCGCCGCAACTCGAACGCGCAAGCGATACCACTCCAAAAAGGCTCCGACGACCGCCAGCATACCATTGACCGCGATCATGAGGGCCGAGATCGCCAGCGCATCGACCATTGAAACGTTCTGAAGACGCAGGAGCGCCACAAGCGCGCCGCCCGACGCCAACTGACCGATCGTGATCGGAATGAGTCCGGCGATGCTCGTCAGCCCTCCGATCCAGCACCAGTCGAAGAAATCCACGTGAACCCCGACCCCGGCGGCCAAAACCATGAAAGTCAGAACGTTCACGACGTGCACGAGCGCGCCAACCATCACCCCGGCCAGGAGGCGCCAGGGGTTGGCGGTCGCTATGTGCCATTGTTGAATCGCTGTCCGCAGTTCATGCGCGACGACAGATGAATAGGCCGATGTCCTGCCCTCCACCCACGACGCAAGTCGCTCGGCACGAAGAAAAAATGCATCGTGGCGCAGCGCGATCAACACGGCGACCAACAACGTCAATCCAGCCAGCGCGACCTGCTGGAGCTGTAGCGGATACTGACTTGAGGAAAACGCAAAACCGATCACCGAGACCGCCAGCATTCCGATGAAGGAGGTTAGCCGATCGGTAATAACGGAAACGGTTGCGCCGCCGACGCTGCCGGATTGGCGAGAGATCAGGTAGATCTTCGCGGCCTCTCCGCTGGCCTGGCCCAAAAAGAAGAAGCTGTAGAACTGGCCGATCAGCGCCGTTCTGAAAAGTTCTGCGACCTTAATTGTCGGGATGACGAAGCGCCACTTCGCGGCAGTAAGGCCGACGGCAAGCATGGACAGCGCGAAGGCTTCCACGATGACGCCGGAACTCGAGCGGAGAATGACGGCGTAGATTTCACGAATGCCGCTGAGCCAGACAACGACCCCTATGATGACAGGGACCGTAATCAATTTCAGGGACAACAAGAGCCTTCGCATTAGATAATCCCGGTCTTTAACCTTTCCGCCACGGCCCTCGTTCCTCCGCGGAAGACTTCATGGAACAATAGCTGACGACGTACCGCCTGTGACAACCACTTTTTCCGAAGACGAGGTCCCATCTACCGGCCTCTGGCCGATCGGTCGAGGGGGCCCCGACCAAACTCCGACACGGTCACTGTTCGAGCCGCAGCAGCAATAGTCTTACGCGGCGCGAAATGAGGGCGATGATCGTTGCGACAAGCAAAATCGCCACTAGCGGAAACGCAAGCGGGACGCCGGAGGATTTGTCGTGGAGCAGTGAAGCCCGGCCGGTCGCGCCGAGAAATGAAAATAGGAATACTTGCGGGGCACTGAAGACGAAGGTCGCGATTGAATAGCTGACGATATCGATCTTCGTCAGCCCGAACAGGTAGTTTTGTAATGCGCTGGGGATGGGCGCTCCAAGGCGCGCCAGAGCGATTATGCGCCAGCCTTCGGCGTCTACGGCTTGCGCGACAATCTTGAGCCTGGGCCTCGTCTCCAGTATTCTGCGGAACCAGTTCGAAGCAATGTACCGCGACGAACAGAATGCCAGGATCCCGCCGATCGTCCCGCTCAGCAGAATGATTGGCGCAGCCGCCACCCCGAACGTCACGCCGGCCGCAATGATCAGCACGGTGCGAGGAAAGACGACGAAGGCGGTCAACAAAGAAAGCAGGCAAATTGCCGCCGCGGAAACCGGCGTCAAGCTGCCAAAATGCTGAAGCCAATCATTGAGCGCTTCCGTCATCGGTTGAATATCAGTCCAAATCCATGGCCGCGGGATGCCGGAACCAATACAGCCAATTCGTAGCATCGGCTTATGTCAGCGCCGACTGAGGCGCAATCTGACCCGATCCGAACGGAAAGCGTAACGATGCCGGCTACCCTCTAGCAAATCGAAATAGCCGTGGCTATAGGCGCCTTTGGGCCGAGGAAGAGCGTTTCAACAGGGCAAATTCGCCTGAGGCGCGGATCGAAAAATGACCAAGTGATGCGTTCCTGCCACGGACGGCTGCATCGCTATCGATGGCTCGGCCCGGCACTTCCCTCTTTCGCCGGATTAGGCTAGCCAAGTCCCTTGGGGGCACCCCCGCAAGGGGACTGGTATTGACAACCGGGGAGGCGCAAGCGGCCTTCCGTCGTTGCGATGCCTCGGCTTTCAGTTTTTTGCAGAATGCGAGCATGGATCCGGTCAAGTATCCTGGTTTCGCAGAACCAGATGCTTTCGATCTCGATTGCTGTTCTGAGGGGCAAAGATGACGAGCAGCGTTGATGGATCCGTTGAGCCGCGGCTGAGCGTCGTTATCGCGGTCTTCAATGAGGAGAACAACCTCCCGGCGCTCGTTGACGAGATCAACGCCGTCTGCGATGCGCGAGACTGGGTGCGCGAGATTATCGTGGTGGACGACGGTTCGACCGATGAAAGCGCGCGCGTCGCGGGTTCCTTGGCGAACGTCACGGTATTCCGCTTTCGACGCAACTTTGGACAGACCGCTGCCTTCGATGCCGGTTGTCACGCCGCCAAGTATGAATACGTCATAACCATGGACGGCGACGGGCAGAACGATCCCGCCGACATTCCCAATCTGATCGCGCATCTGGAAGCCAACAATCTGGACGTCGTCTCAGGCTGGCGCGTCCACCGGCAGGATACGTTTGGCAAGCGCTTCGTCTCGCGGGGTGCAAACCTGCTGCGCAAGGCGTTCCTCAACGACACAATTCACGACAGCGGCTGCTCGTTGAAGGTTTACCGACGTGAATGTTTCGACAACGTTCGCCTGTACGGCGAAATGCACCGGTTCATTCCGGCGCTGCTCGAAATGCAGGGATTCTCCGTCGGAGAGTTGCCCGTCAATCACCGGGCGCGCCGGAGCGGGATCTCGAAATACAACGCGGTCCGGACCATCAAGGGGTTCGCCGATATGGTGCTGCTCTGGTTCTGGCGCAGCTATTCGGTCAGGCCGATCCACCTGCTCGGCGGCATAGGTGTCTTGTTCTTCGTCGTGGCGGCGATCTTCGGCTGCCGCACGGTCTGGCTATTCGTCACCGACAGGAAACTTTCGAGCACGCTGGAGCCGCTGCTCACCGTCTTCAGCTTCATCGCGGGGCTGCTGTTCGTATCGTTGGGAATCCTGACCGACATCCTGATCAAGATTTACTACGCCATAGCCGCCGAGCGTTATTATTCGGTTCGTGAGATCATCAAGAACGGCACGGTGACAAAGGTGGCCGGCCTCCCAAACGGGCTCGACGCTCCTGCTGCTCCTCGAGCGACGTCCCATGAGTGAACCGAGTCCGCGGAGAATGACCGACGATGCGTCGCCGGATCCGGCTCCGCTGAAACAGGTCGGGATCAGTGCATTTCCGTTATCAATGGGGCACGATACTGGGCGCGGTCTCGAACGGGTCATTGCTGAGCTAGCGACCGGCCTCGATGCCATCGGACAGCCTTATGTCTTTCACGATCGCGGCATGCTTCTCACCGAAGCCGCCGTGCTTCGGCAGGCGGCGAATTTCCTGTGGGACTTGCGCGGCGTCCGCCACGACGTCTGGTTCAGCGTCTATCCTGTGTCGGCCATCTTCACGATCCTGGCGCGCAAGCGCCCCGTGGTAACCGGGGTCTACGATCTCATCCCCTTTCTGGCGCGGGGCTACGACAACCATCTGAAATATTCCATCAAGCGTCGCTGCATCGAATTCGCCTGCCGACACAGCGATGGGCTGATCGTGCCGTTTCCATCGACGGCCGAACAGGTCGTCAACATGTTCGAGGTACGGCCGGATCGTATTAGTGTGATCCCGCTCGGCGTCGACCACGATAGGTTCTGGTGTGACGCCGCGATCCCCAAGCGCAAATTCCGCATCGGGTTTTTGGGTGAAGCCAAGCGGGCGAAGGGGCTCGATACCGCGATCCTCGCTTTTGCCGAAGTTGCCAGGCAGAACCCCGAAGCGTTTCTGGTCATCGCAAGCGGTGGAAATGAACTGGCAGAGATGAAGGATCTGGCGGGCAAGAACATTCCGCCGGACAGGTATGAGTTTGTCGGCTTCGTGCCTGAAGAGAACATGATGCAGTTCTATTCCGAGCTGGATCTGTTTTTGTTTCCGTCGCGATATGGCTTCGGCATGAGCGCGGTCGAGGCCATGGCCTGCGGAACACCTGCCATCACGGGACGGACTCTTGATTCGACGGATTTCTTTACCCACGAACTTTCGCTGGTGGACCCGAACTCGCCCGCGGAACTGGCCGCGCGGATATCGCTGCTTCTGACCGACCGGCAGCGTCATGCCGAGTTGCGGGAATGGGCGCTGAAGCGGGTTCAGTCCCTTTCCTGGACGCGCATGGCCGAGAAGTATGTGGAGTTCTGGAAGCAGGTACGGGATCGCCACCAATCCGGCGATCGTATCCTGTCTGCCTGAGAAAGCCCCGACGGGAGGCGCGGCGTGCCGTGTTTGCCGATTGGCTAACCGCTAACATTCCCGCGCTTGGCTAGCTACTTGGCCTCTCATGTTGGAGAAATCGACTCAATGAAAATGTATTTTGACACAAGGGTGCAACCGCAATCGATAGTTAGATACTTTGTGGTCGCTGTACTTTCGGTTGTCATTATTGCGTCCGTCGGCACGTATTTTTCAGCCCCGTCGCAGTATCCTACAGCCGACCAAAGTGTGACTCTTGATAGGTTGAACGGATTCCTCTCGAATTTCAGGTCAATTGTTCCTCTTGAAGGCTCTTTAGTTTCACACTTGGTCGTGGCGTTGCCAGGACAATCGGTCAAGCGAACACTCGACAATTTTTACAGCATTAATGATCCGATTGTTCTAGGCATTCGGTACACCCGGTTACTGCCATTCTCTCTCGCGCAGGTCGTAGTATCGCTCGGCCTAATTGCTTTTCACTGTTCTCTGATCGTGCGGCTTGGGATTTCGAAGAATGCTCGCCTCAGCGCCTTCTTGTTTTCTCTGGTTGTTGTTTCAAACTTTCCAATGCTCAAGGCGGTGTGCAAAGTTTTAAAGTGCGATGCTTTATCGACTTGTGCCGTGCAGTGGATACACTCCGATTTCGTTCGATGTGAGAACGAGGAGGGTCTGAAGTCGCGGCTATCCTCGCGGATCGAATTACGTCGCTGCTAGGCTTGCTTATTACTTCTATCGTTGGCTTTGCGTTTTCCCCGAGCCCTTATTCCAATCACGATTGGTCAGATCGCAGTGCAAGGAACTATGGTCGGCCTACTGGAACTTTTTGGTGTTCGACTAGCGGACTCGCTCGCGCTTTCTGTGTTGCTCGTTGCGGTGAACTCTGCCGTCGCTGTCATTGGCGGCGTCGTCGAGTGGAGGCGTATGACTGGCCTGCGAGATGCCAGTGTTGAGCCTTAGGAGAAATTCAATGGCCCCACAAACTTGAGAGCCATTAATGCTTCATCGTAATATTTGGTTCCGTATTTTGCGGCGGGCGGGGTGACATTGAGGAGTGCGCGGGCGGTCGCGATGTTCTCGGCGCGGGTGGCGTTGGCAAAGAGCCCGTAGTGGCGAATGCGGTGGAAGCCCTTAGGCAACACGTGCGTCAGGAAGCGGCGGATGAACTCGTGCGGGTGAAGCCGCATGGTCTTCCAGCGGCCCGCGCCGTTGATGCGGTAGTCTTTCCAGCGGAACACAATGGCGCCGTCGTCGGCCGCAACGAGGCGGCGGTTATCTGAAGAACCTATTGCAGGAGATGAAAGCGCAATCCATCGACTTTCTGATCATCAGCAAGAACGTGAGCAATAGGCAATGGTGCTTAAATGCCATCCTTGGAAAGATGAAGGACAAGGCCGTTTTCGTCGATCGGCAACAGGGGTTTGAATACGGCTGGTTGTTCCGTTTTCGCGATGTTCTGGAAGCGTTTCCCCGCTAGCCGAGAGGCCCTTCCCCTGGATTTTTGGGCCAGTTGAAGACCGCAGCAAGCGGTGCAACTGATCCGTCTGGCCAGACCGAAGCCGCGTCTCGCTGCGATCCCGTGCCGTCCGGGGCGAGGCCCTCCGGCGGGACGACCCAACCAACGACGGTACGTTTAAGGCTGGCGTCGGCGTTGCGCTTCGTAAGGGGTACGAGCGCCTGGATCGGTAACCCGATAGACGCGCCCATTCGTGTTGGGGTCGGAGTTGTCGGACGCTGAGAATACGAGCATCGGCAGCTCTTCGCCTGTCTGAACGAAAATATAGCGCCCGCCGCCCAAAGTAGAGACTTCAGCTTTCGGGATGTGCGCCGGTCCGAGCGCCATACCATTCTCGGTCAGCTCCAGCGTCGCGCGGCGTGGGTCGTTCGGGACGTCTCCTTTTGCTCCTGCAATGCCGTGGAAAGTCACATAAGCGTTGCGACCAATCTTGATGAAAGGTCTGCGCAGCACGTCGGCATCGAGCAATGGCTTGTACGTTGCGTCAAGGAGCCATGCGATTGGAAGGTACGCCGCGGTAACTGCGACCGCTATTATGATGGGTCTCATGCCAGTTGCGACTCTACTCAGACTGCGCCACGTAGTGAAGAGCTATACCTTCCTGTCGTTGCTGTCCATTTTCTCGGGCCTGAAGCGTTCTCAGACGAGCGGCGAACACGACGCGACTTCCGAATGGTCGGCCTTCGACCATCAAATGTCCATCGAGCCGAGGTCGCTCAGCGGCGCGCAGCCTGGTCGACTTCGTTCACGGCTTGGCGATAGCGAGCAAGGGCGATGTCTTCGCGATATTTCTCAGCGATGCCGGCCGCACGGACACCCTTGTCCTTCGTGGCCTGACGATCGCCGGCCGCCTCGCGAATGGCGCGCGCGAGTTCGGCTGGGGTTTCGGGAGGAACGACCCAGCCGATTGCCGCTTCTCCAAGCACGAGCGCGCCTTCGGAACTGGCTTCCGAGGTAATCACGACAGGTCGCCCGATCGCCAGGATGTTGTAGAGGCGGCTGGGGATCGAGACACCGGTGACATGCCGGCGATAAGGAATGACCCAGAGATCGGCAGCCGACAGAAATTCCAAGAGTTCGTCTTCGGGAACGGGTTTCAGGATCGTGACATTCTCGAGTCGATCCCTGGCGTAGAGGTCATTGAGCGTGGCCCAGCCCACGCCCCATCCGGACAGGATGAAATGAATGTCCTGCTGGCCCCGCAACAGGCGGGCCGCTTCGAACACCGTGAGGGGATCGTGTGTGAAGCCGAGATTGCCGGACAGGCCGACGATCAGCTTGGAAGAATCCGGCGCACGGAAGCGGCTGGCGGGGTCGATCTCCCGATAGCCGATCGGGATCAGCGCCCAGTTCGGAATGTAGCGAAGCTGCTCTGCAGTGACACCGCGATATTTTTCGATCAGCGACGGCACGTCGCGGCCGATCACGACAATCGCATCAACGCGCCGGAACAAGAGCGTGTTGGCAAAGCGAATGAGGCGCACGGCAAGCGAATTTGAGCGGACCATGCCGGCCGCCTCGAGCGCTTCCGGATATAGATCATAGATCAACAGCATGGTCTTTGCGCCGCGCAATCTGGCGGCGAGGAGCACAGTGTAGGGCAGAGTGAAGGGCGTCGTGACGCAGAGCACGATGTCGCCCGACCTTGTCCGCCGCAAGACCGAGAAGAACATCTGCACAGCAAGCAGGCAGATCGCTGCAGCGCGCTGGACGATCGCCGACTTGCGAGGATTCCAATTCCTGATTTCGACGACCTCGGGCTTGCCGGTTCGGCCGATCGTTCGCGAGCCTGGTGTCGCCGAGATCACAACGACCTCCCGATCACTTGCGAGGCTCTCCGCGATCTTGCCGACATAGACTGCCGTCGTGGTCGTATCGGGTGGATAGAACTGGGCCGCGATGATCAGTTTTGCGGAAGTGGCCATATGCAAAAATGATCCTCGACGGTCAGGCGTTCGGCTGATGGCCGTTTGCCTGGCTTTCCGCCTGATACGCCTCGTATGCGCGCTTCAAGCCATTCTTGAGCGACGTCGTCGCGCGCCAACCGAGCTTTTCGAGACGGCCGACATCGAGCAGCTTGCGCGGCGTGCCGTCGGGGCGTGAGGTGTCGAAACTGATCTCACCACGATAGCCGACGATGTCGGCAACCAGGCGCGCAAACTCGGCGATGGCGATGTCCTCGCCGGTGCCGATGTTGATCAAGTCTGCGCCGGAATAGGTCTTCATCAGGTGCACGCAGGCATCGGCCATGTCCTCGACATAGAGGAATTCACGCCGTGGCGTGCCGGTGCCCCAGACCGCGACGTTCTTTGCGCCAGACAGTTTCGCCTCGTGGAAGCGGCGGATCAGAGCGGCAACGACGTGGCTCAGCTCCGGGTGATAATTGTCGCCGGGGCCGTAGAGATTGGTCGGCATCACGCTGATGTAGTCGCAGCCATACTGGCTGCGATAGGCCTCTGCCATCTTGATGCCAGCGATCTTGGCAATGGCGTACGGCTCGTTGGTCGGCTCCAGCGGGCCGGTCAGCACGCTGTCCTCGCGCAAAGGCTGCGGAGCCAACTTCGGATAGATGCAGGACGAGCCGAGGAACATCAGCTTCTCGGCGCCATTTTGATGCGCGGCCTGGATCACATTCGCGGCGATCGCAAGATTGTCGTAGATGAACTCGGCACGTAGCGTGTTGTTGGCGACGATGCCGCCGACCTTGGCCGCGGCGAGAAAGATCACCTGCGGCCGCACCTTCGCGAACCATTCGAACACCTGGGCCTGGTTGCAAAGGTCGACCTCGCGCCGGTCGACCGTGACGAGCTTGACGTCTTCCTGCGCGAGCCGGCGCACGAGTGCGCTGCCGACCATGCCGCGATGGCCGGCGACGTAGACGCTCTTGCCCTTTAGCTCAAACGGTACGTTTGCCATTCGCGAGGCGCTGTCTTTCCGGGTCACGCCGCTGATGAGAGCGATGCGCTGTTTCGAGTCTTGAGGATTCACAGCCGTTTCCAGGCAACGAGCTTGGGATTGAAGCGGTTGCGTATCCTACTTTTTCGACGGTGTCTTGTTTTCCTGCTGTACCGGGCTGCTAGGAAAATGCTCCCGTCCAATCAACGGGTTATAGTAAGGATGAAACGAGCAGGGAAAGCTCTGAAGGCGACCGCGCCGGACGAATCCACAAGGTTCCAACTGTTCTGAGCAGGCGGAGGGTAGGCGCCTCAGACGTCATGCAAAGCCTCGCGCACCAAGGCGGCGAGGTTATCTCCCTTGAACAGCAGTCCCCGGATGCCCGCGGCGCGCGCGGCTTCCAAGTCTCGCTCCTGGTCGCCGATCAGGAAGCTCTTCTCGGCTTCGACGGGAAAGTGCTGCATCAAGTCGGTAATCATGCCCGGCCGAGGCTTGCGTCGGTGACTGTCACGACGATAGCGCTCGATCACCGCCTCGGGATGGTCGGGGCAAAATTCGAATGCGTCGATATGGGCGCCCGCCGCGGCGAGCTCGTCGGCCATCCAGAGATGAAGGGCGTGTACGTCGCTTTCCTTGTAAAATCCGCGGGCCACCCCGGATTGGTTGGTGACGACGAATGCGAAATAGCCGGCCTCATTGACAAGCCTTACCGCTTCGCGCGCACCGTCGATCCAGACGAACTTGTCGATCTCGAACAGATAGTCGGTGTCGACATTCAGAACGCCGTCACGATCGAAGAAAACAGCCGGGCGTAGCGCTTGGTCGTTCGCTGGGCTCTCCCTGTCTTGGGGCATATCGGCTTGAGTCTGGGTCCTAATGAAAAGCGCGAAACCGCCGCTGCGATCGCATCGTTCAGGCTGACTATCATGATCGCGGCCCAAGTCCAGTCCGTCGGCTCGCTTTCGCGATCCCAGCTTCCGAACCGTTCCCCGAAGTTAACCCGCGCGGGTGATTTGACTAGTAAGAGGCGCAGGAATGCGCCTCTTTCTTCGTTCCTGGCAATAGGTGCTCGATACCCGTTGCCGTCAGGCGCCAGACCGCTAATTCTGTGTTACTCCGACGAGCGGTAGAGCCGGCGAAGCGTCTATTGTGTTTGCATTGATTAGGTTATTTTTGTAGGAGCGGACCGCGCCACTGCCGGTGGCCGTAACGCCCGTTGAATTACCGACGAAGGAAGAGCCGCCAATAAAAACCGACGCGCCGTTCCCAGCAGACACGCCCGAACCCGAGTTGTTGATCACGGTCGTGGCATTTATCAGCAAGATGCCGGAGGATGTTCCGGAAACAGTGATACCGTTGGTGGAGTTGGCTGCGACGAGGCTGTTGGTCAACTCCACGGTCGCCACGCCCGATGTCGTATTTATGGACATCCCGGTGCCATTGCCTTGCAGCGATACGTTGCTCAAACTCGCGCCCGCGGTTGCTCCGCCGGTCGGTGCTATCACGATGCCAGAACTTCCGGCGTCAATCTTGGTATCTTTGACGAAGAGTTTTCCAGTTCCGGTCCCGGGCGCAAAGTTGATACCTGCCCCAGCGGAGAAACCGAGAATGACGCAATCTTCGACAAAGAGCTGGGACATATTGACTGCGCTGATCCCGTTAATGCCGGTCGTGAGTCCTTGCAGAGTTATGCCGCGAATTCGGACGACGATACCTGCACCGCTCACAACGATGCCGTTTGTGCCTGCTACGAGAACAGAACCTAACGTCCCTGTGCAATCGAGTGTTATTGACTTGGTGATTGTCACGGCCCCAAATCCACCTGGATCCAGGCAGTCGATTTCGCCGCTAGGCGCTGTCTTCGAGATCGCGCCCGCGAAAGTCTTGCACGGCGCCGTGCGGCTGCAAGGGTTGACGTCATCTCCAACGCCGGAAACCCAAGTTCGGCTTGCTTGTGCGTTGGCGGAGCTTGCGTTCAGGATGGCGATCGCAGCCACTATTAGTAAAGCAAACAACCTTGTCATAGGTCACCTCTAAAGGAGTTTTCCGGGATGCAATTGGAGGAAGATACCACGGGTACGCAATCTCAGGATGTGGCGGACTTCACAAATGACGTCAGTCGCGGGCCTTGTGTGACGCGCGCCCGTCGCACGGTAGGAACACAAGAAGATGCGGGCGGTATGCTAAATATTTCGATTTACCGAAGTCTTGCCATCGGGTCGAGGTCATTAGAGAGGGGCGGCTAGAGTAACTTGGTTGTCGTTCATATCGCAAAGTGATCGACTGAACCAACCGTGATGAGAGATATCCTCGGCTTGTTTCCGGAATACTTCAAGAGCTTGGAAAAGGGTTTCGTGGCCTGCCTTCGTGTTCTCAATGCTTCATCGAACGCGGCAACCATTGTTCTGGCAGCAGACTGCGGTCGTCAACCCAGTCCGCGCCTATCTTGCCGCGTTCGGCATCGTCGCTCCAGTTGGGACGCAGAGGTCTTGAGCAATTGCTGAAAGTCGTCGCCGATAAAGCCGAAGGCCGAGCCCCGGAGGTCGCCCGGCAGATGCCTGAATCAGCGCGAGCGATATGCGATCAAGTCAGCTGTCCTTACGTGTGACAACCAGATGTGTTGATCACGAAAAGGAATGGTTGCTGGCAAGCTGGATCTGCAATCTCCCTCGCTTGAACAGGTGCGGCGCTTCGCCGCATTGGAGCGCTACGAGTGTCCCGCCTACAGGCAACGCCGTCGAGCGGAAGACCGGGTTCGCGCAATGGAGCCGATGGGTGATGATGTTGGGTGAGCAGGGCCGCAAGACTTGGCAAAACGAACCCAATTTTCTCGCGGATTGAGTTCGTTGTATCGCTCACCGCTCGTCCGCAATCACCTTGCCGTCGTTCGGCAGCGTGCCCGTGCTGACCAGCTCGACACCGCCGCCGAGCTTCGTGACTGCGCGCAAGGTGCCGGCGATCTCCTCCCTCAGCGCGTCACTCGCGCTCGCCGTCTCCACCTTCAGTGTCATCGCATCAGCTTCGCCCTGACGGGTGACGACGAGCCGCAGTCGTCCCAGCGCGGGATGGCGCTTGCCGATCTCGGCGACCTGCTCGGGACGGACGAACATGCCCTTGACCTTGGTGGTCTGGTCGGCCCGGCCCATCCAGCCCTTGATCCGCATGTTGGTGCGGCCGCATTTGCTGGGTCCGGGCAGTGCTGCGGTGAGGTCGCCGAGCGCGAGCCGGATCCAGGGATGATGCGGGTCGAGCGAGGTCACCACGATCTCGCCGACGTCGCCGGGCGCCACGGGATCGCCGGTGCCGGGTTTGACGATTTCCATGATCAATCCCTCGTTCACGACCATGCCGTCGCGGGCCTCGGTCTCGAACGCGATGAGGCCGAGATCGGCCGTGCCGAAGGCCTGGTAGGCATCGATGCCGCGCGCCTTGATCTCGGCCTGCAGCGAGGGCGGGAAGGCCGCGCCTGACACCAGCGCGCGCTTGATCGAGGAGACGTCGCGGCCTGCGGCTGAGGCGGCATCGAGCAGGATCTTGAGGAAATCCGGCGTACCGCTGTAGCCGACCGGGCGGTAGGCCTCGATCAGCTCGAATTGCTGCTCGGTATTACCAGGGCCGGCGGGAATCACCGCACAGCCCAGCGCGCGTGCGGACGAGTCGAAGATGAAGCCGCCGGGGGTGAGGTGGTAGCTGAAAGTGTTGAGCACGATGTCCTCGGGGCGGAATCCGGCTGCGAACAGCGCCCGCGCGCCGCGCCAGGGGTCTGCCTGCGGTCCCTCCGGCTCGAAGATCGGGCCTGGGGAGGTGAAGAGGCGCGCGAACGCCCCTGGGGCTGCCGTCACGAAGCCACCGAAGGGCTGGGAGGCCTTGTGCAGGGCCGGCAGCTCCGACTTGCGCAGCACCGGCAGGGCCGCCAGCGCAGCCCTGGAGGTCACGCTGGACGGGTCGATACCCCTCAGCCGCTCTGCATAGGCCGGCGCCGCCATGGCGCTGCGCAGCACGTCGGGCAGGCGGGCGAACAAATCGGCCTCGCGCGCCGCGGGCCCGCGCGTCTCGAGGGCGTCGTAATGGGCGGTCATGGCAGTTCTTTCATGGCAGTTCTTTCATGGCAGTTCTTTCATGGCAGTTCTTTCATGGCAGGTCTTTCCGGGTTGGCATCCGTTGCACGCAGCCGCTCGCATGGGTATCAGACGGCCATTGGCAGGGCGTGGAGAGGACGCGATGGCTGACCAGAACAACATTCCGGCGGAGGAGGCGGCTGATGTCGTCGCGCGCCTGAAGCGCCGCATGATCGAGGATGCGATCCCGCTGTGGTCGACCGTTGGCTGGGACCAGGCCACGGGCGGTTTCATCGATCGGCTGCACCGCGACGGCACGGCGGATACGGCTGCGCCGCGGCGGGTGTTGGTACAGGCCCGCCAGATCTATTGCTACGCCAAGGCGGCGCAGATGGGCTGGTATCCCGAAGGGCGCGCTATCGCGCTGAAAGGGCTCGAGCACCTCCTGGCCAAGGCGAAGGGGCCCGACGGCAAGCCCGGCTATGTGCACCGGCTGGCGCCGGACGGCTCCGTGCTGGATGCGCGGCGCGATGCCTATGACCACGCCTTCATCCTGTTTGCGCTGGCGACCGTCTATTCGCTCGATAAGGATGCGCAAATTCGCACCGAGATGGACGCGCTGCTTGCCTTCCTCGATGGCCATCTGCGCTCGCCGCATGGCGGCGTCCACGAAGGCCTGCCGGTGACGCTGCCGCGCCGGCAGAACCCGCACATGCATCTGTTCGAGGCGATGATTGCGTGCTTCGACGCGACCCACGATCTGTCGTTTCAAAACCGCGCCGGTGAATTCTTCGCGCTGTTCCTCGCCAATCTCTATGACAAGCAGAAGCGCATCCTCACGGAGTATTTCGAGGAGGACTGGTCGAAGATCGAGCCTGTCAGCGTCGAGCCGGGCCATCAGGCGGAATGGGTCTGGTTGTTGAAGGGGTTTGAGCGCATTACGGGCTGCCCGACGGGCACGCGACGCGCCGAACTGCTGGCGACTGCGCTGCGTTACCGCGACGCGGCCACCGGCTGCGTGGTCGACGAGGGAGACGATGCCGGCAACATCCGCCGCGGCACGCGACGGCTGTGGCCGCAGACCGAGATTGCGAAGGCGTGGATCGCGCAAGCCGAGTCCGGCGAAGCGGGCGCAGCGGACGAAGCGCGTGCGGCGCTGGTGCGGCTCGAACGGCACTACCTCAGCCATCCCGTGCGGGGCGGCTGGTACGACCAGTTCGACAGCGACAGCAAGTCGCTGGTCGACACCATTCCTGCGTCGTCGTTCTATCATGTGCTCTGTGCGGTCACGGAAGCGGAGCAAGTGCTTGAGGATTAAAGCCAGCGCTTGCGCCGCTTGAAACTCTTGAGATTTTTAAAACTCTTGCGCTGGTCGCCGGCACCACCGAGGTAGAATTCCTTGACGTCCTCGTTGTCGCGCAGCTCGTCGGCGGTGCCATCGAGAACGACCTTGCCCTGCTCCATGATGTAGCCGTGGCTCGCCACCGACAGCGCGGCGCGTGCATTTTGCTCGACCAGCAGGATGGTGACGCCGAGATCGCGATTGATCTTCTGGATGATCGCGAACACTTCTTTCACCAGCAGCGGCGACAGGCCCATTGACGGCTCGTCCATCAAGATCATCTTCGGGCGCGCCATCAGCGCGCGGCCGATCGCCAGCATCTGCTGCTCGCCGCCGGAGAGATAGCCGGCTAATCCCGTTCGCTCCTTCAGGCGCGGGAAGTAACTGAAGACCATGTCGAGATCGGCACCGACCTCGCGGTCTTTGCGGGTGAACGCGCCGAGCCTGAGATTTTCCAGCGACGTCATGTCGGCGACGATGCGCCGGCCCTCCATCACCTGGAAGATGCCGCGGCGGACGATCTTGTCGGGATCGACGCCGGCGATCGGTTCGCCCTCGAACAGGATTTCGCCGCGCGTGACCTCGCCGTCCTCGGTCTTCAGCAGCCCCGAGATCGCCTTCAGCGTCGTCGACTTCCCGGCACCATTAGCTCCGAGTAGAGCTACGATCGCGCCCTTGGGCACGTCGAGGCTGAGGCCGCGCAGCACCAGGATGACGTCGTCATAGACGACTTCGATGTTGTGTACGGCGAGGAGAGGCGGTGGGGGCACGATGCTGGGCGAGGGGCGTTCGATGTGAGCCGTTTCGCTCATGGTCAGTTACTCTTGATGTCGCGCTGCTTCATCTCGTCATTCCGGGGCGGTCCGAAAGACCAAACCCGGAATCTCGAGGTTCCGGGTTCGATGCTTTGCATCGCCCCGGAACGACGAATGGGCTACTTGCCGTCACCAGCCAAACCATTCCGGTTTGCGCGGCAGCTCGACCGACTTGACCTTCTCGAGCTTGATCGTGCCCTTGCCCATGAGGTCGTTGATGTCGCCGTCGGTCGCGCCAGAGACCTTCGAGCGATAGAGATCGACCTTCATGGTGCCGCGATGGTCCTTCTCGGTCCAGGTCGAGGGATTGCAGACGCCTTCCATGCCGGCCGGCACCCAGTCCTTCTTCTGGTAGAAGCCCTTGGCGACGTTCTCGCCGGTGGCGCCGCCGTTCTTGGCGGCCCAGTCCAGCGCTTCCTTCAGGTAAAGCGCCGAACAGACAGCCGCGATGTAATGCACGGGGCGATAGGCCTTGCCTGTTGGGTCCGACATCTTGGAGATTTCGACGACGGTCTTCATGCCCGGCGCATCGCCGCCCCAAGCGACGGCCGTGCGCAACGGGAACACCACGCCGTCGGCGGCGTCGCCGGCAGCCTTGGCGCCGTTCTCATCCATGCCCCAGACGTTGCCGAGGAACTGAACGTCCACGTTCGCTGCCTTGCAGGCCTTCAGCACCGACACGTTGGATTGGGGCGTATTGCCGAGATAGGCGTAGTTCGCACCCGAACTCTTCAGGCTCAGGCACTGGCTGCTGTAATCGCCGGGGCTCAGCGCAAAAACGAGCGGCGGCAATACTTCGAAGCCGAGCTCGGTGGCCAGCGCCTCGCCGGCCGCTTTCGGCGCATTGGGATAGGGATGGTTGGCGCCCATGTGGACGTATTTCGGCTTGCCCGGCTTGCCCTTGGCCTTCCAGTCGTCAGCCGCCCACATCAGCATCGCGCGCAACGCGTCCGAATAGGTCGGGCCGTAGAAGAAATTGTAGGGCGCGGGCTTGGCCTTGCCGCTGGTGCCTTCAGGGTCCGACAGCGCCGCGGCGTAGGAGCCGGACATGTCGGGGATCTTGTCCTGGGCGAGGAAGCCGGTCAGCGCTTCGGTATCCGCAGTGCCCCAGCCCATGATGGCTGCGACCTTGTTATCAGGCGCCGACCACTTCTTGTACAGCGCGATCGCCTTCGGCACCTGGTAGCCGTAGTCGTTGGTGTCGACGTTGAGCTGCTTGCCGCCGACGCCGCCATTCTTGTTGACCCACGCGAACGTGTCGGCGACGGCTTGGCCGAACGGCGTGCCGACGTCGGCGGTGCCGCCCGAACGGTCTTCGAGATGGCCGATTGCGATCTGCGCCTGCGCGCCGGCCGAAAATGCGGCGATGACAAGCGCGAGCGAGGCGGTGCTCAAAAGGGCTTTTGTCTTCATTGGTCGTCTCCTCCTGTTATTGGTTGTTGAGATAGCCGCGCTCAATACGAGAACGGGTAGAGTTTCCAATAGGCCTTGATCTGCCGCCAGCGATGCGCGAGGCCATCAGGCTCGAACATCAGGAACACGATGATGATGAGCCCGATCGCGATCTCGCGCAGGAAGGTGAGGTTGTTGTTGAGCGATAGCGCCTGGTCGATCGCGCCGCCTTTCAAGTGCAGGCTGATCCATTCCATCGATTCCGGCAGCAGCACCACGAAGGCCGTACCCATCAGTGTGCCCATGATCGAACCGGTGCCGCCGATGATGATCATGGCGAGGAACAGGATCGAGCGCTCGATGCCGAAACCTTCCTGCGACACGACGAGCTGGTAGTGCGCAAAGAGCGCGCCGGCGATGCCGGCGAAGAAGGCGGCAAGCCCGAACGACAGTGTGCGGTATTTGGTGAGGTTGATGCCCATGATCTCTGCGGAGAGATAATGGTCGCGGATCGCCACCAGCGCGCGGCCATCGCGCGTGCGCATCAGATTGGTGACGAGGATGTAGCTCGCCAGCACATAGGCCAGCACCACGTAGAAATATTGCCGGTCGCCGCGCAGCGTGTAGCCGAAGATCGAGAAGGGCTCGGCGCTTGCCGGCACGGAGCCGCCGGAAAACCATTCGGCGCGGGAGAAGAAGTCGAGCAGGATGTATTGCGCGGCAAGCGTGGCGATGACGAGATACAGCCCCTTCAGTCGTGCCGCGGGGATGCCGAAGATCAGCCCGACCAGCGCCGTGACGACACCGGCGAGCGGGATCGCGAAGAACACCGGGATATGTGCGTTGTTGGAAATGTAGGCGGAAGAGAAGGCGCCGAGCAGGAAGAAGGCGGCGTGACCGATCGAGATCTGGCCGGTGAAACCGACCAGGATGTTCAGCCCCAGCGCCGCAATCGAGAAGATGCCGATTTGGATCATGATGCTGAGCCAGTATCCGCCGATGAATTGCGGCACGAGGCAGAGCAGCAGAACGCCGACGATCGCAAAATTGCGGCTGGTTGTGGTCGGGAAGATCGTGGTGTCGGCCGCGTAAGAGGTGCGGAAATCACCAGCAGGGATGAGGGAAGGCCCGGCCATGGATCAGATCCGCTCGATGTCGTGGGTGCCGAACAGGCCGTAAGGCTTGATCATCAGCACGATGATGAGGACGTAGAACGGCGCGATCTCGTAGAGGTTGCCCCAGTGCAGGTACTGGCTGTCGACATATTGCGCGATGTTCTCGAGCAGGCCGATGATGATGCCGCCGAGCACTGCGCCGCCAACGGAATCGAGCCCGCCGAGGATCGCAGCCGGGAATACCTTGATGCCGTAGGCGGCAAGCCCAGAGGAGACGCCGTTCACAACCGCAACGACCACGCCGGCGACCGCCGACACGGTCGCCGAGATCGCCCAGGCCATCGCAAACACGTTCTTGACCGAAATGCCGAGCGACTGCGCCACCTGCTGGTTGAACGCGGTGGCCCGCATCGCAAGGCCGTACTTCGAGGCGCGGAAGAACCAGGCCATGCCGATCATCATCGCCACCGACACGATCAGACTCATGACATAGACGGTCTGGATCTGGAGGCCGAACAGCCCGACCGATTGGCTCTCGAACACGCGCGGGAACGGCTGCGGGTTGACGCCGAACATCCATTTCAGCGTCGCCTGCAGCACGGTGGAGAGGCCGATCGTCACCATGATCACGGAAATAATGGGCTCGCCGATCATCGGGCGCAGGATCAGCACCTGGATCGCGATGCCGAACATGAACATGAACACCAGCGTCATCGGCATGCCGATCCAGAACGGCACCTGGTATTTCGCGAGCAGTGCCCAGCACACCCAGGCGCCGACCAGCAGCAATTCGCCCTGCGCAAAGTTGACGACCTGCGTCGCCTTGTAGATCAGCACGAACGACATTGCGACGACGCCATAGAGCGTGCCGACCACGAGACCGTTGACCAGAAGCTGGATGAGGAAGGCGGTGTTCATGTATGATGGACCTTTCGCCTCTCCCCGCTTGCGGGGAGAGGCCGACGCGCAAAGCGCGGCGGGTGAGGGGGAGCCTCCGCATGCGAGGTGCTGATGAATCCAAGACCGCGCGCGCTAGGCACCTGCGAGCCGCGTTGACGGATGCGGAAGGGACGCTCTGGTATCGCCTTCGTGTGCGCCGGCTGAACGGTCACAAATTCGTCCGGCAGGAGCCAATCGGGCCATACACCGTCGACTTCATTTGCCGCGAGGCTCGGTTGATCATTGAGGTCGACGGCGGACAGCATGCGGACAGTCCGCGCGACGCCGTGCGCGACAAATGGTTGACCGATCGCAACTTTCGAATTCTGCGCTTCTGGAACAACGATGTAGCGCGCAACTTGGCTGGCGTTCTCGAAACGATTGTCTCCTCCCTCGCGGAGGCTCCCCCTCACCCGGATCGCTGACGCGCTCCGGCCTCTCCCCGCAAGCGGGGAGAGGCGAAGGGCAGCAGCGGGTTGGGCTGGACGCAGGTTCACTCCGCAGCCTCCGCGATGGGCCCACGTCCGCCGAGGTCCACAACGTGCAGCGTGGTTCGCACGCGCTGTGTGGTGCCGTCCTGGAAGCGGATCACGGTGTCAACGGGGATGTCGGCGGCGCCGCGGTAGATGGCATCGATGATGCCAGCGTATTTCTCGTTGATGACGCCGCGGCGCACTTTTCGCGTGCGGGTGAGCTCGCCGTCGTCGGCGTCTAGCTCCTTGTAGAGCAGCAGGAAGCGCGAGATGCGCTGGGCCGGCGGCAGCGTGGCGTTGACGGTCTCGACCTCCCTCTGAAGCAGCTTGTAGACCTCCGGCCGTGAGGCGAGGTCGCTATAGGTCGTGAAGGAGAGGCGGTTCTTCTCCGCCCACTTCGAGATGATGGAGTAGCGGATGCAGATCATCGCTGCGAGCGCGTCGCGGCCGGCGCCAAGCACCACGGCCTCGGCGATATAGGGCGAGAACTTCAGCTTGTTCTCGATGAATTGCGGCGAGAAGCGCTCGCCGCGCGCGGTCTCGGCGAGATCCTTGATGCGGTCGATGACGACGAGCTGGCGGTTGGCGTTGAAATAGCCGGCATCGCCCGACAGCATCCAGCCGTCCCTGATGTCGGCGACGCTGGCCTCCGGGTTCTTGTAATAGCCGAGAAACATGTTGGGGTGCCGCACCACGATCTCACCGACGCCGTGGACGTCGGCGTTGTCGATGCGGATCTCGACGCTGTCGGCCATCGGCACGCCGGTGGTGTCAGGATCGACCTTGCCCGCGGGATGCAGCGTGTAGGCGCCCAACAGCTCGGTCTGCCCATAGAGCGTGCGCAGCGGCACGCCCATGGCCTGGAAAAACTTGAAAGTATCCGGCCCGAGCGCCGCGCCGCCGGTGGCAGCCGAGCGCAGCCGCGTGAAGCCGAGCCGGTCGCGTAGCGCACGGAACAGAATGGCGTTCGCAAGGCCGGAGCGCTTGCCCTGGTCGAGCGCGCCGAGACCCGACTTCATGCCGATATCAAACAGGCGCTGCTTGAAGGGCGTTGCGTCCATCACCTTGGCGCGGACATCGGCGGCAATCGATTCCCAGACGCGTGGGGCAAAGAGCACGAACGTCGGCGCAATCTCGCGCAGATCGTTCATCATGGTATCAGGCTCTTCGACGAAGTTGATCTTCATCCGGCACAAGAGGCCTTTGCCGAGCACGTAGACCTGCTCCATGATCCACGGCAGCGGCAGCACCGAGACGTATTCGTCGTCCGGGCCCTTGGGGTCGAAGGCGAGATAGGTCGCGCAATGACTCAGCACGCGGCCGGCGGCGAGCATCGCGAGCTTCGGGTGCGATGTCGTGCCCGACGTGGTGCAGAGGATCGCGACATCCTGGCCTTTGGTGGCGTCGACCAGCTTGTCGTAAAGGTTCGGCTCGCGCGTGGCACGGGCCCGGCCGAGCTCTGCGAATTTCTCGGCCGACATCAGCCGCGGGTCGTCATATTTTCGCATGCCGCGCGGATCGGAATAGATGATGTGCTTCAGCCGCGGCACGCGCTCGGCCAGCGCCAGCAGCTTGTCGACCTGCTCCTCATCCTCGGCAAAGACGAGCTGCGCCTCACCGTAGTTAAGGAGATAGGAGGCCTCTTCGTCCAGCACGTCGCGATAGAGCCCGAGGCTCAAGCCGCCGATCGCATGGGTCGCCACTTCAGCGGCAACCCAGTCCGGCCTGTTATCGCCGATGATGCCGATGACATCGCCGCGACCCAAGCCGAGTTCGATCAGGCCGAGCGCGAAATCGCGCACGCGGGTCTGGTAATCGTTCCAGGTGAACGGGCGCCAGAGGCCGAGATCTTTTTCACGCAGTGCGATCTCGTTGCCATGCTCCTTCGCGTTCAGCCGGAGCATCTTCGGATAGGTGTCGGCCTGGGCGACGCGGGCTGCGTAATCCATCATGCCGCGCTCTCCTGCGCCGGCGGTGCATCGTCAGGATCGACCAGTGCCTCGTCCTCTTCGCCGAGATAGGCGCGCTTGACATGGGGATCGGCGAGGACCGCGGCCGGATCGCCCTCGGCGATCTTGCGGCCGAAATCCAGCACCATGACGCGGTGGGAGATGTCCATCACCACGCCCATGTCGTGCTCGATCATCACCACCGTCATCCCGAACTCCTCGTTCAGATCGACGACGTAGCGGGCCATGTCCTCCTTTTCCTCGAAATTCATGCCGGCCATCGGCTCGTCGAGGAGGATGAGGCGCGGCTCCAGCGCCATGGCGCGGGCGAGCTCGACGCGCTTGCGCAGGCCGTAGGAGAGAGTACCGGCGGTCGCCTTGCGCACCGACTGGAGATCGAGGAAGTCGATGATTTCCTCGACCTTGCGGCGGTGCTCGAGCTCTTCCTTGCGGGCACCGGTGAGCCAATACAGCGAGCCCGTGAGGAAATTGTTCTTCAAGAGGTGATGGCGGCCGACCATGATGTTGTCGAGCACGCTCATATGGTGGAACAGCGCGAGGTTCTGGAAGGTGCGGCCGATGCCGAGCTTGGGACGCGCATTCGGCGTCAGGCCGGTGATGTCGCGGCCCTGGTAGAACAGCTGGCCTTCCGTCGGCTTATAGCGACCGGAAATACAGTTCACGATCGAAGTCTTGCCGGCGCCGTTGGGGCCGATGATCGAGAACAGCTCGCCATCGTTGATGGCGAAGCTGACGTCGGTCAGCGCGCGAACGCCGCCGAATCGCAGAGACACGCCGCGCACTTCGAGACTGGTAGCCACCAAACAAATCCCTCCCGGTGATGGCGCATTCGGCGGCGCTCTTCGTCGGTTCCTCAGGGCGATCCTAGTACGGTCGTTCCGGTGAGGCCATGCAGCACATGGTCCCGACCGGAGCCGCGCCACTCTCGTCCCGCTTGGGATCAAAAGCCGCATCGCCCGAGGTGGTCCTCAATAGGGGAAAGCGCTATTTTGAAATGTCTCCGGCCTGACAATTCTGCGACAAAGTTTTTCGGGCGGCTGCGGCCTCCCCCTTTCGTAGGATGGTGGCCGAAACGATCATGTTGCAATGCAGCAGAAGGATGGAGTGACGAAACGGTGCGGCTGGCCTCTCGATCATGATTTCGGATGATCAACTGAAGCGCGTCGCCGCCTGGTCGCGCGAACTCACGCCAGCGGAGATCGAGGTCGCCCGCGCCGGGATCACGGAGCGTGCCTACGGCACCGGCGAGACCGTGTTCATGCGCGGTGACAAATTCGACTATTGGGCTGGCATGGTGAGTGGCCTGGCCCGCATGGGTGGCGTTTCGCGCGACGGCAAGGAGACCAGCCTTGCGGGGCTCACGGCAGGCGCCTGGTTCGGTGAGGGCAGTGTGCTCAAGAACGAGCTGCGCCGTTATGACGTGGTCGCGCTGCGCAACAGCCGCGTGGCGTTGATGGAGCGCTCGGCGTTCATGTGGCTGTTCGAGAACAGTGTCGGCTTCAACCGCTTCCTGGTGCGCCAGCTCAACGAGCGGCTCGGCCAATTCATCGGCATGCTCGAGGTTAACCGCACGCTCGATGCGACTTCTCGGCTGGCCCGGAGCATCGCCTCGCTGTTCAACCCGATCCTCTATCCGGAATCGACGGCGCATCTGGAGATCACCCAGGAGGAGATCGGCGCGCTCTCAGGCATGTCGCGCCAGAACGCCAACCGCGCCCTCAACCGGCTGGAGAAGGAGGGACTGCTGCGGCTGGAGTACGGTGGCGTCACGATCCTCAACGTCGAGCGGCTGCGAGGATACGGGGACTAAAGCGTTTTCGAGCGAAGTAGATACCGGTTCGCGTGAAGAAAACGCGTCAAAACAAGAGTCGAGAGCTCCGTTCCGATTTATCGGAACGGAGTTCTAACGCGCATTGGCTGGCGCGTGCACCGGCCAGAGGTCGGCGCGCCAGCGGATGGCGATGGCCAGCATCGCGATGAAGCCCGCAGCGGCATAGAGTGACCCCGTCGCAGAATAGCCGATGACGTCGATCAGGCTGCCGGCCGCGAGCAATCCGATCGGCAGGCCGTAGATCACCATCATGCGCACCCCCATCACGCGGCCGCGCAGGTGCGCGCTGGCTGTCCGCATCAGGATCACGGCAGCCGAAATCATCGATATGCTCTGGGCGATTCCGGCCACGACGAGGCAAGCCATGGCGACCGGCATGGTCCTGATTTCGACGAACACCAGCAGCAGCACGTACCAGGCCAGTGTGGCTCCGATCAGGAGCCGGGCAATGCGCAGGCCGCTGACCAGGCTGAGCGTAACGGAGCCGATCAGCGATCCCAACGCGAAACTCGCCGAGAGATAACCGAGGCCGGTCTGGTCGGTGTGAAAGATGTCGCGCGCGATGTAGGGCAGTAATCCATTCGTCAGTGGAAACGCGGTGAGATTGACAAGGAATGCGACGCAAAGCGCGGCCAGCATGGCCGGCCCATTCCAGGAATACACGATGCCTTCCTTGAGGTCGCGCAGGAGCCGCGAGCCGGAAGGGCCCTCGATCGCGCGATGCTCGGCGGACTTCGCCGGGCGGGTCAGGCACAGCATCAGGGTAGCAGCCGCGAAATAAAGGCAGGCGATGACCGCGTAGACTTTGCCGATGCCGAAGGTCGCGAACAGTCCGGCGCCCGTCAGCGCCCCGGCGATGCGCGCGCTGTCCTGGGTCGTGCGCGACAGACTGATCGCCCCCACCAGCAGTTCGCCCGGCATGATGTCGGCGAGAAGGGCGCTGCGAAGGCCGAGATCCGAGGAGCGGATCAGGCCCATGATCGTCACGATGACCATCACCTTGAGCGGCGCCAGATGACCGGTCAGCGCCAGCACCATGATGGTTGAGGCAAGCACGGTGTAGGTGAGGCGCAGCATGACCAGGAGGTCGCGGTGACCGATGCGGTCGCCGACCATCCCGAGCACGGGGGCAACCAGTGTTCCGATATATTGCAGCGAGGCGAGAATGGTCAGCAGCAGCACCGAGCCTGTTTCGACCAGGATGTACCAGCCGAGCACCAGCGTCTCGATTTCGAACGCCCAGGAGGTGAGCAGATCGGAGGGCCACTGGAAGCGATAGTTGCGAATGCGGAATGGTGCGAGCGCCGAGCGCCGCGTGGTTGCACTCACAACGCGATGACGCGTGTCACAGCGATTCCCTGCCTTGTGGTTTCTTCTTGCTGCTTGGCAAACTAGCGCTGACGACCCGCGTGTCAATCGCAGCCGTCGCGCATCGCCCCTGCGCTCTGCTCCTATCTCGCCGCAGCTCCCGACTTCCGTTTCGCGAGCGCCGCAGCCATCGCCGAGATCAGCGGACGCATGAAATAGGCGTCATCGGCAGGTGAGATGTCGGTGCGCAGGCCGTGCGCGGCGAGCTCGCCGGACACTGCGGGCCCAACAGATGCGATCAGTGTCCGTTCGAAGCCCGCGCGCAGCTTCGCCTCGCTGCCATGCGCTTTGGCGGCCTCGACCAGCCGGCGTACCTGGCCGAGATTCGTGAGGGCGATCGAATCGATCCGTCCCTCCGCCATCTCGTCGATGGCTGCGACGATGTTAGCGTCCGCAGCCTTTGAGTCATAGGTATAAGGCAGCACCGCATCAACCTCGGCGCCCTGTGCGGTGAGAGCACCGGTCAGCGCGCTGTGGTCCTTATCAGGATAAAGCTGGAGGCCGAGGCGACGTCCCCTGAGGTCGAGCTTGCCCAGCATCTCGATCACGCCCTCAGTGGTCGGCTTCTCCGTGGTCTGCTGCGCCTCGAGTCCATTCTCGCGCAGCGCCTTGCCGGGCTTCGGTCCGCGGGTGAATTTTCGCGATTTGCCCAGCGCCGCAACAAAGGCTTGGTCGAGCCCGCGGGCGTGCGCGAGCTTCATGATCCGCCGCAGGCCTTCGCCGGTCATCAGCACGAGGTCGTCGAACGGCTTGTCGATGGCGCGTCGAATCCAGGCCTCGACCGGGGCAGGGTCGGGCGCATCCTGGATGGTGAACATCGGACACTGTACGACCTCGGCGCCTTGCTCGGCCAGAAGCTTTGAAAACTGCGCCTCCTCGCGGGCTTCCAGGATCAGGATGCGGGTGCCGTTCAAGCGGTCGGCCATGGGCGTACTCCCAGTCAAAATCGCAATCGTCCATTCATCCTGACTCCGTCGTCGGGATTGGCGCAAGGGTCGCCTCGGTGCTAGAGCAGGACACAAATCGCGGATCGTTCCGCGAGCCCTGCACAAACCCTCATCAAGAGCCATTTCTTCAACAGCCATGCCCGATCATCAATACGTTCTGACCCTGTCCTGTCCGGATCGTCCCGGCATCGTTTCGGCCGTGTCGACCTTCCTGGCGAATTCCGGACAGAACATCCTCGACGCCCAGCAGTTCGACGACGTCGAGACGAAGAAGTTCTTCATGCGCGTAGTGTTCACTGCGGCCGATCTCGCCGTGGAACTGTCCGCGCTCCAGACCGGATTTACTGCGATCGCCGAGCGCTTCGGTATGGACTGGCAAATGCGCGACCGCGCCGCGCATCGCAAGGTGATGCTGTTGGTGTCGAAGTCCGACCATTGCCTGGTCGACATCCTCTATCGATGGCGCACAGGCGAATTGCCGATGACACTCGCCGCGATCGTCTCCAACCACCCGCGCGAGGTCTATGACGGGCTCGATTTCGGCAGCATCCCGTTCCACTATCTGCCCGTCACCAAGGAGACCAAGCGCGAGCAGGAGGCGCAGATCCTCGATCTCGTCGCCAGGACCGGCACCGATCTCGTGGTGCTCGCCCGCTACATGCAGATCCTCTCCGATGATCTCTCGGCAAATCTGTCCGGCCGCTGCATCAACATTCACCACTCGTTCCTGCCGGGCTTCAAGGGTGCAAAACCCTATCACCAGGCCCACGAGCGCGGTGTGAAGCTGATCGGCGCCACCGCCCATTACGTCACGCGCGACCTCGACGAAGGTCCGATCATCGATCAGGACGTCGAGCGCATCAGCCATCGCGACACGCCGGAAGATCTCGTCCGCAAGGGCCGCGACATCGAGCGCCGCGTGCTCGCGCGCGCGATCCGTTATCACCTCGATGACCGCGTCATCCTCAACGGCCGCAAGACCGTGGTGTTCGTGGACTAGCGAATAGAAGAGAGGGCCATTCGCCACTTCCTATTCGTCATTCGCCCCCTCAGCGCACCGCATTGCCCGACGTCGATCCAGTCGCGCCCTTCTGCGCCTGCTCTTCCTTCTCGCGATCGGCCGGCGGCATCAGCCGCTTGCGCTCGCGCTCCTTCATGTAGGCGTCGTATTGCGGCGTGCCTGCTCGCGGCGGAGCGTCCGCCGGCAGGCCGCCGGCCCATTGCGGGACGTAGTCGCCCATGCCGGCCGAGAGCTTTTCGTTGACCGTCCCGCAGCCGGACAGGCCTAGGGACAGCAGGACGACTGCGGCAGCGATCGAAAACAGACGGAAACGCATGGGCATTTTCTAGGGGGCGCCGGATTGGGCCAGGTGACGGAACGCAGGGCGGCGCCCGCGGAGGACTCTAACCTTCAACCGGTAAAATTGGCTTATTTCGAGGTGCGATTCTGATGTATACAGAAAAGGTATTATAGTAAGATGTTTTGTGCTTGAGACGTTATTTCAATCCATCATAGTATACATTGCGTATTCAGATCGAAGTTAGGCAGGGGGCCATCTCGGCAAGGCGCGGAGCGGGCCAAGCGTCCTGTGTGCTCAAGTTGTGCAAGTGAGAGTCTGGATTCTCCATCCACACAGCGATGAGCATTCCTTAAGTATGTCGGCTGAGCTCGCGATTGGCTGGTTCGCCCTACGAAAGTGTTTTTCGTTGACAAGTCCATTTTGTTTGTACAAGCGTACAAATCTCTGAGAGAGAAAGAAGTCGGTAAAAAAATACCGCAAATCATCTCCTCTGCTGTTGGAGGTCCAGCCGCGCGGCTTGCGCCGAATGGTCGCCGAACGTCCGATTGACAGCTGGGTCGCAGAGGACGCCATGTGGCCAGGCTGCATGGCTTGGTTGTGAGCTAAGGTGAGGCAAGAGCCGGGCACTCGGTTCAAGGCAGAAGAAGGGGAGGGACATCTGATGTTCGAACACAAAACGTTTTCTCGGGCGGCTGCGATTGCCGTCATCGCTGGCCTCGCGGCCGCAGCTCCCGCCAAGGCGGAAGATACCGTGAAGGTCGGTCTGATCCTGCCGATGACCGGCGGCCAGGCTTCGACTGGCAAGCAGATCGAGAACGCGATCAAACTATATATGAAGCAGAACGGCGATACGGTCGCCGGCAAGAAGATCGAGATCGTCCTCAAGGACGACGCCGCGATCCCGGACAAGACCAAGACCGCCGCGCAGGAACTGATCGTCAATGACAAGGTCAATTTCATCGCCGGCTTCGGCGTGACGCCGGCGGCACTCGCAGCGGCGCCACTCGCAACGCAAGCCAAGATTCCGGAAATCGTGATGGCGGCGGGCACCTCGATCATCACCGAGCGATCGCCCTATATCGTGCGCACGAGCTTCACGCTTGCGCAGTCCTCCACCATCATCGGCGATTGGGCCGCGCAGAACGGCATCAAGAAGGTGGCGACGCTGACCTCCGACTACGCGCCGGGCAACGATGCGCTGAACTTCTTCAAACAGAATTTTACCGCCGGTGGCGGCGAGGTGGTTGAAGAGGTCAAGGTGCCTCTCCAAAATCCCGACTTCGCGCCGTTCCTGCAGCGCATGAAGGATGCCAAGCCCGACGCGATCTTCGTGTTCGTGCCGGCGGGCCAGGGCGGCAATTTCATGAAGCAATATGCCGAGCGCGGCCTCGACAAGGCCGGCATCAAGGTGATCGGGCCGGGCGATGTCACCGACGACGATCTCCTCAACAACATGGGCGATGCCGTAATCGGCACCGTGACCGCGCATCTTTATTCCGCCGCCCATCCCTCGCAGATGAACAAGGACTTCGTCGCCGCCTACAAGAAGGACTTTAACAGCCGCCCGGGCTTCATGGCGGTGAGCGGCTATGATGGGATCCACCTCATCTACGAGGCGCTGAAGAAGACCAATGGCGATACCGACGGCACCAAGCTGGTCGAGGCCATGAAGGGTATGAAGTGGGAAAGTCCGCGCGGCCCGATCTCGATCGATCCCGAGACCCGCGACATCATCCAGAATATCTACATCCGCAGGGTCGCAAGGTCGAAGACGGACGGCGAACTCTACAATATCGAGTTCCAGGTCTTTGAGGCCGTCAAGGATCTCGGCAAGACGAAGAAGTGATCCGCGAAAGCGGGGCATCCCGGGGCGCGCTTAGCGCGAACCCGGGATCTTGAAGTGATTGAAATGGATTCCGGGTTCAGCACGTGCGCGCTGTCCCGGAATGACGAGTGTTTACCAGGACCGACCAGCCTTCGATGACCTCAATCCTCACCAACCTGTTCGATGGCGTTGCCTACGGCATGCTGCTGTTCGTGCTCGCCTGCGGGCTCGCGGTGACGCTCGGCCTGATGAACTTCGTCAATCTCGCTCATGGCGCCTTCGCCATGGCCGGCGGTTATGTCTGCATGCTGCTGGTGAACCAGCACGGCTGGCCGTTCTTCGCGGCGCTGCCGCTCGCTTTCGTCTCGTCCGCGGTGATCGGCATCGTGCTCGAGCGCACGCTCTATCGCCACCTCTATGCGCGCAGCCATCTCGATCAGGTGCTCTTCACCATCGGCCTGACCTTCATGTCGGTCGCGGCCGTGGATTACATCCAGGGCTCGTCGCGCGTGTTCATCAACCTGCCGGCCGCGCTGGAGGGCCAGTTCGACGTGTTCGGCGTCGGCATCGGCCGCTACCGGCTGATGATCATCGTGATCTGCGGCTTGCTCACCATCGGTCTGCAGATGGTGCTGGCGAAGACGCGCTTCGGCAGCCGTCTTCGCGCCGCCGTCGACGATCCCCGCGCCGCCAGTGGCCTTGGCATCAACGTGCCGCAGGTGTTCGCCTTCACTTTCGCTTTTGGATGTGGCCTTGCCGGTCTTGGCGGCGCGCTGAGCGCCGAGATCCTTGGCCTTGATCCGTACTTCCCGCTGAAGTTCATGATCTACTTCCTGATCGTGGTCACGGTCGGCGGCTCCTCTTCGATCACCGGACCATTCTTGGCCTCGCTTCTGCTCGGCATCGGCGACGTCGCCGGCAAATATTACGTGCCGAAGATGGGACCCTTCGTAATCTACACCATGATGATCGTGATCCTGATCTGGCGCCCGAACGGCCTGTTCGGCCGCACGGCAGCGCGCTGAGTTCGCCGATGAGCGCTTCGTCCGACGTCGGTTTCCACGCTCAGCGCCAGGCACGCTGGCACTATGGCGAGGCTGTCTTCTGGCTCGTCGTGTTTGCCTGCGGCATTCTGTTTCCCACGCGCTATCTGATCATGACCGACATCCTGCGGCTGGCGCTGTTTGCGATGTCGCTCGATCTCATCCTCGGCTATGCCGGCATCGTCTCGCTCGGCCACGCTGCCTTCTTCGGCGTCGGCGCCTATGCCGCGGGATTGCTGGCGTTGCATGGCATCATCAATGAGCCGGTGCTGGCGCTGATCGCGGCGGGCCTGGCCGCGATGGTGCTGGGCTTTGCTACCAGCTTCCTGGTGATCCGCGGCGTCGACCTGACCCGCTTGATGGTGACGCTCGGCATCGCGCTGCTGCTGGAGGCGCTCGCCGAGCGCTTCTCCAACATCACCGGCGGCACCGACGGCCTGCAGGGCATCGAGATGCAGCCGATCTTCGGCCAGATCCCGTTCGACATGTTTGGCAAAGCCGGCTTCTTCTATTCGCTGGCCGTGCTGTTCGTGTTGTTCCTGCTTGCTCGCCGTATCGTGCACTCGCCGTTCGGCCTGTCGCTGCGTGCGATCAAGAACAACCCGTTGCGCGCCGCCGCCATCGGCATCCCCGTCAATCGCCGCCTGATCGCGATCTACACGCTCGCGGCGTTCTATGCCGGCATCGCGGGCGCGCTGTTCACCCAGACTACTGCGATCGCCTCGCTCGACGTGTTCGCCTTCGACCGCTCCGCCGATCTGATGCTGGTGCTCGTGATCGGCGGTACCGGCTATCTCTATGGTGGGCTGATCGGCGCGGTCATCTTCCGCCTGCTGCAGGAAGTGTTCTCCACCATCACCCCGCAATATTGGCAGTTCTGGATCGGTCTCGTGCTGGTCGTGATCGTGCTGGTCGGCCGCCAGCGCCTGCACTACGGCGTGTTGTTCCTGCCCAACCTCCTGATCAAGCAGATTGCGGGACGCAAGGCTGTGGTGACCGTGCCGGAGGGCGACGCATGACCATCGCCCTTGAAACCCAAAATCTCGAAAAGACCTTTGGCGGCCTGCGCGTCACCCGCGACCTGTCGCTGAAGATCGAGCAGGGCGCCCGCCATGCGTTGATCGGCCCGAACGGCGCCGGCAAGACCACTGTCATCAACCAGCTCACCGGCGTGCTCAAGCCGAACTCGGGCCGCATCCTGCTCGAGGGAAAGGACATCACCGATCTGCCGGTGCACACGCGCGTGCTGCGCGGTCTGTCGCGCACCTTTCAGATCAACCAGCTCTATCCGGATCTCACCCCGCTCGAAACCATTGGCCTCGCCGTCTCCGAGCGTCTCGGCCATGGCGGCGATTGGTGGCGACGGATGGGAACGCGCAGCGACGTCAATGGCGAGATCGCCGATCTGCTCACGCGTTTCCATCTGCTCGATGTCATGAACGAACAGACCGTGACGCTGCCTTACGGTAAGCAGCGCCTGCTGGAGATCGCGGTCGCGATCGCAGCCAAGCCGCGAGTGCTGCTGCTCGACGAGCCCGCCGCCGGCGTGCCCGAGAGTGAGCGCCACGATATTCTCGCGGTCGTAGGTAGCCTGCCGCGCGACGTCACCGTGCTGCTGATCGAGCACGACATGGATCTCGTGTTCTCCTTTGCCGACCGCATTTCGGTGCTGGTCTCTGGCGCGTTGCTGACGGAAGGCTCGCCCGAGCAGGTTGCGCGTGATCCGCAAGTGAAGGCGGTCTATCTCGGCGAGGAGGCGGTCAATGTCTGACCTGCTCGCGATCGACGCACTTCGTGCCGGCTATGGCGAGGCGGTGGTGCTGCCTAACATGTCCCTGCGCCTCGCCGAGGGGCAGGTGCTGGCACTGCTCGGGCGCAATGGCACCGGCAAGACCACGCTGATCAATTCCATCGTCGGCGTCACCCGCCGTTTCGCGGGCTCCGTGGTGCTTGCCGGCACCGACGTTACGACGATGCGGCCCGACCAGCGGGCGCGCGCTGGCATAGGCTGGGTGCCGCAGGAGCGCAACATCTTCCGCTCGTTGACGGTGGAAGAGAACATGACCGCGGTGGCGCAACCCGGCCCCTGGACTGTCGAGAAGGTCTACGAGATGTTCCCGCGGCTGAAGGAGCGGCGGAGCAATTTCGGCAACCAGCTCTCCGGCGGCGAGCAGCAGATGCTGGCGATCGGTCGCGCGCTGACCCTCAATCCGAAAGTCCTTCTGCTGGACGAGCCGACCGAGGGGCTGGCCCCCATCATCGTCGAGGAGCTTCTGAAGGCGATCGGCGCCATCACCCGGGCCGGCGGCATCTGCTCGATCATCGTCGAGCAGAATGCCCAAAAGATTCTCGGGCTTGCCGACCGTGTTGTGATATTGGAGCGCGGAACGATCGTCCACGACGCCCCGAGCGCCGCGCTGAAGGCCGACCCGTCGATCCTGGAGCGCCACCTCGGCGTTGCAGGGGCGGCGACCCACTAAGAATAATCTTGGGAGTACGAAATGCAGCGAACGAAAGCCCCCTTCCGCGCCGACGAAGTCGGCAGCCTCCTGCGCCCCGCCAAGATCAAGGAAGCCCGCGTCAGGCTCGAAAAGGGCGAGATCTCGGCCGATGATCTGCGCAAGATCGAGGACATGGAAATCGAGAAGGTCGTGCACAAGCAGGCCTCGGTCGGTCTGAAGCTCGCGACCGACGGCGAATTCCGCCGCTCATGGTGGCATTTCGACTTCCTGGCCAAACTCACCGGCTGCGAGCTGTTTCACCCCGATTCCGGCATCCAGTTCGCGGGTGTGCAGACCCGTCACGACGCGGTGCGCGTGATCGGCAAGCTCGACTTCCCCGACGACCATCCGATGCTGGACCACTTCCGCTTCCTCAAGAAGAACGCCGACCAGGCGCACGTCACCGCCAAGATGACGATCCCGTCGCCCGCCGTGCTGCACTTTCGCGGCGGCCGCAAGGCGATCTCCAAGGACGTCTATCCTGATCTCGACGCCTTCTACGAGGATCTCGGCAAGACCTACCGCAAGGCGGTGAAGGCGTTCTACGACGCCGGCTGCCGCTATCTCCAGTTCGACGACACAGTGTGGGCGTATCTCTGCTCACCGGACGAGCTTCAGAAGGCACGTGAGCGCGGCGATAACCCCGAAGGTCTGCAGCAGATCTACGCCCGCGTCATCAACTACGCGCTGGCCGAGAAGCCCGCCGACATGATCGTGACCACGCATGTCTGCCGCGGCAATTTCCGCTCGACCTGGATCTCTTCGGGCGGCTACGAGCCGGTGGCCGAGACCATGCTGGCCGGTACCAATTACGACGGCTACTTCCTGGAATACGATTCCGACCGCGCCGGCGGTTTCGAGCCGTTGCGCTTCCTGCCCAGGGGCAACAAGGTCGTCGTGGTCGGCGTCATCACCTCGAAGTTCGGCGAGCTCGAGAAGAAGGACGACATCAAGCGTCGCCTCGAGGAAGCCTCGAAGTTCGCCCCGCTGGAGCAGCTCGCGCTGTCGCCGCAATGCGGCTTTGCCTCGACGGAAGAGGGCAACATCCTCTCCGAGGAAGAGCAATGGGCCAAGCTCGGCCTTGCGGTCGAGATCGCGAAGGAAGTGTGGGGGCAGTAGGCTTCCACGCGCGCCGTCGTGCGATTGACGGATCGATCTCACAACGCTCTCAGTGTCGTCCCGGCCTTCGCCGGGCCGACACTTAGTTTGACGCACGGTCTTCGCCTTACCGAAGCCAAAGCCCCCTCATTTCTCGGCCAGGTAGACCTCGCCCAGTAGCGACGAGTTCGACCACGGCACCTGCTTGCTCTTCGTGGTTGAGACAACCTCCGCCCGCACCCGTGTCAGCATCTGCTGCACCTCGAGGCCCGGCGTGCCGAGATGGCGGGACAGAGCGGCGGAGAACGGTGAGTTGGCGCCTTCGCCGTCGAGCGCCACCTGGCCCGGCGCGGTTGCGAATGCGATCAGCGTGCCGGCTCCCAGCGTCGCGCCGGATGCAAGGCTTGTTGGCGCTGCGAGGCCCGATGCGCCTTCGATGCCGCGATTGGTGTCTGCGGTCGCCACGTGTTGCGCCATTGGATTGTTGCGGCAGGCATCGAAGATCAAGATGTTGGTGCGGACCTGGTCGTCGAGGCCCGCCATGATCGTGTCCATGTCGATCATCGCCTCCGTCATGTTGGCGCCAGGCTTGAGCTCGACATCGACGGGAATGAGATAGTTGCGGCCATCGACCTGTACGCCATGGCCGGCGTAATAGACTAAGGCTACCTGCGCCCGTGCTGCGTCTCGCAAAAACTCTCGCGTTATCGTCTGCATCGCGGTGCGATCGAGATCGACGCCTTCCGACACGGTGAAGCCGATATCGCGCAAGCTCTTCGCAACCGCGCGGGCGTCGTTTGGCGGGTTGGGCAGTGCCTTCACATGGGCATAGGCGCCATTGCCGATGACCAGCGCCATGCGACTAACGCGAACAGCTGATGCAGGTGAGGGCGCGGGCGATGCACCGGTCTGCTGTGGCGCAGGAGCCGTGGTGGGTTGCGTCGTCGGCGAGGGCGCCTCGCGCGGGATCGGCGCCGCGGCATCCGTCACCAGTGACAGCCGCACCTTTGCAGTCGCCTGGTTGGCCTTGCTGCCGGCGTCGGAGGCGACGATCGCCAGCGTAGCCTTGTAATCGTCCGTCGCGTGCGCGTAGTCGCCCTTGGCTTCATAGGCGAGCGCGCGATGGGTGTAGGCGGAGATCAGCACGCTGTTCGGCGGTGTCATGACGTTGACCGGCGGCTTGTCCTTCGCGAGCCGGATCGCCTCGGTGCCGTCGGCAATGGCGCGATCGAGATCGCCTCTCGCGCGCCAGATCGCGGTGCGGTTGATCAGCGGCTGAGGCAATGTCGGATCGAGCCGGATCGCCTGGTTGATGTCGGCGAGCGCGCCGTCGAGATCGCCAAGCGCTTCCTTGGCGATGCCGCGATTCTGGAATGAGAACGCCGATTTTGGATCTGATTTGATCGACATGTCGTAGTCGGCGATGGCCTTGGCGTAGTCGCCCTTGCCGCGCCAGGCATTGCCGCGGTTGTGGAAGAGGGTCCCGTTCGGCGGCCCGATCTTCAGCGCATCGTCGAAATCGGCGATGGCGATGTCGTAGTCGCCTTTGTCGTAATACGCCGAGCCCCTGAGATTGTAGACGGCCTGGCCCGGCTGGAGCCGGATCGCTTCGGTGGTGTCGGCAATGACCTTGGCGTAATCGCCCTTCTTGTTCCAACCCACCGCGCGCCAGAAATAGACCGTCGCGAGCTGTTCACCCCTAAACACCTTCAGCGCGATGATCTTGCTGCAGGCGTCGACCATCTGGTCCGCCGGCGTGGTGTCGGTGGTGCAAAGCGGCCCAAGCTGGTTGCGCGATTGGGCGGACGCAGGCGTCGACCATGGCGCGGTGATTAGCAGGCAGAATGCCAGGAGCAGGCGGCGCATCGCGATGGTTCCCTGAGGAGAAGTGTTTGTTTGTTGCCGGGCGGCACGTCGCGGTTCACGCCCGCGTCATCGGAGTTGGGGTAAAGCAGGACAGTAGTATTCCCAGAGTGGGCAGAATTTGCTAGGAGACGGGTCCCAACTTTCCTGCCCACTGCTGTCCCACCTGATGAAAAACGACGAAATCCTGAGCCAAATCACCGAGTTCTGCCGGACGGCGGATATGGCGGAATCGACGTTTGGCCGGCGTGCGGTGAACGATGGGAAGCTCGTGCAGCGTCTGCGCGAGGGCAAGCGCATCACCATCGACACGCTGGAGCGAATCCAGGCCTACATCGCGGCATCGACGACCGGCGGCCTGCCGCCGCCGCGGGGGCTTCAGGTGCCCCCGGAAAAGCGCGATCCGCGCGGCAATTTCCGCTTCTTCGAGAACCGGCAGAAATACCTGCTGTTCGTCCACACCTGCAGCGAAAAGCGGGTGATCGCCGACCGGGTGGCGCTGGAGCTTTCGACCATCCATCCGCGGCCGCCGGCGCTGCGCATTTTCGACGCGGGTGTGGGCGACGGCACGGTGCTGGCGCGGGTGCTGCGCGCCACGCACCAGCGCTACCCGCACATGCCGTTTTATGTGGCTGGCAAGGAGCTCAGTCTCGAGGATCTGCGGCTGACGCTGGAAAAGGTGCCGGACCGCATTTTCGAGCATCCGGCATCGGTTTTCGTCTTCACCAACATGTTCTATTCCGAGGCACCCTGGCTGACGCCGGCATCGCCTGCGGCCGCCGCCGCGACCGTCTGGCACGAGGTCCCGCTCCGGGGCGCCTCGTCGGGCGAATTCGAGCAGCAAATTGCCGAGCTGCGGCCATTCCTGGAGCAGAACTGGCGCGCTGCGATCAGCCCCCGTACGGCAATGCCGCTGTACGAGCGGCCGGTCGTGCTGGTGCTCTACCGCGAGGACCACCGGTTTCTGCTCGATTCGACCATTCCGCGGCCGGGCCAGACCGAGGCCAATTTCGACCTCGTGATCGCATCCCAGCCATACCGGGCCCTGTCCTCGGTCAATTTCCGCGCCAAGCGGATCATCGCACCGCTGGCGAAGGCCTTGCGGCCGGGCGGTCGGCTGATCGGTATCCACTCCCATGGTCACGATCCCGGCATGGAAATGATCCAGGCGATCTGGCCGGGAGAAAATCCTTTCTCGGTGAGCCGTCATGAGCTATTGCGCGCCGTTAAGTATGAACTTGGATCGTTGGGCCGCGACTTAAATTTTAATGCTTACGCGGATAACCGTTCGATCTTCAGGTATGATATGGAAGCGCTGCCCAACGAGGTGACGGGTACCATCGGAACCTCGACAGCCTTTGCAGCGTGGAATGCGGCGGTGTATGTCGCTCAGATTGAGGACGACCGGTTGACGGATATGACTCAAAACGGCCGCACTCTGGATGCCGCCAGGGATGTGCTGCGGAAGTACAACGGGCTCTGGTTTCTCGACGAATCCTACGTCATCTCGCGCCGGCGTGATTGACATAATCCAACTGTAAACATCGCAAACGTCCGCCGGTAGCGGTGGAACAAGGGGTTTCTTGATGCGCGCGTCCTATCTCTTCACCAGTGAATCCGTGTCCGAAGGCCATCCAGACAAGGTCTGTGACCGGATTTCCGATGAAATCGTCGACCTGTTCTACCGCGAAGGGCCGAAGGCCGGCATCGATCCGTGGGCTATCCGCGCCGCCTGCGAGACGCTGGCCACCACCAACAAGGTGGTGATCGCCGGTGAGACCCGCGGTCCGAAGTCGGTCACCAACGAGCAGATCGAGAGCGTCGTTCGCGAGGCCATCAAGGACATCGGCTACGAGCAGGATGGCTTCCACTGGCAGAAGGCCGATATCGAGATCCTGCTGCATCCGCAGTCGGCCGACATCGCGCAGGGCGTCGACGCGCTGCAGCCGGGCGAAGTCAAGGAAGAAGGCGCTGGCGACCAGGGCATCATGTTCGGTTACGCCACCAACGAGACGCCCGACCTGATGCCGGCGCCGATCTTCTACGCCCACAAGATCCTCCGCCTCATCTCCGAAGCCCGTCACTCCGGCAAGGAGAAGGTGCTCGGTCCCGATTCCAAGAGCCAGGTCACCGTGCAGTACGAGAACGGCAAGCCGGTCGGCGTGCGCGAGATCGTGGTGTCGCACCAGCATCTGGTCGAGGACATTTCGTCCAAGCAGATCCGCGACATCGTCGAGCCCTATGTGCGCGAGGCGCTGCCGAAGGACTGGATCACGTCGAAAACCATCTGGCACATCAACCCGACCGGCAAGTTCTACATCGGCGGTCCCGATGGTGACTCCGGCCTGACCGGCCGCAAGATCATCGTCGACACCTACGGTGGTGCGGCTCCGCATGGCGGCGGCGCGTTCTCCGGCAAGGATCCGACCAAGGTCGACCGCTCGGCGGCTTACGCGGCCCGCTACGTCGCCAAGAACATCGTTGCCGCCGGTCTTGCCGATCGCTGCACGCTGCAGCTCGCCTACGCCATTGGCGTGGCGCGTCCGCTGTCGATCTACATCGACACCCACGGCACCGGTAAGGTCTCGGAGGATCAGCTCGAGAAGGCCGCCGCCAAGGCGATGGACCTGACCCCGCGCGGCATCCGCAGCCATCTCGATCTCAACCGTCCGATCTACGCGCGCACCTCGGCCTACGGCCATTTCGGCCGCACGCCTGACAACGAGGGTGGCTTCTCCTGGGAGAAGACCGATCTCGTCGAAGCGCTCAAGCGCGCCGTCTGATTTTCGTGCGTCATTCCGGGTTCGCACGAATCCGGAATCCTTAACCTTCACGTCGCGATTCCGGGGCACCTCTTCGAGGCGTCCCGGAAATGCCCATTCAACAACAGGACACTCGCAATGAACGCGAAGCCCGGCTTCACCGATTACATCGTCAAGGACATTTCACTCGCCGATTTCGGCCGCAAGGAACTCTCGCTCGCCGAGACCGAGATGCCCGGTCTGATGGCCACCCGCGAGGAGTATGGCCCGAAGCAGCCGCTCAAGGGCGCGCGCATCGCCGGCTCCCTGCATATGACGATTCAGACCGGCGTGCTGATCGAGACGCTGGCAGCCCTCGGCGCCGACATTCGCTGGGTCTCCTGCAACATCTATTCGACGCAGGACCACGCCGCCGCTGCGATCGCAGCCGCCGGCATTCCGGTGTTCGCGGTCAAGGGTGAGAGCCTGACCGAATATTGGGACTACACCGCCAAGCTGTTCGACTGGCACGGCGGCGGTCACCCGAACATGATCCTCGATGACGGCGGCGACGCCACCATGTACGTCCATCTCGGTCTACGCGCCGAGAACGGCGACGCTGCGTTCCTGGACAAGCCGGGTTCGGAAGAGGAGGAAGTCTTTTTCGCGCTTCTGAAGAAGCAGCTCAAGGAGAAGCCGAAGGGCTACTTCGCCGAGATCGCCAAGAGCATCAAGGGCGTATCCGAAGAGACCACCACGGGCGTGCATCGTCTTTATGACATGCAGAAGGCCGGCAAATTGTTGTGGCCGGCGATCAACGTCAACGACAGCGTCACCAAGTCGAAGTTCGACAACCTCTATGGCTGCCGTGAATCGCTGGTCGACGGCATCCGTCGCGGCACCGACGTGATGATGTCGGGCAAGGTCGCGATGGTCGCGGGCTTCGGCGACGTCGGCAAGGGTTCGGCCGCCTCGCTGCGCCAAGCCGGCTGCCGCGTGATGGTGTCGGAAGTCGATCCGATCTGCGCGCTGCAGGCGGCGATGGAAGGCTACGAAGTCGTGACCATGGAAGACGCCGCGCCCCGCGCCGACATCTTCGTCACCGCGACCGGCAACAAGGACATCATCACGATCGAGCACATGCGCGCGATGAAGGATCGTGCCATCGTCTGCAACATCGGCCACTTCGACAACGAGATCCAGATCGCGGGTCTGCGTAACCTGAAGTGGACCAACATCAAGCCGCAGGTCGACGAGATCGAATTCCCCGACAAGCACCGTATCATCATGCTGTCGGAAGGCCGCCTCGTGAACCTCGGCAACGCGATGGGCCACCCGTCCTTTGTGATGTCGGCGTCCTTCACCAACCAGACGCTGGCGCAGATCGAGCTGTTCGCCAACAACAAGGACGGCAAGTACAAGAAGGAAGTCTACGTGCTGCCGAAGTCGCTCGACGAGAAGGTCGCGCGTCTCCACCTCGCCAAGATCGGCGTCAAGCTCACCGAGCTGCGCAAGGACCAGGCCGACTATATCGGCGTGAAGCAGGAAGGCCCGTACAAGTCGGACCACTACCGCTACTGAGCGCAGATCCATTCAGAACGCGCGAAGGCCCCGGAGCGATCCGGGGCCTTTTGCTTTGTCCCGTGTGACGGGAAACGTCCGGACCGGTGCAAAAATTCGGTTTCCGGTTCGGTTGTTGCGGATTGACGGCTCGGGCTTGCGGTCGGACTATCCCGCCCCCGGCGGAGGAAACCATGCAACAAGAACATTTCGACGTGCTGATCGTCGGTGCGGGGCTGTCAGGCATCGGCGCGGGCTATCATTTGCAGAGCAAGTGCCCGGGCAAGAGCTACATCATTCTCGAGGGGCGCGACTGCATCGGCGGCACTTGGGACCTGTTTCGCTATCCCGGCATCCGCTCTGACAGCGACATGTTCACGCTCGGCTATTCCTTCAAGCCGTGGACCGATCCGAAGGCGATCGCGGACGGATCGCAGATCCTGAACTATGTGCGCGAGACCGCGACCGAGAACGGAATCGAGAAGCACATCCGCTTCCGCCATCGCGTCAAGCGCGCGGCCTGGTCGACGCCTGAGGCGCGCTGGACCGTCGAGGTCGAGCGTACGGCGGGCGAGGGCGCGACAGAGACCGTGCGCTTCACCTGCAATTTCCTGTTCATGTGCGCGGGCTACTACAAATACGAGGCCGGCTACACGCCGGAGTTCAACGGCGTCGCGGATTTCGCTGGCCGCATCGTGCATCCCCAGAAATGGACCGCGGACATCGACTATGCGGGCAAGCGCGTCGTCGTGATCGGCTCGGGCGCAACAGCGGTGACGCTGGTGCCGGAACTCGCCAAGACAGCGGCGCAGGTCACCATGCTGCAGCGCTCGCCGACTTATGTGGTATCGCGTCCAGCCCAGGATCCCGTCGCCAACAAACTGCGCCGTAACCTGCCGGCGCGGCTCGCCTATCATCTGATCCGCTGGCGCAATGTGATGTGGGGGATGTTCTTCTTCCAGCTCAGCCGGCGGCGGCCGGACAAGGTGAAGAACCTGATCCTCGGTGGCGTGCGTATGGCGCTCGGGCCGGACTACGACATCGCCACCCATTTCACGCCGCGCTACAATCCCTGGGACCAGCGGCTCTGCCTCGTTCCCGATGGTGATCTGTTCAAGGCGATCCGGGAAAAGCGTGCGGCTGTCGTCACCAACGAGATCGACACCTTTACCCACGACGGCATCCGCTTGAAGGATGGCAGCGAGCTTCCCGCAGATATTATCGTGACGGCGACGGGCCTCGTGCTTCAGGTCGTCGGCGGACTCGAGGTCAGTGTCGACGGCCGCACTGTCGATTTCGCGAGTACACTCACCTACAAAGGCATGATGTATGCCGATGTGCCCAATATGGCCTCGGCCTTCGGCTACACCAACGCATCGTGGACGCTGAAATGCGATCTCACCTGCGAATATGTCTGCCGTCTCATCAACTACATGGACCGGCACAATTTCCGCCAGTGCATGCCGCACAATGAGGATCCAGAGATCACCGCGCAGCCATCGCTTGATTTCACCTCGGGCTATGTGCAGCGTTCTGTTGCGAAGATGCCGAAGCAAGGCTCGAAGCAGCCGTGGCGGCTGTACCAGAACTACGCGCTCGATGTCGTCTCGTTACGCTTCGGCCGGATCGACGACGGCGTGATGCAGTATTCCTGACCACGCCGCCAATGCGTTGTTTTGCGTATACGGCCCTTGGGCTGAATCGGCGATGGTCCCAAAACGGTTAACGCCGATTTAACGGATGCGTCCTAGCCTGTCTCGGCCGGGGTTACTCGCAAGGACGAGGTGAGCCCAATGGAAGCCCAGAAGATTGCCGTCGATGCTGTCGTCGCGCTGACCGATTGCGACCGCGACGCCGTCATCGTTTTTATCCGCCGGCTCTATCTCGCCGGCGTCACCGACCCCAAGCGCCTGACCTTTAGGGGTCTCCAGGCACTGTCGCGGGCGTAATTCGGCTGGGTTCGGTTCATTTTAGCCCAAGTTTCATCCCCTGAGCTCTCCCGAGTGTGACCACAACCCTCCGGTGAATATCTTGCCGCTGCGGTCGGGCCGCGGTAGATCACGTCCCCGGCCGGGTTACTCGGGATTTGGGGAAATGCTGAAACAGCTTTTTGCGCCGCAACTTGTCATTCTGTATGTGCTTGCGGCATCGACGATCTACGTTCACTTTCGGGGCAAGCAGCGGCTGCGCTTTGCGCGCCAGCTCGGCGATCACTCGACCTATCTCGCGCCCTACAACGTGCTGATGTACGCGGGCTCGGCTGTGCCGAACGAGCCGGTGATCTCGGTCGAGCGGTTTCCGGAGCTGAAGCCGCTCAGCGAGAACTGGGAGACCATCCGCGACGAGGCCGTCCGCCTCTTCGACGAAGGCTTCATTCGCGCCGCCGCCAAGAACAACGACTGGGGCTTCTACTCGTTCTTCAAGAGCGGCTGGAAGCGCTTTTACCTGAAATGGTATGACGACTTCCTGCCCTCGGCGAACACGCTGTGCCCGAAGACGGTGGAGCTGCTCAAGTCGATCCCGAGCGTGCACGGCGCGATGTTCGCGATGCTGCCGCCGGGCGGCAAATTAGGGGCGCACCGCGATCCCTTCGCGGGCTCGCTGCGCTACCACCTCGGCCTCGTCACGCCGAACTCCAACAAGTGTCGCATCCTCGTCGACGGTGTCGAATGCGTCTGGCGCGATGGCGAAGCCTTCATGTTCGACGAGACCTTCATCCACAGCGCCGAAAACCAGACCGACGTCAACCGCATCATCCTGTTCTGCGACGTCGAGCGCCCGATGAAGCTCGGCTTCATGACCGCGATCAATCGCTGGGTCAGCCATCACATCGTCAAGGCGTCGGCAACCCAGAACGTCGAAGGCGAGCATGTCGGCGTGCTCAACAAGGTGTTCGGCAAGCTCTACGAGATCCATCTCGGCAGCCGCAAGGTCAAGGAGTGGAACCGTAACGTCTACTACACGCTGAAGTATTCGCTGACCGCGCTGGTTCTTGGTCTCATTGTGTATTCGGCATTGACGTGATCAGCGCACACCGCGTGGCCTAAATCGAAAAGCCCCGGAGCGATCTCCGGGGCTTTCTGTTTGTGGATTCGGTGCAGCCGTAATCACGCCGGCTTCGCACCCGTCTGAATGATCGACCCCACATGCTCCCCGCGTAGCGCCGCGGCGATCCGGCCCGGAACGAGGCCGTTCACGACCTGCACACGCGCGATGTGCCGTGCGTTGGCCGTCACCTCGAGCAGCGCAGGATCGAACGGCAGCGTGCCCTTCAGCTTCGCAATCTCGGCGAAGCTGGTCTCCTTCAGCAGCTCCGCCTTCTTGCCGTCAGCGCCGTTGGGATCGGTGGTGTAGACGCCGTCGACGTCCTCCACAATCGTGAGGCCGGCGGCTCCGAGCGCGTCTGCGAGCAGGAAGGCGCCGGTGTCGGCGCGATGCAGCGGGATGCGCGCGGTCGGGAATTCATGATGGTGGTAGGGTGGGAAGGCGCTGCCGACGACCGCGCGGGCCGCTTGGAGGTGGATGGCGAGTTGGCTCGCGATGGTGCCGTGCTCGACGTAGGAAACGCCCTCGGGCGCGAGCAGGCTCGCCAGGATGTGGCCGTTCTGGCCGGCCTCGCTGGCAGCAAGCGGCGCAAGGGAGCCGACCGGCAGGCCGAGGTCGAGCCCGACACTGTAGAGATGGCGGGCACGAATGCCGGCGCCGGTCAGGATGAGCAGACGATGCTCGGGCAACAGCGCGCGCAGTTCGTCGACGAGCGGGAGGATCGCCTCGTGACCTCGATCCATGATCCGGCCGCCGATCTTGATCACTTGCAGCCAGGGCAACAGCTTGATCGGGCGGTTGCCGGCAACGGGGCGAGTGAGGTCGCTGTCGAGCAGGGTCTGGCGCGCGAGCGGCGAGGCGACGTGCTTGATCTGGTTAGTATCAGCCATGACGGTGCTCTCAGTTCGCGGTGATGATGGTGCCGACATGTTCGCCCGCGAGTGCGCGGGTGAGATTGCCGGGAACGAGGCCGTTCACGACCTGCACCTGGCGGACATGGCGCGCAGCGGTAAGGAGATCGAGCACCGGGAATTCGAGGATCGAGTCTTGCAGGCCCTTGACCTTCATCTCCGCCACCGAGATCTTCGGAATGAAGGTGGCGTTCTTCGAGGTCTTCGGGTTTGCAGTGTAGAGGCCGTTCTCGTCCTTCACATAGATCATCGCCTTGCAGCCGAACTGCTCGGCGACGAGGAAGCAGCCGGCATCGGTGCGGTAGGGCGGGATCACGCCTTCGGCCGCGGGCCGCATCCACAGGCTATAGGGCGGCATGCCGCTGAAGATCACCGCGTTCACCTCGGCGAGGAACAGCGGCACCGACGAGAGCCCGGCGCTGCTGACGGCCGAGATGCCGTGCTTGGCAAGCAACTGACCCAGCATTGCGGCGTTCTGATCGGCCACGGAGGCGCCGAGCTGCGACAACATGCCGGCCGGCAGGCGAAGGCCTGCGGCGATCGAATAAAGATGCCGTGCACGAGTGCCGGCGCCGGTTCCGATCAAGAGCTTGTGGGCCTTGCGGGCGGCCACGATTTCCTCGACGATCGGATAGACCGCAGCGCGACCGCGATCGATCATGCTTTGGCCGCCGATCTTGATGACGGTCGCATCCGGCAGGATGCGGAAGTCCGAAGCTTTCTCCGCCGCAGCGACAAGCTGTGGGTCGGTGAGCGAGCGCTGCATCAGCAGCCCCTCGAGCTCCGTGATCGTGTTCGACATCCGAGACATCCTCTCGTCGTTTGACAAATTCCGCTTAGTCTTGCGAATCTTGCTGCATGCGTCGGTCCATGGCAACAAGGACGCTGCGATTTAGCGACCAAACATGGAGTAGGCAATGACCCCGTTGCCACTTGCGAACACCGAGATCGTGCAGTTCTTCCGCGCGTGGCTGGAGGCCTTCTCAGGCTATGTCCGGGAGGTCGACTACGCCTCGGCGCGGCCGCTGTTTCACCCGGAGGTGCTGGCATTCGGGACGCATAACGACGTCATCCCCGGCCTGGACGAATGGGTCACGTCGCAATGGAATAACGTCTGGCCTAAGACGAGCGACTTCCGCTTCGTACTCGATCAGATCTCGGTCCTGACGTCCGCCGACGGCACGATGGTGACGGTGATCGCACCGTGGACGAGCACCGGATACAATCCCGACGGTAGCGCGTTTCCGCGTCCCGGCCGTGCGACGATGATCCTTTCGAGAGATGGCGATCGCTGGCTGTGTGTGCATTCGCACATGTCGCTCAATCGCGGTGTGCCGCAGGCGAGCCACGCCAACCGGCCGGTGAAGGCCTGGTAGGTCGTTTCAGTTGTTCGAAATGAGAAAGGCCCCCGGACACGTCCGGGGCCTTTCAATTTTCGGTCGTCGCGCAAGCCTACTCTGGCTGGCCGATCGCAACCTTGAGCGTGCCGACGCCGTCGACACCGCATTCGAGCTTGTCGCCGGGCTGGAGCTGCGACACGCCGGCCGGCGTGCCCGTCATGATGATGTCGCCGGCGGCGAGCTTCACCTGCTGGGAGAGCTGCCAGATCGTCTCCGGGACGTTCCAGATCATCTGCTCGAGGTCGCCCGTCTGGGCTTCCTTGCCGTTGACCGTGAGCCAGATCTTGCCTTTGGACGGATGGCCGATCTTCGAGGCCGGCTGTATCGCCGAAGCGGGCGCGGAGCCGTCAAACGATTTGCCGATCTCCCACGGACGTTCCTTCTTGCGCGAGGCGATCTGGAGGTCGCGGCGGGTGAGGTCGATGCCGACGGCGTAGCCATAGACATGGTCGAGCGCCTTCTCGGCGGGGATATTGAGACCGCCGCTCTTGAGCGCGACGATCAGCTCGACCTCGTGATGCAGATCCTTGGTCAGCGGCGGATAGGGGATGGTGGCGCCATCGGGCACCAGCATGTCGGCGTGCTTGGCGAAGAAGAATGGCGGCGCGCGCTCGTCATTGCCCATCTCGCGGATGTGCTCGAGATAGTTGCGGCCGACGCACCAGATGCGGCGCACGGGGTAACGGCCGGCCTCACCGACGACGGGAAGCGAAGCCTGGGCCGGAAGCGGGATGACGTAGGAGGCGGCGTTCATGGAGCGATCTCGCTGCTCTTGGTGGGTGAAGGGACTCTATGCCGTTGCACTGATCGGCGCCAGTGCGCCGGTGTCGTAATGCTGCAGTCGGAAGAACGAGGCGTAGCGGCCGCCGCGACGGAGCAATTCTTCGTGCCGGCCCTGCTCGACGATCTCGCCGCCCTCGACCACCAGGATGCTGTCTGCGTGCATGATGGTGTGCAGACGATGCGCGATCACGATGGTGGTGCGGTTCTGGCAGAGATGCTCGATCGCCTCCTGCACCTGCCGCTCGGACTCGGAATCGAGGGCGGCTGTCGCCTCGTCCAGGAGGATGACCGGCGCGTTCTTGAGCAGCGCGCGCGCCACCGCGATGCGCTGGCGCTGGCCGCCGGAGACTTGCGTGCCATGCTCACCGACCGGCGTGTCGTAGCCGAGCGGGAAGCTCATGATGAAATCGTGCGCGCAGGCCGCTTTCGCGGCCTCGATGATCTCGTTCTCGCTCGCGCCCGGTTTGCCGAAAGCGATGTTGTTGCGGATGGTGTCGCGGAACAGATAGACGTCCTGGCCGACATAGGCCGTCTGCGCGCGCAGCGATTTGCGCGAGACCGCGCCGATCGACTGGCCGTCGATCACGATGTCGCCCTGCGTCACCTGGTAGAAGCGCAGCAGCAGCGCCAGCACGGTCGACTTGCCACCGCCGGACGGTCCGACCAGCGCGGTGACCTTGCCGGGTTCGGCGACAAAACTCATGCGGTTGAGCACGGTCTCGTTGGCGCGATAAGAGAAGCTGACGTCGCGCAGCTCGATCCGCGCATCGGACAGTTTCAGCGCCGGCTTGTCGTCGTCGGAATGCTCGCTCGCCGGGCTGTCGACGACTTCGAGCAGCATGCGCGCGCCGACGAGCTGGCTGTTGAGATCGATGTTGAGCCGCGCCAGGCGCTTCGCCGGTTCGGTTGCCATCAGGAACGCCGTCATGAAGGAGAAGAACGCGCCCGGCGTGGCGTTGAGCGCAACGACGCTGTAGCCGCCATAGAGCAAGCAGCCGGCAACCGCAAAGCCGCCGAGCATCTCCATCAGCGGATTGGAGCGGTTGGCGACGCGAGCCATCTTGTTGGCATTGCGCTCGACGATGGCGATGTTCTCGTCGATACGGCGCTGCATCGTGTCTTCGAGCGTGAACGCCTTCACCGTGCGGATGCCCTGCAGCGATTCCTGCATCGTCTCGAGAATATCGGCGGTACCGGTGAACTGGTTGTAGGCGAGGCCCTTGATGCGCTTGACCAGCTTGCGCAGCACCAGCATCGCCGGCGGCACTGCGACGAGGCCGATCAGCGACATCAGCGGATCCTGCCACACCATCACGCCGATCATCGCGAGCAGCATCATGAGGTCGCGCCCAACGGCGTTGACGAGCATGTTGAGGACGTCGGTGATCGACTTGGCGCCGGCCGTCAGCCGCGCCAGGAACTCGGATGAATGCCGCTCCGAGAAGAAGCCGACGCTCTCGCGCATCAGCTTGGCGAACAGCTGGCGTTGGTTGGTGGCGAGGATGGCGTTACTGATCTTGGTCAGGATGACCATGTGGCCGTAGGTCGCCACGCCCTTGATGAAGAGCAGGATCACCGTGATGCCCGAGAACATCGCGATACCAGGGATGTTCTTGTCGACATAGGCCTGGTTGATGACCTGGCCGAGCACATAGGTGGCGCCTGCAGTTGCACCCGCGGCCGCCGCCATCAGCGCAAAGGCAACCAGGTAGCGCCGCCAATAAATAATCCCCTGTTCCGTGACCAGGCGGCGAATCAGGATCGCTGCCGCGTAGGGATCGTCGGTGATTTTCTTTGGAAACTGCGCCATCCGTAGTCCATTGACGGCCAAGGCGAAAAGCCTGCCCGCGCGTCAGGGATCGAATGGCCTCTGTGCCCGCTAAAGCTGCGGTTTTCAAGCCCAATTAAGGGCTTGCGCAGGAAGCGATTTTAGGCCGAGACCGCGTGGCGGAGTTCGCCGTGGCGCTCGCGGAACAGCTTGTCCTCCCAGGCCAGCGCGTGGGCCGCGATGGTCTCGAGGTCCTCGTATTGCGGCCTCCAGTCGAGCAGGCCGCGGATGCGGCTGGTGTCGGCGACCATGGTCATGATGTCGCCGGGCCGGCGCGGGGCGTATTGCACGGCAAAGCTGCGGCCGGACACGCGGCGCACGGCGTCGATGGTTTCCAGCACCGAATAGCCGCGGCCATAGCCGCAATTCAACGTCGTCGAGGCGCCGCCATTGCGCAGGTAAGCGAGCGCCGAGCGATGCGCCTGCGACAGGTCCGTGACGTGGATGAAGTCGCGGATGCAGCTGCCGTCCTGGGTCGGGTAATCGGTGCCGTAGACGTCGATCTTGGCGCGCTGGCCGGTCGCGGCTTCTACCGCGATCTTGAGCAGATGGGTGGCTCCGGCGGTGGCAAGGCCAATGCGCGCCTGAGGATCGGCACCGGCGACGTTGAAATAGCGCAGCGTCACGTACTGCATGCCGTAGGCGGTAGCGACGTCGTGCAGCATGATCTCGGTCATCAGCTTCGACGAGCCGTAGGGTGAGAGCGGCCGCGTCGGCGCGTGCTCGGGCACCGGCACCTGGTCCGGATCGCCGTAGACGGCCGCGGTCGATGAGAAGATGAAGCGGTTGATGCCGCGCCTGACTGCCACGTTGAGCAGGTTGCGCGCGGTCGTGAAATTGTTGCGGTAGTAGCCGAGCGGATCGCGCATCGAATCCGGCACGACGACGGAGCCGGCGAAATGAATGATGCTCTCGATGTTGTGCTGGGCGATCACGCCTTCGAGCAAATTCTCGTCGCCGGCATCGCCAATGAACAGCGGTACGCCCTCGGGCAGATAGGCGGAGAAACCGGTGGAGAGATCGTCGATCACGACGACGTCCTCGCCGGCTTCCGCCAGCGCCAGAACCGTGTGACTTCCGATATAGCCGGCGCCGCCGGTGACTAGCACAGTCATGATCTCACCCGTCTTCGATCAAGGTGCCAAGCTAGCGTCTGCGTGGTGAAGAGGGGGTATCGGCGCGGCTGAACTGGTCACTATGCTTAATGTTGCGTATAGGGGACCGACCAAACGGAGCATGACGTGGCGAATTCCCCGGACGATCTGCAAGTGATCGTGCCAAATCTGCACAGGCGCTATTCCGGGGTCACCGCGACCAACCGGATGGTGGCGCCGCGGCTGGCCAAACTCTATCGCGCGGCGTGGTTCGGCTCTGACGCGCCGGAGGGGATTGCGCGCCTTTCTACGGGTGATCTCCTGAAGCTATGGCGCCGCAAGGTGCCGCTGATCTGGCACGCGCGGCGCAACGACGAGATGATCGTGGGCGTGTTGCTGCGCGCGCTCGGCTGGCCGTTCAAACTCGTGTTCACCTCGGCTGCACAGCGGCATCACAGCTGGATCACACGCTGGCTGATCCGGCGCATGGACGCGATTATCGCGACCTCGGATATCTCGGCCTCGTTCCTCAAAGTGAAAGCGACGGTGATCCCGCATGGCGTCGACACCGACGTCTATGCGCCGCCGACCGATCGCGCTGCAGCCTTTGCGGAAAGCGGCTTGCCCGGCCGTTACGCGGTCGGCTGCTTCGGTCGCGTGCGTGCGCAGAAGGGCACGGATGTGTTCGTCGATGCGATGTGCCGGCTGCTGCCGCGCTATCCGGATTTCACAGCGGTGATCGTTGGCCAGGTCACAGCCGAGCAGACGCCCTTTGCGAATGATCTGAAAAAGCGGATCGAGGCCGCCGGGCTGCAAACACGCATCGTCATCACCGGCGAGCTACCGATCGAACAGGTGCAGCGCTGGTATCAGCGGCTGACGATTTACGCCTTCACCTCGCGCAACGAAGGGTTCGGCCTGACGCTGATCGAGGCGATGGCTGCTGGCAGCGCACTCGTCGCTGCGCGCGCGGGCGCTGCAGAACTCGTGGTCGAGGATGCCGTCACCGGCGTGCTGACCCCGACGGGTGATGCCGATGCGCTGGCTGTGGCGCTCGAGCCGCTGATGCGAGATGTCGCTGCTGCGACTGCGATGGGGGAGCGCGGCCGCGAGCGCGTGCTGGCAAAGTTCAGCCTCAATGCCGAGGCGGCGCGGATCGGCGAGGTCTACAGGCCGCTGCTCTGAAACTGCCACTCGCAAACGAAAATGCGAAACAACCCCATGCGCAGTAGCCGCCAGCAGCGAAATCAACGGCTTGCGCGGCCGATGCGGCAAAATACGGATTTTACGAAATTTGTTTGACCCGTCGGGCAAAACAGGCGCATACTCTCATCATCGGAGCGTACGATCGGCGAGGCCTTTGCCGAACCCATCCGTCGCCTCGGCCTTGCCGAAGCGGCGCTCATAGTCCTTGATATAGGCTTGCGGAGACGGCTCAAGATGGCGACGCGTCAAGGCAACCAGTTCGTCCCGGTCCGCCCCGCGAAGCGCCTTGATCATGTCGAGATGATCTTGCCGGGCGCGTTCCAGCGACTCCGGGAATGCGTTTGCGTAAGACCTGATCCCGTAGACCTTCTGCGCAAGCCAGTCGATCGTTTCGATCAGACAGGAATTGCCGCAGAGCCCGAACAGGACCTGGTGAAAACTGAGATTGCTGTAGAACACGGTCAATAGGTCGCCCGCGGCGATGGCCGCGGTATGCTGCCGCTGCAACTGCTCCAGCCTGCTGATGTCCTTTGGTGCGACAGGGAACGGGATGATGCCAACCGCCATCACTTCCAGCTCTTCGCGAACCCGATAGATCTCGGTCACTTCCTGCGGCGTAAGGCCCCGGACAACCGCGCCGCGGTTCGGAATCCGTTCGACCAAGCCCTTCTTTTCAAGCTCGAACAACGCCAGCCTCACGTCGCCCCGATGAGTGCCGACCAGCTCGCACAGGTCCTGCTCGACGAGCCGCTCCCGCGGCTGGCGACGCCCGAGAACGATGTCCTCCTCGATGCGCTTGGCAATCATGGCGGCGGCCGCGGGCTGGCGCGCCGGTGGCGGCGCCGCCGCCGATGGTTTCGTCGTCGCGGCTCTCGCGCGCTTGAGTGGTTTTCCCGCCATGGGCTTCTGTCGTCGCTTCTCTTGTCCCGGGTGCGCGCTACCGTCCGGCATGATTGTCCAAATGGCGAAAGCTGCAACCTTCGATTCCGGATAATAATATCGTCAACACTATTGTAAACAATTTTTACCCAAGCTAGCATCTCCGCATAAACAAGGCGACCAGGCAGCACGCTGCATGTGATCGCACGAGGGAGGATCGGCATGACCAAAGACCGTTACGAGTCTGTCACCAATCTTGCGACCGCGCAGAGCCACCCATTCTCGAAGAAACAGAGCCGCCGCCGATTCCTCGCCAGGACCGGTGGTATCCTCGCCGCAAGCGCGTTCGGCGCGGTGCCGTTGCGCGGCTGGGCGGCTGAGCCCGTCAACATCGGCGCGCTCTACCCGACCACAGGCAGCATGGCGCAAATCGGCGTCGGCTGTGTCGCTGCCGCCAAGCTCGCGGTCGAGATGGTCAACGACGCCGGCGGCATCAAGTCGCTTGGCGGCGCCAAGCTGAACCTGATCGTTTCCGACCTCCAGAGCGATACTACCGTGACGCGCACCGAGACGGACCGTCTGATCACCGGCAACAAGCTGTCCGCGATCCATGGCTGTTTCGCCAGCGCGCTGACGCTGATCGCGAGCGAGGTGTGCGAACGCGCAAAGGTGCCGATCATTACTGGCTCCAGCTCCGACCAGCTCAACAAGAACCGCACCTATACGTTCACGCCGTTCGCCCGCGCCTCGCAATTCGCCAAGGCCCAGCTGCAAATGGCAAAACTCGTTGGCGACAAGCCAAAGGTGGCTGTCATCTTCGAGAACACGGCGTTCGGCACGTCGACCTCGAACGGCTTGAAGGAACTGGCGCCCGGCGAGGGCGTCGAAATCGTGATGTTTGAGCCTTACTCCGCCGGTTTCACCGACGCGTCGCCCTTGATCAACAAGGTCAAGGCCTCCGGCGCAAACGCGCTGTTCTCGGTCTCCTATCTGAACGACCTCATCCTGATCGTACGAACGGTCAAGCAGGTCGGCCTCAACGTCGCGATCAATGGCGGCTCGGGCGGTTTTGTGATTCCGGATTTCTACAAGAACGTCGGCACTCTCGCGGAAGGTCTCCAGGGCGTCGCGCACTGGAATCACGATATAAGCGACGATGCGCAAAAGGTGAACGTCGAGTACAGGAAGCGCGCGGGAGAGTTTTTGTTCGAATATGCCGGCGGGCTCGTTGCCCAGACATTCATGCTGGCGGATGCGTTGGAACGCGCGGGCTCCGCTGATCCGCAGAAGGTCCGCGAAGCGCTGTCGACGCTCGATGTCTCCACCGGGTATGCTGCGATGGCGCCCGGCGGCAAGGTCAAGTTCGGCCCGGACGGCAAGAATATCTTCGGCCATCCGGTCGGGGTGCAGTGGCAGAATGGCGATCTCGCCAGCGTCTTTCCCGACGCAGACAAGCGCGCGCCGCTGATGAAAACCTGACGCCGGATTGGTTCGATGTGGGAGACACTGGCCCAGGCCGTCATCAACGGCCTGCTCATCGGCGGCATCTATGCGCTCGTCAGCATCGGTGTCACGCTGATCTTCGGCGTGGTCAAGATCGTCAATTTCGCCCAGGGCGAATTCGTGATGATCGGGATGTACATCTCGTTCTTCCTTTCGAGCCAGTTCGGTATCGACCCGATCGTGTCGCTCGTCGTCTCGATGCCAGTGCTGTTCGTCGCAGGCGTGCTGATCCAGCACTTCCTGATCCGGCGGGTGCTGGGGCCGAACGACATGCCGCAGATCTTCCTGACATTCGCGCTGTCCCTGTTGCTGCTGAATCTTGCGCTGATGCTGTTCACCGCGAACTACCGCACGGTCCATACCTCCTATTCGGATGAGGTCTTCCACCTTGGCGGGCTTTACGTTCCCGTCGCAAAGCTCATCGCCTTCGTCGTCGCGATGGGATTGAGCGGCGCGCTCTGGACCTTTCTGCACACCACCGACCTCGGCAAGGCGATGCGGGCGGCCTCGCAAAACCGCGACGTGGCGATGCTGATGGGGATCAACCCCAACCGCGTCTTCTGTGTAGCCCTTGGCATAGCGTTGGCGCTGGCCGGCGCCGCGGGCTCGCTGCTGATGCCGTTTTATTCGGCGTATCCGCTAGTCGGGCAAGTCTTCACGCTGATGGCTTTCGTTGCCGTGGTGCTGGGTGGCCTCGGAAATGTCATGGGGGCGCTCGTCGCCAGTCTCATGATGGGGGTCGCCGAGTCCCTCGGGATTCAATTCGTCGGCGCCGACTCCGGATTGATCGTGGTGTTCGCGATGCTGCTTCTGACGCTGGCCTTCAGGCCGACCGGTCTTGGCGGAGGGAAAGCGCGATGAGAGTAACGCGAAACCTGCTTTGGCTGGTGCCCGGCATCGCCATTCTCATTGCGCTCCCGCTTGTCGTGAAGAGCTCGTTTGCTGTCGACATCTTCATCCGGATTCTGCTGTTTTCCTTCATCGGCGTCGCCTGGAACCTGATGGGCGGCTATGCCAAGCAATTGTCGCTGGGGCACGCCGCCTATTTTGGGCTGGGCGCCTATACCTCGACCATCCTGCAGATTGATTTCGGGATCTCGCCATGGATCGGCATGTTGGCCGGCGGCGTCGCGGCGATGCTGGCGAGCCTGCCGATTGGCTGGCTGTGCTTCCGGCTCCGCGGCCCCTATTTCACCATCGCGACGATCGCAACGGCGCAGGCGCTGATGCTGATCTTCCTCAAATTCCGCGATTTCGCCTGGGGCGCCGAGGGCACCACGATCCCCAATCTCGGTAGCGCGCCGCTGATGATGCAGTTCGAAGGCAAGGCAGCCTACTACTACGTGGTGCTCGGCCTGCTCGCGGTGGGCCTCACCATCACCTGGCTGATCGAACGCTCCTGGATGGGGTATTATCTGGTTGCGATCGGTGAGGATGAAGACGCCGCCGAGGCGATCGGCGTCAATGCGCCGAGGATCAAGCGCGACATCTACATGATCAGCGCGTTCCTCACTGCTTGCGCCGGCACGTTCTATTCCCAGTACATCTACTTCATCGACCCCGCGACCGCTTTCAGCTTCAACATCTCGATCGAGGCCGCACTGGTATCGATCGTTGGCGGCATCGGAACGCTGTGGGGTCCGGTGATTGGAACCGTGCTGCTGGAAACCACATCTGCGCTGCTGCAAAGCTGGCTCGGCGGCAGCGTCGGCGGCATCCAGCTTACCGTCTACAGCCTGATCCTGATGGCCATCATCCTGTGGCGGCCGACTGGCCTGATCGGCGTCGCAACCGACGCATATCGGCGCCTTGCAAGCCGCCGACCGGCGCGAGCGTAAGGGGCGGACGATGGCAGACGCGCTCGTCGTCAAAGGTCTCAGCAAGCGGTTTGGTGGCTTGCGTGCCGTGCAGGACGTCAGCTTCACGGTGAAGGAAAACGAAACCATGGCCCTGATCGGGCCGAACGGTGCCGGCAAAACCACGAGCTTCCACCTTATTACCGGTTTTCACCGCCCAGACGCCGGTTCGGTCCAGGCCTTTGGCAAGGAGATCGTCGGGATGAAGCCGCACGACATCTGCGCACTCGGAATGGCCCGTACCTTCCAGGTCGCAAAACCGTTCGGCGCCATGACCGTGCTTGCGAACGTCATGACCGGTGCTTTCCTGCGCGATCGCCATGTCGAGGCCGCGCGCGCAAAGGCGCTGGAAGCCATCGAGTTCGTCGGTCTTTCGGCCAAGGAGCTGACCGCGGCCAAGGACCTCACCACCATCGACCAGCGCCGGCTCGAGATGGCGCGCGCGTTGGCAACACAGCCGCGCATCCTGTTGCTGGACGAGGTGATGGCGGGGCTCAATCCGGCAGAGATCGACCAGGCAGTCGCGCTGGTCAGGAAACTCTCCAGCCGCGGATTGACGATCGTGATCGTCGAACATGTGATGCGCGCAATCATGGCCGTCGCCCGCCAAATGGTGGTGCTCGACCACGGACAGAAGATTGCGGAAGGCGCACCCAAGGACATCGTGGAGAACCCGGAAGTGATCCGGGCCTATCTCGGCTCCTACGTTCATCCGCCGGCGGCGGGAGATGCGCATGCTTGAACTCTCAGGCGTCCGCGCCAGCTACGGCTCGGTGCCCGCGATATCGGACGTCACCATCTCGATCGGTGAAGGTGAAGCCGTCGGCCTCCTCGGCGCCAATGGTGCCGGCAAGAGCACCACGTTGCGGGCGATCTCCGGCCTCGTAAAACTGTCGGCCGGCCACATCAGATTTGCCGGCACCAATCTCGCATCCCTGCCGCCGCACCGGATTCCGGAATTGGGCATTGCCCACGTTCCGGAAGGACGCCAGGTCTTTCCCGACATGACGGTGCAGGAAAATCTCGAGATCGGCGCCTATGTGCCCAAGGCGAAGGCCGAACGCGCGCGGACCCTTGACCTGGTCTATGGCATCTTTCCACGGCTTGCCCATCGCAAGAGGCAGCTCGCGGGGACCATGAGTGGCGGCGAGCAGCAGATGCTCGCGGTTGGCCGCGGGCTGATGCTGAAGCCGCGCCTGTTGATGCTCGACGAGCCCTCGCTGGGGCTCGCGCCCGTGATGACCGACGTCACGTTCGAGAAAATCGGAGAAATCCACAAGATGGGTACGGCCATCCTGCTGGTGGAGCAGAATGTCAGCCGCGCATTGTCGCTGGTCCAGCGCGCCTATGTGCTCGAAAGCGGTAACGTGATCATGCATGGCAGCAGCACGGAGCTCGCCAACAACAAGCAGGTCCAGGCGGCGTATCTGGGGATCTAGATGCGCTCGCTCTCGCCGTGAATCGCGATCCTCGTTGAAGGATCGATCGTCACGATAGCGCTGTGCGGCTTGCAAGGAGCAAGCTCGCGCTCAGCGGCAATCGTGCCAGGGCGTGATCAAGCCGATACCTCGCGGCTCAACCGCTTCTTGGACTTCTGGCGCAAGAAGCAGACCTCGAGCTCTTCGCCATTCACGCGGTCGAGCTGGCATCGACGATAGGCAAGCCCGGTCGATGACAGGAGGAGGAAGAACTCGGTCAGTGCGAGCCCTTCGATTGAACTCTCGACGCGAAGCGTCGCTGAGTTTTCTGACACGTCCTTGACGAAGCAGGCGCGCCGCCAGGTGCCGTCGATCGCCATCATCTGTGCATCGAGCGGCCGCTCGAAGACCACCCGCTGGCTCTCGCGCTCTTTCTCTTTGGCCATTCCTAGCGCTTCATTTGCGCCTGCGAAGACCGGCCTGCGAGTCTCGTCGCGGCATGTGGCGTCGGGTGAAGCCTGCGCTCGTAGGTGTCAGCAAGATCGAGCAGGCGCTTTTGGGTGAACGGATCCGCCTTCATTGCAAGCTCGCGGATGTCTTGAGCACGTTCCTTGATGAAGTCGTCGTCCATTGGCTGTTTCCCCTTTGAAAACAGAGGATGCCAAGTCTTCCCGAGGGTGTATCCAACATAAGTTAGGTTCGGCACGAGGTCCGGCAAGAAGCTCGCCGATTTGTTCAGCTCTCCGCCCGCGCTCCCGCTTCGGCCAGCACCCGCTGCGCAATCGCCACCACCTCGCTCGCCCCGATATCCCGCATGCAGCGATGATCGTTCATCTTGCAGATCGTGCTCTGGCACGGCTGGCACGAGAGCACGCTCTTGTTCTGGACGACCGTCGCGGCAAGGCCGTTCAACGGCGCCCAGAGGTAGGGGCTGGTGGGGCCGAAGATGCCCATGGTGGGCGTGCCCAATGCGGCCGCGATATGCATCAGGCCTGAATCGTTCGAGATCGCGACGCCGGCGGCGGCCATCGCGAGGATGCCGTTGCGCAGATCGTTGCCGGTGAGGTCCCGTATGCCTGGGCTGCCAGCGGTCCCCGGGCCTCCGGCCGCGACGATTTCCTGGGCCAGGCCCTTTTCGGCGGGGCCGCCGATCACCCAGACTTCCAGTCCGCGTTCGGCCAGCAGGCGGGCGGCCTCGGGATAGTACGTCCAGCGTTTTGACACCCCGACCGAGCCGGGGGCCAGCGCCACGGCGGCGCCCGCGCTGAGGCCGTTGGCTTGACGCCAGCGGGTGATCTCCTCCGCGGGGACGCGCAATTGCGGGACCGGCCATTCCGGGGGCAGGGGTGCGCCGTCGGGCCGGGCGAGGGCGGCGTTCTTGTCGATGAAGCGGGGCAGTTTCTTCTCGCCCCAGCGCCAGCGGTTGAGCAGGCCGAACCGGAACTCGCCGACGAAGCCGACCCGTTCGGGGATGCCGGCCAGCGCGGGTGCGATCGCCGCCTTCCAGGTCCGGGGCAGCACCAGGGCGGTGCCGTAGTTTCGCTCGCGCAGCAGCTTCGCCAAGCCGAGCTGGCGGCCGACGGCGAGGCTCCCGCGAGGCAGGTCCCAGACGATGCCCTGCCGCACCCCGGGCATATAATCGACCAGCGAGGCGCACTGGGACGTGGTCAGGAGATCGACCGGCCGATTCGGCCAGCGCTCCTTCAGGACCCGGACGACGGTGTGATTCCGGACGAAATCACCGATCCACATATAGGGGACGATCAAGATCGGGCGCGTGTCGCTCCGATCTTCACTCCCGTCAAACTGCGAATCTTGGTTCATTCGTTAATGGGACCGCAAACGCTCTAATCTGGCGGTTCGGTTAGCCGCTCCGGGGCGAGAGGTAAAGCCGGCCCGGAAGCTGTCCCAAAATGCTTACACTTTGGCGGACGATGCGCTACGGCAGGTTATCGGGCCGCAAACATCGGGCAGGGTGGTTGGAATGTTGCTGGTGACCGGCGGGGCCGGTTTTATCGGATCGAATGTCGTGGCTGCGCTGAACGAGGCCGGCCGCACCGATGTCGTGGTCTGCGACTGGCTCGGCAGCGACGGAAAATGGCGCAATCTCGCCAAGCGCCAACTTGTGGATATCGTGCCGCCGGCCGAACTGCCTGACTGGCTGAAGGGCCGCAAGCTGGATGCCGTGATCCATCTCGGAGCAATCTCCGCGACCACCGCGACCGACGGCGATCTCGTGATCGAGACCAATTTTCGCTTCTCGATGCGCCTGCTCGACTGGTGCACGGCAAATGCGGTGCCGCTGATCTACGCATCCTCGGCTGCAACCTACGGCGACGGCGCGGAAGGCTTTGACGACGACGCCTCGCTGCCGGCGCTGAAAAAACTGCGGCCGATGAATCTCTACGGCTGGAGCAAGCAGCTGTTCGATCTCGCGGTCGCCGAGCGCGTCGCGCATGGCGACAAGCTGCCGCCGCAATGGGCTGGCCTGAAATTCTTCAACGTGTTCGGCCCGAACGAATACCACAAGGGCACGATGATGAGCGTGCTGGCGCGCCGCTTCGACGACGTCAAGGCGGGCCGCGTCGTGCAGCTGTTCAAGTCGCATCGCGACGGCATCGCCGATGGTGACCAGCGCCGCGATTTCATCTATGTCGACGACGTCGTGCGCGTGATCCTGTGGCTGCTGGCGACGCCTTCGGTGTCGGGGCTGTTCAATGTCGGCACCGGCAAGGCACGCAGCTTCAGGGATCTGATGCTTGCGGCCTATGCCGCGCTCGGCGCCAGGCCCAACATCGACTACATCGACATGCCCGAACAGATCCGCGGCAGCTATCAATACTTCACCGAGAGCAAGGTCGATCGTCTCCATCGCGCCGGCTATAACGGTGGCTTCACGACGCTCGAGGACGCGGTGAAGACCTATGTCGGGGATTATCTCGACCGGCCCGATCGCTTCCGTTAAGGCTCATTGATCATGCCGACGCCCATTCTCGATTTCGATGCCCTGGCGCAAGCCATCTCCGGCCGCACGGTGCTGTGCATCGGCGACATCATGCTGGACGAGTTCGTCTATGGCGAGGTGTCGCGCATTTCGCCTGAGGCGCCGACGCCTGTCATCGCCGCCCAGCGCAGCGAGATCCATATCGGCGGCGCCGGCAACGTCGCCCGCAATATTGCATCGCTCGGCGCGCATTGTGTCTTCGTCGGCCTCGTCGGCGAAGACGATGCGGGCGCGCGGCTCAAGGCTGCGCTGGCGGATCATGCCGGCATCGAGAGCGCGCTGGTGTGCGACCCGTCACGGCCGACCACGCGAAAAGTCCGCTTCGTCTCCGAGCATTTTTCAACGCACATGCTGCGCGCGGATTGGGAGCAGGCGCAAGCCGCCTCCGACGAGATCGAGACGAAGCTGATCGAGGCGATCCTGCCGCAGATCGCCCGAGCCGACATCGTGCTGCTGTCCGACTACGCCAAGGGCGTGCTGACCGCGCGCGTGATCCGCCACACCATCGACGCCGCCCGCAAGCTCGGCAAGCGCGTGCTCGTCGATCCCAAAAGTATGAACTGGGCGATCTATCGCGGCGCCACGCTGCTCACGCCCAACCGCAAGGAGTTCTCGGAAGCCACCCGCAGCCGTGCCGACACCCCACAAAGCATCGTCGATGCGAGCGAGGATGTGATGCGGCTCGCCGATTGCGAGGCGATCCTGGTGACGCAGGGCGAGCACGGCATGACGCTGGTACCGCGCAGCGGCGAGGCCATTCACGTTCCGGCTTTCCCGGTGAAGGTGCGTGACGTCTCCGGCGCCGGCGACACCGTGGCTGCCGCGCTCGCAGTCTCGCTCGCGGCGGGCGCGGACTGGGACACGGCGCTGCGTATGGCGAGTGCGGCCGCCGCGGTCGCTGTCGGCAAGCAGGGCACGGCCAGCGTGAGCGCTGCGGAGCTACGACGAAAGATCCTGCCGCACGCCACCCTCGCGGCCGAGGAGAAGGTCGTGAGTGCGCCCAATGCGCTCGAGGCCCAGCTCGCCGAATGGAAGCGGGAAGGGCTGCGCGTCGGCTTCACCAATGGCTGCTTCGACATCCTGCATCCCGGCCACGTCAAGGTGCTGACCGCGGCGCGCGCCGCCTGCGATCGCCTGATCGTTGGTCTCAACAGCGACGCCTCGGTGCGGCGGCTGAAGGGCGCGGATCGCCCGGTTCAGGACGAACAGGCCCGTGCCGAAGTGCTGGCCGCGCTCGAAGCCGTCGATCTCGTCGTCATCTTCGAGGAGGATACGCCGATCAATCTGATCACGCGGATCACGCCGAGCGTGCTGGTGAAGGGCGGCGACTACACCCGCGAGCAGGTGGTCGGCTATGAGGTGGTCGAGGCCGCGGGCGGAGGGGTCGTGCTGGTCGACATCCTCCAGGGCTTCAGCACGACAGCGCTGGTCCATCGTGCGCGCGGAGGCGGCAAGTGACGGACCAGATGACGGAGCAAGCGACGGCGCTTGCCCGGGAGACGACCGGCCAGATGCTGTGGCGGCGTTTCCGCAGCCCGGCGGCCTGGAGCGAGACCGTCGATCTGTTCGCGATCCTGACCGCGGCCTCGTTGCCATGGTCGACGTCGCTCACGGCGATCTTCAATACCGCGTTCCTGGTCTGCATGGTGCCGTTTCTCGACGTCAGGGCGTTCCTGCAATCGCTGAAGCGGCCAATCTGCGCGGCGCCGATCGCGCTGTTCGTGCTCGCGTTGGTGGGAACGCTGTGGTCGGACGCGGCATGGGGCGCGCGCCTTTATTCGATCAGTCCGACCGTCAAGCTGCTCGTGCTGCCGGTGCTGCTCTATCATTTCGAGCGCTCGTCCCGCGGGAGCTGGATCTTCATCGCGTTCCTGGTGTCCTGCGCGCTGCTCTCGGTGATGTCGTGGCTTGTCGCTTTTCATCCCGGCCTGGCGCTGAGGCCCTATGATCCCCTCGAGCGCGGCATCTTCGTCAAGAACTACATCGACCAGAGCCAGGAATTCACGCTGTGCGCGGTCGCGCTCGCCTATCCCGTGATGATGTTGTTGCGCGAGAAGCGCTACCGGCCGGCTGTTCTGTTGATGGCGCTCGCGCTGAGCTTTCTGGTCAATATGGCCTTCGTGGTGGTCTCGCGCACTGCGCTGGTCACCATACCGATCATGATCGGTGTGTTCGCGCTGCTTCATTTGAGGTGGCGCAGCATCGCGATGATCTCCGCCGCACTGATTGCCTGCGCCGCCATCGCCTGGCAGGCCTCACCGCAATTGCGCAACACGGCCGATACGTTTTCGCGGGACTATCGTCTGTACAAGCAAGAGAACATGCCGACATCCATGGGCGAGCGCCTCGAATATTGGCGGCATGCCGTTCAGTTTTTCGTGCAGGCTCCGCTCGTGGGGCACGGCACCGGCTCCACGCAGGGATTGTACGAGAGAGCATCGAAGGAGCCCTCATGGATTCCGCGCTTCAGGGTGTTTCCGAACCCGCATAACCAGACGCTGCATGTCGCCCTCCAGTGGGGTGTGATCGGCGTCGGGGTTCTCTACGCGATCTGGATCTTTCATTTTCAGCTGTTTCGCGGCGACGGCTTTGCCAGGTGGATTGGCCTGCTCGTCGTGGTGCAAAACGTCTTCACCTCGCTGTTCAACTCCCATTTGTTCGACTTCCACGAGGGCTGGATGTACGTCATCGGCGTCGGCGTTGCCGGCGGCATGGTGATCCGGGCACGACAGGCCGAGGCGAAGGTAGGGGAAGAAGCGGGTTCCTGAGCGGCTGCGCGGCTGGCAAGTCTTAAGCTAGCAAGTCCTGTCGAGATGGGTTATCAGCGCGGTCAGGTTGCACCCATTGGGATATTCATCGGTCGGCGGATGACGCGTCTTTCGCATCTCACTTTGCGCAATTTCATGATCGCGCTCCACGACCTGCTGGCGACGGCGGCGGCGTTGTTCGCGGCTTTCTATCTGCGTTTTGAGGGCGGCGACGGCTTCTACGACCGTTTGCCGCTGTTGTACCAGATCCTGCCCTATTTCCTCGCCTTCAGCGTGGTCGTGTTCTTCGTCTTCAACCTGACCACGACGAAATGGCGCTTCATCTCGCTGCCCGACGCGATGAACATTATTCGCGTCGCGAGCGTGCTGACGGTCGCGCTGCTGGCGCTCGACTACATCTTCGTCGCCCCCAACGTCCGCGGCGCCTTCTTCCTCGGCAAGGTGACGATCGTCCTTTACTGGTTTCTCGAGATCTTCGCTCTCAGCGCCTTGCGCATGGCCTATCGCTACTTCCGCTACACGCGGGTGCGGCGTCACGCCCGCACCGAGGACGCCGCGCCGACGCTGCTGATCGGCCGCGCCGCGGACGCCGAGGTGCTTTTGCGCGGCATCGAGAGCGGGGCGATCAAGCGGATCTGGCCGGTCGGCGTGCTGTCGCCGTCTGGCGCGGATCTCGGCCAGTTCATTCGCAATGTTCCGGTGCTGGGCGGGATCGACGACATCGAGGACGTCGTCGCCGACTTCGCCAAGCGCAACAAGGCTATCACGCGCGTGGTGATGGCGCCGTCGGCGTTCGAGCCGGAGGCCCATCCGGAATCGATCCTGATGCGGGCGCGCAAGCTCGGTGTGATCGTCAACCGCATGCCCTCGCTGGAGAGCGGCGACACGCCGCGGCTGACGGCTGTCGCGGTCGAGGATCTCCTGCTGCGGCCGAGCGAACAAATCGACTATGCGCGCCTCGAAGCTCTGATCAGGGGCAAGGCGGTGATCGTCACCGGCGGCGGCGGCTCGATCGGGTCGGAGATCTGCGAGCGCGTCGTTGCGTTCGGCGCCTCGCGCCTCCTGATCCTGGAGAATTCCGAGCCGGCGCTCTACGCGGTCACAGAAGCGCTCGCCGCGCACGGCACCAGCGCCGCCATCGAGGGGCGGATCGCCGATATCCGAGACCGCGAGCGCGTCATGCGGCTGATGGCCGAGTTCAAGCCCGACATCGTGTTCCACGCGGCGGCCCTCAAGCACGTGCCGATCCTCGAGCGTGACTGGAGCGAAGGCGTCAAGACCAACATTTTCGGCTCGATCAACGTGGCCGATGCGGCGCTTGCGGCCGGCGCCGAAGCCATGGTGATGATCTCGACCGACAAGGCGATCGAGCCGGTGTCGATGCTTGGCCTCACCAAGCGCTTCGCCGAAATGTACTGCCAGGCGCTCGACCATGATCTCGCGGGAGGGGCCGCTGGTGCCAAGCCCCCGATGCGGCTGATCTCGGTGCGGTTCGGCAATGTGCTGGCTTCGAACGGCTCCGTGGTGCCGAAGTTCAAGGCCCAGATCGAGGCCGGCGGTCCTGTCACGGTGACGCATCCCGACATGGTCCGCTACTTCATGACCATCCGCGAGGCCTGCGATCTCGTCATCACGGCGGCGACGCACGCGCTCGGCACGGCACGACACGACGTCTCGGTCTACGTGCTCAACATGGGCCAGCCGGTGAAGATCGTCGATCTCGCCGAGCGCATGATCCGTCTCTCCGGCCTGCAGCCCGGCTACGACATCGAGATCGTGTTCACCGGCATGCGGCCGGGCGAGCGCCTGCACGAGATTCTGTTCGCCTCGGAAGAGCCGACCCGCGAGATCGGGGTCGCCGGCATCATGGCCGCACAGCCGAACGAGCCGCCGATGCAGACGCTGCGCAAATGGATCGCGGCGCTCGACCAGGCCATCGCACGCGACGACCGGGCCACCATCAGCACCATCCTGAAGGACGCGGTTCCCGAGTTCGGGTCGACCGCGGCCTGATCATGCAGCCGCAAGACAAGCTCGAAGACAAGATCCAAGACAAGATCGCCGGCAAGATCGTCGTCGCGAGCCAGCATTATCCGCCGGATCCGAGCACGACCGCGGCGATCATGGCCGCGATCGCCTGCCGTCTCGCTGGGGAGCACGAGGTCGTCGTGCTGTCCGGCTCGCCTGGGGCGCTGCCGGAAGCCCAGACCGGTCCGGGCAAGCCGCAGGTCGTTGCCGTCAGGAATCGCATGGCAGGAAAGGCCGCGCTGGTCCGGCGCGGCCTGTCCGAGCTGCTGTTCGCGCTGCGCATCTTCATCGCGCTGCTGCGCCAATTGCGGCGAGGCGACGTCGTGCTCACCGTCACCGCGCCGTTCATGCTGCCCTACGCCGTGGCGGCTGCTGCCTGGCTCAAGGGCGCGCGCTCGGCGCTGATCCTGCACGACCTGTTTCCCGACGTGCTCGTGATGGCGGGGCTGCTGAAGCCGCGCTCGATCGTGGCCAGCGTGATGCGCGCGGCCAACAGTCTGATGTTCCGTGCGCTCAACGCGGTCATCACCATCGGCCGCGACGCGGAAGCGCCGCTGCTCAGCTATTCCGGCATGACGCGGAACAAGATCCGTTTCATTCCGAACTGGGCGACGCTTGTGCCTGCGGCACGGCCGATGACGTCGGATAATCCGTTCCGCAAGACGCTCGCGGCTCGCTTCATCGTCGGGCTATCGGGGAATCTCGGCTTCACCCATGATCCGGAGATCGTGTTCGAGGCGGCGCGCCTGCTCAAGGACGAGCCGGACATTCGCTTCCTGCTCTCCGGCTGGGGCATCGGCTTCGAGCGGCTGAAGCAATTGCAGGCCGAAGCCAATCTGCCTAATGTCCACTTCGTGGCGCGGGTCGAGGATGCCGAGCTCGAGGCGTTCCTGGCTGCGGCCAACCTCTGGATCATCCCGTACCGAAAGGATGTGGCCGGGGTGTCGGTCCCGAGCCGCTTCTATAATCTGCTGGCGGTCGGTCGCCCGGTCGTGCTGGTCTCGGAGCCCGAGGCCGAGGCCGCCTTGACCGTGGTGGAGAACGGGCTCGGCTGGGTCGTGACGCCGGGCCGCGCCGACCAGCTCGCAGAAGCGATCCGCGCAGCATCGCGTTCCGATGACGGCGCGATGGCGGCGCGGGCCGTGAAGGCGGCAGTCAGATTCGATCGCGGCGTTGCGATGAACGCTTATGCTGCCGTGATCGACGAGTTGTTGCGTAACCCTGTTCTTTCGGAGCCACGATGAGCGCGCAGAAGCCGATCGTGCTGGTGACGGGGGCGAGCGGTTTCGTCGGCCGTCACGTTGTGCCCGCGCTCAGGCGCGAAGGATGGTCGGTCCGCCGTGCAGTCCGCAGCCCCGAGGGCATGGACGACGAGGTCGTGATCGAATCGATCGGTCCCGATACCGATTGGACAGCCGCGCTCGATGGCGTCGACGCCGTCGTCCACCTCGCCGCGCGCGTGCATCACAAGCACGAGGAGCATGCGGTCCAGCTCTACCGCAACGTCAACATCACCGGCACGCTGCAGCTGGCGCGGTCCGCGGCCGCGGCGCGTGTGCGCCAGTTCATCTTCGTCAGCACCGTTCTCGTCCATGGCCGGAGCAACGAAGGCCGGGCTCCATTCAGCGAGGACGATATCCTGACGCCGCGCGGCCTCTACGGCATGTCCAAGGCCGCGGCTGAAGCAGGCTTGAGGACGCTGACGCGCGAAAGCGACATGAAGATCTCGGTGATCAGGCCGCCGCTGGTCTATGGCGCGGGCGCCAAGGGCAATTTCGCGCTGCTGACGCGCGCGGTGAATCTGGGGCTGCCGCTGCCCTTTGGCGCGATCCACAATCAGCGCGCCTTCCTGGCCGTGCAGAACCTCTCGTCGTTCATCCTGCGCAGGCTTGCCCACCCCGATCCCGTGAGCAATTTCGAGATCTTCCTGGTGGCCGACAAGGAGCAGGTCTCGACGTCGGAATTCATCGCGCGTCTGGCCAAGGCATCAGGCAAGACCCCGCTGCTGTTCGGGATGCCGCCGAAACTGCTGAGCTCGCTGTTCGTCGTGCTCGGCCGGCAGGACGCGCATGACAGCCTGATGGGCTCGCTCGAGCTCAATGTCTCCAAGGCGGCTGCGACCGGGTGGCAACCCGAGGTGTCGCTCGACGAGGGCTTGCGGCTGGCGCTGTCGGCTCAGGACGCCTGAGGGCGGGAGAACCGCCACAGCACGACGGCGACGGCGATTGCGCCCGCCATGAGCGCGAGCAGCGTGACAGTCACCGCGCCGGCGCGAATGGTCAGGATGGCAAGCGCCGCCAGCACGAGGTTGAGCGCGAACACCTCGCCGATGACACGGGACACGGTGAAGCCGTGGTCGGTGGCGCGCTGGTAGAAGTGCGAGCGATGCGCCGACCAGAATTGTTCGCGGCGCGCGACGCGGCGAAACAGCGTGATGGTGGAATCGGCGAGGTAATAGGCCGGCAGCAGCAGCGCGGCTGCGGGTTGTCCTTGCCAGGCGAGCTCGAGCAGGCACCAGCCGAGCAGGAGCCCGATCGGCAGGCTGCCGACATCACCGAGGAACACCTTGGCAACGGGCTTGTTGAACGGCGCAAAGCCGAGCATCGCGCCGCAGAGGGCCGTTGCGAGCAGCGCGGCGGACGGAGGGAGGTCGCCCCACCATCCGAGCAATCCGAGCGCGGCCGTGACAGGCACCACCTCCGCCACCGTCATCAGGTCGAGCCCGTCCATGAAATTGACGAGGTTCACGAACCAGATTCCAGCGATGAGGATGAGGATGCGTTCAATGACGAGCGGGATTGCTGGAATAATCCGCAACGCCTCCGGTGCCGTAAATACGACGGCGGCCACAGCTCCCGCCTGCAACAGGAGCCGCACCACGACAGGCAGAGGCCTGATGTCGTCGACGAGCCCAACCAGAGCAATCAGCACGGCGGCGCCGATCAGGGGCAGAGGAATCGAGACGAGAGCACCGGCGACAAGCAGGGTGGCGGCGACAACAGCGATGCCCCCACCTTGCGGGGTCGGAACCCTGTGTGACGAGCGCGCGTTCGGACGCGCCAGCGCGTAACGCTGCAGCAGCGGCATGCTCAGCCAGGTGGTGCAGGCGGAGATCGGCGCGGCCAGCACGGCTGGTGCAAGTGCGAGCAGCACCATTCCGGACGCAACGCCCGGATCTGCGACGAACGTCGTCACTCCGGGACCCCGAGCTGCGCCGAGCCCTGCGCGGCTTTCTCCGCGCTCAGGATCCAGACCAGGCCGCCGAATGCGCCGACGATGAAGTAGACCGCGCCGAACAGCAGCGAGATGTTGACACCTTCGTTGGCGGCAAGCCCCGCAAAGCCGAAGGCCAGACCCATGCTTGCCTCGCGCACGCCCCATCCTGCGATCGAGATCGGCATCAACGTGATCAGCATCACCGGCGGCACCAGCAGGAAGACCTGGGTGAAGCTGACGGGGGCGGCGATCGACTTCACCACGCACCAGGCAATGACGACCGCGAGCACGTGGACGAGCAGCGACAGGATTGCGATGATCGGCCAGCGCGTGCGGTTGAAGATCACGCGGTTGGCGATGACCGCGCAGGCATGGATGTGATGGGTGGCCCACCAGGTCTTCAGCCAGGGCCATTTCAGCGCGCCGAAGATCAGAAAGCCGATGCCGCCCGCGAGCGCCGCGAAGTCGACCAGCAGTAGCGCCGAACGTCCATGCGGATCGGTGATGAGCTGATAGCTCCAGGGCAGGCTCGCGACGATGAGGATCGCGAGCGCGACGAGGCCGATCGCGCGATCGACGAAGATCGAATAGGTCGCCGCGCGCCAACCGGCGCCGGCACGCGCCACCAGCCACAGCCGCACCGCATCGCCGCCGATCGCGGACGGCAGGGTCTGGTTGAAGAAGGAGCCGATCACGTTGTAGCGCATGGCGCGGCCGAGCTCGAGCGGCGCGCCGCATGCGGCGCTGACCTCGCGCCAGCGGAGCACGCCGACGAAAATCTGCAGGAACGTCACCGCGATTCCCATGCCGATCCAGAACAGGCTGGTGGCGGTGAAGCGCGAGACCAGCTCGGTCAGGTCGACCTTGCGCAACGCCAGATACAGCAGCGCCGCAGAGATCAGGATTTTGGCCGTCGACAGCAGGATTCGGCGCATCTCGCCCGCATGAACAGGGTTGGCGTAGGTTGAGTTCACCCGACGCCAAGCGCCGAATTCGGCCGCTTTGGTATGGTTTTGGCGCCGATCTTGCAATAGCGCTCATGCAAGGAGCGGTCATGAAAAGGGCGCTGATGAAAGAGGTTATGAAGCTCTGAGGGCTGTTGCGTCCCCTCGATACCGGCTAAAGAGGCCGGCGGGCAGGCCTCTGGGATCGCTTGGGAACAGCATGACGGATCAGGCGATTTTGGTCACGGGTGCAGCCGGTTTCATCGGCTTTCACGTCGCCCGGCAGTTGCTGGCCGAGGGGCGGACCGTGATCGGGCTCGACAACCTCAACAGCTATTATGATCCGGCGCTGAAACAGGCGCGCCTGGCGCTCCTCGAGAAGGAGGCCCGCTTCTCCTTCGTGCGGGCTGATCTGGGCGATCGCGAGACGATGGCGGCGCTGTTCGCACAGCATCGCTTTCCGGAGGTCGTGCATCTCGCAGCCCAGGCCGGCGTGCGCTATTCGATCGAGCAGCCGCAGAGTTACGTCGAGTCCAATCTGCAAGGATTCCTCAACGTGCTCGAGGGCTGCCGGAACAACGGCTGTCGTCATCTTGTCTATGCCTCGTCATCGTCCGTTTACGGCGCCAACACGAAACTGCCATTTTCCGTTCAGGACCGGACTGATCACCCCGTCAGTTTCTACGCTGCGACCAAGAAAGCGAACGAGGTGATGGCGCAGTCCTACAGCCATCTCTACCGGCTGCCGGTCACGGGCTTGCGCTTTTTTACCATCTACGGTCCGTGGGGACGGCCCGATATGGCCATGTTTTTGTTTGTAAACGCGATCATGGCCGGCAAGCCGATCCGGCTCTTTAACCATGGCAAGATGCGCCGCGACTTCACCTATGTCGAGGATGTGACCCGTGTCGTATCCAGGCTGATCAATCTTGTGCCTGCGAACAACCCGTCTGCCGCAAATGCGCCGTCTCGGGTCTACAATGTCGGAAACCACCGCCCTGAAGATCTGATGCATGTCGTCGGGCTTCTGGAGCGGGAGCTGGGTCGGACGGCGGTCAAAGAATTGCTGCCGATGCAGCCGGGAGACGTGGTGGAAACGTTCGCGGATGTCGAGGACCTGATGCGCGATACCGGCTTTGCACCGTCAACGCCGATCGAGCGCGGGGTCCACAATTTTGTCACCTGGTATCGCGACCACTACAAGGTTTGAAACGACGATGGACAAACGCATTATCCCCCTGATCATGTGCGGCGGCGCCGGCACGCGGCTGTGGCCGCTTTCGCGCGAGGTGCGCCCGAAGCAGTTCCTGCCGCTGTTCGGTGCGCGCTCGACCTTCCAGGACACGCTGCTGCGCGTCTCCGACGCTGCGCTGTTCGACCGCCCTGTTGTCATCACCCATGCGTCCTATCGCTTCATGGTGCTGGAGCAGCTCGTCGAGATCGGCATCGAAGCAGACGTGATCCTCGAGCCGATGCGGCGCGATTCCGGTCCTGCGATCGCCGCCGGCGCGGCATTTGCGCAGAACCGCACCAGTGAAGCGATCGTGCTCGCACTCGCTGCCGACCACGTCGTGCAGGACACTGCCGCCTTCGTCGCGGCCTGCCGCGAGGGCCTCGCGGCCGCGAGCACGGGCCGCATCGTCACCTTCGGCGTCAAGCCGGAGCGGCCGGCGACCGAATACGGCTATATCTGCCCGGGTGAGGTGATCTCCGGCGAAGTGCACGCCGTTGCGCGCTTTGTCGAGAAGCCGGATGCTGTGAAGGCCGCTGATTACGTCAATTCGGGCTATCTCTGGAACAGCGGCAACTTCATGTTCCCGGCAGCCCTGCTGCTCGACGAATATCGCAAGGTCGACGCGGCGAGCGTGGAGACGATCTCCAATGCCGTTGCCAATGCGGGGCGCGATCTCGGCTTCATCACGCTCGAGCCGCAGGCTTTTGGCGCAGCGAAGGCGATCTCGATCGACTACGCCGTGATGGAGAAGACTTCCCGCGCAGCTGTGGTGCCGGTGTCGTGCGGCTGGTCTGACGTCGGCTCCTGGCGTGCGGTCTGGGAATTGTCCGACAAGGATGCGCAAGGCAATTCTGCGCACGGCACTGCCGTGTTCGAGGATTCGCGCAATTGCAACGTCACCTCAGATCATGCGCTGGTCGCGCTCGAAGGCGTCGATGATCTCGTCGTCGTGGCGACTGCGGATGCGGTGCTGGTCTCGCGTCAGCAGGATGCCAACGGGCTCAAGCGCCTCGTGACCAAGCTGAAGGCAGTCGCGCCGAAGGTCACTGAAGAACATCTTAGGGTGCATCGGCCCTGGGGTAGCTATCAGTCGGTCGACAACGGCGAGCGCCATCAGGTCAAGCGCATCGTGGTGAAGCCGGGTGGGCGTCTGTCGCTGCAGAAGCATCACCATCGCGCCGAGCATTGGATCGTGGTCCGTGGCGCCGCGCGCGTCACCGTCAACGAGATCGTCAAGACGGTGCATGAGAACGAGTCCATCTACATCCCGATGGGCGCGGTGCACCGGATGGAGAATCCTGGCAAGATCATGCTGGAACTGATCGAGGTCCAGACCGGCTCCTATCTCGGGGAAGACGACATCATCCGGATTGAAGACGACTATCAAAGGTCGTAACCAGCAAACTCCGAATCACGCGATCCGGGCCTGAAAAGCCCGCTTTCTGCGGCCTAAGGCCCGGAGAACGTGTAACTTTTTGAATCAAATCGTGTCCGGCCGGTTTGGCGGGCATTGGCCACATCTGTGGCGCCCGTGCTAGAAGCGGCCCGGGGAATTTGCGTTGAATCGGGGTTTACTCAGATGAGTTCCAAGGGATCACAACCGGCCAAGGAACCGGCAAAGGCCGGCCTGCGCATCGGCGTCATCGGTGCTGGCGTGATGGGCAGCAACCATGCGCGCGTGCTGAGCGGTCTGCCCGGCGTCAGCCTGGTCGGCGTGGTCGATCCTTCGCCGGCACATCGCGCGCGTGCGATGGAACTCGCCAATTGCGCGAGCTTCGAGACGCTCGACCAGCTCCTCGCCGAGGGCGTCGACGCCGTTACCATCGCAGCGCCGACCCATCTGCATCACGAAGTCTCGCTCGCCTGCATCGCCAAGAACATCCACGTGCTGGTCGAGAAGCCGATTGCCTCCACGGTGGAAGAGGGCCGCGAGATCGTCGCTGCCGCGCGAGATGCCGGCGTGACGCTGATGGTCGGCCATGTCGAGCGCTTCAATCCGGCCGTCGCCGCCGTCAAGCAGGCGATCGCGGGCGAGGACATTCTCTCCATAGCGATCACGCGCGTCGGCCCGTTCCCGCCGCGCATGTCCAATGTCGGCGTCGTCATCGACCTTGCCGTGCACGACATCGACCTGATCCGCTGGTTCACCGAATCCGACATCGTCGAGGTGCAGCCGCAGCTGTCGAGTGCGGTCGCCGAGCGCGAGGACATCGCGCTGCTGCAGTTCCGCACCGCCAACGGCGTGCTCGCGCACATCAACACCAACTGGCTGACGCCGTTCAAGGCGCGCAGCGTCACGGTCGCGACCCGCGGCAAATACGTGATGGGCGATTTGCTGACGCGCCAGGTCACCGAATGTTTCGGCTTCAAGCCGGATGGTAGCTATTCGATGCGGCATCTGCCTGTCGGCCATGACGAGCCGCTGCGTGCCGAGCTGATCGCCTTCCTCAAGGCCGTGCGCAACGGTGAGACACCGGCGGTCACCGGCGACGAAGGCGTCGCTAGCCTCGAGATCGCGACACAGTGTCTCGAGACGCCGTCGCGGCCCGCCGCCACGTCGCCGGCCCTCAAGGGCCCGCGCCGCGTCGCCGGTTGAAATCTTTTCCATGTCGACCGCTCAAAACCCGCAAGAAAATCTACAAGGCGTCATGAACCAGCATCTGCGTCCCGAACCCATTCCCTTCATCGACGTCGCCTCGCAGCGCGCCCGGCTCGGCGCCTCGCTCGATGCGGCCGTCAAGCGCGTGATGGACCATTGCCAGTTCGTCAACGGTCCTGAAGTCACCGAGCTCGAAAAGCAGCTCGCAGCCTATTGCGGCGCCAAGCACGTGATCGCCTGTGCCAGTGGCACCGATGCGCTTCTGATGGTGTTGATGGCGAAGAATGTCGGCCCCGGCGATGCCGTGCTGTGTCCGTCCTTCACATTCATCGCAACTGCCTCGCCGGCGGCGCGCATGGGCGCGACGCCCGTCTATGTCGACGTCGATGAAGCGACCTTCAACATGAGCCCGGAGTCGATCAAGCGCGGCATCGCGACCGCGCGGAAGGCCGGCTTGAAGCCTGTCGCGATCATTCCGGTCGATCTGTTCGGGCAGCCGGCCGACCACGATGCCATCGCCGAGATCGCCAAGGACGAAGGCCTGTTCGTGATCGACGACGCCGCGCAAGGCTTTGGCGCAAGCTACAAGGGCCGCAAGCTCGGCACCTTCGGGCTCGCCACCACGACCAGCTTCTTCCCGGCAAAGCCGCTTGGCTGCTTCGGTGACGGTGGTGCCATCTTCACCGATGACGACGGGCTCGCCGCCACGCTGCGCAGCATCCGCGTGCACGGGCAGGGCGTCGACAAATACGACAACGTTCGTCTCGGCCTCACCGGCCGCCTCGACACCATGCAGGCCGCGATCCTGATCGAGAAGCTGAAGATCTTCGACGACGAGATCGCCGCCCGCAACAAGGTCGCGGAGCGCTATGCGCGGGGCCTCTCCAACGTGGTCACCGTGCCGCGTCTCACCCCTGGCAACACCTCGGTCTGGGCGCAGTACACGATCCGTCTTCCCGAGGGGACCGACCGCGACGGTTTTGCTGCTGCGCTGAAGGCCCAGGGTGTGCCGACCGCGGTCTATTACGGCAAGTCGATGCATCAGCAGTCGGCCTACAAGCAGTATCCGGTCGCCGACGGCGGCCTGCCGGTTTGCGAGAGCCTGTCGCAGGACGTCATCAGCCTGCCGATGCACGCCTATCTGACGGAAGCCGATCAGGAGCGAATCATCGCCGCCGTCCGCGGCGCGATCGCGGGCTGATTTTGCTTTACCTCGCCCGCTTGCGGGAGAGGTCGGCGCGTAGCGCCGGGTGAGGGTTCTCTCCTCTGGGGGAGTCTTCGTTGTCGAGATACCCTCTCCCCAACCGTCCCCCGCAAGCGGGGGAGGGAGCAAACCTTCTTCGTCGCTAGCACCTAGACCTAATCGTGCCATGCTCTAAAACAGACGCATGCTCGGACGCATCTTCACGGTCGGTGGTTACACGCTGCTCTCGCGGCTGACGGGATTTGCCCGCGACATCATGCTCGCGGCGATCCTTGGCGCGGGCCCGGTGGCCGACGCCTTCTTCGTGGCGCTGCGGTTGCCCAATCATTTCCGCGCGATCTTTGCCGAGGGCGCTTTCAACGCGGCCTGGGTGCCGGCCTACGCCCATGTCCATGGCGAGAAGGGAGAGGGGGCAGCACACCTGTTTGCCGACCGCATCTTCACGCTGCTGCTCGCCTCGCAGGTGGCGCTGCTGATCGTCGCCTGGCTGTTCATGCCGCAGGCCATGAGCCTACTCGCGCCGGGCTTTTCAGAGGATGCCGAGCAGCGCAAGCTCGCGATCGAGCTGACCCGGATCACCTTTCCCTATCTGCTGCTGATCACGCTGGTGACGCTCTATGGCGGGATGCTCAACGTGATGCAGCGCTTTGCCAGCGCCGCGGCCGCGTCGATCTTCCTCAACGTCGCGATGATGATGACGCTGGCGGTTGCCGTCTGGTTTCCGACCGCGGGCCACGCCGCGGCTTGGGGCGTGCTGATCTCGGGCTTCCTGCAATATTTCCTGCTCGCCGGCGATCTCGCCTTGCACGGCGGTCTGCCGCGTTTTGCGCCGCTGAGGCTCGACGAAGACGTTCGCAGCTTCTTCAAGGCGCTCGGGCCGGCGACACTGGGCTCGATGGGCACGCAGGTCGCGCTGTTCGCCGACACCATCATCGCGACCTTCCTGCCGGCGGGCGCGCTGTCGGCGCTGTATTATGCCGACCGCCTCAACCAATTGCCGATCGGCGTCATCGGGATCGCCATCGGCACGGTGCTGCTGCCGGAGATGTCGAAACGGATCACGGCCAATGATCATGACGGTGCGATGAAAGCGCAGCGCCGTGCCTTCGATTTCACGCTGGTGTTCTCGATACCGTTCGTCGCGGCCTTCCTCACGGTGCCCGACGAGATCATGCGCGCGCTGTTCGCCCGCGGCGCGTTCTCCAAGGCCGATGCGGCCGCTGCCGGTGCGACGCTTGCAGCCTACGCCATCGGCCTCATTCCTTTCGTGCTGATCCGCAGCGCGGTCGCGACCTTCTACGCTCGGAAGGACACGGCAACGCCGGTCCGCGCCTCGTTGTCAGGCATCGCCGTCAACGTCGCCCTGAAGGTCGCCTTGATGGGATCGCTCGCCCAGATCGGCCTTGCGCTTGCAACCGCTGTCGGTGTCTGGACAAATCTCTTGCTGGTGCTGTTCTTCGCGGTGCGACGCGGCTTCCTCGTCCTCGACCGCGCGTGGCTCATGTCGCTGGCGAAATTCCTGCTAACCGGCATCATTCTCGCAGCCGCCTTCTGGTTGATCGCGCGGTTTGGCGGCTCCGCGCTGGGTGCGATGCACTTCCGCGACGAGGTGATGCTGGTGTTGCTGGCCGTCGGCGGCACGATCGTCTATGCGCTCGCGATCCTCCTGCTGTTCGGCCGGAGTTGGCTGGTGTCGCTGGTACGCAACTAAGTACCTATCAAATGTGCTCGTTGGTAAGTGTCTCGACGTCAATGCACCGACGCTTCATGAGAACGGCGGGATCGTGCAGCTTTGGGAGTGCAACCGCACAATCCAGCAAAGCTGGAGCCAACCAGGATTGTTGTAAGGTCTTGTCCGCAGCTGGGCGACCAGACCAAGCCTGCCCAGGGTCACAAGCTGGAGCGGGATTGGCTCACCACCGGAGAGCAGACATCGACGCTTCATTAGCCAATGTCGGGTCAAGAACGGACGGAGCCGGTTTACTCGATCACTTCGTCCGCGCGGGCTAGAAGCGTGTTCGGCAACTGGAGTCCGAGTTGCTTTGCCGTCGTCTTATTGACGACGAGCTCGAAGTCCGTTGGAGCCTGCACTGGCATGTTCGCGGGCGTAGCACCCCGCAAAATCCGATCAACGTACCCGGCTGCTCCGGCGTACATCTTCTTCAAATGAGGTCCGTACGACAATAACCCACCTGATTCGCAAAAGAAGCGAAGAGAATAGACCGTTGGAAGCTTGCACTCTGCGACCAAGGCAATCATTCGGTCCTTCTGGACCGCCGTGATGGCATCGGGCAGGAATATAAGCCCGCTGTGCGGCTTTTCCTTCAATGAAAGAATGAGGCGATCAATACTACTGCTATCCCCAACGGGAGACTCAATCGAAACGATGCCCGCCGCCTTTGACACCTGCTCAATGGATTGTCGAAAGGCCGACGCGTTGTTTCCCGGCTCCGGATTGTAGACCAGACCGACCCGAACAACGTCCGGCGCGACCTCCTTGAGCAGCGAAACCCATTTGCCACCCAGGGACGGCTCGAAGGGGGTGAATCCCGTGACGTTCCTACCAGGGTGGGCGAAGCTATCGACGTAATGCATTCCAACAGGATCGCTCACCATGGCGAAGACCGTCGGAATCCGCGAGTCTTCGGCGACGAGCGCCGCCATGGATGTATTGGTTGTAGCGAAAATGACCTCCGGTTTCGCAGCCAGCAATTCGCGGGCACCCTGTCGCGACCGTTCGGTGTCGCCGCCAGTCATATGGAAGTCGATGCGAAGATTTTGGTTCAGCTTCCAGCCAAGTTCCGTCAGGGTTTGCTCGAGAACGTCTTTGGCGGTCGAGGTCGTAATGAGAGCACCAACCCGGCGAATTCTGTCCTGTGCTATTGCGCAACGGACGCTGGCGGTTGCCAGGGATGCGGCCCCGCCACTGACCAGACGAATGAGTTCGCGCCGTCGCATGATGGCTCCCAGTTGCTGCAGTGTAATCGTGCAAGGGAGAACTTCGGAAGCGAGCGCTCGCCGATTCAGGCGATTTTTTTAAGATCAATCAGGTCTGTACCGGGTCACAACCAGACGTCGGGTCGATCGTTGCTTCTAGCGCTAGTAGCCGACACTGCAACGGCGTCAGCCTTGTTCGACTATGGCCCAGAAGGCGGTGTCTCGGGTCTATTCGATCACTTCGTCAGCCAGCATCAGCAGGTTTGAGGGGGCGTCGATCCCTAGCTGCCTTGCTGTTTTGAGGTTGATCACCAGCCAGAATTTGCTGGCCTGCTCGATCGGCAAATCGCCGGGCTTTGCGCCCCGGATGATTTTGGCGGTGTAGATGCCGGCTCGTCGAAAGCCATCGATCGCATCACTGGAATAAGCCAGGAGGAGACCGGCTCGAGCCCAATCTGGATAAGGGCCAAACGCAGGTTTGCCGGTCGCCAGAATCCGGGGGGCTACGACGGACATCTTATAGGTCAGGACCGGATCGCCGGAAATGTAGAATGCCTCGACGCCATCGCTCAAAGCCTTTGCAAGTACGGCGTCGAGATCGTCGAGAGTGGACTTGATCTCATAACTGTCAAAGCGGATCTCCAATTGCGCTGCAACCTTGCGCAATGCCGCCTCTTCAGCGCTCTCGAGCCGTATCAGGCCGTAATCCGCAACTCCGATCATGCCAATTCGCCGGATACCCGGGACGAGGTCTCTGAAAAAGCCAAGGCGCTTTGCCGTCAGGCTCTCCTCGCCGCCGGCTGCGTTCATGACGTTGCCCGTGGCGGTACCACCTGGCCTCGCGTAGCTCTGTGCAAGTCCGACCGCGATCGGGTCAATGGCCATTGCGGTAAAGACCAAGGGTATATCGTGTCGCAAGGCTTGCACAGCCGGAGTGGCATGGGCGGCGGCAACGAACACCCGAGGCTTCAACACAATCAGCTCCTGGGCAAGTTGCGGCAGTTGTGAGCTATCACCATTCGCGAAGCGGGCCTCGATGCGATAGTCTCGGCCATCGAGCATCCCTTCGTCCTTCAGCCCCTCGCGCAGCGCCGCCATTCTCAGCTTGAACAGGTCTTCAGAGCCCGGAGACAGCACCGCCACCAGCGCGGCCTTGGTGTCTTTCTGAGCCGACGCGTACATCGGCCATGATATGGCCGCGCTTCCCGCTCCTTGCAAAAACGCACGTCGCTTCATGCAATGCCCCGGCGCCTTGTTCAGTTTGACACGGCCATCAAACCACGGGGACTCTCGGCCCGCCAGCCTCACGCCCGCGATGGGGCGCTCGCCTGTAAGGTGCATGTGACCTCCGCACATCTCTTGATTTTGCGCTGTTACCGTGCTATTGGCGCTGCATGATGAATTGGTCGCGCAAAATCAACCTCAACCACATGACCCGCTTCGGCTGGGCCGTGGAAGGAGTCGCGCGCTAAGGATTCGTCGACGACATCTCTTCCACCAGGCCCCGCCGGCATCGGACGGGGCCTTTTGTTTGGCCACGCTCCCTGCCGGCACATCTGCAGGAGCATACGATGCCACCACAACTAACTGATATCTCACCCGGGATTGAGGCCGATGCCACAAGGCGCGGCCTCAATCTTTCCATCGTGCAGGCGAAGGACGCGATCGACAAGGTTTTGGCGCAGCGCCTCAGGGCGTCTGCTGCGGCGCTGGACAGCGCTGTGCTGGACAAGGAGGCTGCCGGACCAACGGCGGCATCGACGCCAATCCTCACCGGTCTGCTCAAGCGAGCCTGGCTTGCCTTTCTGACGAGGCGCCAGAACCCGCAGCTCACCTTGCAGGATCTGAGCGACAGGGAGCTGATGGATATAGGTCTGACGCGCGGCGAGGTTGACTACATCTCGCCTCAGCGCGCCATCGATACGCTCAGGGATAGCACGATGTATCTGTGGATCCGCCGTGGGATGTAATCGATCAAGCGTTAGAAGCGGACGTGCCCTTGGCCGACGCGCATGGCCGCTTCTAACACGCCAAGATTTCAAGATTATTGATTGCCCTTTTTGAAGCCTGATACATCAGGCTTTGCGAATGAGGCGTCGATATTATTTTTGGCAGGACGCATTCAAATGCAGGTCAGGCTTGCCCAAATTGCGGATGCTGATCATGCGGTCGATGTCGTGCGACGGTCGATCCAGGAGTTGTGCCTGTCCGATCACAGGGCCGACGCGGCTACTCTTTCGATGTGGCTCAGCAACAAGACGGCGGACAATATGCGGCGATGAATCGTAACTCACGCGGTTCACGTTGCGGTTGACGTTGGGCGGTAGCTGGCGTCGCGTCCGTTCGGTCCGATGGTTCCGTATTGTTGAATTACGTGGCACCGGAAGCGAGATTCAAGGGAGCGAGCAAGTCGCTGTTGCACGAGATCGAGCTCTGGGCATCGCGCCGTGGCCTCGAATGTCTTGCACTTGACAGCACGGCCACTGCGCTCCGCTTTTACCTGGCGGGTGGCTGGACCATTGCGGAGCCGCCGCAGCCGGGTTTCGGGGTGACGATGAGACACCCGATGCGCAAAGAGGTGAGGGGCACACCGGGAGCTTGATGTCTTGCTTTGTGTCATTCGAGCGGCGGCAAACGCCAAGTCAGGCTCGGGATCATCGATCTTCACAGGGAAATGACCGTACTGCGGCCCTTCCGTCCGATCTCGCCCTGAGATGCGAGCCGCGGGGCAGTTTTTCGCAGGGCCGTGCCCGCCTAAAGCCGTTTGCACTGCCACTTTTTCCACGGCAATATGCCGGCAAAACAACCATAGGACGGGACAAGAAATGGCAGCCCCCATCAAGTTCGGCGTCGGCCAAAGCGTGCTTCGCAAAGAGGACGACGCGCTGATCCGCGGCAAGGGCCGCTATACCGACGATTACGCGCCGCAGGCCGCGCTGCGCTGCCTGATGCTGCGCTCGCCGCATGCCCATGCCAAATTCACCATCGATGCGAGCCGGGCCCGCACGCTTCCTGGCGTTGCGCTGGTGCTCACCGCCGCTGACATTGGGGACCTCGGCAATCTGCCCTGCCTGTTCAATTTCGAGACCGATCCCTTCACTGGCCCGCCTTACCCGATCCTGGCCAAGGACGAGGTGCGGCATGTCGGCGATTCCGTCGCCTTCGTAGTCGCCGAGACCATCGATCAGGCCCGCGACGCGATCGAGGCGATCGAGGTCAAATGGAGCCCGCTTCCGTCGGTGACCGGCGTCGTCAATGCCATCAAGAAGGGCGCGCCGCAGGTCTGGCCGGACAAATCAGGCAATGTACTGTTCGACGTCGGGATCGGCGACAAGGCCGCGACGGACGCTGCCTTCGCCAAGGCGCATGCGGTCGCCGAAATCGCTATCGTCAATCCGCGCGTGGTCGCGAGCTTCATGGAGACGCGCGCGGCGGTCTGCGAATATGACGCCAAGAATGATCACCTGACCCTGACGATCGGCAGCCAGGGCAGCCACCGGCTTCGCGACATCCTGTGCCAGAACGTGCTCAAGATCCCGACTGACAAAATGCGGGTGATCTGCCCTGATGTCGGCGGCGGCTTCGGCACGAAGCTGTTCCCTTATCGCGAATACGCACTGCTGGCGGTAGCGGCAAAGCAGCTGAAGAAGACGGTGAAATGGGCTGCGGACCGCACCGAACACTTCATGGGCGACGCGCAGGGGCGCGACAATGTCACCACCGCGAAGATGGCGCTGACTGAAGACGGCAAGTTCCTCGCGATGGATTGCGACCTGATGGGCGACATGGGCGCCTATCTCTCGACCTTCGGGCCCTACATCCCGCATGGCGGCGCCGGCATGCTGCCGGGCCTCTACGACATCCAGGCCTTCCACTGCCGCGTGCGTACGATTTTCACCAACAGCGTGCCTGTCGATGCCTATCGCGGCGCCGGCCGGCCTGAGGCCGCCTACGTGATCGAGCGTCTCGTGGATGCCTGCGCGCGAAAACTCAGCATGACGCCGGATGCGATCCGTCGCAAGAATTTCATCCAGCCAAAGGCGCTGCCCTACAAGACCGCGACCGGCAAGGTCTACGATTCCGGCGATTTCGCCGCGCATCTCAAGCGCGCGATGGAGATCGGCGAGTGGAAAGAGTTTTCCAAGCGCGCCAAGGCGGCCAAGAAGAACGGCCTGATCCGTGGCATTGGCTTGGCGAGCTATGTCGAGGTTTGCGGCACCATGGGCGAGGAGACCGCCAATGTGCGGATGGACCCCAATGGTGACATCACCGTCCTGATCGGCACGCAGTCGAGCGGGCAAGGCCATCAGACCGCCTATGCGCAGATCGTCGCCGAGCAGTTCGGCGTCGCACCCGAGCGTGTTCACGTCCATCAGGGCGACACGGCGATGATCGCCACGGGCCTCGGCACCGGCGGCTCGGCCTCGATCCCTTCGGGCGGCGTCAGCGTCGAGCGTGCCACGCGCGAGCTCGGCGAGAAACTCAAGGCGATCGCGGCGCAGGCGCTGGAAGCCAGCGCCGGCGACCTCGAAATCACCGATGGCATCGTGCGCATCGCCGGCACGGATCGTTCGATCTCGTTCGCGGATCTCGCCAAGCGACCCGGCGCCGATCCGTCGAAGCTGAATGCCAGCGCGACCTTCGCCAGCGCCGACGGCACCTATCCCAACGGCACGCATGTCGCGGAGGTCGAGATCGATCCGGCGACCGGCATCATCAAGATCGTCAACTACGTGATCGTCGACGATTTTGGCAAGACGCTCAATCCGCTGCTGCTGGCGGGCCAGGTGCATGGCGGCGCCATGCAGGGCATCGGCCAGGCGCTGATGGAGCAGGTGGTGTATGGCGCGGGTGATGGCCAGCTCATCACCGCGACCTTCATGGACTACGCACTGCCGCGCGCGGCCGACGGCCCGTCCTTCGTGTTCGAGACCAACAACGTTCCCTGCACGACCAATCCGATGGGCGTGAAGGGGGCGGGCGAGGCCGGGGCGATCGGCTCCTGCCCGGCCGTCGTCAACGCCATCGTCGACGGGCTCTGGCGCGAATACAAGATCGACCACATCGACATGCCGGCAACGCCGGAGCGGGTGTGGATCGCGATCAACGAGCACCATCGCCGCCACAGCCTGTAAGGCGTGGCGCTTCCCGCGGCGGGAATAATCGCCCGCCGCCGGGTTCTACTCCTCATGGTCTTCCCCCAAACCGACTTGCAAGCCGGAGTAACAAGCCTATGAAACGAATCCTGATTGTCGCAGGCACCCTGCTTCTGGGTGCGGGCGCCGTAATGGCGCAGCAGGAGGTTGCCGTCCAGCAGGACAATCTGATGCGCTCGCAGGCCAAGAGCATGTACGGCGTGATCCTCAAGATGACGAAGGGCGACATTCGCTACGATCAGAAGGCCGTCGACGCGGCAATCGCCAGTCTCGAGGCCGACGTCGCCAAGATCGCGAAGACCTTTGAGACCAATCCCAAGCAGGACGTGGTCAACGCGACGTATGGTTCCTCGCCAAAGGTCTGGCAGAACAAGGCTGATTTCGACTCCAAGATCCCGCCGGTGCAAAAGGCAATCGCTGACGTCAAGGGCAAGATCACCGACGTGGCAAGCCTCAAGGCCGCCTACACCGCGATGAATGATCGCTGCAACGATTGCCACGAGACATATCGGCTGAAGCTGAAGTAATTGCACTTCGTAGCCCGGATGGAGCGCAGCGAAATCCGGGTGCGGTGTCGAAGCGGATCGACCTGTCCCGGATTGCGCTGCGCTCCATCCGGGCTACGACAACATCACCAAAATCTGTTTCCGTGCCCTGACGGATCGCCGTCAGAAGGACTATGTTTGCTCGCACCGCCGCGGCGTTGATGCCTCACGCCGTCCCGAGTTCCGACGCACAGCGGCGATCTCAGGCAACAGCGAGACAGGCCATGGTCAAACCGTTCCCGTCGAAAACCCATATCGGCAACCATATGCTGCATCCGGAAACGTTGATGCTGACCTATGGCTACGATCCGCAACTGTCGGAAGGCGCCATCAAGCCGCCGGTGTTTCTGACCTCGACCTTCGTGTTCAAAACGGCTGAGGATGGTGAGGACTTCTTCGATTTCGTCGCCGGTCGTCGCGAGCCGCCGGAGGGCATGGGCGCCGGGCTCGTCTATTCGCGTTTCAACCACCCCAACAGCGAGATCGTCGAGGACAGGCTGGCAATCTATGAACGCACCGAAAGCTGCGCTCTGTTCTCCTCAGGCATGGCGGCGATCTCGACGACGATATTGGCGTTCGTCCGCCCCGGCGACGTCATCCTGCACTCGCAGCCGCTCTACGGCGGCACCGAAACGCTGCTGACCAACACGCTGTCGCGGTTCTCGATCGGCGCGGTCGGCTTTGCTGATGGCGTTGACGAGGCGGCGGTCAACCAGGCGGCGGAAGAGGCGATGCGCAAGGGTCGTGTTTCGATGATCCTGATCGAGTCGCCGGCCAACCCGACCAATGGCCTGGTTGATGTCGCGCTGATGCGCCGCGTCGCTGACACGATCGGCAAGGCGCAGGGCTACACGCCGATTATCGCTTGCGATAACACGCTGCTTGGTCCGGTATTTCAGCGGCCGATCGAGCACGGTGCGGACATTTCGCTGTACTCGCTGACAAAATATGTCGGCGGCCATTCGGACCTGATCGCGGGCGCCGCGCTCGGCACCAAGGCGATGATGAAGGGCATCAAGGCGCTGCGCGGCGCCATCGGCACCCAGCTCGATCCACATTCCTGCTGGATGATCAACCGCTCGCTCGAGACCTTGAGCCTGCGCATGGAAAAGGCCAACAACAACGCACGCCTCGTTGCGGATTTCCTGCGCGACCATGCCAGGGTGGCCAAGGTGCATTATCTCGGTCATCACGAAGAGAGCTCGGCAGCAGGACGCGTATTCGCGCGGCAATGCCTGGGGGCCGGATCGACGTTCTCGTTCGACATCGTCGGTGGGCAAGCGGCGGCGGAGAAATTCCTCAATGGCCTGCAGATATTCAAGCTCGCGGTCAGTCTCGGCGGTACGGAATCGCTGGCCAGCCTGCCGGCGACGATGACCCATTCGGGCGTGCCCGCCGACATTCGCCGCAAGATCGGCGTGCTCGATTGCACGATCCGGCTGTCGATCGGCATCGAAAATCCACAGGATCTGATCGCGGACCTCGAGCAGGCGCTGAGCGCGGCTTGATTGCGCGAGATCGCGCTTCAGTATCGAAAAGGCCGGACGCTTCCCGCGCCCGGCCTTCGATCATGACGTTGCGATGAAACCTACTTCGTCACCTGGCCGCGGATCTCGCCGCCCGGGTTCGCCGCGGTGTGAATGTTGACGTAGAGCTTGCCTGCGAGGAGATCGGAGGCCTGCGCGTCGGTCAACGTCGCCGAGCCCTCAGCCGGGCTGTTGGCCGCACCGGGGATTGGCACCGCGACGCCGGCATTCTTGCCGGCCTCCGCGGGGCCGTGGAAGTGAGCCGCGGTGGCGGGGCCGGAGAGGCCGGAATAGGTCAGCTTCCAGGAGAGCTTCTTGGTGGCGGCGTCATAGTCGATATCGGCGGTGCCGGTGCCGGTGCTGGCATTGGCGGGGACTTCGGACTTGGCGTCCAGCGTCGCCTTCAGTTTCTCCGCGCTGGCCGAGCCTGCGAAAGCGACGGCGGCTCCGAGTGCCAGAGTGGCAAAAAGGGCTTTGTTCATGGGTTTCTCCCTGTTGACGTCTGATTGCGATCAACCTGCAAACAGTGCAGTTCCGACTTTATTCCCGCATTCCGATCAAACCATCTAAATTATTCGTGGCTGGAGCAGCTGCGGAATGATCCGTAGAACTCGCCCGAGCTCAATGGGATCCTTCATGCTGCGACGAACAATTTCTGCCGCCCTGATCGCCGCCGTCGCAGCTTTTGCGGTCTATTGGTGGCTGACCGCGCCGACCGCTTTGGCCTTGCCGGCGCCGACACGTCCGCCTGATCTGGCCAACGGGCAGGAGCTGTTCAACGCCGGCGGCTGCTCGTCATGTCATGCCGTGCCCAACCAGCCGGACCGCCTGAAGCTCGGCGGCGGCCTCGCGCTCGGCTCGCCGTTCGGCACGTTCTATGCGCCGAACATATCGCCCGATGCCGCTGACGGCATTGGCCGCTGGAGCGAGACCGATTTCCTCAACGCGGTGATGCGCGGCATCTCGCCGGAGGGGACGCACTATTTTCCGGCGTTTCCCTACACGTCCTATCACATCGCAAAGGTGGACGACGTCCGCGATCTCTTTGCCTATCTGAAGACGCTGCCGCAGGTCGCGGGCCGCGTGCGCGATCATGACCTGCCGTTTCCGTTCAACATCCGACGCAATGTCGGCATCTGGAAATTGCTGTTCATGGATGTCAGGCCGTTCGTGCCGGCCGCGATGCATCCGGCGCAGTGGAACCGCGGCGCCTATCTCGTGAACGGTTTCGGCCACTGCGCCGAATGCCACAGCCCGCGCAATGTCCTCGGCGGCGTTATCGGCTCGCAACGCTTTGCCGGCGGTCCCAATCCCGAAGGCGAGGGCTGGGTGCCGAACATCACGCAGAAGGGGCTAGGTGACTGGAGCGAGAAGGACATCGCCGACTTCCTCGAGACCGGCGACATGCCCGAGGGCGACAGCGCGTCGGGCGCGATGCGCCCGGTGATCAAGAACCTCGCGCAGCTGAGACCGGAGGATCGCGCCGCGATGGCTGCCTATCTGAAGTCGTTGCCGCCAGTCGACGGCCCGACGCCGCCCAAGCGCAAGGAAGGCAGCGGCTGACGCACCCAGGCTAGCCCGTGCCGAACGCCTTGAAGGTGATGATGGTCAGGGTGTCCTGGATGCCCGGCAGCACCTGCACCTTCTCGTTCACGAAGTGGCCGATGTCGGTGTCCTTGTCGACGTAGAACTTCACCAGCAAATCGTACTGGCCGGCGGTCGAGTAGATCTCGGAGGCGATCTCGGCTTCCGCAAGGGCATTGGCGACCGTGTAGGACTGGCCAAGCTTGCATTTGATCTGGACGAAGAAGGGAACCATTGCAGTCACTCCGAAGGCATATCTTGCCGGCTAATAGGCCAAAACCGACCCGGTTTAGCAAGCCGCCAGATACCAGCTCCCTTTCTACGAGGCCACCGACGCCGCCGCAAATGCGTCCCTGAGCCGCCGGGCGAGCTCGGCCTTGCGATAGGGCTTGGTCAGGACGACCGCCTGCGCCTGCGCGCGGCCCTGCTCGACCAGGGTTTCCAGCGCATAGCCGGAGGTGAACAGCACCGGCAGGCCGGGCCTGATGCGCCGGGCCTGGTCGGCGAGCTCCCAGCCGCTCATGCCGCCGGGCATGACGATGTCGGTGAACAGCATGTCGATGGCCGGGTCGGCGCGCAGCCGCTGCAAAGCCTCCTTGCCGTTGACGGCGGCGACGACGCGATAACCGAGCGCCTCCACCCTGAGGATCACCGAGGACCGCACGAACGGATCGTCCTCCGCGATCAGGATCGTCTCATGGCCGCGCGGCGCGGCCTCTTCGCTCTCCGGCACGTCAGCCAGCGATGGTCCGCCACCGGCGCGCGGCAGGTAGATCCGGACCGTCGTTCCCAGGCCCTGCTCGCTATAGATCGAGACATGGCCGTCGGATTGCTTGGCGAAGCCATAGACCATGCTCAGCCCGAGGCCAGAACCCTTGCCGACTTCCTTGGTGGTGAAGAACGGCTCGAAGGCGTGTTCGATCACCTCGGGCGTCATGCCTTCGCCGTCATCGGTGATGGAGATCAACGCGTAGGCGCCGGAGGCGACTTCCGGGTGCAGCGCGCGATAGTCCTCGTCGATTGCGGCAAGCTCGGTGCTCAGCGTCAGATGTCCGCCTGACGGCATGGCGTCCTGTGCATTCAGCGCAAGGTTCAGCACGGCGGATTCGAGCTGGGAGCGATCGGCAAAGGCCTGGATCGTGCCGGGGCCGAAGGAGGTGCTGATCTCGATGTTCTCGCGCAGAGTGCGCTTGAACAGCTTGAGCATGGACAAGATCAGCTCGCGGCAATCGATCGTCTGCGGCCGCAGCAGCTGGCGACGGCTGAAGGCTAGCAGCCGCTGCGTCAGCTCCGCGCCGCGTTCGCCGGACTGGCAGATGTCGTCGGCGAACTGGCGCAAATCCGGCCGCGCCTTGAGCTGTTCGCTGAGATGCTCGGCATTGCCGATGATGACGGTCAGCAGATTGTTGAAATCGTGCGCAATGCCGCCGGACAGCTGGCCGACCGTCTCCATCTTTTGCGCCTGCTGGAGCTGCTGCTCGGTCAGCTTGCGCGCAGTGAGGTCGTGGATGATCCCGACGAAGATCAGCTCGCCGTCCTGCATGGCCTGGCCGACCGACAGGTCCATCGGAAAGTTCGATCCGTCCTTGCGCAGGCCGATCGTCTCGCCGCCGGTCGCAGCAAAATCTTTCGTGTCGTTGCCGGACACGGCGCCAGCCTCGTCGGGGATCAGCACCCTGACGTTCCGGTTCACCACTTCTCTCGCCTGATAGCCGAACAGCCGCTCGCAGGCCGGGTTGAACAGCAGGATGCGGTTCTGCGCATCGAACAGGATGACGCCGTCGACGGCGGTCTCGACGACTGCGGTCAGGCGCGCCACGCTCTCGCGCATCGCGCGCTGGGCTTCTCCGACCTGCTTCAGCAGCTGCGTGGCGTCGCGGCTCTTGATCTCTTCCTCCTCGAGTGCGGCCTGGACCTTTTGCAACTCGAACGGGGAGGGGATCGTCAGGATTTTCGGCAGCAGCGGCCAGAGCGCGGCCGCCGTGAAGATCGACGCCAGCGCGGTCGCGGCCTTGACCAGGCCCTCGATGCCGTAGATCGGCACCCAGAGCGTGTAGATCGAGAGCACGTGCGTCAGGCCGCAGGCCATGATGAAGATCGCAAACGCCCAGAACACCCATCCGAACTGGAGGTCACGCCGCTTGGTGACGAGGATCGCGAGTGCAAACGGGATCGAGAAATACGCCGCGGCGATGCAGGCGTCGGAGACGACATGGAGCCAGATCAGCTCGGGCTCCCACAGCAGGCAGATGCCGTGCGGAGAGAACATCGAGGAGTCGAGGATACGTTCAAAATAGGCCCACATGATTTCTTCTCGAGAGGGGTGCCGAGGCCGGCCCACCATTTGCGTCGCTGGACGAATCCACCGACTAACGTGTCATTTGCACAGTTGGGCGCCAAGGCCGGGCGATGCCGAGGTCTTATTTTCGCAGGGTATGCCCGCTTCCGGGACGACAAGGCTCCGCGGTATCGAGTGTGCCTGATTCGCCGGCTTGCTGGGGCTGCGCCGGCGCGCTAGGACAGGCCAAATCAGGACGGATCATGGCCGTGTTCTCTTCAATCAAGCGTATCCCGCGATGACCACGCCCGTGGCGCTCACCATCGCCGGCTCCGATTCGAGCGGAGGTGCGGGCATTCAGGCCGACCTGAAGACGTTTGCCGCGCTCGGTGTCTACGGTGCGTCCGCAATCACGGCGCTGACCGCACAGAACACCAAAGGCGTCACCGGCATTCATGCGGTGCCTGCCGAATTCGTCACCGCGCAGATCGATGCGGTGTTCTCCGATCTCGATGTCGGCGCGGTGAAGATCGGCATGGTGGCGCAAGCCGCTAGCATCGATGCGATTGCTGCCGCGCTGTCGCGCTGGAAGCCGGGCCATATCGTGGTTGATCCCGTGATGGTCGCGACCTCCGGCGATCGCCTTCTGGCCGCAGAGGCGGTCGAAGCGTTGCGCACGAAGCTGATGCGATCAGCGTCGGTGATCACGCCAAATCTGCCGGAGGCCGCCGCACTGCTGGACGAGCCGATCGCACGAAGCGAGGCCGAGATCGAAAGCCAGGGACGTCGTCTGCTTGGGTTCGGCTGCCGCGCAGTCCTGATCAAGGGTGGGCACGGCGAAGGCACTGAGAGTATCGACTATCTCGTCACCGCTAACACGACGATCGCGCTCGCTGCGCCGCGTGTCGCGACCCGAAACACCCATGGCACCGGCTGCTCGCTATCCTCGGCGGTTGCCGCGGGCCTTGCCAAGGGTGATGATCTCGAGACGGCGGCGCGCAATGCCAAGAGCTGGATCAGCGCGGCGATCGCGTCTGCCGACCGTTTCAGCGTCGGTCACGGCCACGGCCCCGTCCATCATTTCCACAAGTTTTACTGACGCCGGCACTTCACTGGCACAGTCAGTCCCGCCTTTAACCAATAAGGCCGTGGTTCCGGGGTCTTGCGGGCAATCACTGCCCGACCATGTCGCCTGATTGTCGCATGCGACTGATATTCGCGGGGAGGGCGAGGCAAGGTTCGATTCGTATCTGAGGGTGCCTCAAAGGTTCAATCGGTCATCCCCCTGTCACGGGACATGGTTACAGGCTGGCGCATGGGAAGTTACGATGTGAGTGACGAGAGCCCGGAACGGCGCTTTCGCACGTTGTTCATCTCCGACGTTCATCTCGGAGCCCGCGGCTCACAAGCCGACCTTTTGCTGGATTTCCTGCGCTACCACGATGCCGACACCATCTATCTCGTCGGCGACATCGTCGATGGCTGGGCGCTGAAATCGAGTTGGCACTGGCCGCAATCGCATAACGACCTGGTCCAGAAGCTGCTGCGCAAGGCGCGCAAGGGCGCCAAGGTCATCTACGTGCCCGGCAATCACGACGAGTTCCTGCGGAACTATTACGGCACGCATTTCGGCGGCATCGACGTCGTCGAGAACACAGTGCACACCGGCGCGGACGGCAAGCGCTACCTCGTCATCCACGGCGACATCTTCGACCTCGTGGTGCAGAACGCGCGCTGGCTCGCCCATCTCGGCGACAAGGCCTACGACTTCGCGATTCAAATGAATCGCTTCGTCAACTTCTTCCGCCGCATGTTCAAGGTGCCCTATTGGTCGCTGTCGCAATGGGCCAAGCAGAAGGTGAAGAACGCGGTCAACTATATCGGCGCGTTCGAGCAGGCGCTCTCCGCCGAAGCCCGGCGTCATGACGCCGACGGCGTGATCTGCGGCCACATCCACTATGCCGTGATCCGCGACGAGAACGGCATTCGCTACATGAACTGTGGCGATTGGGTCGAAAGCTGCACGGCGCTGGTCGAGCACGATGACGGACATTTCGAGATCATCACCTGGGCGGATCATCTGCAGAAGCCGGCAGAAGTTCCGCAGGTGGCAGCCAGAGCTGCCTAACGAGAGCCGCTTGATGCGCATCCTGGTCGCGACTGACGCCTGGCACCCGCAAGTCAACGGTGTGGTTCGGACGCTGACCAAGCTCGCTGAGGCGGCCAAAGGGCTTGGTGTCGAGTTCACGTTCCTGACGCCGCAATCGTTCCGCACTTTCGCGATGCCGAGCTATCGCGACGTGCGGCTGGCGATGCCGCGCCCGGCGCGCATCGCAAAACTGATCGAGGAAGCGCGGCCCGACAGCATCCATATCGCGACGGAAGGCCCGATCGGCCTGATGGTCCGCCGCTATTGCCGGCAGCGCAAGCTGCCGTTCACGACCAGCTTCCACACCCGCTTTCCCGAATATGTCCGCGCCCGGGTGCCGGTTCCGGGCTCGCTGATCTGGCGGGCGTTGCGGCGTTTCCACAGCCCGAGCCGTGCCGTGATGGCGGCGACGCCGGCGCTGGCCCGCGAACTCGGCGAGCGCGGCTTCGACAATGTCGTGCTGTGGCCGCGCGGTGTCGACACCCATTTGTTCCACCCCCGCGCCATCGACCTCTGCCTGCCGGCCCCGGTGTATTTGTCGGTCGGCCGCCTCGCGGTGGAGAAGAATCTCGAAGCGTTTCTCGACCTCGATCTGCCCGGCACCAAGGTGATCGTCGGCGACGGGCCTGCCCGTAATGCGCTGGAAGAGGCCTATCCAGACGCGATTTTCTTAGGGGAGAAGCACGGCGAGGAACTGGCCGATATTTATGCGGCGGCCGATGTCTTCGTGTTTCCAAGCAAGACCGACACGTTCGGCCTGGTCCTGCTCGAGGCGCTGGCGAGCGGCCTGCCGGTCGCGGCCTTCCCGGTGAAGGGCCCCCGCGACGTCATCGGCGATGCGCCGGTCGGCGCGCTGGACGATGACCTGCGCAATGCCTGCTTCACGGCGCTTGGCATTTCCCGGCAGGACTGCGTCGAATTCGCCGCCGCCTACACCTGGGAGGCCTCGGCGCAGGCCTTCATCGACAGCATCCGCGCGGTCGGCGCGGTGCTGCCAGGCCGCGACGGGGCGGAACAGCCGCGCTTCGTGGCCTGAGAAGAAGAAAATCCTCGCGCGGAGGTGTCTTGCCCGGGCCTCGCTAGCCGCGATAACATCGCCCCATGTCCGAACAGCCTCTTCCGATCGGCCCCGCCGATATCGATGCCGCAGCGCGCGTGCTCGCGCCCTTCGCCGTCCGCACCCCGCTGTTGTCCTTTCCCGTGCTCAACGAGCGCGTTGGTGCGAAAGTGTTTCTGAAGCCGGAGATGCTTCAGCGCACCGGCTCCTTCAAGTTTCGTGGTGCCTTCAACAAGGTGTTCTCGATTCCGCAGGACAAGCGCGCCGGCGGCGTCGTCGCGTTCTCCTCCGGCAATCACGCCCAGGGCGTGGCGGCGGCGGCCAAGATCCTCGACATGCAGGCGACCATCGTGATGCCGGCGGATGCGCCGCTGTCGAAGCGCGAGCGCACCAAATCCTACGGCGCCGAGGTCGTGCTATATGACCGCGACCGCGACGACCGCGAGGCGATCTCGCGCGGCATCGCCGAGAAGCGTGGCGCGACGCTGGTTCGGCCCTATGACGATCCGTTCGTGATCGCGGGGCAGGGCACCGCCGGCCGCGAGATCGCAGAAGACATGGCGATGCTCGGTCTTTCTCCCGACATCGTGGTCGCGCCGGCCTCCGGCGGCGGCCTGATCGCCGGTGTCGCGACGGCTGTGAAGGCGCGCTATCCGCAAGCGCAGATCGTGGTGGCCGAACCGGAAGCGTTCGACGATCACGGCATCTCGCTCACTGCAGGCCATCGCGAGCCGCATCCGCCCGCGGGCCGGACCATCTGCGATGCCCTGATGGCGCTGATCCCCGGCGAGATGACCTTTGCTATCAACAGCAAGCTGCTCGCGCGCGGCGTCACGGCATCAGACAAGGAAGTCGGCGCAGCCGTCGCCTTTGCCTATCGCGAGCTGAAGCTCGTCGTCGAGCCCGGCGGCGCGGTGGGCCTTGCCGCGCTGCTGGCGGGGCGTCTCGACATTGCCGGCAAGAACGTCGTCATCGTGCTCTCCGGCGGCAACGTCGATGCGGACCTGTTCGCCGAGCTGGTGGCCTGATTTTCTGAGCTTCTAATACGACGAAAGGGGCAGAGCGTTTCCGCTCTGCCCCTTTATCGTTGCGTGATCGGCTGCGATCAGTGCCCGAAGCCGTGGTGGCCGCCGCCGCCGCCACCGCCACCGCCGAAGTTCATGTTCGACTGGTTCATCGACTGGCGGAAGTTGTTGCCGCCGCCGTTACCCATCGCATTGAACTGCGGGCGGTTGTTCAGGACCTGCACCTTGTTCACCGGGTTGTTGTTGAGCTTCACGACGTCGTTGTTGACGCGGATCGGCTGGTTCTGCGGCTGGACATTCGTCTTCACGTCGGTGGTCTTGACGTCGACCGTCGTGTTGCCCTTGCCGATATTCGCCGGCATGCTCACGATCTTGCCTGCCGTGCCGGCATTGTTGTTGCCGGTGTTCGGCGTGGTGGTGGTGACCGGCAGCGTCGTGATCTTGCCGATGCCGCCATTGTTCGTGGTCGTGTTGGTCGGCGCCGGCAGGGTGACGATCTTGCCAGGGTTCTGCGACGGCGTGCCGTTCTGCTGGTTGCCTGCCGGCAGGTTGACGATCTGACCGCCATTGCCAAGCTTGCCGATGACGTTGCCTTCGACCGACTTCTGCACGCCCGGCAGGTTGGCGTTCATCTGCGAGCCGCCATTGCCCTGCTGGCCCTGCTGCATCAGCGGCATGTATTTGGGCTGGCCGAGATTGCCGACCTTGAGCGTCGGGGCAATGTTCTGCGGGGCGATGAACTTGGTCGCCTGCATCAGGGGGATCAGCTTCGGATGCGCTTCGAGCTTCAGTGCCATCTGCGCATAGGGGCTGTTGCCATAGCTGTCGTAAAAGGACTTGTAGCCGAGCGGCGAGTTCAGGAGCACCGCGTCGTGCCAGGCCTGCGTGATCAGGAGGTTCGCGAGCAGCCAGCGAATGTGATCGCACAGCGGGTCGTGCGGATACATCGTGACGAACTCCTGATAATACTCGGGTCGACCCTCGGACAGCACGTAATCATAGGCCTGGCGCGCCGAGCGGCTCGGCAGGTTCGAGGCCATCTGCACCACCGGCGCATGCACCGGCGCGCGGTTGGCCGCCACGGCCGTGTCGCCGAAGAAGGTGAAGTCGGAGGTGAGCGAGGAGCTCTCCCAGGGAACTTGTGCGCCGCTGGTGGTCTGGTTCACTGCGAGGCGCACGCGCTTGAACAGCTGCTCGATGGGCACGTTGGGCTCGCGCGCGACGTTCAGGAACGCCTGCGTATAGGGGCTGTGGCCGTTGTTGCCGTCGAGTGCTTCGGCGCCCGGCGCGGTCGAATAGCCGACGATCGAGCCGTTCGGCGCGTCGACGATGGCGAGGCCGCGGCCGGCGTCGTTGACGTTCGGGAACGGGTTGTTGCGGCAGGCATCGAGGATGACGATGCGCATGCGGCTCGGGATCGTCTCCAGCGTCGACATCACGTCGACCAGACGGACAGAGTCATTGACGAGCTCGGTCTGGTCCGTGACTTTCGCATCGACGGGAACGAGATAGTTCTCGCCGGCGAGCTGCACGCCGTGACCGGCGTAATAGACCATGGCCACAGTGTTCGGACCTCGCGCGGAAACCTTGGCCGAGAAATCCTGGACCACGCGGAGCATGTCGTTCTGGCCGAGGTCAGTCGCCGAGATCACCTCGAAGCCGGCGGTGTTGAGAAACTGCGCCATCGACTGGGCGTCATTGTCGGGGTTCGCAAGCTGCGGCGCGTTCCGGTAGTTCGAATTGCCGATCACCAGCGCCACCCGCTGCTCCGGACCTTGCAGCACGGTCGGGGCGGCTTCGACAGGAGCGACTTGCGCGGAAACAGGGCCGCAGGCGAAGCCGAACAGACTTCCCAGCAGGCCGGCGGTCATCAGGGTGGATTTCAGGCGGAACATGGCGTGCTCCCTCGGGGCTAATCTCGATGCGAGATTGGTTGCGAGGAAACTAGGCCGCGTTCGAACCCGTGGTCCGTGATCGGGGTCACCAAGGAACGCTGCGTGATCTAAATCACGCAAGACGGGCTGTGGTGAGGGATCGATAGCGGCGACGCCTGGGCACAGCGCACCTTACGAGAAGAACGCGATCTTCTCGGCCTGGGTCATGCGGCGGATCGGCGCCAGTGCGTCGTTGGCGGCGGGACGGGGCTTTTGCAGGATGCCGCTGGCGAGGATGGTGGCGCCGAGTGACGGCTCCGGCAGCGGCGACGGCATCGGCAGCGTCGCGGCCGGTGCGGCGTCGAATGACATTGCGACTGCCATGGCGGGGACGGGCTGCTCCATCACTTCGGCTGCGGCTTCCGCAATGGCGTCGGTGAGGCGCGCGAGCGATTCCATCGCGATCGGAGCCTCGGCAACCGGCTCCTCGACATCAGGCTCGTCAATCTGCGGCGCGATCTGCGCCTCGATTGCGACCGGCTCCGCGATTTCTGCGAGCATCAGTTCTGGCACGGGCTCCGGCATCGGTTCCGGAACGGCCGCTTCCATCTCCATGGGCTCGACGATCTCGTCGAAATCAGGATCAGGCGCAGCCATCTCCATCGCGATGAGCGCGAGCACAGCGTCGTCCTCGGCTTCCGCCGCGGTATCGAGCGCGAACTCGTGGGTGGTCTCGGCGACGCCCACGGGATCGGCGAGGCTGTCCTCGATGGCAGCAAGACTCTCGTCGACCGCGCCGTGGCCTTCGGCGATCTCGGGCACGACCGCGACGTCCATTGCCACGTCCTCGGCGATGTCGCTCGTCTCCGTGGCTGCCTCGGGATCGGGAGCGATCTCCTGCGGCATCTCCGTAAAGGCCACGGGTGCTTCGCTCGCCATCGCCATAGGCGCTTCGGCGCCCGGCGCCTCCGCCACGGGCGCTGCGGCCTCTGCAGCCGGAGCGGCGTGTGCTTCGGCTTGCGGCGCTGCGACGCCGTCAACATCGGTCTGCTCGACCCGGTCCTTGAGCAGTTCGAAGGCGGCCTTGAGATCGCCGCGCGGGTCGATCGTCGAAATCTGGGCGCAGGCGGCTTCGATCGAGGCGAGCTGCGAATCAATCAGATCACAGATTCGCCCGTCGGCACCGATCTCGCGCCAGCGCCAGGAGATCTCCTTGATGATGCGCACGCCGCGCGGGATCGGTGCAAGGCTCGCCTCGATCGCAGCCGCATCGAACGCCTTAGCCGCCGCACTTTCTGCGTCCTCGACGGCGCGGCGGATCGCGACCAGCGCTTCGGGCAGGCGATCGACGACGACGGGTTGTCGCTGTGCCGCAAGGGTTTCTTCGATTTTCGCGACCGCATCGAGCACCATGCGCGTGTCGGCATTGCGGTTGCGCTTGGCGTACTCGCCGAGGAACCAGCGGCCGCGCGCTGTCTCTAGGAAGGCTTCGCGGATCGCGTCGTAATCCTGCTCGTTCGGCTCGGCCGCGCGGGCAGACATAGGCGAAAGGGCGAATGCTTCAGAGGCCATGTCAATCTCGTCGCGCAAATCACTGCGCGGTACTGTAACGATCACCACGATATCGACCGAATCGCAATTGGTTTGATGCCAGCCGAATCACAAATCCCCATCGCAGCAACCGTCAAGCGGCGATTCGCCGTGAGTCTCGCGCTGTTCTACGGTATGTCATACGGTGTCTTGGGCACCCATCTGCCGTTCTTCACGGTGTGGTTGAAGGCGATCGGGATCGAACCGGGCTGGATTGGAATCATTAGCGCCGTCCCAGCCGTGACGCGCTTCACGACGCTGCCTTTCGTGACCAGCCTCGCTGAACGGCGCCACGCGTTGCGCGGCGCAATGATCCTGACGGCGTCGGCCACTGCGCTCTGCTTTGTGCTCGTGGGCACCCAGCAACAGCCTTTGCCGGTGCTTGTCCTCTATATCTTGACCTGTTGCTGCTGGACTCCGTTGACACCGCTCACCGATGCTTACGCCTTGCGCGGCGTGGCCCGATATAAATTCGACTACGGGCCCGTGCGGCTCTGGGGATCGGTCGCGTTCATCCTCGGTGCGCTCGCCTGCGGGCTGTTGATCGAATTGATCGCGGCACGTCAGCTGATCTGGGTCATTGTCGCGATGGCGACAATCTCGGCTTTATCAGGGCTGTCGCTGCAGCCGCTCGAAGAGGTGCCGCGAACGACCAGGGTGATGGAGGCCGGCAAGCCTCTGCTGCGCGACCTGGGCTTCCTCGCCATCGTCTTCTCGTCGGCCCTGATCCAGTCCAGCCACGTCGCCTATTACACGTTCGCCTCGATCAACTGGCAGAACCATGGTCTTGGCGGATTGACCATCGCCGGGCTGTGGACGCTGGGCGTCTGTGCCGAGATCGTCGTCTTCGCGGTGTCGCCGCGATTTTCGTTGCATCCCGCGGTGCTGGTATTGATCGGAGGCTTGAGTGCCGTGATGCGCTGGTTGATCACCGCGCAGGAGCCATCAATCGCCGTGCTCGCGAGCGCGCAGCTCGGACATGGATTGAGTTTCGGCTTGACCCAGGTTGGTGTGATGAATCTCATGGTGCGTCACGTACCGCCGCGTCAAATGGCGCGGGGACAGGGATATTACGCGGCGACCGGTGGGCTGTTGAGCGCGGCTACCTCGATCATCTCAGGTGCGATCTACGCACGCTATGGCGAGGGGCTGTACTACATGATGGCCGCGATGGCCGCGGCCGGTGCTGTCGTCATTTGGTCAGCGCGGCATCGGCTGATCGCTCATCCCCAGAGCGAGGCATCCGGCGGATAGACCAGGCTCTCGTCGTAGCGCAGTCCATGATCGCGATCGCGCGCGAGCAGCAAGGGACCATCGAGATCGACGAAGCGCGCCTGCGGCGTCACCAGCATCGCCGGCGCCATCGACAGCGAGGTCGCGACCATGCAGCCGATCATGATCTCGAAGCCGAGCGCCTGTGCGGCATCGGCCATGGCGAGCGCCTCGGTGAGGCCGCCGGTCTTGTCGAGCTTGATGTTCACGGCGTCGTAGCGGTCGCGCAAGGGTGCCAGCGAGCCACGATCATGCACGCTCTCGTCGGCGCAGACCGCGAGGGGCCGCTTGATCCGCGCCAGCGCGTCGTCCTTGCCTGATGGCAAGGGCTGCTCGACCAGGGTGACGCCGACGGCCGCGCAGGCGGCGAGGTTGTGCTCCAGATTGGCCTCGGTCCAGGATTCGTTGGCATCGACGATCAGCTCGGACTCGGGGGCGGCCTCGCGCACGGCGGTGATCCGCGCCTCGTCGCCGTCGCCGCCGAGCTTGATTTTGAGCAGCGGCCGGTGCGCCGCCTTGGCGGTGGCTGCCGCCATGGCCTCCGGCGTGCCCAGGGAGATCGTGTAGGCGGTGGTGCGCTCGCCCGGCTCCGGGCGGTTCAGCAGGTTCCAGGCGCGCGAACCCGCTGCCTTGGCCTCGAGGTCGATCAGGGCGCAATCCAGCGCGTTGCGGGCAGCGCCGGGTGGCATCGCGGCCTGAAGGCCCTGCCGCGTCAACCCGCCCGCCACACGCGCCTGCATGGCCAGGATCGCGGCCAGGGTGGCCTCGGGCGTCTCGCCATAGCGGGAATAGGGCACGCACTCGCCCCGGCCGATCAGGCCGTTTTGGCTCACTTCGGCCACAACGGTCACCGCTTCGGTCTTGGCGCCCCGGCTGATGGTGAAACTGCCGGCGATGGGAAACCGCTCGATTCGCGCGGCAAGATCGGGAACTTTTCTGGAAGTCATTTTGAACTCTGGCGAAATCTGAACCTGCTGGTTACCTCTAGCAACTAACATTAACCAGTTGGGGATACCTTTCCTGGGTAAGGGCGCGTGCGCAACGATCTGATTTCCTCCGCCCTGGTATGGGAGCGGACACCTTGAGCAGCGATCCGAAGCTGGAACGGATTGCCAAAGGCAACGCGCTGGCCCTCTGCGCCACCGGAACCTGGACCGCGAGCTTCGCCCCGGTGCTGGAGCGGATCGTGGCCGACGCCGAGAAGCTCGCAGGCGGCCCGCAAAGCATCTTTATCGACGTCTCCGAGGTCGCCAAGCTCGACACTTTTGGGGCCTGGCTGATCGAGCGGCTGCGCCGCAGCCTGACCAAGGGCACGGTCGAGGCGCAGATCGCAGGGCTCTCCGCCAACTATTCGAGCCTCGTCGACGAGGTCCGCCGGGTCCGGGCGACGCCTGTCATTGACGGCAGCACGATCACCATCACCGGCATGCTGGAGCAGATCGGCCGCGCCGTGGCCGGCGTCGGCGGCACCTTTGCCGGTCTGATCGACATGCTTGGCGCGGTGCTCGCAGCCGGCGCGCATGTGCTGATCCACCCGCGCTCGCTTCGCCTGACCTCGACCGTGCATCACCTGGAGCAGGTCTGCTGGCGGGCGGTGCCGATCATCGTGCTGATCACCTTCCTGATCGGCTGCATCATCGCTCAGCAGGGCATTTTCCATTTCCGCCGCTTTGGCGCCGACATCTTCGTCGTCGACATGCTCGGCGTGCTGGTCCTGCGCGAGATCGGTGTGTTGCTGGTCGCGATCATGGTGGCGGGCCGCTCGGGCAGCGCCTACACCGCCGAGCTCGGCTCGATGAAGATGCGGGAAGAGATCGACGCGCTGCGCACGATGGGCTTTGATCCGATCGAGGTTCTGGTGCTGCCGCGCATGCTGGCGCTGGTGCTGGCGCTGCCGATCCTCGCCTTCCTCGGCGCGATGGCCGCGCTCTATGGCGGCGGGCTCGTCGCCTGGCTCTATGGCGGTGTCGATCCCGAGGCGTTCCTGCTCCGCCTGCGTGACGCCATCTCGATCGATCATTTCATCGTCGGCATCGTCAAGGCACCTGTCATGGCGGCCGTGATCGGCATCGTCGCCTGCGTCGAGGGCCTCGCCGTGCAGGGCAGCGCGGAATCGCTGGGACAGCACACCACCGCGTCGGTGGTAAAGGGCATCTTCTTCGTCATCGTGATGGACGGCGTGTTCGCCATATTCTTCGCATCGATAGGGATGTGACGATGGCTGACGAAATTCAAAACCCGATCATCCGCGTCCGCGACATCACCGTGCAGTTCGGCGCGACGCGCGTGCTCGATGGGCTCAATCTCGACGTCAAGCGCGGCGAGATCTTGGGCTTCGTCGGTCCTTCAGGCGCCGGCAAGTCGGTGCTGACGCGTACCATTATCGGCCTCGTGCCGAAGGTCGCGGGCTCCATCGAGGTGTTCGGCGTCGATCTGGATTCCTCCAACACGTCGCAGCGCCGCAATGTCGAGCGACGCTGGGGCGTGCTGTTCCAGCAGGGCGCGCTGTTCTCCTCGTTGACGGTGCGGCAGAACATCCAGTTTCCGATGCGCGAATATCTGCGCGTCTCACAACGCCTGATGGACGAGATCACCATGGCGAAGCTCGCCATGGTCGGCCTCAAGCCTGAGGTGGCGGATCGTTTCCCCTCTGAACTGTCGGGCGGCATGATCAAGCGCGTCGCGCTGGCCCGCGCTTTGTCGCTCGATCCCGACCTCGTTTTCCTGGACGAGCCGACCTCGGGCCTCGATCCGATCGGCGCCGGCGACTTCGACGACCTGGTCAGGACGCTGCAGCGGACTTTGGGGCTGACCGTTTTCATGGTAACCCACGATCTCGACAGCCTTTACACAGCCTGCGACCGCATCGCCGTTTTAGGGAACGGTAAGATCATTGCGGCAGGGTCGATCGCCGACATGCAAGCCTCGCAGCATCCCTGGCTGAGGCAGTATTTCCATGGCAAGCGCGCCCGCGCGGTCGTGACTTGAGATGCCGGAGTAGCTGATGGAAACGCGGGCGAATTACGTATTGATCGGATCCTTCACGCTGGCGGTGATCGCGGCTGCGATCGGCTTCGTGCTGTGGTTCCAGTCGCTGCACACCACCAAGCAGCGCAGCCCCTTCCGCGTCGTGTTCGAGGGCCCGGCGGCGGGCCTGCGCAACGGCGGCAGTGTCAACTTCAACGGTATCCGGGTCGGCGAGGTGGTCTCGGTGAAGCTCGACAATCCGCGGCGGGTTGTCGCACTCGCCATGATCGAGAACAACACCCCGCTCCGCAAGGACACCTTGGTCGGCCTCGAATTCCAGGGCCTGACCGGCGTCGCCGCGATCTCGCTCAAGGGCGGCGAGGAGGCGGCGCCACCGCCGCCGCTCGACGAGGACGGCATTCCAACGCTGACGGCCGATCCGAACAAGCTGCAGGACGTCACCGAGGCGATCCGCGGCACGCTGCAGAACATCAACAAGATCGTCGCCGAAAATCAGGAATCGGTGAAGAACTCGCTGAAGAACCTGGAGACCTTCACCAACTCGCTCGCGCGCAACTCCGAGAAGATCGACGGCGTGATGGCCAAGGTCGATGGCGTGATGCTCAAGGCCGACAACCTCATGCTCGGCCTCAACATGCTCGCCGGCGGCAAGGACGGGGGCGAACTGTTCCTGACGGTGAAGTCGATCCGCGAACTGGCCGAGGATTTCGACAAGCGCTCCGGCGCGCTGATGACGGACGGTCGCCGCACGCTCGGCGACATCAGCCGCGCCGTGAACAATTTCGACCGCAACCCTACCCGCGTGTTGTTCGGCGCCAGCAACAGCAGCGGCGCGCAGCCCGCACCGCCGCCCGCCGAGGCGCCGAAGCCCGCGCCCGCGAACGAGCGCAAGCGGCAGTAATCTACGCGCGTCTCTCTTTCCCTCGTCATTGCGGGCGTAGCGAAGCAATCCAGGCTGTCTCTGCAGAGGCAGCCTGGATTGCTTCGTCGCTTCAGTGCAAAGTTGCTTCGCAATTTTGTCGCGAACTCCTCGCAATGACGGTGTTTGTGGGAACAGGCAACGAGCATTCCAAACGCCATTCGCGATTGTAAGCCGATACGAAAGTATGGGGGTTTGACCGAGCCAAGGTAGGGGGAGGGGCTGGCGGGAGATGTCCGCTATATCACGCTCAACGCGCGCTTCTCGAAAAGCGCGTCGACTTCACTCACAGGGGAGGAGAGAGCGTGATACGTCTGCTGCTATTGCTGCCGTTCATCGGCCTGATGATCGTGCCGTTCTACAATATCCGGGAGCCGCTTCTGTTCGGCTTCCCATTTTTCTACTGGTATCAGCTCGCCTGGGTGCCGCTGACCTCGCTGCTCACCTACATCGTTTACAGGAGCATGCGCCGTGCTGACTAATGTCGATAGCGCGGCGTTCGCCGTATTCCTCGCTCTGTTCACCCTCGTCACCGGCATGGGCTTCGTCGCGTCGCGCTGGCGCAAGCCTGAGACGCTCGCCCATCTCGACGAATGGGGCCTCGGCGGACGCAAATTCGGGACCTGGATCACCTGGTTCCTGGTCGGCGGCGATTTCTACACCGCTTACACCGTGATCGCAGTGCCCGCGCTGGTCTACGCGGTCGGCGCCTACGGCTTCTTCGCGCTGCCCTACACCATCATCGTCTATCCCTTCGTGTTCGCGGTGATGCCGGTGTTGTGGAAGGTCGCCAAGGAGCGCGGCTATGTCACCGCGGGTGACGTGGTGCGCGGCGCCTATGGTTCGCGCGGGCTCGAGCTGGCCGTCGCCGTAACCGGCGTGCTGGCGACGATGCCCTACATCGCGCTGCAGCTCATCGGCATGGAAGTGGCGATCAAGGCGCTCGGGCTGAGCGGCGAGGTGCCGCTCATTCTGGCCTTCCTGGTGCTGGCGCTCTACACCTATTCGTCAGGCCTGCGCGCGCCGGCGCTGATCGCCTTCGTCAAGGACATCATGATCTACATCGTGGTGATTGCCGCGATCGCGATCGTGCCGTCAAAGCTCGGCGGCTATGGCGCGATCTTCACTGCGGCCGATGCGGCCTTCGCGGCAAAGGGCGCGGGCGGCATCCTGCTGTCGCCGGCGCAGATCGTGCCGTACGCTTCGCTGGCGCTGGGTTCGGCGCTCGCCGCCTTCATGTATCCGCACACGCTGACCGGCATCTTCGCATCGTCAGGCGGCAACACCATTCGCAAGAACGCGATGCTGCTGCCGGCCTATACGCTGCTGCTCGGCCTGCTGGCGCTGCTCGGCTATATGGGCCATGCGGCGGGTCTCAAGCTCGCGAGCAACAACGATGTCGTGCCGGAGCTGTTCAAGACGCTGTTTCCGAGCTGGTTCGCGGGCTTTGCCTTTGCTGCGATCGCAATCGGCGCGCTGGTCCCGGCGGCCGTCATGAGCATCGGCGCGGCCAATCTGTTCACCCGCAATTTCTGGAAGGTGTGGGTCGATCCGAAGGTGACGCCGGCGGGCGAGGCGAAGGTCGCCAAGATCACCTCCATGCTGGTGAAGGTCGGTGCGCTGCTCGCCATCCTCTTGATGCCGACGCAGTTTGCGCTCGACCTGCAACTGCTCGGAGGCCTCTGGATCCTGCAAACGCTGCCGGCGCTGGTGTTCGGCCTCTACCTGAACTGGTTCTCGAGCAGGGCTCTGCTCGCCGGTTGGGCCGTCGGCCTTGCGGGTGGATCATGGCTGGCCTGGTCGGATGGGCTGAAGCCACTCCACGGCATCGACTTCGGCGCCGGCAAGGTCGCGATCTACACCGGACTGCTGGCGCTCGCGCTCAACATCGTGGTCGCCGTCGTGGTCAACGTCGTGCTCAAGGGCCTGCCGCAGGCGCGGGTGCCGCGCGAGGCGGCCTGACGTCAAGTCTTGATCGGCGGCCGGATAACCGGCCGCCGATCCCGAAAGTGCATTCCACACCCGAACCGGTCTCCACTTCGCTGGAAAACGCTCTAGTATCCGCCCGCGTTCCGGACCCGTCCGTGGGCGGGCGGATCGATCTCGAGTGAGGATGTCTTGCAGGCGTGGTTCGTTCTTGCGGTCGCAGCCGGCTATGTGACCACGCTGTTCCTGATTGCCTGGTGGGGCGATCGGCGGAGCGTGGACGGGCCGCTGGTCTCGCCAAACTCGTGGGCGGCTGCGGTCAGCTATTGCCTGACGCTTGCGGTCTACAACACCTCGTGGAGCTTTTACGGATCGGTCGGCCGCGCGGCCACGAGCGGGCTGGACTTCGCCACGATCTATATCGGCCCGACGCTGGTTTTGCTGTTCGGCCAGCCGTTGCTGTCGAAGGTGATCGCAATCGCGAAAGCGCAGAACGTCACCTCGATCGCCGATTTCATCGCTGCGCGCTACGGCAAGAGCCAGGTGCTTGCGGCTTTCGTGACACTCGCCTCGCTGCTTGGCGTGCTTCCCTATATCGCGCTTCAGCTCAAGGCCGTCGGCAAGAGCTTTGATTATCTGATCCTCCAGCCGGAGCGGGCCGGCGGCGAGGCGCTGCAATTCTGGCAAGACTCTGCGTTCGGCGTCGCCGCGTCGATGGCGCTGTTCGCGATCGTGTTTGGCGTTCGCCACGTTCATGCCAGCGAGCATCACCGCGGCTTGATGCTCGCGATCGCCTTCGAGAGCGTGGTCAAGCTGGTCGCCTTCCTTGTCGTCGCGCTGTTCGTGCTGTTCGGGCTATCAGGGGGGCCGGCGGCGCTGCTGTCGCAGTTCTCCTCGGACCCGCAGTTGGCTGGGATCCTATCGTTCGATCCCGCGCAGCCGGTCTGGCCTTCGACGATCATCATTTCGGCGATCGCCTTTCTTTGCCTGCCGCAGGCATTCCATGTCGCGGTCGTCGAGAACGAGAGCCCTGGCCATACGCGCACGGCAGCGTGGCTTTATCCTGCTTACCTTGCGCTGTTCAGCCTGCTGATCCTGCCGATCGCCGCCGCCGGACTTGCGAGGTTCGGCGCGATGATGGACCCCGACACCTATGTCATCTCGCTGCCGATCGCAGCGGACGCCGGTACCGTCAGCCTGATCGCTTTCCTCGGTGGATTGTCGGCGGCCACCGGCATGGTGATCATGACTTCCGTCGCGCTGAGCACCATGCTCTGCAACGACGTCATCATGCCGCTGCTGCTGCGCTCGCGCTTCTTTGGCCTGCGCGCGCACAGCCGGCCGGTGACATCGGTGCTGATGATTGTGCGCAGGCTCTCGATTCTCGGCATCCTGCTGCTGGCCTATCTGATGCACCGCCTGGTCAACCAGGCCTATCCGCTCACCGTGATCGGCCTGCTGTCCTTCGTCGCGGTCGCGCAATTCGGTCCGGCGTTCGTCGGAGGTCTTTTCTGGCCGCGTGCCAACAAGATCGGAGCATCGGTCGGGATCGCGGCCGGATTCCTGATCTGGGCCTATACGCTGCTGCTTCCGTCGGCTGCGCCGCTCTGGCCCGCCGTTGAGGAGATCGTGCGCCACGGCCCGTGGCAGCTCGCGCTGCTCAAGCCCAATGCGTTGTTTGGCTTCGACGGGCTCGATCCGATCTCGCACGCGACTCTCTGGAGCCTTGGCGCGAACCTCGTCTGTTTCGTCGTGTTCTCGCTGCTGGGACGGCAAACCACGGTCGAGCGCAACCAGGCCGCGGCGTTTGCAGACGGTGTCGTCCGCGATACCGTGCCGAAGCTGTCCTCACGCGTGGTGATCCGGCTCGACGATCTGCGCGCGCTCGCCCGGCGCTTTGTCGGTGCGGAACGCGGCTCGGCCGCCTTCGACGGCTATCTCGCGGCGCGCATGTCGGGCACCGGACCGCGCCTGGATTCGTCGGGCCTCGTCGATCTCGACTCGATCCGTTTCACCGAGAACCTTCTCGCCGGGGCGATTGGCGCGGCATCGGCGCGCGTGGTGATCGCGGCCTCGCTGGAAGGCCACTCGCTGTCGCGGCGGGCGGCGATGGCGATGCTGGACGAGGCTTCGGAAGCCCTGCGCTTCAACCGCAGTCTCCTGCAAAGCACGCTCGAAAGCGTGCCGCAGGGCATCTGTGCGTTCGACGCCGATTTTGACATCACGGCCTGGAACGGCCGGTTCATCGCGCTGCTCGATCTGCCGCCGGATTTCGTGCGCGTCGGTCTTCCGCTCGCGGAGCTGATTGCCTTCAATGTCGAGCGCGGCGAGTACGCCGCGTCGGAATTCGCCGCACTCCTGGTCAACCGCGACGTCGCGACCCAAAGCTGGCCCTATCTGTACGAGCGCAAGCGGCCGGACGGCACCGTGCTGGAAATCGTCTATGATCGCGTCGCCGAGGGCGGCTATGTCTCGACCTATACCGATGTGACCGAGCGTCACCGCGCCGCGGAAGCCTTGCGGCGCGCCAACGAGGATCTCGAGCTGCGTGTTCGCGAGCGGACGGAGGCGCTCGAGCAGGCGAAGGCGGAGGCCGAGCAGGCCAATCTCGGCAAGACCCGTTTCCTGGCGGCGGCCAGCCACGATCTGCTGCAACCCCTGAACGCGGCACGTCTGTTCCTGTCGGCACTTGACGAGAGCCTGCATGCCTCATCGCAAGCGGGTGCGGCCGAGAAGGAGCGAACGCTCGCTGGCAGCGCGATTACCGCGCTGCGCTCGACCGAGCATGTGCTCGACAGATTGCTCGACATCTCCTCCTACGATGCCGGCGCCGTACGTGCCGAGCCATTTGATTTTCCGATCGCCGATCTTCTCGTGCAGCTCAACGTGGAATTCTCGGCAATGGCGCGTGAGCGGGGACTCGTTTTCCGCGTTGTCGATTGCCATCTCGCCGTGCGCAGTGACCCGCATTTGCTACGGCGGATCTTGCAGAACCTGCTGTCGAATGCGCTGCGCTACACGCCCAAGGAGACATTCAAAGGACGCATCCTGCTCGGCTGCCGGCGGCGTGGCGGCGATCTGCGCATCGAGGTTTGGGATACCGGTGTCGGCATTGCCGCTGCGGACCAGAAGCGCATCTTCGAGGAGTTCCAGCGCCTGGCGCCCGGAACGGAGAAGGGCCTAGGCCTGGGGCTTGCGATCGTCGATCGTGTCTCGCGGCTGCTGGGGCATCCCGTCGATGTCCGTTCGCGCCCGGGACACGGCTCATGCTTTGCAGTCGCCGTGCCGGTCGCGCACGGACCCGGGACGCCGCTCGAGCGCAAGGCGACGGCCGCGGCGCCTGAAGTGACGGAGCATCCGCTGACGATCCTGTGCCTGGACAATGATGCGACGATTCTGGACGGCCTGACGGCGCTGCTTGGCGGCTGGGGTCATCGCGTGCTGGTCGCAACCGACGCTGTGGGCGCCATGGCCGCAGCTGCGGAGAGCCCACCCGACGTCGTGCTGGTCGATTATCATCTCGACGGGGAGTGCACCGGCTTGGACTTTCTCGACGATCTCGGGCAGAAGTCGGGACACGGCGTTTGCGCGCTCGTCGTCACCGGAGATCGCAGCGAGGCGGTCCGCACGGCGGCGAAGGCGCGCGGCTGCGAGGTGCTGTCGAAGCCGGTCAAGCCGGCGGCGCTACGGCGCTTCCTCGGTAGCGAAGCCTTGAGCCGGCAATTCGGGATGAAACAGGGAGCCTCCTCGGTGTGACCATGCGCATCCTTATCGGCGATGATCATCCGCTGGTGCAGGCTGCGCTCCGCAGCGCGCTGTCGACCGTGCTGCCCGACCTCGAGATCATCGCCTGCCAGTCCCTTGACGAGGCGGTGAGCGTGCTCTCGGCGCAGTCGGACGAGATCGACCTCATCTTGTGGGACCTGACGATGCCGGGCATCCAGGGATTTGCTGCGCTGTTCATTCTGTCGGCGCAGTTCCCGACGGTGCCCGTTGCGATCATCTCGGCGCGGCAGGACGCCGCTACGATTCGCCGCGCCATTGCCTATGGCGCATCCGGTTACATCCCGAAATCGCTCAGCCTGCCCGAGATGGCGGATGCGATCAGCAAAATCCTCGCCGGCGAAATCTGGATGCCGCCCAACGTCGGTGGTCGCGGCTCGATCCAGAGCGCCGATGTCGAGCTCGCCGCGCGCATGGCCTCGCTGTCGGCGCAGCAGCTGCGCATTCTGGCGATGATCGTCGAAGGCAAGCTCAACAAGCAGATCGCCGGCGAGCTCGACATTGCCGAGCAGACCGTGAAGGGCCATGTCTCGACGATCCTGCGCAAGCTCGGCGTCGGCTCGCGGACCCAGGCCGCGGTCCTGGCCGAGCGGCTGTCGTTCGGGCAGCCCGGCGCGACCTGATTTCGCAACGTCAAAACAAGACGACGCCAAAACAAAACGGAGGCCGTGAGGCCTCCGTTCCATTCGTGTTCGCTCGTCGCGAGCTTCGCTTTACCCCAGCCGGCCCGCCGCATGTGCGAGCAGCGTGTAGACCAGACCGGTCTCGGAGGTCAGGTGGCTGCGCAGCTCCTGCGGGCCGCGGCCGTCGCGGGCGACTTCGTCGAGCAGGCGTTCGAACTCGCCGATATAGCGGTCGACCGTGCCCTTGAAGTTGCGGTCGGCGCGATACTTGCGGGCGACCTCGTCGAAGGCCTTCTGGCCGGCCGGCGTGTAGAGGCGCTTGGTGAAGGCCTTGTTCTCGCCGCGCTGGTAGCGATCCCACATCTCGGAGGCAAGGTTGCGGTCCATCAGCCGGCCGATGTCGAGCGACAGCGATTCCAGCGGATTGCCGCTGCTCTGCGGGGCCTGCGGCTGCGGAGCGGGTGCAGCCTGGCGTCCACGCGGGGCCTCACGTCCAGCCGGAGCAGCCGGGGCGGCGTCCGTGCGGTTCAAGAGATCCGACAGCCAGCCATCGCGACCCTGGTCGTTACCGCCGGGGGCGACCGGCGGAGCCTCGGTGCGACGCGAGGAGGCGGGCATGCCGAGGTCCGGCGGCGGCAGCGTCGAGGCGCTACCGGTGTCGCGCATGCGGGTCTCGGTGCCACGACCACCTGCATTTGCCATCACCGGCTCTTCCTGGCGCTGGACGGCGACGGAAGCGCGGCCCGCCGTGGTGACGTCGAGGCCGCGGCCGTGCTGGGCCACGATGCGGTTGAGCTCGGCGAGCGCCTCGATCTGGTCGACGATGACCTTGCGCATCTGCGCAGTGCTTTCGGCGGCCTCCTGCGGCATCTCGAGCACGCCGCGGCGCAGCTCGTTGCGGGTGGCTTCGAGCTCGTTGTGCATCTCGAATGCCATCTGCTTCATGCTGCCGACAAGGTTGCCGAACTTTTCGGCCGACTGCTTGAACATCGCATCCGCCTCGTCGGTGGTCTGGCGGTAGATGTCGTGCATGGCCTCGATGGTCTGGCGGTGCTCCTCTTCGGACGCCGACCGCACCGCCTCGAACTGGCGGGTGATCGCGGCCGAACCTGCGCCGGCGGTCTCTGCAACCACGCGGGCGATGTCGCGGGCACGCTCTTCGGCCGCAGCGAGCGACTCATCGAGCAGCCCGGTGAAGCGCGACAGGCGCTGGTCGAGATCGGCGGTGCGCAGGTCGATGGTGGTAACGAGCGATTCCAGCGCCGCCTTGCGTTCGGCAAGCGAGGCGGTGGTGTTCTTGTTGCTCTGCTCGACGACTTGCGCGGCATCGACGAGCGCCTTGCCGTGCGCGTCGAACTGGGTCGACAGCTCGCCGAGATCCTGGAGCGCCCGCGTGGTCTTCGTGTTGAAGACGTTGAGCTGGTCTTCCAGGTTCTGGGTCGCAGCGCCATTGCGCGAGGTGACGTCGTTCATCGCCGAGACGAAGTCGGCGACACGCGTCACCAGCGCCCGCTCGAGCGAGTTGAGGTTGTCGTGCGCACCGGTCAGCACCTCCTGCAGGAGGATGTTGCCTTCGCGCAGGCGCTCGAACAGGGCGACCGTGTCGGTGCGCAGGATCTTGCTGGTCTCCTGCATCTCGGTGACGGCCGCGATCGAGACCTGGCGCGACTGGTCGATTGCCGCACGCGAAGCCTGGTCGAGGTCCTTCAGCGATTTGTTGACGGCGCCGGTGGCGATCTCGCTCGCCGTGTTGATGGTGCGGGCGACTTCGTTGCCGTTGCCCATCATGGTCTGCGAGAAGGCCTGGCCACGCGTCTCGATCGACTTCAGCGCGTCCGAGGTGACGCGGTCGATGTCGAGGGTGAGCTGGCTGGTCTTGGTGCCGATCGCGTCCACGAGCGAGCCGCGCTTGGCGTCGATCATGTTCGAGAGGCGATCAGCCTGCTGCTGCACATAGGTGACGATCTCGTCGGTCTTGCCGGTCATGGCCTGGCCGAAGCTGGAGCTGGCGGCGAGCACCGAACGCTCGACGTCGGCCGAGCTCGACTTGACCCGCGAGCTCGCCTCGTTGGAGGCGGAGATCAGCGCGTTTTGGGCGTTGAGCGCACTGGTCTGGATGTCGTTGGTCGCGTTCGACGTAGCCGTGCTCAGCGCGCGTTCGATCTCCGTCGAGATCGTGCGGATCTGGCTGGCGGTATCCGCCGAGGTCGAGGTCAGCGAGGTCTGGGCCTCGCGTGCGCTGTTGAGGATGGTCGATGCCGTGTCGGCGCCGACCGCAGTCAGTGTGCGCTCGATGTCCGTGGTCAACGACTTGATCTGGCTCGCCGCATCGGTCGAAGCGGTGATGAGCGTACCCTGGGCTTCGCGCACGCCGCTGGTGAGCGCCTCGATGGTGGCGCCGCCGGCGGTCGCCAGCGCGCGCTGCATCTCGGCCGCGAGCGAACGAACCTGGCCGGTCTGCTCTGCGGAGACAGCAAGAAGCGTGCTCTGGGCATCGCGAGCGCTGCTTGTGATCGCCTCGGCGGTGGTCTGCCCGACCTGCGAGAGCGAGCGGTGCACTTCGGCCGAGAGCGACTTGACCTGGCCTGCCGCCTCCGTGGAGGCATTGACCAGCGTGCTCTGGGCCTCGCGCGCGCCAGCCAGAATGCTCTCCGCCGTCGACGTGCCCGCCATCGAGAGTGACCGCTGCACGTCGGCTGCAAGCGCCTTGACCTGGTTCGCGGCATCCGCGGACCCGGCGACGAGCGTGTTCTGGGCCTCGCGCGCGCCGGTCATGATGGTCTCGGCCGTCGAAGTGCCCGCCATCGAGAGCGAGCGCTGCACGTCGGAGGACAGCGCCTTGATCTGGTTGGCCGTCTCGCCGGAAGCCGCGATCAGCGCGGCCTGCGCGTCACGAGCGCCCGCAGTGATCGATTCTGCCGTGGTTGTGCCGGCCATCGACAGCGAACGCTGCACGTCGGCGGTGAGCGTCTTGACGTGGTTGGCCGCATCCGAAGAGGCGGTGACGAGCGTGGTCTGTACCTCGCGGGCGCCGGCCAGGATCGAAGCCGCCGTGGCCGAGCCGGCTGCGGACAGCGTGCGCTCGACGTCGGCCGCGAGGCCCCTGATCTGGTTGGAGGCATCGCCCGATGCCGCGACCAGGCTCGACTGCGCTTCGCGAGCGCTGGTGAGGATCGAGTTCGCAGCGCCCGTACCGACCGCAGTCAGCGCGCGCTCGACCTCGGCGGAGGTCATCTTGAGCTGGGCGTTGACGTCGGAGGAGACCGTCATCAGCGACTGCTGCGCGGTGCGTGCACCGGTCTGGATCGTCTCGCTGGTGTTGACAACGAGGTTGGTGAGCGAGCGCTCGGCGTCCTCGACATGCGAGCGGATCGCGGTCGAGATCATCTCGGCGCGGGACATCATGTCCTCGCTGGCCTGGCGGCCGCTGCTCTCGATGCGGCCGGCGACCGCCTCGACGCGCGAGCCGAGCAGGTCTTCGAACTGCGCCACACGCACATCGATGTCGTTGGCGACGGAGCCGACCTTGGTCTCGATGGCCTGATGGATGTCCTGGAAGCGCGCGGTGACCGTGTCGGTCAGGTGCATGCTGCGGCCGTCGATGAGGTCGCTGACGCCGGTGATGCGACGGTCGATGGCCTCGATCGCCTGCGCTGTGCCGTCCGTGAGCGTCGAGGTCAGGAGGGTGAGGCGGGTGTCGATCGACTGCACAGCCTGCGAGGCGCCGGTGGTCAGCGCCGAAGTCAGGTAGGTCAGGCGGCTATCGATGGACTCGAGCGCCTGCGTCGCACCGCCGTTCAGCGTGGTGGTGAGGTGGGTCAGCCGCGTATCGATCGACTGGATCGTCTGCGAGGTGCCGTCGGTCAGGGTTGTCGTGAGGTTGGTCAGACGGGAGTCGATGGATTCGAGCGCCTGCGACGCACCGCCGGTGAGTGTCGTCGTGAGGTGGGTCAGGCGGGAGTCGATCGACTGGATCGCCTGCGTCGCGCCATCGGTCAGCGTCGTGGACAGCGCGTTGAGACGGCCGTCGATGGTCTCGGTGACAGATTTCGCACGGGCATCGAACGACTGCTCGAGCGCGCCGACGCGGCCGCCGAGCTGCTCGTCGAAGGTCTTGATGTGCCCTTCGATCGTACCGTCGAGGCTGGCGATCTTGCCATTGAGCGAGGCGTCGAGATTGGTGACGCGTTCGCCGACCGTGGTTTCGAACTGCACCAGGCGCTGGTCGAGCACAGCCGTGATCGCGCCGCCATTGGAGGTGAAGCGGGTGTCGAAATCTTCGACATAGGTCTTCAGCGACTCATGGATGTCCTGCGTGCGCTGACCCATGCGCTCGACGATCTCGCCGCCGAAGGTCTTCACGGTGCGGTCGAACTCGGAGATGTGGCGTGTGATCAGGGCACCCAGCGTGCCGGAATCGCGGGCGAACTTCTCGACCAGCTCGGAACCCTGGTTCTTCACCAGTTCGTCGAACGCGCTCATCTGCAGCGACAGCGAGTCGTGCGCGGTCTCGGTCTGGCTGACGACCTTGGCGACGAGGGTGTTGACGGTGGCGTCGAGCGCTTCGCTCGCCTTGTCGCCGGAGGTCATGATCTGGCCGGCGAGGCGGTTGCCGGCGTCGTCGATCTTGGAGGAGAGGTCGTTGGAGCGCAGCTCGAGCTCGAGCAGCAGCGAGTCCGACGAGTTCTTCAGCGAGTCATGCACCAGTTCGGTACGCTCGGAGATGCCGTCGACGATCGCGGCGGAACGCTGCTCGAACTCGCCGGTGATGCGGTCGATGCGCTCGTTCAGCATCTCGTGGACGCGGTCGGCGAGGTCGACGAACTCGTCGTGGACGTGGCCAGTCTTGAAGTTGAGGCTGGTGGTCAGCCGCTCGCTGGCGTCGAGCACGGCGCGCGTGGTCTCGGCACTGGCTTCCTCGAGGCGGTCGAGCAGGTCGCCGCCGCGTTCGCCGAGCGCCAGGATCATGTTGTCGCCGGCATGGCTCAGCGCGCCGGTGATGTGGGCGCCGCGCTCTTCCAGCGCGCCGGTGATGGACTTGGCGACCTCGTCGACGCGCGAGGCGATCGCGTCCGAGATCAGCGCAATGTCGTGGCGGAGATCGATCTGAACGCCGGAAATGGCACTGCGGACCTGCTCGGCCTGGCCGACCAGGTTGTCGCGCTGGTGGGCGATGTCCTGGAGCAGGGCGCGGATGCGCACTTCGTTGTCGGAATAGGCACGTTCGAGCGCGGCGACCTCGTTGGCGACCAGCGTTTCGAGCTCACCGGCGCGCGCAATGGCGCGCTCGATGCCGTCGCCCATCGCCGCGACCTCACGGCGGATGGCCTGGCCGACGGTGACCATGGAATCGGACGCCGAGCCTTCCGGCTCGGAAAAGCGGATGGCGACCTGCGCCATCGCCTGCGCGACCTGGCTCATCTGCTGGCCGCGCCACACGAGGCTCGCCAGGAAATAGAACAGCATGATGGGTGCGAAGAACATCGTGACGAGGCCGGCGATCGCCAGCACGCCGCCGCTCTCGCCCATGGCGGCCCGGATCGAGGGCAGGAAGCCAACCGTCAGCGCGGCGCAGGCGGCGAGCCAGATCACGGTGAAGATGGTCGCGCCGGTGTAGATGTTGCGGGCAGGGCGGCCCGTCTGCAGCGACTGGAGCAGCTGGCCGATGGTTTCGCGGTCGTCATTCGCGGCCCGGCGCGAGGCGCGGGGTTCCTCGATCGGATCGAACACGGCGCGCTCATTGGCGGCAGGCCGCGGCTCGAAGGCCGGCTCGTCGAACACGGGCGGCGCCGGGGGAGCGACCGATGGTGCCGTTTCGTTGCGCATCGATGCGCTGCGGCTGGTATCGGCAGCCGTGTCGCTGATGTTGAGGGCTTCCTGGATCGCAGAAAGCGCAACTTCTGTGGGGTCTTTGACCTTTTTGGGAGTATTGGCCATGTTCAGTCCGAGCCCTCGTTACTTTTACGCGTCCCCCCGCGAGCCCTGCGCGCTACGCAAGCCCACAGACCGGATTATGCCGCTTGCGCGGATCACCGAGCCATCCCCACCCGGACGGCTTGTCCGCCAATTTCCGAAACATCCTATTGGCAGAGCGTCGCGAATGAAATGCCCGCGATTAAGACAATCTTAATCATCGTTAACAGGATCGGGGCGTAACGCCTTAGCCCTCAATGAAATTCCCCACCGAACCCGGCCAATTGCGGCAACTTTTCGTCAATTAGCGGGCGGATTTACGTAAAACGGCCCGCACACTTCGTTAACCATTTCCATGCTTGGGTGGGCGGAACTTGACCGCCGGACCGGCGGATCATCGCGCGAAGCCGGGGCCTGCGCCATGACGCCTGAACTGCAACGGATGGACTGGATGCCCTCGCCCCCGCTTGCGCCCATCGACAGCCCGCTAGACCTTGACCACCTCTCCCGCATGACGCTCGGCGATGCCGAGCTGGAGCAGGAAGTGCTGGCGATGTTCGCCGAGCAGGCGGTCCGCCTGATCGCGGCAATGACTGCGCTGCCGGCTGAGACCGGTGCGCTCGCGCACAAGCTCAAGGGCTCGGCGCGCGGGATCGGCGCCTTTGCTGTCGCCGACGCTGCCGCGGGCCTCGAGACCGCGATCAGGACCGGCAACAACCCGCCGCGGGCCTTAGCGGCCCTGAAAGAGGCGGTCGCCGAGGTTCGCGCGGCCATTGCGACGATCCTCAAGCACTAGATCGACGTCTTCCCGGGCCGGATGGCCAGCGAACTAGTCTTTTGTTGTGACGCGTTTTCCGTCCGCGAACCGGTATCCACTTCGCTTGAAAACGCTATGGCGCGGCCCTGAGCGACCCGTTATAGGACAACCCGGACCCTCCTTTATCCCCAGATCGCGGCAGCACGAGCACACATGGCCAAAATTCACTTTGTCGACCACAAGGGCGAAACCCGCACGGTGGAAATTGAGAACGGCGCAACTGTGATGGAAGCCGCCATCCGCAACAGCATTCCCGGCATCGAGGCCGAGTGCGGCGGCGCCTGCGCTTGCGCGACCTGCCACGTCTATGTCGACGAAGCCTGGCGCGAGAAGGTCGGCAGCCCGACGCCGATGGAAGAGGACATGCTCGACTTCGGCTTCGACGTGCGTCCGAACTCGCGCCTGTCGTGCCAGATCAAGGTGTCCGACGAGCTCGACGGGCTCGTGGTGTCGACGCCGGAACGTCAGGCCTGATTTTTCTTTAAGTAGCCGGCGGCGCGACCTCGATGCCGCGCTTGTGCCAGGGTTTGAATTTCGCGATCACCTCTGCGGTCAGCGGGGCTGGCCGGCGCGTCGCCTCGTCGAGCAGGACGCCGACTGACGTCGCCGAGGCGATGCACGTTCCGTTTGAAAACACGACCTGCTCGAACGTCACGGACGTGCGCCCGAGCTTCACGACGCCAAGACCGAGCTCGATCGTGTTCGGCCAGTGCAGCTCGGCGCGGAAATGGATATCGAGACGCACCATGATCCAGGCGAAGCCCGGCGGGGTCAGCCCGTACTCGGGAAGCTTCATCAGCGTGACGCGTCCGGTCTCGAAATACGTCGCATAGACCGCGTTGTTGACGTGGTGGTTCGGGTCGAGATCGCCGAAGCGCACACTGTCACTGAGGCGAAAGGGGAAGTCTTCCAGGCGCGGCGTCGTGTTGAGGCGGCTTGGGGCGTTCACCTGATGATCTCCGTCATATCCATCCTCGTTACAGCCCAGTTATTTTGACCCGGCAAGTGGGCGCGGCCGCGGGGCGCTCCCGCTTTTATGCCTTCCCTGATCCATCCCCGTTGGCTAGACAGGCAGGGTCACCTCTGCCCGACGGGCGCCGTCCAACCGATAACGACCGATAAAGAGACGACATGAGCGACGTGATCAAAACCGATGTCCTGATTATTGGCGCTGGCCCGTGCGGTCTGTTCGCCGCCTTCGAGCTTGGCCTTCTCGACATGAAGGCGCATTTCATCGACATTCTCGACAAGGTCGGTGGTCAGTGCGCCGAGCTCTATCCGGAGAAGCCGATCTACGACATTCCCGGAATTCCGCAGGTGTCGGGTCAGGGCCTCACCGAAGCGCTGATGGAGCAGATCAAGCCGTTCCATCCGACCTTCCATCTCGGCGAGATGGTCGAGACCGTGGAGAAGATCGGCGATCCCCTGTTTCGCTGCACCACGGATGTCGGCAAGGTGTTCGAATGCAAGGTCGTGGTGATCGCGGCCGGCGGCGGTTCGTTCCAGCCCAAGCGTCCGCCGGTACCGGGGATCGAAGCCTATGAAGGCACCTCGGTGCACTACGCCGTGCGCAAGATGGAAACCTTCCGCGACAAGAACGTGCTGATTGTGGGCGGCGGCGATTCCGCGCTCGACTGGACGCTCAATCTGCATCCGCTCGCCAAACGCATCACGCTCTTGCATCGTCGCGACGATTTTCGTGCCGCACCCCACAGCGTCGAGCAGATGCGCGCGCTGGTCGCCGACGGCAAGATGGATCTGCGCCTTGGCCAAGTCACTGCGCTATCAGGCGCTGACGGCAAGCTGACCGGTGCGACCGTCAAGGGCAACGACAACAATGTCAGCGATATCGCCTGCGACAGCATGCTGCCGTTCTTCGGCCTGACCATGAAGCTCGGTCCGGTCGCGAACTGGGGCATTGCGCTGGAGAATAATCTGGTGCCGGTCGAGACGTCGGCGTTCGAAACCAACGTGCCGGGCATCTTCGCGATCGGTGACATCAACACCTATCCCGGCAAGATCAAGCTGATCCTGTGCGGATTCCACGAGGGCGCGTTGATGTCGCAAAAAGCCCACCGCTACGTGTATCCGGAGAAGCGGCTCGTGTTCCAGTACACGACCTCGTCCTCGAGCCTGCAAAAGAAGCTCGGTGTCAATTGACCACGGCGCCAATGCGGCGGTCATATCCCACGTTTCTGGTGCTGGAACCGTTCGCGAAATCGCCGTAGTCTGCGGCCATTGCAGTGGCGGCTCCAGCAAGGTGATCATAATGCGGAAACTCTTTTCCAGCTTTCGGCTGCTCTCGCTCCTCGCGCTGGCTCTCGTGCTCTCGCTGGGCGCAGCCGGGCAGGCCGCTGCTCAGCAACCGACGGCCGCGGGCCTCTGGCAGAAGGTCGAAGACGGCAAGACGGTGGGATGGTTCCTCTTCATCGACCACAACGGAATCTTCGAAGGTGTCATCGCCAAGACCTTTCCGCGCCCCGGTGACGATCCGAACGAGGCCTGCACGAAATGCACCGATGATCGCAAGAACCAGCCGGTGCTCGGCCTCTCTTTCATCCGCGACATGAAGCGCGATGGGCTGAAGTATGAGGGCGGCAACGTGGTCAATCCGCGCGACGGCAACATCTGGAAGGCCAAGATGACGGTGAGCCCGGACGGTCAGGTCCTGACCATGCGCGGCTTCCTCGGCATTTCCCTGTTCGGCAAGGACGAGACCTGGCAGCGCCTGCCGGATACCAGCATGGCCGAGGTCGATCCCGCGATCATCGCCAAATATCTTCCCGCGCAGGCCGCCGCGACCACGCCGAAGGCCGCGCCCGCGGCCAAGAAGGGCGGCGCGATGATGATGGCGCCGGCAGCGAAGAAGTAGGCTCGCCGCGCGCGCTATCGCGGCCCTGCAACACCTCAGGAACGTTTCACTGCTCTCGTCATTTCGATGACGTGGATGGCCGTTGCGCTGGCCTGTCCTGGCTGACGGCGCATTCGTCGAAAGACGAATGCCGGCTGCGCCTGCGCCAGTAGTTCTCCGGAATGCGCTCTGGCGCCGGATTTGCATAGCTTTCGCCAAAGCTGCTGGAGGAGCGAGTCGTTGCTCCCGCGCCCGTTGAGGGCGTGAGCGACCTCGCTTGTCTCTCGCGGTGCCCATTCGATTTCGCGAGAAGAGACTATGGGACTTGCAAGGCTAAGCGCGGCAACATCGTTGGGGCTGATGACGCTGCTGGCGACATCGGCGCTCGCGCGCGACGACGGGCGCTATGCCAACTCGCCGCTCAAACCCTGGTTCGAGAGTCTGCGTAGTGAATACGGGCAGTGCTGCTCGGACGCCGATGGCTATGTCGTCGCCGATGTCGATTGGGAGTCCGACAAGGGACATTACCGCGTGCATCTCGACGAGGAGTGGGTCGTCGTGCCCGACGGCGCCGTCATCACGGAGCCGAACAAGATCGGTCGCACCATGGTGTGGAAGCACTATATCGACGGCCACCCGCGCGTGCGGTGCTTCATGCCGGGCAGTATGACCTGAGAAATGCTGACGGCGCCCGCATCGTACGCGGGCGCCGTCAGTCGTGCGAAAGGCTTAGCGCGCTTCGCTGTCCGAGCTCGCGCTGGCGAGCCGCTTCACGCGCGGTGACAGCACCGACATCTGCGCAGGTGAGGCCGGCATGCCGGCGACGATCATCGTGGGCGCGGTCGACTGCTCCTCGGCACCAGCGCCGCCAAGCACCTGCACTTGCGTCGCCGAGATCGGAAACGACTTCACTTCGTAAGAGGGAAGCTCGCCGGCAAATGTGCTGGCTGTGCTCGCAATCATCGCACTGGTCACCGCAATCATCGAGAGAATACGCATTTCAAAATCTCCGTTGAAGACATCAATCGGAGGTTTGGTCGCGGTACTGCCGCAACAGGTTCGCTTGTGTGCGAACATTCGCGTCCTGCCGACGAATAAATATGGTTGCGTGATACGACGACATGAAACGCGAAAGAAGTTTTCCGCGCCAATATTTCAGGACGGTTTCGCCGGAGATCGACGATCCCGCCTCAGGCGCCGAGCTTGGACTCTCGCACCACTGGCAGCGCGGTGACGAGGTCGCGGTACCAGGTCGAGAGCGTCGCGCGCACGACCTCCTGGAAGATCGCGGCGGGTGCGTGCAGGGCCAGATGCAGGCCCGCCATCAGCGCGACTGGGCCGGTACAATCGTGCGGCGCGAGCGGCTTGTTGTAGGCCTCGCTGAGCGCGGCGATCTTGCGCGCTTCGGTGAGGCCCCCGCACCAGGCGATGTCGAGCATCACGACGTCGACGGCATCGGCGGCGAGCAGGTTGCGGAAGCTTGCAGCACCCGCCAGCGTCTCGCTGCCGCAGATCGGCGTCTTCACGCGCCGACGGAGATCGGCAAGACCCTGCACGTCGTCCATCTTGTTGAGGGGATCCGCGACCCAGAACACGCCGTAGTCTTCGAGCGCGCGGCAGATTCGCTCGGCCATGTGCATGCCCCACAGGCTGTGCAGCTCGCACATGACCTCGATGCGATCGCCGACCGCGCTGCGGATCTTGCGGCTCAGGTCACCGGCGCCGGATTGAACAACGTGAGGTCGTTGTGGATGCCCCAGCGATCCGACCACGGCTTGGTGCGGCCGGAGGCGACGTCGAGGATCAGGCGGAACAGGTCCCAACCGGTTTCCTCGATGGTCTTTGCGCCGGTGGCAATGCCGCCCGCGTCGAAATCGATCAGATCCTTCCAGCGGCGCGCGAGCTCGGTGCGGGTCGCGACCTTGATGACGGGCGCAGCCGCCAAGCCATAGGGCGTGCCACGGCCGGTGGTAAACACCTGCAAGGTCATGCCGGAGGCAAGCTGAAGCGTGCCGCAGATGAAGTCGCTGGCCGGCGTTGCCGCGAACAGCATGCCCTTCTGCGTCGCCTTCTGGCCGGGCGAGAGCACGCCGGTGATGGCGCTCGAGCCTGATTTGACGATCGAGCCGAGAGACTTCTCGACGATGTTGGCGAGGCCGCCCTTCTTGTTGCCGGGCGTGGTGTTGGCGCTGCGATCGGCGCCGCCACGGGCCAGATAAGAATCGTACCAGGCCATTTCGCGCACCAGCGCGCGGCCGACGTCCTCGTTGATGGCGCGGCGGGTGAGGAGCTGGATGGCGTCGCGCACCTCGGTCACTTCGGAGAACATCACGGTGGCGCCGGCGCGCACCAGCAGGTCCGCGGCGAAGCCGAGGGCGGGGTTCGCGGTGACCCCGGAGAATGCGTCGCTGCCGCCGCATTGCAGGCCGATCACGAGGTCGGCCGCGGGACAGGTCTCGCGGGTGCGCTTGTTGAGGATCTTCAGGCGGGCCTCGGCCTGCGTCATGATCGCGTCCACGATCGCGCCAAAGCCGTCAAAGGCTTCGTCCTGCATGCGGACGATGGCATCACTGACCCCCTCCGGCACCAGTCGTTCGGGCGCGAGCTTTTCGCATCCCAGGCTGATGACCAGAATCTCGCCGCCGAAATTCGGATTGAGCGCGAGGTTCTGCAGCGTGCGGATCGGCACCACGGCATCGGGCGCGTTGATGGCGACGCCGCAGCCATAGGCATGCGTTAGCGGCACGACGTCATCGACATTAGGATATTTCGGCAGCAACTCGGAGCGGATGCGCTTTACTGCGTATTCCATCGTGCCCTTGACGCATTGCACGGAGGAGGAAATGCCGAGGATGTTCTTGGTGCCGACCGAGCCGTCGGTGTTGCGAAAGCCCTCGAAGGTGAAACCTTCGAGCGGCGGCAGCGGCGCGGGGACGGCGGTCGAGATTTCGAGCTTGTCGAGAGCAGGGGCCTCCGGCATGCGGATGCGCGCCTCGTCCACCCATTCGCCGGCCAGGATCGGCGAGAGCGCGTAGCCGATCACCTCGCCATAGCGGATGATCGGTTGATCCTGTGCAATGTCGACCAGCGCCGTCTTGTGCCCCTGCGGCACGAAGGCGCGCAGCGTGAGTCCACAGGCAAAGCGAGAGCCGGCGGGAAGCCCGAAATCATTGACCACGATCGCGACATTGTCGCGCTCGTTGAGCTTGATGTAGCGGGGCTGCTCTTTCGCTGCGACGTCCTGGTCCATTTGCGCTTGCCTCCGAAGCCGTAGGGTGGGCAAAGGCGCAACGCGCCGTGCCCACCATCTTTCACGTCGAACAAGTGGTGGGCACGCTTCGCTTTGCCCACCCTACGAAGTCTACGATATCGGCCTATCAACCCGGATAAGTATAAGCCGTCTTCACCGTCGTGTAGAACTCGCGTGCATAGGAGCCCTGCTCGCGGGCGCCGTAGCTCGAGCCCTTCCGGCCACCGAACGGCACGTGATAGTCGACGCCGGCGGTCGGCAGATTGACCATCACCATGCCGGACTCGCTGTTGCGCTTGTAGTGCGAGGCGTATTTCAGGCTTGAGGTGCAGATGCCGGAGGCGAGGCCGAACTCGGTGTCGTTGGAGATCGCCAGCGCTTCCTCGTAGTTCTTGGCGCGGATGACGGCGGCGACGGGCCCGAAGATCTCTTCACGCGCGATGCGCATGTTGTTGTTGGCTTCGGTGAACAGCGCCGGCTGCAGGTAGTGGCCGGGCGTCTCGCGCTTAAGCAGCTCGCCGCCGAACGCGAGCTTGGCGCCCTCGTCCTGGCCGATCTTGATGTAGCGCAGGTCCTGGTCGAGCTGGCTCTGGTCGACCACGGGGCCGATATGCACGCCGGCCTTGAGCGCGTCGTCCACCGACAGCCCGTTCAGGCGTTCGGCCACCGCCGCGACGAAGCGGTCGTGAATGCCCTCGGTGACGATCAGACGGGACGAGGCCGTGCAACGCTGGCCGGTCGAGAAATAGGCGCCGTTGACGGCGACTTCGACAGCGGTCTTGAGGTCGGCGTCGTCGAGGACCACCAGCGGGTTCTTGCCGCCCATCTCGAGCTGGAATTTCTTCATCGGGTTCGAGAGCACGCAGGCCTGCGCGATCTTGCGGCCCGTTTGCACCGAGCCAGTGAAGGAGATCGCTGCGACATCGGGGGAATCGAGCAGCGTCTGGCCGACGACCGAGCCGGACCCAACCACGAGGTTGAACACACCGGCGGGAATGCCCGAGCGGGCGATGATCTCGGACAACGCGTGCCCCGAGCCCGGCACCAACTCTGCCGGCTTGAACACCACGGTGTTGCCGTAGCAGAGGGCGGGCGCGATCTTCCATGCGGGAATCGCGATCGGGAAGTTCCAGGGCGTAATCATGCCGACGACGCCGACCGGCTCGCGGGTGAGCTCGACGTCGAGACCGGGACGCACCGAGGCACCCTTCTCGCCGATCAGGCGCAGCGCTTCACCGGCAAAGAACGCAAAGATCTGGCCGGCGCGGGCGACCTCGCCGATGCCTTCGGGGAGCGTCTTGCCTTCCTCGCGGGCGAGCAGGCGGCCGAGCTCTTCCTTGCGGGCGAGGATTTCGAGCGAAATCTTGTTGAGCACGTCAAAACGCACCTGCGGCGTCGACTGCGCCCAGGCGGGGAAGGCGGCCTTCGCGGCGGCGATCGCCTTCTCGGTCTGCGCCTTGTCAGCCTTGGCGTATTCGCCGACGAGATCGTTGGTGTTGGAGGGGTTGATGTTCTTGGTGATGCCGGAGCCGTCGACCCATTCACCGCCGATGAAGTTCTTCAGGATCGCAGTCATCGTTTCCTCCAGAGTGTTTTTAGCGAACGAGGCAGGGCCGCTTGTCGTCAAACGTCCAGCCGGGGATTAGGTCCTGCATGGCAGTAGCGTCATCGCGGGCGCCGAGTCCATACTGCTTGTAGAGTTCATGTGCGGCCTCGATGGCCGCACGGTCGATCTCGATACCGAGGCCCGGACGATCCGGCACTGCGATCTTGCCGCCCGTGATCTGGAGCGGCTCTTTCGTCAGCGCCTGGCCATCCTGCCAGATCCAGTGGGTGTCGATCGCGGTGACCTTGCCCGGAGCGGCGGCGCCGACATGGGTGAACATCGCGAGCGAAATGTCAAAATGGTTGTTGGAATGCGAGCCCCAGGTCAGGCCGTTGTCACGGCAGGTCTGGGCAACGCGTACCGAGCCCTGCATCGTCCAGAAATGGGGATCGGCGAGCGGAATGTCCACTGCACCCAGACGCAGCGCGTGGGAGAGCTGGCGCCAGTCGGTCGCGATCATGTTGGTCGCAGTCGGCAGGCCCGTGGCACGGCGGAACTCGGCCATGATCTCGCGGCCGGAGAAGCCGGCCTCGGCGCCGCAGGGGTCCTCGGCATAGGCGAGGATGCCGTGCATGTTCTTGCAGAGGCCGATGGCCTCATCGAGCGACCAGGCGCCGTTCGGGTCGAGCGTGACGCGTGCATTGGGAAAGCGCTTGGCGATGGCCGTGACCGCCTCGATCTCCTGCTCGCCGCTGAGCACGCCGCCCTTCAGCTTGAAATCGGCGAAGCCGTAATGGTCGTGCGTGGCTTCCGCGAGCCGCACCACCGTCTCCGGCGTCATGGCCTCCTGATGGCGGAGGTTGAACCAGTCGGGCTTGCCGGTCTCGCCCTTGACGTAGTCGAGCTTCGACTTGCGGCGGTCTCCAACGAAGAAGAGATAGCCGAGCGTCTCGACGCTCTTGCGCTGTTGGCCTTCGCCAAGGAGCGCCGCGACCGGTAGATTGAGATGCTGGCCGAGCAAATCGAGCAGGGCGGATTCGATCGCCGTGACGGCGTGAATCATCACGCGAAGGTCAAACGTCTGCTTGCCCCGGCCACCGGCGTCACGGTCGGCGAAGGCGGTGCGGACATCGGCGAGGATGTTGTTCATCGCACCGACGGTCTTGCCGATGACGAGATCCCTGGCGTCCTGGAGGGTCTGCCAGATCTTTTGCCCGCCCGGCACCTCGCCGACGCCGGTGTGACCGGCATTGTCGGTGAGGATGACGATGTTGCGGGTGAAGAACGGCGCGTGCGCGCCGCTCAAATTGAGGAGCATGCTGTCGCGGCCCGCGACCGGGATCACCTGCATCGCCGTGACGATAGGCGCACCGGTGACTGGCGCACAGGAAACTTCGACCATCGCACGCTCCTCCCTGTTGTTGTCAGTTATTCTGCTGCCTGCTGTGTCGATCCTGCGGCAGGCAGATTCTTCACCAGCGCGGTCAGTTCCGCAATCTCCTGCTCGGTGAGATCGGTCAGCGGCGAGCGCACCGGGCCGGAATCGCGGCCGATCACCTTCATGCCGGCCTTGATGATCGAGACTGCATAGCCTTTCTTGCGGTTGCGGATCTCGATCAGCGGCAGGATGAAATTCTTCAGGCCGGCCTGGATCGTCGCGTGGTCGCGCTTGCGTACCGCGGCGTAGAAGTTGGTGGCGAACTCAGGCACGAAGTTGAACACGGCCGAAGAGTAGGTCGTCACGCCCATGTCGAGGTAGGGCAGCGCGAAGGTCTCGGCGGTCGGCAGGCCGCCGACATAGGTCAGGCGGTCGCCGAGCTTGGTGTAGACACGGGTCATCAATTCAATGTCGCCGATGCCGTCCTTGTAGCCGACGAGGTTCGGGCAGCGCTCGGCGAGGCGGGCGAGCGTGTCGGGCTGGAGGATGGCGTTGTCGCGGTTATAGACGATCACGCCGATCTTCACGGAGGCGCAGATGGCCTCGACATGGGCGGCAAGGCCTTCCTGCTCGGAATGGGTGAGGTAGGGCGGCAGCAGCAGCAGCCCGTCAGCGCCGGCCTTTTCTGCGCCGATCGCGATCTCGCGGGCGATGGCGGTGCCATAGCCGGTGCCAGCAAGCACGGGCACGCGGCCCTTGGTCTCCTCGACGGCGACCTTGACCACCTCAGGGACCTCGGTCGGGGTCAGCGAGAAGAACTCGCCGGTGCCACCGGCGGCGAACAGGCCGGCGACGTCATAGCCACACAGCCAATCCATGTTGGAGCGGTAGGTCGCTTCGTCGAAGGAATAATCACCCTTGAAAGGTGTGACGGGGAAGGACAGGAGGCCCGAACCGATCTTCTGGGCCATTTCCTGCGGGGTCATCTTGCTCATGGGCGCTGCTCCCTGTTTCCAGTGTTGTGGAGGACGCAACAAGGCCGCGCGTCCATGTGGCGTTGTTTAGGAAACGGTTCGATGCGCGTCCAAGCCAAAGCCTATATCGACCGATGCGGATTGAGCATCAATCTTCCATGACCTCAGCCGAGGACAATTCGCTTGCGATTTTGACCAGGGCGGACAGCAGTGGATCCTCGTTGTCGCGCCGCCAGACCATGAACAGCTCCACGGGGACCCGCGTACGCAGCTTCAACGGCCGCAGCCGAACGTCGGAGATTTTCAGATTCGCCGCCGCCGCCGGCACGATGGCAAGGCCGAGGCCGGCGCGCACCATAGCGAGGATCGAGTGGATCTGGCTGAGATGCTGCACGTAGCGCGGCAGGATGTCAGCGCGGGTGAACAGCGCGACCAGCAGATCGTGGAAGTAGCGGCTCTCATAGGGCGAATACATCACGAAGGGCTGGTCGTCGAAGTCCTTGATGGTGACGTTTTCGGCATTCGCCAGCGGATGCTTCTTCGGAATCGCGGCGAGCAGGGGCTCGGCGACGACGCGGCGGCTGGTCAGCTCGGGCCGCGCGATCGGCGGCCGCAGCAAACCAGCATCGATCTGGCCCGAGGTCAGCGCCTCGAACTGGTCGCCGGAGACCATTTCCTTCAGCGAGAAATCGACTTCCGGCAGCCTGGCGCGGCACGCCGCGACCAGCTCAGGCAGGAAGCCGTAGGCGGCTGCGGCGGTAAAGCCGATCTTGAGCGAACCGGTCTTGCCGAGCGCGATGCGGCGGGCGACCTGCGAGGCGCTTTCCGCAAGCTTCAGGATACGGCGCGCCTCGGGCAGGAAGCTGCGGCCAGCCGGCGTCAGGCGCACCGAGCGGCTGGTGCGCTCCAGCAGCGGCGCGTCGATGATGTGCTCCAGCACCTGGATCTGCCGGGACAGCGGCGGCTGGGTCATGTTCAGTCGCGTGGCGGCGCGGCCGAAATGCAATTCCTCCGCCACCGTGACGAAACAGCGGAGCTGGTTGAGGTCGAACATCGATACATGCCTTAGATGGATAAGGCGCTTCTCCGGCACTTCTAGCATCGATCATCCCCAAAACAAAGACGGCGGCTTTTTAGGGCCGCCGTTGAGTTGCCTGTCCCACTCCGATCACTCGGAGCGCTCAGGAGGAACGTTTGAGCACCACCCGCTCGATCTTGCCGACCACCACGAGGTAGGCGAATGCGGCCACCATCGCGTTGATGCCGACGAACACCAGGGCACCGTTAAAGGAGCCGGTCGCGGCCACGATGTAGCCGATCACGATGGGCGTGGTGATCGAGGAGAGGTTGCCGAAGGCGTTGAACAGGCCGCCGGAGACGCCGCCGGCCTCCTTGGGCGAGGTGTCGGAGACGACAGCCCAGCCGAGCGCGCCGATGCCCTTGCCGAAGAAGGCGAGCGCCATGAAGCCGACCACCAGCGCCTGGCCGTCGACATAATTGCAGGCGATGATCGACATCGACAGCAGCATACCGCCGACGATCGGGATCTTGCGCGCCATGTTCAGTGAGCCGGTCTTGCGCAGGATGGCGTCGGAAATGATCCCGCCAAGCACGCCGCCGATGAATCCGCAGAGCGCGGGCAGCGTCGCCACGAAGCCGGCCTGCAGGATCGACAGGCCGCGCTCCTTGACGAGGTACACCGGAAACCAGGTCAGGAAGAAATAGGTCAGCGTGTTGATGCAATATTGGCCGAGATAGACGCCGATCATCATGCGGTTGGAGAGCAACTGGCGGATATGGTCCCATTTCGGGCCGGAATCCGTCGCACGCGGATCGCTCTTCAGACCGCTTCTGGGCGCATCGAGATCGACCAGCGCGCCGCCTTCCCTAATGTAATCGAACTCGGCCTCGTTGATCGAAGGATGCTCCTTCGGGCTATAGACCGTCTTGATCCAGACGAGGCCCATGATGATTCCGAGCCCGCCCATCACGAAGAACACATAGCGCCAGCCGTACCCGTGGGCGATCCAGGCCATCAGCGGCGCGAAGATCACGGTGGCAAAATATTGCCCCGAATTGAAGAACGCCGACGCGGTGCCGCGCTCATTGCCAGGAAACCAGGCCGCGACGATGCGGGCATTGGCGGGAAACGAGGGCGCTTCCGCGACGCCGACCAGCAGGCGAAGTGCGAACAGCACGATGATGGCCGCACCGGCGCTGAAAAAGCCGACCCAGCCCTGCATCACCGTGAACAGCGACCAGACCATGATGCTGAAGGCATAGACGAGGCGCGAGCCGTAACGGTCGAGCAGCCAGCCGCCCGGCACCTGCGCGACCACATAGGACCAGCCGAAGGCCGAGAAGATCCAGCCCATGGCGACGGGATCAAGATTGAGTTCCTTGGAGAGGGCGGGGCCAGCGATCGAGAGCGTGGCGCGGTCGGCGTAGTTGACGGTCGTGACCAGGAACAGCATGGTCACGATGAACAGCCTGACGCGAGACCTCCTCACGTCCGTTGCGGACACCACTGCGCTCATCAGGCGCCTCCTTGAACTCGAATTGTTTCCTCTCCGCGACTCCTAGAGGTGCGCGCGGGAAACTGTCCAAGCTGAAGGGAGTATCGATTGATACCGTTTTTGAATTGATGGAACGGCAGAGCCGGGGAACGCGATCTTAATATCGCGGGGCGAACGGGGCGTTTCGCGGCCGATCCAGCTCAAACCAACGCCAGGTTCGTCGGATGCACGCCGGTGAAGATACGCTGGATGCTCTCGTTGCCGAGGCCGAAGACGTGGCCGAACAGATCGGCGAACAGCGCGCGATAATCGGTCAGCACCGGATAGTCGCGGTTCTGGAACAGATGCGGCTGCTCGACCTTGACCTGCTCGCCGAGAATGCGCCCGCCATTGATGCCGCCGCCGAGCACCCAATAGACGCTGCCATGGCCGTGATCGGTGCCGCGGTCGCCATTCTCGCGGAAGGTGCGGCCGAATTCGGAGATCACGACGACCACAGTATCACGCCATGCCGCCGGTCCGACCTCCTCGGAGAAGCCGACGAGCGCGCGGCCGAGTTCACCGAGCCGATCGGCGAGATAGCCGATGGCGGCGCCCTGGTTCACATGCGTGTCCCAGCCGCCGACGTCGACGAAGCCGAGATTGAACTGCTCGCGCATCAATCGGCCGATGCGCCGCGCCGATAATTCGAAGCCGCGCGGCGAGACGGCGCCGCGGTTGGCGGCGTTCATCTCCTCGGAGACCGAACGATAGACGTCGTCGCGCACGCGAAAACCTTCCGACACCGAGGAGGCGAGGTTGGATTGCGCGTACATCTTCTTGATCAGATCGGCCTGACGATCATCGACACCGGGCTTGCCGACGTTGTTGATGCCAGTGTTCGGCACCTGCGTCTTGCCACGGAAGATCAGCGGCAACTGGTCAGTGAATGCGATCGGCTTGACGCGCGTCAGCTCTGTGGCGAGCCGGCTCATGAAGCCCGAACGATAATCGCGCGAACCGCCGGCGGATTGGCCGAGTTCGATCGTGTCCTGGGTCTCGAAATGGCTTCTCGTCAGGTCGTCGCTGGTGCCGGCGAAGGGAATGAAGGCGATTTCGCGCTTGGCCCAGAGCGGATAGATGCTGTCGCGCAAGGCCGGATGCAGACCCCAATCGGAATCGAGCGCGAGCGCGGCATTGGGATTGCCCACATCGGGTTTGGCAATGGCGAGCGTCGGCCGCGAGGCGCGGTAGAAATCACTGGATACCGGCACGACAACATTCGCCGCGTCATAGGCGCCGCGCAAAAACACCACCAGCATGCGGGCATCGGTCGCCGGCGCGGCCCAGACGCGGCCTGCGACCGTGAGCGGAGCGAGTGCGGCAAAGGTCTTGATCGACTCGCGACGGTTCATGGCGATCTCCCGTAGCTCAGTGCATGAATTCCGGTGATGACAGGAACAACGTGTTCCAGTCCTGCGGTGAAATCGCCCGGTCGAGCGATGCCAGGGTCGCCGGGCCGAGGGTCTTGCGAAGGCCGTTGAAGTAGAGCGCGTTCTGCAGAAGCGGGAATGCAGGCTGCTCGACCGGGTTCGGCCCGTCGGATTTGAACAGGCCGGACGAGCCGGATCCGATCTGGCGTGCGATCTCGAAGCGAACCATCATCTGACCGGGGCCGTTCCACGACGCCGAAGTCAGCGCGTAGCCATCAGGCGTCTCGTGGTTGAACAAGCCTTCGCCGAGGCGATTGATCCAGCCCTGGATCGGTGCCGTGTTCAGGATCACTCGATCGTCATAGGCGAGACGAACCGCCGACAGCACATATTGCACCGGATCCTTGAAGCGCGTGCCGGGCTTCAATGCGGCTTCGAATTCGCTCGAATGGATCATCGTGGCGAGAACGGCAGCGATGTCGCCATCAGTGGATTTGAAGGTTTGCGCCATCCGCTGTACCAGCGCCTCGGGCGGATTGTCCGAGACGAAGTAGGTCGCGATCTTGCGCGAGACATGGCTTGCGGTCGCCGGATGATGGACGAGGATGTCGATGGCCTCGTCGACTTCCGCGAGCCCGCGGCCCTTGATGGTGTGACCGAGGAAGGTCTTGTCGCTGTAATCGTGACGAGCAGGGTTGAACTCGAAAGCGCCCTCGCGCACGAGCTGGGACTGCAGTTCCGGCTTGAGCTTCGGGTCCTCAGGCTTGGTGTCGATGCCGACCCCGGTGAGGATCTTCGCGAGCGCCTCGACATCGGCCTGGGTGTAGCCGGAGCCGACGCCCATGGTGTGCAGCTCCATGATCTCGCGGGCGTAGTTCTCGTTCAGATGCCCAGCCGCGTTGTCGGCGTTATCGAGATAGCGCAGCATCGCGGGATGACGAACGGTCGCCGCGAGCAGGTCGCGAAACTTGCCGAGCGAATTGGACCTGATGGCGTGATCGATGTAATCGCCGACCAGTACCCGCAGATTCGATTTGTACTGGTGGACGTTGAAATGGTTGAACCAGAACCAGACCATGCGCTCGCGCAGCTGATCGGGTGCGTAGAGCGCGCGCAGGATGGTGCGCGCCGCAGCCTGCTTGGCGCGATCATTCATTGCCTGCTGAAAGACCTGCTGTGCAGCCTTCTTCTGCTCGGGGTCGACGACCTGATTGGCGCTTTTGGATTGCTGCTCGAAGGCGACCGCAATGTCGAACGGGAAGCTGTGGACGTCGGGCATCGCCTCGATCTGGGCTGTTGCTGCGTCAGGCAGAGCCGGATTGCTGGCTGGATGAAGTTGCTCCTGAAGCCAGCGTTCGGCACCCATGCTGTGCATGCGCGTGGCACTGGCCGTGCTCGCGCCGAAAGTCAGCCGATCGAGCAAGGCGAGGTCGCGCGGATTGAGATCGTCGGCGCGCGAGATATTCGAGGTGAGGCCTGTGGCGAGCGCCGCGAGCACTGCAAGGTTGGAGAGTCGCAGTCGACGATATGCGCTTCTGCTAGCCACGATCGGTTCCGACAGGTTCGGATTGCATGAGACGCCCACATCCCATGACATGGCTGGCATCATGCGCCTGTCGCCTGAACCCGCCCTGAATGGAATGGACTCAATTGACGGGAGAGCCATCAATTTCTAGCGATCGGTAACCGAACGGTTCCCGGATCCGTCCGCAATCCGACTATTGCCGAACGCCAGGCAAGAGCGGAGTTAGCAGGCCGCGCGTGACACCGGGCGGCACGGCATCCAGCCCCAGCACGGTGCTTGCGGCGGGCAGGGTGGCATCCGCCATCGCGGCGTGGCCTTCAGCGCTTGGATGCACGGCGCCACCATAGATGGCCGAGAGCACACCCCAGGTCGCGTCGTGGATGTCGTTCGGCTGACTCGCCGCCGGCAACCCTTGCGGATAGGTCATTGCCGCGAAATAGCTGTCATTGGCATCACGGATCCAGCGCGCGCGTGGCAGGTACGCGCGATATTCCGAGGCGCTGCGACCGCACATCATGGGTTGGCTTGCCGCGCTCACGATGTCCGGATTGAAGCTTTGGCCGTTCTCGGCAAAGCAGGTGCGGTCGAATTCGGGATCATTGCCGGAATGCGCGCAAAAACCATGGTCAGCAAACGCGGCCTGATGCGTGTCGACAAAGGTCATGCGGTCGGCCTCGGGATCGCGGCAGAGCGCGCCCTGCGTGCAGGTGGCGAGCCCCTTCAGTTGAGGCAGGAACTCGGTGTCGACGAAAGTCGAGACGCGGGCGAGCCGCTGCGGATCGGCACTGAACGCGGGATGGATATCAAAGCCGGCACGGCCGCCGCGGCAGGGCACGCCGCCATCGGCGAGCGCGGGATTGGCGTAGGAGACGTAGACCACATGCGAGAGATCGCCGCCGACCAGCGGCTTCAGCGCCTCACGCAGCTTGACGAAATTTTGCGGCAGCTCGCGCTGGAGCGCGTCGCGGGAATCGTCGACGCTCGCCATCACGCCGGAGCGACGGAATAGCGCGCGTTCGGTCGCGGTCTCGACGATGACGTCGGCGACGAGGCCGGAGAAGTAGACGTCGTTGGCGCCGATCGAGAGCAGTACGAGGTCGAGGTTGCGGTCCGGCTGTCGCTTCTTCGCAGCGGTGATCGCTTCGCGAAGCTCGGCGACCTGGGCATTCACGCTGGTGTTGCAGACGCCGCTCTTGCCGGGCGGGCATTCGCGGGCACGCTGCGAGCCGAGCAGCCCGTCGCTGATGCTGGCGCCGGTGCAGGCGAGCGGCAGATAGGTGACGGCGATGTGGGTGTAGCGCACCGCAAGCGCGAGCGCGGTGCGGGCCTGATAGCTGTAGAGCGAGCGGTGGCAGGGCGAATTGAACCAGAGCGCGCCGTAGCGCTGCCAGTTGGCGAGCGTATCCGGCGCCTCGCAGGCGCGGCCGCCCTTGAAGCCGGCGCGGCTCGGCCGGTAATACTGTCCGCCGCCGGTGCCGAGATAAGAGCGGAAGCAGAAGCCCTCGTCAGACAGCGCCAGCGGTTTGTCAGGATTGCCTTCGCCGGAGGCGATGCTGTCGCCAAGGCCGGCGATGAAGATGTCGCGTACCTGGATCTCGGTCTGAATGCGCTGGCCCGGATCCGAGCCCGATGACACGTCGACGGTGGCCACCGTCTGCTTGCCGTAGCGGACCCGCAGATTGATCGGTTCGGCGCAGTCGAAGGTCGAGGCTTGCGGTCCGTCGCCGTCGTCGAACGACCAGGCGCAGGTGGCGCCGACCGGCACTGCGCCGGTCAGGCGCACGGTGATGGGGTGATCGATCGGGGTGATGTAGTTCTCTTTGACGTTGTCGCGGGTGCAGGGCTGGTTGACCCGGCCCTCAAGGTCGATGCAGAGGCGGTTGACCATGTTGCGGGCCCAGCCGCGGCCCTCGCTCTGGAGCTCCAGGGATTGCTCGGCGGCAAGGATGCTGCGGTTACGCGCATTCTCGACATGCAGCAGGAAGTCGCGTTCTTCGCGGAACAGGCGGAAGCGGTTGCGGACCTCCCAATTGATCTGCATGGCGCCGGCATCCTGCGCGACGGCACGCTGAAGCGGCAAAGCGGTGAGGGACCCGGCCAGCAGCAGGGCGCCAACGAGAAAAGTACGAAGGGAAACTGGGATCATGGCCCGCGTCTTCAACGGCAAAGTTGAGGCGGAAATAAGAGAGGATTGGCGCTCGGCCCGCAACCTTTGTCTACTGCTTTTGCGGGCCCGGCGTGATTGTGGGCCAGGCTTAACGCTTGCTGGCCTGGCGCACCAACCGCTCGCGCTCCATCGGCGTCACCTCGTTGGGCAGATTGGCCTGCGCGCAGGCTTCGGCCAGCCGTCGCCGCTCCTGCCAGGGCCGGACCACGTTCATCCAGAGCTCTCGGGTGCCCATAATGGAGATGGCAAGACCAAACGGGATCACGAAATAGAGGATGCGGAAGACCAGCAAGGTTGCGAGCAGCTGCTCGCGGCCAAACTCGGGCAGCGCCACCAGCATCGCGGCGTCGAACACACCAATCGAGCCAGGGGCATGGCTGGCGAAGCCGAGCAGCGTCGCCAGGATGAACACCACCGCGAGCGATAGGAAGTCGATCGCCGGATCTGCTGGTATCAGCAGATACATCGCGAGGGCGCAGAAGCCGAGATCGACCACACCGATCAGGATCTGCACCAGCGTCAGCGGCGCAGACGGCAGTACGACCTTCCAGCCCTTCTGGCCGAGCTCGCGGCGCTTGTCGCCCATGCAAAGCCAGACCAGATAGGCGGAGATCGAGGCAAGGCCGCCGAACGCGATCAGCCGGTTGATCGACGATGGCAGCTGATCCATGTAGGACGCGGCATCCGGATGGATGGCCATGCCGATCGACAGCACGAAGATGTTACCGAGCCAGAAGGTCAGGCCGGAGAGGAAACAGATCTTGGCAACGTCGATCGCGTTCAGCCCATAATCCGAATAGATCCGGAAGCGGATCGCTCCGCCCGTAAATACCGTGGCGCCGATGTTGTGGCCGATCGAATAGGACGTGAAGCTGGACAGTGCTGCGATGCGATAGGGCACTTGCTTCTTGCCAATCGTTCGCAGTGCAAAAAAGTCGTAGAAGGTCAGCGTACAGAACGCGAAGAACACGCAGATCGCCGCCAAGCCGATATTGCCACGGGGGATATCAGCCAGCGCGGTGAGGATATGGTTCCTGTCGATCCCGTGGAGCGTCCGCACGAGCGTGGTCATCGCGAAGGCGATGATCATCACGCTCGCTGCAATTCCGAGCCGTCGCCAGCCGATCCATCTCTTGAAGCCGCGTTTCAGCGCGGGCAGCATTCCGTGCATTCATCCTCCCGGCGGGGGGCAAGACCGACTGGGCCAGACATTGGCCAGTCGGTTGCGATCACTGCCCGAAAAAGGCATCGATCGCTAGGCATGATGTAGCTCATTTAAGGCAAAATCAGCGACTTGTGCAGCCCTTGACAAGGACAGGTTCTGCACCGGACCGGCCGTTTTTGTCATACGTGGTTCACATGGGCGCGCGTTAAGCATGTGAGTCGAGAGCCAGGCTTTGGCCGTCCGCGCCATCCATCAGATGGTTTCAAATCCTGCGCTCGCAAGCATTGTTCCGGCGCAAACGCCAAGGGCTTTCTTTGGAACGACGTCGGTGCAGGCAGGTTAGCGCCCCATCAGCAACCGAACACGACGAAAAAACGCGGCTTTTCGTGCAAGCCCGTGCCGTCGTGTTCCCGAAACCCGCAAGGATCGGAACGATGGGACTGTTCACAAAAGACATCAAGACCATGAACGATCTGTTCGTGCATCAGCTGCAGGACATCTATTACGCCGAGCAGCAGCTCACCAAGGCTTTGCCGAAAATGGCAGATAAGGCCACCGATCCGCAGCTGAAGCAGGGCTTTTTGACGCACCTTGAAGAAACCAGACAGCACGTCACGCGGCTCGAAGAAGTATTCAAGATGCACGGCGCCACGGTGAAGGCGGTCGATTGCCCGGCGATCGACGGTATCATCGAAGAGGCCGACGAAACCGCAGGGGAGATCGCCGACAAGGCGGTGCTCGATGCAGCCCTGATCTACGCGGCGCAGGCCGCCGAACATTACGAGATCGTTCGCTACGGCAGCCTGATCGCCTGGGCCAAGCAGCTTGGCCGCAGCGATTGCGCAGCTGTGCTCGCCAAGACGCTCGAGGAAGAGAAAGCGACCGACAAAAAGCTGACGACGCTGGCCGAGAGCAAGGTGAATTTGCGGGCAGCCAGCTAAGGCAGATTAGCCGCAACGAGCGTCGCGCGGTCATGCCGCGCGGCGCTCGCATGTCGCGCATCCATCATTCGGCCATTGTCGAAGCATGACGATTGGATGGGGGCGTATATGTCCGCATGGGGCTGCAATCGAGGTGGCAGCATGCGAGCCAACACGATCAAATATGAAACCTTCGACGCGACTGGTGCCCCACGCGCCGCATCGCGCCTTGCAACATCGCTCACCCTGGCCGCGATGAGTCTCGGCTATGGCGTTGTGCAGCTCGATGTCACCATCGTCAACACTGCGCTCGATGCCATGGGCAAGACGCTCGGCGGCGGTGTCGCCGAGCTGCAATGGGTTGTCAGCGCCTACACCATTGCTTTTGCCGCGTTTATCCTGACGGCCGGCGCACTTGGCGACCGCATCGGCGCCAAGCGCATCTTCATGGCGGGATTTGCGATCTTTACCGCGGCCTCACTGGCCTGTGCGCTGTCGCCCAACGCCGTCGTGCTGATTAGCGCTCGGCTGGTCCAGGGGCTGGCGGCGGCGATCCTGGTGCCGAATTCGTTGGCGCTGCTCAATCACGCCTATCCGGACGATCGTGCGCGCGGTCGTGCCGTCGCAGTCTGGGCCGCAGGCGCGAGCCTGGCGCTGACCGCCGGTCCCTTCGTCGGCGGTGCCTTGATCACGCTGGTGGGCTGGCGCGCCATCTTCCTCGTCAATCTGCCGATCGGTCTAGCCGGCCTGTGGCTGAGCTGGCGCTACGCGACCGAGACCACGCGGGCGCGCTCGCGCGAGATCGATCTGCCCGGCCAGCTCGCCGCGATCGGGGCGCTGGGCGCGCTCGCTGGTGCGATCATCGAAGCCGGTGCGCTTGGGTGGGATCATCCGGCGGTGATCGCGGCCTTTGTGGCCTCTGCCGTGCTCGCGGCGCTGTTCGTCTGGCGCGAGAGCAGCGCCGCGCAGCCGATGCTGCCGCTGTCCTTGTTCAGTCACCGGCTGTTTGCATTGACCACGATCGTCGGCCTGCTCGTCAACATCGCGATCTATGGCCTGATCTTTGTGCTGAGCCTCTACTTCCAGCGGGTCAACGGCCTGTCGGCCTGGTGGACCGGACTTGCCTTCGTGCCGATGATGGGCGCAGTTCTGCCGGTCAATCTGCTGGCGCCGCGTCTTGCCGAGCGTATCGGCCCGTGTCCGACGATTGTGGTCGGCGCCTGCATCTCGGCGCTCGGCTGTCTTGGTCTGATCTGGATCGAGGCCGGGACCAGCTATTGGGCGATCTTTGCGCAGATGATCGCGATCAGCGGCGGGCTCGGCCTCCTGGTGCCACCGCTGACCTCGACTTTGCTCGGCAGCGTCGAGAAGGCGCGCTCGGGTATCGCTGCAGGCGTCCTTAACGCGACACGGCAGACCGGCAGCGTGCTTGGCGTTGCGCTGTTCGGTTCGCTGGTTGCGTCCGATCGTGCGTTCGTCACTGGCCTTCACCAATCGCTAATCATATCGGCGGCTGTGCTGTTGCTGGCCGCCGGCGTGATCGGCCTTGGCGCAAAGGCTAAAACCGCAGCAATGTGAGCAGCCGCACACATTCCCTGTTCACCATTGCGGAAGCCGGCGTATAGCCAGTTACCGACTATCCACCTCTGCCGGTTCTAGTGCCAGATGGAATAGGGGCCGGCGATGTATCAAGTTCTGTTTTGTCTCACGGACCAGCATGATTGGCGTCTGGTCGCACTCGGCGGGGCGGTGTGTCTGCTCGCCAGCGCGGCGGCGATCAGCCTGTTTCATCGGGCGCGTGCAGCGAACGGATCGGCTCGCCTGGTTTGGATCCTGCTCGATGCGATGGTCGCCGGTTGCGGCATCTGGGCAACTCATTTCATCGCGATGCAGGCCTATGGGCCGGGCGCCGGTGGCGCCTACAATATCCCCGTCACTGTCCTGTCGCTGATCTTTGCGATTTCGGTCACCTTCATCGGCCTCAGCATCTCGGTCTCGGCAAAGCGCGGAGGCCTGGTGGCACTCGGTGGTGCCGTCGTGGGCATGGGTGTCGCCGCGATGCATTACACAGGCATGATGGCGTTCGAAATTCCTGCCCATGTCGGCTGGACCACCGGCACCGTCGCGATATCGATCTTGCTCGGCATCGTCTTTGGATCCTTCGCCCTGTTCGTTGCGGGGCGCGGCGATGGCCTGTCAAACGCGTTGGGCGCAACCACCCTGCTCACCGTTGCCATCGTCTCGCATCACTTCACTGCGATGGGCGCATTGGTCTTGACGCCCGACCCTGCGCTCGTGATCGGCGGCCTTTCGATCCCGCCGGCGTCGTTGTCGATCCTGACCGCCAGCGCGGCCGCCGCCATTCTCGCTATCGCGCTCGTGGCGGCGGTGCTCGACCGCCGCGCCAAGGGCGAATTGGGACGTCAGCAGGTCGTGCTCGACACCGCGCTCGAGAACATGTCGCAGGGACTGTGCATGTTCGATGCCGAGGGCAAGATCATCCTGTTCAACGAACGCTACGCGGCGATGTTTCGCCGCTCGGAGGTGCAGCTAGCCGGTCGCCTGCTCCTGGATGTACTCAAGGAAGAGCTGGCGAATGGCCGGTGGACCGGCGATCCCTATCAGTTCTTCGCGCGCCTCGTGGAGGACGCGCGGGACGGACGCACCACGACCATGATCGTCAACCGCTTCGACCGCTCGATCCGCGTCGTCAACCAGCCGATGCAGGGCGGCGGCTGGGTCGCCACCTTCGAAGACATCACCGAATGGCTGGAGGCGCAGGCCAAGATCACGCATATGGCGCGCCATGATGCGTTGACCAATCTGCCAAACCGCGTGCTGTTCCACGAGCAGCTCGAAGAGGGATTGCGCCGGGCGGCTTCGAACGACCAGCTCGCGGTGCTCTGCCTCGATCTCGATCATTTCAAGGACATCAACGACTCGCTCGGGCATCCCATTGGCGATGCGCTGCTGAAGGAAGTCGGGCGCAGGTTGAAGGCCACAGTCGGCGAGCACGATACCGTGGCGCGCCTCGGCGGCGACGAGTTCGCCGTGGTCCAGATCGGCCGCTCCGAGGAGGCGGCTGCGCGGGCGCTCGCCGGCCGCCTCGTCGAGGTGATCTCCGCGCCTTACGAGATTGCCGACCATCAGATCGTGATCGGCGTGTCGATCGGCATCTCGCTGTCGCCGCAGGACGGCAGCAATCCCGACGAGCTCCTGAAAAATGCTGACCTTGCGTTGTATCGCGCCAAGGCCGACGGCCGCGGCACCTATCGCTTCTTCGAGACCGGCATGGATGCGCGCGCGCAGGCCCGGCGCTTGCTGGAAATGGATATGCGGGCGGCGCTGCAGCGCGACGAGTTTCAGCCTTATTATCAGCCGATCCGCGACGTCGCCAGCAATCGGGTCGTCGCCTTCGAGGCGCTGCTGCGCTGGAATCATCCGGAGCGCGGCCTGATCTCCCCCATCAATTTCATTCCGCTCGCGGAGGAAACCGGCCTCATCATCCAGCTCGGCGAGCTCGTGCTGCACCGTGCCTGTACGGATGCTGCGACCTGGCCGGATGGTGTCGGCGTCGCCGTCAATTTGTCGCCGGTGCAGTTCAAGAATCCGAACCTGATCGCCTCGGTGACCGAAGCACTGGAGAGATCAGGCCTCGAGGCGAACCGCCTCGAGCTCGAGATCACCGAATCCGTCCTGCTCACGAACAGTGAGGCGACCCTGACCACGCTGCATGAGCTTCGCGCCATGGGCGTGCGGATCTCGCTCGACGATTTCGGCACCGGCTATTCCTCGCTGAGCTATTTGCGCAGCTTCCCCTTCGACAAGATCAAGATCGACCGTTCGTTCGTTTCCGAGCTCGCCACGCGCGAGGATTCGGTGGCGATCATCCGCGCCGTGACGGGCCTTGGCCGCAGTCTCGGCATCGTCACCACGGCGGAAGGCGTCGAGAATGACGCGCAGCTCGAGCTGCTTCGGCGCGAAGGCTGCACCCAGGCGCAGGGCTATTTGTTCAGCCAGCCCCGGCCGGCTTCCGATGTCGCGATGATGCTGGACCGCCCGCGGCTGCGCGCTTCGGCATGATGAGTTAGCCGCGGCGCAGCGCGAAATGCGCGCCGCAAAATGCCATCACGGCGCCGAGACACAGCGCTGCAAGCCCTGCGAGCACGCCTGAAATGGTCGGAAGCGGGCTCGGCGCAGAGGCTGCTTGTCCGGCGCCTGCGAGCAGCAGCACGCCGACGCCGATCAGGAACTGGCGCATCCGTTGCGGGATTTGGCCGGAGACCGCGCTTTGCATCAGCGTTGCGGTGAAATAGCCGCCGGAAAAGCCCACGGTCGCGATCAGCCACCAGGCGATCGCCGCGCCCGTCGGCATGAACTCATGCGGATCGGCGCGCCAGAGACCGCCGAGATCTAGCCCGTAGCGCGCACCCAGCATGTGCACCGCGAGCGCGAGCAGCACGCCCGCGATCATGGCGGCCCCGAGAATCAGGCGGCGCGGAAAATAGATCGTCTCAGCCATGCCTCGCTTGTAGGATGGGCAGGGGCGATTGCGCAAGCGGATCGCAGACGGGATCGATGATCGATATGCAGGCTTTGGAAGCGCAGGACCCGGCAGCCACGAGCTACGCCTACAAGGCGTCGCTGATCGGCTCGGCGCATCGCTTCGAGCTGACAGATGCAGGATTGTCCTGGCACATCGCCGGCCGCTCCGGTGTCTGGCGCTATGACGAGATCAGTTCTGTCAGGCTGTCGTTCCGGCCGGTCTCGATGCAGCAGCACCGCTTTCGTGCCGATGTCAGCCGTGCCAGCGGCGGCCGGATCGCGATCCTGTCGACGAGCTGGCAGACCGCGGCGCTGATGGCACCGCAGGACTACGGCTTTCGCGCGTTTATAGTCGAGCTGCACGCGCGGATGGCGAAGGCCGGCAGCCGGGCCGAGCTGACCGCCGGCCTCGGCCGCAAGACCTATGCGGCCGTGCTGGCATTCCTGGCGCTGCTGGCCGTGGCGATGGCCGGGCTGCTGATCCGTGCATTGATGATTGGCGAATTCGCCGGCGTGCTGTTCATTCTCGGGTTTGCCGCGCTGTTCGTCTGGCAGGTCGGCGGCTTCGTCCGCCGTAATCAGCCGCGCATCTACACGCTGGACCATCTGCCGACCGATTTGCTTCCCTAGAGCCTGCAACCGGTCGCAATCAAAATTGACTTCGCAGTCGCGCGCCGGTCCCGCATCGTATCGCGATGACCATCATGGATCGCAGTACGCGCCTGCCGACGGCGGACGAGATCGCCGAGATCAATCGCACCCATCTGATCGATACGCCGCTTGTCCCGGCTGACCTGTTGTTCCTGTTCGGAACCCGCGAGGACGTTACGCTCCGCGTCGAGACCGCTGCGCGACTCTGGCGCGAGGGCTATTTCCCCTGGTCGATTGTCAGCGGCGGCGTGACCTCAGGCTCGGAGCAATCCGAGTGCATGATCATCAAGGCGGCGATGGTCGCGGCGGGCATTCCGGCGGATCGGATTCTCGAGGAACATCGCGCGATGAACACCGGCGAGAATGTGATCTACTCGTTGCCCATCATCGATGCGGCGCTGGGGCTGCACAACATCCGCAGCGTGATCTGTCTCGGCAACACCTGGACGGGGCGGCGTTATCCGATGACGTTGCAGCAACACTGGCCCGAGGTGACGAAGCTGCTGCTCACCGTCGACAGCTTTGCAACGCCGCGCGCGCTCTGGCACACCGATGCCGAATTTCGTCGCCGCGTCCTGCACGAATGGGACAAGATCGAGCCGTACAAGGCGAGAGGCTTCATCGCCGAGTGGCCGGAGCCCTGAGAGGGCTACTCGGTCGAATCGAAATCTTCCTCCTTGGTGCCGAGCAGCGACACGATCGTGCGCAGGCCGGAATCGAGCTGTTCGAACGAGGGCGGGGCGAGGGCCAATCGCACCGCATTCGGTGCGTGGCCATGCGCGACGGCGAAGGTCGAGGACGGCGTCAGCGCGATTCCGCGCCGGGCGGCCGCGGCAACGAAGGTCTGCGAGCGCCAGTGTGACGGCAGCGTCAGCCAGAGATGATAGGAGCGCGGATCGGCCGAGAGCTGGTAGCCGGCGAGCAGCCGCGCCGCGGTCTGCTGGCGCCGCGCGGCGTCGATGCGCTTGAGCCGCGTCAGCTCGGCGACGGTGCCGTCAGCCATCAAACGTTGTCCGGATGCGAGCGCATGGCCGGAGGCGATCCAGCCGCCGGTGCGCACCGCACTCATCACGCTTTCGCGCAAGTGAGGCGGCATGACGAGGATGCCGAGTGCAAGACCCGGTGCGACCTTCTTGGACAGGCTGTCGAGCACGATGCAGCGATCCGGCCCGAGCGCGGCGAGGGGCGTGTCGTCGGCGAGGAAGCCGTAGACGGCGTCCTCGATGATGGTGAGATCGAGCTTCTCGGCGACGCGCATGATGTCGGCCCGCCGCGTCGCGTTCATGGTGACGCCGAGCGGATTCTGGATGATGGGCTGCAGATACAGCGCCGACAGATGCGCTTCGCGATGTGCTTTCTGGATCGCGTCGGGGCGCGCGCCAAATTCGTCCATCGGGATCGGCACCAGCGTGATGCCGAGCCGCGCGGCGATGCTCTTGATGTAGGGATAGGTGAGTGCCTCGACGCCGCAGCGTCCACCGGTCGGAACGAGCGCTGCGAGCGCGGCCGCGAGCGATTGCTTGCCGTTGGCGGTGAAGACGATCTGCTCGGCCCGCGGTGTGAAATCCTTGCGTGCGAGATAGGCCGCCGCCGCATTGCGCGCGCTCTTGGTGCCGGTGCTGGTGGAGGAGCGCAGCGCGGCTTCGAGCGCGTCGGCGCGTTCGAGCCCGGCGAGGCTCTTGGCGATCATCGCCCATTGCTGCGGCAGCAGCGGGTAATTGACCTCGAAATCGATGCGCGCATCGCGCGGCTCGGCGATGCTCTCGACCTCGCGCCTGATGTCGCCGGAGATGAAGGTGCCGCGCCCGACTTCGCCGACCACGAGGCCACGGCGCAACAGCTCCGTATAAACCCGGCTCGCGGTCGAGACCGCAATGCCGCGGTCATAGGCAAAATTGCGCTGCGGCGGCAGCCGGTCGCCGGCCCTTAACGTGCCGTTAGAGATATCTGCGGCAATGGCATCCGCAAGCTTCACGTACTCGAACTTGGACATTATTGCACCGAGAGCAATGTTTTCCTTGCTCCGAGCAATGTACGGGAGCATTTAAGTTCCATCAAGGTCCGCGATTGAGCCGAGGAAAGCGAGAGCAATCCGACGGCAAATGAGGTGCAAGCGCTCAAGCGCTTGCGCCAACGGCATCCGCTTCGCCGCGCAGGACCAAAGGCCGGAGAAGAAACATGACCATGATCTCGCAAACTGCCGGGCGGAGCTCACGCCCATCCTCGTCGAGCGGATTTTTTGCCACGCTCGTCAACGCTGCCTACGCGCTGTTCGACCGCCTGGAGCGCCGCTCCGCCGTCAAGACGCTGAACGAGCTCGACGACCGCGCCCTGCGCGACATCGGCATCAACCGCAGCCAGATCGAAGACGCCGTCTACGGCCAGTTCAAGGCCGAGCTGACGCGATATCTGTGAGCTTGCTCTTCTGTGTCCCGGACGCGCTGCAACGCCCTGAGCGTTGCTGCGCAGAGCCGGGACCCAGGAAGCCACACGGCGCCCTGATGCATGGGCCCCGGCTCTGCAGCGCATCGTCGAAGAGACGCTGCGCAGCGTTCGGGGCACGAGACCTTTTTCAACGATAGACATAGCTGATTATCCTCGCGGCTCATGTCGCCCGAGCTTTGCTTCAACGCTTCACCCTCGTTTGAATGAGGGCGCAGGGAAGACCGGGTGCCGGCTGGCACCCGCGGTCCACTGTGCGAAGGTTGCGCTACAAGAGGCTGCACAGCGGCATACAGGTGAAGCCAAACATCCGGCCTTCCCTGCGCAGTGGGTTGACGGCTTATGTCGTGATCTCCCCGGGGAGCGATGCACTATTGCCCCCGTCACCTTGCAGATGGCTGAAGCGCGGGCCCGGTTGGACCACACGCATCACCACAAGGTTTGGCGCACAGACTCCGGGCGCCAGGACCACACGATTTTGCCGTACGCGGATCACACCGGTCGTGCGCGCGATGGTCTCACTCACGGTTGCCCGCCCTGCAAAACCCTTCGCGCCGATGTGACCCACGTCCACCGCCGTCCGGCCCGCGTTCGTGACGATCGCGATACGCCCCTCTTCGTTGGGCCGGGTTGCCGCGACACATACGCCGTTTCCGAATTTCGGTAAAGCGGAATATTTTTGGCGACCGGTCTCGACCAATGAATGGCGTGTTTTGCCCGTCAGGCAACGCAAGGGGTTGTCGCCGGCACGATCAGGCCAACGCTATCTGGCCCCACGCGCTGCCATAGGCTCGATCATCGTCGGACCTGTCGGGCATGTGGCGAGGCCTCGTCGGAGCGCTGCGTTGGCGCCGATGCCTGAGATCGAGGCGCTGCATCAGTGCGACGGCGCTGCCGGCGAGCATTGCGATGCGCGCCGCCGTCTGTTTGACGACGAACAGGATCGTGCTGATGCGACTGAGTACGCCGACCAGGAATAGCACCGAGAAGATGTCGATGTAGGCGAGGAAATCGCCGATCAGCATCAGCTCCGGCGGAATCGGGATGCTGTGATAGTAGGCGGCGATGAGGATGACGACAGGGATGAAGGCGATGACCTTGCGCACCGTCAGTCTGTCCAGGAGCGCGGCCAGTTGCACGACCAGCACCTCCCACAGCGCATCGCCGATTGCGAGCGGGACCTCGTAGGTCCACTTCCGCCACCATTGCCTCACGACATTGCTCCGAGCTCAGTGTCTCACCACCAGCACCGAACATTTGGCGTAACGCACCACATGTCCGGCATTTGACCCGAGGAAATAGGTGCGCATCGCCGGCCGGTGCGAGGTCATCACGATCAGGTCGGCCTTCATATGCACGGCTTCCTCCAGGATCTCGTGATAGATGCCGCCCTGGCGGACCACGCTGGAGATGTGGCCGGCATCGATGCCGGATTCGCGGGCGACGATGGCGAGCGCCTCTTCCGAGGTCTGGCGCTGTTGCTCGTCGAAATCGGCCGGGACGTATTCGGCCAGCATCACCGGCGTCATCGGCAGCACGTTGAGCAGGCGGATCGATCCGTTCCAGTTTTGCGACAGCGTTGTCGCGGTCTCGATCGCAGGCTTCGCCAGATCGGTGTCGGCGAGGTCGATGGGCACGAGAATGGACTTGAACATCTGCGCCTCCAAATCTTCCAGTCAGGACGTTTTGCCGGCACGTCGCCCTATCACCCCTGTCGAAGCAATCTGGGGCTGACGAACAGCACCAGTTTGCCGAGGCGGTAGGCCACGTCACCCCAATCCTTGACGTCAAAGTCGAGGATCGCAAGCCCCGCTGTGGGTAGATTGTCGGCGAGCGCCTTGGCGCCGGCGGGGTCACCACTGCCCATCAGCATCAGGCCAGCCTCGTGCAGGCCGGGATTGTGCCCGACCAACAAAAGTTGCCTGGGGTTGGCCGGGATCGTTGCACTGCGAATGGTTTCGAGAATCTGCGCGGGGTCCGCGCCGTAGAGTTCCGGCAGGATATCGACTTCGGGCGCTGCGATGCGGTCCTTCATCGTCTCCCAGGCGATGTCCCAGGTCTGCCGTGCCCGGACAGCCTGCGACACCAGCACCATCTCGGGGACGGGCGGATGGCTGGCGATCCAGTCGCCCATCTCGGCAGCATCCCTCCGGCCCCGGTCGTCGAGCCGGCGGTCCTGGTCACGGCCGCTCGGCGCGTCGGTCTCGGTCTTGGCGTGACGCAGCAGCATCAAACGGCGCATGGCATTCTCGAATCGTTCCACGTCCAGAATAATCTAAAGGCGCCCATTGAGGACAAGGTGACAAGCGCCCGATGGTTTAGGTTGTTATTCTGAGCATGATTTCCGCGCAAACCCGAATCCGGGTTTGTCGCGATAGAAAACCGCTTCACACTTTTCCGGATCATGCTCTAAGAAACGACATGAGCGAGACTTTCACAAGCGTGTCCCAGGAAGACGCCGGCTTTCGCGAACGGGCCCGGCTGTCGTTCGATCTCGACGCCGACATTTGCGTGATCGGGGCAGGTCTTGCCGGCCTTTCCATTGCGCTGGAGGCGGCCCGGTTGGGGGCCAGTGTCGCGGTGCTCGAGGGCCGGCATATCGGCTGGAACGCCTCCGGCAACCAGCTCGGCACCGTGACGCCGGGCTTCGCGTTGCCACTGACCGATCTGATCGAACGCATCGGCTTCGAGGACGCCAGCGAATTGTGGACGCTCTCGAAGGAGGGCGCCGAGTTCGTCCGTGCCAACGCCACCGAAGAGAACATGGCCGGCATCGGCCTCACAGACGGTGTGCTCGAGGTCTCCAACGTCGACGCCGGCGACCGGCTGATCAGCCGGCTGCAGATGCTGAACGAGGATTTCGACACCGAGGTCGAGGGCTGGCAGGTCGATCGCGTCCGCGAAGTGCTCAAGACCGATCGCTACTTTCACGGCGTCTATTACCCCAAAGCGTTCCAGGTCGACGGGCGTAAATATGTGCACGGCCTTGCTGCGCTGGCGCGGCGCGCCGGTGCCCGCATCTTCGAGGATACGCCTGTCGTCAGCATCGATCATTCCGGCATCCGCAAGCGCATCGTCACGCCCTCGGCGCGGCTGCGCGCCACCCATATCGTGCTCGCCGGCAACATCCATCTCGGCGCGCCGTTGCGACGCTTGTCGGAGACGCTGCTGCCGGTCTGGCGTTACGCCGGCATCACTGCGCCGCTCGGCGCGCGCGTGCACGAGATCATCGGCTTCAAGGGATCGGTGATGGATTCCGACGGTGTCGATCATTTCCGCGTCGTCGACGGCGACCGCCTGATGTGGGAGAGCCCGGAGACGACCTGGTCCGCGCGACCGCAGCGCTTTGCAGGGAGTGTGAGGCGGCGGATCCGATCGATCTTTCCTGAACTCGGCAGTGTCGAGATATCGGAGACCTTCGGCGGTGCAACCGGCCAGACCGTTCACGGCATGCCGCAGATTGGCCAGTTGCGCAAAGGCCTGTGGGTGGCGAGCGGTTTCGGCCGCCAGGGCATGAACACGTCAGCCATGGCCGGGCAATTGATCGCGCGCAGCATTTTGTGGGGCGACGAGCGCTGGAAGCTGTTCTCGCCGTTCGAGCTGGTCTGGGCCGGCGGCACCACCGGACGGGTCGCCGGCCAATTGGTCGGCATGTGGGGCAGGGCGAGTTCCACCGCCGCTGGGTCGCTGGCCCGTTACCGCGAGCGGGCGCGGGTGAAGGACAGGGAGCGCGAGGAGCGGCTGGCCGAGGCCAACCGGGCCGCCGGCACTGGCCCGCGCCGTCCACCGCCCGGAGTCCGCCCGCACGTGGCGTCACCGCCGCAGCCGCCTGCTACGGAGAACACGGAACCGGCCTCCCAAGAGACCTCCCAAGAGCAGGGCGCATCGCAATAAGGGGCGAGAAAAATTCCGCCTGGACGTGTAACATCGGTCGTGAGAGCCCGTATCTCAGGGCGTGGACTTTCTGCGCACGGAGAATGAGATGTTTGATCGCCGCATTCTGTTGACCACTGTCGCCGGCCTGTTCGGACTTTCGGCCTTCCGCTGGCTGAGAGCCACGCCGGCCCAAGCCGCCGAGAAGTTCGAGATCGAGAAGACGGACGCAGAATGGCGCGCCCAGCTGACGCCGCAGCAATACGAGATCCTGCGCAAGGAGGGCACCGAACGGCCAGGCTCCAGCCCGCTGCTCAAGGAGCATCGCAAAGGCACCTTTGCCTGCGCCGGCTGCGACCTGCCGCTGTTTGCCTCCGACACCAAGTTCGAGAGCGGCACGGGTTGGCCGAGCTTCTATCAGCCGATCGAGGGTAATGTCGGCAAGACCGAGGACCGCACCTTCGGTATGGTGCGCACCGAGGTGCACTGTCGGCGTTGCGGCGGCCATCTCGGCCACGTCTTTGACGACGGTCCGAAGCCGACCGGATTGCGTTACTGCATCGACGGTTTCGGGCTGGTGTTCCATCCGGCGGCGCCGTCGGCGACGTAGGGCATCATTAGAAGTGTTTCCCCGGCAATTGTTGCCGGTCCGGCAATTATGCCCCGGTCATCTGACCGGGGCATTTCTATTTAAGTCATTGATTCCATGAGAATACCCGCATTGGCATAGGCCTTGCGACTGTCTCCCCGACTGCGGCCATGTATCGACCCGCCGCCGAGATCGGATTTGGAGACAAAGTTATGGGTATCTTCGATGCAATGAACACCTCGGTGGGTGGCCTGCAGGCGCAGTCCTACGCGCTTCAGAACATCTCGGGTAACATCGCGAACTCGTCCACCACCGGTTACAAGGGCATCGGGACCAGCTTCGTCGATCTCATTCCGGACGCCTCGGTGCCGAGCAAGCAGGTCGCCGGCGGCGTGACGGCCAACGCCAAGGCCACCATCACCACGCAAGGCACGATCTCGTCGTCCACCGTCGCCACCAACATGGCGATCACCGGCGACGGCTTCTTCTCGATCCAGAAGGCCACCAGCGTCGTCGACAACTTGCCGCAGTTCAGCGGCGTCACCTATTACACAAGGCGCGGCGACTTCCAGCTCAATTCCAACGGCAACCTCGTCAACGGCGCCGGCTACTATCTGATGGGCGTCACGGTCGACCCGAAAACCGGCAACCCGCAGGGCAACGTCGCAACCGTCCTGAAATTCCAGAACAACTTCATCCCGGCCCAGGAAACGACCTCGATCCAGTACGCTGCGAACCTGCCGTCCGTGCCGAACACGGTGGCAAGCTCGACCGCGGCGACCGGCACGCTGCTGGCGGCCGGAGGACTGAACCCGTCGGACTTCCAGGCCAACCCGTTGCCGGTAGGCACACCGCCCGCGCCCTATACCAGCGCGACTGTGTCGGGTGCAGCCGCAACCGGCAATATCCGCTCGCCATACTCGTCGACGACGGGGACCGGAACCGTTGCGCTCCAGAACAATTCGGCCGCGGTGGCCTCGACCTCCACGTCCCTCGACAACTCTGTGGGCACCCATCTCGCCTCCAGCATCCTCACCGCGCTGAGCGGCCAGACGCTCACCATCAACGGCAACACCATCACCTTCAACGGCGGCACCACCGTTACGACGGCTGGCAGCAACACCACGATCGGTCTCGGCGTGGGCACCACCGCCACGGTGGCCAGCATCCTGAGCGCGATCCAGACCGCAGGCGGCGCGGGTGTCACAGCGTCGCTGAATGCCACGGGCAACATCCAGATCTCGACGGGTACCGGCACCGACGTGGCGGTCGGCAGCGGCACCGCGGCCACCGCGCTCGGCCTCAGCAGCGTGACGCGCGGCGGCAACGTGCTGTCCTCTCCCGCGATCAGCGGCTCCACAGTGCTGAGCGGCAGCGCGACCGCCGGCGGCGCCGAGGTGCTCACGTCAGGGTTTGCTGCGAACGATACTATCACCGTCGACGGTCAGACACTGACCTTCATGGCAGCGGGCGCGTCCGGCCCGAACCAGATCAACGTCACCGACAACATCACGACCCTGCTCGGCAAGATCGACGCGCTCTCCGGCGCATCGGGATCGTCGATCAGCACCGGCGGCGTGATCAGCCTGAACACCGGCACTGTTTCGAATCTGTCGGTGTCCAGCTCCAACAGCGCCGCCTTCGCCGCGCTCGGCTTCACCTCGACCATCACCAAGAACCGCGACGGCGGCGGCACCGCCGGCACCGGCGGCGTGATCGGCAATGACATCGCCACCTTCACCAAGGAATCAATCAGCGGCGGTGCGGTGACGGCCTACAACGCGGCCGGCACGCCGGTGAACCTGCAATTGCGGTGGGCCAAGACCGACAGTGCGTCGCTGGGTGCCGGTCATGCCGATAGCTGGAACCTGTTCTACCAGACCGACCCGAATGCGACCGGCACGACGGTCGGCTGGGTCAACACTGGGCAGGCCTTCACCTTCGCGGCCGACGGCTCGCTGACCTCGCCGAGTGGTTCGGGCATCACCATCAACAACGTCAGCGTCGGCGGTCAGTCGCTCGGCTCGGTCGGCTTCAACATCTCGTCGGGCGGGTTGACGCAATATGCCAGCACCAGCGGCGCGGTGACGATCAACACCATCACGCAGAACGGCTATGCCGCAGGCCAGCTCCGCTCGGTCGCCGTCAACAACAACGGCCTCGTGGTCGGAACCTTCTCCAACGGCCAGAACCTCGACCTGGCGCAGGTGTCGTTGTCACACTTCAACGGCACCAACTATCTGAAGGCGCTCGACGGCGGGGCTTACGCGGCAACGGATCAGTCAGGACCCGCGATCGACGGAGCCTCCGGCACCATCAGCGGTTCATCGCTGGAGGGATCCAACACCGACATCGCCGACGAGTTCACCAAGCTGATCGTGACCCAACAGGCCTATTCGGCCAACACCAAGGTGATCACGACGGCGAATTCGATGGTCCAGGATCTTCTGAACGTGTTGCGCTGATCGGCGCGTAACGTAACCAAAGGCGGCAAGTAACATGGGTTTGAGTTCAGCCCTTGCCAGTGCGATGAGCGGCCTGCGTGCCAACCAGGCTGCGCTCTCGATCGTCTCCTCGAACGTCGCAAACTCGCAGACGCCGGGCTACGTCGCCCAGATCCCGAACCAGATCGAAGTCACCACTGGTGACTTCGGCTCGACGGCGAAGACGACCGGCGTCAGCCGCGAGATCGACAGCTATGTGCAGAACCAGCTGCGCACCGAGACCGGCGGCAGCGGCTATGCCGACCAGATGGCCAACATTCTGAAGCAGCTTCAGAGTGTCTACGGTACGCCCGGCAACAGCGGCACGCTCGAAAACGCGTTGAACAATTTCACCTCTTCGCTCCAGGCGCTGTCGACGAGCGCGGGCTCGTCGTCGGCGCAGACGGTCGCGCTCGGTGCCGCGCAGTCGCTGGCGACGCAACTCAATGTCACCACCAAGGGCATCCAGTCGCTGCGCTCGAATGTCGAGCAGGATCTCGGCACCTCGTCGCAAGCCGCCAACGCAGCGTTGAACCAGATTGCCGACATCAACACCAAGCTGCAGGGCCTGGCACCGACCGATCCGTCGGCCGCAACGCTGATGGACCAGCGCGACCAGGCCATCAACTCGCTGTCGAAATATGTCGATGTCCGTGTCACGACCGACGGATCGAACCAGGCCAACATCTACACCACGACGGGCATCCAGCTGGTCGGTGCGGGGCTCGCCTCGCAATTCTCGTTCACGTCGGTCGGGGCGCTGTCGGCGACCTCGCTCTACAACATCGACCCGGCCAAGTCCGGGGTCGGCGCGCTCGCCATCAAGCTGCCGAACGGCGCGTCGATCGATGTGGCCGGCAACAACGTGGTCTCTTCCGGCCAGATCGCGGCCGACCTGAAGCTGCGCGACCAGACGCTGGTGCAAGCGCAAAACCAGGTCGACCAGCTCGCGGCGACGATGTCGAGCGCGCTGTCGGACAAGACCACGGCGGGTACCACGGTCTCGGGTCCACCCGCCGGCTTCGACATCGATCTCGCCGGCGCGCAGCCGGGCAACACCGTCAACTTCAGCTACACGGACTCCACCAACACGCAGCGCCAGGTCACGCTGGTGAACGTGACCGATCCGACGGCGCTGCCGCTGCAAAATGCCACCGGCGCCAATCCGATGCAGATCGGCTTCAATTTTGCCGGCGGCATGGGTGCGATTGCCTCGGCGCTCAACACCGCGCTATCAGGCTCGCACCTGACGTTTTCTGCCGCTCCGTCGCCGGCCACTGCGACGACGCTTCGGGTCACCGACGACAACAGTGGTCTTGCCAAGGTCAATTCGGCGTCGAGCACCAAGACGGTCTCCTCGCTGACCTCGGGCGGTCCGCAACTGCCCTTGTTCACCGACGGCGGCCAGGCGCTCTATACCGGCGCGATCACGGGGACGGGCTCGCAGATGACCGGCCTTGCTGGCCGTATCGCCGTCAACACACAGCTCACCGCCGATGCGACCAGGCTGTCGATCTACAGCACCTCGCCGATGACGCCCACGGGCGACACGACGCGCTCGGACTATCTCTACTCGCAGCTTACCACCGCGACTTATTCCTATTCGCCGCAGACCGGTCTCGGGTCGGCGAGCCAGCCGTTCACCGGCAGCATCTCGAATTATCTGCAGCAGTTCCTGGGCGTGCAGGCCAACGCTTCGACCCAGGCGACCGCACTCCAGCAGGGTCAGAGCGTCGTGGTCTCGACCCTGCAGGCCAAGTTCAACTCGACCTCCAGCGTCAATCTGGACTCGGAGATGTCGAACCTGATCCAGCTTCAGAATGCCTATGCCGCCAACGCTCACGTGATGTCGGTGGTGCAGAGCATGATGAATACGTTGATCCAGGCTCAAGGGTAATCAGTAGTAGGGCTCTGAAACATGTCGATCAGCAGCATCAATTACGGTTCGTCGGTCCTCGGCGCTCAGGTCCGTAACATCAACCAGCAGCTCACCGACCTGTCGACGCAGCTTTCGACCGGCAAGCTGTCGCAAAACTATTCCGGCATGGGGACCAACGAAGGCTTCGCGATCGCCTCGCGCGCGCAGCTTTCGAACATCGCCGCCTATACCGACACGATCACCAACGTCAACGTCAACATCAACCTCGCCAATACCGCGCTGCAGTCGCTGACGACCATCCGCAATACGGTGCAGACGGGCTCGGCCACGAGTTCGCAGGATCTCAACGTCAACGGCCAGACGGTTGCGCAGAACACGGCGGCCGCGCAGTTCGGCTCGATGGTCGGCGTGCTCAACACGCAGTCGGGCAACCGCTATCTGTTCTCAGGGACTGCCTACAGCACGCAATCGGTCGCCGATGCCGGCGACATCATCAACGGCACCACGACGCAGGCCGGCCTGAAGCAGGTCATGGCTGAGCGTCAGGCGGCCGACCTCGGCACCAACGGCATGGGCCGGCTGGTGCAGTCGCAGCCGACCACGACCTCGGTGCAGGTGGTCGAAGACAGCCCGGTGTCGCCGTTCGGGTTGAAGATCTCCGCGGTCTCCTCGACGTTGTCAGGTGCGACGGTGACCGGCCCGAGCGGCTCGCCAGTCTCGTTCTCGGTCAATTTCGGCGCTACGCCTCCCAAGAGCGGCGACAAGATCAGTGTTCAGTTCTCGCTGCCTGATGGTTCGACCGAGCAGGTCGACCTGACCGCGAGCACGACGACGCCGGTGCCGGTCGGCAGTTTCCTGGTCGATACCGGCAATCCCACGGCCGTTCCGCCGGTTGCGCCCAATCCGGTGACCACGGCGACGAATTTCAACACCGCGCTGAACACCGCGATCACGAAGCTCGCCAACACCTCGCTGGTGGCGGCATCCGCCGTGGCTGCCGGCGACAATTTCTTCAATACGGCGGGATCGGCCACCGCGAATGCGGCGGCCACCGGCAATCTGAGCTCCTATACCTCGACGACCGGGACGGGCTCGGTCGCGTTGCAGGACAGCGCATTGGCGGCTGCGTCGGCGGCCACGTCGCTCGATTCTTCGGCGACCCCCCATCTCAACGGAGCCGTTCTTAACGCGCTCGCCAACGCTCCGACCGGTACGACCCTGACCATCACCGGCGCGAACGGCGCCCACACGATCTCCTTCGACCCGAACGTCACCACTGTCACGACTACCAGCGGCAATACCACGATCGGATTGGCGTCGGGCAGCGCCGCGAAGGTGTCTGATATCTTGAATGCGATCGCCACGGCTGCCGGCGTTCCCTCCGCCAACGTGACTGTGAGCGCCAGCGGCAATATCCAGATCGCGACCGGCACCGGCACAGACGTGGCGGTCACCGGCGGCGCGGCGGCCACGGCGCTCGGTCTCAGCAGCGTGACGCGCGGCAACGTAGCCTCAACGCCTCCGATCACCGGTTCAACCGTGCTGAGCGGCACTGCGACCACGGGCGGCCCGGAAGTCCTCTCAACGGCGTTCCAGGCGGGGTCGGCGGGTCCGCCTGCCGTGAGCCCCGATACGATTACGGTGAACGGTCAGACGCTGACTTTTGTCGCCTCGGGCGCCGTCGGCCCAAACCAGATCAACGTGACCGACAACGTCACAACGCTGCTCAGCAAGATCGATCAGATCACTGGCACCTCGAAGCCATCGACCATCCACGGCGGCGTGATCACGATCAACACGGACGATCCCGGCAGCCTCAACATCACGAGTTCGAACAGCACGGCGTTCGGGGCGCTCGGCTTCACGACCTCCCCGGTCACGGCGGCAAAGGCTCCGCTGCGCGTCGGCTCTTCGCCCCTCGGCTCGGCGACGACATTGGTGAATGGTTCGGCCACCACAGTGAAATGGTACACCGGCAATGACGGGCCGGGCTCGGCGCGCTCGACCGCAGTGGCACGGGTCGATGATTCCGTCACGGTCCAATATGGCGCGCAGGCCGACGAGGACGCGATCCGCAAGCAATTGCAGGCCGTCGCTGTGTACGGCACGTTCTCGACCTCGCCGACGGGGCAGTACTCGGGTGGGGCAGTCGCAGCCCTGAGCCTGCGCACGACGCAGGCGCTGACGCCACAGGCCGGTCAGCAGAAGATCGAGGACATCCAGACCGACATCGCGATGGCCCAGAACACGATGAAGGATGCGAGCACACGCCAGACCCAGGCCAAGGCACAGCTCCAGGGCATCGTCGATCAGGCGGAGTCGGCCTCGCCCGACCAGGTCGCGAGCGAAATCCTGTCGCTCCAGAATGCGCTGCAGGCGTCCTACCAGACTACCGCCAAGCTCGCAGAGCTCTCGCTCGTCAAGTACCTGTAGCGGCGCATTAAGGCGCCGTTAACCATGCCTCTTTACCTCTTGGTGAGGATTTAGGGCAGGCGGAGCCGTCAATGTCGGACAAGATGCAACTGGTGGTAGCGACGCCCTGCTTCGGCGGACAGGTGTCGAGCATTTATGCGAGCTCCATCTTCGCGCTCCAGCGCGCCGTGCACGGCATGTCCAATCTCGGGCTCAAGGTGCTGCTGCGGGACGGCGATGCGCTGATCACGCGCGCACGGGCCAACCTGGTCGCGATGTTCCTGGACGATCCGGACGCGACGCATTTCCTGTTCATCGACGCCGATATCGGCTTCACGCCCGAGCAGGTGTTTCGCCTGATCGAATGCGGTGCCGACGTCGTCGCCGGCTGCTACCCGATCAAGCGGGTGAACTGGGACAAGGCGAGGCGGGCGATCCAGGCCGGACGCACCGACGTGTCGGCGGCGTCGCTCGATTACGTGCTCGAGATCGAGGATCCTGATCGCATCGTGGTGGTCAACGGCTTTACCCGCGTGCGCTATGCCGGCACAGGTTTCCTGATGATCCGCCGCCAGGCGCTGGAGGCGATGTGCCGCCATCCGGACTACGCCAATCTGCAGTTCTTCCGCGAGCATTCGCACGACACGCTTGTGGCGAGCCAGAACCGGTTCGCGCTGTTCGAATGCATGATCGACCCGGCGACCGGGACTTATCTTTCCGAAGACTTTGCCTTCTGCAAGCGCTGGACCGATATCGGCGGTGAGATCTGGGCGGATATCCAGAGCTCGCTCGACCATGTCGGTCCGTCGGTGTTCCATGGCGACATCGCCTCGCAATTCGCAGCCGCGCCCGCGGCGGCCGACGCGGCGTGAGTCTGTCGGGATGAGCAACGGCGCATCCCGCCCGTCAGACATCGAGCGCGCGTCCGAAGGCCGCTCGCGCTATCGCTTGCGCGATCTCTTCACGCCGCTGGACACGTTGCTCGTCTCCGGCGGCGATGCGCGGCTCGCGCTCGATCCGAAAGAGCGCCTCAACGCCTATGGCTGCGCGCCTTCGCCCGAACCCGAGATCTGGAATTTCGCCTCGTCGACGGCATCGCCGATCACCCAAGGCGCCTATGACCGCGCCGCGCTGGCGCGCGAGGAGCTGGTCCACAAATCGCTGTTCGACGAGGTCGAGATCGCCTTCGACCGCCGCTGCGAGGACCTGCGCGACGAATTGCGCGGGCATTTCCTGCTTCCGCCGCGCGTCGACGTGGTGTTCTCGCCATCGGGCACCGACTCGCAGCTGCATGCCTTGTTCCTGGCGCACGTGATGCTCGGCGCGCCGCCCGTGACGATCGTGGTCGGCGCCGATCAGACCGGCAGCGGCACGGCACATACCGCGCGCGGACACCATTTCAGCACGATGACGGCGGGCGGCGTCGACGTGCGCAAGGACGGCGCGATTGCGGGCCTTGCCGGCGACAGCATCATGGTGCCGCTGCTCGATGCCGCCACCGGCTTCACCATGCGCGCCGATGCCGATGCTGCGGTGATCCGTGCCATCGAGGACAGCCTCGCGCAAGGCCGGCGCGTTCTGTTGCATATTATGGATTCGTCAAAGCTCGGCTGGCGTGCGCCGAGCGTCGCCTGTCTCGACGAGATCGCGCGGCGCTGGCCGCGCAAGGTTCAGGTCGTCGTCGATGCCTGTCAGGCCCGGCTCGGCCGACGCCGGCTGCGCTCCTATCTCGATCGCGGCTACATGGTGCTGATGACAGGTTCGAAATTCTTCGGCGGGCCCGCCTTCAGCGGCGCGCTGCTGGTGCCGAAGGGATTTTCGCGATCGCTCGACCGGATCGAAGGGATCGCGCCCGGCGTCTTTGCCTATGCGGGCCGCTGCGATTGGCCGATGGCGTGGACAGCGCTGCGTTCACGTTTCGAACGTCGTCCGAATTTCGGCCAATGGCTGCGCTGGGAAGCGGCGCTCGCCGAGATCGGCAGCTACCATGCAGTGCCCGGCGCGTTTCGCACCAAGGCGTTTGCCGAGCTCGCATCCGGTATCGACACCATGATCGCGTCGTCGCCGTCGCTGCGCGCCATCCCGGCAGTCGTCGACACTGCAGAAGTCGGCGACGAGGAATTCGCCCAGCGCACGATTTTCCCCTTCATCCTGCTGCGCAACGGCAAGCCGGTATCCGTCGCCGAGACCGGCGCTGTTCATCGCGCGCTGGCGCGCGGTGTGACCGATGACATCAGTGACAGCGATGCGGACCAGCAGGTCGCGGCACAACGCTGTCTCGTCGGCCAACCGGTGCGGCTGGAGCAGCCCGAGGGCGCGCCACAGGCTGCGCTGCGGTTATGCATCGGTGCGAGGCTCGCCATCGACGCCTGGTCGCCCGACGGCGCGCAAGCGCACCGCAATGTGCAGCACATCCTCGATCGCATCGCCCAGGTCCTGGTGAAGATCGATCTGCTGCTTGACCGTACAGCCGCCGTAACGGCGTAGCCCTTATAGGTGTGAGATGTTGCATCCGCTTGCCGCGCCTGTATATGCCGACCGCATCGGCTTTGCCCATTTGACGCGCCAGGCCTTCGAGGGCGTCGATCTGCATCCATTGCGCGAGCATCTGCTGGCGCGGATCGCGGAGGGAACGGCGCAGGCCGGCGAGGGGCTCGATCTGTCGCTGATCGCCCAGCTGATGGGCGAGAAGGAAGCCGGGCTCGTGATCCAGTCCGAAGTGCTCTCCTTCCATCAGCTGTTTCGCACGCCCACGGCGGCACCGAAGCCGGGCTTGCGCCTGCTTGCTCTTGCAGCGGACATCGACATGGGCGGCAATACGCCGATCGAATTCCTGCTGGAAGGATCCGACATCGAGCTGTTGACGCTCTATGTGACCAAGACGACTGGTTTGCCGGAAACGCTGCCTGAGCACGACGTTGCCATCGTGGTTGCATCCGATTCGGACGAGTGCCGCGACGTGCTCGCGCTGATCGAAAAGGCTGCCCCGCGCTGGCCACGGCCGCTGCTCAATCGTCCCGAGCTGATCGGCAACCTCGATCGCGACAAGCTGTATCGGCTGCTGGCCGATATCCCTGGCCTCGACATTCCCGTGACGGCCAACGCAACGCGCGCGCAATTGTCTGATCTGGCGGAGGGGCGGATCGCCTGTACTGGCATTACGGCCGATTTGCACTTTCCGATGATCGCGCGGCCACGTGGCACGCATGCCGGTGTCGGACTTGCGAAGCTCGACGATGCGGCGGCGCTCGCGGCCTACCTTGCCGAGCGGCAGGAGCAGGACTTCTTCGTCGCGCGTTTCGTCAACTATGCGAGTCCGGATGGCCTCTATCGCAAGATCCGGCTCACCATCGTCGATGGCAAGCCCTTTGCCTGCCACATGGCGATCGCCGATCGCTGGGATATCTGGTATCTCAACGCCTACATGGCGTTCAGCGACGAGAAGCGCGCTGAAGAGGCAATCTTCATGCAGGACTTCGACGACGCCTTCGCAGTACGCCACAGGAGCGCGCTCGACGAAATGAGCCGGCGCGTCGGCCTCGATTATTTCATTGTCGATTGCGCCGAGAACCAGAACGGTGAGCTCTTGGTGTTCGAGGCCGACAATACCGCTGTCGTGCACAACATGGATTCGCCGCTCGTATTTCCATACAAGCCGCCGCAGATGCGCAAGATCTTCGCGGCATTCACCGCGATGTTGTCGCGGCACGCAAGCGCAGGTATCGGGAGCGCAGCATGAACGAGATCGTTCGCAATCCGCAAACGTCAGTCACGAGCGGATCGCTCGATCCGCAGGACTGGAGCGAGTTTCGCACGCTTGCCCATCGCATGCTGGATGAGACGATCGACGGCATCGCCAATGTTCGTGCGCGACCGGTCTGGCAACCGATCACCGATGAGGTTCGCGCTTCTGTCAGAACCGACGTGCCGCGCGAGGCAACCGCTCTCACCGAGGTCTATCGCGAGTTCTCCGAACACGTCGCGCCTTATGCGACCGGCAACGTTCATCCCGGCTTCATGGGCTGGGTGCATGGCGGAGGTACCGCGGTCGGCATGGTCGCGGAGATGCTTGCGGCCGGGCTCAACGCCAATCTCGGCGGACGCGATCACATGCCGATCGAGGTCGAACGCCAGATCATCGAGTGGATGCGTAGCCTGTTCGGCTTTCCGCAAGGGGCGAGCGGCATCTTCGTCACCGGAACGTCGATGGCCAATTTGATGGCCGTGCTGGTGGCGCGCACGAGCGCGCTTGGCACGCTGGCGCGGCAGCATGGCATCGGCAATGACGGCGCGCTGCTCACGGCCTATGCGTCGAAGGCCGCGCACGGCTGCATCTCCCGCGCGATGGACATTGCCGGGTTCGGCACCGATGCGCTGCGCAAGATCGATGTCGATGCCGATCATCGCATCGATCTTGCCGCACTGCGCGCGCAGATCGCTGTTGATCGCGAGGTCGGCTTCAAGCCGTTCATGGTCACTGCGTCTGCTGGCACCGTCGACATCGGTGCGATCGACGATCTCAAGGCGGTCGCGGATTTGTGCCGCGAGGAGGGGATCTGGTTTCACGTCGACGGCGCCTTTGGTGCGCTCGCGATCTTTTCGCCCGAACTCGCGCCGTTGCTCGAGGGCATCGAGCTTGCGGATTCGATTGCGCTCGACTTCCACAAATGGGGGCAGGTACCTTACGATGCCGGCTTCCTGCTGGTGCGCGACGGCGAACGGCATCGGCAGGCCTTTGCGCAGCCGGCGGCCTATCTGAGCCGTGAGGCGAGGGGGCTTGCGGCCGGCGCCGTATGGCCGTGTGATCTCGGTCCGGACCTGTCGCGCGGCTTCCGTGCGCTGAAGACATGGTTCACGCTCAAGACATTCGGCACCGAGCGGCTGGGTGCGGTGATATCGCGAAGCTGCGCGCTCGCAAAATATCTGGAGACGCGGGTGCTGGCCGAGCCCAGGCTCGAATTGCTCGCGCCGGTCAATCTCAACATCGTCTGCTTCCGTTACCGGACTCATGATGCGGTCAATCGCGAGATTGTTGCCGACGTCCAGGAGTCCGGCATCGCCGCGCCGTCGAGCACGACGCTGGACGGTATGGTCGCGATCCGCGCGGCGATCGTCAACCATCGCACCGCGGAGTCGGATATCGATGCTCTGGTGGAGGCCGTGATCAAGTTCGGGATGCAACGGACCGGCGGTTTGGTCGAGGTCGAGGCGCCGCCGCTGGCGACGCAATGATCGTCACCGGCTGAAACGACAACGGCCCCGGAGATGATCCGGGGCCGTTGTCGTTTGCGAGGGGCTCGCTGAGATCAGGCGGCCGTGCTGACGTCGCCGTCGGCATGGGCGGCGTTGTACTGGTCGCGCAGCTTCTCTTCATAAGCGATCAGCTTGCGGGCATCCTTCAGAGCCCGGTAGAGGTCGCCGTTCAGAATGTTGTTGTTGATGGCCTCGATGATCGGCCAGGCGCTCGGTACGGCCGTGACGATGTCGCGCACCAGGTTGAAATAGGTGCCGTGCTGGGTCTGCGGGTCCGGCGAGATGTACATGAGCTGAACCGCCAGATAGACGAGCTTGGCAGGCGTATCCGCGGTTTCGGGCGTGAGGATATCGCGCTCGCGCAGGATCGGCACGTTCTCGCCGTCGATCAGAAGGCGGGCGCGCTGGTCGGTGTTGGTGATGACGCAGTTGCCGACAATAATGCGTTCGTGCGGCCTGAGCTCGACCTTGAGGGCCATTGCCTGTTCTCCATCAACGCTTTCGTAACCCAAGCGCATGTTGTGGCGGATCAGGGCGCAATACTCCCTCAACATTAGTTAACGAGTTCTAAATCCAGGCCATCGCCACGAAAAAACTCAATCATATCAACGTTGAAGTTGCCCGCGAGGCGGCGTCGGCGCCGCGTAGATCAACCGAATCACGCCGCGACTCAGCGAAAGCGCCGGTTTCATTTCATGCTTCGTTAGATTCTCGGAGCCACCGTCCGCCGGTCGCTGGGTCAATCAAGATCCCAGGACGCGTAACAGTAGCGTCGTTTACCAGAAAGGTAACACCCAATGTCCGGTATCGTTCTCTCCGCGTCGGTTCGTCAGAACCTCCTCTCCCTCCAGTCCACCGCTGATCTTCTCGCCACCACTCAGAACCGTCTGTCGACGGGCAAGAGCGTGAACTCGGCCCTGGACAATCCGACCAACTTCTTCACGGCCCAGTCGCTCGACAACCGCGCCAGCGACATCAACAACCTCCTCGACAACATCGGCAACGGCGTGCAGGTGCTGCAGGCTGCCAACACCGGCATCACCTCGCTGCAGAAGCTCGTCGACTCCGCCAAGTCGATCGCCAACCAGGCGCTGCAGACCACCGTCGGTTATTCCACCAAGTCGAACGTCTCCACCACGATCTCCGGTGCGACCGCGGCCGACCTGCGTGGCACGACCTCCTTCGCCAGCGCGACCGCGCTGAGCGGTGTGCTGTATGATGGCGCGGCTGGCGGCACCACGGCTGCAAGCGGCTCCACGACCCTCGGCGCGACCCAGGGTTCGGTTGCGGGCACCGGTACGGTGTATGCGTCCGACGGCTCGACGGCCTTGACGGGTGCGATCACTCTGCTCGGCACCACCGCTTCCAGCAAGCTCACCACGGCTCCGGCCGATGGCGACACGCTGACGGTGAACGGCAAGACCATCACCTTCCGTGCTGGTGCGGCTCCGGCGAACACCGCCGTTCCGACCGGCTCTGGCGTGAGCGGTAACCTGGTCACCGACGGCAACGGCAACACCACCGTCTATCTCGGCACCAACGCGGCTCCGGGTGCGACGGTTGGCGACGTCCTGACCGCGATCGACCTCGCCAGCGGCGTGAAGACCTCGACGATCAGCAACGGCACGGCGACGATCGGTGCGGCCTCGGCTGCAACGCCTTCGGCTGCGGCTGCCGGTGTCGTGACGCTGAAGAGCTCGACCGGTGCGGATCTGTCCGTGACTGGCAATGCCGACTTCCTGCACGAACTCGGTCTCACGACCGCGACCGGCGGCGGCAACGCGACGGTCACCGCAGCTCGTACGACCAGCTCGTCCTCGCTGGGCGGCCTGATCTCGGACGGTTCGTCGCTGAACGTTGATGGCCATGTCATCACCTTCAAGAACGCGCCGATCCCCGGCTCGTCCAACGCTCCGGCGATTCCGAGCGGCTTCGGTGCCACCGGCAACGTGCTGACTGACGGCGCCGGCAACTCGACCGTCTACCTCCAGGGCGGTTCGATCACCGACGTGCTGAAGGCGATCGACCTTGCCACCGGCACACAGACTGCTTCGATCAACGCCGCCGGCGCGGCGACGTTGACCACTGCCACTGGCCAGGCCAACTCGTCGATTAACGCCTCCGGCCAGCTCAAGCTGTCCACCGGCGTCAATGCCGACCTGTCGATCACCGGCACGGGCAATGCTCTGAACGTTCTCGGCCTCGCCGGCAACACCGGCACGGCAACCGCGTTCACCGCGGCTCGTACCTCCGGCGTCGGCGGCCTCACCGGCAAGACCTTGACCTTCTCCTCCTTCAACGGCGGCACGGCGGTCAACGTCACTTTCGGCGACGGCACCAACGGCACGGTCAAGACGCTCGATCAGCTCAACTCGGCGCTTCAGGCCAACAACCTGACCGCCACGATCGACGCCAACGGCCTGCTGACGGTCTCGACCACCAACGACTACGCGTCCTCGACCATCGGCTCGAGCAGCGCAGGTGGTGCGATCGGCGGCACCCTGACCACGGCGCTGACCTTCTCGACGGCTTCCAGCCCCGTCCAGGACAGCGTTGCCCAGACGTCCCGTGCGAACCTGGTGTCTCAGTACAACAACATTCTGAGCCAGATCGACTCGACCTCGCAGGACTCTTCGTTCAACGGCGTCAACCTGTTGAACGGCGATCAGCTCAAGCTGACGTTCGACGAGACCGGCAAGTCGAGCCTGAACATCACGGGCGTGACTTACAACTCCAAGGGTCTGGGCCTTGCCTCGTTGACCAACGGTGTCGACTTCATCGACAACGCTGCCACCAACAAGGTGCTGACCGGCCTCAACGCCGCCTCGAGCACGCTGCGTTCGGAAGCTTCGAGCCTCGGTTCGAACCTCTCGGTCGTGCAGGTTCGTCAGGACTTCAACAAGAACCTGATCAACGTGCTGCAGACCGGCTCGTCCAACCTGACGCTGGCCGACACCAACGTCGAAGCGGCGAACAGCCAGGCGCTGTCGACCCGTCAGTCGATCGCGGTCTCCGCGCTGTCGCTGGCCAACCAGTCGCAGCAGAGCGTGCTGCAGCTGCTCCGCTAACAAGCGGACGACATCGCAAGCAGGATAGGGCGGCGGGGCTTCGGTCCCGCCGCTTTTTCGTTTGCCTGACGGTATTCGAAGAGGCGGTGAGCGATCGAAAAAGTAACCAGCGGTTATGGTTAATGGAGAGTAAGCGGCAAAAATCGCAAATGATTTCAGGCTGATTGCGAGGTCCTCCATCATGCCCCAAAGGTTTATGGTGAACCAGCGCTTAGGAGGGCGAGCCTCGCTTCACCCTTTGTTAGCCATGTCAGCGCACCCTGTGGGCGTCACTCGATCCAGAAGCGATCGAACGAAGACGCGTAAGCCAGAAGGGTAAGAGTCATGTCCGGTATTGTTCTCTCTGCGTCGGTTCGTCAGAACCTCCTCTCTCTCCAGTCCACCGCCGACCTCCTCGCCACCACACAGAATCGTCTGTCGACCGGCAAGAGCGTGAACTCGGCCCTGGACAATCCCACCAACTTCTTCACCGCGCAGTCGCTCGACAACCGCTCCAGCGACATCAACAATCTGCTCGATGGCATCGCCAACGGCGTGCAGGTTCTGCAGGCTGCCAACACCGGCCTGACCTCGCTGCAGAAGCTGATCGATAGCGCGAAGTCGATTGCCAACCAGGCGCTGCAGACCACCGTCGGTTATTCCACCAAGTCGAACGTCTCCACCACGATCGCCGGTGCGACGGCGGCTGACCTGCGTGGCACGACCTCCTTCGCCAGTGCGACGGCTGCCAGCAACGTGCTGTATGACGGCGCGGCTGGCGGCGCGACTGCTGCAAGCGGCGGCACGACGCTCGGCGCACCGCAGGGTTCGTTCGCAGGCAGCGGTACGGTGTATGCGTCCGACGGCTCGACGGCCTTGACGGGTGCGATCACTCTGCTCGGCACCACTGCATCCTCCAAGCTCACCACGGCTCCCGCCGACGGCGACACGCTGACGGTGAACGGCAAGACCATCACCTTCCGTGCTGGCGCGGCTCCGGCTCAGGCCGCCGTTCCGACTGGCTCGGGCGTGAGCGGCAATCTCGTCACCGACGGCAACGGCAATACCACCGTTTACCTCGGCACCAACGCGGCTCCGGGTGCGACGGTCAGCGACGTCCTGACCGCAGTCGACCTCGCCAGCGGCGTGAAGACCTCGACGATCACCAACGGCGCAGCGACGATCGGTGCTGCCTCGGCTGCAACGCCTTCGTCTGCGGCCGCCGGTGTCGTGACGTTGAAGAGCTCGACCGGTGCGGACCTGTCCGTCACGGGCAATGCTGACTTCCTGAAAGAGCTCGGTCTCACGACCGCAACGGGCGGCGGCAATGCGACGGTCACTGCGACCCGTACGACCAGCTCAACCACCCTCGGATCGCTGCTTCAGGACGGTTCATCGCTGAACGTCGACGGTCACGTCATCACCTTCAAGAACGCGCCGGTCCCCGGCTCGTCCAACGCTCCGGCGGTTGCATCAGGCTTCGGTGTCAGCGGTAACGTTCAGACCGACGGCAACGGCAACTCGACGGTCTATCTCCAGGGCGGCTCGATCAACGACTTGCTGAAGGCGATCGACTTTGCGACCGGCGTGCAGACTTTCGCGCTGAACGGCAGCGGCGGTGGTACGCTTGCCACTGCGGTTGGTCAGGCTCCGTCGACGATCAACAGCTCCGGCCAGCTCAAGCTGTCAACCGGCGTCAATGCTGACCTGTCGATCACCGGCACCGGCAACGCTCTCGCAGCGCTCGGCCTCGCAGGTAACACCGGTACAGCGACCGCGTTCACCGCGGCCCGCACCTCCGGCCTCGGCGGCCTCTCCGGCAAGACCTTGACCTTCTCCTCCTTCAACGGCGGCACGGCGGTCAACGTCACCTTCGGCGATGGCACCAACGGTACAGTCAAGACGCTCGATCAGCTCAACAACGCGCTGCAGGCCAACAACCTCGCCGCGACGATCGATGCCAACGGCCTGCTGACCATCACTGCTTCGAACGACTATGCGTCCTCGACGATCGGATCGACCGCTGCAGGTGGTGCGATCGGCGGCACGCTGACTTCCGCGCTGACCTTCTCGACGGCTTCCACCCCCGTCCAGGACGCGGTAGCTCAGACGGCTCGCGCGAACCTGGTGTCTCAGTACAACAACATCCTGAACCAGATCGACACGACCTCGCAGGACTCCTCGTTCAACGGTGTCAACCTCTTGAACGGCGACCAGCTCAAGCTGGTGTTCGACGAGACCGGCAAGTCGAGCCTGAACATCACCGGCGTGACCTACAACTCGAAGGGTCTGGGCCTTGCCTCGCTGACGGTCGGCGTCGACTTCATCGACAACGCGGCGTCCAACCGCGTGCTGACCAGCCTGAACGCCGCGTCGAGCACGCTGCGCTCGGAAGCCTCGAGCCTCGGTTCGAACCTCTCGGTCGTGCAGATCCGTCAGGACTTCAACAAGAACCTGATCAACGTGCTGCAGACTGGCTCGTCGAATCTGACCCTGGCCGACACCAACGTCGAAGCCGCGAACAGCCAGGCGCTGTCGACCCGCCAGTCGATCGCCGTCTCCGCGCTGTCCCTGGCCAACACCTCCCAGCAGAGCGTGCTTCAGCTGCTACGCTAATAAGCGACTGAAAATACTCAATAAAACCGAGCGGCGGGGCTTTTGCCCCGCCGCTCTTTTCTGCGTTTCGCGGCAGGGAAGGGCGTACACCAGCCATTAACCGTATCCCTTAAACCGGCGTTAACCATACTTTAAAGGACAGCCCCTAAAACTGGACAAAAGCCCGCTTCCCAGATCGCGCGGCCGATTCGTATCCGGTTCAAGAGGAAGACTCGCCAATGTCCAACATCGTTCTCTCGGCGTCCGTTCGCCAGAACCTGTTGTCGCTGCAGTCGACGGCCGACTTGCTGGCTACGACGCAGGATCGGCTGTCGACCGGCAAGAAGGTCAACACCGCGCTCGACAATCCCACCAACTTCTTCACAGCGCAGGGGCTGGACAACCGGGCGAGCGACATCAGCAACCTGCTCGACGGCATCAATAACGGTGTGCAGGTACTCCAAGCGGCCAACACCGGTATCACCTCACTGCAGAAGCTGATCGACTCCGCAAAATCGATCGCCAACCAGGCGCTCCAGACCACGGTCGGCTACTCCACCAAGTCCAACGTCTCGACCACGATCCCGGGTGCGACGCCAGCCGACCTGCGCGGCACGACGTCTTATGGGAGCGCGACCGCCAAGAGCAACGTGCTCTATACCGGTGCGGCCGGCGGCGTCACGCCGGTGACTGCGGCTGCAGCGCTCGGTGCTTCGCTCGGTTCCAGCGCCGGCACCTTGGTCGGTGGCACGGTGAATGCGGCCGACGGCAGTACTGCGCTCGCCGGCACCGACACGTTGCTCGGCACCACCGCGTCTACTCAGTTCAGCACGCCGCCCGCGGATGGCGACACCATCACCGTAAACGGCAAGACCGTCACCTTCCGCACCGGCCCCGCGCCTGCGACGCAGCCGACCGGCTGGGGCCTCAATCCCAGCGGAAGCATCGCGACCGACGGCAACGGCAACTCGATCGTCTATGAAGGAACGGCGGCTGCGCCCAAGGCGACGGTCAACGACGTGCTCAGCGCGATCGACCTCGCCAGCGGCGTCAAGACAGCGACTATCAGTGCTGGTGCCGCCACGATCGCGACCAGCGGCGCGACTGTCGGTACGATCCAGACGCCATCATCGATCGGTGCGGGCGGCGCAGTCACGCTTAAGAGTTCGACCGGCGATGATTTGAGCGTGTCTGGCAAGGCCGACTTCCTCCACGCCCTCGGCCTGACGGCGGCAACCGGCGCAGGCAATGCCAGCGTGACGGCGGCCCGGTCGACGACCGCGGGCTCGTTGGGGTCGCTGGTCCAGGACGGCTCGACCCTGAACATCGATGGCCACACCATTACCTTCAAGAACGCTCAGACGCCCCAGTCGGCAGCGAGCGTGGCGAACGGCTACGGCGTCAACGGCAACGTCGTCACCGACGGTAACGGCAACTCGACGGTCTATCTGCAGAGCGCGAACCTGACCGACCTGCTGAATTCGTTCGACCTCGCGACCGGTGTGAAGACCGCCAGCCTCTTCAACGGCACTGCAACGCTCAGCACCTCCGCGGGCCAGATCCCGTCGTCGGTGAATTCGAGCGGTCAGCTCGCGATCTCGACCGGCATCAACGCCGACCTCTCGATCACCGGTACCGGCAACGCGCTCAGCGCATTCGGTCTCAGCGGAAATACCGGAACGGCGACAGCGTTCAGCGCGGCTCGCACCTCCGGTGTCGGCGGTGTCAGCGGCAAGACCCTGACCTTCAGCTCCTTCAACGGTGGCACGCCTGTCAACGTCACCCTCGGCGACGGCACCAACGGCACGGTCAAGACGCTCGACCAGCTCAACGTCCAGCTTCAGGCCAACCACCTGACGGCGACGATCGATGCCAACGGCGTGCTGACGGTGACCACTGTCAACGAATACGCCTCATCCACGCTGGGTTCGTCGACCGCGGGCGGTGCGGTCGGTGGCACGCTCACCGGCGTGCTGGCCTTCACCACCGCACAGCCGCCGGTCCAGGATCCCGTCGCGCAGACCGCGCGTTCGAGCCTGGTCAGCCAGTTCAACAACATCCTGGCGCAGATCGACACGACGTCGCAGGACTCGTCCTTCAACGGCGTCAATCTGCTGAACGGCGACACACTGAAGCTGGTCTTCAACGAGACCGGCAGCTCCACGCTCGGCATCAACGGCGTGGTGTTCAACTCAGCCGGTCTCGGTCTCAGCAATCTCGTGCCCGGCACGGACTTCATCGACAACGGTGCGACCAACAAAGTGCTGGCCAGCCTGAACGCAGCCTCGAGCACGTTGCGCTCGGAAGGTTCCTCGCTGGGTTCGAACCTGTCGATCGTGCAGGTGCGCCAGGACTTCTCGAAGAGCCTGATCAACGTGCTGCAGACCGGCTCGTCCAACCTGACGCTCGCCGATACCAACGAGGAAGCGGCGAACAGCCAGGCGCTGTCGACCCGCCAGTCGATCGCGGTCTCCGCGCTGTCGCTGGCCAACCAGTCGCAGCAGAGCGTGCTGCAGCTGCTCAAGTAATTTCGCCGCGAGATCGCCGGCCGATTAATCGCGGCGGGGCTGACGCCCCGCCGTTGTTTTGAGGGAGTCCGCTAAGACAAGATTAGCTGCGATCGATGGACGTGATGCGGTGCAAGTTTACAGCTTGCGACTTGCCCATCTATCATCGCGCTCACGAAGTGACCCGTAATAATCCGGAGAGCTTCGAAGCGCACATGTAAGCAAATCTTAAGCGGTGATGCATAGGGTTGGGAAAGAAATCCTTAAGTCCGTTCAACGGGCTAGGAAGCTTCCAAGGTGTGATTGATGTCGAATTCCGCTGCCTCGGCCTACGCGCGTGTTGCAACGACCACCGCATCCCCTCGCGACGTCGAGGCGCAGACCTTGCTGAAGGCGGCGAACAAGCTCCAGGATGCGATCAACGCGGCCGATCCGTTCAGCGAGCAGACCACTCAGGCGCTGATGTTCAATCGCAAGCTCTGGACCATCTTCCTCAGCGAAGCGATGCGCGAGAACAACCCGCAGCCGCTCGACGTCCGGCAGAAGATCGCCAACATCAGCGTGTTCGTGCTGAGCCAGACCGCGGCGCTGCAGATGAGCCCGCAGTTCGATCATTTCCGCCCGCTGATCGAGATCAACCGCAACATCGCCGCCGGTCTGTCCGGCCGCCCGTAATAACGGAGCCTCGTGATGTCCGACATCATGAGCATTTTGTCGTCCGCGTATAAGTCGAGTTCGCTTTCGAGCACGACGGGCTCGTCCAAATACGTTGCGGTCGACTCGTCGCAGTACCAGGGCAACTGGACCGGTACCTACGCCAACGGCAAGAAATTCTCGCTCAATGTCTCGCAGGTCAACGGGTTCCGCGCTCAGATACACTATCAGAGCGACGGAACTTCGCAGTATCAGCAGGTGCTGATCAAGGATTCCTCGTTCCGCTTCGGCAACACGAAGTTCACGTTGACGAACTCCGGCGTGGCGCAGATCAAGAATGTCGTCACGGATCCTGCGACCGGCTCGAGCTATCTCGACACCGCCCAGGCCACGCTCGACAGCTGATCGGCCGGCGTCTTTAAGCGCTGAGGTCCGTGTTGAGCGGACGCGAGGGCTCCGACTTCAGATCCAACGCGTGGAAATAGGCTCGCCGGCGCAGGATCGCGTCGTCGGGGAACTGATTGACCACCGCATCGGTCTTGTCGTTGACGACCTGGAAGACCATGGATGCAGCCGCCTGGTCGAACACGACCTGGCGCGAGATGTTCTCGTTGCTCTGCAGATCATTGCGCGCAGGCGAAGCCGTCTCGCTTGCGGCGACCGTTTGGCTCGCCGGCAAATCGGTTTGTACGGCATCGTTCGCCGCCGAATTCGACGTCGTTACGATCTGTATCGGGGCCGGTATCCCCACCGGCCTGATGCTGAAATCTGTACTCATGGCAGCCTCCTGGTTGCCTCGCGTGAGTCAAATCCCAACCCCTCTCAATACGCAACCATGGAACATCAGGATTGAACACCCGGTAAGGAAACGTGCCTAACCGCGCGACGCTTTTGCCGCGCGGTTTTTCGTAAAATTGAAGGCAGTTTTGTGTGTGCGCTCAGAGCGTGCGACTGACCGCAAGCGGCGTGATGTGGCGCGGGCCGGGCGTGGCGCGGCGTCCTGCGGCCGTATAGGTATTCGGCACATTGCGCTTCTGGATCTCGGCATTGACGCCGCGCACGACGCTTTCGGAGACCGCATGCGCGGTTGCGAGCACGGTGAGGTTGACCTGAAGCATGGCGCGGAAGGCGTCGTGATGCCGGTGCAACGTCGAGAGCAGCTCGGGCGCGGATTTCGCCAGCTTGTCCTGGTTCGCCTTCAACTGGCTGACGGCAGCAACGTAGCGCTTCGACAGCTCCTGCTTCTTGCCTTCCATCGTCATCGCCTCGCGGACCTTGCCGGCGCGAACCAGTTCGGTCTCGCGCTCGATCAGGCCGAGCAGGGCGCTCATCGCATCCATCAGGTCCTCGGCGAGCTTGCGCGCCTCGGCGTTGCCGGGCGTGTTGTTTGCTCGCTGCGCCGGCATTGGCTGACGTGACGCGGTGAAGTGGTTCATCTCGTTTGACCTTATGCCGTACGCAGAGTTGTTTTGGCCTGCTGCATGATCAGGGTACGGTAGACGTCGCGGGCGACGCCGACGCCGCCGGCGCTGGCGAAGTTCTTGGAATATTGCTCGGTCAGCATCGAGCGCCACACGCCGGTGCCCGGCGTGTCGCCGAACGGGCCTTCGCCCTTCAGGCCCGAGGTCATCTGCGCGAACATGCTGTTGAGGAACATGCCTTCGAAGTCGGTGGCGGTCTTCTGTGACTTGGCCTGCTGCTGCGGCGAGACCTTCTGAAGTGCTGCTGCGAGATCGAAGTCGGGGCGGCCGTTGCGGCTTTCCACCGCGAAGGCCGGGTTCGAAGAGAGAGCGGCGCTGACGACGCGTGCGGTGTTGAGCATGCCGGTCTGCATCACATCACCTCGATGTCGGCTTCGATCGCACCGGCGGCCTTGATCGCCTGCAGGATGCTGATGAGGTCACGCGGGCCGATGCCGAGGCCGTTGAGGCCGTCGACGAGCTGCTGGAGCGAGACGCCGTCCTTGACGACCGCGAACTTCTTGCCGTCCTCGGTGACGCCGACGCTGGAGCGGGGCGTGACCACGGTGCGGCCCCGGGACAGCGGATTGGGCTGGCTCACCTGCGGGCTCTCGGAGATCGTGACCGTGAGATTACCTTGCGCAACCGCCACGGTGGCGACGCGGACGTCGCGGCCCATCACGATGATGCCGGAACGTTCGTCGATAATGATCTTGGCCGCGAGGTCGGGATCGACCTGAAGCTGTTCGATCTCGGTCAGGAAGGCGACGACGTTGCCCTTGAACTCCGGCGGGATCGTCAGCTGCACCGTCGAGGGATCGATCGGCTCGGCGCTCTTGACCCCGAGATAGTCGTTGATTGCAGCTGCAATGCGCTTGGCGGTGGTGAAGTCGGCGTTGCGCAGTGCGAGCCGCACATTCGGCAGGCGATTGAGCGCGAACTCGATCTCGCGCTCGATGATGGCGCCGTTGGCAATGCGGCCGACGGTCGGAACGCCGCGCACTATCTTGGCCGCTTCGCCCTCGGCGTTGAAGCCGGAGATCGCAAGTGAGCCCTGCGCGACCGAATAGACGTTGCCGTCGGCGCCGAGGAGGGGAGTGACGAGCAGGGTGCCGCCGCGCAGATCCTTGGCGTCACCGAGTGCGGAGACGGTGACGTCCATGCGGGTGCCTTGCGTTGCGAAGGCCGGCAGATTGCCTGTGACCATCACGGCGGCGACGTTGCCGGTGCGGATGGTGGCGCCGCGAATGTTGACGCCCATGCGCTCGAGCATCGCTTGTAGCGACTGCTTGGTGAAAGGAATGTTGTTGAGGGTGTCGCCGGTGCCGTTGAGGCCGACGACGAGGCCATAGCCGATGAGCTGGTTCTGCCGCACGCCTTCGATATTGGCGAGATCCTTGATGCGCGAGGTCGCGTTTGCAGGGGCAGCCGAGAGCGCCAGCGCTGACAGCGCGGCACAGGCCACTCCAAAAACCCCACCCAGAATCTTCACCCAACGAACGCCTGGCATTCTCTGCTCCCCAAGGCTCCTCAAAGAGGCTCCTCACATCGGACCGGCTGCGACACTCCCATGACGAGCTGGTCCGACGCTGTCCTTGCGAGCACTGTGCCAACGCGGGGCAGAGAGCTTAGGCGATTGAATAGGTTGAGTAAATTTGTTTCCTCCGGTGTCAGCGCGTGTTGTCGCTGAGGAGCGAAACTGCCGCCTGTCGGCAGATTTTGCCGGGCCGTTTACGCCCCGTTAACCATAAAGCGGCGATTGTGGCGCATCGATCACCCGGATTGCTTCGATGCGCATCTACGGACCGAATGGCACCACGCTTGGAACGCCGGCCAGCCAGGCCAGGCGAACGAGCTCGGGCACCTTCGTGCTGCCCGACACCTCGTCGGCGCAGGAGACGCGCAGCGCTGCCGCACCCAAGGCCACTGCCAACATCGACGGGCTGCTCGCGCTGCAAGGCATCGAGGAAGATCCGACCGAGCGCCGCAAGCGCTCCGTTGCCCGCGGCAAGACCGCGCTCGACGTGCTCGACGATCTCAAGATGGGGCTGTTGTCCGGCAATCTCGACGCATCGACCGTGCTGCGGCTGCGCGATGCCGCTGCAAACCTGAAATCGTCTTCCGGCGATCCGGGCCTCGATTCCGTGCTCTCCGAGATCGAGCTGCGCGTCGAGGTCGAGCTGGCGAAGGCCGGGCAGGGCTGATCGTCATTCCCCTTTTCTGAAGCGCCCCCGGAACGGCTCTACGCCGCTTCCTCCTTCTGCTGCGTGTCGTAGCGGCGCTGGGCAGCGAGCACGTCTTTCAGATTTTCCTCGGCCCAATCGCGCAGCGGATCGACGGCGGCGGCGAGCGTCAGGCCGAGCTGCGTGATCGAATATTCCACCGTCACCGGCACCGTCGCGATGGCGCGGCGCTTGAGCAGGCCGTCGCGTTCGAGCGACTTGAGAACCTGGCTCAGCATCTTCTGCGAGATGCCTTCAATCGTGCGACGCAACTGATTGAAGCGCATCGGCTCCTCGCGCAGCAGCAACAGGATCAGCACCGCCCATTTGTCGCCGACGCGATCGAGGATCTGGCGCGTCGGGCACTCGGCGGCGTAGACGTTAGGCTTCATCTCGGTTCCTCGCGTTGCCTGGCTCGGCATCTGGTGTTGCCGGTAACTCCCGCGTAATCAGGTAAGCACAAAGTGCGCTCTTAACACCAGCATTCTTTGCGATATCTAGTTACCATTGGTTACTACAGAAGCAAAGGAGCCTTCCATGAAAATCGCAGTCGCCGGCGCCTCGGGCCGGGCCGGATCGGAGATCACCAAGGAACTGTCCCGCCGTGGACACGCGGTCACCGCCATAGCCCGGAACCCCGAGAAGATCGCAGGTGCGCCGAACGTCACCCCGACCAAGGGAGATGTGCTCGATCAGGCCGGCTTGGCCAAACTCTGGGCTGGACACGACGTCGCGGTGAGTTCCGTGCACTTCCTGGCGAGCGACCCGCACAAGCTGATTGGCGCGGCTAAGGACTCCAAGGTTGGACGCTATTTGGTTGTTGGGGGCGCCGGCAGCCTGGAGGTCGCTCCCGGCGTCAAGCTGGTCACAACCCCCGGTTTTCCTGCCCAGTACAAGGCCGAGGCCGAGGCGGGTGGGGTCTTTCTCGACCTGCTGCGACAGGAAAAGGACCTGAACTGGACCTTCATCTCGCCCTCGGCACTGTTTGTCGAGGAGGCGCGGACGGGCAAGTTCCGGCTCGGGACCGATCAGCTTCTCGCAGATGCGAACGGCAAGAGCTGGATCAGCTTCGCCGATTACGCCATCGCGCTGGCCGATGAGATCGAGAAACCGGCCCATCTGAGGCAACGTTTCACGGTCGGCTACTAAGTCGTGGGCCGCCCCCGGGCTTCTGCCGGATAAACCTTCCTGTGCAAGGGTTTGGGGGCGGTAACCGCGCCATTAAGGAAATATTGTCTGTCACAAGGGGTAGCTATATAAGCCCCGGCTCAACGGACCCCGTTCCGTTCGCGAGTCGTTGCTTAAGAAGATAGGCCGCCCTTGGAAAAGTTGAAAAACTACCGACCGACCGAAAAAGAGCCTTTCATGAACGACCGGCAGAAGGAGTACTTCCGTATGAAGCTCCTCGCCTGGAAGGATGAGATCCTCAAAGAGTCCAAGCTCACCCTGCAGGCTCTGCAGGAGGAGAATGTGAACCACCCCGATCTCGCCGATCGGGCATCGTCCGAAACCGACCGTGCCATCGAACTCCGCGCCCGCGACCGCCAGCGCAAGTTGATCGCCAAGATCGACGCCGCGCTCCAGCGCATCGAGGACAACACCTACGGCTATTGCGAGGATACCGGGGAGCCGATTTCGTTGAAACGGCTCGAGGCCCGGCCCATCGCGACGCTCTCGGTGGAAGCGCAGGAGCGCCACGAGAAACGCGAGAAGGTCTATCGCGACGAATAGAGTCCGAGCCGCAGCGATGCGGCTCTTTGTTTTCTGGGCTCAAGGTGCGGTTTCGCGCCGTGATCAGCATTTTGTCTGTGGCTTGCCGCTGCGCGCTCCGATGCAGGCGCGCGATCGCGAAAAGTGAATCGTGATCAATGGGCTAGAACGGATTGCTGCGAGCTCACGTGAGTTCACATGAGAAACAGCCTTCACTTCAGGTGCGAGAGGTTTTGCGAGTCGCATCAACGAGATCTGCTCGGATGCTGAGAGTCTGATCAAGCTGCATGAAGTATTGCTGCAATCAGGCTTCACGTGGTGCGGCAAGGCGCGCGTCTCCATAAAGCCTGGGCCTACTCAATTTTTCCTTAAGCGTTGGCGGCGCCCCGTAATCGTCCCGGCCTGGAGGGGAGCAGCGCTTGTCAGGCCCGGGCGGGGATGCTGAAGTGCAGGCCTCGATTGCGTAGCGTGGGAGCCGGCGCCGATGGACAAAATTCTCGAAGCCGCAAAGGCGATCGCGCTGGCGCGCCGCAACCATGCGCCCCTTGCGGCGCTCGAGGTTCCACCTGCCGACGAAGCCGAGGGCTATCAGGTCCAGCGCGCGCTGCGCGATCTCCTGCTGCCGCATGTCGGGCCGCTGGTCGGCTACAAGATCGGCTGCACCAGCCAGGTCATGCAGGACTATATCGGCATCCCGCATCCCTGCGGCGGCGGCGTGTTCCAGAAGGGCGTGCACGACAGCGGCGTCAAGCTTGCGGCGTCCGACTACGTCCGCGTCGGCGTCGAGTGCGAGATCGCGGTACGGCTCAAGCGCAACCTCGCTGCCGGCGAAGCGCCGTTCACGGCCGAATGGGTCGGGGAAGCCGTCGAGGCCTACCATCCCGCGATCGAGATCGTCGACGACCGCTACGTGAAGTGGGAGACGATGGGCGCACCGACGCTGATCGCGGACGATTTCTTCGCGGCTGGCTGTGTACTGGGCCCATCGGTTCCGCGCTCGTCGGTGCCGGACCTGAAAGCGGTCAAGGGCCGCGCCATCGTCAATGGCGAAGAGGTGAGCCACGGCATCGGCGCCGACGTGCTCGGCCATCCCCACAACGCACTCGCCTGGCTCGCCAACCACCTCGCCGCCGAAGGCAAGGGCTTGCATGCGGGACAACTCGTGCTGACAGGCAGTCTGGTCAAGACGCTGTGGCTGAAGGCCGGCGACAAGGTGCGGATGGAACTGGACGGGCTGGGCGTGGTGGAGGCGGAGTTCAGCTGAACTCTCTCCCCGCTGTCATTGCGAGGAGCTCTTGCGACGAAGTAATCCCGGCTTCTGCCGCCGAGGGATTCTGGATTGCTTCGCCTGCGCTCGCAATGACGGAGCTTGAGGTTGCGGCGTCGCTCTAATTGCGCCGACCTGCCTCGCGGCCCATAACCACCACCTCCAAAATACATACGGCCCTCGCCAGGGGAGCTAGCGAGGGCCGTGTCGTACATCGTCGTTCGCGCCTAGGTTCGCGAACACGATGTGGGAGCTCGGGAGAAGCTTAGAAGGGTAGCAGCACGTCCATGACTTGCTGGCCGTAGCGCGGCTGCTGCACGTCCGTGATCTGGCCGCGGCCGCCGTAGGCGATGCGGGCCTGTGCGATCTTGCTGGAATCGATGGTGTTGTCGCTCTGGATGTCTTCGGGGCGAACGATGCCGGCGACAATGAGTTCGCGGATCTCGTAGTTGACGCGGATCTCCTGCTTGCCCTCGACGACGAGGTTGCCGTTCGGCAGCACCTGCGTCACGACCGCCGCGACGTTGGTCTGCAACGCTTCCGTGCGGTTGACCGAGCCCTTGCCGTCGCTGGAGGCGGTGGAGTCGGCGGTAAGGATGCGGCCGGGCAGCACCTTTTGCGCCTGGGCGCCGAGAGTCTTGGCGCCGATGAAGTCGGTGATACCGGAGTCTTCCTTGTTGGAGCGGCTACGCTGGGTCTCGTTCTCGATATTCGCCTTGTCGGTGATGTTCACGGTGACGGTCAGGAGGTCGCCGACATGGGTGGCGCGCTGATCCTTGAAGAAGGCGCGGCTGCCGCTGCGCCACAGCGAGTTCGGGCTGTAGGAGGCGACTTCGGGCTTCGGCATCGGCATCTGCACCGGCTTGTAGCCGGGCTGCGTCGTCGGGTTGTCGATCGCCGACAGCTTCGGCTGTTCGCCGATCTGCGACAGGCGGTCGATCGAGGAGCAGCCGCCCAGCGCGCTCGCTGCCAGCAGCAGGGCAGAGATCGCGACGCGACGGAGACGGGAAGCCGAACTGAAAGCGGACATGACTAACTCTTACTTTGCCTGGGCTTGCGAGACGCGAGCTTGCGGGATCTGGGCTTGTGCGACTTGAGCTTGACTTTGACTGGCTTGGGCTGCCGACGCCGGAGCCTGGACCAGGTTCCTAACGATGGCATCCGTGTCCACGGGCGCGGGCGCTTCGTCGCGCTTGAGTGAGGAGGTCTGCTCGACCGCAGCCGGCATCGGCGCGGACTGGCTCGCGCCCTGCACGGTGACCTGGCCGCGGGCAGTGACGGTACCGGTCAGCGTACGCTTGGTCTGCAGATTGAGAACACTCACGGTGTCGCCCTCGGCGCCGCTGTCAATCGCCTTGCCACGGGTGGTGAGATAAATCCCGGGGACCTGGTAGATGACGGTGACGCTCTGATCGCGCGACACGAATTCCGGCTTGACAATGTCGGCGACGCGGATCGGCGTGCCGGCGCGCATCGGCCGGCGCAGCTGCATGCCGACCGCGCGCTCGCGCAGTGCGGCCTCGCCGGTGACTTCCGCTTTCGGCCGGCGCTCCTGCGCGACGTCGGACGATTTCAGCACGTCGGTGCGGTCGATGTCACGGGTCAGAACGGCAACCTCGACGGTCTCGATCGCAGTGCCGGTCAGGCGCAGCTTGGTTGGCGCGGCGGTGCTGTCGTTGTTGATCTCGAAAGTGACGTCGAAGCGGCCACCCCGCGCGTCGTAGCGGGTCGCAACCGGCTGCAGCGCGCCGGTGTTGGAGGCGTCCAACCGCATCTCGGAGATGCCGCGGTCGAAAGTGACGGCGATGTTGGCGGCTTCGCCAAGTCCAAAGCGACGCTCGATCGCAGAGGCGACCGCGTCTTCGAGATCCTTGTTGGCGAGCGTGCGGGCAAGGCGGGTGACCTGGACTTCCTTGATGTCGCCGGTCATCACGCCGATCACCTGCTTGGCGCGGAGCACGTTCAGGACTTGGGCGACCGGCAGCGCGCCGGTGGTGCCGAGGTCGGGCGAGCGATAGACCGGGACCAGCGCGGCCGAGCCGGCATTGTCGATGAGGTCGCCGACCCGGACCACATCCGATGTGACCGTGACGTTGGCGCGCAGCGTCGGCGTGGCGATGCCGTCGTCGGCAGCCTGCGCCGGCAGCGCCAGCACGAGCAGGGCGGAGAGTGTGAGAAGCGTGGTACGGATCATCATCATCACCTCAGCGGAACAGCGCCGTGGTCGATTGCATCATCTGGTCGGCGGCGCTGATCACCTTGGCGTTCATCTCGTAGGCGCGCTGCGCGGCGATCAGGTCGCTCATCTCGGACACGACGTCGACATTGGCCTGTTCGAGGCTGCCTTGCGTGATCTTGCCGTAGCCTTCGGAGTTCGCAATGCCGTCCTGCGGCGTGCCGGATGACGTCGTTTCGGTGAACTGGTTGCTGCCGACCGGCTGCAGGCCGGCTTTGTTGATGAAACGGGTCACGCCGATCTGGCCGAGAACGGTGTTGCTCGACGAGCCCGGCAGCGTCACGGTGACCTGGCCCTGCTCGTTGACGGTGATGCCCGAGGCGTTGTTCGGGATCGTGATGGTCGGCTGCACCGGGTTGCCGCCTGCGGTGACGACGCGGCCCTGATTGTCCATCTGGAACGTGCCGTCGCGGGTGTACTGGAAGCTGCCATCGGGCATCAGGATCTTGAAGAAGCCTTCACCCGAGATCGCGAGGTCGAGATCGTTGCCGGTCTGCGACAGCGTTCCTTGCGTCATGCTGCGCGGCGTGCCGACAGTCTTGACGCCGCCGCCGATGTCGACGCCGACGGGCAGGATGGTGCCCTGGTCCGAGGCCTGCGCGCCGACGCGGCGGATGTGTTCGTAGATCAGGTCCTGGAACGCCGCGGTCTGCTTCTTGAAGCCGGTGGTGCGCAGGTTGGCGATGTTGTTGGAGATCACCTGAACGTTCAGTTCCTGTGCCGCCATTCCGGTCGCTGCGGTGTGAAGCGCCTGCATGTCAGTTCTCCCTCAATCAGGCCGGAACGTCGGCGAGCTTTTCGATCGCCGATTTGTGCATGTCGCTCTGCTGCTGGAGCAGGTTGGCGATTGCGGTGTAGCTGCGCATCACCTCGACCATGCGGCTCATCTCGCCGACCGAATTCACGTTCGACTTCTCGACGTAGCCCTGCTGCAGGGTGGACTTGCTGTCGGTCTGCTGGTTGGCGGAGCCGGCGGCATAGAGATTGGCGCCGAGCTTGGTCAGCTTGGCCGGATCGTCGAATGCCACCATCTTGAGCTTGCCGCGGATCGAGTCGACCTTGGCCGTGCCCTCGAGCACCGTCACGGTACCGTCGGGGGCGACGTTGATGTCGTGGTCGGTCGGCTGGAACACGATCGGGCCGCCGGTGCCGAGCACCAGATTGCCGTCGGAGGTCATCAGCTGGCCGGTGCTGCTGAGCGCGAACTTGCCGTCGCGGGTGTAGCGCTCGGCGCCGTTGGCCTGCACGGCGAAGAAGGCGTTGCCGCTGATCGCCATGTCGAGCGGGTTGTTGGTCGCCTCCATCGGCCCCTGGCCGACGTCGCGGTAGGTGCCGCGGTCCTGCACATAGGAGACCCGGCGGTCGGAGCCGACGAAATTGTCCTCATGCGCGTTCGAGTTCAGATACTCCTCGAACAGCGAATGGTCGGCCTTGAAGCCGTTGGTGTTGACGTTGGCGACGTTGTTGGCGATGACATCCATCTGCCGTTCCAACGTCATCTGCCGTGACAAGCCGATCAGAAGCGCATTCTGCATCGGTGAATCTCCCCTGCGTGAGCTCGGCCATTTCGCTCTCCCAAGCGCCAAGGCCGATCCCGTGAAAGAGGCCGTCGGGTTCTCCCAAACCGTTCGGTCTCGCCCCTCTCTCAGCGAAAGCCGTGCCAACTTGAAAGATGATGTAATTACAATGGCTTGGAGATTTTTCGGGGCTGCGGGCAGGGGGCAGAAAGGTTCTGTTAGCCATGTTTGCCCGGCAGATTTTTCCTAGCGGAAGCCCGATCGAAAGGTTCCGTTAACCATTATTACCGTAGCGTTTGCCGTGAAGAGGAGCGCGTTGCGCTGGGACATTTGTATCGCGTCACTGTCTGCCAGGAGGCTTCGCTCTTTCGATCCTTTATGAGATGAGCGAGCCCGCACGATCATGGCAGAGAATGAAGCGGAAGGCGGCGCAGCCGCTGAAGGCGCGGAAGCCGCTGCCCCCAAGAGCAAGTTCAAGCTGATCCTGATCATCGTCGGCGCGCTGGTCGTGCTCGGCGGCGGTGCTGCGACCTGGTTCCTGTTCTTCCGTCATGGCGACGACGAGCATCATGCCGAGGTGGCGCCCCCGCCGAAGCCGCCGGCCTTCGTCGACGTCCCCGACATGATGGTCAACCTTGCCGGTGCGCCCGGCGAGCGCGTGCAATATCTCAAGCTCAAGATCGTGCTCGAGTTGAAGGAAGAGAAGCAGATCGAGGCGATCAAGCCGTCGATGCCGCGCGTCACAGACATCTTCCAGACCTATGTGCGCGAGCTGCGCTCCTCCGACCTCAACGGCTCCGCCGGCATCTTCCGTCTCAAGGAAGAACTGACCAAGCGCGTCAACGCCGCGGTCGCGCCGATCCAGGTGAGCGCCGTTCTGTTCAAGGAAGTGGTGCTTCAGTGAAGATGCTGCGGAAGGTCACGGGCTAGCGTCATGGCCGGCAACGAGCAGATGGACCAGGATGCGATTGCCGCCCAATGGGAGGCGTCGCTCGATTCCGAGGATCCCGCGGAGGCCGCGAAGGCTGCTGCCGAAAACGAACTATCGGAGACCATGGCCCTGCAATGGGCGGCCATGGTCGAGGACGGCAGCCGCGATCTCGGCAACGGCAAGAACTCCGGCGAGCGGGTGCTGTCGCAGGAGGAGATCGACAATCTCCTCGGCTTCACCGTCGGCGACGTCACGCTCGACGATCACAGCGGCATCCGCGCGATCATCGATTCGGCGATGGTCTCCTACGAGCGTCTGCCGATGCTGGAAATCGTCTTCGACCGCCTGGTACGGTTGTTGACGACCTCGTTGCGCAATTTCACCTCCGACAACGTCGAAGTCTCGCTCGACCGCATCACCTCGGTGCGCTTCGGCGACTACATGAACTCGATCCCGCTGCCTGCCGTGCTCTCGGTGTTCAAGGCCGAGGAGTGGGAAAACTTCGGCATGGCGGTGGTCGACTCCAGCCTGATCTACTCGATGATCGACGTGCTGCTCGGCGGCCGCCGCGGCGCGAGCCAGCTGCGCATCGAGGGCCGGCCCTACACTACGATCGAGACCGAGCTGGTCAAGCGCCTGGTCGAGGTGGTGCTGGCGGACGCCGAGCAGGCGTTCCGCCCGCTGTCGCCGGTGACCTTCACCATCGACCGGCTCGAGACCAATCCGCGCTTTGCCGCGATCAGCCGTCCGGCCAACGCCGCTATCCTGGTGCGCCTGCGCATCGACATGGAAGACCGTGGCGGCAATATCGAGCTGCTGCTGCCCTACGCGACCATCGAACCGATCAGGCCCGTCCTGCTCCAGATGTTCATGGGCGAAAAGTTCGGCCGCGATACAATCTGGGAGGGCCATTTCGCCACCGAGATCAACCAGGCCGAGATTTCCGTCGATGCCGTGCTCTATGAGGCCGACATTCCGCTCAAGCAGCTGATGCGACTCAAGGTCGGCGACACGTTGCCGCTGGATATGCGCGCGGATGCCAACGTCACCGTGCGCTGCGGCGACGTTACCATCACCGAAGGACGCATGGGCCGGGTCGGGGAGCGCGTCGCGATCCGGGTGACGAAACCCTTGCGCAAGCCAAGTACGACACTTGCGATGTTCGAGAAGGTGGACGAGCAGAACAAGATGATGGAGGCCCCATGAACCACTCACTAGGAATGGCGATCGAGACGCTGGTGGCTATCCTGCTGATGCTCACGATCGGCTACTGCATCCTGCTGAACAAGCGGCTGACGCGGCTGAAGGCGGACGAGCATTCGCTCAAGGCCGTGATCGGCGAGCTGATCACCGCAACCGAGATCGCCGAACGCGCGATCGGCGGGCTCAAGCTCGCGGTCCGCGACGTCAACGAGAATCTCGGCAGCCAGCTCGCCGCCGCCACGCAGATGTCCGAACAGCTCTACAAGCAGCTCGGCGAAGCCGATAACGTTGTGCGCCGGCTCTCCAAGATCGCGATTGCGGCGCGGCCGGTGACGAATCCGGAAGCTGCCGCTGCTCCGGTCACAAAGCCGTCGCCCGCGAAGGCGGTGGCCGCCGCCGCTGAAGCCTTCTCCGAACGCCGACGGTCCAATGGTCTGGCCGCATAAAGTCAGGGTATGAAGTCCTTTCGTAACATTCGCGTCATTCCGGTCGTCCTGGTTGCGGTCGCAGGTCTCGCCACGCTGAAAGTGGCGGGGCTCGTGATCAATGGCGGCTATGTGTTCGACTACCAGCCGAACACTCTGAAGAAGTCCTGGGCGCAGGAGAATCTGAACTTCCCGACCGGGCGAGAGGACCCTGACATCACCGGCTCGACCCATGGTGCTCCCAAGGAGGCTCCTAAGCCGGCTGCGCCCGAGAGCAAGGTCGAAGGTGGCACGCCGGTCAAGATGGACGAGGCCCAGCCGCAGGTGTCGGCCTCCGAGCGCGCGATCCTGGAACGGCTGCAATCGCGCCGCCAGGAGATCGAGGCTCGCCAGCGCGAGATCGACATCCGCGAGAGCCTGCTGAAGTCGGCGGAAAAGCGCATCGAAGGCAAGGTCGAGGAGATGAAGGCGGTGGAATCCCGCATCACCGCGACCCAGGCCGAGCAGAAGGCCGCGGAAGCCCAGCGCTTGAAGGGCCTCGTGACCATGTATGAGGGCATGAAGCCCAAGGACGCCGCGCGTGTGTTTGACCGGCTCGAGATGAGTGTGTTGATCGAGATCGCCTCGGCGATCGCCCCCCGCAAGATGTCCGACATTTTGGGCTTGATGTCGTCGGAAGCCGCCGAGCGGCTGACCGTCGAGATGGCGCGCCGTGCCAATGGGGGCGGGGATCAGGCTGCTTCTGCCGGGGATCTCCCCAAGATCGATGGCAAGCCGACGCAAAAGCCGAATTGAGGGCTCATACTTAAGAAGTCCTTAATTGCGAAAACTTACATTCGAGGGCGTGGGCCGGCACGAGTGCCGGCGTGGACCCGTCGAACCGGAAGAAATGCCGCCAATGGCGCGAGAGGCTGCCGCTGGATTTGTGTCGCGAGCCCGCGCGTTGGCGCTGGAGCTGTCGCGCCATGTCCGCAAGGCGGTCTTGCTCGGTGCCTGCGCGCTGGCCGGTCTTCATACGGCGGCTCATGCGGCCGATCCGATCCGGGGAGAGGCGAGCTTTTCGGCCGGCGGCGGCTTTGCCCGTCTCGTGATCAAGCTTGGCGAGGATGTTCCCTCGGAAGTGACGATCGCCGGCTCCATTCTCATCGTCCGTTTCGATCGCCCCGTCGACGTTCCCGTCGATCGCGTGCCGGAAGGCGCGCCTGATTACGTCAACTCCGCGCGTCGTGACCCCGACGGCAGCGCGATCAGGCTGTCGCTGGCCCGGCGCGTCACCGTCAACACCATGAATGCGGGCGAGCGCACCTTCGTTGACTTGATGCCCGAGGGTTGGAAAGGGCCGCCTCCGAGCCTGCCGCAGGAAGTGGTCAAGGAACTCGCCGACCGCGCGCGCGCCGCCGAGCGCGCGTTGCGCGCGCAGCGTGCCGCGGTCGAGAGCAAGAAGCGTCCGCCGATCCGCGTGCGCGCGTCAGTACAACCGACCTTCGTGCGCTTCGTGTTCGAGATGCCCGACGGCGTCGGCGTGTCCTCCGTGCTCAACGAGCAGAAGCTGACGCTCGCGTTCAACGCCAATCTCAATTTCGACCTTGCGGACGCCGTCGTCGCAGCGCCTCCGAACGTCGCCTCGATCAAGCAGAAGACCGATATCGACCAGTCCAGTGTCGAGATCGCGCTGATCGGCGATTCCGACGTGCATTCCTTCCGCGACGACAAGAACTACGTCGTCGATATCGCCTTCCAGCCCGACAAGGGCAAGATGGCTGCAACGCCCGAAGCTGCGATCGCGAAGGCCGAAGCCGGTAGTCACGGAGCGCCTGCAGAAAAGCCGGCGGCAAAGCCCAAGGACACCCCGAAGGAAGCTTCCAAGGACGTTCATGGCGAGATCAAGCCTCCGACCTCGGAGGCGATCGCGCGCGAAGCCAAAATTGAAGTGAAGCCCGAGGTAAAGTCGGAGGCGAAGCCGGAAGCGCCTGCCACGATGCCGCCAGCCGAGGCGCCGAAGCCGGCACCGGCAATAAACTCGACTGAAGCTCCGCACGTCACGGAAGCGCCCAAGCCCACGCCGCCCGCGACAGAGTCCGCGCCTGCCAAGCTCGTGGTGCACGAAGCGCCTACCGAGGTCGTCAAGGAAGCCGCGAAGGAGCCGATCAAGGAAGAGCCTAAGGAAGCTGCCAAGGAGGCGCCGAAGGAAGCACCCAAGGCAGCGCCCGTCGAGGCCCAAGCTTCGCCACCACCTGCTGCTGCGAGCGTCGATGCGCGGCGCGACAGCGACGGCCTGCGCGTGACGTTCCCGCTTCAGGTCAGCACGCCGGCCGCCGCGTTCCGCCGCGGCGACACGGTGTGGCTGGTGTTCGACTCGCAAAAGCCCGTTGACGTCGAGGCGATCCGCAGCAAGGGCGGTGCGATGATCGGCGACGTCAGCCGCATGCCGCTCGAGAAGGGGCAGGCGGTGCGGATCCGTCTCACCCGGCCGCTGGTCTATTCGCTGACCAGCGAGGAGGTCGGCAAGGAGACCAACTGGCTGCTCACGCTAGCCGACAAGATCCAGGCGACGCCGCTGCCGCTGATGATGTCGCGCAACATCACCGATCCCGCGCTCGCCAACATCGCCATCCCCTTTGCCAATCCCGGCCTGCTGCATAAGCTCACCGATCCCGATGCCGGTGACATGCTCTACGTCGTCACCGCGCAGCGGCCGGTCCGCGGCTTCATCAAGCGGCAGGATCTCGTCGATCTCTCGCTGCTCGAATCCGCGCACGGCATCGCGATCCGGCCGAACTCCGACGAGGTCGGCGTCGAGGTCGGGTTGGACAAGGTCATCCTCGGCAAGAAGGGCGGCCTGACGCTGTCTCCGGTCGACGTTTCCGCCGAGCGCGCGCCGACTGCGGTGCGGCCGATCTTCAGTCCCGAAAACTGGCGCAAGGGCCAGTCGGAAGATTTCTGGACGCGCCAGAGCGATCTGATCACGGCGATCTCGGCCGTCGAGCCCGCGCAACGCTCGCTGCCGCGGCTCGATATCGCCCAGTTCTACATGTCGCGCGCGATGTATCACGAGGCCAAGTCCGTGACCGAGGTGATGCTGGCCGATCCTCTCAACAAGGAGGAGAGCAACGCGCTGATCATCCACGCGATCGCGTGCATCCTGATCGGCCGGCCCGCACAGGGCCTCAAGGATCTCGCCAACCCCGTGATCGGCAACAGCCACGATTCCCAGCTCTGGAAGGCGCTTGCCTATGCGCGCCAGGGTAAATGGGCGGACGCTCGCGAGAAATTCAAGAACGTCGAATTCGCGATCGCCTCGCTGCCGCTGGACATCCAGCGCATCGTGACGATGGACGCGATGCGCGCCTCGCTCGAGGTGAAGGATTACGCCGGCGCCTCCAAGCGCCGCGGCGAGATCGAGGTGGTCGGCGTGTCGCCGGAGGCGGCGCCGGGCTTTGCCGTGCTGCGCGGCCGGCTCGCCGAAGCGCTCGGCCACGACAAGGACGCGCTCGACGATTACAAATTCGCGGCCGCCTCGAACGACCGGCAAGCCGCCGCCGAAGCCAAGCAGCTTGAGGTCGCGCTGCGGCAGAAGCGCGACGAGATCAGCAAGGAAGACGCCCTGCGCGAACTCGAGACGCTGTCGATGACCTGGCGCGGCGATTCCATCGAGGTCAAGACGCTGCAGATGCTGTCGCAGATGTATTCCGAGGCCGGCCGCTATCGCGATGCGCTCACCGCCGCGCGCACCGCGACCAAGCTGCAGCCGAACGCGGAAGCCTCGCGCCAGGCGCAGGATCTGGCATCGGATCTATTCACGCAGATATTCCTGGGCCCCAAGGGCGACGAGCTGCCGCCGGTCGAGGCGCTCGGGATGTTCTACGAGTTTCGCGAGTTGACGCCGATCGGCCGCCGCGGTGACGAGCTGATCCGCCGTCTTGCCGATCGTCTCGCCTCGATCGATCTGCTCGACCAGGCCGCGGAGCTGCTGCAATACCAGGTCGACCATCGCCTCGAAGGTGCTGCGCGTGCGCAGGTCGCGGCGCGCCTTGCCATGATCTATCTCGCCAACCGCAAACCTGACATGGCGATCACGGCGCTGCGCGCGAGCCGCATCAGCGACCTCTCCGGCGAGTTGCGCCAGCAGCGCCTGCTGCTGGAAGCGCGGGCGCAAAGCGACGTCGGCCGTCATGATCTCGCGCTGGACATCGTTTCCAACGTCTCGGGGCGCGAGGTCCTGCGGCTACGCTCCGACATCTTCTGGGCGGCAAGGCGCTGGCGCGAGTCCGCCGAGCAGATCGAACTCTATTACGGCGAGCGCTTCCGCGACTTCAAGCCGCTCAACACGGTGGAGAAGAGCGACATCATCCGCGCTGCCGTCGGCTATGCACTTGCCGACGACTCGATCGGGCTGTCGCGCTTCCGCGAGAAATACGCGCCCCTGATGAGCGAGAGCGCCGACCGGCTCGCCTTCGACATCGCGAGCAAGCCGGCCGGCGCTTCCAGCGCCGAATTCGCCGAGATCGCAAAACTCGCCGCAAGCGTCGATACGCTCGACGGCTTCCTCCGCGAGATGAAGCAGCGCTTCCCCGACGCCACCGCACGCGCACCCGCCTCACCGCAGGCCAAGGACGAGACCGAGCACACCGGTTCGCTGCCGTCGATCCCGGTCGTGCGGCAGATCAAGATGACGCGGTAGGAATCCTGCTACGTCTGGCCTCTCGACAGGTGCCGGACGAGGCGGCACTCTGTGCGTCATGCCGGGAGAGCGTTGATATGAGCAAGCCAGCCAAGACCGAAGCCGAACTCATCGCCATGGCGCGGGCCGAATTAAAGGTTCACGCCGACGGGCCTGACAGCCTCGTCATCTCGATCATCCGCGACGGCGACAGTTGGGAGTTCCGTGCTGATGCCGATCAGGCGACGCGGGACAAGCCCGGCTTCCCCGAAAGCGTCGCCATGCTGGTGCAAATCGGCGATCACCTCAGCAAGCAGTATGATGTGAAGGGGTAGGGCGGTCGTCGCCGCGCGAAGCGCCGTCGGATAGCCAGCTCCATTCTCCGTCATTGCGAGCGCAGCGAAGCAATCCAGAATCTTTCCGCAGAGGCAGTCTGGATTGCTCGGTCGCAAGAGCTCCTCGCAATGACGAGGAGAGGGCGGTGGCATCGTTGGGGCCGAGTGGATGCGCGGCGGACGTCGCGCCCGGCTACCACTACCCCCCGTAACTCTGCACCAAACTCCCTGCCACCAGCGACCAGCCGTCGACCAGCACGAAGAAGATCAGCTTGAACGGCAGCGAGATCGTCGCGGGCGGCAGCATCATCATGCCCATCGACATCAGCACCGAGGCGACGACGAGGTCGATGATCAGGAAGGGCAGGAACAGCAGGAAGCCGATCTCGAAGGCGCGCTTCAGCTCCGAGATCATGAAGGCGGGGACGAGGATACGCAGCGCGAGCTCGTCGGGTGTGGCCGGCGGCGGTTCGCCGGAGAGATCGAGAAACAGCTTCAGGTCCTTCTCGCGCACGTTCTTCTGCATGAAGCCGCGTAAGGGGACTGAAGCGCGCTGCAGGGCGTCCTCGACGCTGATCTGGTTGGCGACCAGCGGACGGATGCCATCGTCATAGGATTTTTGCAGCACCGGTCCCATCACGAAAAAGGTGAGGAACATCGCCAGTGCCAGGATCACCGAGTTCGGCGGCGCGGTCGCTGTGCCCATCGCGGTGCGCAGCAGCGACAGCACGACCACGATGCGCGTGAACGACGTCATCATGATCAGGATCGATGGCGCGATCGACAGCACCGTGAGCAGCGCGATCAGCTGGATCGCGCGCTCGGTGACGCCGCCACCGCCCTGGCCGCCGAGATTGATGCTGATGTCCTGCGCGTGTGCAGGAGTCGTAAGCAAAGCCGTGACGAGCAGAACCGTGGCGAGCGAGGCCGCGGTGATCAGAACAGAAGGGACAAAAACTCTACGCGGGAGGGACGGCAGCCTCACGAAGACGGCTTCGGACGGCCAAGCAGCGAGGCCATCTCGTCTTCGAGATTTTCAAAGCTGGTTTTCTCCTGGGCGGGCCTCGCCGCAGGTGCTGATGGTTCGACGCGTGCGGCGCGCGGCGGAGGCGCGGGTGGATCCGGCGCAACTGGAGGCGCGATGGTCTCGCCGGCGGGACGGCGCAAGGCCGCCTCGAGGCGCTGGGCCATTTCGGCGAGATTCTGTTCGGCGCTCGACGGCGCGGCGGCTGCGGCGGCCGGCGGCGGCACGGGCGGAGCTTGCGGCACGGGCGGCGGTGGGGGCGAGGGCGCACGCTCGGCACGCACCGGCGGCACCTTCGCCGGCTCGCTCTGGCGCGGTGGCCGGGGCATCAAGGGCGGCTCGCTGCGCGCAACGCGCGGCGGCATCGGCTCGGGACGTGGTTCGCGCTCGGGACGTGGCGGCATCGGTTCAGGCGAGAAGCCGCCGAGCTGCGGCTCGCTGCGACGCTCGGCAAGAGCGGGTGCCGGCCTGCGGACCTCGTCGGCGAAAGACGGGCGCGCGGGCCGCGGCGGCGGCTCGGGCATCTGCTGTTCGGGATGGTCGAGCACTTCGGGCCGCGGCGCTTCGTCGGCCCAGCTGCTGGCATCCGGCATCGGAGCGAGGCGCGGCGGTTCGGCGTTGGAACGCTGCGGAATTTGGTCACGGCCGGCGGCGGCGCGGACGATGTTCGGTTCGACGACGATGTCGGTCGGGCCACCGATCATCAGCAGATGTTCGACATTGTCACGGCGGACCAGCACCAGGCGCCGGCGGCCATCGACCGCGGCCGCGTCGATCACGGCCAGCCGGGGCATCCTGCCGCGCTGAGTGTTGGCGCCGAGCCGGGTGTTGGCGAATCGGCGGAGCAGCCAAAAGACGGCGCCGATCAACGCCAGAACGACGATGAACGCGACGATGAAGGTGATAGGGCTACCGTTCATACCTGTCCCCGGTAAATGGCGCTTCTTCCGTGCCTATGGTCCATGCCGACCACCGGCTTGCGATGCCCCAAACTGCGATCTCTTAACGTCCCGCGGCAAGTTTTGCCGTCCCCAACTCTTAATAACCTATGAATCGCTCGATCCAAAACGACTTCTTGGCCGGTGCATGCACCGCCAAGCGGTTGGGTTAATGCGGCTTTTGGAATGCGTAGAATCACGGGGGAAGCATTGCATGTCTCAATCAGAAACATGCATCTGCCCCGCCTTAACCACCTGTTAACCATACACGCGGCAAATTCTGCCTAGCTTCGGACCCCAAGGGGGCCGCGAGAGGCGGAAGGAGCCGCAACGATGTCCATCAACGATCTTCCGGTGCTGTCGGCGCTTCGCACCAAGATGCAGTGGCACCAGGAACGCCAGCGCGTCCTGTCCGAGAACGTCTCCAATTCCGACACGCCCAATTTCCGGCCGCGCGAGCTGGTCGAGCCGAAATTCGACAAGACCGGCGCCACCACCGGCTCGATGGGGACGCTGGCCATGACCGTCACCACCGCCTCGCACATGACGCCGCCGGGGGGCGTATCGAGCTTCGACCAGAACAAGAACGCAGGTTTCGAGACGCGCCCTGCCGGCAACGCCGTCAATCTCGAAGAAGAGATGATGAAGTCCGCCAGCAACCAGATGGATTATGCGGCGGTGACTTCGCTCTATTCGAAGAGCTTGCATCTCCTGAAGACCGCGATCGGCAAGGGCTAGAGCTAGAGGAGCCGGACTATGGCGAATGACAGCAGCGACTTTGCCCGCTCGATGGCGATCGCAACCTCCGGGTTGCGGGCGCAGGCCGGGCGCATGCGGGTGATCTCCGAAAACATCGCGAATGCGGACTCGACGTCGGCCAGCGCAGGCGGCGATCCCTACCGCCGCAAGGTGCCGACATTCTCCTCGGCGCTCGACCGCACGCTCGACGCGCAGGTCGTCACGCTCGGCAAGATCAAGCCCGACCAGTCCAATTTTCGCGTCAAATACGAGCCGAGCAATCCGGCGGCGGATGCCAGCGGCAACGTCAAATATCCCAACGTCAATTCGGTGGTCGAGATGACCGACATGCGCGATGCGCAGCGCTCGTACGAGGCCAACGTCAACATCATCAGTGCAACGCGCCGGATGATCCAGCGCACGCTCGACATCCTCAAGGCCTGAACAGGGACATTTAAGCCATGGCAACACCGACAATCGCGGCCAATGCTTACGCCAACCTTGCGCGTGTGCTGGAAAACACCGGCGCTGGCAAGGGCAGCGAAGCGAGCGGCCAGTCCTTTGCGTCGCTGCTGAAAGACGCTGTCGGCAGCGTCATGGAGTCCGGCCGCAAATCGGACGCGCAGACCGTGGCGATGGCCAACGGCAAGGCCAACGTGATGGACGTGGTGACGGCGGTCGCCGACACCGACGTCGCGGTGTCCACGCTGGTCTCCGTCCGCGACCGCGTGATCGCAGCGTATGAAGACATCATGAAGATGCCGATCTGACGGGAATTGTCATTCCGGGGCGGTGCGAAGCACCGAACCCGGAATCCCGAGATTCCGGGTTCTCGCTTCGCGAGCCCCGGAATGACGAAAACAATTACGAGTAGGAATTTTGCAAATGACCGGACCTGAGACCCTCGACGTCGCCCGCGATGCGATCTGGACCATCGTGATCGTGTCTTCGCCGCTCATGGTGGTCGGGCTCGTGGTCGGCGTGATCGTGTCGCTGTTCCAGGCGCTGACGCAGATCCAGGAACAGACATTGGTCTACGTGCCCAAGATTCTGGCCATCTTTGCCACAATGCTGCTGGCGCTCCCCTTCATGGCCGATGCGCTTCACGCCCACATGCTGCGGATATCGTCGCGAATCATCGGCGGCTGAGGCACAATGCGCCCACCATGCGCATCGACGTCTCGCTGCTGCCGGCACTTGCCGCAGCCTTCATGCTCGCCTTCGCCCGGGTCGGTGCGATGGTGATGCTGCTGCCGGGTCTCGGCGAGACCAACATCCCGACGCGGGTGAAACTGTCGATCGCGCTTCTTCTCACGCTGATCATACTGCCCCTGCATCGCAACGCTTATCACGTCGACATGGGCTCGCTCGCGCCGATGCTGGTCTTGATGCTGCATGAGATCGTGATCGGCATCGTGCTGGGCGCCACCGCGCGCGTGACGCTTTCGGCCTTGCAGGTCGCGGGTGCCGTGATCGCGCAGCAGATGGGCCTCGGCTTCGTCACCTCGGTCGATCCGACACAGGGGCAGCAGGGCGTGCTGGTCGGCAACTTCCTGACCATGCTGGGTGTGACATTGTTGTTCGCCACCGACAGTCATCATCTGGTGATCGCGGCGCTGAACGACAGTTACGCGATCTTCTCGCCGGGTGAGACCGTCTCGAGCGGCGACGTCGCCGCGCTGGCCACGCGGGCGTTTTCCGCGGCGTTCCTGCTCGGCCTGCAGCTGTCGGGGCCGTTCCTGGTGTTCGGCCTCGTCTTCAACATCGGGCTTGGCGTGCTGGCGCGGCTGATGCCGCAGATGCAGGTCTATTTCGTCGGCGTGCCGCTGTCGATCTTCGCGGGTTTCATGGTGCTGGCCGTGGTGCTGACGGCGATGATGGGCACCTATCTCGACTATTTCATCGGTGTCATGCACCAGATGCTTCCGTTGAAATAAGAGGGATCGATGGCGGACGACAACGATCCAGAGAGTCAAACAGAAGACCCGACACAAAAGCGTCTCGAACAGGCGCTCGAACGCGGCGACGTTGCCAAGAGCCAGGAGATCAACACCTGGTTCATGATTGCGGGCGGCACGCTCGTGGTTTCGACCTTCTCCGGCTCGGTCGGCAGCGGATTGCTGACGCCGATGCGCAATCTGCTCGCCAATGCCTGGATGATCAAAACCGATCCCGGGAATTTGCTCGCGCTGATGCAGCAGATCGAGGTCGCGGTGCTGGCTGCCGTTGGCGTGCCGCTGCTGATGTTGGTGATCGCCGCGATCGCCGGCAATATGCTCCAGCACCGGATGGTGTGGTCGACCGAATCCCTCTCGCCCAAATTCAGCAAGCTCTCGCCGGCTGCCGGCTTCAAGCGCATCTTCGGCAAGCAGGCAGGGGCTAATTTTCTGAAGGGCATCGGCAAGCTGGTCGTGCTCGGTGCCATCATGACCACGGTCCTGTGGCCGGAACGTTTCCGCATGGAGGGCATGGTTAAGCTCGATCCGATGGCCATGCTGGGCGTCTCCACCAGCATGACCGTGCACCTGCTGGGTGCGGTGGTCGCAGCACTCGCAATCATCGCCATCGGCGACTATTTCTTCCAGTATCGGAGCTGGTTCCAACGGCAGAAGATGTCGCTCCAGGAGATCAAGGAAGAATTCAAGCAGTCCGAAGGTGACCCGCACATCAAGGGCAAGCTGCGGCAGTTGCGCCAGCAGCGCTCCAAGAAACGCATGATGGCCGCAGTTCCCAAGGCCTCGGTGATCATCACCAACCCGACCCACTATTCGGTGGCGCTGTCCTACGAGCGCGGCATGGCCGCCCCGATCTGCGTCGCCAAGGGCGTCGACAACCTCGCTTTCAAGATCCGGGAGATCGCGCGCGAGCACGACATTCCGATCGTCGAGAACGTGCCGCTGGCCCGCGCGCTTTACGCCACCGCTGATATCGACAAGGAAATCCCTGTCGAGCACTACCATGCGGTCGCCGAAGTCATCGGCTACGTCATCCGACTGAAGCGCGGTTTCAGTGCCGCGCGGCAATAAAACCCCCGAAAAGTACCGGAAATGGCCGTAAGCTGGGAATCAGCGTACCTTTCGACCCTGTCGCCCTTGCGTCTGCGGGTCCGATTCAGGCAGGGAGGACCCTGCGTGCCCCTAGGCGCGTTGATTCTCTGCCGACAGGCCAAACCTGCGTGAAATGACCGCCGAGACCGACCACGACCTGTCACGCGAGCCCGTTGCGGCGCATGAGCCGTCGCCACGCTCGGGCAGCATTGCGCTTGTGCTGCTGGTGGCGACCGGCCTGGTCGCGGTCGCGATCGGGCTGATGACGCTCGGGCGGGCGCAGGCCCAGCCCTATATTCTCGGCATCCTCGCCGTGCTGGCGATGATCGGCCTGTTCAATTTGTTTGCCTTTGCCGCGGGCATCATCCGCTTCGTCGACCGCAATCTCGACGATCCCGTGATGGGGCGCATCGCCGATCACGCCTTTGACGGGCTGGCCGTGACCGATCCGCGCGGCCATGTCGTCTATTCCAACGCGGCCTATTTGACGCTGACCGGCGCCGCCGGCCCGCAGGATGTGCGCCCTGTGGAGCGCGTCTTCATCGGCAATCCTGATGTTTCCGAAGCGGTGTTCCGCCTTCTCAAGGCGGCGCGCGAGGGCAAGCGGCAGCAGGAAGAAGTGCGCATTTCCGGGCAGGACGGCAGCCAAGGCCGCTGGCTGCGCATGCGCGTGCGTCCGCTCGGCACCGGCAAGCGCGAGGCCAAATATGCGGTGTGGTCGATCGCCGACATCACCCGCGACCGCGAGCGCCAGGAAGACGTGTTCCAGGAGCTCCAGCACGCGATCGAATATCTCGATCACGCGCCGTGTGGCTTCTTCTCGGTCAATCCTGCCGGCGAGCTCGCCTACGTCAATGCGACCTTGGCGAACTGGCTCGACTATGACCTCGCCGAGATCGGATCGGGTGGGCTGAAGCTCGCAGATATCGTCTCCGGTGACGGCGCATCGCTGCTGAGCTCGATCGTGGCGGTGCCGGGCGAAGTGAAGACCGAAGTCTTCGACATCGATCTGCGCATGCGCACCGGCAAGACCATGCCGGTCCGGCTCTATCACAAGCTCGCCTTCGGTGCCGATGGTGCGCCGGGGCCATCGCGCACGCTGGTCATCAGCCGCGCTCGCGACGAGCGCAGCGATCCCGACCGTGCCGCCGAAGTACGCTTCATGCGCTTCTTCGACCATACGCCGATGGCGATCGCTACCGTCGATCGCGGCGGCAACGTCGTGCGGGCGAACGCGCGCTACGCCAAGCTCGCACAGGGGCTCGGGCTCGACAGTGCCTCCAAGTCGATCTTCCGCGCCATCAACGCGCGCGACCGTCATTTGGTGATTGCGGCGATCAACCAGGCCGCCGAAGGCCAGGCCGACATCGCGCCGGTCGAGGTCGCGCTGGAAGGCACCAAGGAACGCTGGGGCCAGTTCTTCGTCACGCCTGTCGATGGGGCCGAGAACGACGCTGAAGCTGCGATCGTGCACATGCTCGAGACCACCGAGCGGCGTGCGCTGGAGAACCAGATCAACCAGTCGCAGAAGATGGAGACGGTCGGCCAGCTTGCCGGCGGTATCGCACACGACTTCAACAACGTGCTCTCCGCCATCATGATGGCGAACGACTTCCTGCTGAACGCGCACAAGCCGACCGATCCGTCGTTCCAGGACATCATGCAGATCAAGCAGAACGCGACGCGTGCTGCGACGCTGGTGCGGCAGCTGCTCGCGTTCTCGCGGCGGCAGACGTTGCGGCCGCAGGTGCTCGATCTCGGCGACGCGCTCTCCGATCTCACCATGTTGCTGCGCCGGCTGATCGGCGAGAAGGTCAAGCTCGACCTGATCCACGGCCGCGATCTCTGGCCGGTCAAGGTTGACGTTTCCCAGTTCGAGCAGGTGATCGTCAATCTCGCGGTGAACGCGCGCGACGCCATGTCTGACGGCGGCAAGCTCATCATCCGCACCGCCAATGTCGCGACCGAAGAGGCGGGCAAGCTTGCCTACAAGGGCATGCCGGCGGCCGACTATGTGCGGATCGAGGTCGCCGACACCGGCACCGGCATTCCCGCCGATATCCGCGACAAGATCTTTGAGCCGTTCTTCTCGACCAAGGAAGTCGGCAAGGGCACTGGCCTTGGCCTCTCGACCGTCTACGGCATCGTCAAGCAGACCGGCGGCTTCATCTACGTTGACTCTGAGCCGGGGCAGGGCACCTCGTTCCACATCTTCCTGCCGCGCCATCACGCCGAGCCCGACGTGCAGGTCGAGCAGCCCGCGGCGGTTGCAGCGGCCAATGGTGCTGTGAAGGAAGCCGCGCCTGCGGGGACGGAGGCCAAGCCTCGCACCGACCTCACGGGGCAGGGCACCATCCTGCTGGTCGAGGACGAGGAAGGTCTGCGCGCCCTGAACGCCCGCGGCCTGCGCTCGCGCGGCTACACCGTGGTCGAGGCCGAGAACGGCGTCGAGGCGATGGAACTACTCGAAGAACAGAGCGGCGGAATCGATCTCGTCGTCTCCGACGTGGTCATGCCTGAGATGGACGGGCCGACGCTGCTCAAGGCGATGCGCGAGAAGAACCCCGACATCAGGTTCATCTTCGTCTCCGGCTACGCCGAAGATGCCTTCGAGAAGAGCCTGCCCGAGGGACAGCAGTTCGACTTCCTGCCAAAGCCGTTCACGCTCAGCCAGCTTGTGGCGGCGGTGAAGGAGACGATGACGAAGCAGGGGTGAGCGCGGTGTAATGCGCGCAATGACGGCGCCAAAACCCGTTCATCGTGAATCGAAATTCCGCCGGTAACCGGCGACCACAGTTCCCCCGCGCGCCCAGCCAACCCCCCGGCAAATATGGGCTTTCGCCACATCCCCGCGACTGAGGGCCGCAGCCGGGGGTTCCGAAACCGGCTTTCTTTTTGTAGAAGGCTGCCCATCTTACTGGCACGTCCCCATGCCGGGGATTTGGGAAACGCACATGAATTTCTCGCAATGGTCCCGCACCCTCGTGAAGACGATTGCCGTCGTTCTGGCGCTCGCGCTGCCGACGGCGCTGGCGATCTCGTCCGCTGACGCCCGCGTCGGCGGCGGCTTCTCGTCGGGTTCGCGCGGTTCGCGGACTTTCTCGGCCCCGCCGTCGACCACGACCGCGCCGGGCTCAACCTCGCAATTCAACCGCACCTACAGCCAGCCCGGTGCTGGCATGAACACGGCCGCGCCCGCGCGCGGCGGCCTGTTCGGCCGTGGCGGCGGCTTCCTTGGCGGCCTTGCGGCCGGCTTCCTCGGCGCAGGCCTTCTGGGCATGCTGTTCGGTGGTGGCCTGTTCGGCGGTCTCGGCGGCCTGTCCTCGATCCTCGGTCTGATCATCCAGATCGTGCTGGTCGTGTTCGTGGTGCGGCTCGCGATGTCCTGGTGGCAGCGCCGCAATTCGCCGCAGGCAGCCTATGCCAGCGCTGACGCAGGCCAGGGTCCCCAGACGAGCTATCGCAGCGGCCTCGGCGGCGGACTTGGTGCTGGTCTTGGCGGCGGCTTCGGCTTCGGCGCCAACAACGCGCCGCTCGAGATCAAGCCTGTTGACTATGAGGCATTCGAGCGCCTGCTCGGCGACATCCAGGCGGCATGGTCGGACGAGGACGTTGCCAAGCTGCACACGCTCGCGACACCGGAAATGGTCTCCTATTTCGAGCGTGATCTTGCCGAGAACCGCGCGCGCAATGCCGTCAACAAGGTCACCAACGTCAAGCTGCTGCAGGGCGACCTCGCGGAATCCTGGCGCGAAGGCGAAACCGACTATGCGACGGTGGCGATGCGCTTCGCGCTCACCGACAAGACGGTCGACCGCAACACCGGCGCTATCGTCGCCGGCGGCGAGCAGCCGAGCGAGGTCACCGAAGTCTGGACCTTCGCCCGCCGCACGGGCAGCGCCTGGGAATTGTCGGCGATCCAGCAGACGAATTGATCGCACGCAACATGAGAACCAGGGCGTCGTGCCTCAAGCACGGCGCCTTTTCTTTTGGGTTTCTCGCATCGCGGCACTGGAATAAGCGAGCGCGCATCGGGTTGAAATCAGGCGGCCAACGATAAACACGACTGGGAGGACAAAATGATCCATATCGAAAAATCCGCGGCGATTGCAGGACTCGTGCTCGCGGCGGTCCTGCACGCAGCGCCGTCGGCGTTGGCGCAGTCAGCCAACATGACGTTCTTCGTGACCTCCAACGGCCCGGGCAAGGGCGCAGACCTAGGCGGCCTCGATGGCGCCGACGCGCAGTGCCAGAAGCTGGCTCAGGCGGGCGGCGCCACCGCAAAAACCTGGCACGCCTATCTCTCGACGCAGGCCGCCGACGGCAAGCCGGCGGTCAATGCAAAGGACCGCATTGGCAAGGGACCGTGGCAGAACGCCAAGGGCGTGGTGATCGCCAAGGACACCGCCGATTTGCACAGCGCCGCCAACAATCTTACCAAGCAGACCGCGCTCAGCGAGAAGGGCGAGGTCATCAACGGCCGTGGTGACACGCCGAACCGGCACGACATCCTCACCGGATCGCAAGCCGACGGCACGGCTTTCGCCGCGGGTGACGACAAGACCTGCAAGAACTGGACATCGAGCACGCAAGGCGCGGCGATGCTCGGTCATGCCGATCGTCAAGGCCTGCGCGACGACGAGCCGTCAAAGTCCTGGAACAGCTCTCACCCCTCGCGTGGTCCTGACGGCGGCTGCTCGCAGGCCGACCTGAAGACCACCGGCGGCGACGGCCTGATGTATTGCTTCGCGGCGAATTGAGACGCTGAGCTCTTTCGTCCGTCATTGCGCGCGCGGCTTCGCTACGCTCGCAACGACGTGTGGTGATAGTGTTCCGGCTCACGACGACGGAACTTGCGTCGCGTGCTAGGCTTGCCCTGCGCGCGTCTCAAAGGACTGTCCCATGAAATACGAGCTCTATTACTGGCCCGAGATCCAGGGCCGCGGCGAATATGTGCGGCTGGCGCTGGAAGAGGCGGGGGCGCCTTACGACGACGTCGCACGCGGTCCGCGCGGTACAGCTGCGATGATGAAGATGATGCAGGCCGACAAGGGCACACCGCCCTTCGCGCCGCCTTTCCTGAAAGCAGGTAAGCTCGTCATCGGCCAGACCGCCAACATCCTGTTCTATCTTGGCGCCCGTCATGGGCTTGCGCCGAAGACCGAAGCTGGAAAACTCTGGGTGCATCAGCTTCAATTGACGATCGCCGACTTCGTGCTGGAGATCCACGATACCCATCATCCGCTCGGGCCGTCGCTCTACTACGAAGACCAGAAGGCGCCGGCGAAGAAGCGGACCGCCGAATTCTGGAAGGAGCGCGTGCCGAAATATCTCGGCTATTTCGAGCAGCTTCTCGACGACGTCAGTAGCGCCTATGTCACCGGCCGCAAGCTGACCTATGTCGATCTCTCGCTATTCCAGATCGTCGCCGGCATGCGCTATGCCTTCCCGAAGCGGGCGAAGGCGTTCGAGAAAAAGATCCCCGGCCTCGTCGGACTTCACGACCGCGTCGCGGCGCGGCCGAACATCAAGGCCTATCTCGCGAGCGAGCGCCGCATTCCCTTCAACGAGCAGGGCATCTTCCGCCGCTATCGCGAGCTGGACGCTTAAATCACCATAGACCTGGCAGCAGCCGGTAGCGCACCCGCGCCGCATAGTCGGAATAGCCTGGCAGTCCAGCGCGCAATGTGCGCTCCTCGATGCGGATGCGGACCGTAAGCAAGAGCAGGAGGACAGGCGCCACAGCAAGTCCCCACCATGAGCCCAACAGCAACGGCACGCCCGCAAAGAACATGATCATGCCGGTGTACATGGGATGGCGGACATGGGCGTAGGGCCCGGTCGAGATCACGTGCTGGGCGCGCTCGGCCTGCAGCTTCACCACGGGCGCGGCAAACGAGTTCTCCCGAAAAACCCACATCGTGAACATTGTGCAGGCGAGATATAGCACGAAGCCGAGAACCTGGAATGCGAGCGGTACGTTGGACGCAAGAGAACGCCGGTCGAGACCAATGACGATCAGCCAGGCCAGGATGGCCGCAATGAAGGCGATGATGAAAGCCTTGTCGGCGGCCGGCTGATTCCTCTGGATCACCGGACGCAGACGCTCCGCGAGGAGCGCCGGATCGCTCCGGTAGAGCCACCAGCCGCACAGCGGGCCCAGTGCGGCGGAGGTCACAAGGAACACCCAGGCCGACGGCCAATGCAGCGTGCCGGCGGATGCGAACAACAGCGCACCCATCGCGGCAGTGAAGATCGTATTCTGCAAAAAGAGGCGTGCGATCATGCGCGGTTCCCCGGGCAGGCTCGCATGAGTCTAGCTGTGCTATCCGGCAAAGATGCGGCCGGACGCGCGAAAGGCCCGGTCGTTAGGACCGGGCGATTCCATCGCAAATAGTTCCGATCAGGCGAGCTGATCGATCCGCGTGCCCTGGCCCGGCGGCAGCGGCGCAGGCGGCGTCGGCTTGTAGGTCGGGTCGGCGTCCTTGGTCTTGGTCTGGTCGTCCTGCTGTTTGGTCGTGTCGTAGCTCGGGACTACGATCGTCACAGGCGGCGGCGCAACGCTTGAAACGCTCATCCACAAATCCTCTCAGATTGAAACAATTGACCTTGCGCCGGAGGACACGAAAGGTCCGTCAAGCCAATTGTTAAAATGCGAGGGATCTCGTGCGGTAACGGAGACGTCTTCCGTGCAGCTCTCTCGTGAAGAACGTCGCGTCTACTCGTCCTTCGGCCGCGTGATCGCGATCGACGCGTCCGTCTTGGTCCGCGTGCATTCCATGTTGAGGCGCTTGTAGCGCATCGTGATCTTGTCGCCACGCAGCAGGCCCATGCGCTTCAGGCAGCGTGTCGCGCCTGTCGTGGTGTCGTCCTTCGTCACCGTGAAGATGATCGCGGCCGCGGAGGCGACCAGATCGTAGAACTGTGGCGTCGGCTTGCGGTCGCCCTTGGCGTAGAGCTCGTTGGAATAGGTCTGTCCCTGCGAACGGCAGCCGAGCGACAGCTCCTTCGCCGACGGGTGGGTCAGGTAGATGATGTTGGCGGCCTTGAAGTTGACTTTCAGTCCGTCGATGCCGCCGGCGAGCTGCTTGGCGATGTCGTCGCACTGGTCCGCCCGCGCCGGCGCGGCGAGGGTCACAAGGCCGATGATTGCGGCGGCGACCAGAATCGCGCCGCGAAAGTCCAGTTTCAAAATCATGATGAAAAGCCCCTTGAGGGCGCGCATTCAACCGTTGCCGCGCGCGAAGCGCAAGGGTGCAACCGAGCGAGGTTGGGCACAACTACAGCTATTTGCCGGCAAAAGGCGGGCAGCAAAAACGGCCGTCATGTCACCGAATCGGGATGCCCCGGCCGCGCCATCGCGCCTTCCCTTTGCAGCAAAAAAGCTTAGAACGCTTCTATGCTTAGAGGCCCGCGAGGGCTGCAAAACCCGAGATCGCCCCATGAACGCTCCCTCCGCCTTTCCCGACCAGTCCAAGCCCGTTCCGCCCTATAAGCACACCCCGCTGTTCCCGCTGGGCAAGGACGAGACGCCCTACAAGAAGATTACAGCCGAGGGCGTCAGGGTCGAGAAGGTTCTGGGCAAGGACATGCTGGTGGTGTCGCGCGAGGCGCTGCGGGCGCTGTCGGAGGCGGCTTTCGGCGACATCAACCACTATCTGCGTCCCGGCCATCTGAAGCAGCTCCGCGCGATCCTGGAAGACGGCGAGGCGAGCCCGAACGACAAGTTCGTTGCGCTGGACTTCCTCAAGAACGCCAATATCGCCGCCGGCGGCGTGCTGCCGATGTGCCAGGACACCGGCACTGCGATCATCATGGGCAAGAAGGGCTGCAACGTCATCACCGACGGCGACGATGAGGCCGCGCTGTCGGAAGGTGCGCGCGATGCGTATCTGCGCCGCAATCTGCGCTATTCGCAAGTCGCGCCGCTGACGATGTACGAGGAGAAGAATACCGCTAACAACATGCCGGCGCAGTGCGAGATCTACGCCGAGGGTGACGACGCCTACAAGTTCATGTTCATGGCGAAGGGTGGCGGCAGCGCCAACAAGAGCTTCCTGTTTCAGGCCACGCCCTCGGTGCTGACCAAGGACCGGCTGCTGGCCTTCCTGAAAGAAAAGATCCTCACCCTCGGCACCGCGGCGTGCCCGCCTTATCACCTTGCGATCGTCATCGGCGGCACCTCGGCCGAGCTGTGCATGAAAACGGTGAAGCTGGCGTCGGCCCGCTATCTCGATGCGTTGCCGACCCACGGCTCGCCCGACGGCAACGCCTTCCGCGACGTCGAGATGGAGAAGGAAATCCACAAGATGACGCAGTCGCTCGGCGTCGGCGCGCAGTTCGGCGGAAAATATTTTTGCCACGACGTGCGTGTGATCCGTATGCCGCGTCACGGCGCTTCGCTGCCGATCGGGCTCGGCGTGTCCTGCTCGGCCGACCGCCAGGTGCTCGGCAAGATCACCAAGGACGGCGTCTATCTCGAGGAGCTCGAGCATAACCCCGCACAATATCTGCCGCAGGTGGAGGAGTCGCTCGGCGGCGAGGTCGTCAAGATCGACCTCAACCAGCCGATGACGGACATCCTGGCGACGTTCTCGAAAAATCCGATCAAGACCCGGGTCTCGATGACCGGCACCATGATCGTCGCGCGCGATAGCGCGCATGCCAAGCTGCGCGAGCGGCTCGAGAAGGGCGAGCCGCTGCCTGATTATTTCAAGAACCATCCGGTCTATTACGCGGGACCTGCCAAGACGCCCGAGGGCTACGCCTCCGGCGCATTCGGTCCGACCACCGCGGGCCGCATGGATTCCTTCGTCGACCAATTCCAGGCCGCTGGCGGCTCGATGGTGATGGTGGCGAAGGGCAATCGTGCACCTGCCGTGCGCGAGGCCTGCAAGAAATATGGCGGCTTCTATCTCGGCTCGATCGGTGGTGCGGCTGCGAACCTCGCCGAGCACTGCATCAAGAAGGTCGAGGTGCTCGAATATCCCGAGCTCGGCATGGAAGCGATCTGGCGCATCGAGGTCGTAGACTTCCCCGCGTTCATCATCATCGATGACAAGGGGAACGACTTCTTCAAGGAGTTGAATCTGGGCTGAGGCTGCTTTCCTCGGATGCAGCGCAGCATGAAATGCTGCGCTGCTGATCCGGGGTCCAGTGTCGCAGCATGGGTCCCGGCTCTGCGGAGCAACGTTGCACGCTGTACCGCGTCCGGGACACGAGATGCGCGCTTACGCCTTCGCGCCTGTGAACGGGAAGCTGCCCATTGGGCCGATGCCCATCTCGCCGTTGATGTTGTTGCCGGACACGGTGCCGGTGAATTCGAGCGTCAGCGGCATCGGATTGGTGATCGATACTTTCCAGGAGACGCTGTCGCCGTTGACGGTGCCGTCAAAGATCTCGGCGGTATTGCCTTCCGCGCCCTGTGAGCCCGTGAGCGTGCCGCCTTCGGCCTTCAGGCTCAGCGTCGCCTGGCGTTCGCCCATCGGCGTCGTCATGGTCAGATTCCAGTTGCCGTCCACGGCCATTCGCATCTCCCCGACACTATCCCGGCTGGCTGCGATGATCCGCAGCCAGTCCTGGGCTGAGCCTATAGCGCAACTTGAAGCCGCTGCCTAACGCCCCTTCAACGGTCCTTGGGGCGCGGCATTCAGGCGCGGGCGGCGGCACGCCGGCGGCTGGTGACAACGAGCCTGAACACGACGTACTGCACGGCAAAGGCGAGGGCCTTGGCGCCGCCTGCGACCGCAGAGATGTAGAACGCCCACAGTTTCAAATCACCGGTGGCGGCGACCGCGATCGTGCCGGCGCCGAGGACGAACATCAGTGCAGCCCAGGCATAGCCCGCAGCGGTGACATATTCCGGCGCGGTCTCGACCACCATCGGCGGCATGTAGCGCAGCATCCAGCCGCGCTTGAGCATGATCGCGCCGATCGCGAAATGCGCGATCGCGGGCTTTGCCAGCATGAAGCGGGGATCGTTGGTCAGCAGTGTCACCGTGCCAAGCACGATGACGAGCGCGACGCTGGCATAGGTCATGTAGCCGAGCTCACGCCCCTTGACGCGGGCATAGATCACTTGGGCGATCGCGCCGGCGATGGCCACTGAGGTCGCGAGTATGACGTTGTCGGTGACCAGATAGATCACCAGGAAGACGATGGCTGACAGGAAGTCGGAGGCGAGGCGGGCGAATACGTCCTTCATTGTCGGTCCTGTCTCACTGGGCTTCAGGCAGCGCGCCGGCCGGCGCACCATGCTTGATCTGGCGATACTCGGGGTACCATTTGGTGAAATAGATCGCGCTGTTGCGGGCAGCGAAGGCGACCGCGAGGCCCGACCAGACCGGCAGGCCAGGGAAGTAGAGCAGTGCGATGTTGGCGGCCATCATCAGCAGCGCGGCCACGGTCCATGCAGCGGTGATGATGTAGTTCGCGGTGAGGAAGCCGGGCATTGCGGCGGTCTCGGCCGGAACGGATTCGATCGCGTATTGCAACGTGAAGGGCCGACGTGCCAGCAACGAGCCGAGCGAGATGATGAAGATGCCGATGTCGACCGAGAGCTTCACGCCGAGCGCGCTGAGCGAGGGGTCGAGCAGTGCAAGATAGAGGCCGATGCCCGCGAACAGGATCGCCGAGCCTGCGGCCAGGATCTTCACGGAACGGCCGCGGGCCACGTCGATTGCGATCGTGGTGAGGCAGATCGCAGAACCGGCGAATACGGCGATCGTGGCGGAGGTCATGAACATCAGGAGGGAATAGACCCCGTAGGGGGCAAGGATCAGGAAGATCGTCATGGTCGCCTCGGTCGAACTAATCTTTACGTTGTCAAGATTGATAGTTCAGGGCAGGCGTTGGGTCAAGCAAAATCTTTACAGTGTCAAAATGACGTGAATGACTTGTAAAAACTGAACTGTTGCAATGGCTTGATCGGATATTTCCTCGGCGACTGTGCCCCAGGGCAGGCGCGACAGGATGGTCAGCGCGCTGGAGACCAGGAGACCGATGGTCAGGAAGATGCTGCCGCCGCGACAGACCAGGAACCTGAGCGAGCCCGGCGTCGCGTACATGCCAAGCGGATGCAGCAGCCGCGACAGCACAAGCGTTCCCATCATCAGATGGATGCGCAACGGTGACGCGCCGGACATTTCGAGAAACGCCACCATCAGCGTAATGATGGGTACATATTCCGCGAAATTGCCGTGAGCGCGGATCGCGCCGCGCAGGCCTTCGTTGCCGCCGTCGTTGAACGGTGCCCCGCTGCTGCGCCGCAGCCGGATGACCTGCAACGCGAGCGCGACGTAGATCAGCGCGAGGATGGCGAGATAGTTCGCCGTGATCGTTGGAACGTGCACGCGAAGTCTCCCTGATGACATTCGCAACGGAGTGGTGGTGGGAGCTACTGCGCGCCCACCCAATTGCCGTGAAAGCCGTCGGGCACCCGATGGCCAAGCTGCACCAGCGCGACAGGGCCGGCTTCGATGTCGGTGGCGTTGAACACGGCAAGGTCGCTGCGGTTCTCTCGCGCACGCCAGACCACCGCGAGCAGCCAGCCGTCGCCCTCCATAGCTTCCTTCGATCTTTCGACGAACACAGGCTCGGAGATGGTGTCGCCCGCCGGCAGCAGATATTGGCCGAGCCGCTTGCCGGTGCCGTCGACATGGACGATGCCAGACAGCGCGCCGAACATCGGCGCCTTCGGATTGGCGCAGGCGTACCAGCCGTGATGGCTCTTCAATCCGGCGCGGCGATCGTCGATGCGGGGGAATTCGCCGGTGAGATCGTCCAGATAAGTCTGCTGGAAGCGGTCGGTATTCCCGGAGAGATCGAAGGTCCAGCGACAGTGGCGCGCGAACGGTGTCTCACGTTTGACGGGCGAGCCGTCGGGATGCGGAAACAGCGGCGCTTCCTCGAACTGCATGACGTCGGCGATGATGCGGTCGCCGTCTTCCCAGGCATTCATGACGTGGAAGACGTAACAGGCATCGGCGCGGAACCAGATGATCTCCTTCGCCGTGCCGCTGCGCTTCATCACGCCGACGTAAGATCCCTTCTCCGGCTCCCAGGCATAAGGCGGCTTGCCGCTCATCGCTCGCTCCATGCTGCCGGTGAGGGGCAGGATCGGAAACAGCACGTGGTTCTCGGTGACGATGAAGTCGTGCACCATGCTGGAATAGGGCGTCTCGAACCGCTCGAACCGCGTCACCTTGCCGCCCGCGTCGATCGATCCGTAGGAGAGGGCTGGCGTCAGCGGACCCGCGGCATTGTAGCCGAAGAACACCATCTCGCCCGTAACAGGATCGACTTTTGGATGCGCCGTGAAGGCGCCGGCGATGCGACTCTGGTAATTGCAATAGCCTCGCGTTGCCAGCGTGCCCGGTTCGATCTCGGTCGGCAGATGCCCCTCTTCCAGCGCGAGCAGCTTGCCGGCATGGAAGACGATGTTGGTGTTGGCGACGCCGCCGTCGGTGAGATTGGCAGGCGCGTCCGGCAATTTGTTGCCAAAACCCTTGCCGAAGAACGCGCGGCCGGCGTCGTGCTCGGCGAGCCATTTCGGGGTGCGGACCCAGCGGTTGCGATAGCTGGCGCGGCCGTTCTCCAGATGAAAAGCGTGCAGCATGCCGTCGCCGACAAACCAGTGTGCCCCCGGCACGTCGAACTGCGGATTGGGGCCGTTGCGGTAGAGCGTGCCGTTCAACTCGCGCGGCAATTCGCCGACGATCTTGAGGAAAGGCGCGTCCGCCTCGAACGGGATCGGCGCGATATTGTTGCGGCGATCGGCGATGGCATCCTGCTGCACGGCGTATCCCTCCGTATCTTTACATCGTAAAGATGGCATAGGACCAAGCGCAGCTTCCGTCAAGTGAAATCTTTACACTGTCAATATTGCGTCATATAGCTTGCAAATGGCCAAGAGAGACACCAACGCAGACACCAAGAGCCAAACGGCGCGCCCCGTGCGCGCCCCCAGAAAAACATCGGCAGCATCTCGCCCGGCGCGCCGCGCGGCGAGCGCGAAGACCGAGACGCCCTATCATCACGGCGCCTTGCGCGAGGCGCTGCTGCAGGCGGCCGAACGGGTGCTGGAGCGCGATGGGCTTGCCGGCCTGACGCTGCGCGCGGTGGCGCGCGAGGCGGGGGTCTCGCATGCGGCGCCGACGCATCATTTCGGCGATCTCACCGGCCTCGTCAGCGAACTCGCGGCGATAGGATTCCGCCAGTTCAATTCCGCGATGGCTTCGGCATGCGACGCGCTGACCTCGCCGCTGGAGCGGGCGCTGGCGCGACCCAAGGCTTATGTCGCTTATGCCCAGGCCCATCCCGGCATGTACGGCTTGATGTTCCGCACCGAGCGGCTCGATTACTCCAGGCCGTCGCTGCACGAGGCCGCGGAGTCCTCATTTGCCGGACTGGCCAATGCCATCGGCGCGATGCGGCAGGAGCCCATTAGCGGCAACAAGCTGACCATCGAACAGGGTGCCGCGATCGCGCGGGCCTGGTCGATGGTGCACGGCTTCACCATGCTCCTGCTCGACGGGCGGCTCGAGGATATCCTGGAGCGGCTGCCGGATGGCACGACGGCCGAACAGTTGCTGGAAGCGATCCTGAAGTCGACGGTGGCTGCCAGACTTTCAAGCTGATGTGACAGTCGCCATGGCGGCGCTCGCTTCTTGCGGAACTTCGTCAATTGCCATCTTCACTGTGGGCAAGCATCAAACGCAGTTCGGTTGGGCCTGACAGCGACGCGGAATCGTTCTAGAAGAGCGGCTTCGCTTGGGCCCATGAGGCCCGATCCGCGCCCTCATTTCTCTCGATCATGCCAGACACCGCCCCCAGCAAATCCTATCGCGTTGGCCGCTCCAAGACCGGACTCGGCCTCTTCGCCACCATGCCGATCAAGAAGGGCACCCGGATCATCCGTTATTTCGGACCGATCCTGGACTGCCGTATTCCTGCGCAGGACGAGATCGAGAACAAATATCTGTTCGAGCTCAACAACCGCTGGACCATCGACGGTTCGGTGCGCAAGAACCTCGCCCGCTACATCAACCATTCCTGCCGGCCCAACGCCGAATCCGATGTCCGCCCGCGCGAGCGCAAGGTGTTCATTCGCGCCATCAAGAACATCGAGCCGGGCGACGAGATCAACTACGATTACGGCACCGACTATTTCAAAGCGTATCTGAAGCCGATCGGCTGCAAGTGCCCCTCCTGCGAAAACAAGCGCAAGAAGCAACGCGCGGAGGCCCGCGCCGAACGCGCCAAGGTGAAGGCGCGCGCCGAGCGCAAGGCCGAGAAGGCGGGCGCCAAGGGCGCAGCAGCCGCTAAAAAGAAGAAGCTCAACGGCCACGCCGTTGCCAAGAAGAGCCGCGCGCGGGCGTAACCCGCGCGTTGGCCTTTTGCTTTGCTGTGATACCCTAAAGTGGTGCATCCAGCCTGCGGCTTCACGCCGCCACGGCGCTCTCACTCTTCCGCAAGCCCACATACTGCAGCTCGGCGAACACGCCGGTCGCGATCGCCTGCGCCACAACCATGAGCTCGCCGGCAAGGTTCGGTGAGACCGCGCCCGAGAACAGCAGCGCGATACTACCGACCGTCCAGGCAGCATTGCCGACCACAACCAGCAGCACGAGCGGTTTCGGCACCGCTGCACGCGATGCGAGCCAGCCGACCAGCGCAGTGTAGGCGATCAGGAAGAGGCCGGTTTCGCGCAGCAGCGCCTCAGGCAGGTTGAATAGCGTCGCGAACGCGCCGGCGCCGAGGGTGAGGCCGAGCGCGGACACACCGCTAAAGACGGCGTCCGCGAGCAGGGCGCGGCGCAGGAAGGTGGATGCGTCGATCATCGTCATTCTCCATGGTTGGTTGGGCGCGGGGTGAATTCAATGCAGTCCGCGCCACCAGACGCGGAACTGGTGGGCGAAACGGAACAGACCGAGGCTCCTGCCGACGCTGTGCTCGAAGGCCGTCACATGCGCGACGACATAGTCGCCGGTCGAATGCACCAGCGGCTCGGGCATGTTGAGCCCGCGCGCCAGCATCCGGGTCGCGAACGTAGCGGCCCAGGGTAGGATGTGGTCGGCAACGGTCCGGTAGAGCAGCAGCGCGATCATGGTCATCTCCTGTTGCGACCGAAGATGCGCCGTTGCAGGCCCCAATTCGATTACCTCGGGGGTAATGGATGGGCTGAAATGTGCGTGGTAGGTTTTGGACCATGAACGCACACGCATCCACGGCACGCTCCGAACCCAGTCAGCCGGTCCATATCGGCGATCATTTGCGCGAGTGGCGGCAGCGCCGCCGCATGAGCCAGCTCGATCTCGCGGGCGAGGCGGAGATTTCCGCGCGGCATCTCAGCTTCGTCGAGACCGGCCGCGCCGCGCCCTCGCGCGACATGGTGCTGCGGCTCGCCGAGCGCCTCGATGTGCCGTTGCGCGATCGCAACGTGCTGCTGGTCGCCGCTGGCTACGCGCCGGCCTTTCCGCAGCGCCCGCTGGAGGATCCCGCCTTGAAATCAGCCCGTCAGGCGATCGACCTCGTCCTCAAAGCCCACGAGCCCAATCCGGCGCTGGCTTATGATCGGCACTGGAACCTGGTGTCGGCCAACCGCATGGTGGCGCCGCTGCTCGCCGGCGTTCCAGAGCGGCTGCTCGGCCAGCCCCTCAATGTGCTGCGGCTCGCCTTTCATCCGGAGGGACTGGCGCCGCGCACGGTCAATCTCGCGGAATGGTGCGCGCATCTGCTCGAGCGCTTGCACCGGCAATGCGAGGCAACCGCCGATCCGGAGCTGGTCAAGCTCTACCACGACCTCAAGAGCTATCCGATCCCGGCACGCTCGGGGCCGCTGTCGACCGACAATGTCGCGATCCCCTTCAAGCTGCGCCAGGACGGGGAGATACTAAGTTTCTTCTCCACCACCATGGTGTTCGGCACGCCGGTCGACATCACCCTGTCCGAGCTGGCACTGGAGACGTTCTTTCCGGCGGACGAACGCACCGCGGAGCGTCTCAGGCAAATGGCCGCAGCCATGACCTAGCGGCCTGACCCGGCGCCCTTGCCTAGGAGCGGGTTCGGCTTATGTTTGGGCGAACCTTGCACCATCAGAAGGAGGCGCTCCATGAGCACCCTCAAACCACTCCAGATCGATGTCGTCTCCGACGTGGTGTGCCCCTGGTGCTATATCGGCAAGCACAGGATCGAGAGCGCGCTTGCGCTCGTGCCCGACGTACCGGTGAAGCTGAATTTCCGCCCGTTCTTTCTCAATCCCTGGGTGCCCCGCGAGGGCATCAGCCGCGAGGACTACCTCACCACCAAGTTCGGTTCGGTCGAGGCCTACAAAGGCATTGCCGGCCGGGTGGTTGCGGCTGCCAGCGAAGAGGGCCTCGTCTACAAGCCCGAGCTGGTCGCGCGCCAGCCCAACACCACCGATTGCCACCGCCTGATCCTGTGGGCCGAGGCGATCGGCAAGGCGCCCGAGATGAAGCAGCGCCTGATGGAGCTGTACTTCCGTGACGGCGGCGATCTCACCGACGTCAATGTGCTGGTGCAGGCGGCCGCCGATGTCGGCCTCGATGCCGACGATGTGCGCAAGCGCCTCGCTACCGACGAAGACGTCGCGCGTGTGTCGGCCGATGCGCAAGAGGCTGCCGAGAAGGGCATCTCCGGCGTGCCGACCTATGTCTTCGGGCAGAAATATGCCGTATCGGGCGCGCAGGATCCGAACCTGCTCGCTCGCGCCATCCGCCAGGTGTCGGCGGAGATCAACGCACAGGCGGCTGAGTAGCCTCAGCTTGTTTGCGGAACAGGTGGATCGCGCGGCGCGCGGCTTCGCGTGCGTAGCCTCGCGTGACCAGCGCCGCGTGAATGAGCGCTACCATGGGATCGTGTCGGCGTAACGGGATCAATACGTCGCCGATCGCAAAGCGGCCGCGCCAGATCGGATTGATCATGGAATGGTCGGCGTTCGCAGTGGAATCCGCGCTCGCAATGGTCGTATCGGCGCAGAGATGGCGCGTCAGATCGAGTGTGAGCTGCACGCCAGGAGAATATTTCGCGAAGCGTTCGTCGATGCCGAGTTTGAAGAAGAAGGCGCGATCCTGGTGGCGTAGCACGATGCCTGAAGCAACCGGCGTCGCGCCGGCGCGGAGCGTAATGATCTCGCATTGCGCGGTCTCGGCGAGCGCCGGAGCGGCGCGGCGGATGAATGTCGCATCACCTATATCCTGAATCAGCGCGGTGCCGCGCTTGCCTTTCCAGCCGCTGGCCTCGAGTTGCAGGAAGGTTTCGAGCGCGGGTTTGATCTCGTCTGGCTTGCGCGCGACATCGAAGCTGATCGCGCCATGTTCTTCCAGGCGATGGCGTTGCCGGCGCAGCTCCTTGAGCTTCTTGTTGCCGAGGGCCTCGCGCAGCAGCCCGTCGCTATCCTGTGTCGCGTCGAGGCTGGCGCGAAAATAGGAGCCGAGCACGCGCGGTTTCAGGCCGGTTCGGCCGAGCGCTTCCCTCAGTGAGCCCAACGCGGCGCCGTCGAGCGCGACGTCGCGCAGGATCAGCGCATGCGCGCCGGCCTCGCGCGCGCGTTGCAGCAGGCGCGTCGCGGACTCGATCGACGCGTGACGGTCGATCAGCGGGCTGCACAGCGTGCCGTAGGGATGCGCGCTCACGAGCGCGGGGAGAGGGATCTTTAGGGCATGCCAAAGCGAGACCACGGGCATCAAGCCGATCAGCCGCGTCGATGAGCCAGCGCACGCGCTCAGGGCCGAGGCACCGATACGGCCGCGCGCCGTTGCGCTGACGGCAAGTTCCCAGGCGGGCAAATAATAGCCGTTCGGCTCGACCGCGCGCTGCGCCAGCGCGCGCCATTGGCCGGGATCGATGGCCGTGAGCGGGACGAGCGCAGGCGTTGCATCCTTTGTCGATGCCGGATTGATCGCAGCCTGGTGCGCGATGTCGACCACGTCCCGTCGTCCCCGTTACGCCAGGCAAGAGCCGGCGTTGTCATGCATGCTTAGCGCAAAGATTGGAAAATACCGTTGGGACGCCGCTTCAATTCGAGTGGTATTGTTAACGTCTCATTGAGCATCAGGCCGGTGTGCTGGCGGATGCTGTCTCGATCCGGAGGATCAAAATGGTCGCCACGTCTTTCACGCCGTTTGCCTCGCTCCTCGGCGGCGCCCTGATCGGCCTGTCCGCCGTGCTGCTGATGTGGGCGACCGGGCGGATCGCCGGTATCAGCGGCATCGCGGCGCGCTTGTTTCCGCCCTACGAGGACCGCGAATTTGCCGGCCGGCTCGCGTTCGTCGCCGGGCTCATTGCTGCGCCCGTACTGGTGCGGGTCGTCACCGGAAGCCTGCCGGCGCAGACGATCGTGGCGGGAACGCCGCTGTTGATGATTGCTGGGCTGCTCACCGGCTTCGGCGTGGTGTGGGGCAGCGGCTGCACATCCGGCCATGGCGTTTGCGGCCTGTCCCGATTGTCGGTGCGTTCGCTGGTCGCGACCGTCACCTTCATGGCGACGGGCGTTGCCACGGTCTTCGTGATGCGGCACTGGAGCTGAATCCGATGACCATCCTCGTCCAATTCGCAATCGGCCTGCTGTTCGGCCTCGGGCTGATCGTCTCCGGCATGTCGAATCCGGCCAAAGTCCTGAATTTCCTCGACCTCGCCGGCATCCCCGCAGGGACATGGGACGCCAGCCTCGCCTTCGTGATGGCCGGCGCGGTCGCAGTGACCTTCGTCGGTTTCAGATATGTCCTGAAGCTTGCTCACCCGTTCTTCGCGGATCGCTTCCACCTACCGACGCGCAACGACATTGATCCCAAGATCATCATTGGTCCCGCGATCTTCGGCATCGGTTGGGGATTGGTCGGTTTCTGTCCCGGACCTGCACTGACTGCGCTCGGCTTCGGCTCGACCGCGGCCTTTGTCTTCGTCGTCGCGATGTGCGCCGGCATGGTGCTGGCGCGCTACATCGCGGGCCTGCCGTCGTCGGCGCGCGTCACCACCTCAGTCGATCCACTCGAGACCTGAAGCAGACGGGACCGGACGAACTGTCTCGCCCGGTCCCGTTAAATCATAACGTATTGCTTACCAGCGGTCGCCGCCGACACCGACGCCCACGCTCACACCGGGCCCGCGAATACCGACGCCGGCGCGCGGACCATCATCCCAATCGCGATAAGAGCGACGCTCGTAATAGCGCTCGCGCGGGTAGGCGGCGTAGGAATCGCGCACGATCACGCGCGCACCGCCACGGGTGCGGTAGCAATTGCCGGCGTCATCGCAAACGAGCCGCACTTCCTGAACGAGATCGGGGCTAGTGTGTTCGCTGGTCGTGTAGAGATCCGCAGCGTTCGCGCTGCTCGCCGCGGCGAGAGCTCCGACACCGGCCAGCAGTGCAATCGTGAATGTCCTCATTCTGTCCTCCTCCGAAACTGCCCTCGGCGGTAACAAGAATGCGAAGCGGCGATCGTTCCGGTTGAGCTGCATGTTTTTCCCGGAACCGGATTGTCGTGCGGCGCTATGCTTGGCTAGATCGGTTCGTAGGCTTCGGAGCCGCAGATGTCGTCAGCTTCTGCGCGCCGGCGATCGATGACCTTTCCACCGTTGATTGTCACGATGTAGGTCTGGCTGCCCAGCGCCGAGCCGGTGGCCGAGGTGAGTTGTGCGCGGACGCACGCCGTCCAACCCGGTCCACGCACCTCGTGATGAGGCAGGGCAACCTGTACTTCGTGCGGATAGGATGTGTTGAGGAAGACCACGTCGATCTGCTCGCGGACCACGCGCTTGACGTCGGGCGGCGGTTCGGGAGGTTGCTGCTCGGCCTCCTTGATACGCATGAAGTCAGGCACCGGTGCGCGACTATCGGCAAAGCCGCACGCGCCGAGCGCGAGCGTGCATGCCAGCAACGCTACCTGAGCAACAATCCGCAACATTCGTGAAGGTCCCCCCGCGGGCCAACAGATAGGCGCGAATTCGACGAGACGAAGACCTGACCGATCAACATTTCCTGAAAGGTTGGAGCTCGCCGCATTTGCTATTACCGGACTGCAGGCTAACTTGTACCCCGGATGAGGGGGATCGCGCCAATGAGGATTCTGGCCATAGCGGCCGCGGTGCTGGCACTGACGGTTGCGTCGGCTCAGGCGCAGATGGGAGGCGGCGGCCGGCGCCATTCCAGCGAAAGCGACCAGAAGGCCAGCAACAAGCCCAAGGTCGACGAGAAGGCCTACAAGGCCGCGCTCGAGCGCATTCCGGACTCCAAGGAAAAGTATGACCCTTGGAGCGGGGCGCGTCCGAGCGAGGCGACCAAGAAGCCGAAATAGAGCGAGGCGGGCGGTGCCGGGATGGCTGCGATGTCTGCTCGGTGTCGTCGTGCTGCTTGTGGCGCGGCCCTGCCTGGCCTGGGAGAGTTGGGGTGGCGATCCCGGCGGTTCGCGCTTCTCGCGCCTGCGCGAGATCACGCCCGATAATGTCGGTCAACTCGTTCGCGCCTTCGAATTCCACACAGGCGATGTCACGGCGCGCCAGCCGGATGTGATGCGGCGAACCAAGTTTGAGGCAACGCCGCTGTTCGTCGAGGACAGCCTGATCTTCTGCTCGCCCTTCAACGAGGTGATCGCACTCGATCCCGGTACGGGTGCGCAGAAGTGGCGTTTCGACCCGAAGATCGCGACCAGCCAGCGTCCGGCTAATCGCTATGTCTGCCGCGGTGTCACCCACTGGGTCGACGATTCTGCGCCGGAGGGAGCTGCCTGCCGCTCTCGGATCTTCATGGGGACCAACGATGTCCGCCTGATCGCACTCGATGCCAAGACCGGCCTTCCTTGCGCGAACTTCGGCAAGGGCGGGGAGATCAAGCTCGATGTCGGCATGCCGCTGGAATGGCCGGGCGAATTCCAGATCACCTCGCCACCAGTGGTCGGACACGGTGTCATCGTGGTCGGCTCGTCGATCGGCGACAACCGTCGTGTCGACGCGCCAAGCGGCGTGGTGCGTGCGTTCGACGCGCGCAGCGGTGAGCCGCGCTGGTCCTTCGAGCCGCTCAAGCACGACGGAATCGAAGCGGGACACGCCAACGTCTGGGCACCGATGTCGGTCGACGGGCCGCGCGGCCTGGTGTTTCTGCCGACGTCCTCGCCGTCGCCGGATTTCTGGGGTGGCAAGCGGCCAGGCAACAACGAGCATGCCAATTCGGTCGTCGCGCTGCGCATCGAAACCGGTGAGCTCGTCTGGGCGTTCCAGACCGTGCATCATGACGTCTGGGATTACGATTTGCCGGCGCAGCCGACGCTCGCGCGTATCGACACCGGTGAGGGCCAGCGCGACGTCGTGATCCAGCCGACCAAGCATGGTTTTGTCTTCGTGCTCGATCGCGACACCGGCAAGCCGGTGTGGCCGGTCGAGGAGCGCGCCGTGCCGCAAGGCGGCGCCGAGGGCGAACGACTTTCTCCGACGCAACCGTTCCCGACACATGTGCCGGCGCTGACACCACAGACGATCTCGACCAATGACGCATTCTCATTGTTGCCGTTCTTGCGCCACTCGTCCTGTGAACGGCAGTTCGCGCAAGCGCGCAACGACGGTCTGTTCACGCCGCCATCGACGCAAGGCACGCTGGTCTTTCCGTTCACCGGCGGCGGCGTCAACTGGGGCAGTGCGGCGTTCGATCCGGTCCACCAGATCCTCTACGCCAACACCAGCCGCGCCGTTCATCTCATCAGGCTGATCCCGCGAGCGGATGCCGCCGGATTCAATCCGCCGCCCGGTCATGATTTCGGCCAGCAAAAAGGTGCGCCGTTCGCGATGTCGCGGTCGGTGGTGATGTCGCCGCTCGGGTTGCTCTGCAACAAGCCGCCCTGGGGCGAGATGGTCGCGGTCGATCTCAGGGCCGGCAAGGTGCTCTGGCGTTCGACCGTCGGCACCACCGAGGATGTGGCGCCGCTTGGCGTGCCGTTTCCCTTTGGTGCTCCGCTGGTCAACGGGCTCGCGGTCACCGCAGGCGGTCTCGTCTTCACCGGTGCGATGGACGCCTATTTGCGCGCCTTCGATGCGCGTAGCGGACGAGAGTTGTGGCAGGGACGGCTGCCGGTGCCCGGCGTTGCCAATCCCATGACTTATGTCTGGAAGGGCGAGCAATACGTCGCGATCCGCGCCGGCGGGCATTCCGAAGCCGGCACCTCGATCGGCGACAGCGTTGTCGCGTTTCGTCTGGCGCGCCCGGGTGAAGCGCCGTCATTGTGGTCGCGTACGATCGATCGCCCCGGCGGCCGATTTTTTGCGGCCTCGTCGGCGATCGCACTTGTCGTCGTCGCGCTGGTGATTGCGACGCTACGCTGGCGTCGCCGTCGTCGTATCAGGTCCACATGAAGCTTGCGTGCATGCGATGCGAACGGACATTCACATTGCGCGCTATGGCACGAAGGCAAGGCCGACGCGCTTGTCATTTCGCCACACCGCGCGGCAATTCCGCACGAAATTGTCGCGTGATATCGACAGTGTGAACGCGTGCGGCAATAAGCCGGGGTTTTCAAGGTCGATCGCGGCGCCGCTTTCCGACATATTGCGCACCGTGCACGCTACTCCGCTGTCTTCGAAGGTGATCATGCCGCCCTTGAAAACCCGGTAACGCTGCGCTGCACGCTTCTCGGTCATCCACGTTAATCCATAATGATGATTGTGAAGTAGTGCATAGAAATTACGTTGAACTAAACTCAATACTGGCGCTACTTGCACTGCACTTCAGACTTCGTTTACGACGTTGAGGCGGCGAGTCACTTCCGCCGAATTTACCCAGCAAGCCTTTCCTTTATGGCGTTACGCGCCGATGGAGATTCCGATGAAGACCACGCTTTCGCTTCTGTTCGCTGCAGCGCTCTCGCTGTCGTCCATGCCTGCTCACGCCACCAAGCTCGATCTCGCGACCATGAGCTGCAAGCAGTTCCTCGACAGCGGCGACGACACCATCAAGATGGTGCTGACCTGGATGGACGGCTGGTACAAGGGCGACGAGGACAACGCGATCATCGACACCGACGTGTTCGTCGAGAACGCCAAGAAGTTCGGCACCTATTGCGGCACCAATCCGAACGTCAGCATCGTCACCGCGGCCGACGAAGTTCTCGGCAAGTAATTTCGCAAGTGAGCCTGCCGAGGCGTGATTTCAATCGCGCCCTCGGTCTTTCGTCTCGGCATCATCGTCATCAAGAGCCGCGGTCGCGCTTTGCGCTCACGCGGCTCTTTCGTTTCGGCTGGGCTTAGCCCGGTAGCATCGCGAATGCGCTCGACACCATCGCGACCTGCTTGTTGTCGGTGGCGGAGAGCAGGGTGACGCGGCCGAAACTCATGGTGCGTCCGAGCCGTACCACGCGCGCATCCGCGAGCACATCGGACGAGGCGACCGCGCGCATGAAGTGCGTGGTCTGGTCGACCGTCGTCATCGGGCGATAGCCGCTGTTGGCGGCGAGGTTCGCAATCACCATCGCGGTGTCCGCCAGCGCCATCAGCGCCTGACCGCAGACAACGCCGCCATTGCGGCACAGCTTCTCCGAGAACGGCATGCGGAGCAGCGCGCCCGGCTGCCAATCCGACGCATCCGCAGGCGGCACGTGCTCGATGCGCTCGACGGAGAGGTTGAGATCCTGGACCCACGGCGCAAAGACTTCGCCGAGGATGCGTCTGGCCTCTGCGATGCCGAACTCTGTGTCTGGCTGCGATGACATTGCGGTCGTTCCCTCCTGTGTTGCCGGACGTTTCACCCATTCTGCCCGGTTGGGTGGGGCAAAGTCACCGGGCGCTCGGCTTGAAAATGCCTGACTTCGCCCGATATGATGCCACGCTTGGGAGTGGGTGGACGATGTTGCGTCGAAGTGTCCTGGTATTCTGCATGGTCGCGCTCGGTCTGGCGCTGAGCGGTTGCACGAAGTGCGGCCCGATCTGGGACGACTGGCTCCATGGGCCGAAATCGTGCAGATCGGATCGGCTTTAGCGGGTTGAAGCGACGCCTGGTGCCGGGAAGCGGACAGGCGCGGCGCCGGCCCCCTATCGATGAATCAAGGAGTGAGTGATGAAGCTTTTTCGTATGGCTGCGGTGCTGACGGTGCTGGCCGGACCGGCCTTGGCGCAGGAAGGGCCCCATATCAATCTGATGGCGGATGGCCCCTCCAAGACCGACGATGAAAAGGCCGCGGATGCCGCGCGCGAAAAGGCCTACAAGGATACGCTGAAGAAGATTCCGGACGCCAAGGCGGCCAACGATCCCTGGGGCGGAATGCGCGCCGACCCGCCGAAGCAGCCCGCGCCGAAAGCCGCGGCCGCGACCAAGAAGCCCAAGGCCGGCACGGCCGCCAATTGACTTCTCGTTCGGCGGGACTCCCCCTCGTCGTGGATGGATCCTACATTCCTGCGCAGTGTTGCGTTGAGGAGGCAGGATATGGCGGACCGCCCGCGGGACCTCGCCGAGCGGATGGCGCGCCGGCGCAAGCAGGCGACTGCATCAGGCGATAAGGCCGGCGACGGTTATCTGCGCGAGAGCTTCACCCTGCCGCGTGCTGCGGCCCGGGAAAGAGCGCAGGCCTTCTTCGCGCGCTATCCCAAGGCCGGCTACATGAGCGAGGTCGAGGCCTGGCGCGAACTGCCAAGCGGCGACATCGAATTCACCATGCGGCGGCTGCCCACAGCCGACTAGCCCGGGTCGGGCCTCTCAAGCCAGCCGGTTCAGGCCGTCTTGCGACCGATGGCCTTCAGCTCCCGATCGATGCGCAGCTGCACGCGACGGATCGCGAGAAGATCGATCTTCGTTTCGGTCTTGCCCGTCTTGGTCTCGTCGCCGATCCGGAACTGCCATTGCCAGACGCCCGGGATCGCCGTCTTTGCAACCGTGAACTCAACGCCCCTGTGATTCATGGTCACCTCCACGATTCACCTTTCCATGTCCGGTAACATGTTGGGCGTGGCATTATTCCATCGACAAGCAAAAATTGCCGTTAAGTCGTGGACAGTTCATCGGATTCCGGCAATCGCGCGCTGTGCGAAACAAGCGAAATCGGGTTGCGAAAGATGGAACCGATGAACGGGCCCCTTCGGCCCGGAACTCTGTTCTTGGTCGGAGAACCACGGACACGATCAGCGTCGCGGTTCCACCCGGCAGCGCGAGTAAGTGCGGCGATTCGGGCGGCACCGACGGCCGCGCTCGCGCAAGAAAAAACCCCGCCAGGGGAGAGCCGGGCGGGGTAAAAGGTTATTGGAGGCTGAGGTGCTGGGCTGCAACACCATAGCGAGACGACCGTAGCTCGCTCAGCTTACGACAGCCTGACAAGTCAGGATCAACAGGATCGGATTGTGCGTCGCCTTGCATGAGGCGCTGGCGCACGCGGACCCGAAAACAGAAAACCCCGCTCGCGGCTGAGCGGGGTCGTCTTGATATGGAGACCCGGTGTTGGTCCACCGAGCGAGCGCGACGCTAGAGTATTCGGCTTACAGGCGCCTTACGCGAGCTTGTGCGAGGCTTGCGGCATTGTTTTGAGTCGCTCTTCTCTCACGTCCCAATTCAGACATTCCCCCGCACAACTTCGGACACAAGCCTTGGCGACACTTTGCGGGCACGGCGAAGCCATGGGGGATACATGGCGCGCCGATAGCGGGGTGGCATCATGGATAAGGTTGAGCGGTCATTTGCCGCCGCGACGGCGGCTGGCTTCGTTGTCTTGGTGATCGGGGTCGTGCTGCTGGCGCTGATGTAGGGTCGCACCTCACCCAAACGCGAAAACAACCCCATGCACAGTAGGCAAGTGCTTGTTTTGCCTGGGGGCGCCTCATGCACCGCGCAAGCATTGCGAAATGATGACCGCGCGTCTTTGATGCGCATCAGCCGCAGTGCACGAAGCCCAGCCTCACGTTTTGGCGAGGGAAGGCGCGGGCGCCGCGCCTATGGTATCGTCTTCGCGTCGCATTGGAGATGGCCATGGGCTTCTGGCTTTTCGTCATCGTCTCGATTGGGTCGATCCCGCTCGCTAGCGCGATGGCCATCGAGCGCAACAGGTCGTCCAGGACATGGTTCTGGATCGCCTTCGTGGTCGGACCCCTGGCGCCTCTGGCACTGCTGATTCTGGGGGATGCGAAGAGGCCGGCTGCCGCCAACTGAGGCGGCCCTAATGAGCGAGTGCCACATACAGGAACGCTCCCGCTGCCACGGCGGTCCATGCGACGGATACGGATAGGAGCAGCTTGTCGCGCGTCATGGGGGGCAAGCTTGCTCCCAGGGGCTTACAGGCACCTGACGTCACATGCTCATTGATAGAATGGCGATCAGGGCGACTGCGGCGAGCCCCCAGCTCAGCGTATGCAACATCCAAGGTCGCATCGTCGCGCCCCGCTAGGTGTTCCTGGTCCAGGCAGGATGCGGCCTCGCGGCGGGTTCCGATTTGAGATAGATCAAACGCCGAAGATGAGAATGGCGGCCGCGCTCACGGTGAAAACACCGGCCCCGATTGCAAGCACCCGCACGATCAGCTCCTTGCGCATGCCCGAGAAATAACATGGGTCAAGGCAGCGGCCCTGTGCAGTTTGTGCCACCTGAAGGACCTCAAGCACCTCAACACTATCAATAATCGGCAATCCGGAACTTGGGACATTCGCTAGAACAAGCTGGGACATCTGGGGGCAAATACGGACCGGATGTGCAATGGCCGACCGTCCTGATCCGCCTCTGCGGCTGTCCCTCTGGGCGCGATGTGATGCAGAATAATTGCGGCCAGGATGCACGCATATGGCGACGGCGGCACAAGAGCGCCAATTCCGCCAAGCCCCGCCAACTGCGGCGGCCTGAAGGAAAAGCCCGGCGCGAACGCCGGGCTGATCGCTAATATATTCCAAGCAGGTCAATCTGGCAGTTGAGCGACTCTCAACCAGCCCGTCTGTCCACTTTGGCGCTTAGGAACTGTGGCAAATCGGGCCACCGCGAAATTCAATTTGGGTCACTGGGGGTTAAAACAGGCCGGCGCCAAATTCCACAAAAGAACATATTGCGAACTGAGAACAAATAGTGTACGGTATTTTTATCGACGAGCCGCCCCGCCAATCGTTTGTCCCCCTCGCGAATCCTCGCCATAAGGAGCACGACCAATGTCCACCACTGCCCTGCGTATCGTCGAAGGATCTTCCATGGACAAGAGTAAAGCTTTGGCTGCCGCGCTCTCCCAGATCGAGCGCCAGTTCGGCAAGGGCTCGGTGATGAAGCTCGGCAAGAACGACCGTTCGATGGATGTCGAGGCGGTGTCGTCGGGGTCGCTCGGGTTGGATATTGCGCTGGGCATCGGCGGCCTGCCGAAGGGGCGTGTCGTGGAAATCTACGGGCCGGAATCCTCAGGCAAGACGACGCTGGCGCTGCACACGGTGGCGGAAGCCCAGAAGAAGGGCGGTATCTGCGCCTTCATCGACGCCGAGCACGCGCTCGACCCGGTCTATGCGCGCAAGCTGGGCGTCAATATCGACGAGCTCCTGATTTCGCAGCCGGACACTGGCGAGCAGGCGCTGGAAATCTGCGACACGTTGGTGCGCTCGGGTGCGGTGGACGTTCTGGTGGTCGATTCGGTCGCGGCCTTGGTGCCGAAGGCCGAGCTCGAAGGCGAGATGGGCGATGCGCTGCCGGGTCTGCAGGCGCGATTGATGAGCCAGGCGCTGCGCAAGCTGACGGCCTCGATCAACAAGTCCAACACCATGGTGATCTTCATCAACCAGATCCGAATGAAGATCGGTGTGATGTACGGCTCGCCGGAAACCACGACCGGCGGCAACGCGCTGAAGTTCTATGCCTCCGTCCGCCTCGACATCCGCCGCATCGGCGCGATCAAGGAGCGCGACGAAGTGGTCGGCAACACCACGCGCGTCAAGGTGGTGAAGAACAAGCTGGCGCCGCCCTTCAAGCAGGTCGAGTTCGACATCATGTACGGCGAGGGCGTCTCCAAGATGGGCGAGATCCTCGATCTCGGCGTCAAGGCCGGCATCGTCGAAAAGTCCGGCGCCTGGTTCTCCTATGACAGCCAGCGTCTCGGCCAGGGCCGCGAGAACTCGAAGGCGTTCCTGAAGGCCAACCCCGACATCACCGCCAAGATCGAGACCTCGATCCGCCAGAACTCCGGCCTGATTGCCGAGCAGATTCTGGCCGGCGCGCCTGAGCGCGACGCCGACGGCGAAGAGCCGGCGGACGAGTAAGCCTTAAATAGTAGAGTTTTTCGCGAGGAGCGGGCGCTGAGGACGTTGAGTTGCCGACGTCGTCAGCGCCCGTTTCTTTTTGCGTTGTGGTGATCGGGTGGCGTGATGAAGCGTCTGATCTTGACCAGCTCAGCCGGCCTTTGCCTCATGTTGGCAGATCGTGCCGACGTCGTGATTCCGTTCTTTTTCCGTTTTGCATGGGGACCACTACCGTCTCCAGGCGAGCTCGCTACCTACGTCGCGACACGGTCCGACAAACACGGTCGCGGAGACCATTGGTCGGACTACGTTACATTTCCCGACTCTGAGGAGACGAGGCGCGGCCTTGGCCTGGTCGGCTTCTGCGAGCGGTACGATGCAATCGAGCTGTGGTTTGACCCGAGCCCAAATGATCAGTTGCTGCTGGTCTGGTTGCTCGACTATCTGCGTCCGTATCCCGAGATCGTTGTCCGATTGAGATTACGCATCGTCACTTTCGATCTGCTCGGTGCTGATATCGAAGGATTGCGCTCGTGGGCCGTCCGCGATGTCGATGTCGGGCAACGCGAATTCGAGACAGCGTGCGCCGCCTGGCAGTCCTACCGCGCACCGACACCCGAAATCTGCTTTGATCTCCTTGAGAACGACCTTAGCGTTTTGCCGATGCTCAGGCGAGCGCTGCTTGAATTGCTCGATGAGCTTCCGTCCAACAAGACAGGTCTCGGCTCAACCGAGATGAGATTGCTCGGGTTGTTGACTCGCGGATACACCCATCCTGCGAGTCTCTCCGCTCACGTGGGGCTAGGCCACCCGCCAATTTTCTCGGAGTTCGAGGTCGGCTCTCTGCTCGAAGGACTGGCGCAAGGCCCAAATCCAGCGGTGTCCGGCCTTGCTGATGATCTGCGCACGATCGATCGGGAGAACCTGAGGGATCGGCACGCCGCCTATCTCCGCAGTCGGCTGTCGTTGACCGAATTCGGAAAGGCTGTCCTGGCGCATCGGGAAGACTTCAGCCGCCACAATCCGATCGACCGCTGGTGGGGCGGCACGCGTCTGACCAACGACCGGCTGTGGCGCTACGGCGCTGTTTTGACGAAGCCTTGAGGTCTGCGGCATGACGAAGCTCATCGTGACGACCGACTCGTCCATCGCCAGCGCCATCCAACAGGCGGGCCTTGCCGATCTCGTAATCGCGATCGAGCGTCGGCTCGTCTGGGGACGATTGCCGTCCGATGCTGAGCTCGACACATTCTTTGCGCCGCGTACGACGCAGCCTCGCGGGCTTCATTGGCTCGACGATACGCCGTCCTGGCGTCTCGAGGAATCGGATGCGAAAGATCGAGGATTCATCGAACTGTTGGGTGAATACGACTCGGTCGAGTTTTGGCGGGGACCAGAGCCAAATGCGCAGTTGATCCTGCTCTGGCTGCTCGATCATTGGCGCCGCCGATACGATGCGAATCCCGACTTTGTCGTCCGCGCTCTGTTTTTGGGCGTCAGGGACGTCGACCCACCGCGAAGTGACTCCTACCCGCCGGTGGTCGGGATCACACCTCGTCAACTCAAATCGGCCAGCCGTGCATGGCGGGCCTATCGTGCGCGAACCCCGCAAAGCTGGTGCAATCCCAGGATGGATTTGACCTGGCTGCCGAACCTTGCACCTGACCGCACGGCTCTTCTCAAAGAGCTACCGCGCCCGGCTTCGGGCCTTGGAGCCACGGAGCTACGGATACTCCGGCTCATCGCGCGGGGCGGCCTGCAGCCTTTCGATGTCTTTCCGGGTCGTCGGAAGCACAACGAGCCGTATGTGTACGGATATTGGGAAGTTGGCGCGTTGCTTGATGGGCTCGCCCGGTGCGAGAGGCCGGCAGTGGCGGGACTGGATGAAGGTCCATTTTCACTGGAGATGCACGACGATCCCATCCGTTTCGATCGGTACAGGCAGTCGCAATTGTCGCTGACCGAGTTCGGCAAGGCGGTGCTGGGAGGCGATGAGAATTTTCGGCGCCACAACCGGATCGATCGGTGGTGGGGCGGCACTCACCTGACCAACGAGCGGCTCTGGCGGTGGGATCACGAAACCCGTTCGTTGATCGCACCTGCCTGATGCCCGGGCGCAGCTGGTAGCGCTCCTGATTTTCATGTTGTCTTAGGAGGCGACCGTGTCACATCTGATCCTGACAACGAACGATCGTGCGGCAGATGCGCTCCGCCAGTCCCGTCTTGCGAATGTTGCGATCGGTTTTTTCCCGCGCTTCGTCTGGGGGAAACTGGCCTCCGGGGAGCAGCTCTTGATGGGGCTGGAGCGGCGATCGGCGAAACATTGCAATCGGGGCGATCACTGGCTGGACGCCGCCGGTTGCGGTGCGCTGGACGGTTTCGGCACGCGCGATATCGGTTTGTTCGAGCTATGTGCGAAGTTCGACTCGATCGAAATATGGGTTGATCCTGCCGAACGATCAGCTCGTGCTTGTCTGGCTGCTCGACCTGCTTCGCCCTTACAAGGAGATCACGACGAAGCTCAGCCTGGTGTATGCGGACGATTCTGTTGCGAACTATGCTGCGGAGGCGATCGCAAAATGGAAGCTGCCGGCCTTCAAGGTGGCTGACAATCATTTGGTGATGGCAAGCCGCGCCTGGCGCGCTTATCGGGCTGAAACGCCGGAAGCCTGTTTCGACCTGCTGATGACGGATCTGATGATCTTTCCGAGACTTCGATCGGCGCTCATTGCTCTGCTTGAAGAGCTTCCGGACAAGGTGACGGGACTCGGTGCCAGCGAAATGGATATGCTGGGCTGTGTGAATGATGGGCACACCGACCCAAAATACATCTCCGAAGCGAGGTGGTATCGCGACGTGTTCGACGGAGGCGACGCGCAAGACGCCTTGATCGAACTGGCGGAGCATTCGGCACCGCCGGTCCTGTTGGGCGATCCGTCGTTTAACAGTGAGGACCGCTACTTCGGCAGGAGCGAGTGGAAGGTCACGCTCACCGAACTCGGGCGTTCCCTTGTCGCCCGCGAAGATGACATGTGGCGCCACAACCCGGTCAAACGCTGGTGGGGCGGTACCGAATTGACCAACGAACGGCTCTGGCGGTGGGATCGCGAAAGCCGATTGTTGGTGGCGCCCTAGAGGCGCGTTCAGGTGCGTAGGGTGGATTAGCCGAAGGCGTAATCCACCAGGGTTTGTATCTGCAGAGACAGAAGAGGTGGGTTACGCCAGCGACTGCGCTTCGCGCAGCCGCCCGCTAACCCACCCTACAAAGCTTACTCCGCGGCTTCTGCGTAATCGCTCACCGGCGGGCAGGAGCACACGAGGTTGCGGTCGCCATAGACGTTGTCGACGCGGCCCACGGGGCACCAGTATTTGTCGGTGCGCGAGACGCCGGCCGGGAAGCAGCCTTCGCTGCGCGCGTAGGCGCGCTTCCAATCGTCGTCGGCAATGTCGTGCACCGTGTGCGGGGCGTGACGCAGCGGCGAGGCTTCGATCTTGAAGCGGCCGGCCTCGACCTCGGCGATCTCTTTGCGGATCGCGATCATGGCGTCGCAGAAGCGATCGAGCTCGGCCTTCGATTCCGACTCGGTCGGCTCGATCATCAGCGTGCCCGGCACCGGGAAGCTCATGGTCGGCGCGTGGAAGCCGTAATCGATCAGGCGTTTTGCGATGTCGTCCACCGTCACACCAGACGTTGTCTTCAGCGGGCGGGGATCGACGATGCACTCATGCGCAACGCGGCCCTTCTCATTCTTGTAGAGCACCGGGAAGTGCGCATCGAGGCGTGCCGCGATGTAATTGGCATTGAGGATCGCAATCTCGGTCGCGCGCTTCAACCCTTCGCCGCCCATCATCAGAATGTAGATGTAGGAGATGGTGAGGATCGAAGCCGAGCCGAATGGCGCAGCCGAGACCGGGCCGACCGGGGCGTCGCCTTGCGTCGCCGGATGACCGGGGAGGAACGGCGCGAGATGCGCCTTGACACCGATCGGGCCCATGCCAGGGCCGCCGCCGCCATGCGGAATGCAGAACGTCTTGTGCAGATTGAGATGGCTGACGTCTGCGCCGTAATCGCCGGGCCGCGACAGGCCGACCTGCGCGTTGAGATTGGCACCATCCAGATACACCTGTCCGCCATGGCCATGCACGATGTCGCAGATCTCGCGGATGTGCTCCTCGAATACGCCATGCGTCGATGGATAGGTGATCATCACAGCGGCAAGGTCGTTCGCATGCTTCTCCGCCTTGACGCGGAGATCATTGACGTCGACGTCGCCGTTGGCCTCGCAGGCGACCACCACCACGTCCATGCCGACCATCGCGGCCGAGGCCGGGTTGGTGCCGTGGGCGGAGGAGGGGATCAGGCATATCTTGCGATGCGTCTCTCCACGCGCGGCATGGTAGCCACGAATGGCAAGAAGCCCGGCATACTCGCCCTGCGCGCCTGAGTTCGGCTGCAGCGAGATCGCGTCATAGCCGGTGATGTCGCAGAGCCATTTTTCCAGCCGCGCGAACAGTGCGTGGTAGCCGGCGGCCTGCTCGCGTGGAGCGAAGGGATGCAGGGACCCGAATTCCGGCCAGGTCAGCGGCATCATCTCGGTGGTTGCGTTCAGCTTCATCGTGCAGGATCCCAGCGGGATCATCGCGCGGTCGAGCGCGAGGTCGCGATCGCTGAGCTTGCGCATGTAGCGCAGCATCTCGGTCTCCGAGCGATGCGCGTGGAACACGGGATGAGTCAGGTACGCGGTGGCGCGCTTCAGCGCCTCCGGCAGCGCTTCGCGCGTGGTGGCGTCGATCTCGGCATAGGAGATCTGGCCGCCGAAGGCGCGCCAGACGGCTTCGACGGTCGCGGGCGTGGTGGTCTCGTCGAGCGCAATGCGGAGTGCGTTGTCGCCGATACCGAGATTGATCTTTTCGGCCGTCGCACGCGCGATGATCTCGGCACGCTTGGCGCCGGCATCGACGCTGAGCGTGTCGAAGAAGGCCTCGGACTGCAGTGTAAAGCCGAGCTTGCGCAGGCCGGCCGCGAGCACCGCGGCGCGGCGATGCACGCTGCGTGCGATCTGCGCGAGACCCTCGGGGCCATGATAGACCGCATACATCGCCGCGATCACGGCGAGCAGCACCTGTGCGGTGCAGATGTTGGAGGTCGCCTTCTCGCGGCGGATGTGCTGCTCGCGGGTCTGCAGCGCGAGGCGATAGGCAGGCATCCCGCGGGAATCGACGCTGAGGCCGACGATGCGGCCGGGCAGAGAGCGCTTCAGCGCATCGCGTACCGCCATATAGGCCGCGTGCGGTCCGCCATAGCCCATCGGCACGCCAAAGCGCTGCGCCGAACCGATTGCGATGTCAGCGCCTAACTCGCCGGGGGAGGCGATCAGCGTCAGCGCCAAGAGATCGGCGGCAACGATCGCGAGCGCGCCCTTGGCCTTCAGCGACGCGATCGCAGGCCTGAGGTCACGCACTGCACCCGAAGAGCCCGGATATTGCAGCAGCGCGCCAAGCACGTCACACTTCGCGAGATCGGTGAGGGGATCGCCGACGACCAGATTCCAGCCCAGCGGTTCGGCGCGCGTGCGCATGACGGCCAGCGTCTGCGGATGCACGTCCTTGTCGACGAAGAAGGCCTTTGCTTCGACCTTCGAGTGCCGCTCGGCGAGCGCCATGGCTTCGGCCGCAGCCGTTGCCTCATCGAGCAGCGAGGCGTTGGCGACATCGAGCCCGGTGAGATCGCAGATCATGGTCTGGAAGTTGAACAGCGCTTCCAGCCGGCCCTGGCTGATCTCGGGCTGATAGGGCGTATACGCCGTGTACCAGGCCGGATTCTCCAGGATGTTGCGCTGGATTACCGCCGGCAAAATCGTGCCGGAATAGCCCTGGCCGATCAGCGAGGTGAAGACCTGGTTCTGACGGGCGAGCTCGGCCATATGCGCGATGGCCTCGGTCTCGCTCAGGGGCTTGCCGAGATCGAGGGGAGCGGCCTGCCGGATCGAGGCCGGCAGCGTCTCCGCCATCAGCGCGTCGACGCTTCTGGCGCCGACCGTCTCGAGCATGGCGGTGACATCGCGCGCCGATGGGCCGATGTGGCGGCGAACGAAACTGGCGGCGGTCTCGCCGCTGGATTTACGGTGCGCGGTCATCGCTTGCTCCATCGTCTTTAAGCCGTGTGTGCCTTGTAGGCGGCTTCATCCATGAGGCCGCCGAGCTCGCTCTTGTCGGCAATCTTGATCTTGAAGAACCAGGCTTTGGTCTGCGCGTCCGAGTTCACCAGCGCGGGCTCGGCGGCGAGCGCGTCGTTGGTCTCGAGCACTTCGCCGGTCACAGGCGCGTAGACGTCGGAGGCGGCCTTCACCGATTCCACGACGGCGGCGGCCTCGGCCTTCTTCAGGGAGCGGCCGACCTTCGGGAGTTCGACGAACACGACGTCGCCGAGCTGCGACTGCGCGTAGTCGGTAATCCCGACGGTTGCGACATCGCCGTCGATCGCGAGCCATTCGTGGTCGGAGGTGTACAGCGTCGTGGTCATCTTCTTAGGTCCTCAGCGTTTGTAGGTATTTTTCACGAAGGGCATGGCGGCGACGGTGAGCGGCAGGCGCTGGCCGCGCACCTCGGCAAAGAGCTTTGTGTCGAGCGCGCTCAGGCTCGTGGGCACGTAGCCCATGGCCACAGGCGCATTCAGGCTCGGGCCGAAGCCGCCCGAGGTGACTTTTCCGATGGCCTCGCCGCCCTCGCTCTCCGCAAACAGCAGCGCGCCCTCGCGCACCGGCGCGCGGCCCAGGGCGAGCAGGCCGACACGGCGGCGGGATGCGCCATGATCGAAATGCGCAAGAATCTTTTCAGAGCCGGGAAAACCGCCGGCGCGGGCGCCACCGCTGCGGCGGCTCTTCTGAACCGACCATTCCAACGCGGCTTCGACTGGCGTCGTGTCGGTGTCGATGTCGTGACCGTAAAGACAGAGCCCAGCCTCCAGCCGCAGGCTGTCACGGGCGCCGAGACCGATCGGCATCACCTCAGGGTTTTCCAGCAGCGTTTTGGCGAGGCGCTCGGCATCACTGGCTGGCACCGAAATCTCGAAACCGTCCTCGCCGGTGTAGCCCGAGCGGGAGACGAAGCAGGCGAGACCGGCAACCCTGTGCGGGCCGGCATCCATGAATTTCATGGCGGGCGCCTCTGCACATAATTTCGCCAGCGTGGCTTCCGCCTTCGGGCCCTGCAACGCGATCAGCGCGCGATCGGCGAGCGAATCGATGATGCAGATGTCCGAGAGATTCGCGCGCAGATGCGCTTCGTCCGCGTCCTTGCAGGCCGCGTTGACGACCAGGAACAGATGATCGCCGAAATTGGCGACCATGAGATCGTCAAGAATGCCGCCATCGGGATTTGTGAACTGGGCGTAGCGCTGCCGGCCCGGCGCGATCGCCACGATATCCTGCGGCACCAGCCGCTCCAGCGCGCGGGCGGCGTCCTCGATCCTCCCGGATTTCGGCCGAAGCGCGAGCTGACCCATATGGGAGACGTCGAACAGGCCGGCTAGCTTACGGGTATGAAGGTGCTCTTTCAGCACGCCCGCGGGGTATTGCACGGGCATGTCATAGCCCGCGAACGGCACCATCTTGCCGCCGAGCGACACGTGCAGGTCGTAGAGGGGGGTACGTTTCAGGGAGTCTTTGTCGTCACGCACAGACATCACAGGGGTCCTCGGCGGTTCCCCGGAGACGATTCTCCGGTGGACACCAGTCGAAGCCCCATCTGTCGCTGTGCCTGAGAGTATTATCCCGTCGGCGGACGCAGTCCGGGCCAAACCCTTCTTAGAAGGTCTTTGCCCGTCGGCGCCTCTTTCCAGATGTCGTCAAAGCCACGCGGTCCTTTTGCCTGAGAGTTTCCGGGGCGGTTGCTCCTTCGGCGCCGGCTAGCTGAAGCCGGTCTCTCCCGACGTGGCCGTACGATACAGATGGGTAAAGACCACAGGCCAGCCAAGCCTGTCAACGCGCCCTTTTCGGCTTTCCAAAGGGATTGCAGAGGGATTGCGCTGATGCGGCAACCCTCTGATCTCTCTGCACAGTTTCTGGACAGCGAAGCTGGCCTTGTCTAAAAGCGCTTTGGCCCGCAGATATCAGCCCAAACCACCGGTTTGGATGGCGGATTTGCGGGTCCAAGCACACCCGATTGGATGAACATGAGCGGCGTCAACGAGATCAGGTCGACCTTTCTGAACTTCTTTGCCGAGAACGGCCACGAGATCGTGTCGTCCTCGCCATTGGTGCCGCGCAACGATCCGACGTTGATGTTCACCAATGCCGGCATGGTGCAGTTCAAGAACGTCTTTACCGGCGTCGAGAAGCGGCCCTATCAGCGCGCCACCACGTCGCAGAAATGCGTGCGCGCCGGCGGCAAGCACAACGACCTCGACAATGTCGGCTACACCGCGCGCCATCTCACCTTCTTCGAGATGCTCGGCAACTTCTCGTTCGGCGACTATTTCAAGGAGCGCGCGATCGAGCTGGCCTGGAAGCTCATCACCAAGGATTTTGGGCTGAACAAGGACAAGCTGCTCGTCACCGTCTACCACACCGACGACGAGGCGCACGGGCTCTGGAAGAAGATCGCCGGCTTCTCCGACGACCGCATCATCCGCATTCCGACCTCGGACAATTTCTGGGCGATGGGCGACACCGGCCCGTGCGGCCCGTGCTCGGAGATCTTCATCGATCGCGGCGACCACATCTGGGGCGGTCCTCCGGGCTCGCCGGAAGAGGACGGCGACCGCTTCCTCGAATTCTGGAATCTCGTGTTCATGCAATATGAGCAGGTGACGAAAGAGGAGCGCGTCGATCTGCCGCGTCCCTCGATCGACACCGGCATGGGCCTCGAGCGCATGGCCTGCATCATGCAGGGCGTTGACAGCGTGTTCGAGACCGATCTGTTCCGCCATCTGATCGATGCGACCTCGTCGGCGCTCGGCAGCGGCCCGAACGAGCAGACCGTCGCCTCGTTCCGCGTCATCGCCGACCATCTGCGGTCCTCGGCCTTCCTGGTCGCGGATGGCGTGCTGCCCTCGAACGAAGGCCGCGGCTATGTGCTGCGCCGGATCATGCGCCGCGCGATGCGCCATGCGCAGCTGCTCGGCGCGAAAGAGCCGCTGATGCATCGGCTGGTCTGGGCGCTGGTCCGCGAGATGGGCCAGGCCTATCCCGATTTGATGCGCGCTGAGAATTTGATCGAGGAGACGCTGCGTCTCGAAGAGACCCGCTTCCGCAAGACGCTGGTGCGCGGGCTCGCGATTCTCGACGAGAAGAGCGCATCGCTGAAAAAAGGCGACATGTTCGACGGCGACGTCGCCTTCACGCTGTACGACACCTATGGTTTTCCGCTGGACCTGACGCAGGACGCGCTGAAGTCGCGCGGCATCGGCGTCGACCAGGCGTCGTTCACCGACGCGATGGAGCGCCAGAAGGCCAAGGCGCGCGAGTCCTGGAAGGGCTCGGGCGAGGCGGCCTCCGAGGCGATCTGGTTCCCGCTGCGCGAGAAGCTCGGCGCGACTGAATTCCTGGGCTATGAGACCGAGAGCGCTGAAGGCGTGGTGTCCGCGCTGGTGAAGGACGGCAAGGAAGTCGCCCACCTCAAGGCCGGCGAGACCGGCGCGCTGCTGCTGAACCAGACGCCGTTCTATGCGGAATCGGGCGGCCAGGTCGGCGACACCGGCGTGCTGACGGGTGAGGGTGGCATCAAATTCCGCGTGACCGATACGCAGAAGAAGCTCGGCGATTTCTTCGTGCATGTCGGCACGGTCGAGAGCGGCGAGCTGAAGGTCGGCACCGCGCTGCAGCTCGAGGTCGATCATTCCAGGCGCTCGTCGATCCGCGCGCATCACTCGGCGACGCATCTCATTCACGAGGCGCTGCGCCAGGTGCTCGGCGATCACATCGCCCAGCGCGGCTCGATGGTGGCGCCGGACCGCCTGCGCTTCGACTTCGTGCATCAGAAGCCGATCACGCCGGAAGAGCTCGCCCGCGTCGAGGACATCGCCAACAACGTGGTGCTGGAGAACGACGAAGTCACTACCCGCGTCATGGGCGTGGATGAGGCTCGCGAGGCCGGGGCGCGTGCGCTGTTCGGCGAGAAATATGGCGACGAGGTTCGCGTCGTCTCGATGGGCAAGACTGCGCGTGAGCGCGGCGTCAACGCGCTCGGCTGGTCGGTCGAGCTCTGCGGCGGCACCCATGTGCGGCGCACCGGCGATATCGGCCTGATCACGCTGACCGGCGAGAGCGCGGTGGCGTCGGGCGTGCGCCGCATCGAGGCGCTCACCGGCAACTACGCGCGCAGGCACGCCAACGAGACCATGGCGCTGGCGAAGACCGCAGCAGCTGAGCTGCGCACCTCCATCGACGACGTCCCGGCGCGCATCACCGCACTGATGGAGGAGCGCAAGAAGCTCGAGCGCGAGCTCTCCGATGCCCGCAAGAAGCTCGCGATGGGCGGCGGTGCGGCTGCCGGCGATGGCGCAGCCTCGGGCGTGCGCGAAGTCAACGGCGTCAAGCTGATGGCGCGCGCGGTCGAGGGCATCGAGATGAAGGATCTCAAGAGCCTCGCCGACGAGGCCAAGAAGCAGATCGGCTCCGGCGTGGTCGCCATCATCGGCGTCACCGAGGACGGCAAGGCCGGTGTTGTCGTCGGCGTCACCGCCGATCTCACGGCGCGCTTCAACGCCGTGAATTTGGTGCGCGTCGCCTCTGAGGCGCTCGGCGGCAAGGGCGGCGGCGGCCGGCCCGACATGGCGCAGGCCGGCGGCCCCGATGGTGCCAAGGCGGCCGAGGCGCTGACCGCGATCGAAAAAGCGATGGCAGGCGCATAGATGCCATGCGCCTCGTTCCGCGAGGACTTGGCCTTCGCGATCCCGATTTGAGGGATCGCCTCTACGAATTGCTGGAGCATGATCCGCTGGCCTACTCTGTCGGATCGCGCTTCATCCAGCTGGTCATCAGCGTCATCGTGCTCGATGTCGTCGCGATGATCCTGGCGTCAGTGCCGGAACTGGACGCGCAGTTCGGCACGCTGTTCTCGGCGATCACCATCCTCTGCGTCATCGTGTTCGCGCTGGAATATGCCGCGCGGCTCTGGACGGTGGCGGGCCACACGCCGCGCAAGAGCTCGGCGCTGTCCGACCGGCTCGGCTATGCCTTCTCGGCGCTCGGCATCATCGACCTCATGGCGTTCCTGCCGGCCGCGATCGTGCTGATGATGGGCCGGCACGCGACGCTGGCAGCGCTCGGCGTGCTGCCGTTCTTCAAGCTGATACGATATTCACCTGCGATGCGCTCGCTGCTCGCGGCCGTGCACGCCGAGCGGCGCGCGCTGATCGGCTGCCTCGTCATCCTGACCGGCGCGGTGCTGACATTCGCCTCGCTGCTCTACGCGATCGAGCGCGACGTGCAGCCCACCAAGCTCGGCACCATTCCGGATGCGATGTGGTGGGCGATCGTGACGCTCGGCACCGTCGGCTATGGCGACGTCGTGCCGGTGACCGCGCTCGGCAAGATCATCTCGGTCCTCACGATCATCTCAGGCTTCGCCATGATCGCGCTGCCGGTCGCAATCATCTCGACGGCCTTTGCGGAAGAGGTGAGGCGGCGCGACTTCGTCGTGACCTGGGGCATGCTGGCGCGCGTGCCGCTGTTCTCGCATCTGTCGGCGAGCGAAATCGCCGACATCATGCGGCTCTTGCGCGCGCGGACGGTCGAGCAGGGCGAGATCCTGGTGCGTCGGGGCGATGTGGCCTCGTCGATGTATTTCATCACCGCCGGCGAAGTCGAGATCGTGCTTCCGAGCCAGCAGGTGCGGCTCGGCGACGGCACTTTCTTCGGCGAGATTGCGCTGCTGCACAAGACCAAGCGCAGCGGCACCGTCACGGCCACCCGCAAGACGCGGTTGCTCGTGCTCGACGCCCAGGACTTTCACGCCCTGATCGCGCGCATGCCGACGCTCGCCGCGCACGTCCAGGAGACAGCGAGAGCGCGGCTGGAGGAGACCGGCGATCTCGCAGCCGCTGAGCTCGCGCAGGCCGAGCGCGAGGGCACCGACCGCTGAGCGGTCAGCCCTTCCTGAGGAAGACATACTCGGCCGAGTAGGGCGCGCTTCTGAACTCGCCGGCCTTGTCGCAGGCGCCGTCGAGCTTGCCGCCATGGGTGTTGATGCGCTGGACGGTGGTCACTGGTGTCAGCAAGCCGCTGCCGCGATGGGTCGTGACCTCCAGCTTCAGCCAGGGAATATCGGCGGCCGTTGCGCCGGGCGCGTTACCGGCGGCCTTGGCGGCGACGGCGCTGCCGTCGGCGTGCTCCCAGTTCGGGCCGGCGTAATGGCGACCGATCGTCTTGCCCTCGGAGAGCAACGTCGCGATCGGCTCGCGAAATGCCCAGGCGAGCTTGCCGTCGGTGCCGGCCTTGCACTCATAGACCTGCGCACCCTCGGCGTGGACGCTGAGCACGACGCTCTCGCCTGATGCGGTGATGGCCTCGGGCAACGTCTCGGCGGCGAAAGCCCGCCCGGCCGTGGCGGCGAGCAGCAGCAGGCAGGGGACGGCAAACTTGGTGATGGACATGGGAGGCCTCCGCACGATGGTATCAAAATGAATGGGCCGCACCTGCGCGCGGCCCATAATGATGTCTAACCCCGATCGGGCGAAAATAATGCGCAGGCTTACGCCAACGCTTTCGTGAGGTTGTCAGCGACCTTGTCGAGGAAGCCGGTGGTCGACAGCCAACGCTGGTCGGCGCCGACCAGGAGCGCGAGGTCCTTGGTCATGTAGCCCTCTTCGACCGTGTCGACGCAGACCTTCTCGAGGGTCAAGGCGAACTTCGCGAGCTCGGCATTGTTGTCGAGCTTGGCGCGGTGCGACAGGCCACGGGTCCAGGCGAAGATCGACGCGATCGAGTTGGTCGAGGTCTCCTTGCCCTTCTGGTGCTCGCGGTAGTGACGGGTCACCGTGCCGTGGGCGGCTTCCGCTTCGACGGTCTTGCCATCGGGGGTGAGCAGCACCGAAGTCATCAGGCCGAGCGAGCCGTAGCCCTGCGCGACCGTGTCCGACTGCACGTCGCCGTCGTAGTTCTTACAGGCCCAGACATAGCCGCCGGACCATTTCAGCGCCGAGGCGACCATGTCGTCGATCAGGCGGTGCTCGTAGGTCAGGCCCTTGGCGTCGAACTCCTTCTTGAACTCGGCGTCGAAGATCTCCTGGAAGATGTCCTTGAAGCGGCCGTCATAGACCTTGAGGATCGTGTTCTTGGTCGAGAGATAGACCGGGTAGCCACGCAGCAGGCCGTAGTTGAAGGAGGCGCGCGCGAAGTCGATGATGGAGTCGTCGAGATTGTACATCTCCATGGCGACGCCGGCGCCCGGAGCCTTGAACACTTCCTTCTCGATCACGGTGCCGTCCTCGCCGACGAACTTCATCGACAGCGTGCCCTTGCCCGGGAACTTGATGTCGGTGGCGCGGTACTGGTCGCCATAGGCGTGGCGGCCGATGATGATCGGCTTGGTCCAGCCGGGAACCAGGCGCGGCACGTTCTTGCAGATGATGGGCTCGCGGAAGATGCAGCCGCCGAGGATGTTGCGGATGGTGCCGTTCGGCGACTTCCACATCTGCTTGAGGTTGAACTCCTTCACCCGGGCCTCGTCAGGGGTGATGGTGGCGCACTTCACGCCGACGCCGACCTTCTTGATCGCCTCGGCGGCGTCGATGGTCACCTGATCGTTGGTGTGGTCGCGGTACTCCATGCCCAGGTCGAAATACTGCAGCTCGACATCCAGGAACGGGGTGATCAGCTTGTCCTTGATGTACTGCCAGATGATCCGGGTCATCTCGTCGCCATCGAGTTCGACGACGGGATTGGATACCTTGATTTTTGCCATGATCGGAGAAGCCTTCTGGGGAACTGGTGGAAATCTCCCGCGCTATAGCACCGCCCGGGGGCGGGCGGAAGCGGAGCGGTTATGCACTTTCAGCCCATCTTTTCGGCGAGGACCGCCATTCCGACGAGGCCGGAATGGCGGCTGCTCAAACGCTTCTAGAAGGCGGCCTGGGTGGCCGTCCCTGCCACGATGTACCAGGTCACGAACAGGCCTGCGATCAAGGCGCCCGGCAGGCTCGATCCGGTCCGTCGCCAGGTGAAGGTCGCGATCACGGCGACGATCGCGAGCAGCGGCACGAACTGGATGGCGACGATGGTCGAGAGCGGAACGAAGCCGGGGTCGGGCAGTGGGTTGAACAGCTTACCGGTGAGCCAGAGCGTGCCGTACTGCAGGGCCAGCAGCACGATGAAGCCAAGCGTGAGCGCCAGGATATTGGTCACGTAGAGCCCGAGCCTGGGCGACTCCATGGTCGAGAAATTCCGGTGCAGCACATGCAGCGCCACGACGAAAAACGCTGTGAACGGAATCAAGTAGATCAGGAAGATGAGAGCCTGCTTCGGGTTCATCAGCTTCAGCGCGATGATCCAGAAGCGGAAGTCGATCTTGAAGGCGGCGTCGGCAAGCCACAGGGCGGCGTAGCCAATCGCGACGGAGGCGATCGCAATCACGAGCGACTGGCCGAGCAGCCCGGTCCGGCCCTTGCGCTTCGGAGCGAAGCTCATCAGCGCCAGCGTGATCAGGCCGTTGATGATGGCCCAGACCAGGATCTGGTTGGTGATGCCCTGCGGCAGGTAGGCCGACGGCGTCACGAAGGTCCCGCCCAGCGCAAAGGCCGGGTAGTAGGTCAGCGCCGGGATGAACGCGGACAGGATGAGTGCCGCGGTCCAGCGCCCGCCGGTGGCGGCGTGATGCGGCGGCATGGTGCCATCGGCGACAGCGGGCAGGCGGAGGCGGGAGAACATCGGCGCCTCCAGCAGGCCATCGAAGGTGCCGATCAGCAGCGCGACGAAGCCAACAAACGCGATCAGCGTGCCAAGCTCCTTGCTGAACCAGATCTGGTCGTCGGCCGGCCGCGGCGTGCCGCCTTGCAGCGTCTTGCCGAACCAGTCGAGGCTGTAGCCGATCGCCTCATGCGAGATGTGCTCGGCCGGGTGCGTGATCGCCGGCGTGTACAGCACCCGGGCGGTGCCGGCCGCCGGGTCGCCATAGACCTTGCCCGGCTCGACCGGTCCTTGGGTGCCGAACATCGCCCACAGCTTGGGGCTCTTGGTGACATCGCGGGCGCGATCGACGCCCCACATCAGGGTGGAGAATTCCTCGTACTGGGCAAACACCAGAGCGGTGTTGCGCGGCCAGTTCGGGGTGCCATCGGCGGCGAAGGGTTTGCCGGTCGAGGAACCCTCCAGCACCATCGACTTGTAATCATCAGGCATCGCGGTGGCTGCGGCCAGCACTGTCCAGCCGCCCATCGAGTGACCCTCGAGCCCGATATTGGCCTTGTCGACCATGTCGAGGCTGCGGAGATAGGCGAGGCCGTCAGGGCCGCCAAAGCCGTTGGCGAAGGCCGGTGGGTCGCTATAGCCGTGGCCGGTTTGGTCCAGCGCCAGCACGACATAGCCGCGGCGGGCAGATTCGATGGCGAAACCGTCCTGGGTCTCGCGGGAATTGATGTAGCCGTGGACGGCGAGGATGCCCGGTGCCGGGGTCTGCGCGGTGGCATTCGCGGGGATGTAGAGCAGGGCACTCATGGTGTTGCCCTTGGCACCCTTGAACCTGACATCCTGGATCCGGATGCCGCCTGACGTCTGCGTCAGATGGGCGATGAGGCCGCCCACCACGATCAAGGCCAGTCCCAGAAGCGCCAATTTCCATCGCTTCAGCATCGCGTCCCCCCACTCAATTGTTGCTTCAGCGTCGGCCTTTCGGCTTCGCTTTGGTTGTGCTTGATAGCCATATCCGAAAGCAAAGCGCGCGCAAGCCGGGCGGTAAAATCGTCCCCAATTGAGGTGCGATTGCGGGTTCGCGAAACCCGCTAACCCTGTTATCTCGGCTTAAGAAATTGCGCCGCACGGAAGGCGGGCCGGGCTGCGTGGATGAAGGTCTCCAGACAGACGTTCAATTGTTCGGACGCGGGACGAGACGAAAGCTGAAGCAGAAAGTGGAATGAGATGTCCGGTACCGACAAGACCAAGGTAGGGCACGCGCTCGACGGTCCCATCGTGATCCTGGTCGAGCCGCAGCTCGGGGAAAACATCGGCATGGCCGCACGCGCGATGGGCAATTTTGCCCTGAGCCGCATGCGCATCGTCAACCCGCGCGACGGCTGGCCGAACATCGCGGCCCAGCGCGCGGCCGCCGGCGCCGACCACATTCTGGAAAAGGTCGAACTGTTCGACACTGTGGAGCAGGCGGTCGCCGACCTCGATTTGCTGTTCGCCACCACCGCGCGGCCTCATGACCAGGCCAAGCCGGTGGTTGGGCCGGAGGCGGCAGCCGCCGAGATCGCCGGGCACGTCGCGACCGGCGGCAAGGCCGGCATCCTGTTCGGCCGCGAGCGCTGGGGCCTGACCAACGAGGAGGTCGGGCTCTCCAACCGCATCATCACCTTCCCGGTCAATCCGGGTTTTGCCTCGCTCAACCTCGCCCAGGCCGTGCTGCTGGTCGGCTATGAATGGTTCAAGCGGGCAACGTCCGGCGAGCTGCCGCACACCATGCCCGAGCGCTCCGAGCGCGCCTCGCAGCATCAGATGCAGGCCTTCTTCGACAACCTGATCCGCGAGCTTGATCGCGTCGAATTCCTGCGCCCGGCCGAGAAGCGCGACACCATGCTGGTCAACCTGCGCAACATCTTCTCCCGGATGGAGCCGACCAAGCAGGACATGCACACGCTCCACGGCGTGGTGATGGCCATCGCGGAAGGGCGCAAGGGCCCGGCCAAGGGCGGCGTGCTCGACGGCGAGCAGGCGACGCGCCTGCGCGCGCTCTTGGCCGAGCATGGGCAGGGCGGTGGCGTGTCCGACAGCGGCTCGACGGTGCGTGGGTTGGCGCGGCTGCTCCGTCGCAACCCCACCGATGCCGAGCGCCTGCTCTGGCAGGCGCTGACACGCGATCGCCGCTTCGCAGGAGAGTTCAAGCGCCAGACCCCGGTCGGCCGCCACATCCCGGATTTCGTCTCGTTTCCGCATAGGATCGCGATCGAACTGGTCAATCCGGGTGAGGGGGAGACGATTGCCGCTGACCGCGCGTCAAGGCGGGCCTGGTTGGAAGCGCGCGACTATCGCGTGCTGGAGATACGCGCGGCGGATGTGGAGCGGGATCTCGAGGCGGAGTTGGTGCGGCTGCAGGGGTTGATCGAGTAGGTTGCGTCACGCGAGACTGGCGCGAAATAACATGAGATCTGCTGCGCCAAGCCACGGAGACTGGGATGAGTTATGTCTCAAGGGTCGTCCTTCGCCTGCCGCTCTCGAACGAAGGCCTATTGGCTGCCTTTGTCGAGGAGTGTCTTCGCGATCGCGTCACCCTCATTGCAGTCGTTGGAGAAGGCGCGGCGCGGATAGAGGACCTCATCGACGAACTCGTCGTAGCCGATGGGGCGGATGACACGCGCTTTGTTACGACCACCTCGCACTCGCATGAGACGGTGGAGGAGGTTGTAGAGTTTGCCGGGTTTTGGAACGACGAGCGAGATCAGCCCGTCCAGATTGTAAGTTTGTAGGTCTCGTAGCGTGGGGAAAGCGACTTGTCCGCCGTAGCTCGACGAGCCAAGGCGGTGCCCACCGTGTCGATCAGTAAATCTGAAACAGAAAGGGTGGGCTCGGCGCTGCGCGCCTTTGCCCACCCCACGAGACCGTCATCCTCGCCCGAGTTGCACTTCACGCTCGACTGCAATCCACGTCCTGCGGGCGACGGCCAACAGCAATTTTCCACCTTCATCATACGTCGGGGCGAAGCCGTAAGCCTCATTTTTTGGCACGTTTCGTGCCTCCCAAAGCGGCAGGCCACCACAACGCCTGCCACAAGGGAGACCCTGACATGAAACGCGAAGACCTCACCGAGAAGCTGCTCGACATCAAGCGCGAGAACGGCTGGAGCTGGAAACACATCTGCGAAAAAATCGGCGGCTATTCCGAAGTGCTGATCGTCGGCGCGATCATGGGCCAGATGAAGCTGACGAAGCCGCAAGCCGCGAATGCCGCCGAGCTGTTCGGCCTGTCGAAGACCGAGACCGCGATGCTCAATGAGGTGCCGATGCGCGGCACCGGCACGCCGATGCCGCCGACCGATCCCCTGATCTATCGCTTCTACGAGATGGTGATGGTGAACGGCCCGGCGTGGAAGGCGCTGATCGAGGAGGAGTTCGGCGACGGCATCATGTCGGCGATCGACTTCGACATGGCGATCGAACGCGTCGCCAACCCGAAGGGCGACCGCGTCAAGATCACGATGTCAGGCAAATTCCTGCCGTACAAATATTACGGCGCCAGCGGCAATGTGCCGGAGTATGGATTTAAAGAGGAGTGAGGCCCCTACGTCATTGCAAGCGAAGCGAAGCAAAGCAATCCAGAATCTTTCCATGGCGGCAGTCTGGATTGCTTCGTCGCACCAGCGCAAAATTGCTTCGCAATTTTGTCGCGGGCTTCTCGCAATGACGGCGAGACGTATCAGAGAATCGCGCCCGGTGTGTACTTGGCAGCCTCAGGCTTCGCCTTCGCCAGTGCGTCAACCTGCTGAGCAAAATAGTCGACCTGAGCGCCGGCATCGCCGGAGTTGGCGCGGCCGTGCTCGAGCACTTGGCTCAGCTCGGCTTCGCTGAGGCCGAGCCGCTGATCGGCCGCGAGACGCTTGAGCAAATCGTTCTGCACGATCTTGCCGGTGCGCAAGTCTCTGATGGCGGCGACCGCGTGCTCCTTGATCGCCTCATGCGCGCCTTCACGGCCAGCACCTTTCTTCACCGCTTCCATCATCACTGTGGTGGTGAGCAGGAAGGGCAAATAGCGGTTGAGTTCGGTCGCAACGACGGCGTCGAAGATTTCCATCTGGTCGAGCACTGACAGCAGCGTCTCGAGCAAGCCGTCCATCGCGAGGAAGGCATCGGGCAGCATGACGCGGCGAACGACGGAGCAGGAGACGTCGCCTTCGTTCCACTGATCACCAGCAAGGCCTGCGGCCATCGCAAGATAGCCCTTCAGCACGACATGCAGGCCGTTGATGCGCTCGCAGGAGCGGCTGTTCATCTTATGCGGCATCGCGGACGAGCCGACCTGGCCCTTGGCAAAGCCTTCGCTGGCGAGTTCGTGGCCCGCCATCAGGCGCAGCGTTTTGGCGAAATTGCCGGGACCGCTGGCGAGTTCGGTGAGCACGCTGACCGCGCGGAAGTCGAGGCTGCGCGGATAGACCTGGCCGACCGCATCGAAGCTCTTGGGCAGGCCGAGATGGACGAGGATGCGCTGCTCGAGCGCGCGTGCCTTGCCGGCATCGCCGTTGAACAAAGTGATCTGGTCGAGCCGTGTGCCGACCGCGCCCTTCAGTCCGCGCGCGGGATAGGTGTCGAGCACATTGACCAGGCTCTGATGCGACACCAGCATCTCCTCGCCGAACATGGCGATGCGCTTGCCGAGCGTGGTGACCTGTGCGGCCACGTTGTGCGTGCGCGCCGTGAACGGCATGTCGCGCAATTGCTTGGCGTGCTTGGCAAAGCGAATGAGCGCGGCGATGCTCTTGGTCTCGATCAACTGGAGCCCGCGATAGACCTGGAGCTGCTCCACGTTCTCGGTGAGGTCGCGGCTGGTCATGCCCTTGTGCAGGTGCTCGTGACCGGCGAGATCGCAGAACTCCTCGATCCGCGCCTTGACGTCGTGGCGGGTGATGCGCTCGCGCCGCATGATGGAGTCGAGGTCGACCTGGTCCTTCACGCGCTCATACGCTTCGATCACGCCATCGGGCACGGGAATACCGAGGTCGCGCTGGCCCTTGAGCACGGCGATCCAGTAGTCGCGTTCGAGGCGAACCTTGCCTTCGCCGCTCCAGATGGCGCGCATGGCGGGCGAGGCATAGCGTTGGGCGAGGACGTTCGAGATGTGATCCTGGGACATGCCGCCCATTTGGCATTGCGCGGGGCCGGCTGCAAGTCCGAGAGGACGGGCGGCAGGTGCGCCTTCCGTGGCCGTCCACCGCCCGCTGTTGAGCCTATTTCCCGGCCTTCACCTCGGCGGCGGCGACCGCAATCAGCTCGCTCATCTTGCCCCGAATCGCCTGTTCGGAGATGGCCACGTTCCCGGCCGCGAAATCGCCCATGACCTTGCGCAGGACGTCGCCATCGCCAGCCTCCTCGAAATCGGCCGTGACCACCTCCTTGGCGTAGGCGGTGGCGGCTTCACCCGTGATTCCGAGCTTTTCGGCGGCCCACAGCCCCAGCAGCCGGTTGCGGCGGGCCTCCGCCCTGAACTTCTGCTCTTCGTCGAGGGCAAACTTCTTCTCAAAGCCTTCTTCGCGCTTGTTGAATTCGCTCATGCGTCTTCCGATTCCCTGGGGCTAGCTGGACGTGGCGGCCCTCGTTGCGAGGGCCCCCATGCATGCCTAGATAGAGGGCACGTCAGGCCAAACAACGAGCCGAAAAGCCGCAGGCAAGGCGGTATAAGTCAGCGTCGGATGGCCGGATCGATTGTGCTGGGACAGCCAATCGGATAGGTTGCCTGAAGGCTGGGTTCCCGTTCTGTTTCCTCAGGTTTCCCCGGGGAATCAGATCGGTTCCGGGCCGTTCACGGCAGCTCCGCTGTGGGTCGTAACCTGGTAACCGGAGCACACCAAATACATGGATTTCAACAAAACACGGTACATCCCAATGAGCCGTCGGCGTCGCATTTATGAAGGCAAGGCAAAAGTTCTGTATGAAGGTCCGGAGCCCGGTACCCTGATCCAGCACTTCAAGGATGACGCGACCGCGTTCAATGCCAAAAAGCATCAGGTGATCGAGGGCAAGGGCGTCCTCAACAACCGGATCTCGGAGTACCTGTTTCAGCACCTCAACGACATCGGGGTGCCGACCCACTTCATCCGCCGCCTCAACATGCGCGAGCAGTTGATTCGCGAGGTCGAGATCGTGCCGCTCGAGGTGGTGGTGCGGAACGTTGCCGCGGGCTCGCTGTCGCAGCGCCTCGGCATCGAGGAGGGCACGCAGCTGCCCCGTTCGATCATCGAGTTCTACTACAAGAACGACCAGCTCAACGACCCCATGGTGTCGGAAGAGCACATCACCGCGTTCGGCTGGGCGACGCCGCAGGAGATCGACGACATCATGGCGCTGGCCATTCGTGTCAACGACTTCCTCACCGGCCTCTTCCTCGGCATCGGCATCCGCCTCGTCGACTTCAAGATGGAGTGCGGCCGGCTGTTCGAGAACGAGATGATGCGCATCATCGTCGCCGACGAGATCTCGCCGGACAGCTGCCGTCTGTGGGACATCAAGTCGAACGAGAAGCTCGACAAGGACCGTTTCCGCAGGGATCTCGGTGGCCTGCTCGAGGCTTACACGGAAGTTGCAAAACGCCTCGGCATCCTCATGGAGAACGAGCGTCCGCAGGGTACGGGCCCCGTGCTGGTGAAGAGCTAAGAGGAAGATGACGTGAAGGCACGTGTGACCGTTACCTTGAAGACGGGTATCCTGGATCCGCAAGGAAAGGCCATCGAAGGCGCGCTGAAGTCGCTCGGCGTCGACGGCGTCGCCAGCGTGCGTCAGGGCAAGGTGTTCGACATCGAACTCGCCGGCGCCGACAAGGCCAAGGCCGAAGCCGCACTGAAGGCCGCCGCCGACAAGCTGCTCGCCAACACCGTGATCGAGAACTATCGGGTCGAGCTCTTGGGATGAAGTGGGCGGTTGCCGTCATCGCCTGCTTGATGACGGCCGCTCTTTCTTCGCAAGCCTTGTCCCAGGATTCGGCTTGTAGTCCCGTCATGGCGTCCGGCGCTGGCTTTGTCGAGGAGTGCGGGAAACAACTCCACGCTTATGATCTGACCCTACTGGAATCGGGGCTCGGCGCCTCGGGTGTGAGAAGAGAGGCCGAACGCGATTTTTACGGGCGCTTTGGGTTTCCATGCCCGATCGTGTGTTCGGGTGAACCGAAGGTGGCTGGGTTCTTGGTGGCGCCGGCGGAGTGGCTGCGAAGCGCTAAATGCTGCCGCGGTTCGAAATCCATCGGGCAACCGGCGACGTTGCATTAAAGAGGTGGATGAGGTGAAGTCCACCACAGCTCACAGCCACCCGACGCGGCGGAAGCGCCAGAACAGTCCGAGGCAGGCGAGCGCCATCAGTCCCATCACGATGAAGTAGCCGTATTCCAGCTGGAGTTCCGGGATGTATTTGAAGTTCATCCCGTAGATACCGGCGACTGCGGTCGGGACAGCGAGGATCGCAAGCCATGAGGCGAGCTTTTTCGACACCGCCGTCTCCTGCGCCTGACCGACCAGGAGGCTCGCCTCGAACGCGAAGGCCAGCACCTCGCGCATGGAATCGATGCGCTCCTGGATGTTGCGGACGTGGTCGGTGACGTCGCGGAACAGGGTCTGCATGGCCGGGCGCACCATCGACAATTCGTCATGCTCCAGCCGGCGACAGACTTCCACCAGCGGGCCGATGGCGTTGCGGAGCCGAAGCAAGTCGCGGCGCAGCATGTAGAGCCGCTCGATCTGCGCCTTGGTGATGGCGTTCGAGAGCACGTAATCCTCGATTTCCTCGACCTCCTCGTGAATGCTCTCCAGCACCGGGGAGTAATTGTCGACGATGAAATCGAGGATCGCATAGAGGATGTAGTCTTCGCCGCGGGCGAGCGCCCGCGGGCAGCTCTCGCAGCGCTCGCGCACGGCGGTGTAGGAGGTCGAGGCACCGTGGCGGACGGTCACGAGATAGCCGTCGCCGATGAAGATGTGAGTCTCGCCGAAGGCGATCCGGCCCTCGATCAACTGCGCCGTGCGCGCCACGATGAACAGGGCTTCGCCATATTGCTCGATCTTTGGCCGCTGGTGGGCGTTATTGGCATCCTCGATGGCAAGCTCGTGCAGGTCGAACTGCTTCTGCACCGCGCCAAGCAAGGCCATGTCGGGCTCGTGCAGCCCGATCCAAACCACGTGGCCGGGCTTGGCCCGCCAGCTCGAGGCCTCGCTGATGGCGATATTGGCGACGCGCCGGCCGTCGACATAGGCGCCGGCCGCGACGACGCCCTCGGTGGGTACCGGTTCGGCCGGAGTGGTCGGGCGCGACGGGACATTCATGGCATCCATCCCCGGCAAATCGTTGGGCAGACGTCTCGTGGCTATGGCCTGTGCACAAGGCCATCAGGCGAGGCTAGCACTGGTAAAATCCCCGTCAAATGGCTATGTCTGCTGGCGAATTGGCCGTCGCGCCAACCCGATTCCAGCCACCGTCGGAAACCTGAGTAATGAAAGCCGCGATCCTCGTCTTCCCCGGCATCAACCGCGAACGCGACATGGCGCGTGCGCTCAGGCTCATTTCGGGGCATGAGCCTGCGATGGTCTGGCACGCGGAGACGTCGCTGCCAGATGGGACCGACCTCGTGGTCGTCCCGGGCGGCTTTTCCTACGGCGACTATCTGCGCTGTGGTGCGATTGCGGCGCGGGCGCCGGTGATGGATGCGGTGCGCGACTATGCGGCCAAGGGCGGCCTCGTCCTCGGCGTCTGCAACGGTTTTCAGATCCTCTGCGAATCCGGCCTGCTGCCGGGCGTGCTGATGCGCAATGCGCGGCTGAAGTTCATCTGCAAGGACGTGCATCTGCGCGTCGAGCGCTCCGACACCCCGTTCACCCGCGGCTACAACGCCGGCCAGGTGATCCGCGTGCCTGTCGCGCATGGCGAAGGCAACTACGAGGCGGATGAAGAGACCATCAAGCGGGTCGAAGGCGAGGGGCGCGTGCTCTACCGCTATTGCTCGGCCGATGGCGCGGTCAATGAGAGCCACAATATCAACGGTGCGGCGCATTCGATCGCGGGCCTCCTCAACGACAAGGGCAACGTGCTCGGCATGATGCCGCACCCCGAAAATCACGTCGAAGACATCATGGGCTGCACCGACGGCCGCGGCTTGTTCGCGGGCCTGACCGCGCATCTGGAAAAGGCCGCGTGATTTCTGCCGTGGTGAAGCGCGCGCTTGCCGCGATCGCGGCGGTGTCGTTTGCGACCGCGGCCTTCGCGCAGGATTTTCCCAAGCATCCGATCACCATGATCGTGCCGTTCGCGGCCGGTGGCACGTCGGACGTGATCGCGCGCACGGTTGCCGAGCAGATGGGCGTGGCGCTCGGCCAGACCATCGTGATCGAGAACGTGGCCGGCGCCGGCGGCTCGACTGCGCTGGCGCGTGCCTCCCGGTCCGAGCCTGACGGCTACACGATTGCGATCGGCAATGCCGGCACTAACGCGGCGACCTACACGATCTATCCAAAGCTGCCGTTCACGCCTGAGTCCTTCGCGCCGATCGCCATGGTGGCGAAGACGTTCGGCATCATCGCGCTGCGCAAGGATTTTCCGGCGAAGGATCTGAAAGAGTTCATCGCCTACGCCAAGGCCAATCCGGGCAAGATCAATCTCGGCCATGCCGGTGTCGGCTCGTCGAACTACCTCATCTGCAAGAGTTTTGTCACAGCGGCCGGGATCGATGCGACGCTGGTCGGCTATCGTGGCGCATCGCCGGCGCTCACCGATGCGATCGGCAGCCAGATCGACGGTGTTTGCGATGCGGCCGCCTCGGTCTCGCAGTCGATCAACGAAAAGCTGGTGAAGGGGCTCGTGGTCGGCTCGACCGTGCGGCTGGCGACGCTGCCTGATCTGCCGACGTCCACGGAGGCCGGTCTGCCCGAGTTCGAAGCGCAGGGCTGGAACGGCCTGTTCGCGCCCAGGGGCACGCCGCCTGATATCATCGCCAAGCTCAACGCGGCTGCGCGCACGGCGGTGGAAACCGACGCGGTGAAGAAACGCTTTGCGGACCTGTCGACTGTTGCCCCTGATGCCGACGAGCATACGCCCGAAGTGCTCCAGAAGCTCGTGACGCGGGACGTCGAGAAGTACCGGAAATTGCTGGCGGACGACGCCAAGTAGTCGCGTCTCGCGCTACCTCAGCTCCGAAAAGGGAAGCTGCCGAGCTATGCGTTTGCCTGCAGAGCCGGCTTGCGCTTCACCCGCTTGATCGTCCCGGAGAACGTAGACAGCGGCCGGCCGGCCGAGGTCAGCTTGCCGCGCAGGAAGATCAGCGAGCCCCCGGCGCGGGAGACTTCGCCGGTGCATTCGATCAGCTCGCCCTCGCGGGCGGCGTCGAGGAAATCGCAGGCGAAATTGGTGGTCACGGCCGGGCCGTCGAGCTCGTGGGTCGCGATCGCGAACAGGCAATAATCGGCGAAGGCCATGAAGCAGCCGCCATGGACGTTCCCGGAGCCGTTGAGGTGCTTTTTCTCGACCCGGAACGCCGAGCGGACGCTGCCGTCGTCCTCGACTTTGTGCCAGAAGGGGCCGATATGGCTCTCAAAACTGTCGCGAATCCAGGTCCGCCAGCCCGTAAACTCGCCCTCGGTTGCGACATGCAGGTCGGGGCGGCGGGGCGCGGGCGCTTTGGTCAATTCGTGCAAGGAAATGGGCCTTCAATTACGGGTCTTTAGCCCTTAAATCCGATCCGTCAGCGCCTTGCAATTCCCGTTCCCGCCGACCCGCCTTGCAAAACGTGGGACAGCGGGAAAATGCGCCTAAAAGGGCTTTTCGTGAGCCCCCGATGTTCCTAAGAACGGCCAAACGCCCGCCGAAAGCCCCTGAAGCCATGAAGAACGAACCCAAGATCACCCCCGAGCTGATCGCCGCCCACGGGCTCAAGCCCGACGAGTACGAGCGTATCCTGAAACTGATCGGGCGGGAGCCGACCTTCACCGAACTCGGCATCTTCTCGGCGATGTGGAACGAGCATTGCTCGTACAAATCCTCGCGCCTCCATCTGAAGGGCCTGCCGACCAAGGCGCCCTGGGTGATCCAGGGCCCAGGCGAGAACGCCGGCGTGATCGACATCGGCGACGGCCAGGCCGTGGTCTTCAAGATGGAGAGCCACAACCACCCGAGCTACATCGAGCCGTATCAGGGCGCGACGACAGGCGTCGGCGGCATCCTGCGCGACGTCTTCACCATGGGCGCGCGCCCGATCGCCTGCCTCAACGCGCTGAGCTTCGGTGCGCCCGAGCATGCCAGGACGCGGCATCTCGTCTCCGGCGTCGTCGCCGGTGTCGGCGGCTACGGCAATTCTTTCGGCGTGCCGACGGTCGGCGGCCAAGTGCGCTTCCATACCCGCTATGACGGCAACATCCTCGTCAACGCGATGGCCGTGGGCCTCGCCGATACCGACAAGATCTTCTATGCGGCGGCCTCCGGCGTGAACATGCCGATCGTCTATCTCGGCTCCAAAACGGGTCGCGACGGCATCCACGGCGCCTCGATGGCGTCGGCCGAATTCGACGACAAGTCCGAGGAGAAGCGCCCGACCGTGCAGGTCGGCGATCCCTTCGCCGAGAAGCTGCTGCTCGAGGCCTGCCTCGAGATCATGGAAGCCGATTGCGTCATCGCGATCCAGGACATGGGCGCGGCGGGCTTGACCTGCTCTGCAGTGGAAATGGGCGCCAAGGGCGACCTCGGCGTCGATCTCGATCTCGATGCCGTGCCGACCCGCGAGATCGGCATGAGCGCCTATGAGATGATGCTCTCGGAGAGCCAGGAGCGCATGCTGATGGTGCTCAAGCCCGAGAAGGAAAAGGAAGCCGAGGCGATCTTCAAGAAATGGGGCCTCGACTTCGCGGTTGTCGGCTACACGACGCCGAGCAAGCGCTTCGTGGTGAAGCATGGCGGCGACGTCATGGCCGATCTGCCGATCAAGGAGCTCGGTGACGAGGCGCCGCTCTACGATCGCCCGCATGTCCCATCCGTCGCGCTGCCGGTCGTGCATGCGCGCGAGGTGCCGGCGCCAATGTCGCTCGGCGCGGTGCTGGAGAAGGTGATCGGCACGCCGGACATGTGCAGCAAGCGCTGGGTCTGGGAGCAGTACGACCACGTCATCCTCGGCAACACCATGCAGCGCCCCGGCGGCGATGCCGCCGTTGTCCGCGTGCAGGACGGGCCGAAGGGTCTGGCGCTGACCGTCGACGTAACGCCGCGCTATTGCGAGGCCGATCCGTTCGAAGGCGGCAAGCAGGCGGTGGCGGAAGCCTGGCGCAACATCACCGCGGTCGGCGGCAAGCCGCTCGCGATCACCGACAATCTCAACTTCGGCAATCCGGAGCGGCCCGAGATCATGGGCCAGTTCGTCGGCTGCCTGAAGGGCATCTCGGAAGCCTGCCGCACGCTCGACTTCCCGGTCGTCTCCGGCAACGTCTCGCTCTACAACGAGACCAACGGCCGCGCGATCCTGCCGACACCCTCGATCGGCGGCGTCGGTTTGCTCGACGATTTCACCAAGTCGGCCTCGCTCGCCTTCAAGGCCGAGGGCGAGGCGATCCTGTTGGTCGGCGAGACCCATGGCTGGCTCGGCCAGTCGGTTTACCTGCGCGACATCTGCGGTCGCGAGGAGGGCGCGCCACCGCCGGTCGATCTCGCCGCCGAGAAGCGCAACGGCGATTGCGTGCGCGGCATGATCCATGCGGGCACAGCGACTGCCGTGCACGATCTCTCCGATGGTGGCTTGCTGATCGCGCTTGCCGAGATGGCGATGGCGAGCGGCATTGGTGCGAAGCTTTTGGCCGCGCCGACGTCGCTCGTGTCACAGGCCTATTGGTTTGGTGAGGATCAGGCGCGCTATCTCGTCACCGTGCCGGAAACCGAGGCCGGCCGCGTGCTCGCCAAGATGCGCGGGTGCGAGGTGCCCTGCGTGCGGATCGGCACCACCGGTGGCGATGCCATCGCTGTCGTCGGCGAGGCGCCTGTGTCGATTGAAAGCTTGCGCACCTCGCACGAGCGCTGGCTGCCGGAGTACATGGGCGGCAAGGCGGCGTAAGCCGCCTTCCCAAGCTCATAGCACCATCGATGCCCCGGGGATCTGGCGCAAGGCGCGCGTCAGCGCCCAACTGAACGCGACCGTCAGCACGAATCCCACCATCGCCTTGACGATCGCTGGCAGGTCATAGTCGAACAGCCAGTATTGCAGCCAAAGTGCGATCGGGTAGTGCACCAAAAACATGCCAAAGGCGTCCGCCCGCATCGGGTCGAGCAGCATCGCTGAGCCTGACTGCCTGAACCGCTGGAAGAAGGCCAGGATCAGGAACATGATGGCCACGCTGAAAATGGTGACGTTGACCGCGTAGAGTCCTTCGTACCAGTTCGGAAGTGGCGACGGATTCCCGAGGATCTGACGCTTGATGAAAATCAGCGTCCACAGCAGGCAATACGGAACGATTGCCAGGATCAGCCACTCCCAGCTCACCTTGGCCATTCTGCCTTCAGCCGAGAGCAATCCGCGGTCCATATTGGCAACGCCGATACCGGCGCCGAAAAAGAAGTAGGTCGCATAGAGCATCACGCGCCCATGCTGGACCGAAAACGGTCCGAACTCGAACCAGCTGCTGGGGCCGAAATACATCAGCCCGGGAACATAGAAGGCGGCGCTGACGGCCAGCATGACCGCAAAGAATTCCGCAGGTCGGCGCCGCCCACGCACCGACAGACGGTTGATAGGGTCGAGCAGGTTGGGCCGCAGCCGGTACAGGAGGCATGCGATCAGGTCGAAGGCGAACAAGACCCAGAGAAACCAGATCGGTCCTGATGGCCACGGGCCTTTCGTAATGGTGGTCCACCAGAACTGCGAAAATCCGATCTCAGGATCATTCCGCAGCGAGATGGCGTAGTAGGCGATCGGAATGATCGTGAATGCGCAGATCTCGAACGGGATGCCGAGCCGACGGATGCGGTCGGCCAGATAGCTCGCCGGCCCCTTGCGCGCGATTCCCGACCACGCGAACAGCCCCGACAGGAAGAAGAACATCGCCATGAAGAAGCTGTCGGTGGCGAGCACGATCATGTCGAAGCCGAAGAAGAACTTCGGGTCGGTGTGACCGAAATAGGTGTAGGGAATGACAGCGTGGTGCAGCAGCACCACCAGCGTCAGGAAGGTGCGCGCGCGGTCGAGCGACATATTGCGCGTCTTCGCCTTCGGCTCGGCATGCGTTTCTGCGCCCACCGTCGCAGAATGTGACATCATCGTCATGGCCGCCCCAGTCGCCTTTCTATTCTGGCCGGACCTTGCCGCCCGGAACCCGATTCAGCAAGCGCATTTTGTGCCGCAACAACCTTCCGTCGTGCCTTTAGGAACCAGTTCCGCGCAGCGCGGTTAGCGTTTCCGATATGGCTGAGAGGCCATCGCTTGCAGTGGCCAAGGTTGTGGAGCTGGCAATGACGATCTTGAAATGGGCCCTGATATTCCTGCTGATCTCGATCGTGGCCGGTGTGCTCGGCTTCACCGGCCTTTCGGCCGCCTCCGCTGACATCGCCCGCTTCCTGTTCTATGTCTTCGTCGTGATCTTCGTGGTGTTACTTATCCTCGGGCTCACGATCTTCAGGGCGTAGTCACAGCAGTCATTCCGGGGCGGTGCGTCAGCACCAGGCCCGGAATCTCGAGCTTCCCGGCCTGGTCCTTCGGACCATCCCGGAATGACAGCGTCTCCAATTACCCCACTTCCTCGATCTTCACCTTGTCCGGATAGAAGGCGAGATGGCCCGATATTTCCGTCATCGCGGGGAAGGGCGTCTCGTAGGTCCAGATGGCGTTGTCGAGCGTCTTGCCGTCGGCCTTGACGCTGTAATAGCTGGCGTCGCCCTTGTAGGGGCAGTGGGTGGTGCGCTCGGTGCGCTCCAGCAGCGCCATGTTGGCGTCCTCGCGCGGCAGATATTGCACCGCCGGATATCTGGCTTCCTTCAGCGTCAGCGCCTTGGTGCTCTCGGCAATCACGATACCGCCCGCCGTCACGCGGACGCGGCGGGGATTTTGGGTGATGGTGATGGGATGGTCGGGGCCTGGAAGCTTCATGATTTCACGCCTTTTCGATCGATCTGCCGCGCGCGGCACTTTGTCGTGCCTTTATCCTGATCGGATCAGGGATATAGTGCCTGAAGGCGTGACGTAGAAGGCCGTTCACGCTAAGTTTGGCCCTGCCGGTGAGGGGACCCCGGCAAGCGATTCGCTGTTTGCCGACAGAAGGAGCAAGACCCGAATGCCCATGGACGCCCACGATATCGAGGCGATGATCAAGGCAGCGATCCCCGATGCCGAGGTGACCATCCGTGACCTCGCCGGAGATGGCGACCACTATGCCGCGACGGTCATCTCGGAATCCTTCCGCGGCAAGTCCCGCGTCCAGCAACACCAGATCGTCTATCGCTCCCTGCAGGGACAGATGGGCGGCGTGTTGCATGCGCTCGCGCTGCAAACCGGCGTACCCGGTCCTTGATAATTTGCACCTGACGGACTGATGGCGCGACGGGGGCGATGATGGCGGCTGACAATCCGCGCGGCGCGATGTTTCGCGTGATCGTGCCGAACCAGCCGAGCCGCGTCACCAATGCTGAGCTGTTCTTCGACCTGGTCTTCGTCTTCGCCGTCACCCAGATTTCGCACACGCTGCTGAACCACTTCACGCCGCTGGGCGCAGTGCAGGTCACGCTGCTGTTCCTGGCGGTGTGGTGGGGGTGGGTCTACACCGCCTGGGTCACCAACTGGCTCAACCCCGAGCTGACGCCGGTCCGCATCCTGATCTTCCTGATGATGCTGGGCGGCCTGGTGCTGTCGACGACGATTCCAAGCGCGTTCGACGGTCGCGGGCTCTGGTTTGCGATTGCCTACGCAACCATGCAGGTCGGCCGCACCGCCTTCTGGATGTTCGCGACTCCGCGCCATCGTACCGCTGTGCGGCATAATGCGATCCGCATTCTGGTCTGGCTGTCCTGCTCTGCGGTGTTCTGGATCCTCGGCGGTCTGGCCCACGGCGAGGAGCGCCTGTGGTGCTGGATCGTGGCGTTGACGATCGAATATGTCTCGCCGGCGGTGCGCTTCTGGGTGCCGAAGCTGGGCTTCTCGTCGGTCGAGGCCTGGGCTGTCGACGGCGGCCACATGGCTGAACGCTGCGCCGGCTTCATCATCATCGCGCTCGGTGAAGCCGTCGTCGTCAACGGCGCGACGTTTGCCGAGCTGGACTGGACCGCGGAGAGTATTCTGGCCTTCGTCTCGGCGCTGGTCGGCAGCATCGCGATGTGGTGGGTCTATTTCCACAAGGGCGCGGAGGCCGGCTCAGAGCTGCTCTCGAAGAGCGCCGACTCCGGCCGGCTGGCGCGGCTCGCCTACACCTATCTGCACATGCCGATCGTTGCCGGCATCATTCTCACCGCCGTCTCGGACGAACTGGTGCTCAAGCACCCCTCAGGGCATTCCGACGTCCGCACCATCGTCAGCACGATCGGTGGTCCGCTGGTGTTCCTGGTCGGCACCATCCTGTTCAAGCACTCGATCCGCGGCTTTCTCCAGCTCTCCCACGGCATCGGCATCATCCTGCTCGCGGTGCTGTGGTGGTTCGCTGCCGACCTGTCGCCTCTATGGCTGTCGGTCGCGACGAGCGTGATCATGATCATCGTCGCGGTGTGGGAGTCGATGTCGCTGAGATCGAAGCCGGAAGAGGTCGAGGAACGTTGAGCAAGCGCCTCGTCCTTCGAGACGACCGCAGCGCGATCTCCTCAGGATGAGGCTAATTCGCGTCAGCGCCCGTTGAAACTGATGCTGCATACTCCGTCCTCATCCTGAGGAGCCCGCGTAAAGCGGGCGTCTCGAAGGATGTGCCGCAGTGAAAGTGCTCTCAAGTGCACCGGAGCTTTTACTCCGCCGCTTCCAGCGCGTGCACCGAGAACATCTTTGCAGCGTCCGTCCAGCTCTCGCGCACACGCCAGCCGGCGCCTTGCGCCAGCGCGGTGAACCGTTCGAAGCTGTATTTGTAGCTGTTCTCGGTGTGAATGCTTTCGCCCGGCCGGAACGAGAAGCTGGTGCCGAGCATGCGTACGGTCTGGCTCTTCCGGCTGATCAGATGCATCTCGATACGGTGCCGCTCGTGATTGTAGATTGCACCGTGGGTGAAGGCGGAGAGGTCGAAATTGCCGCCGAGCTCGCGGTTGATGCGCACGAGAACATTGAGGTTGAAGCGCGCGGTGACGCCGGCGGCATCGTTATAGGCGGCGTGGAGCAGGCGCTCCTCTTTCTCGAGGTCGGCGCCGATGATCATCTGCGCACCCTTGCCGAGGATCTGGCGGGCGCTCCTCAGGAACGCCTGCGCTTCATGCGGCTCGAAATTGCCGATGGTCGAGCCCGGGAAGAAGCCGACCTTGGGCATTGACGCGACAGCCTTCGGCAGTTCGAACGGCGTGGTGAAGTCGGCCGCCACCGGAAAGATGCCGAGCGACGGGAAGTCGCGCTTCAGCCCATTGGCCTGCGCCTGCAGGAAATCGCCGGAGATGTCGACGGGGACATAGGCCGCGAATCTGGACTGGTTCAGCAGCAGGCGGACCTTCGTGGTCGCGCCAGCGCCGAATTCGACCAGCGCCGCATATTCGGGAATGATCTTGGCGATCTCGCTGCCGCGCTCCCTCAGGATCGCGAGCTCGGTGCGCGTCGGATAATATTCCGGCAGGCGCGTGATCGCCTCGAACAACTCCGATCCGGTCGCGTCATAAAAATATTTCGGCGACAGTTTCTTCGGCTGCTGCGAGAGATCCTCGATGGCCTCGCGGGCGAAGGTCGTGGTCTGCTCGTCGGGGAGATGGGCTTCAGCCAAAGCGCTGGCGTGCACATTCATGATACTCTCCTGAACGCGCTGTCCGGCGCGCATTTGTCGTCGGATGATAATTAGACGTAGTCCGCGAGCCGTACCCCCGTGAACTGCCAGCGGTGGTGCGGATAGAAGAAGTTGCGATATGTGACGCGGCTATGACCATCGGGCGTCGCGAGCGACGAGCCGCGCAGCACCAGCTGGTTGACCATGAACTTGCCGTTGTACTCGCCGAGTGCGCCTTCGATGGCACGATAGCCGGGGTAGGGTGAATACGACGAGCGCGTCCACTGCCACACGATGCCGAAGGCATCGTTGAGCTGCTTCGTGCGCGCCGCGACCTCCCACTCCATCTCGGTCGGCAGGTGCTTGCCCGCCCAGCGCGCAAACGCATCGGCCTCATAATAGCTGATGTGGCAGACGGGTGCGTCCGGATCGATCGGCTTGAGACCGGCGAGCGTCATCACCTGCCACCCGCCATCGGCTTCGCGCCAATGGCCCGGGGCTTGCCAGTCTTCCTTGTTGGCCGCGGCGAAGCCGTCCATCAGCCACAGCGTTGCTTTCGCGTAGCCGCTATCGCGCATGAAGGCGAGCCATTCGCCATTGGTGACGAGATTGCGGGCGATCTTTACGGGGCCGACGAGCGCGCGATGCGCGGGCTTCTCGTTGTCGAAATGAAAGCTGTCGTCGACATGGCCGACGGTGTGGATGCCTTCGTTGAGCGTCATCCAGTCGTCGCCCGTGCGCGTCGCGGCCGGAAAGCGCCAGTCCTTGTCGTAAGCGGGATAAATCGGGTTCTGCGCGAAGGCGTGCAGGATGTCGGTGAACATCAATTCCTGATGCTGCTGCTCGTGGTTCAGCCCGACCTCGATCAGCGGGGCGATCTCACGCAGCTTGTCCTCGCCAGCCTCGCGGAAGAATTTGACGACGGCGGCATCGACATGGCTGCGATAGGCGCCGACCTCGGTGGCGCTGGGCCGGGTGATGTCGCCGCGATGATTGCGGGCATGGCGGGGGCCGGCGCTGACATAATAGGAATTGAACAGGAAGGCGAAGTCGGGGTGGAAGGGCTGGTAGCCGGTCGCGTGCTCGCCGAGCAGAAACTGCTCCCAGAACCAGGTGGTATGGGCCCGATGCCATTTTGCAGGGCTCGCGTCCGGCATGGACTGGATCTGCTGGTCTTCGGGCGAGAGCGGCGCGGTCCGTCGCTCGGTCTCGTTGCGGACGGCGAGAAAGGCCTCTTCGAGCCGCCGGGCGAGCTTGCCCGGGTCGGAGGACGCTGACGAAAGCGGCGGACTGGCCGTAGCGGAGGCTTGTTTCGTCACGTTTTTCTCCAGACAGGACAAGAGAACGTTGTTTGCGAACACCGGTTCCAAAACCAAGGTTCGTCCTAGATAGGGGCTCCGTTACGGTATGAAAGTCCTCCCCGGTGATGATATTCGTGCCATCATGTAATGGGGATGGGGGCCCGCCCACGGGCCGTTCGCCGCCATTTTACTTTGGATGCACAACGGTTTGGGCTACATATATAGGCAGGTATCGGGTTAGATCGGCTGAGCCGGCCCGGATTGATAGGTGAGGGCTCTGCCCCAGAAGGACACGGATATGAGCATCGCGGAATTCATCGACAACGAAGTGAAGTCGAACGACGTGGTTCTGTTCATGAAGGGTACGCCGCAATTTCCGCAGTGCGGTTTCTCCGGCCAGGTCGTCCAGATTCTCGACCATATCGGCGTCGGCTATAAGGGCCTCAACGTTCTGGAATCGGCCGAACTGCGTAACGGCATCAAGGAATTCTCGAACTGGCCGACCATTCCCCAGCTCTACGTCAAGGGCGAGTTCGTCGGCGGCTGCGACATCGTCCGCGAGATGTTCCAGGCTGGCGAATTGCAGCAGCTCCTCTCCGAGAAGGGCGTCGTCGTCGCGGCCTGATCCGTGACGGTGCTGACGCGCCGGATCGGTGACGTCCAACTCGACGTCATCGTCGCTGACATCACGACCCTCGGCGTTGACGCGATCGTCAACGCCGCAAATTCGTCGCTCCTCGGGGGAGGCGGCGTCGATGGCGCGATCCATGACGCTGCCGGTCCCGAACTGCTCGCTGAGTGTCAGACGCTTGGCGGATGCCCGACCGGCGATGCCAAGACTACGAAGGGTTACGGTCTACCCGCGCGCCATGTGATCCATGCGGTCGGCCCCGTATGGCATGGCGGTGGTCGGGGCGAAGACGATTTGCTCGCCTCCTGTTATCGCCGTTCGATCGAGCTGTGCGGGAAGCACGAGCTGACCTCGGTGGCATTTCCCGCGATCTCGACCGGCATTTTTCGATTTCCTGCCGACCGGGCGGCGAAGATTGCGGTCCATACGACGATTGACGCATTGCCGATGGCTCCCTCGGTCGGCCACGTCATATTCTGTTGTTTTTCGGAGACGAGCGCCGCGCTCCACACGGACGTTCTGGCGCGGCACGGCAGCCCTTGTGCCTGACATTACGCCCAGTACACTCCGCCAGCCATGTTCCGGGGAGGGGATATGATTTCAAATATTGGACGATTTGCGTTGGCTTGCGGCGCGCTTGTTTCGTTTGGCATGATGTCGCTCGCGCGCGCGGAGGGCACTTACGAGATTCCGGCCGGCGCGCGTTTCAATCAGGACAAGCTCGGCAAGATCAGCGAGTTCTTCAAGAACGAGGTTGCGACCGGCAAGATTGCCGGCGCGACCGTCCTGATCAAGCAGCACGGCAAGCCTGTTTATCACGAGGCCTTCGGCGTGCAAGACGTGGCCACCAAGGCTCCGATCACCGACAAGACGATTTTCCGCCTGTTCTCGATGAGCAAGGCGATCACCTCGGTCGCCGCGATGAAGATGCTCGAGGACGGTAAGTTCAATCTCGATGATCCCGTCTCCAAATACATACCTTCCTTTGCCAATGTGAAGGTCGGCGTCGAGAAGAAGGCCGAGGATGGCACGAAGTCGCTCGAGCTGGTGCCACCGAACCGACCGATGACGGTGAAGGATCTGATGACGCACACCTCGGGCGTCACCTATGGCTTCTATGGCGACACCTTGGTCCGCAAGGCCTATCGCGCCGCCGATATTTATGCCGGCGATTTCGACCTAGCCGAGTTCGCCGAGCGCATCGCCAAGCTGCCGCTGCACAATCAGCCGGGCGCACTCTGGCAATACGGCCATTCCACCGACATTTTGGCGCGCGTGATGGAGGTCGCGGCCGGCAAGCCGCTGCTCGACATCGAGCGGGAGAATCTGCTCGGGCCGCTCGGCATGGTCGATACCGGCTTCCTCGTCACCGATCCCGAGAAGCAGAAGCTGCTGGCTCAGCCGGTGCCAAACGACAGTGATTTCCGCGTTGGCCGCACCAACGATCCGACGGTCGTCAAGAAGATCCAGTTCGCCAGCGGCGGCATGGTGACGACGATGGCCGATTATGAGCGTTTCGCGCAGATGCTGCTCAACGGCGGCAGCCTCGACGGCAAGACCATCCTCAAGCCCGAGACGTTCAAGCTGCTGGCGACTGATCAGATCGGCCCGGGTTCCGGTGTCGATCGCGACTATTTCTACTTCCCCGGCGACGGCTTCGGTTTCGGCCTCGGCCTTGCCGTCCGCACCGATCCAGGCAACGCAAAGCCGCCGCCGCCCGGCGATCTCGGGGAATTGAAGTGGGACGGCGCCTCCGGCTGCTATTTCGTGATCGACCCCAAGCAGGACATGTTCTTTGTGCTGCTGGAACAGACCCCGACCGAGCGCCAGCGCATCCAGCGGACATTGAAGCAACTCGTCTATGAATCCATGGAGCACTGACATGCGCGGGCGCCGCGGACTGATTGCGGCGCTCGTCCTTTTGTGTGGCGTCGTCAGTGCGCGAGCCGGCTCCGAGGGCCGCGCGCACAGTTTTACGCCCGAGGGCCTGGCCAAGGTCTCCGACTACATCAGGAACGAGATCGCGACCGGCAAGATTCCGGGCGCGATCCTCTTGCTGCAGCAGCATGGCAAGCCGGTCTATTCCGAGAATTTCGGCGTCCGTGATGTCGCGACCGAGATCTCGATGAGCGCGGACACGATCTTCCGGCTCTACTCGATGTCGAAACCGATCACCTCTGTCCTTGCGATGATGCTGGTGGAGCAGGGCAAGCTCGCGCTCGACGATCCTGTCTCAAAATATATTCCGGCCTTTGCCGGCATGAAGGTCGGCGTCGAGAAGAAGGCCGAGGACGACAAGGTCTCGCTGGAACTGGAGCCGCTCAAGCGTCCGGTGAAGATCGAGGACTTGATGCGCCATACGTCCGGGATTCCCTACGGCTATTATGGCGGGGACCTAGTGAACAAGATCTACGCCGATGCCGGCCTGTTCGACAACAAGGCTTTGACCAATGCCGAACTCGTCGCGAAGATCGCCACGCTGCCGCTTGCCGAACAGCCCGGCACGGTCTGGGACTACGGCCTCTCGGTCGACGTGCTCGGCCGCATCATCGAGGTGATCTCTGGGAAATCGCTGTTCGCGTTCGCCAAGGAGCGGCTGCTCGATCCACTCGGAATGAACGAGACCGCGTTTTATGTGGCCGATCCCGCCAAGTGGCCGCGTATCGCCGAGCCGATGCCGACGGATCGCGCGCTCAGCCCGATGGCGAAAGTCCGCAATATCACCAGACCGCTGCGATGGGAGTCCGGCGGCGGCGGACTGGTCGGCACGATCGGCGACTATGCGCGCTTCTCGCAGATGCTGCTGAACGGCGGCAGCTATGAAGGCCGACGCTACCTCAAGCCGGAGACCATCGCCCTGATGGCGTCGGACCATGTTGGTCCCGAAACCCACATCGAGCGCGACAAGAACTTTTATCCGGGCGAGACCAGCGGCTACGGCCTCGGCTTCGCCGTGCGTATATCCGTGCCGCCAGGCACGTCCTGGCCGCTTGGCGAATATCGCTGGGATGGCGTCGGCGGCACCTTCTTCTTCATCGACCCCGAAGACGATCTGTTCGGGATCTTCATGGTGCAGACGCCATCGCAGCGTGGCCGGATCCAGCTCGAGCTGAAGACGCTGATCTATCAGGCGATGGGGCGCTAGAGCTCGACGCCTGAGCTGCTGCGGGGCTCAAGCCCCGCGCACGATCTCCCTGACGTGCCCGATCATTTCCTCGACCTGGCTCGCATTGACGTCGAGATGGGTGCAGGCGCGGATGCGGCCGTCCATCATCGCGAGCGTTACGCCACGTTGGCGCAGTGCCGCGACCATCTTGTCGCCGGCAATGCCCGCGCCGTCGGGCTTGAAGAACACGAGGTTGGTCTCGGGCTCCTGCACTTCGATGCCCGCGATCTGCGACAGGCCGCGGGCGAGCGCGCGCGCGTTCGCATGATCGTCAGCGAGGCGATCGACGTGATGGTCGAGTGCGTAGATGCAGGCGGCCGCGCAGACACCGGCCTGCCGCATCGAGCCGCCGAGGCGCTGCTTCCATTGCCAGACCGCGTCGATGAACTCGCGCGTGCCTGCGAGTACACCGCCGATCGGTGCGCCCAGGCCCTTGGAGAAGTCGATCCAGGCCGAATCCCAGCCCGCCGTCATGTCGCGCGCCGAGATGCCGGTCGCGACCGTGGCATTGAGCAGGCGCGCGCCGTCCATGTGGGTGACGAGGCCGTGTTGCCTGGCGATCGCGACGATCTCGTCGAGCGCGGCCTTCTTCCAGATCGTGCCGCCACCGATATTGGCGGTCTGCTCGACGCTGACGACCCTCTGCGTCGGCTGGTAGCGCGAGCGTGGATGCAGAGCTTTCCGGAACGTCTCCGGCGTGAACTGGCCATCGGGGCCCTTGAGCTGCGTCACCTGGAAGCCGCCGATCGCAGCATGCGCGCCGCCTTCGCGGGCGATGATGTGCGCGGTCTCATGCGCGAGGATCTCGTCGCCAGGGCGACAATGCACCAGTGTCGCGGTGACGTTGCACATCGTCCCCGAGGGCATGTAGACGGCCGCTTCCTTGCCCATCAGATCGGCGACGCGCTCGCACAGCGCATTCACGGTCGGATCGTCGCCGACCTGCTCGTCGCCGACTTCGGCCCGTGCCATCGCCTCGCGCATCGCTGCCGTCGGCTTGGTCTGCGTGTCCGAGAGCAGATTGATGCGCACCGGCGGCGCCTTGGGATCAATGGGGGGAGGGGTGTAGAGCATGCGACGGCTCCTCAAAACAATGCGGCCACTGAAATGTGGCTCTTAAGCAAAAAGGCCCCGGCGAACCGGGGCCTTTCGATATTCAGATCTTAGCGCGAATAGAATTCGACGACCAGATGGGGCTCCATCTGCACCGGGAACGGCACGTCGGAGAGGCCGGGGATGCGCACGTACTTGGCGGTCATCTTGCCGTGGTCGACTTCGAGATAGTCGGGGGTGTCGCGCTCGGGAAGCTGGCTGGCTTCGAGGACGTGGGCGAGCTGCTTGGAGGCTTCCTTGACCTCGATCACATCGCCGATCTTGACCTGGTAGCTCGAGATGTTGACCTTGCGGCCGTTCACCTTGACGTGGCCGTGGTTGATGAACTGGCGGGCGGCGAAGATCGTCGAGACGAACTTGGCGCGGTACACGACCGCGTCGAGACGACGCTCGAGCAGGCCGATCAGGTTCTCGCCAGTGTCACCCTTGAGGCGGCTGGCCTCGACATAGATGCCGTGGAACTGACGCTCGCTGATGTTGGCGTAGTAGCCCTTCAGCTTCTGCTTGGCGCGCAGCTGCACGCCGAAGTCGGAGAGCTTGCCCTTGCGGCGCTGGCCGTGCTGGCCGGGGCCGTACTCGCGGCGGTTCACGGGGCTCTTCGGGCGGCCCCAGATGTTCTGGCCCATACGGCGATCGAGTTTGTACTTCGCCTCACTGCGCTTAGTCATCGCGTCCTCTTCGGTTGCATGGTTTGAGGAAACGCGCCCTCCTGGGTGACGGGCTAGCCCGGCACTGACAGGTCCGATCCCCAAAGCTTAAGGGAGTGGACCACGGGTCGCGAAACGCTTCGCGGGCCGAAATCGGCCCGCGAGCAAGGGGCTTTTAGGTGAGTTCGGGGCGTTTTGTCAATGCAAACAGGCCCCGAATTAGGTGCCGACCGCCCGGATCGGCTTGGAGCCCGCCGCCCGCAATTCGGCAGCGATTTCAGTGTTCAGGACCTGCTCGAGACGGGTCAGGACCCGGGCGATGGGGGCAGCATCGGTCACCCGGTGGTCCCAGCGGATCACGACATGGATGGTCTGGTCGGGCTCGACCAGCCCATAACTGACGATGAACGGCCCTGGTGTGATGGGGTGGAGCTCCCCGCCCCCATAGGCAGCCACAGAGCTCACCGCGAAGCTCCCGAACCAGTTGCCGCGCTGCCGGCCGAAATTCAGGCCCACTGCCCAGGACAGCCGGCGCAGGGGCAGCGGTAGCCGGGTGACCCGCATGATCTTGCGGAACATGGCAACGTCGTCGACCGGGGCCGTCTTGGCGCGCCGGATCTCGGCATCGACCGCGGCCAGCGTCATGGCCTCAGGAGCGGCGATCCGCTGCGGCATGACGCATTCCTCGCCGGCCTCCACCCGGGCGATGGCCACCGACGCCACGCTATTGGGCAGCTCGTAGAGCGATGGCCAGGGCCATTTGGCGTAGACGGTGCGGAGGACAGGCTCGTCCCTGGCTACCAGGGCAAAGGCCTTGACGATCATCGCGGCCCAGCCGGCAGGCGTCATCGCTCCCGCCCGGGCCTCCAGCAGAGGTCGAACATTGAGCGATCGGGCGAGCGACACGAACGGCACGCCCATCGAGGCGCGCATGAGGTCGACAATCAGGCGGCGCGGCAGCGAAATGTTCTTGGGTTGACCGCGCATCGTTCTCCGGGTTCCAGCGGGCTGACGTGAGGGACGGCGAAAAGGCCGCCGACCCTAGCAGCACTTCCATTCCCGGCAAGCCTCAAGAGCTGATGCCAGCGTTCAGCGTCTGATCCCGTCGAACGCCGCCATGATGCCGCGCTGGAACAGCGACCAGTCGAAGCCGAGCGCAATCGCGCGGTAGCCGCGGTCGACCAGCTGATTGGCCTGGTCGGCGGTACGGGCCACGCCGCCGATCGGCACGCCGCTCTTGAGGATGCCGGCCTCGGCGCGCGCGATCAGCTCCCGCAATTCCGGATCGTCCATCTGGCCGCGCTTGTTGATGGAGGTCGCGAGATCGCCGGGGCCGATGACGGCGACGTCGATGCCGGGCGTCGCCATGATCTCGTCGATGCGATTGACGGCATCGACATGCTCGATGGTGATCATGCAGATCATCTCGTCGTCGGCCGAGGCCATGTAATCCGGCATCGACTGGCCCCAGCGGAACGGGGCGTGGAACGGACCCCAGAGCCGGTCGCCGCGCGGCGGATAGCGCACGCTGCGCACTGCCTTCTCGGCCTCGCTGCGGTTCGTGATCATCGGGAAATTGATGCCGAAAGCGCCGATATCCATCGGCGCCTTTGCAAGCCACGGCTCGTTTGCGGCGATCCGCACCAGGGGCGTGCATGGCGTGCCTGTCGTCGCTGCGATCATCGCATGCGCTTCGGTCAGCCCGATCGGGCCGTGCTCGAGATCGACGATGATCCAGTCGAGCGAGCGCGCCATGATCTGCACCGTCTGCACGCTCGGGATCGTTGCGATCGCGCCGAAGGCGGGGCGGCCCTCGCTCCACATCTGGCGGAGGCGATTGAGCGGCGTTGCGGGGACCGACATGGCATGACCTTGCGCGAGATGATGATGCGCGAAGCCTAGCAGCACGCCGTCGCGGCGCAAAGTCAGGCGATCGCGCGCCCGCCGAAGAACGGCGTCAGCATGGCGCCAAGGCCATGGACGCGGTTCGAGGTGAAAATCATCTCGGCACTGGACTGCACGATGTCGCCGGTGAGCGGGCCGAGAAGATCCGACACGCGGCGGGCGATCGCCGGCGCCGGATCGATCCATTCGACCGGCCACGGCGCGAGCTTCTCCAGCCGTTCGAGCAGCAGCGGATAATGTGTGCAGGCGAGCACCACAATGTCGGTGCGCGCGCTCGCGTCGTCGGCATTGCCGACGAAGCAGGGGGCGAGCTCGGCGAGGATGTCGCTGTCGCTGATTGGATGGCCACTGAGCTCGCGTTCGGCGAGTGAGGCAAGCTCCGGTGAGCCGACCAGCGTGACCTCGCATCCCTGCGCGAAATCGCGGATCAGCGCCTTGGTGTATTCGCGCTTCACGGTGCCCTTGGTGCCGAGCACCGATACGCGACGGGTCTTCGAGCGGGCGCAGGCCGGCTTGATCGCCGGCACCGTGCCGACGAACGGCACGGAATAAGCGGCCCGCAGATGCGATAGGACCAGGGTCGACGCCGTATTGCAGGCGATGACGACGAGATCAGGATCATGGCTGCCGATCAGCTCCCCCATCAGTGGCACGACGCGGGCGATGATCTCGTCCTCGCTGTGGTGGCCATAGGGGAAGAAGGCGTCGTCGGCGACGTAGGTGTAATGCGCATCCGGGCGCGCGGCCACGACCTCACGCAGCACGGTGAGGCCGCCAAGACCGGAATCGAATACCATGATCGTCGGGGAATTGGTCACGTCGCTACCCTAGCCCGCCATGGTTACCATTCGGTTTTTTGGGCGGTTTTGCGGCGGGAACAGCCAAAGCCCAGTTTGGAACGATTCAATTTCGTGTTTGCCGCTTGTTGCCGCTATCAGCCGTGCTGCGCTGCGACTGGGACATCCGTAAATTTTCGGGAGCCGACATGATCAGAAACACGACGACAGGCTGGGGGAGCGTTGCCCGGTGGTTTCACTGGGGCCTGGCGCTGGCGATCATCGGCATGATCGGGTTCGGCTGGTGGATGAATCATATCCCGGCGCGTGCCGACAAGTTCTTCTACCGCTCGATCCATGCCGACATCGGCTATGTGATCCTGCTGCTCACGGTGCTGCGGCTGGCCTGGCGGATCATCAACCCGACGCCGGCGCTGCCGGCCGAGGCCTTGCGCTGGCAGAAGGTCGCGGCCCGTGTCAGCCAGGGCGCGCTCTATCTCGTGGTCATCCTGGTCGCGATGCTGGGCTGGGCGCATTCCGGTGCGCGCGCGACCAACTACTCGGATTTCTTCGGCCTGTTTCACGTGCCGCAATTCACCTCTCCGGACAAGGCGGCGGCGGACGCCTATGAGGATCGGCATATCTTCTTTGCCTATGTGCTGCTGGCCTTGATCGCGATCCACTTCGTCGCGGCGCTCTGGCACCAATTCATCCGACGCGACCGCGTCGTGGCGCGTATGGTGGCGGACGAGGCGGGTTAGGGACACGAGAGTGACACGCGGTGCGGGCCATGAGTAGGATGTGACATCGCGGCTCATCCATCCACAGTCGCAAGGAGACGTCCATGCTCACTGTCCATCATCTCGGCAAGTCGCAATCCGAACGCATCGTCTGGCTGTGCGAGGAGCTCGGGATTCCCTATGAGCTGAAGTGCTACACGCGCGACTCCGTCACCATGCTGGCGCCGCCCGACTACAAGGCGCTGCATCCGATCGGGGCGGCGCCCGTCATCACCGACGGCGATCTCTTGCTCGCCGAATCCGGCGCCATCGTCGACTACATCATCGCCAAATACGGCAGCGGTCGTCTCGTGCTCCGCGCCGACGATCCCGACTTCGCGCAATTCCTGTACTGGTTTCATTTCGCCAACGGCACGCTGCAGGCCGGCATGGGCCGGTTGATGCTGCTGAACCGGCTCAAGCTGACAGATGACAATCCGATGCTGGCGGCGATCAGGGCGCGCGTCGACCGCGCCTTCGACCTGGTCGATGCGCGCGTGCGCGATGTGGAATATCTGGCTGGCAGCAGCTTCACCACGGCAGACATCATGGCGGTCTTCTCGCTCACCACGATGCGCTATTTCCAGCCCTACGATCTCGCGCGCGCTCCGAACGTGGTCAAATATCTCGGCCGCATCGGGGCGCGTCCGGCCTATCGGCGCGCGATGGAGAAGGGCGATCCCGGCATGGCGCTGCTGCTGAGCTGAGTCGTGATCAGGCGATCTTGTTCGTAGTCGGTGACCGCGCCGAGGCCAGCTGCTTCTGCAGGCGATCGATGTTCTGCAGCAGGCGCTGGCTGGTCAGCACCAGGAAGTAGTAGCCGAACTGCGGATCCTGGAAATAGATCTCGAGCAGCCGGTCATAGGTGATTGTCAGCACCTGGCCGTCCTCGACGCATTCGATCGTGCCGGTGCGCCGGTTGTCCGGTGTCAGGAATCCGAGCTCGCCCATCAGCGCTCCCGGGCCGATCTCGACGCCGATTTCCTTGACCAGGAATTTGCCGGTGACCGTGAGGAGCATCTCCTTGGCCGGGTCGCCCAGCTTGAACAGTGTCTCGCCATGGCGATATTTGCGCTCGGTCATGAACGGCTTCAGCCATTCGATCGACATGTCGCCTTCGGCCGCATGGCGCGCTTTCTTGACCAGCTTGAGCATCTGCCGCAGCCGAATCGCGTTGATCGGAAGCATCAGCAGATAGAGCAGGAACGTCGAGACGTTGGCGGAGAGCGCACCGAAAATGGCGAAGAAAGCGCAGCCGATCATGTTGGCGACGCGCAAGGGCACCATCGTCCGCATCAAGAGGGTGGCGACGAAGAAGCCGGCGCCGATCGTCGCGAACAGATTGGCGAGCGTGATGTTGTGGACGAAGATCTCGAGCAGCCGGTTGAAGATCGCGTCGTAAGTGACGTTGTTGGGATCGAGACCCATCTGGACCAGGATCTTCGCGATCTTGAGGTTGTCCGTGGCCGCATCGAGAATGCGGTCGAGGATCGAGGAAACGTCTGCGCTGCCGGACGGCATGGTACTATCCCTGCGTAAGGCCTTCAGTCCTGGTCGGTAGGCTCGACACGTATAGCCGAAATCGAATGACGACCGCTTGAATGAAACTTTCGGCCGCCCCTCCGCAACAGGCAAATTTTAGCCCGAACCGCGGTTTCGGCAATTGCCCGTTCGTTGTGCGCGTGATCCGGGCGTCCCTGTGATTCGGGGCTGGCGCCACAGCGGATTTGGCCTCCGGAGAGGCGCTCGGCGCCAAAAAAAGCTGATCGGCCTTACGGCTTGGCGCCGGGCTGGACGACCTGCTGCTCGACGAGGGTCAGGTGCCCGGGCAGCGAACCGGCGCGCAGCTGCATGGCGACGCTGTTGGCCTCTTCCAGGGTGAAATTGCCAGAGATCTGAACCGAGCCGCCGACGATGGGCTCGCGGATCACTGGCGCGGAGATCACCTTGTCCTCGAGCGCGATGGCGATGGGCTTGCCGATATTCTCTTCGGTGAGATGGGCGAAACGCCGCGTGCCCCGTCCGTTGAAGTGGAAGGAGACGACCGGATCCTTGGTGCCGGGGGCAAAGCTGGGCGCGGCATCGCTGATGTCCTCGCCGTTGAGCGCGCTCTCCTTGGCGACCAGATAGGGCTTCTTGTCCTTGAAGCCGAGCAGGACTTCGGTGCCTTCAGGAGGCGTGCCTGAGAGTGCCTGCTCCGGCGGCATCGAGAGATCGACCTGGCGGAGGCTGACCTTGACCCTCCGGGAGAAGATCGCGGCGATGCGCTCGGGATCGGTGACACCGGGCAGGAAGATGCGAATGCGGTCAGTCCCGTCAGGGGCGACGCTGACAGGCTTGACGTCGGCGTCCTTGAGGCGCTGCTCGATCATGGCGATGGAATCTTCGACGAGCTCGTGCAGCCGGGCCGCGGCTGCGGCATCTGTTGGCGCGAGCCTGACCGCTCCGTCGCTGCCGTCGGTCAAGGACGTCGCATGCGACGGCAGTCCCTCCGCGGCGGCAGTGAGTTTGCGCGCGAGCTGGTTGCGCCCCCTGGCGTCGGTGATCTTCACATCGATGCCGCCGTCGCGGATCGCCAGATTGGCGTAGGCGATGTGGCCGTCGTGCAAGATCTTGTAGGCGTCGTCGCGCAGATCCGTGGCGACGCTGTCGCGCAAGCCGTCGCTGTCCACCTTGTAGATGATGCGTGATCCGCCCTGGGTCTGCATCTTGTCGCCGATGAAGGCCGTGATCTTGGCCCGCATCTTGTCGAGCGTGCTGTCGGCGAGCGCGGCGCGTGGCAGGGCGATCGCGATGATCACCGACGTCGTGGCCAGTACGACAATCCGCGGTGTGATGCGGTTTTGCAGGGGCGTCGTCATGGAGTCCTCGCGGCATGGCTGCTGCCCGTTGGTCCGCTGGTCGCGCGAAGAGGTTCATTGCTATCAGTGCTATTTCTATAAAATACAGCATTGACAATAATTTAGTTCCGTAACCGGGATACGAATTTGCGTAACCGGGATACGTATGCTAGGCTTTGCTATTGGAGCAAACTGCCGTGATCCCAGCAAGGAAGCGGATTCGAAAGTACCGAAAAGAGGGCGGCGCCGCAGATCTGGTGCGCGTCGAGGTCCTCGTTCCGCCGAATGCACGACGCGAAGTGCTGGCAATGGCCTCGCGCATGCGAGCCGAACATCGCCAGACCAAGGAGCTTCAGCTGCTCCTCGACGATGCGTTGCGTCTTTATGGATCGCGGATACTCGACAATGTTGATCTCGGCCGGCTCCCCGATATCCGGTCGCGCGCAGCAGTCGCTGCGCGTGCGATGATCGACCGCGGCGACGCGCGGGCTTTTGCGATGGGCAGGAAGATGCTGGATCGCGTCAACGAGCACAGGGATTGAAATGGCTCTCAGCAAATTGCAGAGCGACATCCTTCGTCTCCTGGCCAAGAATCGGTCCGAGACCAGCTATCTCGCCGGCGGTCTGATGCTCAACAAGGATTGGCAGAGGCGGTCGGACGACATCGATATCTTCCACGATACCGACGAAGAAGTCACCGAGACTGCGAAGGCTGACCTCGCGCTCCTCGAGGCAGCACGGTTCAAGACGCATCGTGATTTCATCATCTATGGCTGCGTGGATGCGACTATTTCGCGAGAGGACGAATCCACGATCATCCCCGTAGCTTCTCCGTGGCCGACGGCGGCTCGATGCGTGCGGCCAATTGCATCGGGTCATGGACGAACGCCAATTCATCCATCATTGTGATCCTGCCCGGCCGGGCCAATCGGCCGGGGCCCCGCCGCACCAAATGTCAAAAAGACAGGCGGCGAGGGACGGCATCTGAGGGAGGACGGAATTCCATGGCGGGCATCCACGCGCTCGATCGGTTCATCGGCAACGACTATCCGGAGCTTGTGACGGACGCGGAGGTCCGCGCTTTCGAACAGGTCCCCTACGCCGAGAGGGTTGCGGCCGAGAGCACCTATGATGCCATCAGGCTCGGTGCTGCGCGACATCCCGACGGCGCGGCGATCCAGTTTCTGCAAAATGCCGATCCGGCCGACACGCCGCTGGTGGTCACCTACCGCGACTTCATCGCGCGCGTCACGCAGGCCGCCAACATGTTTCACGCGCTCGGCGTGGAGAAGGGCGACGTCGTCTCCTTCATGCTGCCGCTGCTGCCGGATGCGTTCGTGACGCTGTTCGGTGCTGAGGCCGCGGGCATTGCCAACCCGGTCAATCCGTTGCTCGAGCCGCACCAGATCGCGGAAATCCTGGAAGCGGCCAACACGAAAATCCTGGTGGCGCTCGGGCCGATGCCGGGCACCGACATCTGGCAGAAAGTCGAGCAGATCCGCCCGCAACTCAAGCACCTCAAGGCGATCGTGCAGGTTGGTGGCGGCGGCGATCCGGAGAAGGGTATCTTTGCATTCAACGATCTGATCAAGCAGCAGCCGGCGGACCGGCTTATCAGCGGGCGCAAGATTCTCGGCAGCGACATCGCCGCCTATTTCCACACCGGCGGCACGACAGGCACGCCGAAGCTGGTGCGGCACACGCACACCAACCAAGTCTATCAGGCCTGGGCGCTGAATCTGCTGCTGAAGTCGAAGCCCGGCTCCAACATGCTGTTCGGCATGCCGCTGTTTCACGTCGGCGGCTCGTTGACCCAAGTATTGCTGACGCTATCGGCGGGCGGCTCGCTGGTCGTGCTGTCGCCGAGCGGCTGGCGCAATCCGAACGCCGTGAAGAACATCTGGGGACTGGTCGAGCGCTTCAGGGTCGAGGCGTTGTCGAGTGTGCCGACCGTGCTCGCCGCAACGCTCGCGGTGCCGCCGGGCAACGCGGACATCTCCAGTCTGAAATACGCGGCCGGCGGCGGCTCGGCGATCCCGGTTGCTGTGGGTTCGGCGATTCAGGAAAAACTCAAGCTGCCGGTCGTCGAGGTCTATGGCATGACCGAGACCTCGAGCGTGCACACGCTCGCTTATCCGTCACGGCCGATCCGGCTCGGCTCGGTCGGTCTTCCCATGCCTTACGCGCGCGTGCGCATCGTGCAACTGGACGCCGACGGCAATCTGATCCGCGACTGCAAGCCGGACGAGATCGGCGTCGTCATCATGGCTGGGCCCGGCGTGTTCGGCGGCTACCTCAACGACGCCCACAACAAGGGCGCGTTCGTCGACAAGGTCTGGGTTAATTCGGGCGATCTCGGCCGGCTGGATGCCGACGGTTATCTCTGGATCACGGGCCGCGCCAAGGACCTCGTGATCCGCGGCGGCCACAACATCGATCCGGCACCGATCGAGGAGATCATGTTCCGCCATCCCGCCGTCGGCTTTGCTGCGGTGGTCGGCCAGCCCGACGCTTACGCGGGCGAGTTGCCGGTCGGCTACGTGCAGCTGAAGCCAGGCGCGTCGGTCGAGCCGGGCGAACTCGAGGCATGGGTGCGGGAGCGTACGCCTGAGCGGGCGGCGGTACCGGTGCAAGTCATTCCGATCGACCCGATGCCGGTGACCGGCGTCGGCAAGGTGTTCAAACCCCAACTGCGCTGGGACGCGGCGCAGCGCGTGTTCGCCAAAGTGCTGACGCCGCTCATCGAGCGCGGCATCGACTGCAAGGTGAAGGTCGGCGCCCACGGCAGCCATGGTTCGATCGCCACCGTGACGCTTGCGGGCCTGCCGCCCGACCAGCGTGAGGCTGTTGCTGGCGAGGTGCACACGCTGCTCGCGCCGTTCGTGATGCGGCACGAGGTCGTGCAGACGTAGCCAAGCAGCACCCTACGCGGTCGCGACCGACGCTACCCCGCCGGCATCGCCGTCTCGATCAGGCGCACCCAGAACGAGGCGCCGTGACCGAGGATGTTGTCGTTGAAGACGTAGGCCGGGTGGTGGCACGCTGGGCTGTCGCCCATGCCGACCAGGATCATCGCGCCGGGGCGCGCTTCCAGCATGAACGAGAAATCCTCGGCACCCATCATCGGGATGAGTTTGTCGTTGACGCGGTCATTACCGACGATATCGCGGGCAACGTCGGCGGCGACGCCGGCTTCGCGCGCATGGTTCATCGTCACCGGATACATGCGCGAATATTTCGTCTCGGCCGAGCCGCCATAAGCGCGGGCGACGCTCTCGGCGACTTCGCCGATGCGGCGCTCGACGAGATCGCGCACCTCAGGATCGAGCGTGCGCACGGTGCCGCCGAGCTCGGCGGTCTCGGGGATGATGTTGAAGGCGGTGCCGGCGTGAAATTGGGTGATCGAGATCACCGCCGATTTCAGCGGATCGACGTTGCGTGCGACGATCGATTGCAGTGCGTTGACGATCTGCGAGCCGATCAGCACGCTGTCGATCGCCTGATGCGGCGTGGCGCCGGCATGACCGCCCTTGCCGCGGACGGTGATCTGGATGTTGTCGGAGGAGGCGAGCAGCGGACCGGCCGTCGTGGCGAAATGGCCTTCGGGAAGGCCCGGCATGTTGTGCATGCCGTAGACCTGTTCGATGTTCCAGCGTGTCATCAACCCGTCCTCGACCATGGCCTTGCCGCCGCCACCACCTTCCTCGGCGGGCTGGAAGATCACGACCGCGGTGCCGTCGAAATTGCGCGTCTCGGCGAGGTACTTTGCGGCACCCAGCAGCATCGCGGTGTGGCCGTCATGGCCGCAGGCGTGCATCTTGCCCGGGACCTTCGAGACGTAAGGTACATCGGCGGTTTCCATGATCGGCAGCGCGTCCATGTCGGCGCGCAGGCCGATCGCCTTGCCGGAGCCGGATTTGCGGCCGCGGATCACACCGACGACGCCGGTGCGACCGATACCTGTCACCACCTCATCGCAGCCGAACGCACGCAATTTGTCGGCGACGATGCCGGCGGTGCGATGGACTTCGTAAAGCAGCTCCGGGTTCTCGTGGAAGTCATGGCGCCAGGCGGCCATTTCATCGGAGAGGGCGGCGATGCGGTTGACGATGGGCATGGGGGTGATCCGTTTTTTCTTCGTGAGGCGCGGGTGAGCGTAGCGTCATCCGCCGCGATGCCGGGGACGGAAGGCGGACCAGTGGGGCGCGCCAGCCAAAATGTTTATTACGCCGTGATTGGGCAGAGGGGGAGGGCGAAACAAACTGCGCGGCATAAGCGGCAGGGACGATCGGGTCGAATAGGTATCATCGTCCGCCGGGCGCTGCGAGCGACCGGTGAACACCTCAGGTGGGGGACTGGCTGCGGTACGAGCAAAAATTAACTGTCAGTCACGGATCATTGACTGACAGATATTGAAATCTGTCAGCGAGACGTGTATATCCGTTCCCGGACGCTCCGATTGGGCGTCCCGTGGTCATCCCTCCCGGGGACCCGAGATCCGAAACATCTCTGGATCGAGGGACGTAATTGAGGGGTGGGGACCGCGGACGAATGGAGACCTACGACAATGACGACCGAAATCATCAATTTCACCGGAACGATCGGGCACTGGCTCAACCTCTTCGTGGCGCGCCAGATTGCGGCGCAGGCTGCAAAACTGCCTCATTAAGAGCTGAGCTTTCCGAACGACCGGCAGGGGCGCTTCGGAAGCAGCCCCGCCGCCCGAAAACTGGACCCTGAACGGGAACATGGTGCTGGCATGAACGAAGCCGTTGTTTTGACGCCGGAGCGAATCCTCGAAGTCACCGAGGACGTTTTGCGGCGCTACGGACTTGCCAAGGCCACTGTGGTCGACGTTGCCCGTGCGCTCGACGTGAGTCATGGCAGCGTCTATCGCCATTTCCCGAGCAAGGCCTCGCTGCGCGAGGCCGTCGCCAAACGCTGGCTCGACCGCATCGACGCGCCGCTCCTGGCGATCGCCAGGGAGCAGGGCCCTGCGCCCGACAGGCTCGACCGCTGGCTGCGCACGCTGTTCGCGGCCAAGCGTTCGCGCGTGCTCGACGACCCCGAAATGTTCGATACCTATCTGACACTGGCGCGCGAGGCCTGCGCAGCCGTGAAGTGTCACAAGGACACCATGATCGACCAGATCGCGGCAATCCTGTCCGACGGTGTGAAGCGGGGCGAGTTCGCGGCGACCGACGTCAAGACCACCGCGCGCGCGCTGTTCGATGCGACCTGCCGCTTCCATCATCCGGCCCATGCCGACGAATGGAAGGACGCCGAGCTACCCTCCCGCGTTGATGCGACGCTGGCGCTGCTGCTGCGCGGATTGAAGGTCTGCTAGACTGCGGCAGCCGTTCAAGGGCGCTGATCAATCTCTCATCTTGTGAAGAACGCCGCCATTGTGAGCGGACGGCAGGGATCGCGAGCGTGGCCGTGCGCGAAAAGCTGCATCGGACGACGGCACGACAGGCGGGCTCTCCGGATAGGCACTGATCGCGATTTCGACCTCGTCCTTCGATCGCTTTCGAAGGCGCTCGAATGTGAGCTCCTGATCGAGCGTTGGGCAGCGGAAGTGGACGACGGCGGTATCCGGCAGGCGACAGAGTTCGTCGATGAGATCGCCTACCGTGATGATGGGAGGATGGGCGACTGCCCTGTGATGACCCTTACTCATGACCCTCTACTCCTTTACTCTGCTAACGGAAATGGAATGGCCTCTGTTCCAATCCGCTCAACAGATTCAGAAATTTCATGTCATCAGGTGGATGCGGCAGCCCTGCTGCTAAATTCTCGTCAGCCCGCAGCTCGCGGCCAGCCGCACGAGCTGCGCATCCGTGCGCGCGCCGGTCTTGGTCTTGATCAGATAGTGATAGTTCTGCACCGTCTTGACGCTGAGATTGAGATGCGTCGCGATCTGCTCGGTGGTGGCTCCGCCGGCGAACTGACGTAAAATCTCGATCTCGCGCTCGCCCAGTTGATCCAGCACTGAGCCTGTCGACAGACTGTCTTCGGCCAGAACATGCGCGATATCGTCGCTCATGGCGTGCTCGCCGCGCGCGACACTGCGGATCGCATTCACGACGGCGGAGGGCGCGCTGCTCTTGGTGACGAAGCCGGAGGCGCCGGCATTGAAAGCGGCTTTCACCAGCACGGCCTCGTTATGCATGGTGAAGACGAGAACCCGCGCCCGCGGATTGCGTGCGCGGATGTTGCGGATCGCCTCGAGCCCGCTGGCACCGGGCATCGAGATGTCCATCACCACGACGTCGGGGTCATGCGCCTTGAAGGCGGCGTAGGCATCCGCGGCGTTGTCGGCTTCGGCAATGACGTGAAGATCGCCCTGGCTCTCCAGCACGCGCCGGTAGCCTTGGCGGACGATCGGATGGTCGTCGACCAGCAGCACCGAAATGCCTTTTGTTGCGACCTCGCTCATCGTGACCTCACGCAGCGAGCGGGATCGTTGCGGCGACGCTGAGGCCGCGTCGCGCGGGCAGGATCGACAGTGATCCGCCGGCGGCGGTGACGCGCTCGCGGATGCCGGTGAGGCCGAAGCCGGCCGAGCGCTCGACGCGGGCCGCATCGCCGCCGCCATCGTCCTCGACGCGGATCAGCAGCGCATCGTCTTCGCCTGCGCAGCGTTCGACGTGCAGCGAGATCTCGCGCGCCGCACCGTGGCGCAGCGCATTGGTCAGGCATTCCTGCGCGACACGATAGGCGGTCGTTGCGGCCGGGCCGCTGATATCGGCGAGGTCGCCCTTGATGTCGAGCTGGATCGTTGGCTGCGTTGCGCTCTGCGAGCGCCAGCTGTCGACGAGGTTGACGAGGCTTGCCTCGAGGCCAAGTTCCTCGGGCAGGGGATTGCGCAGGCGCTTCAGCGCATCGCGCAGCGAAGCCATCAGATGGTGCGTGGCCTGCGAGATCATGCGGGCATCTTGTGCGATGCCGTTGTCCTTCTGTTGTGTGTTCGCCGTCTCGATCGTGTTGGCGAAAGCCAGGATCGCCGAGAGGTTTTGCCCGAATTCGTCATGCAGCTCGCGGGCGAGCGCGCGCCGCTCGTCGTCGCGGATCTCGATCAGACGCCGCGTCAGCGTGGCGCGCTGTTCGGTGGCCTCTTCCAGCCGGCCACCAAGCGCATCGACAGCGCCCCCGATCATCGCCAGCTCCATGGAGCGGAAGGGCGGCAGCGTCGTGCGATACTGGCCGCGCGCCATGCGTTGCAGGGCAGTCACGATGGCGCGTGCCGGCGCCAGCGTGTGCGCGATCGCGAGCGAGGCCAGCAGCGCAATCGCCGCCGCCATCAGCAGCGCGACGTCGATCACGTTGAGAATGTACTCCCAGGCGAGCGAGATCGAGGCTGCTTCATCGGGCGTTGCAACTACCGTTCCGGCAGCGGCGGCGCGGGGGCTGACGGGCCGCACCACCTCGGCGTGGCTGCCGAGGAAGGTCGGAACGATGGCGGCGAACCAGCGCGGCGGCGTCCGGCCGATCCCCTGGCTCTGGCCGCACAGCGGCTTTTCGAATGCGGTGGCCGGCTGGAACTCGACGCAGACGCCGGGCGAGATCAGCTTCATGGTCTCCAGCGTCCGCCATTCCGGAACCGGCACGAGATGCTCGCGCATCCTGCTGCTGCGCAGCAGGAGCTCGTGCCAATACAGGCCCTGAAGCGCCTGCGCGACCCGCTGCGCCGAGGCCGCGGTCGCCCGGTCGACACTGCGATAGGCATCGAACGTGGCCCACACGGTCGCTGCGCCCAGGCACAGCGCAACAATGAGAAGCAGACGGGCGACAAGCTGAAGCACGAGGCGCATGCGATCACCCCAAAGTTTGGTAAGCTCAGCCTAACAACGCCGCCGCGCCTTGCCAATTGCAGGGAACGTCGGGCGTGCAACTCGGGAAAATTTCCCAAGCCGGATTGGGCATGGCTCTTTGGACCTGAGACGGCGGCTTTGATCTAATCGGGTGGAATCGTTGCAGGCCAATCCCTGCAGATTAGGAGCACTGCAGCATGAGTTCGATGACGATTGGGCCGATTGCGGGCTCGTCTGCCGACCCGTCCGAGCGTAGCGCGCTGCTGTTCTGGATGATCTTCACAGGGCTGTCGATCTTCGCCGTCGTGCTGCTGTGGCGATTCGGCCTGATCCATCTGATGCTGACCTCGGACCGGACCTACATTTCGAGCGTGATCGCGGTGCTCTATCTCGTTACCTGCGGCCACTGCTTCCTGCGAACGCGGGCGATCGCGCGCGAAGGGGCCGCGGCACGGCGGTGCCGGACGATGCTGGCCGCGCCTGACGGCGGCAAGGTGCTGGATACAAACGCTGCCGCGCTGCCGCGCGGGCTGGTTCGAGATCATATCGAAAGTCTGGTGACGAAGGCTGCCGCGCAGGATTATCGCCCGGTCGACCAGACGTTGCTGCTGCGGACGCTTGCCGACCGGCTGCGCGGATCCAACGGCTTTGGCGCCTTCGTCTCGGATACGCTGATGAAGCTTGGCCTGCTCGGCACCATCATCGGCTTCATCATCATGCTGGCGCCGATCGCGGGGCTGGACGCCGCGGACAAGGTCGCGATGCGCTCCTCGATGGGGCTGATGAGCGATGGCATGGCGGTTGCGATGTACACGACGCTGGCGGGCCTCGTCGGGTCCATCCTGGTCCGCATCCAGTACTACATGCTCGATGCCGCGACCCAGCGTGTGTTCTCCGATGCCGTGGTGCTGACCGAGACCTATGTGACGCCGGTGCTGGAGCGACAAGGCGCTGGAATTAAAGGCGCTGGAACGTCGTCATGATGGATGATTTCGGTCTCTATCCGCGCGAAGAGCCGTTCGATCCGCTGGGCGTGATGCTGTTCAAGGCGCTCCAGGTGGTCGCCTTCCTGTTCTTCCTTGCGCTGCTTGCGGTCTCGCCCGATGCCAAGGACGGCAAGATCGACTCCAAGGCCGAGTTCATGATCACGCTGGACTGGCCGGACAACCATCCTGATGACCTCGACCTGTTCGTGCAGGATCCCGCCGGCAACATTGCCTGGTATCGTCATCGCGAGGCCGGCTTCCTCACGCTCGACCGCGACGACCGGGGCGGGGCCAACGACTTCATCATGGTCGCCGGCAAGAAGATCGCCTCGCCGATCCGCGAGGAGATCGTCACGCTGCGCGGCATCGTCCCCGGCGAATACACCGTCAACGTCTCGCATTTCGTGGCTACGACCGGCGAGCCGGTGACGGCCAATGTGAAGGTGCAGAAGCTCAACCCGACCGCACAGGTGGTCTTCGACAACAAGTTCACGCTCGACCACACCGGTGACGAAAAGACCGCGGTGCGGTTCCGGCTCGATGCCGAAGGCAAGGTCATCGACGTGAGCCAGCGGCCGAAATCGCTGATGGAGACGTTTCGCAGCAAGTGGCGCAACGGGGCCGATCTCGACCCGAGCGCCGGTGTGAGCGCGAACGTAAAGAGGATCCGCCGTGATTAATCTGCAAGCGGTCATCCTCTCGCTGTCGGTGGCCTATGCCGTGATCGGCGCGCTGCTGCTGGTCGTGCTGGTCTATGCGCGGTTGCACTGGTCGCTGAAGGCGGTCGCTGTGGTCGTGACCAGCGCCTTCTACGTCGTCAGCTTCAGCGAAATGCGCGGGCTGCTCGGCTGGGCCAGTAGCGAGCGGTTGCCTGCGAACTTCAAGCTGCTCAAGGCGCGCATCGTCGAGCCGCATTCGCTGGAGGGCGATCCCGGCGCGATCTATCTGTGGGTCGAGGAAGTCGACGCGGATCATCGTCCGAGCGGCATCCCGCGGGCCTTCCGTGTCCCCTATAACGACGTTCTCGCCGACAAGACCCACGCGGCGGAGAACGAGATCGCGGCCGGGCATCCGCAAGGCGGGCGCGCGGCCGACTTTGGCGGCGGCGAGGGCAGCCTGATCGACATGGTCCGGGAATATGTGACGCCCAAGGCCATCCTCGAGACCAGCGGCGGCGATTCCTCGACCGGGGAGTTCAGCGCCCCGCCGGCCGGCGCCCAAGGCGCCGTCTTCACGCCGCTGCCACCGCCGCGGATGCCGCCCAAGGACGAGCAATAGGCTTCTTCACTATCGTACCCGTGCGGCGCTGGTAAACCGCCCCGCGTTGGCGCATCTTGTTGACCTCCCTCAAATTGGCTTTATCGGCTGCCAATAAGACTATGAGGGTGGAGGGTGTGTGCTTCTCGCTGTCTTCTCGGATATCCACGGCAATCGGCAGGCGTTCGAGGCGTGCCTGAAAGTAGCCCGCGCGAAGGGGGCGGAGCGGTTCGTCCTGCTCGGCGATTTCGTCGGCTATGGCGCCGACCCGGAATGGGTCGTTGAAACAGCCATGGATCTGGTTGCCCAGGGTGCCGTGGCCGTGCGTGGCAATCATGATGAGGCCGTCAACTCCACCACCGAAAGCATGAACAACGAGGCGCAAATCGCGATCGAGTGGACGCGCGGGCGGCTCGACGCGCCCCAGCGGCGGTTCCTGGCGGAGCTACCGATGCAGGTGGCGGACAGCGATCGCCTGTTCGTACATTCGGAAGCTTCGAGCCCGAAGCGCTGGCATTACGTCCGCACGACGGCCGATGCTGCCAAGAGCCTGATCGCGACTCCGTCCCATGTCACTTTCTGTGGTCACATCCACCGGCCCGCGCTCTATTCGATGTCGGTGACGGCGAAGATGACGAGCTTCGTGCCCAAGACTGACGTGCCGGTGCAGCTTCTGCGCGGACGGCAATGGCTCGCGGTGCTCGGCTCGGTCGGCCAGCCCCGTGACGGTGATCCTTCGGCATCCTTCGTGCTGTTCGACACCGTCTCGTGCCAGATCACCTATTGCCGCGTGCCCTACGACATCGTGGGTGCGGCGAACAAGATCCGCGAGAACGGCCTGCCGCCCTGGCTCGCCGATCGACTGTCTCAGGGGCGTTAGAGGTCAATGCCCAAATCCCTGGTTAAATCTGGCGCCGTGATCGACGGTTACACACTCGGCGACTGCGTCCATGCCGGCGGCATGGCGACGCTGTGGACAGTCACCCATCCCGGCATGGACGTGCCGCTGCTGATGAAGGTCCCGCGGGCGTCGGAAGGCGAGGATCCCGCCGCGATCGTCTCGTTCGAGATGGAGATGATGATCCTGCCGCGGCTTGCGGGTCCGCATGTGCCGCACTGCTATGGCACCGGCGATTTTGCGCACCAGGCCTATGCCGTGATCGAGCGCATTCCCGGCACCACGCTCTACAAGCGGTTGCCTGACTTGCCGCTCCCTTACGAGGAGGCACGTCTGCTGGTTGCGAAGATCGCGGCTGCGCTCGCCGATCTGCACCGGCAGAACATGATCCATCACGACATCAAGCCCAGCAGTGTCATGTTCCGCGAGAGCGGCGAGGCGGTGCTGATCGATTATGGCCTCTCGCATCACGACCATCTGCCCGATCTTTTGCAGGAGGAGTTCCGCCTGCCTTACGGCACCGCGCCCTATATGGCGCCGGAGCGGCTGCTCGGCGTGCGCGACGATCCGCGCAGCGATTTGTTCTCGCTCGGCGTGCTGCTCTATTTCTTCACGACCGGCGAACGTCCCTTCGGCGAGGGCGAGACGCTGCGCGCGATGCGGCGGAGGCTGTGGCGTGACCCGTACCCGCCACGAAGCTTGCGCGCCGACTATCCGCCCTGGCTCCAGGAAGTGGTGTTGCGGTGCCTGGAGATCGAGCCGGTCCGGCGCTATCCGACAGCAACCCAGCTCGCCTTCGATCTCGCTCATCCGAACCAGGTCAAGCTGACCGCGCGTTCGGAACGAATGAAGCGCGATCCCCTCAGCGTCGCATGGCGGCGCCGCTTCAACCAGGACGTCAAGCCGTCGCGGGTGAAGTCGGATGTTGCCGAGCAGATCGCAACGAGCCCGATCCTCGCAGTAGCGCTCGACACGGAGGAGGGCGCCGCTGAGCTGAACGAGGCGCTGCGCGTGACGACCGAGCGCATCCTGGCGACGCTGCCGTCAGCGCGGCTTGCCTGCGTCAACGTGCTGAAGCTCAACCGCATCGCCATTGACAAGACGCTGGACGAGCAGGGCTCCAACAAGCACATCGACCGCCTGGTGGCGCTTCGGCATTGGGCCATGCCGCTGAAGCTCGACGAGAGCCGGCTGTCGGTTCATGTGCTGGAGGCGGTCGATCCCGCCACAGCGCTGCTGGAATTCGCCGAGATGAACTCGGTCGACCATCTCATCATCGGGGCGCGGCAAAATTCGTTCAGGCGGACCTGGCTCGGCAGCGTCTCAGCCAAGGTGGCTGCGGAGGCGACCTGCACCGTCACTGTGGTGCGGCCGCCGCGGATGGCTGCGGCGAAACCAGACGCCAGCGTGGTGTGGGGCTAGGAGATCACGCCGCGTGGGCGGTGTGGACCGAGCGATTGCGGCGGATCGCCCACGAGAACTGAGGGCCGGGCTCGCCGTGATCCGGACTGCCGCCGAAATACTGGATGATCTCGCGGCAGGGCTCGCAGTTGAAGAGGTTGCGCGACGCGGACGCCTTGGTCATTTCCTTCAGGCAGTTCGGGCAGTGCGGTTTCATTGTTCTCAAGTCCAAATGGGAATTTCAATGCCGGCGCGGTGACCGGAACGGATGCTCCAGGTCGGCCGTCTCGCCGCCCGGATCGTCGCGCATCTCGCCTTCGGTGCGTTCGAGCCGACCGAAGAAATAATCGAGGTTCGGATGCGGACGGCGCGGGATGCGGCATCGCCGTTTCGGCTGGCGCTTCACGAGGGAGATCTGCATGGTATCAGCCCGGATAGCGGTTGCGACCAATCATGCGGATCGAACGTGCCGGGACTCTCACCGGCCCGGCCGACGGGCCGAACACAACGAACGCACAAAAACCGATCCACAACGCTACGCCAGTCCAAACCAGGGTCGTCGTCATGATGTGCTCCTGTCAAATCAGGCAGGAATCACTAGCGGTGATTTGCACGAATCAGGGAAGCCCGGAGGAGTACGGGTCGAGGTTGTATTTTTTGGGCATTGCGCGTCGCAACACCCGTAAGAGCCGCAAATTTGCGGGCGCCCGTGCGACGCCGGAAGCGTCAGATCGCTTCGCCGCGGGCTCCGAGCGCCGCGTTGCGGATCGCTGCAATATTGTTCTTGTAGGCTTCTTGCGTGCCGCCTTTGAACACGGAGGTGCCGGCGACGAAAGCGTTGGCACCGGCGGCGGCGAGCGCGCCCGCGACGTCCGGGCCGACGCCGCCGTCGACCTCGATATCAACAGGACGTCCCGCCGTCATCGCGCGGATGTCGCGGATTTTGCCGATCGCGGAAGCGATGAAGGCCTGGCCGCCGAAGCCGGGATTGACCGACATCACCAGCACGAGATCGACCAGATCGAGCACATATTCGAGCACGCTGATCGGCGTGCCCGGATTGAGCGAAACACCGGCCTTCTTGCCAAGCGCGCGGATCGCCTGCAGCGAGCGATGCAAATGCGGGCCTGCCTCGGCATGCACGGTGATGTGGTCGCAGCCGGCCTTCGCGAAGGCCTCGAGATAGGGATCGCAAGGCGAGATCATCAGATGGGCGTCGAAGATCTTCTTGGTGTGCGGGCGCATCGCCTTGATGACGTCGGGGCCGTAGGAGATGTTGGGGACGAAATGCCCGTCCATCACGTCGAGATGGATCCAGTCGGCGCCGGCCGCATCCACCGCGCGAACCTCCTCGCCGAGCTTGGAGAAATCCGAGGCCAGGATCGAAGGCGCGATTGCCAGCGGGCGAGGGGCGAAGGCTTGGGTCATGGCGCGGTTTCCCGTGGCGGCCGAGGGGCGAATGGCCTCGCCTAACATGGGCCTCCCGGCCGGGCAATGCAGGGACGACCAGCTTCCTGTGGGCGGAAATTTCTGCCGCCGGCGGCATGAATTGCCGATGTTCCCGCACCCCACAAAGTACGCGGATGCGGATTTCATTGAGTTTTTTGCGCTGGCACGACGCTTGCTGACCTTAACGGCCAGAACATTGGCTGCGGCACGCCGCATCGGTTGGAGTTGTGCAATGTTGTTTGCCCTTGGCGCCGTCTCGAGTGCGCTTGATGCCATTCAATCGCTGACGAGCTCGAAATCGTCCTCGACGCAGCAGACGGGATCGTCGCAAGGCGCGACGACCAATCCCTTTGCGATCGACAGCGGCAACAGCAGCCCGATCAGCGGCGCGGCGCCGTCGGTGAATGCGGGCTATTATCCGCAGATCTCGCCGGAGACGATGAACGCGCTGTTCGCCGCGCAGAGCCAGTCTGCGTCTTCGACCGCCAGCTCGCCCAGCTCCACGTCGTCGAACGCGACATCCTCGACGAGCCGGGATGACGCATTGAAGGATCTGTTCTCGAAGCTCGACGCCAATGGCGACGGCCAGATCAGCAAGTCCGAGTTCGAGAACGCGCTGGGCGCCGGCGGCACCAATCTGGCGCAGGCCGACGACGTGTTCTCCAAGCTCGATACCAATTCGGACGGCAGCGTCAGCCTCGACGAGATGTCGAAGGCGCTGAAGGGCGCCGGCGGCCATCACGGCGGGCACCACCACGCGCACGCGGCGAGCGGCTCAGGCGATGCGTCCGGCAGCGGTTCGGATTCCTCGTCGTCATCGTCGAGCGGCGGGTCGACCACGAACACGACGACGGGCGCCGACGGCTCTTCCACCACCACCGTCACCTATGCCGACGGCTTCAAGATGACGACGACGGTGCCGGGCGCTTCCAGCTCTTCGAATGGCTCGGGCGCCGGCAATACGCCCTATGACTGGTTTGCGCAGATGATGCAGACGATGCAAAGCCAGGGACAGGGATCATCGGGATCTGCGGCCTCATCGGTGTCGATGAGCGTGTAACGAGCCTTCTGAGATCCTACCCGAACCGATCCTTCCACGCGGGCTGCGCGCCTTTGAACGGCAACGCCGTTGCGTGAAAGACGCCGCGGGCGATCGCACGTGCGACCACGTTGGCGGCGACCATGCCGAGCTCGGTGAGGCCCACGATCGGATCGACCGGCTTCGCGCAGGTCGCGGCGGCAAACAGCACGTCACCATCGGTCGGGGCGTGTACCGGATAGATCGCGCGCGCGAATCCGGTGTGCGCGATCATCGCCAGGCGCTTGGCCTGAGGCTTTGACAGTACCGCATCGGTGATGACTACGCCGATCGTGGTGTTCTCGCGCTCGGTTGCGGCAGGCCCGCCTTTGATCCGCATCTTGAGCATGTCGTCGGTGAATTTGTCTGGCAGCCCGCGACCGCCGAACTCGCCGTCGATCTCGAAAGGCGCGGCCCAGAACCACGGGCCATCGCCAATGGTGGCGCTCCCGACCGCGTTGACGGCAATGATCGCCGCAACATTGATGCCGCCGCTGGTGACGGCGGAGGCCGAGCCAAGCCCGCCTTTGAATGTTGCGGTCGTGGCACCGAGGCCCGCGCCAACGCTGCCGAGTGTAAACTCGGTCCCGGCAGCCGCCGCTGCGGCGTAGCCGAGCTCTCGATAGGGCGGAAAGCGGCCCCAGGCCTTGTCGCCGCCGTTGAGCAGATCGAACAGGATCGCGCCCGGCACGATCGGGATCAGCGCCTCGCGGACGCGAAAACCGCGGCCCTGTTCGGCGAGCCAGGCCTGCACGCCGCCGCCGGTCTCGATCCCGTACGCAGAGCCGCCGGACAGCGCGATCGCGTCAACGCGTTCGACCGTGTTGGCGGGGTCGAGCAACGCGTCCTCGCGCGTGCCGGGGCCGCCGCCGCGGATGTCGATTGCCGCCACCGCCGGCTGGTCGAACAGGATCGCCGTGGCGCCAGAGGCGAGCTTCGCATCGTGGGCATGGCCGACGCGAACGCCGGCGATATCGGTGGGGAGGTTTTTCAAGGACGGCACTCCATGCGGCTAGCATCGCTATCTGCGATAGCGCAGGCGAGCAGCAGGCTCAACTCGCCAGCGCCGTCCTGAGCATCCTGGCAAGTTCCGACTTGCGGTAGGGCTTGGCCAGCAGCAGCACGCCAGAATCGAGCCGGCCATGATGGACGATGGCGTTCTCGGTGTAGCCCGAGGTGAACAATGTCTTCAACTCCGGGCGTCGCCGCGCCGCCTCGTCGGCGAGCTGGCGGCCGTTCATGTTGCCGGGCATGATGACGTCGGTGAAGAGCAGGTCGATGTCCTTGTGGGCATCGATGATGACGAGGGCTTCGGCCGCGTTCGCCGCTTCGAGCGCGGCATAGCCGAGGCTCTTGACCTGGGTCACGACATATTGCCGCACCAGCGCGTCGTCCTCGACGATCAGGATCTTCTCATCGCCGCCGGTGATCGGCACGTTCTGGAGCTGTTCGTATTCGGTCTCCTGCACGCCCGTCGAACGCGGCAGATAGATCTTCACGCTCGTGCCGTGGCCTTCCTCGCTGTAGATCTTGATGTGGCCGCCCGATTGCTTGACGAAGCCGAACACCATGCTCAGCCCAAGGCCCGTGCCCTTGCCGACCTCCTTGGTGGTGAAGAACGGATCGAACACGCGCTCGATGAGGGCCGCCGGAATTCCCGTGCCGGTGTCGCTGACCGCGATCATCACATAATTGCCGGCGACGACCTCGGCATTCATGCTGGCATAGCCGTCGTCGAGAAAGATGTTGCGGGTCTCGAGCACTAGCGTACCGCCGTTGGGCATGGCATCGCGTGCGTTCAGCGCGAGATTGAGGATCGCAGTGGAGAGCTGTCCCGGATCGACCAGGGCGGGCCAGGCGTCCTCGGTCAGCTGCGGCATGATGGTGATCTGCTCGCCGAGGGTCGGGTGCAGCAGCTTGGCGGCCTCGAGCGTCAGCGCGTTGACGTCGATTTCGCGCGGCTGCAGCGGCTGCTTGCGGGCGAAGGCCAGCAGGTGCTTGGTCAGCTGCGCGCCACGCTCTGCGGCATCGTCGATCAGCTTGGTGATGGCGGCAAGGTCGGGCCGGTCGGCGACCGCATCCGCCAGGATGCCGATCGTGCCGGTGATGACTGTCAGCACGTTGTTGAAATCGTGGGCGACGCCACCGGTCAGCTGGCCGATCGAGTCCATCTTCTGCGCCTGCCGGAACTGGGCCTCGGCAGCCTGCTTCTCGGTCAGGTCGCGGCCGATGAAGAAGTGACGCTTCACGGGCTCCGACCAGTTTCCCACCCAGTTCAAGGTGACCTCATGACCGTCGTAGTGATAGTAGCGCGCTTCGAAGCTGCGCTTGGTCAGGCCGCGTCGGGCCGCGCGCATCTCGCTTCGCGTCCTTTCGAGGTCGTCGGGGTGGATGAACTCCGTCGCGCTGTGGCTGATGAAATCCTCCGGGCTGAAGCCGAGAATGTTCTTCACGCTCGGGCTGACCTGGACGAAATTTCCATAGCCGTCGGTGACCAGGATCAGATCCTGCGAGGTCTCGAAGATGCGCTCGCGTTCTTCGATCTCGCGTTGCAGCTTCTCCCGTGACTGCTTCTCCTCGGTGATGTCATGGGCGATCTTCGACGCGCCGATGACTTCGCCGTTGTCCGATCGCAATGGAGAGACGTTCAGGACAACGTCGATCTGGCGACCGTCCTTGCGGGTGCGAACCGTCTCATGCTGGGCGATCGACTCGCTGCCGCTGATGCGGTTGAGAATGCCTCTGGCTTCGGCCCTCCGGTCCTCCGGTACCACGAGGTCGATCGACTGGCCGACGGCCTCCGCGGCCGAATAGCCGAACAGTCGCTCGGCAGCCCGGTTCCACCCCGTGATGAGGCCGTCGAGCGACTCTGTGATGATGGCATCGTTGGAAGACTCGACCACGGCGCCGTAGAGCGCGAGGCGCTTGCCGTAAAAGTCGCGATCGGACGCCGATTGTTCGCGCAGCCGGCCGACGAGGCCCATCGTGCTCGCCTGGAGGCGGACGTTCTCGACCAGGAGCACGGCGAGCACGAAGCCCGCGGCGCACAGGCCGTAGAGGCGGCCGGCGTAGAAGCCGAGATCGTACCGGGTGACATTGACGATTGCCGACAGCGCGATGTCGAACAGCCAGGCGCACATCGTGACCATCAGCCAGACGTCGATCACCGTATGCGGCTTGCGGAACCACAGCGTGATCAACGCCGCGAAACTCAAGGACCAGACGAATGAAACCACGCCGATCATCGTGGTGGTGTAGCGGCCGTCCTTCAGCAGCACCGGCAGCAGATCGTGCTGCGCCGTGACGATCCATCCGATCACGATCATCGCGACGATCACACCGAGGATAGTGAGCACGATCGCACGTCCGGTCGGCCCGTCGATCCTGTTGCCGCCGTTGCCGTCCTTCAGCCAGCCATAAGCCAGCACGAACAAAGGAAACCCGCCGTGCCAGACCATGTAGAGCCAGACCGTGGTCTGAGTGCCCGCGCCCAGCAGCCCGGTGGGGGCGAACAGCCCGGGGAAGGTGAGGGAATGGGTCACCGCTGCCGCGGCGGTGAACAGATAGCCGGTCGATAGCAGCAGCAGCGCGCGGCTGCGCAGGCCGGCGAATTGTGATAACAGCAGAACCGCGGTGATGATGTCACTGACAGCGAGCGCCGATTGGTAGCTCGCCACGAAGGCCGGTACCTGGATCAGAGGCATCTTTGCGAAGGGTACAGCCAGTGCGAACAGGATCGCGGAGACACCGACGATTGCCAATGCTGCAGTGCGATCGCTCTGCGTAGCCGGCAAGGTCGAAAGGAAAGTGCTTCGGTCGTTCTTTGCCTTTGCGTGCACGTTGACCTCTCGCTCGGGTCGTCATGGGTATTCACGTGACGTCGTCGACTGGTTCCCTGGGCCCGCCATGGTAGCTGGCTCCGGGCGCGTGTCCTGAACAAACGAGCCCGCGACTCAACCGAGGGTTACAGCTTACTTAACTCGGACAGGGAATCGGAATAGGGAATCGGTAAGGTTGGCTTTACTGGACGATCCCATACTGTCTTGACGGATACCGCCGTTGAATTGAACCAATTAATGATAATAATCTGGGAGTTGTTCCCATGCCCCGTGTCCTCATTATCGACGACCAGAAGGACGTACGCGCCATGGTCTCGATCGTCCTTCGGGTCAACCATTTTGACGTAGTTGAAGCGGAGAGCGGGGCGGCCGGCCTGAAGGCCTTCGGCGAGAGCGTTTTTGACGCTGCAATTGTCGACATTTTCCTGACCGATACCAGCGGCGTTGAAGTCATGGCCGCTATCCGCGAACGGAATCCCGGGTTTCCGATCGTCGCGGTCTCGGGGATGACCACAATGGATTTCATGGGCGAGGCCCCCGGCCTGGGCGGCGTGGTCTGCCTGCAAAAGCCGTTTCGGCCGAACGACCTGCTGCAAGCGCTCCACAGGGCGCAGGCCGCGGCTGGCGGCGAACTGTCCGCAGCCGTCTGAGGCGGCAAAAAGAAAACGCCCCGGCGAGCCGGGGCGTTGACATTGGTTAAAGGGTCAGGCGCCCTGTCTCAGGTGCCGTTGCCCTTGATCTCGGCGTAGTTGCCCTTGGCGTCCCACTTGTAGACGACGTAGTCGAGCTGCTTGATGTCGCCCTTGGCGTCATACTCGATCGGGCCGATCACGGTGTCCCACTTGCCGGCCTTCATCACTTCCATGACCTTCTTGGCGTCGGTGGTGCCGGCCTTCTTGGCCGCCTGCGACCAGACCTGCATCGCTGCATAGGTGTAGAGGGTGTAGCCTTCGGGATCGATGCTCTTGGCCTTGAAGGCATCGACGATCTTCTTCGCGGTCGGCTTGTTGCGCGGATCGGGACCGAAGGTGAACAGGGTGCCTTCGCCGGCAGGGCCGGTGATGGAGGCGTATTCCTTGTCGGCGAGCGCGTCGCCGGCCATCAGGATCGTCTTGAGGCCCTGGTCGCGCATCTGGCGCAGGATCAAGCCGCTTTCCTGGTGGTAGCCGCCGACATAGACGAGATCGATGTTGTCGCGCTTCAGGCGTGAAACGATCGCGTTAAAGTCCTTGTCGCCCTTGTTGTAGGACTCGGAGAGCTTCACGGTGATGCCGGCCTTGACCAGGGCCTTCTTGGTCTCGTCGGCGAGACCCTTGCCGTAGGTGGTCTTGTCGTCGAGAACCGCGATGTTCTTGCCCTTGAAGTTCTTGGCGATGTACTGCGCCGCGATCAGGCCCTGCTGATCGTCACGACCGCAGACGCGCGCCACGTTCCAGAGCTTGCGCTCGGTGAACAGCGGGTTGGTCGAGGCGGGCGTAATCTCGAGCACGTTTCCGTCGGCATAGGCTTCGGATGCCGGGATCGACGACGACGAGCAATAATGCCCGGCGACGAACGGGATCTTCGCGCTGGCGATCTTCTCGGCAACGGAGCGCGCCTGCTTGGGATCGCAGGCATCGTCCTCGATGTCGAGCGCGAGCTTCTTGCCGTTGACGCCGCCGGCGGCGTTGATGTCAGCGACGGCCATTTCGGCGCCGTTCTTCATCTGACGGCCGAAGGCTGACTCGCCGCCGGTCATCGGGCCTGCGACTGCGATGGTGACATCCTGCGCGAATGCCGCGCTCGACAACGCGATCGACGCGCCGAATGCCAGACCGATGAGCTTCAGTGATTTCATGAGATACCTCGCGGGTGATCGCTTGTGGAAGTTGCCGGGTTCGCCCCGGTTCAAACCGGCGCCATTCTTGAATGAATTCTTGGAGAAGTCACCGGCAAAATACGGGCATTGGTGGAGATATTTCGTCTCATTCGGCCGCACCGAACCCGGGCTCGAGCAGGACCCGGGCGGTCTCAGCCGTGCCGGCCGCCTTCCAGATAGGCGGCGCGGATCTCCGGGCGCTGCAGTAACTCGGCGCCGGTTCCGGCGAGCGTGATCAGGCCGTTGACCATGACGTAGCCGCGATGGGCGAGCTTGAGCGCATGGTTGGCGTTCTGTTCGACGATCAGGACAGTCAGGCCGTCCTGCCGGTTCAGGGTCCGGATGGCGTCGAAGATCTGACGGGCGATCAGCGGCGCGAGCCCGAGCGAGGGTTCGTCGAGCAGCAGCAGGCGCGGGCGGCTCATCAGGGCACGGCCGATCGCCAGCATCTGCTGCTCGCCACCGGACAGCGTGCCACCGCGCTGGACGTAGCGCTCCTTCAGCCGCGGAAATAGCGTGAACACGCGCTCCAGCGTCGCCTCGCGCTCCGCATCGGTGCATTCGGTGGCGTCCGCCCCCATTTGGAGGTTTTCCGCCACGCTCATGCGCGGGAAGATACGGCGGCCTTCCGGCGATTGCGCGATGCGCAGTTGCGCGATCTCGTGGGTGGGCACGCCGGTGATGTCGCGGCCTTCGTACAGGATCTGGCCGGAGCGCGCGCGCGGCTTGCCGAAGATCGTCATCATCAGCGTCGATTTGCCGGCACCGTTGGCGCCGATCAGGGCGACGATCTCGCCGGCATTGATCTCGACGTCGACGCCCTTGAGCGCCTCGATCTTGCCGTAGGCGGCGCGCAAGGACCGGATCGCAAGCAGGGGAGTGGAAGCCGACGTCACGACCCGCTCTCCATCACGGCCGCAGCCTCATCCTCGTCGGTGCCGAGATAGGCGGCGATCACCTTGGGATCGTCGCGCACCTCTTGCGGCGTGCCCTGCGCGATCTTCACGCCGTGGTCCATGACAACGATGTGGTCGGAGATTTCCATCACCACCGACATGTCGTGCTCGATCAGGAGGATCGAGGTGCCGATCTCGTTGCGGATCGACAACAAAAGCTCGCTCAGCGCGGCGCTTTCGCGTGCATTGAGGCCAGCGGCCGGCTCGTCCAGGCACAGGAGCGCGGGCTCGGTACACATCGCGCGCGCGATCTCGAGCCGGCGCTGGTCGCCATAGGCGAGATTGCCTGCGGCATCGTCGGCGCGGTCGAGCAGATTGATCCGTTTGAGCCAGTCGGTAGCGAGTGCGATCGCGCGCTTCTCGGCGTCACGATAGGTGGGGACGCCGAGAAGCCCGAGAAACGTGAAGCCCGACGCAAGCATCAATGCGTTGTGCTGCGCCACCATCAGGTTCTCCAGCGCGGTCATGCCGGGAAACAGGCGGATGTTCTGGAAGGTGCGGGCGACCTTGGCCTGCTTGGCGATGCGGAAATCGTTGAGCCGCTCCAGCGCGATCTGCCGGCCATCGTCATGGGTGATGCGGATGGCGCCGCCGCTCGGCTTGTAGAAGCCGGTGATGCAGTTGAAGACGGTGGTCTTGCCGGCGCCGTTCGGCCCGATCAGCGCGGTGATCTTCTTCCGTTCGGCCGCAAACGACAGATCCTGCACGGCGACGATGCCGCCGAAACGCATGGTGAGCCGGTCGACGCTGAGAATTGGCTCGCCGCTCATCCGTGGCCCTCCTTGACGAGGTCGGAGGAGATCGCTTGCGCCTTGGTCAGGAATACGGTCGGCGCACGATGGCCAATGATGCCGCGCGGCCGCCAGATCATGATCAGCACCATCGCCATGCCGAAAGCCAGCATGCGGTAGGCTTCGAGGCTACGGAACAGCTCGAAGCCGCCGATCATGGCGAGAGCCGCCAGCGCGACGCCGAGTTGCGAGCCCATGCCGCCGAGCACGACGATGGCGAGCACCAGCGCCGACTCCTGGAAGGTGAAGGATTCCGGGCTGATGAAACCCTGACGGGTCGCGAAGAAGGCGCCGGCAAAGCCGCCGAACATGGCGCCGGTCGCGAACGCTGTGAGCTTGGTGGTCGTGGTGTTGATGCCGAGCGCGCGGCAGGCGACCTCGTCCTCGCGCAGCGCCTCCCAGGCGCGGCCGATCGGCAGGCGACGCAGGCGGATCGTGACCCAGTTGGTGAGCAGCGCCAGTGCCAGGATCAGATAGAACAGGAAGACGATGCGATGGGTCGGCGAGTATTCGATACCGAGTTTTGCCGCTAAGCCGTCGTCGCTGTTGTCGAGCGGAATGCCGAAGAAGGAGGGGCGGGGAATGCCGGAGACGCCGTTGGGGCCGCCGGTCAGATCTTGCCAATTGATGATGACGAGGCGGATGATCTCGCCGAAGGCGAGCGTCACGATGGCGAGATAGTCGCCGCGCAGCCGCAACACGGGGAAGCCGAGCAGCACGCCCCAGAACGCGGCGAGAATGCCGGCGAGCGGCAGGCAGACCCAGAACGACCAGCCGAAGCTGGTGGCGAGCAGCCCGTAGGAATAAGCGCCGACCGCATAGAAGGCGACGTAGCCGAGGTCGAGCAGGCCCGCGAGCCCGACGACCACGTTGAGGCCCCAGCCGAGCATCACATAGGTGAGCACGAGGATTGCGAGGTCGAGGATGTAGCGCTGATTATAGAAGATCACCGGCACCAGCAGCGTGAAGATCAGCAGCACCGGCGCGAGATAGCGGCCGATGAACGATATCCCGCTGTGCACGGCAGGTGGCACCAGCTTCTCGGCGCCAGTTGGGCCGATCCATTGCCTGAGCAGCTCGATCACGATCGAGCCGCCGAACACCGCGCCAACGAGCCAGGCGAGGTCGCCGAAGCGCGTCCAGTAAGTGAGTTGGCCGTCGGAGCCCGCCTCGGTGCGGACGCCGACCATCAGCGAGAACAGCACCAGCGCGATCACGGCGTTGATGAGGGCGGTCTTCAGGATGAAGGGGATGCCGGTGGTGCGACTTGCGGCGGTGGTCTCGTGCGGGGTGGTTGTCACGCGCGGTGATCCGTCAGACTTTTTCGACTTCGGGACGGCCGAGCAGGCCGGTCGGCATGAAGATCAGCACGACGATCAGGATCGAGAACGCCGCGACGTCCTTGTACTCGACCGAGAAATAGGCCGACCAGAACGTCTCGATCAGGCCGATCGCGAGCCCACCCAGCATGGCGCCCGGCAGCGAGCCGATGCCGCCGAGCACGGCGGCGGTGAAGGCCTTGATGCCCGCGACGAAGCCCATGAAGAAATCGACCAGGCCGTAATAGAGCAGGTACATCAGGCCGGCGACCGCAGCGAGCGCGGCCCCGATGACGAAGGTCATGGAGATGGTGCGGTCGACGTCGACGCCGAGCAGGGCGGCCATGGTCTGGTCCTGCTCGCAGGCGCGCATGTCGCGCCCGAGCCGGGTGCGCGAGACCAGCCAGGTGAAGATCCCCAGCAGCACGATGGTGGTGACGACCACCATGATCTGGATGTTGGAGAGCTGGATCACGAAGCCGTCCGCACTCTCATGCAGCGTATGGCCGCCGGTGATGAAGGGCGGGATCGGCTTGACGCGTGCGCCTTGCGCCACCTGCGAGTAGTTGGTCAGCACGAAAGACATGCCGATCGCGGACAGCATCGGCGCGAGGCGGAAGGAATGGCGCAGCGGACGATATGCGATGCGCTCGATGGTCCAGCCATAGAGGGCAGTGATCGCCATTGAAACCAGCAGCACCACGAGCAGGATCACCGGGATCGCTGTCAGGCCGAGCGAGATCAGGATCAGGAAGGTGATGAGTGCGACGAAGCCGCCGATCATGAAGATATCGCCATGGGCGAAATTGATCATGCCGACGATGCCGTAGACCATCGTGTAGCCGATCGCGATCAGGCCGTAGATGGAGCCGAGCACGAGGCCGTTGATGAGCTGCTGGGCGAAATAATCCATGCGCTGCCGTTACCCAAACCTGACGCGACTGAAAGGGAGGTCTTCGAGAGAGTGCTTACGTTTCTTCTCGGGCCCCGGCAGCCCTTGAGCCGTCTCCCGTTTTGTAACAGGAGGGAACTGGCGGCTGCAACTGGCGATGTCTCGGTAAGAAGGCTTGTACAGAGGTCATTTGGTGATGGCGGTCGGATCCCTGTTCCCGCAAGTGCGAGGAACCGGGTTTGCGGAGCAACCAAAGTCGATGCCGACGGTTATTTCCGCACTGACGTCCAACAAGGGAGTTCCCCCATGACGAACCAGCAGAACCAGAAGCCGGGCCAACAGAGCCAGAACCCCGGCCAACAGGGCGGTGGCCAAAAGCCCGGCCAGCAGCAGCAGGATCCGCAGCGCCAGGGCGACAAGCCCGGTCAGCAGCAGGGCGGCCAGCCCCGTCAGGACGACAAGTAGATTTGGGATCCAGATCTCGGAGCCCAGGAGTGAAGAAGGTCCCGCCGCAAGGCGGGGCCTTTTTCTTAGCCGCGCCGGCCAGCCGGGCGATTAAGGTAAACAAAGGGTTTAAATTGCCGCCACAGTCCGATGCGAGTTAGCTCCCGGCAAAGCCTTCCCTTGGAAGGCGCGCGTAGCAGACGAAGCGGGAAGCGGGAAGCGGGAAGCGGTATGTTCAGGAATTGGCGGATCGGCTCGATCAACGGCGCGCTGCTGGCGGCCTATTTCATTCCGGCCTGGACATTGGTCGCGTTGAGCATCTTCGTGGCGCCTGTGCACGGTCTTTATGAGCGGCCGAGCATCGCTGTGGCGCTGTTCCTCAGCGACCAGCTTCAGATGTCCGGCATGAGCACGGTGCGCGCCGCCTGGCTGCTGGCGCTCGGGCGGCTGACCGTAGTGGCGTTCTTCGCCATCTATCTTGCGCTTCTCGCCATCCCGCGTACCCGCAAGAGCGGGGCCAGCGACGAGGCGCTGGGCATCGCCCTTGCGATCGGCAGCCTGATCTCGTTCGCCAGCATGGTCATGGCCTCGAAGGTCGGCGAGTTGGCCGCCCTTCGGCTGCACGCCACCGAGCTCCTGATGCTGCTCAGTGCGGTGGTCGTGCTGGTCATCGAGCGGCCGGCCGCCGCTCCGAAGATCGTCGATGTCGCAGACCCTGCGCCGCTAGGTCTTGAGCAGGCCGAGCTCCTGCACAATCGCTGAGGCTTCCTTGACGGCGTGGTTCGCCGCCGGAACGCCGCAATAGATCGCCTGCTGCAACAGGATTTCCTTGATATCGTCGGGGCTGAAGCCGCCCTCGGCCAGTGCCGCGCGCACATGCAGGCGGAATTCATCCCATTGCCCGAGCGCGACCATGGTGCCGATGACGAGCACACGCCGCGTACGCTCGTCGAAATGCGGTCGCGTCCAGATATCGCCCCAGGCGTAGCGGGTGATCATGTCCTGGAAGTCGGTGTTGAACGCGTTGCGGTTGGCGATCGACTTGTCGACCCAGGCATTGCCCAGCACTTTTCGGCGAACGGTCATGCCGGCATCGCGGCGCTTCTGGTCGTCCATGTTGTCTCCTCCGGATAGCCCTTAGCGCTGCGTCAGAAATCCCACCACTGCGTCGGTGAACGCGTGCGGCTGCTCGACGTTGGAAATGTGGGCGGCATCGATGATGGTCATGCTCGCGCCGGGAATGTTCGAGCGGATCAATTCGCCGGCCGAGATCGGCGTCGCCACGTCGTGGCGGCCGGCGATCACCAGCGTCGGGCTCTTGATGTCAAGCAACAGTGCCCGCTGGTCGAGCGTCGACAGCGCCTCGCAGCAGGCGAGGTAGCCCTCGACCGGGGTGGCGAGCAGCATCGCCTTCATCCTGGCGGTAATGTCGGGCTCGCGCTCGCGGAAATCCTGAGTGAGCCAGCCCGCGATCACGCCATCTGCAACCGCAGCGATGCCGCCCTTCTTCACGGCATCGATACGCTCCAGCCATTTGGTCGGTTCGGCATAATAGCAGGAGGTATTGGCGAGGATGAGCTTGCCGAAGCGCTCCGGCGCATTGGCTCCCAGCCATTGCCCGACCATGCCGCCCATCGACAGGCCGCACCAATGCACCTTCTCGATATTGAGATCGTCGAGGATCGCAAGCACGTCGCGGCCGAAGCGCTCCATCGTATAGGGGGCGGGCGCGACGTTGGACTTGCCGTGGCCGCGCCGGTCGTAGCGGATGACGCGGAACACCTGTGTCAGCGCCTTCATCTGCGGCTCCCACATCTGCAGCGTGCAGCCGAGTGAGTTGGAAAGCATCAGGGTCGGTCCGCCGTCGCGGCCCTCGACGGAGACGTTGATCAGGCAACCGTCGGCATCGATCATGGGCATGCGGGCGTCTCCGTCTATCTATTCGCGATCCAGGCTGTCGAGCAGCCGGTCGATCAGAGCTTGAGAAGCTCCTTGATAGGCCATCGGCTCGAACAATGCCGCAATTTTCTCCGGCGAGAGATGCGCGGTGACATGCGAATCGGCCGAGAGCACTTCGCGCAGATGTTTCTTCTCGGCAACCGCGCGCTTGCTGGCAGCCTCGATCAGATGATGCGCATCGCTCTTGCCGATCTTGTCGGCGAGCGCAAAGGTGACGGCCTCCGCCATGATCAACCCGTGCGTGGCATCGAGATTGCTGCGCATGCGCGCCTCATCGACGTCGAGGCCTTCGGCGATGTCGACGATGCCAGCAAGTGCGCCCGAGCTCACCAGCATCAATTGCGGCAGCGTCGGCCATTCCGCGTGCCAGGGCCCGGCACTGCGCTCGTGGTCCTGCACCTGCGCAGCGAGAATCGTCGCGGCGAGCTGCGGGGCCATGGTGGCGCAGCCGAGCGCGCTTGCGGCCGCCACCGGATTGCGCTTGTGCGGCATGGTCGAGGAGCCGCCACGGCCTTCACCGGCGGGCTCGAAGGCTTCGCCGACATCGGTCTGCATCATCAACGAGACGTCGCGCGCAATCTTGCCGCAGCTACCGGCGAGAATCGCAAAGCTTGAAGCCGCCTCCGCGATGCGGTCGCGATGGGTGTGCCAGGGTGCTTCCGGAAGTGGCAGGTTCAGCTCCTGCGCGAGGCGCTCGGAGACAGCCAGCCCCTTGTCGCCAAGCGCAGCGAGGGTGCCCGCGGCGCCCCCGAATTGCAGGGCGAGGCCTTCGCGGCGAAGCCGCCGCAGGCGGCAGCGGGCGCGGGCGAGGCTCGCTGCATATTCGGCGGCCTTCAGGCCGAACGGCATCGGCAACGCGTGCTGGAGCCAGGTCCGCGCCACCATAGCGGTGTTGCGATGGGCGCGGGCAAGCGTGGCAAAACCCTTGATGGCACGGCTAAGATCAATATCCAGCGCGTCGATTGCAGCGCGCAATGTCAGCATGGTCGCGGTGTCGATGACGTCCTGGCTGGTCGCACCCCAATGCACGTAGCGCGCGGCCTCTGCGTCGGCCTTGCCGACATTGGCCGTCAGCATCTTGACCAGGGGGATCGCCAGATTGCCTGACCGGGGGGCGGCCTCGGCGAGCGCGGTCATGTCGAAAGCATCAGCCTTGCAGGCGGCATCGATCGGGCCGACCGCGCTGGCGGGAATCACGCCCGTGACGGCCTCGGCGCGGGCCAGGGCTGCCTCGAAATCGAGCATGTTTTGCAGCGTGGACCGGTCGTCGCAGACGGCGCGCATGGCCGCGCTCGACAGCATCGGGGCAAGCAGGGGGGAGAGGGCTGTGCTCATGTTGCGCGGGACCTAATCACCATGATCAGGCTCTGCCAATCCCTGACCGGCCGCACAAGGCCTTTTGCGGTTGCGAATATGCATTGCTCGTGACCGGGGGCCACCCTTTCCTTTGCGGCCTCCGTGCGTTACTTGAGCAATATTATTCTGATTGAGATATCGGGAGGCTCCCCCCATGGCCATGACAATGAACGGCGAAGTCCAGCTTGCGGCGCCGCGCGAGGCCGTATGGGAGAAGCTCAACGACCCCGCGGTGCTGAAGGCCTGCATCCCCGGTTGCGAGGAGTTGGAGAAGACCGACGACGGCGGCTTTCGCGCGACGGCGAAAATGAAGGTCGGCCCGGTCTCGGCGCGCTTCAAGGGCAAGGTCACGTTGAGCGATCTCGATCCGCCGAACGGCTACAAGATCTCAGGCGAAGGCGAGGGCGGGGTCGCGGGCTTCGCCAAGGGCGGCGCGGTGGTCAAGCTCGCGGAGAAGGACGGGGGCACGCTGCTCTCCTACGAGGTCGAGGCGCAGATCGGCGGCAAGTTGGCGCAGCTCGGTCAGCGCCTGATCAACGGCACTGCCAAGAAGCTGGCCGACGAATTTTTCGCGAACTTCGTCAAGGCGGTACAGGGCTGACCCCATCGACTTTTGACATGGCCGCTTGCGCTCGGGGCGATGTTGCCCCCGGCCATAATGGCCCATATGATGGGTTGGAATAATTATAAGAAAGAACCGCTTCGACGGGACCCGTCGGGGCGCTGATAGAGAGTGCTTATGGCAAAAATCTCCCTCATCGTGAACGGCAATCCTGTTACCGGCAATGTCGACCCGCGCACGCTCCTGGTGCAGTTCCTGCGCGAGAATTTGCGTCTGACCGGCACCCATGTCGGCTGCGACACCTCGCAGTGCGGTGCCTGTGTCGTGCATCTCGACGGCAAGGCCGTGAAGTCCTGCACCACGCTCGCCGTGATGGCCGATGGCCATGAGGTCAGGACCATCGAGGGGTTGGCGGCCGATGGTGCGCCGTTGCATCCGATGCAGGAAGCCTTCCGCGAGCACCATGGCCTGCAATGCGGATTCTGTACGCCCGGCATGATCATGACCGCGATCGACATCGTCCATCGCAAGGGCCACGAGCTCGACGACCATACGATCCGGGAAGAACTGGAAGGCAATCTCTGCCGCTGCACCGGCTATCAGAACATCGTTTCTTCGATCGCCGCCGGCGCGAAGGCGATGTCGAAATCCGATCTCGCGTAACCGCGCACGCATCCCGCGATCAGGACACCCTCATGTACGAATTCAAATACCATCGCCCCGGGACAGTGCGGCAGGCTGCCAACCTTCTCGTGAAGAACGAAGATGCGAAGCTCATCGCCGGCGGTCACACGTTGATCCCCGTCATGAAGCAGCGGCTCGCAAGTCCCCCGCATCTGGTCGATCTCTCCCATATCGAGGGGCTCAACACGATCGAGATGAAGGGCCGTGCGCTGGTGATCGGCGCGACTGCCAAGCATGCCGAGGTTGCGACCTCCGCGATCGTCGGCGAAGCGATCCCCGCGCTCGCCGGCCTTGCCGGTGGCATCGGCGACCCTGCTGTGCGCCACAAGGGAACGATCGGAGGCTCGCTCGCCAACAACGATCCGACCGCGGATTATCCGGCCGCCGTGCTCGCGTTAGGGGCGACCATCGTCACCAACAAGCGTCGCCTCAAGGCGGAGGAATATTTCCAGGGCTTGTTCTCGACCGCGCTGGAAGCCGACGAGATCATCACCAAGGTGATGTTCCCGCTGCCGAAGAAGGCCGCCTACATCAAGTTCCGCAACCAGGCCTCGCGCTATGCGCTGGTCGGTGTGTTCGTGGCGCGTCGTCCCTCGGACGTGCGCGTTGCCGTCACCGGCGCCGGCTCGGACGGTGTGTTCCGCGTCGAAGCGTATGAGGAAGCGCTGAAGAAGCGTTTCGCCTCGAAGGCGATCGAAGGCATCGAGGTGCCGGCGGAAGGGCTCAACAGCGACATTCACGGCAGCGCCGAATACCGTGCGCATCTGATCGGCGTGCTGACGCGGCGCGCCCTCGATGCCGCCAACGCCAAGGGGTGAGTGAACCTCACGCCTCGGCTAAACTTGTCCCTTAGGGGCGTAGCGAGACTGGCTCTTTCATGACTTCAGCGACCTTGCCGGCATCGGTCGATGCGATGCTCGAACTTTTGACCTCGCGCGGCTATCTCGCCGAACGGTCGCTGGCGACGGTGACGTATCTCTCGCTGCGCATGGGCCGGCCACTGTTCCTGGAAGGCGAGGCCGGCGTCGGCAAGACCGAGATCGCGAAGGTGCTGTCGGCAGCACTGGGGCGGAAGCTGATCCGCCTGCAATGCTACGAAGGCCTCGACGTCTCCTCGGCCGTCTACGAGTGGAACAGCGCGGCGCAGATGATCGCGATCCGGATGGCGGAAGCCGCCGGCGACACCGATCGGGATCAGCTATCGAGCGACATCTTCGCGGACCGCTACATGATCAAGCGGCCGTTGCTGCAGGCGCTGGAGCCCGATGTTGCGGGACCGCCGGTTCTGCTGATCGACGAACTCGACCGTGCTGACGAAGCGTTCGAAGCCTATCTCCTGGAAATCCTCAGCGACTTCCAGGTGACGATCCCCGAATTCGGCACCGTGAAGGCGCCGCATCCGCCGATCGTCATCATCACCTCCAACCGTACCCGTGAGATCCACGACGCGCTGAAGCGGCGCTGTCTCTATCATTGGGTCGACTATCCCGCCGCCGACCGCGAACTCGCGATCGTCAAGTCGCGCGTGCCCGGCATCTCCGCCAAGCTGTCACAGCAGGTCGTGCGCTTCGTGCAGGCGTTGCGCAACCAGGACTTCTACAAATCGCCTGGTGTCGCCGAGACCATCGACTGGGCCACCGCTCTGTCCGAGCTCGATGCCCGCTCGCTGACCCCGCAAGTGGTCGGCGACACGCTTGGCGCGCTGCTCAAATACCAGGACGACATCACCCGCATGCAGGGCGACACCTTGCAGAAGGTGCTGAAGGAAGCGACGAGCGATTAGCTCGTCATTCCGGGCTCGCGCCAAGCGGCGCGCCGAGAGGATGGATACGAAACCATGGCCATCAACCACCTCGCGCCTGAAAAGACCGAGCAATTCGCAGACAACATTGTCGGCTTTGCCCGCGCGCTGCGCGCGACCGGCATGCCGGTCGGTCCGGGCGCGGTGATCGACGCTATGAACGCGCTGCAGGTTATCGACATCGGTAGCCGCGCCGACGTCTTCACCACGCTGGAGGCGATCTTCGTCAAGCGCCATGAGCACGCGCTGATCTTCAAGCAGGCCTTCAACCTGTTCTTCCGTGCGTCCGAAGAGTGGAAGCACATGCTGGATTCGGTGCCGCTGCCGGACGGCGCCAAGAAGAAGCCGCCGGCCGCCGCGCGCCGCGTGCAGGAAGCGATGTCGCAGCCGCGGATGACGGAGACGCCGCAGCACCAGGAGCAGGATTTGCGCCTGTCGGTCTCCGACAGGGAGATCCTTCAGAAGAAGGATTTCGCGCAGATGAGCGCGGCCGAAATCACTGAAGCGCTCCGTGCCGTCCAGATGATGCGGCTGCCGCAGGCGGAATTGCTGACGCGCCGTCACCAGCCCGATCCGCGCGGCCTGCGGCTCGATATGCGCCGCACGTTGCGCGCGTCGTTGCGCACCGGCGGGGACATCATCGACATCCATCGCCTCGGGCGGATCGAGAAGCCGGCTCCGATCGTGGCACTGCTCGACATCTCCGGATCGATGAGCGAGTACACCCGTCTGTTCCTGCATTTTCTCCATGCCATCGGCGATGCGCGCAAGCGCGTCTCGGTGTTCCTGTTCGGGACGCGGCTGACCAATGTCACGCGCGCGTTACGGCAGCGCGATCCCGACGAGGCGCTGGCAAGTTGCTCGGCAGCGGTCGAGGACTGGGCCGGCGGCACACGGATCTCGGGCTCCCTGCACAACTTCAACAAATTGTGGGCCCGACGCGTGCTGAGCCAGGGCGCCATCGTGCTGCTGATCTCGGATGGGCTGGAGCGGGAGGCCGATTCCAAGCTCGCCTTCGAGATGGACCGGCTGCACCGCTCCTGCCGGCGGCTGATCTGGCTGAACCCGCTGCTGCGGTTCGGCGGCTTCGAGGCCAAGGCCCAGGGCATCAAAATGATGCTCCCGCACGTTGACGAATTCCGCCCCGTGCATAATTTGAGCTCTATCCAGGAGCTGATCACAACTCTGTCCCGGCCGCTGCCGCCGCAACACCGCAGCCTGATCCGCTCCGCAGCCTGAGAGGCAAAAGCCCATGCTCGATCGCGACGAGGATATCCTGAAGGCGGCGGAGGACTGGCAGAAGGCCGGCCGTGGTGTCGCACTGGCAACTGTCGTCGACACCTGGGGCTCGGCCCCGCGCCCGGCGGGCTCGAGCCTCGTCATCAACGACCAGGGTACCTTCCTGGGCTCAGTCTCTGGCGGCTGCGTCGAGGGCGCCGTCGTCACCGAGGCCATGGACGTGATCGAGAGCGGCAAGCCCAAGATGCTGGAGTTCGGCGTCGCCGACGAGACCGCCTGGAATGTCGGGCTGTCCTGCGGCGGCACCATTCGCGTCTTCGTCGAGAAGGTCGGCTGACCGTGAAGCTCGCAGTCCTGCATGAACTCAATGCCGAGCGCGCCGCGCGCCGGCCTGTCATTCTGGTGACCGACACCGAGAGCGGCGAGCAGCGTTTGGTGAAGGCTGCGGATTTCGCCAAGGATCCGCTCCGCGTGGAATTGGACAAGCAGCTTCGCATGGGCAAGAGCGCCAATGTCGAGGCCGGCGGCAAGAAGCTGTTCTTCAATGTCTACGCGCCGACCGCAAAGCTCGTCATCATCGGCGCCGTGCATATCAGCCAGGCCTTGGCGCCGCTGGCGCGCTCACTCGGCTATGATGTCACCGTGGTTGACCCGCGCACGGCGTTCGCGAGTCCCGAGCGCTTCCCTGATATTCCGCTGGTCGCCGAATGGCCTGACACCGCGCTGCCGCCGCTCAATGTCGATGCCTACACGGCTTTCGTCGCGGTGACGCACGATCCCAAGATCGACGATCCCGCGTTGCTGCACGCCTTCGAGCGCAAGTGCTTCTATATCGGCGCGCTCGGCTCGCGAAAGACCCACGCCAAGCGGGGCGACCGGCTGCGGGCGCAGGGCGCCAGCGATAGCGACATTGCGCGCATCCATGCGCCGATTGGGCTAGCGATCGGCGCGGTCTCGCCGTCGGAGATCGCGGTGTCGATCATGGCCGAGATCACGGCGGTGCTTCGCCTGCCCCCCAAAGAAAAAGAAGAAGCGGCATGAAGTTCGGCCCGGCGAGCCCCAAGGATGCGATCGGCGGGGTGACCGTCCACACCCTGCGTCAGGGCCCGCTGGTGCTAAAGAAGGGCACGACGATCGGGCCTGCCGAAGTCGAGGCCCTGGAGCGCGTCGGCATCAAGGATGTCGTCGTGGTGCGGATGGAGCAGGGAGACGTCTCCGAGGACGTCGCGGCTGCCAGCATTGCACTTGCGATCGGCGGCGAGGGCATTCATGTCGAGCGCGCCTTCACCGGCCGCGCCAATCTATTTGCCGCAGGCCCGGGCCTGCTAGTGATCGACCGCGCTGCTGTCGACCGCATCAACAACATCGACGAGGCCATCACCTTTGCCACGCTCGCCGCTTACAAGCCGGTGGTCGAAGGCGAGATGGTGGGCACCGTCAAGATCATCCCGTTCGGCGTTGAAGGAAATCTGCGCGATGCCGCGGTGAAGGCCGCAGGCCACGACGTGCTCAGGATTGCGCCCTATGTGATCAAGCGCGTCGGCATCGTCTCGACGCTGCTGCCGGGCCTGTCGTCCAAGGTCGTCGACAAGACGTTGCGCGTCACCGCCGAACGCCTCGCGCCGGCCGGCGCCAGCATCATTGCTGAGCGGCGCGTGCAGCACGACGAGCGGGCGCTCTCGGCTGCGATCAAGGAATTGCTCGCGCTCGGCGCCGAACTCGTGATCGTGTTCGGTGCATCCGCAATCGCTGACCGTCGCGATGTGATCCCGGCCGCGGTCACCGAGATCGGCGGCGAGATCGAGCATTTCGGCATGCCTGTTGATCCTGGCAATCTGCTTCTGATCGCGCGCGCCGGGAGCGTGCCGGTGCTGGGCGCGCCGGGTTGCGCGCGCTCGCCGGTCGAGAATGGTTTTGACTGGGTGCTGATGCGGCTTCTCGCCGGCATCAAGGTGACGCGGTCCGAGCTGATGGGCATGGGCGTCGGCGGTCTGCTCATGGAGATCGTGACGCGGCCGCAGCCGCGCGCCAAGCCTGAGATCGAGGGCAACAGCCAGGTCGCGGCCATCGTGCTTGCCGCGGGTCGTTCGACCCGCATGGGTGGACCGAACAAGCTGCTCGCCGAACTCGACGGCAAGAAGCTGGTGCGGATCGCGACCGAGCAGGCCCTGGCCTCGAAAGCATCAGAGGTGATCGTCGTCACCGGCCATCAGACCGAGCTGGTCGAGCAGGCGTTGCAGGGCCTCAAGGTGCGGTTTGTGAAGAACCCGGATTTCGCCGGCGGCATTGCGAGTTCGGTGAAATCAGGCATCGCGGCCGTCTCTGACGCGAGCGATGGTGCCGTGGTGTGTCTCGGCGACATGCCGCTGATCGATGCTGGCCTGATCGACCGTCTGATCGACGGATTTGCACCTGACCGCGGCAATCTCATCGTCGTACCCGTCAGCGAAGGCCGTCGTGGCAATCCCGTGCTGTGGTCGCGCCGCTTCTTCAAGGAGTTGATGACACTCGATGGCGACATCGGCGCGCGGCATCTGATTGCCAAGCATACCGAGGCCGTGGCCGAAGTGCCTGTCGATGGCGAGGGCGCCTTCCTGGATATCGACACGCCGCAGGCGCTGGAGGCCGCGCGGCGCGGTTAGGACGCCGTAATCGTCTGATTTCAACGCCTCGTTCACCATCTGGAAACGACCGCCGGCTTAGAGTCCTCTCCACCTGCCTTGGGGGTGAGGGGCTTTTCCATGATTTCGAACGTCGTCGCGCGCCGTTGCGCGATGTTTTTCTTTGCGCTGTCGGTTTGTGTCGCCGGCGCCCGTCATATGACCCAAGCCCATGCGGCCGGCGCGTTTGCCGTCGGCAAATGCGGCGCCTATGGCCAGGCCTATGATTTTGGTGCCGAGCACGAGGCGCGTGCCGCTGCACAAAAGCAGTGCAAGGGCGATTGCACGACGGTGACGATGAAGCGCGCCTGCGCGGCGATGTCGGTCGACATGACCAACCCCTGCGGCGCCTATGGTTATGCCGTGAAGCCGAAGATCTCGGCCACGCTCAATGCCGCGACGCGCGAATGCTACAAATATGGCGGCAAGGAATGCGTGATCCGCGCCTGGGCCTGCGACGCGAAAGGCTAATCAAGGGCTAGTCAACCGCTAGCGCAGCCAGCCCGCGTTGGTCGACACCAGTTTGACCGGTTGCTCCGGCGCGTCGACCGACCAGGGCTCCTTGGCCCTGGTGAACTCCGACCAGGCCTTGATCAGGCGCGTTTCAATGCCGACCATGGCATGGGCCTGCCAGCCGGCGATTGCCGCTGCCGCCATGCCGCTGCCGGTCGCTCCAGCGTTGACATCTGCAAGCAGCGACGTCGTCGTCGCCATGTCGTTGTAGATCCCGAGCTCCTGCTGGAGGTCGGCGAGGCGGCGTGAGAAGCGCCTCGCGGATTTGCGCTGCCCGCACAGTGGAAGCAGGAAGTCGGCGACATAGCGCAGCTTCTTCGCGGCGAGACGGACTCGGTGCCGCTCCTCCGTCGGGAGTGATTTGAACTTGCGCCCGCGCTTCAACACCTTCGCATGCTGCGTCGACAGGATGTTGCGTGCAAAATTAATCGCCGGCTCTGCCAGTTGCGCAAGGCCTTCGGGGGCGACCTCGCTGCGCCAGCCGCGCGCTTCGATCCAGGCGCCGAGCCCGATGACGAAATACTGGCAACGCCGATCGGCAAGGGCGAGACGAGCCTCATCATAGCAGGCCGCGCGGCGTTCGTCGGCGAGCGCGCCGAGCGTGTCGAAACCCGCGACCGACGGACAGCCATCCGCAACGGTCCGCAGCGTGTCCTGCCGAAACACATCCCAGTCGCGTGCGCCGGAGAGACTTCCCGCAAGCCACTTGGCCTCGGCCCGCATCAGGTCGAGCTTGGTCAGCGACACCACCGACCGCATCAGGTCGAGCGCAGAACGCAAGCGCCGCAGCGCGACGCGAAGCTGATGCATCCCCTCGGGATCGCGACCATCCTCGGCGGCGGGCAGCGACTGCAGCAGATGCAAAAGACAGGAGCGCAGGATTTCGGAGAAGGCTTCGTCGAGCGAGATTGACGGATTGAGACGCAGCTTTGGCGGCTTCGGTGCCCGCGGCGGCGTATCGGCCGCGAGATCGAATCCGCGCGCTGATTTGGTCCGGATCGACGGCTTCACCGATCCATGCTCGGCAAGCCGCAGCGCCAGCTCCCAGATGGCGGACGGACTGCCGCTCTTGAGCTCGAGCTCGATCTCGCTGACCGGCAGCGATCGATCGCCTGACGTCAGATGGCCCTGATCGAACGCGATCTCGATCGTGCCGGACGGCAGGTCGACCATGCGTTGATGTCGGCGGATGTCCGTGGTGAAGACGGCTTCGAGCGGATGACGCGCGACATCAGCGCGTAGCTTCTCCGGTAGGAATGGGAGTGCCAGCGCGATGTCCGGTGCCATCGATGGGACGGCCGCCTCCCATTCTCCGCGCCGCAGCGGATCATTGGCGGATTCAGCTTTCACTGTTTGAGTGAAACGCGCGCCACTCTGACGAACCCGAAAGCTCAATCCGCTACGTCGAAGCGCGTGCTTGGGCGTGTCGTAGTACACCGCCTTGAGATGTTTGCGCGTGCCCTTGTTGCGCGCATTCGCCGCGATGATGGGTGCGTTGTTGAAATCCGCGAAGCGGTCGGACGGAACGATCAGCTTGAGCTCGATCTCGGTCGCGTGAGTTGCAGCATCATAAGCAGGTGCGGCTCCCGGACCGCGAGATTCCCCCGCGACAAGGTTCGACTGAACCGGTCCATTGCGCGAAGATTCGTCGTCAGGGAACGCGGAACCGGGCGCCTCACCAGCGGCGGGAACTACAAAACTGATGGATTTTGGCTCGACGTCGGGGATCGGATGCCCGTTGGCTTTCGCAAGCCGTTGTACGGGTTCGAGGGCTCGCTTGATGGCGCCAGTTTCGGACATACACGGTTTATGACAGTTCAGTGACAGAGCGCCCGACATATACCCGACTTGGTCAGCGAGGAGAAGCGCAGCCCGTCGCATCTCCATTGAAAATTCCGAGCTGTGATCGACGGGTCAATTCGGGTTACGTTTGTTTCTGATGCCAACGCGCGAGGAATTTTCTTTTCTTTCCCGACGTTTGGATATGCGTTGGGAGAATTCATGCAGTTCGACACCAAGATCGCCGTTGTCATTCGCAACGATCTGCAGGTCTGGCAGAAACTCAATGTCGCGTCGTTCCTGTCCGGCGGCGTCGCTGCTGCCTTTCCGGAATGCATCGGCGATCCCTATGAGGACGCATCGTCCACGAAATATCTTGCACTGATCGGCCAGCCGATCCTGATCTATGGTGCCGATGGTGCGGCATTGTCGCGCGCACTCGATCGCGCCCTCACGCGCAATGTCGCGCCGGCGGTCTACACCGAGGATATGTTCAGGACGACGCATGATGCCGCCAATCGTGAGGCGGTGAGGATGGTTGCGCGCGTCGATCTCAATCTCGTGGGTATCGCGATGCGCGCTGAGCGCAAGGTGATCGACAAGATCGTCGATGGATTGAAGTTCCACAGCTAAGATAGTTGCTGATGGTTTTACCTCTCCCGCTCTTGTCCGCCGAAGCCTTGGCGAAGGCGGATGCGGGAGGAGGGGGCACGCTAGCCGCTCAGCCAGGCGGCATCGTCTGGAATTTCGTCAGGCCGGGATCGAGAGGGTCCCAGTCATACGCGCGCACTGCGTAGGTGATCGCTTGCGGCTTATAGCGGGCGGGCTCGTCGAGGCTCGCGGCGCGGATGGTGAAGATGTCGGGCATGGCCTTGAAGGTCATGTAGACGGCGACGCCGCATTTGGGGCAGAAGGCGCGCGTCTTTACATTGCCGCTGTCGCCGGTCATGTCCCAGGTCTTGGCCTCGCCTGTCACCGCGACGCCGGCGCGCGGGAAGGTGGCGTATGAGCCATGGCCGGTGCCGCTTTCACGCTGGCAGTCGCGGCATTGGCAGTGATTGGAAAACAGAGGTTCGCCGGTGATCGAATAGCGGATCGCGCCGCAGGCGCAGCCGCCGGTATAGGGCTTGTCCATCACGGTAACTCCTTAACTGTCTTCACCACTGATTTCGTCGAGCTGACGCACGACCTTCTTCCAGCCGCCGCTCATGATCGTGTAGGCGCTCTCGTTCCTGGGGAGCGCGAAGCCCGCATGAACCAACTGGATTCGCGTGCCGGCTTCGACCGGGGTGAGGGACCACGTCACGACGGTGTCGAGCGGTGCGCCGTAACCGACGTTGCGCTCGTCGCCACCTTTCCAGGCGTAGACGAGACGCCTGAAAGGCACGACCTCGAGCACGCGGCAGTGGATGACGCCGTCCCAGTTGCCACCCGGCTTGGTCTGGTAGGTGAAAGTGTTGCCCTCAACCGCTTCGAAACCGGTCGGCGGCATCAACCAGCGCGCAATCAACTGGGCGCTGGTCAGCGCCTTCCAGATCGTCTCGGGCGCGTGAGGGAAGACGTCGTCCAGGACGATATCTCTTGTTTCGGCATTCAACGCGGCTGCACTCACGGATCGATCTCCTTCAAGAGGTCACGCAGGTTCTCAAAGCGCTCGCGCCAGAAGACGCCGTAATGATCCATCCAGGTCACCAGCGGTTTGAGGCCTTGCGGCGAAGCGCGGTAGTAGACGTTGCGGCCTTCGGCGCGCTCAGCGACGAGCCCTGCCTGCTTCAACGATTTCAGGTGCTGCGAGATCGCGCCCTGCGTCACGCCGCTGCCGCGGGTCAGCTCGGCGACGCTGATTTCCTTGTTGTCGAACACGCGCTCGAACACCGCGCGGCGGGTCGGATCGGCGAGGGCGCGCATCACGGCGGTGACGGGGTTTGGAGCGGCTTCAGTCATGTCGATCAATTAGCAATGGCTAATTCATTAGTCAATGCTAATTCATTGCGGGCCGAATCTTTATTGACTATGACTGACTAGTCAGTCATAAATGAGGAATGACAAAGAAGCCTATGAAGGCTGCTACAGCCAAGGCAGCAGTTCCCAAGCCCAAAGCTAGCGAAGAGGCCGCGCCGGTGTCGAACCGTGCCACGCGTGCGGCGGAGCGGCGTGATGCGATCGTCGAGGCGGCGATGGACGAGTTCATCGCCCGGGGCTTTGCCGCGACGCGGCTCGACGACATCGCCAAGCGCGCCGGCGTCGCTAAGGGCACGATCTACCTGCACTTCAAGGACAAGGAATCGATGTTCGAGGAGCTGGTGCGCACGGTGATCGTGCCTGTGGTGGCCAAGCTCAACGCATTGCCGCCGCCGACAGGCTCGGTGCGCGATCTGATCGAGACCTTCGCCGGCAATTTCATGAAAGAGGTGATGGGCACGCGGCGCGGCGATCTCGTTCGCCTGATCGTGGCCGAAGGGCCGCGCTTCCCGTCGGTTGCCGACTTCTACTACCGCGAGGTGGTTTCGCGCGGGATGGCCGGCATGCGCGCGCTGATCGAGCTCGGTATTGCCCGCGGCGAGATCCACCAGAAGAACCTCGCGCGATATCCGCAGATCCTGATCGCGCCGGCGATGATCGCGGTGATCTGGCAGAGCCTGTTTGCGCGGCACGCGCCGCTCGACGCGCAGGACATGCTGCGCGTCCATCTCGACCTGATTTTTGGCGAACGGAGGACGACATGACGTCGTCGCGAAGGATATTTGCAATCGCATTGGCCTCGGTGCTTGCAACGGCGCTCGCCGGTTGCAAGGAGAAGCGCGATCCCGGCTTCCAGGGCTGGGTCGAGGCGGACATGATCTATGTCAGTCCGGACGAAGCGGGGCGGGTGACCAAGCTCGATATTCGCGAGGGCGACGTCGTGAAGGTCGGTGACGCCCTCTATTCGGTCGACGACGATCTCCAGCTTGCCGATCTCAACCAGACCAAGGCGACATTGGCCAATGCGCAACAGGTGTTCGACCGCGCGGACGCGCTTCGCAAGACCGGCTCGGGCACGCAAGCCACGCTGGATTCCTCCGTCTCGGATTTGCGGGTCGCGCAGGCGCGGGTTGTGACCTCGCAGACGCGGCTGGCGCGGCGCAAAGGCTTTGCCCCTGTTGCCGGCACCATCCAGCAGATCTATTTCCGCGAGGGCGAGATGGTCGCAGCGCAGCGGCCGGTGCTCTCGATCATGCCGCCTGGCAACATGAAGCTCCGCTTCTTCGTGCCGGAGACCGAGTTGCCGAAACTGTCTGTTGGCGACGAGGTGCGCGTCGCCTGTGACAATTGCGCGGCCGACCTCACAGCAAAGATCTATTTCATCGCGACCTCGGCCGAATACACGCCGCCCGTGATCTACAGCCTCGAGGAGCGCAACAAGCTTGTTTACTTGATTCAGGCGCGGCCGTCGCGGCCCGATGCGTTGCGGGTCGGGCAGCCGATCGACGTCTATCTCAATCCCAAGACGCCTGTGGCGGACAAGCGATGAGCGCCGGCAACGACATCGCGATCGACGTCAAGGGCCTGACCAAATCGTTCAATGGTCGTGAGGTCGTGCACGATCTGTCGATGCAGGTGAAGCGCGGCTCGATCTACGGCTTCCTCGGGCCGAACGGCTCGGGCAAGACCACGACCATTCGCATCCTCTGCGGCCTGCTGACGCCCGACAGCGGCGAAGGCACCTGTCTCGGCTACGACATCTTGAAGGATTCCGACAAAATCAAGCGCCAGGTTGGCTACATGACCCAGCGCTTCAGCCTGTACCAGGACTTGTCGGTGCGCGAGAATCTCGAATTCGTCGCGCGGCTTTATGGTCTCACCGATCCGCGCGGTGCGGCGCGCGACATGATCAAGCGGCTTGGGCTCTCGGGGCGCGAAGAACAGCTCGCCGGCGAACTCTCCGGCGGTTGGAAGCAGCGGCTCGCGCTCGGCGCCTGCACGCTGCCCAGCCCGAAGCTGCTCTTGCTCGACGAGCCGACCGCCGGTGTCGATCCCAAGGCGCGGCGCGATTTCTGGAACGAGATCCACGCGCTCGCGGCCGAAGGGCTCACTGTTCTGGTCTCGACCCATTACATGGACGAGGCCGAGCGCTGCCACGAGATCGCTTACATCGCCTACGGACATCTCCTGACGCACGGAACGGTGGAGGAGGTGATCGCGGGATCCAAGCTCACGACCTACACCGTGACAGGCGAGGATTTGAACGACCTGACGGCGACGCTGACAGGCAAGCCGGGTATCGACATGGTGGCGCCGTTCGGCACCTCCCTGCACGTATCGGGGCGCGACGTCGCCGCGCTCGAGTCCAGCATCGCGCCATGGCGCGAGAAAAGTGGCCTGCACTGGCACCAATCGGCACCGTCGCTTGAAGACGTGTTCATCGAGCTGATGGGGCGCTCCAAGGACAATTTCCAATGAGCGCCGCCGATCAACCAGTTCCGACGCATGAGATTCGCGAGCGCTTCGGCTTCTGGAAGCGCTCCTATGCGATGCTGATCAAGGAGTTCATCCAGCTCAAGCGCGACCGCGTGTCGTTCGCGATGATCGTGATGTTGCCGGTGATGCAGCTATTGCTGTTCGGCTATGCCATCAACACCACGCCGCATAACCTGCCGAGCGCGGTGCTGCTCCAGGAGGATAGCGATCTCGCCCGCTCGGTCCTGAAGGCGCTGGAGAATACCGCCTATTACCGCTTCATTTACGAAGTGCACGATATCGACGAATTCGACAACCTCCTGAAATCAGGCAAGGTGCTGTTCGGTGTCGAGATCCCGCGGGGATTCGAGCGCGCGGTGCGGCGCGGCGACAAGCCGGCGCTACTGGTCGCGGCCGATGCGACGGACCCCGTGGCGGCGAGCGCGGCGCTCGGCTCGCTCGGCATGATCGTGCAGACCGCGCTCGCGCATGACCTCTACATCGGCGATCCCCCGGAGATGCCGTTCGAGATCCGTGCGCACGCGCGCTACAATCCGGCCGCGAATTCCAGCCTCAACATCGTGCCGGGGCTGGTCGGCACCATCCTCACCATGACCATGCTCATCTTCACGGCGCTCTCCGTGACGCGCGAGGTCGAGCGCGGCACCATGGAGAGCCTGTTGTCGATGCCGATCAAGCCGGTCGAGGTGATGTTCGGCAAGATCCTCCCTTACGTGCTGGTCGGTTTCATCCAGGCGTTCCTGATCATCAGCATCGGCGTCTTTCTGTTTGGCGTGCCCGTGCTCGGCAATCTGTTCCTGCTGGCATTGCTGTCGACCCTGTTCATCACCACCAACCTGTCGATCGGCTACACGATCTCGACGGTGGTGCAGAACCAGCTCCAGGCCATGCAGATGTCGATGATGTTCTTCCTGCCGAGCATCCTCTTGTCCGGCTTCATGTTCCCGTTCGCCGGCATGCCCGCCTGGGCGCAATATGTCGGCGAATGCCTGCCGCTGACGCATTATCTGCGCATCGTCCGAGCCATCATGCTGAAGGGTGCGACCATGCCAAACCTGCGCTTCGATGCAGCGGCGCTTGCCATCCTGATGCTGGTCGCGATGACCATCGCCGTGACGCGCTTCCGCCGCACCCTGGATTGAGGCAGACTGCCCCGGAATCGGGGATGGAATGATCAGTTTTTTGAAAGCCCGGCGCAAAGCCGTCTTGTCGGAAGAGTTCGAGCGCGAGCTGACCCGCGAGGTGCTGCGCACCGAGCTATTGCGGGTGAAGGCACTGATCATCACCGGCTGTGTCATGCTCGTCTTGCTCACGGCAACCTTCGTGATCGATCCTGCCATTTCGAACCGGATCTGGCACGGGACCGACGGCATGGTCCGCGAATACTCGGTTCTGATCGGTTTCCTGCTGTTCGAGGTCTGGGTCCACAGCCAAATCAGGCGAAACCTCAAGCTCGATCGCGACCTGCCGGTGATCAGGCGCTATATCGGCGCCTTCATCGAAACGTCACTGCCGACGATCATCCTGATCCTGCAGATCCGCAGCATGGGCGCGAGTCAGGCGCTCGGTTTCGTGCTGCCATTGGTCTATTTCATCTTCGTCATTCTTTCGACGCTGCGGCTCGATTTCTGGCTGTCCACCTTTACGGGATTTGTCGCCGCGAGCGAACTTCTGGCGGTCGCGCTGTATTACGATCCGGCAAACAGCGCCGGCGAACCCCTGATCTACTTCCACACCGTGCGCAGCACGGTCATCCTGGTCGGCGGCGTGCTGGCGGGTTCGGTCGGCGCGCAGTTGCGTCGGCAGTTTGGCGCGAGCATTGCCGCGGCCACCGCGCGCGACAGGGTGACCAATCTGTTCGGCCAGCATGTTTCCCCGCAAGTGGTCGAGCGGTTGATGGCGGAGGGCACGAGCGCTGCCGGCGATCTCCGCCGCGTCGCCGTGATGTTCGTCGATTTCCGCGGCTTCACCGCCGGCGCGCAGTCGCGCACGCCGCAGGAGGTCGTCGACCGGCTCGATGGCGCCTTCGCGGTGCTGGTCGATGTTCTCGACCGTAACGGTGGCATCGTGAACAAATTTCTCGGCGACGGTTTTCTCGCGCTGTTTGGCGCGCCGCTGGAAGCCGTTGATGCCGCGCATCGCGCGGTCGCTGCGGGCCGCGAGATGCTGGCCGCGATGGACCGCATCAACGAGCAGACGAGCTGGCCGCTGCGGATCGGCATCGGCATCCATTTCGGCGAGGTCGTCGCCGGCAATATCGGCTCGCCCCGGCGCAAGGAATATACCGTGATCGGCGACACCGTGAATTTCGCCGCGCGGCTCGAGGCGCTGAACAAGGAGTTTGGCTCGCAGCTCCTGATCTCCGCGTCGGTGCGCGAGGCGCTGGGCGTTGACGGCGGGGACGCGGTCGCGCTCGGCGAGGTCACGGTGCGCGGTTATGAGCAAAAGGTTGCGGTGTTTCAATTGGGGTGAGGGCGCTCCTCGCGTTTGTTTGAAGGCGCGCACTGAAATATCCTCAGCTCTCCTCCGCTCTTGCACTCAGGACGTCGAAATTCTTTCGACGTCCTGATGTCACGCGGAGAAAATCCATGATCCGATTGAGCTTTGTCTCGGCCGCCCTGATTGCCGCAGCTGTCTATCAAATCGAGGCCGCATCCGCCCGCGATGCCGCGCCCGCACGGAAGAGCGCGGCGCATGCGACGACGGATTGCGTCAGGGCACCGGCCGTGGGTGCCTATGCGACCGCTCCCTACAAGGAGCCACCCTGCATGCCGAAGACCACGAACTGACAATCGAAGCAGACGAGGCCGGGTTGGCGAACGCCAGCCAGCCCGGTCTCGCATCTGCCTCGACAGGTATTCAAGTAGTGCTTGACTCCCCTCTCATATAGTCATCTATATGACTATATGAAATCGATCTCGCGCGACGACCGCCTGCCACGCTACCAGCGCCTGCGCGACGACCTCGCCGCGCGGATCGTCAGCAATGAATGGCGGCCCGGCGAGCCGATCCCGTCGGAAGCCGAGCTCGGTGCGCATTATGGCGTCGCCATCGGCACCGTTCGCAAGGCGATCGACCAGCTCGTCGCGGATGCCGTGCTCGAGCGCCAGCAGGGCCGCGGAACGTTCGTGCGCCGCGCGCGCTTCAATTCCTCACTGTTCCGCTTCTTTCGCTTCCAGTCCGAGAGCGGCGAGCGGCGCGTGCCGCAGAGCCGCATCCTCAGGCGCAAGAGTGTGCCGGCGACTTCGGCCGTGGCATCGGCGCTGCGCATTCCCGTGGGCGAACCGGTGATCAGCCTGTCGCGCCTGCGGTTGATCGACGACGTGCCGCTGCTGGCCGAAGAGATCTGGCTGCAGCAATCGCGTTTCGCGAAGATTCTCGAGATCGACACGGCCGAGTTCGGCGACTTGCTGTATCCGCTCTACGAAGAGCGCTGCGGCGAGGTCGTCGTCTCGGCCGAGGAAATCCTGACGGTCGAAACCGCCAACGAGATGCAGGCGCGGCTGTTGCAACTCGAGGCCCGCGCGCCGCTGATCGTGATCGAGCGCCTCGCGCTCGATTTGGAGCGGCGACCGATCGAATGGCGCCGCTCGCGCGGGCCGGCGGATCGCTTCCGCTACCACGCCGAGATCCGGTGACAACCATTTTCAACGACATCAAACAATAACAAGTACGGGGGTAGGAAACATGTCGAACTGGTACAGTGAAAGCTCGCCGCTGGAGCGGCGCACGTTCTGGGCAAGCTTCGGTGGCTGGGCGCTGGATGCGCTCGACGTCCAGATGTTCGGTCTTGCCATTCCCGCGCTGATCGCCGCCTTCGGCATCAGCAAGGCTGATGCGGGCCTGCTCGGTTCGGTCACGCTGTTTTTCGGCGCGTTCGGCGGCTGGCTCGGCGGCGCACTCGGCGATCGCTTCGGTCGGGTCAAGGCGCTGCAGATCACGGTCGCGACCTTTGCACTCGCGACCTTCGCCAGCGCCTTTGCGATGAGCTTCACCCAGCTCGTGGTGCTCAAAGCCATTCAGGGGCTCGGCTTCGGCGCCGAATGGGCTTGCGGCGCGGTGCTGATGGCCGAGATCATCCGTCCCGAGCACCGCGGCAGGGCGCTCGGTACGGTGCAGAGCGCCTGGGCCGTCGGCTGGGGTGTCGCGGTGCTGCTGTCTGCGCTGGTCTTCACCTATGCGCCGCCTGATATCGCTTGGCGGATCCTGTTCGCGATCGGGTTGCTGCCGGCATTACTCATCATCTTCATCCGCCGCGGGCTGAAGGAGCCGCCGCGCGCTGTCGCAAAGGACGCAGAGGCGCCGTTCTTCGCCACGCTCGCCGGCATCTTCCATCCCGACGTGCTGCGCTCGACGCTGGTCGGCGGTCTCTTCGGTATCGGCGCCCATGGCGGCTATGCCGCGCTGACCACGTTCCTTCCCACCTATCTGCGGGAGGTGCGGCATTTGTCGGTGCTCGGCTCCAGCTTCTATCTTGCCGTCATCATCGTCGCGTTCTTCTGCGGCTGCGTTGCGAGCGGCATCATCAGCGACCGGATCGGCCGCCGCGCCAATGTCGCGTTCTTTGCCAGTGCCTGCATCGCCACCGTGCTGGTCTACATCTTCGCGCCGTTGACCGATGGCCAGATGCTGGTGCTCGGCTTTCCGCTCGGCTTCTTCTCGGCCGGAATCCCTGCGAGCATGGCGGCGCTGTTCAGCGAGCTCTATCCCGCCGGCGTGCGCGGCACCGGCGTGGGCTTCTGCTACAATTTCGGCCGCGTGGTCTCTGCCGCGTTTCCGTTCCTTGTCGGCTTTCTCAGTGATCGCATCGGACTTGGGCCCGCGATCGGGATCGACGCGGCGTTTGCCTATGCGCTGGTATTGATCGCCGTGGTGCTGCTGCCCGAAACGCGCGGCAAGGTGTTCGAGCAGGCCGCTGCAACGCACGCCTGACGAAGGATGAGGAGTGTCCACCATGACATCGTTCCAGCGCGGCCTGACGCGCCGCCAGTTTGGCGCGGCTCTCGCATCGCTCGCGACAGCGGTTGCGACCACAGCCAGGAGTGAGGCGGCCTTGCCTGACATCGACACCCACGCTCACGTCTTCCATCGCGAGCTCAAGCTCGCGCCGGGCCGGCGCTACGCGCCTGATTACGACGCGCCACTGTCGCTCTATCTGGAGCAACTCGATCGCAATGGCATGACCAATGGCGTGCTGGTGCAGCCGAGCTTTCTCGGTACCGACAATTCCTATCTCGTCGATTGCCTGAAGCAGACCAATGGCCGCCTGCGCGGTATCGCCGTCGTCGATCCGGGAATTTCTTCAGACGAGCTGAGCGCGCTCGACAAGGTCGGCATTTCAGGCATTCGCCTCAATCTCGTCGGCCAGCCCTTGCCCGATCTCGCGGCGAGCGAATGGAAGGGGTTGCTTGCGAATGTGAAGGCGATGGGTTGGCAGGTCGAGGTCCAGCGCAACGCATCCGATCTCGCGCTGCTCGCGCCGGAACTGCTCGATCACGGTGTCACTGTCGTGCTCGATCACTACGCGCTGCCAGATCCCCGGCTCGGTGTCACCGATCCCGGCTTTCAGTCGGTGCTGAAGCTTGGCGCGACGCGGAATGTGTGGATCAAGATCTCTGCGCCATATCGTAACGGTCCGGCTGGTGAGAGCTTTGCAAAAGAAGCTTATCCGTTGTTGCGCGGTGCCTACGGCCTTGATCGTCTGCTCTGGGGCAGTGACTGGCCGCACACGCAATTCGAGGCGACGCAAACCTATGCGCGGAACCGGAAATTCCTCGACACGCTCATCGTCGACGAGCACGAGCGCGCCCAAGTGCTGGCATCGTCACGGCCTCTCTTTCGTTTCTGAGACGCTTTCTGATTGCTCCGATTGCACTCAATTTTGGGGCATGACGGGCGATGTTTTGGGCTTGTAGAGTGCTGCGCGCGGCGGCCGGCTTGCGGTCGCCATTTGCGTGAGGAAGCACCATGCAGCGCCGCTATGTCACTGTCGACGTGTTCACCGACCGCGCCTTCGGCGGCAACCAACTCGCCGTGGTGCTGGATGCTGGCGGACTCTCCACGCAGCAGATGCAGTCGATCGCGACCGAGTTCAATTATTCCGAGACGACCTTCGTGCTGCCGCCGCGCGACAAGGCCCACGATGCCGAGGTGCGGATATTCACGCCGGTGCTGGAGATTGCGTTTGCCGGCCATCCCAATGTCGGCACGGCCTTCGTGCTCGCGTCGATGGCAAAGGAGCAGAAGCCTCGCCTGCTGTTCGAGGAGAAGGCCGGGCTCGTGCCGGTCGAGATCGTCCGAGAGCAGGGCTTTGTGATCAGGACCGAGCTCACCGCGCCGCAGCCGCTTCAGCGCTATGCGCCGCTGTCACCTGCTGAAGCCGCGAGCTGCATTTCGCTCGGTGCAGACGACATCAAGACCGACAACCACGCGCCTGAAGTTGTCACCGTCGGAAACGCGTTCCTGGTGGTGGAGCTGCATTCGCGCGAGGCGCTGAAGCGGGCCCGCCCGGATGCTGCGGCCTACGCCAGGAACTTGCCACGCGACGGCGCTCGCTCGGTTTGGTTCTACACGCGCGACGTGCCCGCGAACGAGGCTCCGTGCGAGCGCCAGGCGCGCATGTTCATGCGCGGCGCCAGCGGCCTCACTGAAGATCCCGCCACCGGCAGCGCGACCGTCGCGGCCGCCGCGCTGTTCGCCGATCTCGACCCCCAGCGCGATGGCGAGTTGAAGCTGACGGTCGGCCAGGGTTTTGACATGGGCCGACCGAGTATCCTCAACACGCGCGTCGTTAAGCAGGCCGGCAAGATCGTGTCAGCGCATGTCGGCGGTGCGTGCGTGCAGATGTTTGAGGGGATGTTTGCGTTGGCGGGTGAGGGGTAGCCGCTCTGTCTCCGCCATCCTGAGGTGCGAGCCCTTGCGAGCCTCGAAGGATGCACGGCCAAGGCGCTGCAACATCGGTGGCACGCCGTCGCCCTTCGAGGCCTTCGCTTCGCTCCGGCACCTCAGGATGACGGCTACGGCTGACAAGGACGGCGTGGCTACACCTGCCGACCCGCCAAATTCTTCACCGCAACCCCATCGCGCTCCTCGATGATCTCCGCGATCATCTGGCGGTGGCAATGGGTGTGGTCGCGCTCGTAGCAGAGCAGGCAGACCGGTCCTGCTTTCTTCACCAACGCCGACAGCTCGTCCATCTGTTCCCGGGCCTCTGGCGTCTTCAGATGCTTTGAGAAAATCTTCTCCAGCACATCGTATTGCCCGCTGCGTGCGGCGAGGCGCCCCTCTTTCGGCGTGCCGAGCGCGGCAAGATGGACATAGGCGATGCCGCGCTCATCCAGGCCTGCGGCGAGCTGTTTCTTGGAAAAGCCCGGCCGGCGCGACGACGTCACTGCGCGCACGTCGACCACGAGCTTGACGCCGGACTGCTCCAGCTCGTCCAGCACAGCCTTCGGCGGCGTCTGTTCATAGCCGATGGTGAAGAGCTTCTTCGCCTTGGCCATGGGCTCTCCTCAGCTCACCCGCGCGATCAGTTCCATGGCGCCGTGCGGTGCGCGCACCTTGCCCTCGTGGATGACATAGGCGAACACGTCGCGCGGCTCCTTCTTCGGCTTGGTCTTGTCAACTTTCGGCAGGTCATCCGGTTCGCTTCCCTCGGCCCAGGCCTGGAAGCGCCCGGCCCAGGCATCGAGCTGCTTCGGCGGATAGCAGGTCTTGATCTCGTCGTTGCCTTTCTGCAGCCGCGCATAGACGAAATCGCCCGCGACGTCGGCGATGGCAGGGTATTTGCCGTGCTCGGCGAACACGACAGGCGTTGCGAATTCGCGGATCAGCGCGATGAAATCAGGCGCGCAGAAACTGTCGTGCCGGACTTCGACCACGTGACGCAGCGCGCGGCCCTCGAGCTTGCGCGGCAGCAGTTCCAGGAACTTGCCGAAATCGGCACCGTCGAATTTCTTGGTCGGCGCGAATTGCCACAGCACGGGACCAAGATGATCGCCCAGTTCCAGCACGCCGGAATCGTAGAACCGCTTGATGGAATCGCCGGCCTCGGCGAGCACGCGCCTGTTGGTGGCGAAGCGCGGTCCCTTCACCGAGAACACAAAGCCTTCAGGCACTTCGCTGGCCCATTTGCGAAAGCTCTCCGGCTTCTGCGAGCCGTAATAGGTGCCGTTGATCTCGATCGAGGTCAGCTTCGAGGCCGCGTAGGACAGCTCCTTCGCCTGCGTCAGCTTCTCCGGATAGAACACGCCGCGCCAGGGCTCGAAGGTCCAGCCGCCGATGCCGATGAAGATGTTGCCGGATTTTTTTGTCGCGGTTTTTGCTTTGGCCACGGGGGATCTCGCATCGACGGGAAGGGGAGGGCTGCATCCTATTCAAACCAGAAGTGATTGGCCAGTTATCGCATCCCGTCTAAGCTTCACCTGTTTAAGCTTCATTTGGCGATCTGCGCAAAAAGGAGAACAAGATGCGGATGCTGATGCTGGGAGCGGCGCTCGTCATGATGACATCTGCTGCCATGACCTGCTCTGCGAGGGCGGATGACGACGACACCAAGGGTGCGCAGAAGCTCGCCATGCAGGGACGCGACGATTACTGGCATTGCCTGGCGCACGAATATTCGCGCGACAGCAATCAGGGCATGACGGAACAGGATTTCGGTCGGTCGGTCGCCGGGGCCTGCCCGTCGGAGCGGCAATATTACCGGGTCGCTCTGCTCGACTATCTCACCGCGCAGTATCCGAATATCGATTCCGGCGCCCATCTCGCGACCGCGAACAGGGCGGTGGCGTCGGCCCAAAAGGACATCGTGACCGCCTACGTCAAGCACCGGCCGCCGCAGAAATAATGCGTTCAAATGTTGCTGGGCGGAGCCTTCCGGCCGCGCGTTCATCCGTGATATGACTGGGGTCATCTGGAACGGGGACGGGCTGGTATGTCGTCTGAGTCGGTAGGTGGCATCTTCGGCGCGATCGTCGCGGCGGTCGTGCTGGCGGTCGCTGTCGTCTTTGGGCCGATCGGGCAGTACGGTAAGCCTCCCAAGCCTGCGAAGGTGGAGCCGGCTGCCGCAGCGCCCGCCGTCCCTGTGGCGCCGGCGCCGCGGGGACCGGTGATCCGGGAAGTGCCGAACCAGTAATGGCCTGAAAAAGGCAGGTTTCGCCCCTTGCAAAGCGGCTTTCTCGTCCCCATCTAGCTCCTAACGGCGACGTTGAGCCAAAAGCTCCGGCGCTGGGACGACCTTGGAATAGCTCAGGCCTGCGCCGGATGTACGCGCGGTCCGCCGTTCCGGGGTCGTTGGCATTTTAGGGCCCCCTTTGGGGCCATTCCCCAGAGAAAACCCCGGCTTGGCATCGCAGGACGCGGCGGATATACGCTGCCGTCATGAATGAAGCGATCAGACCGGGCGTCGACAACCAGGCTCAAGAGGGGCCGGAACTGTCGGTCATCGTCCCGACCTTCAACGAACGCGACAACGTCACGGTGCTGTACCGGCGGCTGGAGGCGACGCTTCACAACGTCGCCTGGGAAGTCGTGTTCGTCGACGACAATTCACCCGACGGCACCTGGGATGTCGTGCGCGAGCTGGCCCAGAAGGACAGCCGCGTGCGTTGCATCCGCCGCATCGGCCGCCGCGGCCTCTCGGGCGCCTGCATCGAGGGCATCCTGGCATCGAGCGCACCCTATGCCGCGGTGATCGACGCCGACCTCCAGCACGACGAGACGCAGCTGCCGAAGATGCTGCTGTTGCTCGCAAGCGACAAGGCCGACCTCGTCGTCGGCAGCCGCTACATCGAGGGCTATAAGACCGAAGGTTTCAACAAGCAGCGTGCCGGCGCCAGTGCGCTCGCGACCGAATTCGCCAGGAAGATGCTCCGGGTCGAGATCGCCGATCCCATGAGCGGCTTCTTCATGGTTCGCCGCGACCGCTTCGAGCAGCTCGCCCCCAAACTCTCGGTGCACGGTTTCAAGATCCTGCTCGATCTCGTTGCGACCGCGCATGGCGATTTGCGCGCGGTCGAGATTCCCTACACGTTCGGCGCCCGCCAGCATGGCGAGAGCAAGCTCGATTCCATGGTGGCGCTGGATTTCATCGGCCTGGTGCTGGCGAAGCTGACCAACGACATTGTCTCGCTGCGCTTCATCCTGTTCGCGATGGTCGGCGGCATCGGCCTCGTGGTGCATCTCACCACGCTGTTCATCGGACTGCAGCTGATCAAGGTGCCGTTCGCGGAGGCGCAGGCCGCCGGTGCGATCGTTGCCATGAGCACCAACTTCGTCATGAACAACTTCCTCACCTATCGCGATCAGCGGCTGAAGGGTTTTGCGGTTCTGCGCGGCCTGATCATGTTCTACATCGTCTGCAGCGTCGGCCTGCTGGCCAATGTCGGCGTCGCTTTCTCGGTCTACGACCAGGAACCGATTTGGTGGCTCGCCGGTATGGCCGGCGCGCTGATGGGCGTGGTGTGGAATTACGCGATGTCCGGACTGTTCGTCTGGCGCAAGAAATAGTGCGCCCGGAAAACGGACAAGGAATCGGATATGGGCGGGGCTGACGCGCGGATCGTCCGCAACACGGCGCTGGTGATCGTTGCGCTGGTCGCCTTGCGGCTGGTTGCGGCCGCCGTGACGCCGATCACCTTCGACGAAGCCTATTACTGGATGTGGTCGAAGAATCTGGCGGGCGGTTATTACGACCACCCGCCGATGGTGGCTTACGTCATTCGTGCCGGCACCATGATCGCCGGTGACACCGAGCTTGGTGTCCGCCTCGTCTCGATCCTGCTCGCGCTGCCGATGAGCTATGCGATCTATCGCACGGCGGCGATCCTGTTTGGCGGCGCGCGCGTGGCGGCGACCAGTGCCATCCTGCTCAACGTGACCATGATGGCCTCGGTCGGCACGCTGATCGTGACGCCGGATGCGCCGTTGCTGGTGGCCTCCAGCTTCGTACTGTTTTTTCTTGCCAAGGTCCTGGAGACCGGCCGTGGTGTCTGGTGGCTCGCGGTCGGCGCAGCCGTCGGTGCGGCGCTGTTGTCGAAATACACCGCCATGTTCTTTGGTGCGGCGATCCTGATCTGGCTCGCGGCGGTGCCGAAGCTGCGGCGCTGGTTCCTTTCGCCCTGGCCTTATCTCGGCGGCGTCGTTGCCTTTGCGCTGTTTTCGCCGGTGATCCTCTGGAATGCCGATCATCACTGGGTGTCGTTCGTCAAGCAGCTCGGGCGCGCCAGGATCGAGGATTTCCGGCCGGTCTTCATTGCCGAGCTGATCCCGACCCAGATCGCGTTTGCAACGCCGCTGGTCTTCATCCTCGGCGCGATGGGCCTGCATGCGCTGACCTGGCGCCGCGCCGGCGCGCTCGCCTCGCGCATGCTGATCGAGACGATGTTCTGGACCATCGTTGCCTATTTCGTCTGGCATTCGCTGCATGCGCGCGTCGAGGCCAATTGGTTTGCGCCTGTTTATCCGCCCTTCATTGTCGCCGCCGCGGCCGCAGCCAACCTTGCGCAGTGGAAGCCGCGCGCGCGGCGCATCGTGGATTTTTGCCTGCGCTGGGCCGCGCCCACCGGCATCGTGATGTTTGCCGCGCTGATCCTGCAGGCCAATACGGGTTGGCTATCCGGCTATCGCCGCGATGCGACCGTGCGCAGCGTCGGCGTCGGCTGGCGCGAACTCGCCGACGGCATCGAAGCGGCGCGCGTCCGCACAGGAGCGAGCTGTGTGCTCACGCCCGACTACGGCACCACGGGCTGGCTCGCCTTCTACCTGCCGCGCGGCACTTGCGTGGTGCAGCAGAACCAGCGCATCCGCTGGGTCAACATGGCCGAGCCCGATGCAAGACTGCTCGCGGGCAAGCTGATCTATGTCGACGAGCTCAGGCCCGACGGCCATCCGTTCCTCAACGATCTCTTTACGCAGGTGACGCGTGTCGGCGAGCTACAGCGCAAGCGCGGGCCGCTCGTGGTTGAGACCTACGGCATTGATCTGCTCGAGGGCGCCAAGGGCGACGTGCTGGACCGTTCGCCGCCGCCGGAACTGCAGCCTTAGAGCACGCCGTTATTCCGCCGCGGCTGGTGCCAGCGACCGGCTCTTGTCGGCGAGAGACCGGGTGTGGCGGCTTCCCGCCCACAGTTGTACGCCGACGAACACCGCAGCCGGCGGCACCGTGGCCGCGAGCGTCGTCGCGGCGTCGAGCCAGACGCCGTGTGTGAACGCGAACAAATTGAGCCCGGCCCAGCCGACCATCACTGTGGCTGCCGCGACGAAGCCGAGCGCGCTGCGCCGCCAGGCCAGCAGACCCACCAGCAGCATCGGCAGCAGGATCGCGACCAGCGCATTGGCGATGTGAACCCAGCGATCCCTCACGATGCTGTCGCCGGCGACGATATGCGTGATCGCCGTCGAGACCACCTCGACGCCGGGCAGCAGGGAATCGAACGGCGTCGGGAAGAAATCGCTGTGGCCAGCAACAGCCGCGCCGATCACCACGATCCGGTTCTCGATCGCCTTGCGGTCGAGCGTACCGTCGAAAATGCTCTGCGCGCTCACGGTGCGGATGGTGCGGCGCGGGCCGTAATAGGTGATGGGCAGGGAAAAGTCGGTGTCAGTCGGCACTGCCCGATCGCCGAGCATGAGATGATCGGGCCCGATCGTCAGCGGCTCGTCGAGTGCGCGGATAGCGACGCGCAACGGCAACGACAATTCGACCTTGTCGTCGTTCCGGAACAGCATCGGCATCGACAGCGGCGAGCCGGATTGTCCCGTCGCGATGTCGACGATGCCGATGTCGGCATGTTCGGCGAAAACAGGCAATGGCAGCAGGAGGTGCTCGGCCTGGGGCAGGGCCGCCAGCACCATCGGACCAGTCGCGAGGGTATGGGCCAGCGTGGCATCGCCGATCGCGGCGCTGCGCTCGGCCAGCGGCAGGTCGATCGCAATGATTTTTGGCTTGAACTGCACGATGGTGTCGACGACGCGGGCAAGATCGGCCCGCGGCAGAGGATAGGTGCCGCCGCGCTTCACCACGGTGTCGTCGATTGCGACGATGGTGACGAGATCGGGCGGACGCTGTACGCCGCGCGCGAGCGTCCGCAGGTCGGTCAGACCAGCCTCGAGCCGGTCGAGAAACTGCAGATGACCGTTGGCGTGGGCGGTAAAAATGCCGGCCCCCCACAGGGCAGCGAGGATGAGAGCCGTCACGATCTGGGCGCGTTGATTCATAATTTCGTACTGCAATCTGGTCTTGGTCCGCGTCTTGTCGCGCGGCTCGCAATTGATTTGTGCGGACTTGCTGATCCAGCCTTGTTGGCCGGGCCTGTCGACCCAACCTCGCCGTGAGCGTCAACGCGCGGCAAAAGGCTGAGGTCGTAGCTATTTTCTCGGCCTGCTTATTTCCAGATTGGCGCGATCAAATTTCAGTCAGGCCGGCCCTTTTTCTTCGCCTCGCCGCACGTGGAGGAAGGCAAGGACGGAGCCCGGGCCCACCAGCCTCGCGCAACGTTTCCCCGCAATCTTCCTGATATCGAAGACCACGAAAATGACTTGGTTGATGGGTCTACAGATGCGGCCGGCAGTGTGTCGAACCGGCCGAGAATTATAGTTAACGGTGTCGCGTAAGTCCGTAATTCTGCGGGCTTTTTTCTCGAAATGGTACAGCGTTAACGGGCTGCCCTACATCCGCCAGAACTTAATCCGCATTTAACTAAAAGTCGCCTTAATGACGCTCCGACCCTCTGCGAAATGCTGGTTCCGGAACGTGACCAGCGGCACTTCGAAGGGGGACTGAGTGACACTGTCCTGGACGCAAGGCGAATGAGTACGAGTATCGCTGCGCCGAGTTACGCGGCACGGAAGCCCAAAAATCCGAACAAGAATCCGAACAAGCAATCTCATCGGAAGTCTTCCCGGAAAATGACCACCCAAAACGTGCTTGGCGCCGCCGTGGCCGGTTGCGTCTTGCTTGCCGGCTGGACCGTTTACAACACCATCTTCGCCGCCAGCGTCTATCCGACCGTCGGCAGCACCGGTTACGACGAGCCCGTGGTCAAGCGCGCCCCCAAGGTCGCGCTGCGCGAGGCCGGTGAGGCCATCCGCGAAACCTTTGCACTGCTGCCTGATCGGCTGCAGGTCGCTGCACCGATCTCACGCGAAATGTTCAACGAGCGCTTTGCCGCGGCGGCAACGCAGGGCGTCGACTCGAACGCGGCGAGCGTTGCGCCTGCGACCAAGGTCGCGGAAGCCAAGGATACTGCCAAGGAGCCTGCCAAGCCGACCGTCGTCGCGAAGGTCGCGGAAGTCCTGAAGAGCCCGGTCAAGGCCGTCGAGAAGATCGCGGACGTAGCGAAGGCCAAGCGCGCCGAAGCTCCGGTGCAGCTCGCGTCTGCCGATCCGGCCCAGATCGTGCCGGCGCCTGAAGCCAAGCCGAAATCCTTTGGCGATCGCGCCAAGGCCGCGGTGATGTCGATCACCGGTCCGCGCCAGTCGATGGTGGAAAAACTCTGGGGCAAGCATGAGTCGTCAGGAGGCTTGCTCGCTTACGCTTCGGCCGATGCCAGCGTGACCTCGGCCATTGCGCCGAAGGAGCAGAACCCGATGCTCGGTGGTTCCGCGCCCTATGATCGTGACACCGCGGTCTACGACATCACGGCCAAAACGGTTTACCTGCCCGATGGCACCAAGCTCGAGGCGCATTCCGGCCTCGGCGACAACCTCGACGATCCGCGCTCCTCGCGCGTCCGCATGCGTGGCGTGACGCCGCCGCACATCTACAATCTGAAGCCGCGTGAGGCGCTGTTCCATGGCGTGCCGGCGCTGCGCCTGACCCCGATCGGTGGCGAGGGCGCGATCTATGGCCGCGACGGCCTGCTCGCGCACACCTTCATGCTCGGGCCGAACGGCGATTCCAACGGTTGCGTGTCGTTCAAGGACTACTACGCGTTCCTCGACGCCTATCGCAACAAGGGCATCCGCAAGCTCGCGGTGCTGGCGCGGGTCGACTGACGTCGGCGCCCGGTGGACGCCGCCTAGCGTTTGACGAAGATGAAGTTGCAGGGGCGCAACTCGTTGCGCTTGCCGCTGCCGCGGGTGTGTTCGAACTGCGCATCGATGGTGTAGGCGTAGGGCGAGCCGGGAGTCGCGTTGTTGACCGTATAGACGCTTGGTCCAGACGTGCCCCGGGCGCTCAGCGTTGCCTTTCCGTCAGCCGGTATCTGCCCGTCGATTGCAAGCGTGTTGGTCGTTCGCGGCTCCGGATCCTCGGCATGTAGCACGCCGTTCGTGACGGTGGCCGACAGGACCCGGGTGTAACCGAGCGCTTTGCCGGCACTCGCGCAATTCACGGTGACGTCCCACTTGCCGTCGAAGCTCTTGCTCTCGCCGGTCGGCTTTGCAAGCGCCGTCTTCTCCTTCAGGCCATCGATGCGCGCCTTGGCGAGACTGGCGAAGCTGCAACTCGCAAACCGCGCCAGATGATCTTCATAGGCGCCCAAGGTGCCGATGCTGTCGGCCGCCTTCCAGTGTGCCTCTGCGGCCGCGCAGGGATCGGGCTGCGGCGCAGCTTGGGGAGCCATTGGCGCGACCGTGACCGACACCGGTCCGTTGAGGTAGAACTTGCCGATGATCGACAGCGAAAGCTCGGGAAGCTGGGTCTTGCCGCTGGTATCATACACATCGCTGCTGATGTCGCGAAAGACGTCGCCGATCTCCTGTGGCTCTTCGATGTGCTTCAGGAACGCAGCCGTGTAGGGACTGTTGCGGCCGCTGCCATCGGCTGCGACCTGTCCTGATTGCGTCGAGAACGACACGATGGTGCCGCGCGGGGCTTCCACTTTGGATAAGCCCCGTCCGATCGCGGCGCCTCGCGTCGAGCCCGCGGAACGCTTCAGGTTTTCGGCCAACGGATTGTCGCGGCAGGAGTCGAGCACCAGGATACGCAGGTTCTTGGCCTGTTGCAGATCGTTCACGATGTCGTCGACGCGCACGAAACGCTTCAGGTCCGCCTCGTCCGTGAGCACGGCGTCGACGGGCATCAGGTAATTGACGCCATTGAACTGCATCGCATGGCCGCTGTAGTAGAACATGGCGACATCCGCGGTGCTCGCGGCGCGGGCGAAACGGATGGTCAGGTCCTGCATCTCGGCTTGGCGCAGATCGGTCCCTTGAATGACCTGGAAGCCGCTGCGCTTGAGTGCGAGCGCGACGTCGTCGGCATCATGCGGCGGGTTCGGAAGCTGCGCCGTAGAAGCATAGGCGCCGTTGCCGATGACCAGCGCGACCCGCGTGTCCGCTGATGCCGGACTATTGCCGAGAAGCAGGGCAAGGCAAAATGCCGCAAAGCACGATCTCGCAAGGCAGAGTCTGGAAGGAGCGCGCATGAATGCTCTCCGAAAATATAAAAATATCCTCCAGATTAGCGTATGCCGCGCCGACAGCAATACTCGCTGTGTGTAGCCGTCAGGCCTTCCGGTCGTGACATCCTGTCACGCCGGGCTCACCGGTATGAGTTTCCGGAGCGCCATTTCGGTCGCAATCGCCTCGCGCACGGTGGGCCGTGCCTGCATACGTTCGAGGTAAGAACCAAGCTGCGGCCATTGCGCGATGTCGACGCCCGCCGGACGAAGCAGCAGCAGGGCCCAGGTGAGGTGCGCGTCCGCGACCGTGAAACGGTCGCCGACGAGGAATTCGCGGTTCACCAGATGCGCAGAAGGCACCGACAATGTTTGCGCGATCCGCGCACGCGGCTTGGCGAGCGAACCGTCATCCTTGTACCAGAAGGTCGGAAACAGGAATGCCTTGTGGATTTCGGTGCCGATGAAGCTCAGCCATTCCTGCAGGCGATAGCGCTCGACATCGCCAGGCCGCGGCGCGAGGCCGCGCTCGGGCTTCAGGTCGGCAATATATTGCAGCACCGCTGCGCTTTCGGTCAGGCGTTCGCCATTCTCCAGGACCAGCACCGGTACTGCGCCCTTCGGCGCGATGCCACGAAAGTCACTGTCGTCGTCCACGACCGTCTTGGTCAAGAGATGCACCGGATGATATCGCGCATCCAGACCGGCTTCCATCAGCGCGATGCGGCTCGCAAGCGAACAGGCCATCGGCGAGAAATAGAGTTGCAGCATCGCTTTGCTCCGTCATGTCAGCGCGTCGCCGCGCGCGATGATCGCGAAGCGGTCGGATAGCTCGGCGAGGGCAACCTCGTGGATGGTCCGGGCGTCCAGCGTGCCACCGCGTCCGTCGGGCAGGTCGCGCGTGGCGCAGGCATCGGCATCGATGGTGGTGCGAAAGCCGAGATCAAGCGCGGCGCGGGCCGTGGAGCTGACGCACATATGCGTCATGAAGCCGGCGAGCACGAGGTTCTTGCGGTCGGTCGCATCGAGGCGAGCCCTGAGATCTGTGCCGGCAAACGCATTGGGCAGTTCCTTCTCGATCACCAGCTCGCCGGCGCGGGGGGCGAGCTCGGCGACGATGGCGCCGCGATCGGCGCTACGATCGAACAGGCTGCCTGCCTTGCCGCGATGGGCAATATGGATGATCGCGGACCCGGCCTCGCGCGCCCGTGCCAGCAATGCAGCCGCCCGCATGATCGCAGGCTTGGCGTCGGGTAGCGCAAGGGGGCCAGCGAGATATTCGTTCTGGATGTCGATCAGCACCAGCGCGGCGTCGGCGAGGCGGGGCGGGTTGAGGTCGGCGCCGGCGAGTTGCAGCAGGGTCTTTGCGGTGGTCATGGTCCTTGGAATCTCCGGAGCGAAATGCCGGGACAGCATAGCCCCGGGATGGCCTGCCGATATGCAGGGATATTGCAGTGGGTGGCTGCGATATTGCAGGTGGCTTCCGGTCGATGTAGCCTGACAGCATGAACTGGGACGATCTGCGCATCATCGCCGCCGTCAGGGACGAGGGCACCTATGCCGGTGCCAGCGCGCGGCTGCGCATCGACGAGACCACGGTCGGCCGCAGGCTCTCGCGCATCGAACGCGCGCTCGGCCTGCGCCTGTTCGAGGCCGCCGACGGCGTCCGCAAACCGACGCGGCAATGCGAGGCGGTGCTGGCGCATGTCGAGGCGATGGCGGCGCATGCCGCCGAGATTGGTCGCGTCGGCGAGAGTCTGGCAGGCCCGGTCGGACGTCTACGCATCGCTTCCACCAACACGGTTGCCGAGGAAGTGCTGTCGTCGCGTGCGAGTGACTTTCTGCGGGCCAATCCCGGCCTGACGCTGCAATTTCTGACCTCGAGCGAGAACGTCAAATTCTCGCGCTGGGAAGCCGATCTCGCCATCCGCCTGCGCAAGCCCGACAAGGGCGACTTCGCGATCTCAAAGCTCGGTGACGTCAAGCTCTATTACCTCGAACCTGTCACGACCGAGGGCGAGCCGATGTTGTGCGCCTATCCGGATGAGCTCGGCGCCATTCCCGAGATGCAATTCCTGCGCACCAGGAAGGCGCGTGCGCGCTGCGTCACCGACAACGTTCGGGTCATCCGCAATTTGATCCGCGCGCATCAGGCCGCCGGCGTGTTGCCGGAGTATAGTTGCGCAGATCTGCTCGGCGACCGCCGCCTGCGTGCGACACTGCTGCCGAAGCGGCGCGACGTCTGGCTGCTCGTGCAAAACCACCTCAAGCGCGACGCCGCAACGCGTGTCACGATCGACTGGGTGAGGGCGTGTTTCCAGGAGATGGCGCGGGAGTAATGCGCTGTCGCGCGCTGTGCTCAGCGCGTCACAGCGCGCGACGCGCGACAAAAAATATCGAACGATGCTCTTGCCAACGCTCCGCCCATACCTTATTAGCGCGCTCCTTCGCTAGGCCATGTGCCCGGGCTCGTTGAGATCCCGGCTGGCGCGAGCCGGTTTCCGGTTTCGTGTTCCGCCGAATGAAGATGAAAGCAGGATGTAGCTCATGGAGAGCGTCGGGCTGAAACCCCGAAGGCATCGGTTCGATTCCGGTCTCTTGTCCCACAAAGGATAGCTCAGTTGGGTAGAGCAGGTGACTTTGAAATCATCGTGTCGCGGGTTCGATTCCCGCTCCAAGCGCTCCGTTTCAGCCTGAACAGCTGATACCTCTGAAGAGGACCGGACGCGCGCTTCAGTCGCAGTCCGGCCGTTTTGCCGCAAGGCTTTCCGTCCGAACCAAGACACTGTGAGACCGGTTCTGCGCCGCGGGTAGATACCGCTTGCGTTCATGCCGGGTGGCTCCGCACGGCCGCGCGACAGATGTCGAGCGATCGCGCGCGTGCGCCCGTCATTGTGCAAGCTCAAGCCTCGGTCCGCCGATCTCTGCAGGAAGCGTCGTCCGCGTCCTCACGTCCTTTGACCATGAAAACTGTTGTCCAGCATCCCGCCGGGCGCAACCAAGGAGGCGTGCCATGAACTGGCATTTGCTGACGACCACTGTCACCGTCAAGGACGGTGAGCGCGCGCTACTCACGCGAAACGGCCAGCTCGAGCGGGTGCTCGCGCCTGGTCGGCATCGCCTGATCGATTGGCGCAACGAGCTGACGGCCACCGTGTACAACGTCGTGGGGACCGAATTCCCCACCGATCGCTACGCGGTGCTGAAGGCCGCGCGTCCTGATCTTGCCGCTGAACTGTTCGAGGCGGTGGAGACGAAGGCGGATGAGATCGCCATCGTCAGCCTCGAGGGTCGGCCCGTGCATCTGATGACGCCCTGGCAGGTGCGCGTCTACTGGAAGGTCGCAACCCGCATCGATGTCGAGCGCATCGATGTGTCCAGCGATCCCAAGATCGACGCGCGGCACCTCGGCATGATCGAGCGCAACCGTTCGGCGGTATCGTCCGAGACGGTGGTCGAGAACCACGAGGCGGGCCTGCTCTACGTTGAGGGCCGGCTCGTCGAGCGGCTCGCGCCTGGCCGGCATGCCTTCTGGACTGTCGGTCGCAAGATCGAGGTGAAGCGCCTCGACCTGCGGCCCCAGGCGGTCGAGATCACCGCGCAGGAGATGCTGACCAAGGATCGCATCGCGCTGCGGGTGACGCTGACCGCGTTCCGTCGGGTGGTCGATCCCGAGCGTACGGTGGCGACCGTGCCCGACGTGGATGCGTGGCTGTACCGGTTGGTGCAGTTCGCGATCCGCGAGGCGGTTGCGGGCCGGACGCTGGACGAGGTGCTGTCTGCGAAGGCGGCGCTGGATGCGGAGCTGCGCGACTATGTGCGTGCACGCGTCGCGGAGTCCGGTGTCGAGGTCACCGAGCTCGGCGTCAAGGATGTGATCCTGCCCGGCGAGATCCGGGAGCTGGTGAACAAGGTGGTGGAGGCGGAGCGGGTCGCGAAGGCGAACCTGATCCGCCGGCAGGAGGAGACGGCGGCGACGCGGTCGCTCCTGAACACCGCCCGCCTGATGGAGGAGAACCCCCTGCTGCTTCGGCTCAAGGAGCTGGAGTCGCTGGAGCGGCTGGTCGAGAAGGTCGGCCGCATCGATCTCCACGCCGGCAACGGCGAGGGCCTCGATGCTCTCCTGAACCGGCTCGTGCGCCTGAAGGCGCCTGAGAGTGCATAGGGTAGAGGGGCCGCCTACGGGCGGCCCTTCGCTATTTACCAGCCGTAACGCAGCGTCGCCGTTCCCGAATAGGCATTGCCGTGGCCGAACAGCTCGGCATCGACCTTCGAGGCGATCGAGAATCCGCGGGCGAAGCGCAACTCGCCGCCCAGCGACAGCAGTGCCGCGTCGCGAACCGGCGCTGCGCCAGTCACCGTGAGCTCCGTTCCCGGAAGCACCTGGAAGGCGGCCGTGGATGTGATCGCATTGGAGTAGTCGTGCAGCCAGGCGGCGCGGCCGCGCAGGATCAACTCGGTGCCGCTATCGAGCGTGAAGCGGTTGTCGAAGCGCGATCCGAGCTCGCTGCGGATCTGCGTCGAGGTTTGCGCGGCATAGGCGAGGGCAAAGCCGCCGGGGCCAGCAACGCCGGTCTCGGTGTAGCCAGGTGTGTGAAAACTCTGCGCCTGTCCGGCGACGTAAGGTGTGATGCCGAAATTCATCAGGGCGATTCGATAGCCGGCTTCGACACGGCCGCCATAATTCTGCGCCTTGAAGCTGGCATCGAGCCGGTCGAACGCGCCCGGCAGCATCACGGTGCGGTTTGTGCTGAGATCGTGCCAGCCATAGGCAGCTGCCGCCGACACGTAGCCGTTGCCGAATTTTGTCGAGGAATAGAGACCGGCCTGGAACGTCTCGCCGCGGCCTGAGCCGAGCGTGTCCACGCCCCAATTGGTGAAGCCGCCCGAGATCGCCGCGCCGATGATGGTATCAGCGGAGACGCGATAATCGACGCCGGCCGCGCCGCCGCCATTGCGCGCATCGAGTGCGTGGCTCCCGACGACAGTGTCGGCGGTGCGTTTGGCCTGCGCGCCATAGGCCGCAGCCCAGGTGCCCCAGCGCTGTTCGATGGTACCAAGGGCCGACGCCGGCATCGCGCCCACGGCATTGTTGGCTGCGGCAACCGCCGGCGGAAGTGCTGGCTCCGAGGCATAGCCGATCGCGCGCGTCCGCGATGGTCCGTCGCCGAATTGAGTATCCAGGAACGGGTCGAGCATCATGTTGAGAAATGAATCGGTGACGCGAAAGCCTGCGGTCGGTGCGCCGGTCGCGACTTCGCCGGAGATCTGGTCGAGGCCGTTGGCGAGCGTGGTGCCGCTCAGGCCGAACAGAGTCACGAATTGCGCGGGCAGCGCGTTGCCGGCGTTGAAATAGTTGTTCAGTGCCGTTGCGACAGAGGCTTGGTTCTGAGTGAACGCGGTGCTGATGCTGCCACCTCCGCCGCCGCCACCGCCTCCTCCTCCAGTGCCACCACCAGTGCCGCCGAGCGAGGCCGTGAGGTCGAGCTTCGTATCTGATGTGGTGTAGGAGAGGCTTGCCGTGAAGCCTGCGGGCAGTCCGATCGTGTTCAAATTGGCAAACGAGCCGGTGCGCCCGCCCGACGCCAGGATGGTGTAGGATTTTGCGATATAGCTGCCTGGCGTGAAGATCGCCTGTACGGAGCCGGCGAGGGTCGCCGTGCCGCTGACCACCGTCTTGTCGGACGTAGCAGGTGTGACGTCGACCATATAGACGCCGGTGCTTGTCTGGATGAAATTTCCGGTGACGTTTGTGGTCATCACCGTTCCGGCGCCGCCGGGCGCATAGCTGCCCTTGTTGGTGAAACCGTTGCCGGCTCCGACCGCGACCAGCGTGCCGGAATTGAGCAAGCCTCCGCTCTGGTTGGTGAGACTGTTGGCGCCGCCGCCGAGATCGATCTGGCCGGTGATCGTGCCGAGATTGCTCACGGTCTCGTTGCCGGTGCCGCCGAGCACGGCGTAGCCGTTGACGCCTGTCAGCGTGGAGATGTTGCCGGTGGCCGAATTGGTCAGGCTGTTGGCGGAGCCGCCGGAGAACGCGACACCGCTGCTGCCGACGACGCTGGCGTTGGTGGTCATGAAGATGGCGCCCGTGCCGGCGGTGCTGGCGGAGATGCCGAACGAACCGGCCCTGATCGCGTCGTTCGCGGTGATGATGGTGCCGTAGTTGTTCGACGCGTTGCCGATCGTGGTGACGACGCCCATCGCGTCGGCGTAGATCTTGCCGGACATGACGTTGATGCTGCCGGTGGCTCCCGTCAGGTTCTGGGCGACGATGCCGCTGCCACCGACCGATTGGGCGACGCCGGGGCCGCCGATCTGACCGCCCGTCATGCCGACGTTGACACTGAAGGCGCCGAGGGCGGCCGCGCGCAGGCCGTCGCCGCCGCTCTGGATCGTGCCTGCCGTCATGCCGATATTGGTGGAGCCGCCGGTTGCGCCCGCGGCCACGCCGCGGCCGTTGATGTTGGTCCCGGCATTGATGTCGGCAGCGACATTGACGGTGACCGAGCCGGTCCCCGTGCTCAGTGCGCTCACGCCGGTGGCGTCGTTGACGAGGGCGGTGACTGAAGCATTGACGTTGACGGTGACGTTGCCCCTGCCGGCATGGGTGGCGACGACGGCGCCCTGATTGAGCGCGACCGGCGCCGTGGTGACGACGATAGCGCCATTGACATCGACCTTGATGTTGCCGAGGCCGCTGGTGTTGGTGTTCCCCGCAAAGACGCCGGTGTATTTCGCAAAGATCTGGCCTGACGTGACGGTCACGTCGCCGAAGGCGCCCGCGCTCTGGGCAAAAATGCCGGTGTTGCCGGCGGGCGCTGCCGCCGATGTCCCGAGCGAGCCGCCGGTCATGTTGACCGTGACGCCGCCATTGAGGTTCGAGTGGGCTTCGATTGCGGCGGTGTTTCCGGTTATGGTCCCCGCGGTCATGTTGACGGTGGTCAGGCCGTTGACGCCGAAGGCCGTGACGGTGCCGAAGAACACGCCGGCGCCGGTCACGTCATTGGCGATGTTCAGCGTAGTGACGCCGCTGCCCGTGGTTTGCGTATAGATGCCGGAAGCAAAGCCGGACGAGATCTTGCCGGTGCCGTTGAAGGTGATGTCGCCCGCGGCGTTGGTGATGTAGAGGCCGATATTGCTGCTGCCGCCGGCCACCGTTCCCGAGCCGCCATAGGTGATCGCACCGCCATTGCCGTCGAGTTGCAGGGCGCCGGTGCTTACGCCGGCAAGGGGGACGCTGACCGCGCCGTTGTTGGTCATGTCGATGGTGTGTGGTGTCGTGCCTGTCGCCGTCAACTCGAACCCCGCGCCGGCGACGACGACCCCGGAGCCGATCCCGGTCGGGATGGTGCCGACGAGGTTGGCATCGAACGACTGGATGCGGTCGTTGGTCGTGGTGTTGGTGCTGGTCGTGTTGGTGGTGTTCGTCGTGGCGGTGTTGGCGGTGCAGTCGACGGTCACAGTGGTCGTGCCATTGGCGACGCAGGCCATGGCCTGCGGCATGCCGAGGAGCGGGACGGTCAGAAGGGCCGAAGAGGCCAGCGGCGCGGATCGATACGCAGACAGGAATTTCACATCGCACCCAGAATTTGCAAATGAATCAAGTGACTTGACGAATTCGCATGGGTGGCCGGGGCTGTCTTGTTCTGGACTGGACTGGATTTGGACTGAAGAGTCCGGGCCCCGATTTGGCCGGTTTGTCGCCTTTCTGCCACGCCGGGCCGGCTTGAAAGCGAGGCGAAGTTATGGCTTGAACCGTTTCGTTGCAGGCCGGACCAACGTGAGGGCTTGAAAGGGCGATCGGGGCAGAATTGGCGATCCAGAAATTTACGATTGCGACGGACGGCCTTTCGGCCGAATCCGACGAGGACACGCGTTTCCGGCTCTGGCAGGAGACCTATTGCGGACGGATTGACGACCTCAAACGGCTGTCGAGCGACCCGTTCGCCGGGCGCTGGAGCTTTACCCGGATCGGTGATTTCGGCATGTGCCGGTTTGGCGGCACGCCGCACGCGGGCCAGCGCGAGACCCAGCAGATCGCGACATCAGGCGACGAGAAGCTCAGCCTCGGTTTCAACCTCGCAAAGAGACCGCATCGGTTTTTCCAGCGCGGTCAGGAGACCGTCGTGCCCGATACGCAACCGTTGCTCTATCGCGCCGACGAGGCCTACGGTTATGTCGGCGCCAGCGACTATATCGTGATCGCGTTTCCCCGGCGCATGCTGGGCGCGCTCGGCACGCGCGCCGAGGCGCTGGTCGGCAATGCCCTCGACGGCGAGTTGCCGGCGATGCGCCATCTGCGCCGCTACCTCTGCATGCTCGACCAACCCGACATGGCAACCGACGATCCGGCGCTGGCCGATCACGTGCTCGATACGGTCGAGGATCTCGTGGCACTTGCCCTCGGCGCGTCCGGCGATGCGGAGGCGATGGCGCAGATGCGCGGCCTGCGCTCGGCGCGTCATGCCGAGATCACCGCGCTGATCGCCAAGGGCTTTGCCGATCCTGCTTTCTCGGTGCAGCGCATCGCCACCACCATCGGCGTGTCGCCGAACTACGTCCAGAAGCTCCTGCACGAGAGCGGCCAGAGCTTTACCGAGCGCGTGCTCGAGCTCAGGCTGGTCAAGGCCCGCGCCATGCTGTCTGATCGGCGCAACGACGCCCTCAAGGTCAGCGACATCGCGTTCGCCTGCGGCTTCAACGACATCTCCTATTTCAACCGCAGCTTCCGCCGCCGCTTCGGCAGCGCCCCGAACGACTTTCGGTAGCGGCTGAAGCCAGCGGCCGTAGCCCTGCCACTTCGAACGCAGCCCCGAAGCTGGACGACCAAGTCAGGGCAGTCAGGGATTGTGCGCGCACAGGTTGCGCAATCCTGTGGCGATGACAATCTCGGGCAGGCCAGGCGATGACCACGCTTCAGGACACCATCCGGCCGCAGGCCAAAACCAGCGATTGGAAGGCGATCGTCGTCCTGATCCTGCTGATCCCGGTGCTGTGGTCGCCGGTGATCCTGTTTCGCTACGTGCTGTTTCAGCCGTTCAACATTCCGTCCAGCTCGATGACCCCGACACTGGTCGTCGGTGACTACGTCTTCGCCGCCAAATATGCCTATGGCTACGGCCGCTATTCGGTGCCGTTCGCGCCGTCATTCATCTCCGGCCGTTTCCGCGCCGCTGATCCCGCCTATGGCGACGTCGTCGTCTTCACGACGCCGAAGGACACCACGGTCGATTATATCAAGCGCGTGGTCGGACTGCCCGGTGATCGCATCCAGATGCGAGAGGGGCAGCTCGTCATCAACGACATCCCGGTGGCGCGCGTTGCGCTGAAGGATGTCGCCGCCGGCGCTGCTTGCGGTGGCGAGGTCGGCGCAAAGGTCAAGCGCTGGCGCGAGACGCTGCCGAACGGGGTGAGCTACATCACCTATGACTGTATCGACAACGGGTTCCTCGACAATACCCAGGTGTACACTGTGCCTCCCGGCCACTTCTTCGCGCTCGGCGATAACAGAGACAATTCGACCGACAGCCGCATGATGTCGGCGATCGGCTTCGTCCCTATGGATAATCTCGTCGGCAAGGTGACGCGGATCTTCTGGTCGGTCAATTCCAGAGGCGAGCTGCGCGCGGAGCGGTTGGGGAAGGTGGGGTGAGGGGGACACCGGGCGGCCTTTTCTCGCTCGCCGCCTTGCTAGCCGGTCAACTGTACATTGCAACAGCGGGATTTCGGTTGCATACTGGCTAAGTTGCAAGGCGGTCTGAGAAGTCTCAGTGGTGCTGCGACACCTGCAGAGAGAGGTCCGTCTAGTCGCAGCGCTCAGGTTGCGCTTGGCGAACGGGTTGTTCGCTTGATTTAAGATGTATTCGAGATCGAGACGGCGGCGTCGCCTGAATCTCGCATTTTTTCAAGATCGTTTCACTGAAGCAAATATTTCGCGACGGAGGCACGATGTGGCTAAAAGTGCAGCCTGACCAAAATGACCAACTCGCCTTCACCTGGGGCAATATGCTTGGTCCACATCCCTGCAGCTATTCGGTCGGTCGGGGCACGATCCTAGCTGTTGCCAGGGATATCCGCGCGGTCCTGGAGAGGATCGCCAAGTGGTCGCAGTTCAGAGAGCCGGCGGAACTCAAATCGCTGTTGCTGGATTTGGTCGATGAAGGATCACGTCTGCACTTCGCAATTTTTGATAGTCCGGCAAAGTCTACGGAAATCTTCGAGTTACAGGACTGGATAAGCGAGCAATTCGCGCAGGGAGATTGCGAACTCGCCGTAACCGCGGACTCAAATTTCAACATTCCGTGGGGGTTTGTTTTTGATGGTGAGACCCTCGCGCCCGGAGAGGCTTTCAATGAATCGGAAGCTGACTGCAATCAGTTCTGGTCGCTGAAGTACCGGCTCTCGACAGTGTTCAGCGCATCGGGACGGCCGGTCAAGAGCGACCGGCCGCGCGCGCATTACAAATTGCTGTCGATTGTCGATCCGGACGTCTTTGCCAATGTTGGCCCGGCCGAGCGCGACGGTCTCTTGGAAGTCTTCAAAGAACCCGTTGGAGCTGCCTACAATCTGGAGCACTGCGACAAATTGTTAAGTGAGGCAGCCAAATGCGATACTCTCATTCATTTTTTTGGTCATTGTAAAGACGGCAGACTCGACCTCGGTAACGAAAGCATCGACACGATCCGCTTCAAGATGATGATCGAGAAGCTTCTGGCGCGTCGCACGGATCGTTCGATGCCATACAATCTTATTTTCCTGAACGCTTGCGATACGCTTGTCGGCGAACTGGACGAAAGTTTCAGAAGCGCGGCTGCCCGACCTGGGCTGTGCGGCATCGTCGCGACTGAAGCGCCGGTTCCTCAGCGCTTTGCTGCTGATTTCGGTCTTCGATTCCTGAAGTCGATGTTGATTGAGGGAAGGTCCATCGGGGAAACCATGGAACACCTTCGTCGGGATCCGCAGCTCTGGCCGCTCAGCTTGCTCTACAGCTGCTATGCCTTTGCCGATTATAGGATCGTGTCCTGAGGGCACCATGGAAACGCGTCGGATAGCTGAAGGTTGGCCAAAGGAGCCCTACAAGGGGTTCTGCTACTACAACTTTGAAGATTCGGTGCTGTTCGTTGGGAGAGAGAACGACGTCGAGGACTGCGCGGCGTATCTCGCTGAACCGCGCACGCGAACGCTTCTGCTGCACGGGCAGACCGGATGCGGGAAATCGTCGTTCCTGCGGGCCGGGTTGATTCCGGCGCTTGAGAGCCGCGGATTCGGATTCGTCTTTCTGCGCCGAAATGAGGGCGAGCATCCCGCGCTGATACGCTGTACCGCGGAGCCGATGACACGCTTCGCGGAAGAGCTCTTTTGGTTCACCGAACAGCCGAGGGTCTATCAAACCGCCGTCGGTTCCCGGACGATCGATATCAAAGGTTCTCGCCAAGGCAAGGACGATATCAGGACTTTCGCGGAATCCTGCCGCGAGCCGCAGTTCCTGATGAATGTCTTGACGCTGATATCGGAGAAGTTGCTCCATACGCTTGTCGTCATATTGGATCAGGCAGAGGAGGCGATAAATCAGAGGGAAGGAGGATCCGCGTTCTTCGACTTTCTGAAGCTGTTCAACGGAGCGAGTATCAACGTAAAGCTCGTCATTGCGTTGCGTACTGAGCGTTTTGGCGAGTTCTTCGGATATCTGCACTTCGGTGCGTCAGTCATCACCGACGTCAAGCAGTATTTCCTGCAACAGCTCGATCGTCCGAGAGTGAAGCGCGCGATTGAAATGCCGACTTCGACAGAATTGATCGGTGGTCAATGTTCGCCGTTCGGTGTCTACGGCTTCTCCTACGAGCCAGACCTTGTCGACAGGATCGTCAGTGACTTGTTTTCAGCGCCACCATCGGGAGGAATTCTTCCTCTCATGCAGGTCGTTTGTCGCGGCTTGTATCACGAGGTGCGTAACGCTTCCCCGCCGCGGGTGGTTTCCGCGGAGATATACGAGTCAGGTGGGGGAGTTGCAGGCCGCGTCGACAAGCAGATCGGGCAATCTCTTCGCGCCGCGATCAGGAAGGCCCATCCGTCGATCCGCTCTCTCGACGCTGAGGAGCGAAAATGGCGAACCGGACTGTACAAGCTGGTCCGTATGCAGCCTGATGGAACTATCGGGACCGACCTCAAGACAGAGCAGGAATTGTACAGCATCCTCCGCGACTGCGGCGTCAGCGACGGCGTCTCGGCGATCTTGACCGATTTGGCCGATCCAGAGGTGCTGATCTTGCGACAGGTCAAGGTCATTTCTTCCGAAAGTGGAGCGGATATCGTCCTCTACGGCCTGGGTCATGACGCAATTGGATTGGTTCTGCGGCAATGGATCCTACGAGCGGACGAAGCCGAGAAAGCGCGCTTGGCGGTTATGCGGGCGCAGAAGCGAACACGAAGTGTTCGTGCCGTTGGCCTGATCGTTCTGGCGGCGTTCTTCGTTTCGCTCGCCTATATCGGCGAGTTGACGTGGCGTCGAAAGACGGTGGAGATTAGCGTGCTGCGCGCCTTCGCCGAGAGTCGATTTCGAAGCGATCCATCTACCGCGACGAGCGCTGTAGTCCGCGCGGCGAACGTTGCGGAGAGCATTTGGTTCAAGGATCAAAGGCAGCCCCGCGAGACGTTACTTCCCGACATCGCTGCGACCCTTCCCCAAAACACCGTGCGTTCCTCCCTGTCTCAGGTTCCGTCGATCGAAGGATATGTATTACCAGCGGCACGAAAATTTGCGTTTTGGAATCAGCGAGAGGGTTTGGAGATCGCGAGTTGGGACGGTTTGGAGCAGTCGCGCTTCGATCTTGCGGCTTTGTTTGGCTCGATGAAGGCGTTGCAGGACATCTCGCTTCAGAATGCGACCGAGACGCCGCAGGGAACGATGCTTTTCAGGTTTGCGTTTTCTCCCGGGCGTGAAGCCGTCGTTGTGATCAGGGACAGGAAGTTGGTCGGCGTCTATGACACCGCGTACTTCATGGGCCTTTCGGAAGACGTGCGGGCGCTCTTCAGAAAGCAGGATGAGGACGCGAAATCCGCCGAGAATAGCGGAGCGAGTAACCTCATTCAGCCGTTGAGGCTCTCCATCGATTCGAACATCGTCTATCTGTCGCGATGGATGGGCTTGAGGTCGATTGCGATGACCGCCTTCCTCTGGGAGGCCGATGGCAACGCAGGCGCATTCCATGTCGGCGCGCGCATGTCGAACACAAGTGAGCCTGAGACGGTCAATCGACGTTTCACGACTCTGCAGCCTGGCAGACTATTGTTGTATACTTTCGTTCCGATCCAGCGTGGGTCAGGTTCTGACGACAAGGACAGGCGGCGAGCGCTCGCGGACCTACGCGTATATGATTTGCGTAGCGAGGCGATCCCCGATCAGGAAGCGTGGTCGCTGGCAACGTCGAATGAGCCCACGCTCAAAGACTGCTTGAACAGAGCTGAACCGTCCAGTCCCCCGCTCGGTCCCAGCGACACATCGGACTCCTGTCTGTTCAAGGTCGTGAGCCACGATACGTCGAGTTATTTGCTCGTCATGGTGCCTCCCAGAAGGCAGGTCGATGCGGCCGGCGAAGTGAAGTCGGGTTCGCGGGCCGGCGAAACTTCGGCTGGGAGCCTGGTCATCGTGGATATAGCTACGCGTCAGAGCACCGTGGTTGATATCAGCAAGATCGAGCAAAGTGCCGAAGGCTCTGTATTCGGTCCGAAACGCGGCTCTCTTGATTTTCACAGCCTTGTTGCCGGTGGTGTCTATGAATCCGTGATCATGGGAATAAGGAGCGGCGAGATCATCGACGTCGTCAGAATCAACAAAGGGCAGCCGAGTTTCGTCGGAACCTACGTGCTGTCGGATGGTCCGGCGTCTCGAGTTGAATTTTCATTGGATGGCCTGACGATGGCCTCGATTGGCCGCGGGTCGGGGGCGCTGTGGAATTTGTCGGAATCCGCCAGCGAGCGGCGCGGGGTTCTTGCCAAGGAGCCTGCGGAGCTACTTGTTCGCAAGATTTGCGCGAGCCGCCTTACTGCTGGCAGCGAAAACAACTGGTTGCAATTGACCGGCCTCGGCATCGGTTCAAGTGATCCTTGCCCGGCCAAGTGATCGAGACTCCATTTTCCGGGAGCAGCACGATGGACGCAGACAGGCAAGAAGTTGACGGCCTCTGGAGCAGAATCTGGAAACACGTCGAATCACGGCCGGCGAAGGTCAAACGAGCGCTGGCCGTACCTGCTCAGAACGTCATCGACAGTGGCGCGAGTGGTGCGCGGTTTGAGCCAAAGAAGCAGTACTTCGCGGTCGTCATCAACGAAATGTTTCTGGCGCAAGCGCGGCAATGGTGGACCGAATATGATCCGATGGCGTTGGTCGTCAGCGAATTCACGTACGACGGAAAGCGCACGACTGTACCGTTCGTTGTCGGCCCATCTCTCATTCAGGCGAAGGTCGAACAGATTCCGGGCGGCATGGCAATCACGGATACTCTGGTGGCAGGGGTACACCCGTACGTGGGCGGCAAGTTTGCGCTGACCATCATTCTGGCCCAGGTGAAGAGACAGTCTCATGCCGGGAAACTGCTGGAACTCGTGGAAACGGTCGGTCGGGCGTTCCCGGAGGGGGCCGCGCTCGAACCCTATCTGAAGATTGCCGGCGCAGTCTTGAATGGGGTCGATACACTGTTAGGGCTTGAAGATACCCGGCCGATCGCCGGCCAGCGCTGGGAGTACAACGACGGCATCAGTCCATGGTTGGAGCCGGGGTTCTTCGCGCTGATCGACGCAGATGTGAAGGACCTGAACGAAAGCAGGTTGTCAGTGCAGAAGGGAAGACTCCTTGATGGTGTCGGCGCGACTGCACCGCCGTTTCGAAGAAGCGACTTCTTGCTCTACAGCCTGAGAGTCGTCGACGCGCGGACCGACATCTCGGAATTGTCCTTTTATCCGCTTTTCAAGAAGGCGCTGCAGGCCGCCGCAAGCAATGAAGAGGGAAGCTGGGATCGGGCGAAAGCGACGTTGGTCACCGTGGTTCAGGAGATGCTGATGAGCCCTGACCTCACCTTCGCCCAAGTGCAGCAGCTGGCGGTCGAGTTCAAAAGCCAGTTGGTGGACGCCAAGAACACGGCGAACAATCTGGTCCTGGGTCAAGTATTGGCTGGCAAGGATTCGATCGCGGACGCCTTGGGGGCAGATCGGTTACGTGAGCTTCGCAACCTGCATTCTCTGCTGCAAATGTGACGACCGCGCCAGCACCGGTGCTATTCGGTGGCCTGTCGAAACAAAAACCCCGGCATCGCTGCCGGGGTTTCGTAGTCCTTGAGGTCGTTGGACCTTAGAAGTCCATGCCGCCCATGCCGCCGCCCGGGGGCATCGCCGGACCGGCGCCGCCCTTCTTGGGCAGCTCGGCGACCATGGCTTCCGTGGTGATCAGCAGCGCTGCAACCGAAGCTGCGTTCTGGATCGCGGTACGGACCACCTTGGTCGGGTCGATGATGCCCTTGGTGACGAGGTTGACGTACTCGCCGGTCTGGGAGTCGAAGCCGTAAGCGTAGGTCTTGTTCTCCAGGATCTTGCCGACGATCACCGAACCGTCTTCACCGGCGTTGATCGCGATCTGGCGAGCGGGAGCCGACAGCGCCTTGCGAACGATCTCGACGCCGGTCTTCTGGTCGTCGTTCTTGGTGCGCAGGCCCTTGAGCTGCTCGGAGGCACGGAGCAGGGCGACGCCGCCGCCCGGGACGATGCCTTCCTCGACAGCCGCGCGGGTCGCATGCATCGCGTCATCAACGCGATCCTTGCGCTCCTTCACCTCGACTTCGGTCGCGCCGCCGACGCGGATCACCGCGACGCCGCCAGCGAGCTTGGCGAGACGCTCCTGGAGCTTCTCACGGTCGTAGTCCGAGGTGGTTTCCTCGATCTGTGCCTTGATCTGGGCCACGCGCGCCTCGATGTCGGCCTTCTTGCCGGCGCCGTTGACGATCGTGGTGTTCTCCTTGTCGATCATCACCTTCTTGGCGCGACCGAGCATGTTGAGCGTGACGTTCTCGAGCTTGATGCCGAGATCTTCCGAGATCGCCTGGCCGCCGGTCAGGATCGCGATGTCCTGCAGCATGGCCTTGCGGCGATCGCCGAAGCCCGGAGCCTTGACGGCCGCGACCTTCAGACCGCCACGGAGACGGTTCACGACAAGCGTGGCCAAAGCCTCGCCTTCGACGTCTTCAGCGACGATGACCAGCGGCTTGCCGGTCTGCACCACGGCCTCGAGCAGCGGCAGCAGCTCGTTCAGCGAGGAGAGCTTCTTCTCGTTGATGAGGATGTAGGCGTCGTCCATCTCAACGCGCATCTTGTCGGCGTTGGTGACGAAGTAGGGCGAGATGTAGCCGCGGTCGAACTGCATGCCCTCGACGACGTCGAGTTCGGTCTCGAGCGACTTGGCTTCCTCGACGGTGATGACACCCTCGTTGCCGACCTTCTTCATGGCGTCGGAGAGGAACTTGCCGATCTCCTGGTCGCCGTTCGCCGAGATGGTGCCGACCTGGGCGATCTCGTCGTTCGAGGTGACCTTCTTGGAGTTCTTGACGAGGTCCGCGACGACGGCTTCCACCGCGAGGTCGATACCGCGCTTGAGGTCCATCGGGTTCATGCCGGCGGCAACCGACTTGGCGCCTTCACGCACGATCGCCTGGGCGAGCACGGTGGCGGTGGTGGTGCCGTCGCCGGCCGCGTCAGCGGACTTGGAGGCGACTTCGCGCACCATCTGCGCGCCCATGTTCTCGAACTTGTCCTCGAGCTCGATCTCCTTGGCGACGGTGACGCCGTCCTTGGTGATGCGGGGAGCGCCGAACGACTTGTCGAGCACGACGTTGCGGCCCTTCGGACCGAGCGTGACCTTCACCGCGTTGGCGAGAATGTCGACGCCGCGCAGCATCTTGTCGCGCGCATCAACCGAGAATTTGACTTCTTTGGCTGCCATGTGGATTTTTTCCTTGAGTGTTTGACGGGAGGGAGAGAGGGGCTGTTAGGCCGCCTTCTTCTTGGAAGCGGGGACGTCGAGGACGCCCATGATGTCGCTTTCCTTCATGATCAGCAGATCGACGCTATCGATCTTGACCTCAGTGCCGGACCACTTGCCGAACAGCACGCGGTCGCCGACCTTCAGGTCGATCGGGATCAGCTTGCCGGCTTCGTCGCGGCCACCCGGGCCAACGGCGACGACTTCACCCTGCGAGGGCTTTTCCTTGGCAGTGTCGGGGATGATGATGCCGCCGGCGGTCTTCTCTTCTGCGTCGATGCGCTTGACCACGACGCGGTCGTGAAGCGGACGGAATTTCATGCAGCTCTCCTAAGCATTTGCACGAGTTGATGATTTTAGGTCGTTAGCAGTCCGTGCCCACGAGTGCTAGCACGGTGAGGCTGAAATAGGTCAGGAAATTTGCGGGGGCAAGGGCTTCTAGCAGAAAAATTGGCGCTCTGAAGGCGCGGGTGCCAGAATTCTGTCCCATCGTTAACCGATCGGCCGGGCCGTATTAGCACGGGGCCGCCTCTGCTGCTAACGCATTGAATTTCAACAGCTTGTTAAACTTTTGGGCTTGAGATGGATTGTCAGTTTGCGTCACATTTCTCTCATGTGAGCGCATCTCCATCGGGTGGCTCGTAAGCTCGCGTACCCGGAAAGCCACCCCCTGAATGCGCTCCTGCAAAGGAGGTTGGCATGGTCTCGCGGGTTGGGGTTGTTTCCGAGGATTTCCGGAAACAGGTGCTGGGTTACGGGCTGACGACGGCGGAGATTCTCTACCGGATGCCGGATCACCCGTCGCTGCTTCAGACCTACGTCTGGCAGAACTACGACATGTTTCCGAAATTCCCGGCGCTGAAGGATTTCCTGGCGTTCTGGACCGAGAAGCTCGATGGCCCACTGCATTCGGTGACGGTCGCGCATTCCAAGCTGATCAAGCCGGCCGAGCTGCGCGCCGTGGATGGCGTGTTCCGGTTGCATTGAGATAGAGCTCCGCTCTCGTAGGGTGGGCAAGGGCGCGCTCTGCGCGCGCCGTGCCCGCCATCTCTCCATGATCGCACACGGACGTGGGCACGCTTCGCTTTGCCCACCCTACGAAACCTGTTTCCGTGCTAGCCTCCGCGCATAACAGCAGGGAGGCCGGCCCATGGCCAAAAAAGCAAACAAGAAAAGAAAATCGCGCAGCGCAGCTCAAACCGCGGTCAAAAAGCGCAGCGCGACCAAGCCGGCGGCACGTTCCTCCGCACGCAAGGCCGTGAAATCAAAAGCGCGCACCGCACCCGCCAAGACCGCGACGAAGAAACCCGCACGCCCCAAGCAGCGCATCGCCATCAGCCATCATCGCGAGGAAGATTTCAAAGCCGACGGCCTGCGCGCCTACGCAAAATACCGCGACCTCGGCATCGCCGCTGCCAGCCACGGCCTCGCGCAAGCGCACGTCATTCGCCTGCAGGGCCCCTGCGATCCGGCCGAGGTCTCCAAGCTGCACCTCCACCACGTCGACTTCCAGATGGTCTATGTGCTCAAGGGCTGGGTGAAGACCTACATGGAGGGAGAGGGCGAGACCCTGATGCAAGAAGGCAGCGCCTGGACCCAGCCGCCGAAGATCAAGCACATGATCCTCGACTATTCCGATGACGTCGAATTGCTGGAGATCATCCTGCCGGCCGAGTTCAGGACGGTGGAGTTGAAGGCTTAGGCTCTCTCCTCGTCATTGCGAGGGGCCCTTGCGACGAAGCAATCCAGAATCTCTCGGCGGAGAAAGTCTGGATTGCTTCGCTACGCTCGCAATGACGGCTCGTCGCGCCGCTACGTCAACACCCCCACAATCGCGCCCATCAGGCACGTCGTCAGTGTCCCCGACACGATCGACTTCAATCCCAGCGCGTTGATCTCCTCGCGCCGCTCCGGCGCCATGACGCCGAGGCCGCCGATCATGATGCCGAGGCTGGCGAAATTGGCGAAGCCGCACATCGCGTAGAGCATGATCAGGCGCGAGCGCGGATCGAGCGTATTGGGCGGCAGCTTCGAGAAGTCGACATAGGCGACGAGCTCGTTGAGCACCGTCTTCGTACCCATCAGGCTGCCGGCGGTGATCGCCTGGTCCCAGGGCAGGCCCATCAGCCAGCACACCGGCGCCATGATCAATCCCAGCACACGCTGCAGCGAGATCGCAGCGCCGCCGATGTTTGGCAACAGCCCGAGCACAGCATTGGCAAGATAGACCAGCGCCACCAGCACCAGCAGCATGGCGACGATGTTGATCAAGAGCTCGATCCCCGCGCCTGTGCCTTTGACGATCGCATCCATGGTGCCGGAGATCTCCATTTCCGGATCCTCCAGCGCGCCGCCGGTGCGCTTGTCCGAGGTTTCGGGGATCATGATCAGGCTGACGAGGATCGCGGCCGGCGCGCCGAGCACGGAAGCGATGACGAAATGTGCGGCGGCATCAGGGATGAGAGGCGCCAGGAGCGTCGCATAGAGCACCAGCACGGTGCCGGCGATGCCGGCCATGCCGCCGGTCATCACCAGAAACAATTCGCTGCGGCTCATCTGCGTCAGATAGGGCCGCACGAACAATGGCGCCTCGACCATGCCGAGGAAGATGTTCGCGGCCGTCGAGAGCCCGACCGCGCCGCCGACCCCCAACGTGCGCTCGAGCAGCCAGGCCATGCCGCGCACAACAGGCGGCAGCACGCGCCAATAGAACAGCAGCGTCGTCAGCACGCTCATGACCAGCACGATCGGCAGCGCCTGGAACGCCAGGATGAAATCGGCGCCCGGCACTTTGAGGTCGAAGGGCAGGGTGCCGCCGCCGACATACCCGAACACGAAGGAGGAGCCGGCGCGCGAGGCTGCCGAGATGGTGCCGACCGCATCGTTGATGGCGCCGAAGGCGTGCGCCACGAATGGCACCTTCAGCAGCAAGATCGCGGTAGCGAAGGTCGCGACAAGGCCGATCAGCGCCTGGCGCAACGAGACGGCGCGGCGATTCTCCGCGAGCGCGAAGGCGATCAGCAGCAATGCGAAAACGCCGAGTGTCGATTGCAACCGCAGCATGATGTCCCCAAACCCCCAATGATTATGGCCGCGGGTGCGATGCAAACGCAATGCCGGCAATGCTGCTGGCCGTCCCGCTGTTGACATCCAGGCCCCCGTCAGCCACGCGGGGCTTATCGATGTCAGGGGCCGACCGTCCGAGCGTGACCGAAGAGGCGATGCCAGAGCAGCCAGTATCCGTCAGTCCGCCGGTCACCGCCGGTGAGCTCCTTCGCCATCGCGCCTTCCTGTTTTTCCTGCTCTCGCGCAGCCTCTCGCGATTCTCCAGCCAGATCGCGGCGGTCGCGATCGGCTGGCAGATCTACGACCTCACCGGCTCGGCCTTCGACCTCGGCATGGTCGGGCTCGTGCAGTTCGCGCCGACCGCGCTGCTCGTCTTCGTCGCCGGCCACGCCGCCGATCGCTATGAGCGCAAGCGCGTGGTGCAGCTCTGCCAGCTCGTGGAAGCCGCGACTGCGCTCTATCTCGGTGTGCTCACCTATCTCGGCCTGGTCAACGAGGTGCAGATATTCATTGCGACCTTCGTGCTCGGCATTGCCGGCGCGTTCGAGAGCCCGACCACCGCAGCGCTGCTGCCGCTGATCGCACCGCAGGGATCGCTCCAGCGCGCAACAGCGGTTGCGAGCGGGGCCGCGCAGGTCGCGACCATCACCGGGCCGGCGCTCGGTGGTTTTGCCTACGCGATTGCGCCACATCTGGCCTACGCCATCATGCTGCTGTTCTGGATTTTCGGGATGATCCTGACCGGCTTCATCCGGCCGCGCCCGCAGGCGGTCGCCAAGGAAGGCACTGACTCCGACAACATCTTTGCCGGCGTCCGCTTCATCCGGAGCAATCCGGCGATCCTCGGCACGATCTCGCTCGACCTGTTCGCCGTGCTGTTTGGCGGCGTCACTGCGCTGCTGCCGATCTATGCCCGCGACATCCTCCAGACCGGCCCAATGGGGCTTGGCGTGTTGCGTGCCGCGCCTGCGGTCGGCGCGTTGCTGATGACCACGATCCTCGCGCACCATTCGATCTCGCGTCACGTCGGCCTGCGCATGTTTCAGGCCGTAATCGTGTTCGGGATCGCGACGGTCGTGTTCGCGCTGTCGCACTGGATGTGGCTGTCGGTGCTGTCGCTCGCCATTCTCGGCGCGGCGGACACGATCAGCGTCGTGATCCGCTTCTCGCTGGTGCAGCTTGCGACGCCGGACGAGATGCGCGGCCGCGTCGGCGCGGTCAACTTCCTCTTCATCAATGCCTCGAACCAGCTCGGCCAGTTTGAAAGCGGCCTCACGGCAGCGCTGTTCGGCGCGATGCCCGCGGCAGTGCTGGGCGGCGTCTGCACCGTCGCGGTGGCGCTGCTCTGGATGAAGCTGTTCCCCAGCCTGCGTCAGGTAGAGAGCCTGGAATAGCGAAGACCGAAGGTTGAAGACGGCCGATATTGCGGTGCCCAGCCGACCAATGTCAAAAGAGTATCAGTTCGGCACCTGAATCGTGGTGGCGGCAGTGGCTGCCGCCCGATACGGTTTCCGGCAATAGATAGAGCTGAGCAAAATTCAGCCGTCAGGGACGAGCCCAGACAAATCGGGCCGGCCCAGGAGGGAACGGATATGGAACCAGACCTGGAAGTCGTCCAGATACGGCGCGGCGAGTCCTTCAAGGCTTGGTCGCACGGGTATCCCTTCCACACGGTCAGGTGGCACTTTCATCCGGAATACGAAATTCATCAGGTCGTGGCGACGGGCGGTCGCTATTTTGTCGGTGATTTCATCGGCCAGTTCGAGCCGGGCAATCTCGTGCTCACTGGGCCCAATTTGCCGCACAATTGGGTGAGCGACCTGCCGGCGGAAATGACCATTCCGTTGCGCGGACGCATCATCCAGTTCAGCGAAGAATTCATTGGCGACACGATGAGGCTGATGCCCGAACTGTCGGGCCTCGCCGCGCTGCTGGAATCCTCCCGGCGTGGAGTCCTCTTCGCCGGTGGCACGAGCAAGGAGCTCGCGCCGCTGATGGAGGAGATCGTGGCGGCGAAGGGCGTGCGCCGGATCGAACTGTTCATGATGATCCTGGGGACGCTGTGCCGCGCCCGGGGTGCGCTGCCGCTCTCCAGCCCGAACTATTTGCCTGACCCGTCCGGCTACATGTCGGCGGGCATGAACAAGGCGCTCGCCTTCATCCGCGAGAACCTGACCCAGCCGTTCGGTGAATCCGATCTCGCGACGATGGCCGGCCAGTCGCAAAGCGCGTTTTCGCGCTCGTTTCGTCGGCACACGGGGATGTCGCTGGTGCAATACGTCAAGCGGCTCCGCATCAATCTCGCCTGCCAGATCCTGATGAGCGACGAGCAGGCCTCCATCACCGACATCTGCTTCGAAGTCGGCTTCAACAATCTCTCCAATTTCAACCGTCAGTTCCTGGCCGAGAAGGGCATGCCGCCCTCGCGGTTCAGGCGATTGCTGGCTGATAACATCAACGCGGCACGCGCCGCTTAACCGGGAGGAGCAAGGGAGGAGGACCATCACGGGAAGGATGACGCGGGCGCGCCGATGGCCGCCTGCGAAGGAAATTGTCTGTCCTGAATTTCCGCTTGGCTTCGGAGGATATCGGCGCTGACCGCCGTTGTCGTCCAGCTGCGGAAGCAGGGACGGCGTGTCTCCGAGAAATCAACGAGCAGCACTTTAACACCCAGTTTCCGAAAGGGAAGTCCGAATGACAAAGCCCTCGCTCAAGACTATTTGCTCTGCCGCTCTGGCCCTGTCGCTACTCGGCACAACGGCCATGTCCTCTCGTGCCGCGGAGGTGAAGGATGCAACCGTCGCCTTCCTCATGCCCGACCAGGCCTCCACCCGCTATGAACAGCACGACTATCCAGGCTTTGCTGCCGAGATGAAGAAGCTCTGCGGCAGCTGCAAGGTCGTCTATCAGAATGCCAGTGCGGATGCTGCGCGCCAGCAGCAGCAGTTCAACTCGGTGATCTCGCAAGGCGCCAAGGTGATCGTGCTCGATCCTGTCGACTCGGCTGCTGCGGCTTCGCTGGTCAAGATGGCGCAGTCCCAGGGCATCAAGGTGATCGCCTATGACCGCCCGATCCCGGACGCCAAGGCCGACTTCTACGTCTCCTTCGACAATGAAGGCATCGGCAAAGCCATCTCGGAATCGTTGGTCAAGCATCTGAAGGACGCCAAGATCACGCCGAAGGAAGGTGAGGGTGTGCTCCAGATCAATGGATCGCCGACCGACGCCGCCGCGGGACTCATCAAGAAGGGCATCCATGCGGGTCTCGACAACAGCGGCTATCCGATCCTCGCCGAATACGACACGCCGGACTGGGCGCCCCCTAAGGCCCAGCAATGGGCGAGCGGCCAGGTCACCCGGTTCGGCAAGAAAATCCTCGGCGTCGTCGCCGCCAATGATGGTACGGGCGGTGGCGCAATTGCCGCTCTCAAGGCCGCGGGTGTCGATCCCGTGCCTGCGGTGACGGGCAACGACGCGACCATTGCCGCGCTTCAGCTCATCATCGCCGGTGATCAGTACAATACGATCTCCAAGCCCAGCGAGATCGTTGCGGCCGCTGCGGCCCAGGCGGCGGTGGAATTCCTCTCGGGCGGTACGCCCAAGGCGGAAACCACGCTCTATAATACGCCCTCGAAGCTGTTCATTCCGGCTGTCGTGACCGAGCAGAACCTGAAGGCGGAGATCATCGACAAGAAGATCCAGACCGCCGATCAGCTCTGCACGGGCAGATATGCCGCCGGGTGCAAGAAACTCGGTATCACGCAGTAAGCAACGCAGGCATCCCGGCCGCTCAATGCGGCCGGGATGAACGCAGGGAAGGCGGACGCGGACATGTCCACGATCTCGGATGTCGATCACCCGCAGGAAGGGCCCGGCGAACCGGTGCTGAGGCTTCGCGGCATCTCCAAGAATTTCGGCGCCGTGTCCGCGCTTGCCGATGTCGACCTCGACGTGCATGCCGGCGAGGTCGTGGCGCTTGTCGGCGACAACGGCGCCGGAAAGTCCACGCTGGTAAAGATCCTGGCCGGCGTGCACCAGCCCAGCTCGGGGACGATCGCCTTCGCTGGCGAACATGTCCTGCTGTCCGATCCGGCCACGGCACTTGGACTTGGCATCGCCACGGTCTTCCAGGATCTGGCGCTGTGCGAGAACCTCGATGTCGTCGCCAATATCTTCCTCGGCCGCGAGCTCAATCCCGCCAGGCTCGACGAGGTGTCTATGGAGATCCGGGCCTGGACCTTGCTCAACGAATTGTCGGCTCGCATTCCCAGCGTACGCGAACCCGTTGCGTCGCTGTCAGGCGGACAGCGCCAGACGGTTGCGATCGCACGTTCACTGCTGACCGAACCGAAGCTCATCTTGCTCGACGAGCCGACCGCGGCGCTCGGTGTCGCGCAAACCGCAGAGGTGCTCGACCTGATCGAGCGTGTGCGCGCCCGCGGGCTCGGCGTCATCGTGATCAGTCACAACATGGAGGATGTGCGCGCCGTCGCCGACCGGATCGTGGTGCTGCGCCTCGGCCGGAACAACGGCGAGTTCGGACCTGATGTCTCCAACCAGGATCTCGTCACGGCCATCACGGGTGCCGACGAGAATTCTGTCTCCCGGCGCGCCAACCGACGCGGCGCGCAGCAGCCGCGGGAGGTGCTGATATGACCGACGACACGCAACGGGTTTCGACGGCGCGGCTGCTGGACCGTCGCGACGAGCGCGTCGCACATGCGGACACGATTGGCGGCATGATCGGTGCGTTCGTCGACCGCGTGCGGTCGGGCGACCTCGGCTCGCTGCCGGTGGTGGTCGGCCTGCTGATCATCTGCACCGCATTCCAGAGCCTCAACCCGGTCTTCCTGGCGCCCGACAATCTGGTCAATCTGTTGTTCGATTGCTCGACCGTGGGCGTCATCTCGCTCGGGATCGTTTGCATCCTGATGGTCGGCGAGATCGACCTTTCGGTCGGCTCTGTCAGCGGGTTCTCTTCGGCGCTGGTCGGCGTGCTCTGGGTCAATCAGGATTGGCCCGTAGCTGTGGCCATCGTCACGGCGCTCGTGCTGGGCGCGTCGATCGGTGCCCTCTATGCGTTCTTGTTCAACCGCTTGGGCATGCCGAGCTTCGTCTCGACCCTATCGGGCCTGCTGGCGTGGCTCGGCCTGCAACTCTATCTGCTCGGCTCGTCCGGCTCGATCAATCTTCCTTACGGATCTCCGCTGGTCAATTTCGGACAGATGCTGGTGATGCCACCGATCGTGTCCTACGTGTTGGCGGCACTTGCCGGCGTCGTCGTCTTCGCGACCGGCTATCGCATGGCGGTGCGCCGGCGAGCGGCGGGACTATCTGCAAGTTCGCTCGGCCGCCTTCTGCTGAAGGGCGCCCTTGTTGTCATCGTGCTCGAATTCATCGTCTATTATCTCAATCTCGCGCGCGGCGTTCCCTGGATGTTCGGCCTGTTCGTCGGCTTGTGCGTGGTCATGAACTACGCGCTGAAGCGGACCAAATGGGGCCGCTCGATGAGTGCGGTCGGAGGCAATCGCGAGGCTGCCCGTCGCGCCGGCATCAACGTTCGCCGGATCCATGCGAGCGCTTTCATGCTGTGCTCGACGCTGGCAGCCGCCGGCGGCATCCTTGCGGCCGCGCGGCTCGCATCCTCCAGCCAGCAGGCCGGCACGGGAGATGTGAACCTCAACGCCATTGCAGCCGCGGTCATCGGTGGCACCAGCCTGTTTGGTGGCCGCGGCAGCGCCTATTCCGCATTGCTCGGCATCATCGTCATCCAGTCGATCGCCAGCGGCCTCACCCTGCTCGATCTCTCTTCGTCGCTTCGGTACATGATCACCGGCGCCGTGCTTGCGGTTGCGGTCATCGTCGACTCGCTGGCACGACGCTCGCGTGTGTCCCATGGCCGTGCGTAGAGCGTTTTCAAGCGAAGTGGATACCGGTTCGCGTCAAGAAAACGCGTCAAGACAAGAAGACAAACTCCAACAAGAGGACTGACCGTGGGCCAGGAACTTGCAGGAAAAGTTGCCGCGATCACCGGCGCCGCCTCGGGCATCGGTCTCGAATGCGCCAGGACGATGATCGCAGCAGGCGCGCGCGTCGTGCTGGTCGATCGGGCGGAGGAGGCGCTGAACAATGTCTGTTCCGAGCTTGGCGACAACGCGATCCCGCTGCGGATCGACCTGACAGACGCTGCTGATATGGCCAGCCTGATGCCGCAGGTGCTGGAAAAGGCGGGTCGGCTCGACATCTTCCATGCCAATGCGGGCACCTATGTCGGCGGCGAGGTGCTTGGCGGCGACCCTGACGCCTGGGACCGCATGCTCAACCTCAACGTCAACGCGATGTTTCGCTCCATCCACGCGGTGTTGCCCCACATGGTTGAGCGCAAGAGCGGTGACATCATCGTCACCAGTTCGATCGCCGGTCTCGTCCCTGTCGTCTGGGAGCCGATCTACACCGCCTCGAAACATGCCGTGCAGGCGTTTGTCCATACCGTTCGTCGGCAGGTCGCCAAATACGGACTGCGCGTCGGCGCCGTTGCACCCGGCCCGGTCGTGACCGCGCTCATCAGCGACTGGCCGAAGGAAAAGCTCGAGGCGGAAATGGCGGCGGGCGGGCTGATCCAGCCGACCGAAGTCGCGCAGGCGGTGCTCTTCATGTTGACCCGTCCGAGAAATGTCACGATCCGCGACCTCGTGATCCTGCCCCAGAGCAACGATCTGTAACGTCCGCGTCTGCGGTCTGGACGTTGCTTCATGGTGAGGGTTTCAGCGGTGGCTCGTCATTTTATTGGCATCGACGTCGGTACGGGCAGTGCAAGAGCTGGGGTCTTCGATGGCTCCGGCAGATTGCTCGCCACCGACAAGGCCGATATTACGCTGTGGCGCGAGACCGGCGATATCGTCGAGCAATCGAGCGAGGACATCTGGCGCGCCGTATGCCGCTGCGTGCGGGGTGCGGTCGGTAAAGCCGACGTCGCGCCGGATAGTATTGCCGGCATCGGCTTTGACGCGACCTGCTCGTTGGTGGTGCTGGGCCGCGGAGGCGCACCGCTTGCCGTGGGCCCGTCCGGTGATCCCGCCCGCAACATCATCGTGTGGATGGACCACCGTGCCGTCGATCAGGCGCGGCGGATCAACCGCACGGGCGCCAAGGTTCTTGACTATGTCGGGGGAACGATCTCACCCGAGATGGAGACGCCGAAACTGTTATGGCTTGCCGAGAACATGCCGCGCAGCTTTGCGGATGCCTGGCAGTTCATGGACCTGACTGATTTCCTCACCTGGCGCGCAACGGGGAGTCTTGCCCGCTCCACCTGCACCGTCACGTGCAAGTGGACTTATCTCGGCCACGAAGATCGCTGGGATGCCGGCTTCTTTCGCTCGGTCGGTCTCGGCGTGCTGGCGGACGAAGAGTTTTGCCGGATCGGCACCGAGATCGTGCCCGGCGGTACGCGGCTGGCGGCCGGCCTGACAGCGGAGGCCGCGTCCGAGCTTGGCCTGAAGCCGGGTACATCAGTTGCGGCTGGCCTGATCGACGCGCATGCGGGCGGTGTCGGTACGGTGGGCGCGCGCGGCGCTGTGGGTACCGCGCTCACCCGCATGGCCTATGTGTTCGGCACGTCCGCCTGCACCATGTCGTCAACGACGAACCCGGTCTTCGTTCCCGGCGTCTGGGGGCCTTATTTCTCGGCCATGGTGCCGGGGCTATGGCTCAATGAGGGCGGACAGTCCGTTGCGGGTGCAGCGATCGACCATCTCGTGCAGATGCATCCCTATGCCGCGCAGGCGACGGACGCGGCACGTCAGGACCAGCGAACGCTCGCCGATTGGCTCGCCTCAGAGATCGACGCACGCGGTGGTGCAGGGATGATCAGGGAATTGGTCGGCGAGCTTCTTGTCGTGCCCGAATTCCTCGGCAATCGTGCGCCCTTCGCTGATCCCGATGCGCGTGCACTGATTGCTGGGCTCGATATGCGCTCGGACCTGGAGAGCTTGCTCGCTCTCTATCTTGCCGGCCTGTGCGGCCTCGGTTACGGCGCGCGGCAGATCGCGCGCGCCCAGCAGGACAAGGGCATCGCCATCGATACGATGGTTGTCAGTGGTGGTGCGGCCCAGAGCCGCCTGGTACGACAAGTGCTTGCCGATACGACCGGCTTGACGGTTGCGGCCTCGGCATCTCCGGAGCCTGTGTTGCTCGGCTCCGCGATGCTCGGATCCGTGGCTTCAGGCGAGCATGCGAACGTCGGCGCGGCGATGGAGGCGATGTCGGCTCTGGGAGAAATACATCCACCCCAGGCGGCCCTGGCAGACTGGAACGACAGACGCTTCGCGGCCTTCGAAGCCTTGCAGCGGGTCGGCCGATCAATCCGAAGAGGGACTTAGTCGACGCCCCCCCCCGGCAGCAGGCGCCTTTCGGCGCCTACTGTGCATGGGGTTGTTTTCGACTTTTTGGTTCAGCCGCGTCCGACGAACGGCATCTTGCTGGCCATGACGGTCATGGTCAGCACGTTGGCGTCGAGCGGCAGGCCGGCCATGTAGGCGACGGCATCGCCGACCGCCTTCGCATCCATGCGCGGCTCGTGCTTGGTGGTGCCGTCAGGCTGCAGCACGCCGGGGCCGTTGACCATGCGATCGGTCATCGGCGTCGCCGCGTTGCCGATGTCGACCTGGCCGACCGCGATGTCATACATGCGGCCGTCGAGGTTGCTCGCCTTGGTCAGGCCGGTGATGGCGTGCTTGGTCGAGGTGTACGCCGCCGAGAACGGGCGCGGCGCATGCGCCGAGATCGAGCCGTTGTTGATGATGCGGCCGCCGCGGGGCGACTGCTCCTTCATGATGCGGAAGGCGTGCTGGGTGCACAGGAACGGGCCGGTGAGGTTGGTGTTCACCACCGCCTGCCACTGCTCGAGGCTGAGGTCCTCGAAGTTGACGGCGGGCGCGCCCATGCCCGCATTGTTGAAGAGCACATCGAGCCGGCCGTAGGTCGCCTTCACCTTGTCGAACAGCGCGGCGATGGAATCAGGCTTGGTCATGTCGGCGGTGACGCACAGGCTCTTGCCCGCGGGGCCGAGCTTCGCGGTCTCCTCGAGCATGTCGAGCCGGCGGCCGACCAGCACCACGTTGAAGCCGGTGTTCATCAGCGCCAGCGACGCCGCGCGCCCGACACCGGTGCCCGCACCCGTCACCACTGCGATCTTTTTTGCTTCACTCATTGTTTCCTGCCTTTTCTTTGGTTGTCAGGTTTTGGGTTCTTTTTCGTTCTTGTAGGGCGGCCGCGGAATGTTCTGATGCGCGGCGCGCAGCGCCGCCGACCAGCGCGAGCGCAGATCGTGGAAATAGGGCTCGCCCGCCTCGATGCGATGGTTGAGGTCCGCATCGCACGCATCGCTGCGCACCACCAGCACGTCGATGGGAAGACCGACGCCGAGGTTGGAGTGCATCGTCGAGTCCATCGAGATCAGGCCGGTCTTCAGCGCCTCGTAGAGCTCGACGTCGTAATGCATGGCGCGGTCGAGCACCGGCTTGCCGTATTTGTGCTCGCCGATCTGCAGGTACGGCGTGTCCGTGGTGCACTCGATGAAATTGCCGGCCGTGTAGACCATGAACAGGCGCATGCGCGCGCCCTTGATCTGGCCGCCGAACAGGAAGGAGACGTCAAAGGACACATCCTCGGATCTCAGCGCCGGACCCTCGGTCGCATGCACCGCCCGGATCGCCCGGCCGATGCGCTGGGCCGCCTGGAACATGGTCGGCGCGTTCATCAGCGTCTCGAGCTCGCCCGTGTTCGGATCCTCCAGGCCCTCGGTGAGGGTGGAGAGCACGGATTGGCTGATGGCGAGATTGCCCGCGCTGGCGATCGCCATGATGCGGTCGCCGGGCTTGGAGAAAATGTGCAGCTTGCGGAAGGTCGAGACGTTGTCGAGGCCGGCATTGGTGCGGGTGTCGGCGATCATCACCAGACCGTCCCGAACCAGGATTCCGCAGCAATAGGTCATTTCCAGTCCCCGAACGCGTTTGCGCGGAATTACTAGCCAATTTCGCCGGCCGCTCCAACCCCCGATTCCCGGGTGGGGAGGCGGGATGACTAGCTCTGCCGCTGGGACTGCGATTGCGACTGTCCGCCGCGTCCGGCCTGATCGACCTTGACCGCAACCGTCAATGTCTCAGTGCCGCCGCCATAGCGGGTGCCGCGCACGGGCGCTGCGCCGAGATAGTCGAGCCCGATCGCAACGCGGACATGGGCGTCGGTGGTGCAGATGGAGTTGGCGGGATCGAAGCCGATCCAGCCGAGATCGGGCACATAGGCCTCCGCCCAGGCGTGCCCCGCGTCCTGATGCACCGTGCCGTCGGAGCGCAGGAAATGGCCGGAGACGAAGCGCGCCGGCACGCCGCCGCTGCGGGCGCAGGCGATGAAGATGTGCGCGTAATCCTGGCAGACGCCGCGCTTGAGCTTGAACGCTTCGGCGGCCGACGTGCCGCTGTTGGTCGGGTCCTCGTCAAAGGTCATGTGGTCGCCGATTTGCGACATCAGCGTGTGCAAGAACCCGAGCGTGTCGCTTTCGGCCTCGCTGCGCAGCTGGCGCGTGACCGCTGCCATCGCGGGATTGACCGTCGTAAGATCGGTGGTGCGCAGGAACATGTCGGCGGGAAAACGCTCGTCGGCGCCGCGCAGCACGCCGCCGGTGTCGTGGGTCTCGATCAACCCCTCGGCGGTGATCTTGATGTCGCCAACGGGCCCGCAGGACAGCACATGGGTGACGTTGCCGAAGGCGTCTTCATGCATGTCGAGCTTGGTGTCGGTCGAGACGTCGATCTGCCATTCCGCCACATATTGCCCGTCATGGCTGCACGGCGTCATGCGCAGGATCTGGATCACGCTCGTCGCCGCCGGCTCGTAGCGATAGGTCGTGGTATGCTGGATTCGCAGGCGCATGATGTTTTGATTCCGTCGTTCCGGATGGCCCGGAACAACTGCATGTATCAGATCAAATACTGCTTCGTGATGATTTCGCCCAGCCTGGAATTATCAGCGATGAATTCCTGAATGAATTCATGCACGCCATGCTGGAAAATGTCGTTCATGTTGCTGTGTTCCAGCCGGTTGCGGATGCCGCGGGCGTGGCGCTGGGCCGGACCCTGGCGGCCATAGGCGACGCCGATCTGGTCGAGGTTGCGCGTGAGATTGTCGTAGCAGCTCGCAAGCGAGCGCGGCAGCGTGCTGTTGAGGATCAGCAGATCCGCCACCAGCCACGGTTTTAGTGTTTCGCGATAGACCCAGTGATAGGCCGTCAGCGCCGACACCGAGCGCAGGATCGAGCTCCACTGATAGAAGTCGAGCGGGCCGCCGACATGCTCCTCCTCGGGCAGCAACACGTGATATTTGACGTCGAGAATGCGTGCCGTATTGTCGGCGCGCTCCAGATGCAGGCCTAGGCGCGAGAACCAGTAGGCGTCGTTGCGCAGCATGGTCCGGTAGGCCGAACCGTCGAAGCGCAGCGAAGTCTCCTGCACGAAGCGCAGGAATTTAGCCAGGTCCTCGCGCGTCGAGGTGCCCTTGCTCCAGACCTCCTGCAATTCGATCCAGGCCGAGTTGATGGTGTCCCACATCTCGCTCGTCAGCGCGGTGCGTACCGAGCGCGAGTTCAGCCGCGCGGCCTCGATGCAATTGCGGATCGAGGACGGGTTGTCGGCGGAGAACGAGAGATAGTCGACGACGTTGTGCTCGTTGGCTTCCTCGTGGGTCTGATAGAAGCTCTCCGCGACGCCTGCGGTGAGCAGCGCGGAGTCCCATTCATTGGTCTTGCCGATATAGGCGGCGGGAAGCGCGGTGACGCGCAGCGTCGCGTCGATGGTGCGCGCGAGATATTCGGCCCGTTCGACGTAACGGGCGAGCCAGTAGAGGTTTTCGGCGGTACGCGACAGCATCTCTCTACTCGTCCAAAATCCAGGTGTCTTTGGTGCCGCCGCCCTGGCTTGAATTCACGACCAGGGAGCCTTCCTTGAGTGCGACGCGGGTCAATCCGCCCGGCACGATCGTCGTACTCTTGCTGCCGGTGAGCACGAAGGGGCGAAGATCGACGTGGCGCGGCGCGAGGCCCGAGGCCGTGCAGGTCGGGCAGGTCGAGAGCGCCAGCGTCGGCTGCGCGATGAAGCCTTCCGGCTCGCGCTTGAGCTTTTCGCGGAAGGCTTCGATCGTGGCCTTCGTCGCGGCGGGACCGATCAGCATGCCGTAGCCGCCCGAGCCGTGCACTTCCTTGACGACGAGATCGCCGAGATTGTCCAGTACATAGGCCAGATCCTTCGGCTCGCGGCAGCGCCAGGTCTGCACGTTCTTCAGGATCGGCTCCTCGCCGAGATAGAACTTCACGATGTCAGGCATGTAGGAGTAGATCGCCTTGTCGTCGGCGATGCCGGTGCCGACGGCGTTGGCGAGTGTGATGTTGCCGGCGGCATAGGCCGACATCAGCCCGGGCACGCCGAGCGCAGAGTCGGGACGGAAGGTGAGGGGATCGAGGAAGTCGTCGTCGACGCGGCGATAGATTACGTCGACCCGTTTCACGCCCTCGGTCGTCCGCATGAACACTTCGTTGTTCTTGACGATGAGGTCGCGGCCCTCGACCAGCTCGATGCCGAGCTTGTCGGCGAGGAAGGAGTGCTCGTAATAGGCGGAATTGTAGACGCCGGGCGTGAGCAGGGCGACCGTCGGCTCGCCCGAGGTGCTGTTCGGCGCGACAGAGCGCAAAGCCGAGAGCAGTTCGTCCGGATAGCGCTCGACCGGCGCCACCCTGTGGCGGGCGAACAGATCCGGGAACAGCCGCATCATGATCTCGCGGTTTTCCAGCATGTACGACACGCCCGACGGCGTGCGCGCATTGTCTTCCAGCACGATGAAGTCGTTGGCGTCGACCCTGATGATGTCGATGCCGGCGATGTGCACGTAGACGTCGTGCGGCACCTGCTGGCCGTTCATCTCGGGCCGGAACACCGGGTTCTGGAAGATCAGATCGTCAGGCACGATCCCGGCGCGGAGGATGTCGCGGCCGTGATAGATGTCGCGCAGGAACATGTTCAGCGCCTTGACGCGCTGCTTCAGCCCCTTCTCCAGCAATGTCCATTCCTTGCCGGACATGATCCGCGGGATCACGTCGAACGGGATCAGGCGCTCGGTGGATTCGGAGTCCCCATAGACCGCAAAGGTAATGCCGATGCGGCGGAACAGGAGCTCGGCCTCCTGGCGGCGATATTCGAGCGCCTCGGGGGGCGTCTCCTTGAGCCAGCGTGCCAGCTCCTGATAGGCGGGGCGAAGGTCCCCACCCGGAATATTCATTTCATCAAACGCGACTGCCATAGATCCCGACTTGTCTCACTGGCCATGCGGCAAGAGTGCATGACTCTGAGGAGGTAGCAAGGGGCGGGCCAGCGCGATAAGCATGGAGGAGAGGCATTTGTCGGGGATACCGGAAAGCTGCCTGAAAAAATGGCTGAGGACTGCTTATTTCGGCAGCAAAACCGCGTGACTTCAACGCGTTACCTCGGCAAAGTCGGGACCAGAGGTGAGGGACTTAAGGTATGAGCGAGATCGTCACGGCGGGCATTCTGGTCATCGGGGATGAAATCCTGTCCGGTCGCACCAAGGACAAGAATATCGGCTTCATCGCCGAATATTTGACCAATATCGGCATCGACCTGAAGGAAGTCCGGGTTGTCTCCGACGACGAGCCCGACATCATCGCCGCGTTGGATGCACTGCGGCATCGCTACACCTATGTGTTCACCACGGGCGGCATCGGGCCGACCCATGACGACATCACCGCCGACAGCATCGCCAAGGCGTTCGGCGTCGGCATCGACCATCACCCGGAGGTGGTCGCCCGCTTTAAGGAGCGCTGGAGCGAGCAGGACCTCAACGAGGCCCGCCTGCGCATGGCCCGCATCCCCGATGGTGCCGAGTTGATCCAGAGCGCGACCATCCTCGCGCCCGGCTTCAAGATCGGCAATGTCATCGTCATGGCCGGCGTGCCCTCGATCATGCAGGCGATGATGGACATTGTTTCGCCAAAGCTGAAATCCGGCGTGCGCATGCTCTCCGAATCGGTCCGCGCCAATGCGCGGGAAGGCGACATCGGCAGCCCGCTGCGAGCGATCGCGGCCGCGCACCCCGACACCATCATCGGCAGCTATCCCTTCATGGACGAGGACTCGAAGCCCAACACCAATCTGGTGGTGCGCTCGCGCGATGCGGACAAGCTTGCAGCCGCGATGGCGGCGGTGAAGGAAATGCTGGCGGGATTGAACATCACCCGGTAGCACAAGGGCCGCCGGACGATGATTGGCAGGAGACGATGATGGCTGGTGACGCACCGGAACTGAGCGCGCAGGAGCGGGCAGGCAGGCCCTTTCCGGTGTCGTGGGACCAGTTCCACCGGGATTGCCGGGCGCTGACCTGGCGGCTCAATGAGGTCGGTCCATTTCATGCCGTGATCGCGATCACCCGCGGTGGCCTGGTGCCCGCCGCGATCGTGGCGCGCGAGCTTGGCGTGCGCATCATCGACACGGTCTGCATCGCCAGCTACGATCACGACAAGCAGGGCGAGCTTCAGGTCCTCAAGGGCATTTCAGAACAGGCCATGAAACTCGGCGGCGGCACCGGCAAGGGGCTGTTGATCGTCGACGATCTCGTCGACACCGGCAAGACCGGCAAGCTGGTCCGCGAGATGCTGCCCGACGCGCATTTCGCCACCGTCTACGCCAAGCCGAAGGGACGTCCGCTGGTCGACACCTTCATCACGGAAGTCTCGCAGGACACCTGGATCTTCTTCCCCTGGGACACCGCGCTGTCCTATCACCCGCCGCTCCGCGACGGCGCTGCGTAAGCTGAGAGGCTGATGGCGATGGCCGGACGCTGGCGATCGGCTCTTTGTGGCGTCATCGTCGCGCTTGCGGCGATGTTTCTGACGGCCGAGGCGCGGAGCCAGGATCGTGCTTCCGTCATCGACGACATCTTCGTCGGCAGCCGTGTGCTCGCCGAGCTTGGCGTGGTCGACGCATTCGGCCATGTCAGCGCGCGTGATCCCAGTAATCCCAGCCATTTCCTGATGTCGCGTTCGCTGGCGCCGGCGCTGGTCACCGCCGACGATGTCATGGAGTTCGATCTCGACGGCAACGCCGTCGAGGCCAAGGGCCGTACCGTCTTCCTCGAGCGCTTCATCCACAGCGAGATCTACAAGGCGCGGCCGGATGTGATGGCGGTGGTGCATTCGCACTCACCCGGCGTGATCCCGTTTTCGGTCAGCCAAATCGTGCTGCGGCCGGTCTTCCACAATGCGGCTTTCCTCGGCGCGGGGGCGCCGGTCTGGGAGATCAGGAAAGAGTTCGGCGAGACCAACATGCTCGTCAGCAATGCAGCGATCGGCAAGTCGCTGTCCACAGCGCTCGCGGACAATTCGGTGGTGCTAATGCGCGGCCATGGCGATGCGACCGTCGGTCCCACCGTGAAGCTCGCGGTGTTTCGGGCCTATTACACCGACGTTAATGCACGCCTTCAGTCGCAGGCGCTCGCGCTCGGCGGCGAGGTCAACTATTTGACCCCGGCCGAAGCGACGAAGGCCGATGCGATCAACCTCCAGGTGCTCGATCGTGTCTGGAATCTCTGGAAGATGCGTGTCACCGCGGCGACAAAATAATGCCGCTGCAAAACCGCGTCACGCCGACCGGCGAGATCGTCGCGACGCCGCATCGCGGGATGTTCACCGGCAATCGCGGCATCATCCATGATCCCGCGACGAAGACCCTTCTGAAGAAGCGCTGGTCGTCGCCGGCGTGGATCACCTGCCTCTGTGAATTCCGTGGCTGGCGACGCCCGGTGATGGCGCGCCGAAGCTGGACCGAGCTGTTTTTCCTCGACGAGGCCACCGCCTTTGCGGCAGGGCACCGCCCCTGTTTCTTCTGCCGCCGCGACGATGCTAACCGCTTTCGCGCGGCATGGGAGAAGGGCAACGCCGTGAGCGATGTGAGCGCGAGGGCGATGGATGCCGTCCTGCATCAGGAGCGGCTCGATCGCGGCCGCAAGCGCGTGCACGTGCTGTCGGTGCCGCTCTCGGAATTGCCTGATGGCACAATGGTGCAACAGGACGAGGAGAGCTTTCTATTGGTGCAGGGACGGGCATTGCTCTGGTCGCTAACGGGCTATGCGCGTGCTCCGCGCGAACTGAGGAGCCCGATGTTGCTGACGCCCCCGTCTACGCTGCGTGCGCTGGGTGCAGGATATCAGCCGCTGCTGCATTCGACCGCTCTCGACTAGCCGTGACGAGAGCGGTCCAAACCAACACCATCAGCCCAGTTTCTCGCGTGCCAGCGCGGCGCCGGCGCCGAGCGCCATCAGCTTGGCTTCGGCGATCTCGCGCCGCATCGGTGCCATGCCGCAATTGGTGGTGGCGATGATGTTGCTCTTGGGCACGAATTTCGACACCGCGTCGATCACCTTGACGACGTCATCTGCCGTCTCGACCGTGTCGCTGGCGACGTCGATCACGCCGGCCTGAACGATCTTGTTCTTGAGCAGCGCCAGCAGATCGAGCGGCACCTTCGAATTCCGGCACTCGATCGCGACCTGCTGGATAGGGCTCGCGTCAATCGCCGGAAAAATCTGCTCGTACTGCCGCCACTGCGCGCCGAGCGTTTCCTTCCAGTCGGTGTTGGCCTTGATGCCGTAGCCGTAGCAGATGTGGACGGCGGTGGCGCAGGTGAGGCCTTGCGCGGCGCGCTCCAGCGCCTTGATGCCCCAATCGTTGACCTCGTCCATGTAGACGTTGAAGGCCGGCTCGTCGAACTGCACGAGGTCGACGCCATCGGCCTGCAGCGCCTTGGCTTCCTCGTTCAGGAGCTCGGCGAAGGCGAAGGCCATCTTGACGCGGTCGCCGTAGTAACGGTCGGCGATAGTGTCGATGATGGTCATCGGGCCGGGCAGGGTGAATTTCAGCTTCTTCTTCGTGTGCGTGCGCGCGACGCGGGCTTCGTCGGCATGGACGCGGCCCTTTAACCGGAGCGGCGCGACCACTTGCGGCACCATCGCTTTGTAGCGGTCCTTGCGGATGCCCATCTCGACCTTGTGGGCGAAGTCGATACCCTCGATCTTCTCGAGGAAGCCGTGCACGAAATGCTGGCGAGCCTGCTCGCCCTCGGTGACGATGTCGACCCCGGCGTCTTCCTGGATCTTCAGCCAGATCAGCGTCGCGTCGCGCTTGGCGCGCAGCAACTCGTCGCCTTGCGACTTCCAGGGCGCCCAGAGCACGTTGGGCTCGGCGAGCCATTCCGGCTTCGGCAAGGAGCCGGCGATCGTGGTTGGAAACAGCATGGGTCCCTCCCGGCGGGTTGTGATTGCGCCACTGTCTGCCATGTCTTAACGTCGAGGTACAGAACAACAAAAGTCGCCCTCTATTCCACTGGCGATGACAGGGAAGGTGATGATCGATCTCCACTACGCGCCGACGCCGAACGGCTGGAAAGTCTCGATCATGCTGGAGAAACTGGGGCTTCCCTATACCGTGAAGCCCGTCAACATCCGCGCCGGCGAGCAGTTTGCGCCTGAATTTCTGGCGATCTCGCCCAACAACCGCATTCCCGCAATCGTCGATCACGCGCCGGCTGATGGCGGCGCGCCGTTTTCGGCGTTCGAGACCGGCGCGATCCTGATCTATCTGGCGGAGAAGACCGGCCGCTTTCTCCCCAGCGACCTACGCGGCCGCTCAACCACGATCCAGTGGGTGATGTGGCAGATGGCGGGGCTCGGGCCGATGCTCGGCCAGCACGGGCATTTCGCGCTCTATGCGGCTGAGAAGATTCCCTACGCGATCGAGCGTTATCGCGACGAGGCGGCGCGGCTCTATGGCGTGCTCGATCGGCAATTGGCCAAGACCGGTGCGTATGTCGCGGGCGACTATTCCATTGCGGACATCGCCTGCTTCCCATGGACCATGACCCACAAGGCGCAGGGCTTTACGCTCGACGACTATCCGAACGTCAAGCGCTGGTACGCCGAGGTGCGGGCCCGGCCGCAGGTGCAGGCGGGGCTGGCGATCGGCAAATTCGTGAAAGAGCCGTTCGACGAGGAATCACGCAAGATCATGTTCGGGCAGCGTGCGAAGGAAGTGTTGGGAAAGACGTGACGGCCACCGCTCTCGCCTCGTCATTGCGAGGAGCTCGCGACAAAATTGCGAAGCAATTTTGCGCGGATGCGACGAAGCAATCCAGCATGTTTCCGGGGAGGGATTCTGGATTGCTTCGCTGCGCTCGCAATGACGGAGGTTAGAGCGCGCCGAATACAAACAAAGGAACCACCATGATCGAATTCTTCTTCGACTGCTCCAGCCCCTGGACTTATCTCGCCTTCCATAACATCCAGCCGCTGGCGAAAGAGCATGGCGCCGAGATCGTCTGGCGGCCGATCCTGGTCGGCGGCATCTTCAACACCGTCAATCCGAGCGTCTATGCGCAGCGCGAAACGCCGGTGCCGCTGAAGGCGCGCTACATGAAGAAGGACCTCGCCGACTGGGCGCGCTCGGCCGGCCTTGCGATCAAGATGCCGCCGACGGTGTTTCCGGTCAACAGCGTGAAAGCGATGCGCGGCTGCATCTGGCTCGGAAAAGACATGGTGCCGTTCGCGACGTCAGTGTTCGAGGCCTATTGGGGCGACGACAAGGACATCTCGCAGGATGCGGTGCTGGCCGAGATCTGCAAGAAGGTCGGCGTCGACCAGCAGAAGTTCTTTGCAGGCATCTCGGAGCAGGCCATCAAGGATCAGCTCAAGACCAACACGGAAGAAGTGGTCGCCCGCGGTGGCTTCGGCTCGCCGACCATCTTTGTCAACAAGACCGACATGTATTTCGGCAATGATCGCCTGCCGTTGATCCGCGAGGCGCTTAAGCGCAACAAGGCGAGCGCGGCCTGATGGTGCGCGCCGTCGTCTGCCGCGCGCTTGGCGCGCCCGAAACGTTGCGGCTGGAGGAGTTTCCCTCGCGCGCCCTGACGCCGGGCGAGGTGCGCGTCGCGATCCGCGCCGCTGGGCTAAATTTTCCTGATGTACTGATGGCCGCCGGTGAATATCAGCTCAAGCCCGAGTTGCCGTTCACGCCGGGTATGGAGGCTGCCGGCGATGTCACCGAGGTCGGTGCGGAGGCAAAGGGTGTCACCGTCGGCGACAAGGTTATCGTGAAGATGCGCCACGGCGCATTTACCGATGAGGCGGTGGTCTCGCCGTCGCAGCTCACGCCGATGCCCTCGACATTCGACTATGCGGAAGCGGCGACCTATCTCGCCGGCCACGGCACGGCCTATCACGCGCTGATCGATCGCGGTCGGGTCGAGCCGGGCGAAGTATTGCTGGTGCACGGCGCCGGTGGCGGCGTCGGCCTCGCAGCCGTCGAGATCGGCAAGATGCTGGGCGCAACCGTGATCGCGACGGCGTCGAGCGACGAAAAACTTGCGATCGCAAAATCGCGTGGCGCCGACCATCTTGTCCGCTACGACCGTGAGCCATTTCGCGATGCCGTCAAGCGCATCACCGATGGTCGCGGCGCGGACGTCGTGTTCGATCCCGTCGGCGGCGAGGTGTTCGAGAACTCGATGCGCTGCATCGCTTGGGGCGCGCGGCTGCTGGTGATCGGTTTTACCGGCGGCATCGGTTCGGCCAAAACCAATCTGCTATTGATCAAGGGCGCCAGTGTGCTCGGCGTGCGCGCGGGCGAGGCGGTACGGAAAAATCCGGCACTTGGCGAGGTGCGCCTGAAGGCGTTGTTGCAATGGGCGGAGGAGGGCAAGCTGCGCCCGAATATCTCGCATCGCCTGCCGCTGGAGGACTATGCCAAGGCAATGCGGCTGTTGCTCGATCGTAAGGCGATAGGGCGCGTGGCGCTGGTGATGGAATGATCCTCACCTTCCGTCATTCCGGGGCGCCCAAAGGGCGAACCCGGAATCTCGAGATTCCGGGTTCGCGCTTCGCGAGCCCCGGAATGACGGCGAGCTATTTATACTCCCGTTCGCTCCACCACGGGAAATAGTCCGGCATATCGCTGGACACCTTGTTTTTGAACTGCGCCGGCCGCTTCTCCAGGAACGACACCACGCCTTCCTTCACATCCTCCGAGCGGCCGCGGGCGTAGATGCCGCGGCTGTCGACCTTGTGGGCTTCCATCGGATCATCCGCGCCCATCATGCGCCACATCATCTGACGGATCAGTGCAACCGACACCGGCGCGGTCTTGGCGGCGAATTCCTTCGCGAGCGCGCGGGCGGTCGGCAAGAGATCATCAGGGGCGACGACTTTGCTGACGAGGCGACCGGCGAGGGCCTCCTGCGCCGGGAAGACGCGGCCGGAATAGCACCATTCCAGCGCCTGCGAGATGCCGACGATGCGCGGCAGGAACCAGCTCGAGGCGGCCTCGGGCACGATGCCGCGCTGGGAGAACACGAAGCCGAAGCGTGCGGCGTCCGATGCAATGCGGATGTCCATCGCAAGCTGCATGGTGACGCCGATGCCGACGGCGGGGCCATTCACCGCGGCGATCACAGGCTTCAGGCATTTGAAGATTCGCAAGGTCACCTGGCCGCCGCCATCGCGCACCTGCGGGTCGCTGTAATCGACCTTGCCGTCGGCAAAGCGCTTCACCGGCCCGCGGCGAGCGTCGCGATCGAAGGTGTCGGCGCCGGAGGAAAGATCCGCGCCTGCGCAAAAACCGCGGCCGGCACCTGTCACGATGATGGCGCGGACATTGTCGTCCTTGTCGGCGGCATCGAACGCATCGATCAGCTCGGCCTGCATCTGCGCGTTGAAGGCGTTGAGCTTGTCGGGCCGGTTCAGCGTGATGGTGAGGATCTGCTCGGCGACCTCGTATTTGATCGTCTCATACGCCATGATTGTTTCCTTCCCGGTTTCTTTGTCGGTCTCTCTAGCACGTCATTCCGGGGCGCGCGAAGCGCGAGCCCGCAATCCATCTCTCCGCACCGATTGTGCCGATGAATGGATTCCGGGCTTGCGCCAAGAGGGCGCAACCCGGAATGACGAGAGTGTGTCTAATGCGCCGGCGGCATCGGCCAGGGCTTCTGCGCGCCGCGCAGGCCCTCGAACGCCTTGGCCATGCCGAGCACGCCGAGATCGTCGAAGCGGCGGCCGACGATCTGGACACCGATCGGAAAACCAGTGGCATCGAAGCCGCCATTGATGGAAACGGCGGGGTTCTCCGACATATTCCACGGCACGGTATAGCAGATGTGTTCGAACGGCCTCATTGGGTCATTGGTGGGTGAGGCCCATTCCGCCGAATAGTTCACGTTCGGCGCGGTCGGCGAGATCACATAGTCGAGTTCCCAGAACAGTTTTGAAGCCGCTGCCCGGATCGCCATGGTCTGGTTGAAGCCGCGGATGACGTCGACGCCCGACAGCTTCGCGCCTGATACGCCCCATTTGAAAATATAGGGCAGCACCTTTGCTTGTTCGGCCGGCGCGAGCTTCGACAGATCGTCCCACATCCGCGCGCGCCAGAAATTGTCGAGGCCGTCGAGCATCTCGCGCGTGAGGATGCCGTCGACCTCGGTGACGACGGAGCCTGCGGATTCGAACGCCTTCGCAGCTTTCACCGCGACCTCGCGGACAGATTTTTCCGCTGGCAGGCCGACGCCGGCATCGAGCATCAGGCCGATGCGCAGCTTGCGCGGGGACTTGTCCAATCCCTTCCAGTTTAGCGGCTCTGCGGGGAGGCTCATGCCGTCGCGCCGGTCGGGCTTTGCGATCACGCTCATCATCAGCGCGCAATCATCGACCGTGCGGGTCATCGGGCCGGCGACGCGGCCGACGTAGGTGGGATCGATCGGCACGCGGCCGAAGCTCGGCTTCAACCCGACGAGGCCGCACCAGCCGGCCGGCAATCGTACAGAACCGCCGATATCGGTGCCGAGATGCAGGGGACCGTAGCCGGCCGCGGCAGCAGCACCCGCACCGGCACTGGAGCCGCCGGGATTCTTGGAGAGGTCCCAGGGATTGCGCGCCAGCGCGTGGAACGAGGAGAGCCCCGAGGACAACATGCCGTAGTCGGGCATGGTGGTCTTGGCGAAGATGATGCCGCCAGCCTCGCGCAGCCGCGCGGCGGGTGGAGCGTCCTTCTCGGCGGGCACGAGCTTGACGCTGGCGGCGCCGAGCGGCACCGGCACGCCTTTGGTCGCGATATTGTCCTTCACCGTGACCGGCACGCCGTCGAGCGGGCCGGATGGTTCGCCGCCGTTCCAGCGCGCGGTCGAGGCCTTGGCGGCCTCGCGCGCGCTATCAGGGTCGAACGCATAGAGCGCCTTCAGGTGCGGCTCCCACGCAGCGACATGCGCGAGCACATCCTCCAGCACCTCGCTCGGTGAGAACTGCTTGGCGCGATAGCCCGCGATCAGATCGACCGCGGACAGATCGTGCAGCGAGGTGACGGTCTCTTCGACGCTCTTCTTCTGCATTGCTAGGCGACCGGCATGCGCGTTTCGATGATCCGGGCGAACATGCTGGCGCCTATCGGCAGGATCTTGTCGTCGAGCACGAAGCCGGGATTGTGGACGGGCACCGAGCCGTCGTGGCCGACCCAGAAATAGGCGCCGGGAATGGTCTCCAGCATGTCGGCAAAATCCTCGCTGCCCATTTTCGGCTGGGTGCGGGTGATGACCTTGGCGGGATCGACGACGGTGCGCGCGACGTCCTCGACCACCTTGGACTGCTCGGCCTGGTTGACCAGCACGTTGAAGGTGTCGCGAATATCGACGTCGATCACGCATTGATAGGCGCTGGCGATGCCGGCGCAGATGGTGCGGATGCGTTCGCTGATCAGGGTGCGGACTTCCTTGGAGAAGGTGCGGATGGTGCCGCAAAGATGCGCATCGCCGGGAATGACGTTGTAGGCGGAGCCCGCATGGATCTGGGTGATCGACACGACAGCAGCCTGCAGCGGCTCGACGTTGCGGCTGACGATGGTCTGGATCGCCTGCGCCAGCGTGGTCGCGATGATCACCGCGTCCTTGGAGCGTTCGGGCATCGCGCCATGCGCGCCATAGCCGGTGATGCGGAGGTCGAAGAAGTCGGCGCTCGCCATCGCAGGGCCAGGCAGGATCGCGATCTCGCCGTGGTTGAGGTCGGGCGCGTTATGCAGGCCGTAGAGCTCGTCGCACGGAAACTTCTCGAACAGGCCATCCTTGATCATGGCGCGGGCGCCGCCGAGGCCTTCCTCGGCCGGCTGGAAGATCAGGTGCACGGTGCCGTCAAAATTCCGGGTCTCGGCGAGGTAGCGCGCGGTGCCCAGCAGCATGGTGGTGTGGCCGTCATGGCCGCAACCGTGGAAGCGGCCGGGGATTTTCGAGCTCCATTTCAGATTGGTGTTCTCTTCCATCGGCAGCGCGTCCATGTCGGCACGCAGTCCGATGCGCTTGCTGCCCGAACCCTTGCCCTTGATGACGCCGATCACGCCGGTGCCGCCGAGGCCGCGATGCACCTCGATGCCCCAGCCCTTCAGCTTGTCGGCGACGATGCCTGAGGTGCGGACCTCCTCGAAGCCGATCTCGGGATGAGCGTGCAGGTCGCGCCTGATAGCGGTGAGGTCGTCGGCGTAGCCGTCGATGCGATCAATGGTGGGCATGTGTTCCTGTCCGGTTAGCGTGAAGGGGGAGTGAAAACGGGGCCGTTCGGCTTGATGCGGATGCCCGGACGCAGGCGTGTCCATGGCAGCGAGGCGGTGTCGGCCGGCATGGCGCCGGGCGCAGCGCAGATCATCAATTTCTCGGCGATCGGTTCGAAATCGGCGCGGAAGTGAACTGAGCTCTTGTTGACCAGAATTTTCTCTTTGGTCGGCTCGATACCGACATAGCGATACATCGCCTGGTCGGCGAGCTGCGCCTTGTGCGAGGAGACCACGACGCGGACGTCGCCGATGCGCAAGGCCGCGGAGGGGCCCATCTCCATCTCGCGGCCGCCGTAATAGGGGCCGGGCGCGATGAAGCGGCCGTCGGAGAGCTTTTCGACGACGAAGGTCTCGGTATAGGGCTCGTCGCCGGGAATGCCTGACTTGCCGCCGAGCGAGAGCGTCACGGTGGCGCCGACGCCGGCCGCATGTGCCGCCTTGGCCGAGACCGGATCGTAGATCACGCCGGTCGCAGCGCTCGCCTTGTTGCGGACCAGCGCGCGCAGCATGCCCGTGGTGTCGGAATCGCCACCGGCGCCCGGATTGTCCTGGGTGTCCGCGATGATGATCGGCTTGCGCGCGCCCTTCGAAAGTTCCATGGCGTGGCGCACGCCGTCATCGGGCGACCAGATCTTGCCGTCGAAATCGTCTTCGTGGCTTTCGATCAGTCTGACGATCGCATCTGCGGCGCGGTCGGCATCTTCCTGCGTCTTGCCATAGGCAAACACGCTCGGCCCGCAGTCGCGGAAATCGGCGGCGGGGAAGCCTGGCGCAAAGGACAGAGTAGGAACCGCGTCGCTCTCCAGCGCCGCGAGCTGTTCGTAGATACCCTTGGTGGGGAAGTCGTTGGTGCACTGCCAGCTGATCGCGATCAGGAACGGTATCTGGCGGAACGACTTTGCGAAGCGTTGCTTGGTCTTCAGCAGCAGCGCCAGGTGCTTGGCCGAGGCGCAGCCGGTCTCGGCCATGTCGACATGCGGATAGGTGCGGTAGGCGATCAGCGCGTCCGCGTGTTCCATCATTGCCGGCGTGACGTTGGCATGCAGATCGAGGCTCGCGATCAGCGGAATATCATTACCGATGACGCGGCGCACGCGGGCCAAAATCTCGCCTTCACCGTCGTCGAGATGCTCGGTCACCATGGCGCCGTGCAGATCGAGATAGACGGCGTCGATCGGGCCGGCGGCTGCGATGCCGTCGACCATGACTTTCACGATGCGCTCGAAGGCGTCCTCGGTGACATGTGCCGACGGGCTTGCGCCGCAGGCGATCGTCGGAACGAGTTCCCAGCCGTTCGCTTCCGCGCTGTCGACGAAACCGGCAAGTCCGACATTGATGCGCCGCATCACCTTCAGCACGTCGGGGCCTTTAGTCATCGCCGGCCAGCCGCCGCCGTGCTGGAAGTCCGCAAACGTCGCCTTCGTCGGAGCGAAGGTATTGGTCTCGTGCAGGAAGCCGCCGACGGCGATACGTGTCATCAAATCAAGTCCAGCCAAATGGTGGCGCGACGTTACCCGCCTTTGCGACAAGAGCAAGCAAGCCAGACAGTCGCGCCGCGCATGGCCTCAAGCTGTTTTGGGAATGTGTGCCGCGCACACCGTCATTGCGAGCGTAGCGAAGCAATCCAGAGTCTTTCCGCGGAGGGATTCTGGATTGTTTCGCTGCGCTCGCAATGACGAGGGGAGAGACTTACGCGCTCGCCGCAACACCCACCGGCCGGAAGTTCGCAAAGTCCCAATTGCGGCCCGGCGCGGCCTCAAGCAATGCCCTTGTGTAGGCCTCCCGCGGGTGCGTCAGCACCTCCGCAGCGGGGCCCTGTTCGACGACGCGGCCGTGCTGCATCACCACGACTTCGTCGCAGATTTGCGCCGCGACGCGCAGATCGTGAGTGATGAACAGGATGGCGATGCCGAGCCGCTTCTGGATCTCGTCGAGTAGTTCCAGCACCTGCGCCTGCACGGAGACGTCGAGCGCGGAGACCGCTTCGTCCGCGACCAGCACGTCGGGATCGAGCGCGAGGGCACGCGCGATGGCGATGCGCTGGCGCTGGCCACCGGAGAACTGGTGCGGATAGCGCGAGACGGCATCTGCCGGCAGGCCGACGAGCTCCAGCAGTTCGCGGGCGCGCTTCATCGCATTGGCATGCGAGACGCCGTAATTGATCGGGCCTTCCGCGATGCTCTCGCCGACGGTGACGCGCGGGTTGAGCGAGCGGTAGGGATCCTGGAACACGATCTGGATCTTCTGCCGATGCGGCTGCAGCAGGCGGCGAGAGATGTCGGAGATCTCCCGGCCCGCCAGCCGCACGCCGCCGGAGGTTGGATCGATCAGGCGGACGATGCAGCGCGCGACCGTGGACTTGCCCGCGCCGCTCTCGCCGACGATGCCGAGGGTACGGCCCTTGCGCAGCGTCAACGTCACCTTGTCGGCGGCAACGACCTCGCGGCCTTTGCCGAAGAACGCGCGCTCCTTGTAGACTTTGCTGAGGTCGTTGGCCTCGAGCACGACCGGTTCCTTGCTTTCCTTGCGCGGTGGTCTTGGCACGAGGCTCGGCACGGACGACAGCAGCTTGCGGGTGTATTCCATCGTGGGATTGCGCAGCACGGTCTCGAGCGGACCGGTCTCGACGAGGCGGCCCTGCCGCATCACCGCGACGCGATCGGCGATCTCCGCGACCACACCCATGTCATGGGTGATGAACAGCACGGCGGTGCCGTGATCGCGCTGGAGCTCGCGGATCAGGGACAGGATCTGCTTTTGCGTGGTGACGTCGAGCGCGGTGGTCGGCTCGTCCGCGATCAGGAGCTTGGGTTCGAGCACCAGCGCCATCGCGATCATGATGCGCTGCCGCTGACCGCCTGAGAGGCGGTGCGGGTAGGACGCGAAGATGCGCTCGACCTGAGGCAGGTGGACCTGCTCCATCATGTCGAGGATGCGCTTCCTGCGAGCCTTGGCATCGAGACTTGTGTGAGCGCGCAGCACTTCGTCGATCTGGCGGCCAACCGGGACGACCGGATTGAGCGCGGTCATAGGCTCCTGGAAGATCATCGCCATCTTGGTCGCGCGCAGCTGCCGCAGGCGGCGATCGGTCGCGGTGAGGATCTCCTCGCCGACGAGCTTCACGTTGCCGCTGGTCGGAACCAGCGTGCCCTTGGGCAGCAGACCCATGGTGGTGAGCGAGGTCACCGACTTGCCCGAGCCGCTTTCGCCGACGAGACACAACGTCTCGCCCTCGTGGACCTGGATCGAGATGCCGTCGATGATCTTCGCAGCACCCGGCTTCTTGCCGATGGAGACGACGAGGTTGTTGATGTCGAGGACGATGTCTTTCATCACTTGATCGGTCATTACTTCCCCTCCCGCTGCTTCATGCGGGGATCGAGTGCGTCGCGGGCGGCGTCGCCGATCAGATTGATGCTGAGAATGGCGATCGAGAGCAGCAGGCCCGGCCAGAAAATCAGCGTCGGCTTGAGCTGAAAATACTGGCGGCCCTCAGCCATGATGTTGCCCCAGGTCGGCGTCTCCGGCGAAATGCCGGCGCCAAGGAAGGAGAGAATCGCCTCGGTGAGGATTGCGGAGGCGCAGACATAGGTGCCCTGGACGATCAGCGGCGCGATCGTGTTCGGCATCAGATGCCGCCACATGATTTTTGGCAGCGACGAGCCGACCGAGATGGCGGCTTCGACGTAGGGCTCTTCGCGCGCGGACAGCACGACCGAGCGCACCAGTCGCGCCACGCGCGGAACTTCGGGAATGGTGATCGCGATCAGGACGGTCCAGATGCTGGCGCCAGACAGCGACACCACGGCGATCGCGAGCAGGATGCTCGGCATCGCCATCAGGCCGTCCATGACGCGCATCATCACGGAATCGATCAGCTTGAAGAAGCCGGAGACGAGACCGATCGCAAGACCGATGACGACCGAAAAGATCGCCGAGCCGATTCCGATCAAAAGCGAAATGCGGCCACCGTAGATGACGCGCGACAGCAGGTCACGGCCATAGGCGTCGGTGCCGAGCAGGAACTGCGCCGACGCCGGCTTCAACCGTAGCGACGGCGCAAGCTGGACCGGATCATGCGGCGCGATCAGCGGTGCCAGGATCGAGATCACGACGATCAGCGTGAGCAGGATCGTGGCCGCCGCGATGATCGGCGTCGAGGTGAGGAATCCGAAGCGCGGCCGCAGCGGCGAGGTGATCGGAATGGAGGATTGGGGGAGGCTATCGACGGTCATTCTGGTTGTCCTTAGCCTCAGTATCTGATCCGGGGATCAAGCAGCGTGTAGGCGACGTCGATCAGGAGGTTGACGACGACATAGATCAGCGAGGTCAGCAGGATCATCGCCTGGATCACCGGGTAGTCGCGCGCCAGCACGGCGTCCACGGTCAGGCGGCCGATGCCGGGGATGTTGAAGACGCTCTCGGTGGCGGCGATACCGTAGATCAGAAGCGCAAAGCCGGTGCCGATCACGGTGATCACGGGCACCGCGGCGTTGCGGAGCGCGTGCCGCAGCATCACGGCGACTTCGTTGATGCCCTTGGCGCGCGCCGTTCGCACATAGTCTTCGCCGAGCACGTCGAGCATCGCCGCGCGCGTCATGCGGGCGATCAGCGCGACATAGATGAAGGACAAGGCGCAGGTCGGCAGGATGATGCGTTCAAAGAACTGCCCGAAACCGGCTGAGATGCTCTTGAAGCCCTGTACCGGCACCCAGCGAAGATCGATCGCGAAGACTTCGATCAGGACGTAGCCGACCACGAACACCGGCACCGAGAAGCCGAGCACGGAGAGCCCCATCACGAAACGGTCGATCCAGGTGCCGTGCTTCCACGCCGCGATGACACCCAAGGGCACCGCGACGATGACGGCGAGGATGATGGTCGACAGCGCGATCGAGATCGACGGCTCGACGCGCTGGCCGATCATCTTCATGACCGGCAGGTTGGAGATCAGGGAGGTCCCGAGGTCACCGTGCAGGAGCTTGTTCACCCAGGTGATGAACTGCACGATCAAGGGCTCGTTCAGGCCGAGCGAGGTGCGAATGCGCTCCAGCCGTTCCGGCGTCGCGTTGTCGCCGGCAAGAATCGCGGCGGGGTCGCCGGGGGTCAGCCGCAGCAGCAGGAACACGAACAGCGCGACGACGCCCATCACGGGCACCGCGGCGAAGATTCGGCGAATGAGATATCCGAGCAAGTTGAATCCGTCAGATGAGAGTTGAGTTGGCGGCAGCGGTCATGGCCCGTTCTGCCATCAGCCTAACATTTCAGCAATTCCCGTGCCATCTACCCGGTCGTCATGCCCGGGCTTGACCCGGGCATCCACGTCTTTCTTCGCGTTCGGGCACAACGGCGTGGATGGCCGGGTCAAGCCCGGCCATGACGGCGGTGATCGCAGTGCGTCACTCCAGCGTCGCCAATAGCCCCGCCATCAGGCGACCGCGTTCGACCAGACTCTCGACCTCGATATACTCCTCAAGCGTGTGGCCGTTACCGCCGCGCACGCCCAGGCCGTCGAGGGTCGGAATGCCCATCGCACCGGTGAAGTTGCCGTCGGAACCGCCGCCGGAGCTGGCGTGCGGCAATTCCGCGCCGAGAGATTTGGCGATGCCGCGCGCCTTTTCGTACAGCGCCATGGTGCCGGCGTCCGGCTCCCACACGGGCCGCGTTACGCCGCGCGTGACCTTGAAAGTGACGTCATTGGCTGTGCCTGAGAGTGCCAGCATCCGCTCGACGCCACGATCGAGATCGGCCTGACGCTTGGCCATGGAGAGCGCCTCGCCGGTGGCGGTCGTGGCAACACAATTGACCCATTGGCCACCGTGCACGACGCCGACCGAGAAGGTGCAGTCCTCGGTCGTCATCGCGTCGATCGCGAGAATCTGCCGTGCCATCTCGCGGATTGCCGAGCGTCCCGCCGACAATGTCGCACCGGCGTGGCTTGGCCGTCCCTTCGCTTCAAGATTGAAACGCGCGATGGCGTAACGTCCGGTAGTGACGCCGTTGTCGGCACGACCGGGTTCGGGAACCAAGACATACTTGTTGCGGGCGGCCTCCGCCTCGATGATGTCGCGCGTCGAGGGCGTGCCGACTTCCTCGTCCGGCGTAAAAAGGATGGTGATCGGCAGCGGTGTGGTGAAGGAGGCGCGCGCCAGCTGCCGGATCGCTTCCAGCGAGAGGTAATTGCCGCCCTTCATGTCGTAGATGCCGGGGCCGTAGCATCTGTTGCCCTCGCGACGCCATTTCAGCTTCTCGATGGTGCCGACCGGGTGGACGGTGTCCATGTGTCCGGCGATCAAAATGCCCGGCTCGCCTTGCTTGGGATGCGGAAAGCGCGCGCGGATGACGCCGCCGAAGCCCTGACGGCCGCCGATGCGTTCGATCGTCGCACCCATGATCGCCATATCCCGCGCTGCGATATCGAGCATGCGGTTCACCGCGCCCGCATCCCAGGTCGGGCTTTCGCATTCCACCCAGGTGCGCAGGCCTTCGAGCATGGCCTCGGAATCGAAGGGGAGATTGGCTGGATTCATCTCAATGTCTCACAAGCTGCGAAAGATGGAACGCGCATTGCATTAGTCAAGGCAGGACTAGAGTCCAGACAGGACAAGCGGGCAGGACAAGCGGAGAGAGTTGTAGAGCCAAACCGATCTTTGTGGAGCCCTTGGGTTCGCTGCAAGGGCTTGCACTGAAAGCGGATTGACGCGCTCAAGTCTGTCTGCAAGTCTCGAAAAGACAAAGGCATTGCATGAGGTTAGTTCGCCTAAAGAACGATCCTCATGCTCAACCAATGACCCGCCTTTGAGCAGTTTCACGTCAGGAGACTTCTATGTTGAGCTTGATGCGCCGGGGGCGTCGCGCGTTCGCCTCCAAACTTGCGCTATCGGTCGTCGCGCTTGCAACGGCGATGGCCTCGCCGGTGTTTGCGGCCGGCAAGACCATCACCGCGGTGATGCATTCGGATCTGCGCATCATCGATCCGATCTTCACCACCGCCTACATCACGCGTGACCATGGCTACATGGTCTATGACACGCTGATCGCGACGGATTCGAACTTCAAGATCCAGCCTCAGATGGCGGATTGGAAGATCTCGGACGATAAGCTCACCTACACCTTCACGCTGCGCGACGGCCTGAAGTGGCACGACGGCGCGCCGGTGACGGCGGAAGACTGTGTCGCCTCGCTGAAGCGCTGGGCCGCCGTCGACGGTATGGGCCAGCAGATGATGCAGTTCACGGCGAGCATCGAGGCGACCGATCCGAAGACGATCACGCTGAAGCTCAAGGAGCCCTACGGCCTGGTGCTGGACTCCATTGGAAAACCCTCGTCACGCGTGGCCTTCATGATGCCGAAGCGTCTCGCCGAGACGCCGCCCGACAAACAGATCCCCGAACAGATCGGCTCGGGTCCGTTCAAGTTCGTGCAGGGCGAATTCCAGCCCGGCGTGAAGGCGGTCTACGAGAAGAACACCGACTACGTGCCGCGCAAGGAACCGTCGAGCTGGACCGCCGGCGGCAAGGTCGTGAAGGTCGACCGCGTCGAGTGGATCACCATGCCGGACGCGCAGACCGCGGTGAATTCGCTGCAATCGGGCGACATCGACTTCATGGAAGTGCCGCCGTGGGATCTGCTTCCGGTGCTTGAAGGCAATTCGGACCTCAAGGTCGAGACGCTCAATAAGTTCGGCTACCAGACCCTCGGTCGCATGAACTTCCTCTATCCGCCCTTCGACAATCCCAAGATCCGCCGCGCCGCTCTTCTGGCGATGAACCAGAAGGACGTTCTCGACGCACTCGTCGGTAACCCGAAGTACTACAAGATCTGCGGCGCCTTCTTCATCTGCGACACGCCGTTTGCGACCGATGTCGGTTCCGAATCGCTGGTCAAGGGTAACGGCATGGCGGAAGCCAAGAAGCTGCTCGCCGAGTCCGGCTATGACGGCACGCCCGTCGTCGTCATGGTGCCCGGCGATGTCGTGACGTTGAAGGCGCAGCCGACGGTCGCGGTGCAGTTGCTCCGCGAAGCCGGCTTCAAGGTCGACGCGCAGGCGACCGACTGGCAGACGGTGGTGAGCCGTCGTGCCAGCCAGAAGCCCCCGAAGGAGGGCGGCTGGAACATGTTCTTCACCAACTGGGTCAGCGCCGACGTGTCCAATCCGATCTCGAATCTCTCGATCGGCGGCCAGGGCAAGAAGGGCGGCTGGTTCGGCTGGGCGGAAGACGCCAAGATCGAGAAGCTCAAGGACGATTTCGTCCGCGCGGGCTCGCTCGACGATCAGAAGAAGATCGCGACCGAGATCCAGAAGGAAGCCTATGATCAGGTGATCTACGTGCCTCTCGGCCAGTATCTGGCGCCGAGCGCATGGCGGAAGTCGCTCACCGGCGTGATCGACGGCCCGGCGACCCCGGTGTTCTGGAACATCGACAAGTCGGAGTAAGGTCAGAGCTAAGGGACGGCGCTTCTCGCGCCTCTCGTTTCGAACGTTACGCGGCGCCGCTGTCATCAGCGGCGCCGCTCGTCAGCCAGCCGCTCGCCAGGAGAACTTCAATGTTCCATCTCATGCGTCGGGGGCGTCGGTCGTTCGCCTCTACACTTGCGCTTTCAGTCGCGACGTTTGCAGCACTGGCCTCGCCGGTTCTTGCCGCAGACAAGACCGTGACCGCCGTGATGCATTCGGATCTGCGTATTCTCGATCCGATCTTCACCAGCGCCTATATCGCGCGTGACCATGGCTACATGGTCTTCGACACGCTGCTCGCGACGGATTCCAACTTCAAGATTCAGCCGCAGATGGCGGACTGGAATATCTCCGACGACAAGCTCACCTACACCTTCACGCTGCGCGACGGGCTGAAGTGGCATGACGGCACGCCTGTTACCGCGGACGACTGCGTCGCCTCGCTGAAGCGCTGGGCTGCGGTCGACAGCATGGGGCAGCAGATGATGCAGTTCACCGCGAGCATCGAGGCGACCGACCCCAAGACCATCACGCTGAAGCTGAAGGAGCCGTACGCGCTGGTGCTGGACGCGATCGGCAAGCCGTCCTCGCGCGTCGCTTTCATGATGCCGAAGCGTCTGGCCGATACGCCGGTGGACAAGCAGATCGCCGAGCAGATCGGCTCCGGCCCCTTCAAGTTCGTGCAGAGCGAATTCCAGCCGGGCGTGAAGTCGGTCTATGTCAAGAACACCGACTATGTGCCGCGCAAGGAGCCGCCGAGCTGGACCGCCGGCGGCAAGGTGGTGAAGGTCGACCGCGTCGAATGGATCACCATGCCTGACGCGCAGACGGCGCTGAACGCGCTGCAGTCGGGCGACATCGATTTCATGGAAAATCCTGCGATCGAAATGTTACCGACCATTGAGGCCGACAAGGATCTCAAGGTCGATATCCTGAACAAGTTCGGATTCCAGACTGGCGCGCGGATGAATTTCCTTCATCCGCCGTTCGACAATGTCAAAGTTCGCCGCGCGGCATTCCTGGCGGTCAACCAGAAGGACGTGCTCGATGCGCTGATCGGCAATCCCAAATACTACAAGACGTGCGCAGCTGCTTTCATCTGTGACACGCCGTTTGCGACGGAGATTGGCGGTGAGGCTCTCGCCAAGGGCGGCGACATGGCGGCCGCGAAGAAGGCGCTCGCCGAATCCGGTTACGACGGGACACCCGTCGTGCTGATGGCGCCGGGCGACGTGCTGACGCTGAAGGCCCAACCGATCGTGGTGGCCCAGCAACTGCGCGAGGCGGGCTTCAAGGTCGATTTGCAGGCGACCGACTGGCAGACGGTGGTCAGCCGGCGCGCCAGCCAGAAGCCTCCCAAGGAGGGCGGCTGGAACATGTTCATCACCAACTGGGTCAGTGCCGACGTGTCCAACCCGATCTCCAACATCGCTGTCGGCGGGCAGGGCAAGAAGGGCGGCTGGTTCGGCTGGGCTGAGGATGCCAAGATCGAGCAGCTCAAGGACGCCTTCGTTCGCGCAGGCACGCTCGACGATCAGAAGAAGATCGCGACCGAGATCCAGAAGGAAGCCTACGACCAGGTGCTTTACATGCCGCTCGGTCAATATCAGGCGCCGAGCGCATGGCGGAAGTCGCTCACCGGCGTGATCGACGGCCCGGCAACCCCGGTGTTCTGGAACATCGACAAGTCGGAGTAAGGTAAACCGGGGTGAGGGAAGGGCGCGTCCTGCACCCTTCGCCTCGATATCGCGCGGCGCTGCTGTCATCAGCGGCGCCGTTGTCTCTTGCAGGCTTGTGGCGAAAGGCGGGGGGGCTTTTAACTGTTCCAGTTTCCAATCATTGCTATTTGTTTCTGATCTGAACTAGATGGTTCGTCTCTCAACATTACTTTCCCTCCCATCGATTTGAATTTGTTGATCTGAGTCCTTGCCCATCGATTTTGCATTCCAGGCGATGGCCGAACGGTCCGATCGCGCGCCGGCTCGCTGGCGAGGTCCGGTGCTGCGCTGGCTCGACGGCGTGGAGGCGGGCTGGGCGGTGCCGCTTCTCATTGCGTGTTTCATTGCGATCTGGACGCTGTATCTCGCCATCGCCTATGCCGGCAGCGGGCTGCATCCCGACACGCTCGAGGCCTGGACGCTGGGGCGACACTTCGCCTTCGGTTATCACAAGCACCCACCACTGATGGGCTGGGTCGCAGCAGGCTGGACGTCCGCGTTGCCGCTCAGCGACTGGTCGCTGCAACTGATGGCGATGGTGAATGCGGGGCTCGCGCTGTTCTTCGTCGATTGCGTCGCGCGGCAATTCGTGACCGGGCACAAGCGCATCCTGGTTTTGCTGCTCCTGATGCTGACGCCGGCCTATCAATTCCACGCCCAGCGCTTCAACGCCAACTCCGTGCTGCTCGCGACCTGGCCGCTTGCAACCTGGTGCTTTCTGCGCGCGTTCGAAACCCGCAGTGCGGTCTGGGCGATTGCGGCTGGATGTACCACGGCGCTCGCCATGGTCGGAAAATATTATTCGATCTTCCTGGTCGCGAGCTTTGCATTCGCTGCGTTGGCGCATCCGGCGCGCCGCGCCTATTTCACGTCAGCCTCGCCATGGATCTCGGCCGCAACAGGACTTGCGGTGCTGTCGCCGCATATCTACTGGCTCGCGACCACGGGCGCGTCGACCTTCACCTACGCACTGACCCATGCCAACGGCAGTCCCATCAGCTCACTGGGAGAAGTGAAGGACTTTCTGCTGGGCATCGTCGCCGCCATCAGCGTTGCGGCCGTCATCTGGGTGCTGATATCAGGCACGCGGCTCAAGCAGTTTCCGGCCGACTTCGCTGCGATGAGCTCGGGCCTTCGGCTCCTCTTCCATGTCGCCATCGGCACGATTGTCCTGCCGGTCCTGACATCGCTCGCACTGGGCACGGATTTACCCTCGCTGTGGGCATTGCAGGGTGTGTTCTTGTTCGTCGTGCTGATCGTCTGTGGCGCGCGCTACCCGCTCGAACGATTCTACACCGTCAATGTCGCTGTTATCGTCGCCGGTGTTGCGCTTGTTGCCGTGCTGGTTGCAGCGCCGATCCATGCGATCTATCGCAATATCAACGGTTATGAAGAGGGACGGAATTTTTACGCGCAAGCCGCGGGCGAGCTCACGCGGCAATGGGGCGAGCTGACCGGCGAGCCGCTCGGCGCGGTCAGCGGCGACGATTCACTCGCCTTCGCCGCGGCCTTCTACAGCCCGGATCATCCGCAATATGCGCGGCCGTTCGAGCACCAATACGATTGGGGGCTGCCGCGCAAGACGACGCTCGATCGCGGCTGGGCTGCGCTGTGTTTCGAGGGCCAGAACTCTTGTATCAGCTGGATGGAGTTTGTGTCCTCGCGCGCCGGCAGCTTTGTCAGGCGAGAGTTCACCGTGCAGGCCTCGCTCTGGGGCCGACCCGGCCTGACGCGCAATGTGGTCGTCCTGATGGTGCCGCCACGCACGAACGGCACGCTGCCTGAAAGTGCGGCGCAGGATTTCAGCGCCAGCAAGCGAAGTTTGGACTAGAGTCTGTCTCTCAGCAGTGACTGTCGCGAACTTGCTCCAGCCCCTCGCTCGCAAAAGGCGGATTGACGACCGCGTGCTCGGCTGATGACGCCGGCCGTTCGGGCTGCGGACGGTCCGACTTGTGAGCTTCGTTGCGGTGTTCCAGTTCCATGTGAGTCCGGCCTTTCGAATTGCTGCAGGACAACATCGAGACGCCAGCGAAGTTCCTCACACGATCGGGCGATGATGCGGCTTGAACAGCCGACCCTTCTCCACGACGAGCACGATCGCGAGCGCGGCGAGCGTCGACAGGAAGAAGCCTGTCGCGAACGGCAGCAGCGTGCCGTCAAAGTTCTGACCGATCGCCGTGCCGACGACGATGCCGATCAGCGTCGTGATCGAGCCGTAGAGCGACGACGCCGTGCCGGCGATATGGCCCTGCGGCTCCATCGCCAGCGCAGTGAAATTGGCGACCATCATGCCGAACGAGAACATCATCAGTGCCGACAGCACCATGAACAGGGGCAGCGGCAGCACGCCGAGGATCTCGGTCAGCAGCATCACGCCTGATACCGCGGCATAGAGCGAGAGCGCGCCGTGCGAGATCACGCGCATGCCGAGCCGGCCGACCAGCTTCGCGTTGAGGAAGCCGGCGACGGCCGTGCCGGCTGCAATCGCGGCGAAGGCGAGCGGGAAATAATGGCCGAGATGATAGATGCCGGTGAACACCTGCTGTGCCGAAAACACAAAGGCGAACAGTGCGCCCATGACGGCGCCGGCGGCCGTCGCATAGCCGATGGTCTGGCGGTTGGTGACAGTCTGACGGAAGGCCGAGAGCACGTCAGCGGGCGCAAGCGACCTGCGCTCGGTCTCGGGGAGCGTCTCAGGAAGCCGCCATACGCTCCATGCCAGCGCGACGATGCCGTAGAGCATCAGCACGACGAAGATGCCGCGCCATTGCGTGACCAGCAACACCGCCTGTCCGAACGACGGCGCGATCACGGGGACGGCGATGAAGATCATCATCGCAAGCGACATCACGCTGGCCATGCGGCGGCCGGCATAACAGTCGCGCACAATCGAGGTCGCGATCACGCGCGTGGCTGAGGTGCCGAGCCCTTGCAGCGCGCGGGCAAGCAGCAGCGTCTCGAACGAGGGCGCCGCGACCGCGAGCACGCTCGCCACCGCATAGACCGCCATGCCGCCGAGCAGCACCGGCCGGCGTCCGAAGCGATCAGACAACGGACCCATGATGAACTGGCCGGCGCCGAAGCCGATCAGGAAGGTCGACAGCACGAGCTGGAGATGATTGGCGTTGGGGATGCCGAACGCCGCGCCGATATTGGGCAGCGCCGGCAGCATCATGTCCATCGCCAGCGGGTTCAGCGCCATGATGGACGCGATCACCACAACGAATTCGGGAAAACCCATCGGACGGTGTCCCGAGGACACCCAGTCGTCGGCATTGACGTCGGACAAGAAAATTCACCCCTGATTTCAGAGGCCATATCTAACGCTGATGCTGCATCGCACAACCCATGTTTTGGGATGGCTGTCCGGCGGAGCCTTAACGTCTCAACCAGGAATTCACCATACCGACGGGGGCGACCGATCGGGGAGATGAATCCGCAACCCATCCTGTCCAGTGTGGCCGGACCGTGCGCCGGTCAGGCGCCGAGGGAACTCGAGGCGCAGGCAGGATCAGACGTGTCTGATATCACCGGGACAGCACGTTGGACGGGACCGCTCGGTGGCGTCGCCGGCAAGCGGAGCCTTTGGCTCGACTGCCTGATCGCGCTTGTGGCGCTGCTGGTGCTCGGAAATCTCCTCAGTGATCTGACGCTCGATGTGAAATACGGCTGGGACGTGCGCGTCAATTGCGCGGCGGTCGATGCGCATGTCGGCGGGCTCGATCCCTATTACGTGAAAAACCTGAAAGGCACGCAGCTCTCTTATCCCTATCTTCCCATGACGCTCGATGCCTTTCGTCCGCTCTGCGCCGGCGGCTGGCTCGTCGATCATTACCGCGGCGTTTTTCTCCTGCTCGCCATGCTGTGCAGCCTGCTGCTGCCGGGTGTGGGCCGCGATCGCGGCGGCTTGCGCGATATTGCGCTCAGGGGTCTCTGGGCGTTCGGTGCGTTCGTGGGCTTCGAATGGGTTTCGGCGTCGGGCAATTTCGCCATCGTGAGCGGCACGTTGAGCGCAGCTGCACTGGCACTGCTGCTTCGCTTCGATTCGCAGGACGCGGAGGAGGGGCAACGCTTAGGCCTGCGCATCCTCGGCGCCGTGCTGCTCGGCCTCGTCGCCTCGTTCAAGCTGGTGTACTGCCCGGTGCTGGCAGCGCTCTATTTCCTGCCGCTGCCGCGTCGGCAAAAGATCGGCTTGATCGCGGCCGCAGCCGCGGGCCTGGCACTGCCGGTCCTGCTCTCGATGCTGCTCTATCCCGATCTGTTTTCGAGCTGGCTGCTCGCGATCAGGGGACAGATTCCGGACCAGCACACCGTCTATATGGTGGATACGACTCCGTCGCTGCTGCTGATGGCCCAGGGCGCGCTGGACCATCTCGGGCTCGGCGGCAGCAAGCCGATCGTGTTCGCAGCCTACGCGCTTGCAGCCATCGTGCTGCTGCTTGGACCCTTTGCGCTGGTCGTGCTGCGCATGGTGGACAGACAAGCCCACAGTGACGGCACGCTTCCGGCGCGGCTGGATCGCTGGCTGATTGATAACAGGCGCGAAGCGCTGCGCATCACTGCATTGGCGATGGTCGCGCTCTATCTCTGCGCCCCGCGCCTGAAGGAATATGCCTTCTTCGAGTTGGCGCTCTATGGCGCCGTGCTCATCGTCGATCTTCCGGCGGCTGCCCTAGCAGCCGTCCTGATCACAGGCGTTGCCATTCCAACGCTCGTCTCGCTCTCGGGCGTGCCGATCGAAGGCAGCTTCGTCCAGCTCGCGGCCGCGCTGGTGTGCTACTGGATCATGCTGTGGGCGCTCGACCGCAGGTCTCCGACTTAGGGGCTGCCCTAGCCCCCTGATCACATCTCTGTAAGACACCAGTTTCGGCACCGAGAGCCACTGCCGGTCAGCAACCTCTCGTGGTATCAGGAGGGTGGTCGTGGCTCTTTGACATCGTGAATGGGCAAGGCAAACCGGAAGGGTCTCTCTTCCGGAACATAGCTGCGCGCATTTCGTGCAGCTTCATTTGCCCCGTGTCTTCAAGGCACGGGTAACAAGGTTACAAACTAATGTCTCAAACCCTGAATCCGACCACATCTTTCTCGGTCCAAATTCGAGTAGACATCTCCGGCCCTGCCAAGAAGCCCCAGGCCAAAGGCAAGCCGTCCTTCAAGCTCATCCTTTTCTCGCTGGTGGTCTTCGCGGCGTTGATTGCGCTCGGAACGGCTGCCGTCGTCAAGGACCCCGCGTCCCTCGCGCTCGTCGCAATCGTTTGGAACGAAATCAAACCGGTCCTCGTCTTACTGCTTCAGTTCTTTCTGAAGTAGTGCGCTCATAACCCGGCGCGCACTGCCGTAAGGCGGAAGCGCAGCTTCTCTCCGTTGCCACGACGGCACCGCCTTTCCGTTCACGATGTCTCTGCTTTCAATTGCGGGACTGCCGTGCGCGTTTGACTGCGCGCTCAATCGAGTCGGGCGCGGCCACCATTGCGCCGTGAGGCCTCGCTGGACAAATCGACAAGGTATGATCACCGACAGCGTTGCCTGGCATCTTGCTGCGTCTGTCCCCGCAGCGCTGGGGCGTCTCATGCGTTGGTGCGGGCAGCCGGGGTCGAACCGGCACAGCTCTCACGAGCCGAGGGATTTTAAGTCCCTTGCGTCTACCAATTTCGCCATGCCCGCTTGATCCAACGAGATCAAACACTTAAGTCCCGTCCGGCGGTCTGGAATTGGCGCTCTCGCGCCGGACAGGGGTTCTTCCTTAAGCGAGCCGGCGGCACAAGGCAAAGCCTCAATCCGGACATCTGGCCCTGCTTTAGGCATTCTCAATTCACGGGGACTATTTTTCGGCCCATGTCTGCTTCGCATTCCCTTTCCTTCCGCGCCTGTTGCGCGATGGCTGCGCTGGTCGCGGCTGGCTTTGCGCTGTCCGGCTGCGCCGGCGTGAGCGAGACGATCGCTCCGGCCTTTGCCGACCCCGCCAAATACGAATTGTACGACTGCAAGCAGCTCGAGGCGGAGCGCAAATCGCTCGCCAAACGGACCGCTGATTTGCAGAAGCTGATGGACAAGGCGGAGACGGGGGCCGGCGGCGCTGTCGTGTCGGAGCTCGCTTATCGCAACGATTACGTCGCCGTCCGCGGTCAGGCGCAGATGGCCGAAGACGCCTGGCGCCGCAACAGGTGCCGGGAAACGCCGCCTGATGCGGTATCGGTGCCCACGACGCCGCAGCGGCCGATCATCCAGCCTGCTCCGAAACGTTAGGCACGCCAGCCGTAGATCCAGTCCTGTCGCGCCAGCATGCGCTCAGGGCCGAGCGCGCGGATTGCAAGATCGCGCGCCATCGCGAACGGACCGCCCAGATGATAGATGCGGCCCTGCTGCCGCGCGGTGCGCTGGACTTTCCTGACACGAGCCTGACGTTTCAGGCCGTACTGCTTCAGCGCCGCGGCGACGCTGCCTGCGTCCTCGGCGGACTCGAGGCTCAGATGCTGCGCCAGCACGGCGGCATCCTCGATCGCCATGCCGGCGCCTTGTGCGGCAAACGGCAGCATCGCATGCACGGCGTCGCCGAGCAGCGCGACCGAGCCCTTGCTCCACGGGCAGTCGTCGGGCACGCCGAACAGCGCCCATTTGCGCCAGCTGTCGACGGTGGCGAGCATCATCCGCGCGGTCGGTGGCCAGCGCGGCGCAGCGAAGGCGTCCATCACCTCGAAGGGATCGCCCGGCGTGCTCCAGCCCGGCCTGTTCCAGGTGCCCGGCAGCACCGCCACCACGTTGATCTGGCGGCCGCCTGCGATCGGATAGGCGACGAGATGGGCGTTTGCGCCCATCCAGAGCTGCACCCGCCGCGCTGTATAGTCCTTCGGCAGCTGCGTGGCATCGAGCGTGCCGCGCCAGGCGATCAGGCCGGAAAAGCGCGGCTGCACCTCGGGGAACAGATGTTGGCGCACCGTCGACCAGATACCGTCGGCGCCGATCAGCGCGCTGGCGAGATCGCTGCGGCGGATGGTGCCGCTGCGATGGACCACCGTCAGTCCCTTGGCATGCGGTGCGACATCCTCGAACGTCGCGCCCAATTTCAGATCGATATCGGGATGGTCTGCGACCGCGCCTGATAGCGCCGCCTGCAGGTCGGCGCGATGCACGACCCAATAGGGCGCGCCGGCGCGCGCGGATGCGGCCTCGCCAAGCGGCATGCGCAAAAGTTCGCCGCCGGCGCGCGCGCTCATGATGGAGACGGCTTCAGGGACGACGGCGCGCAGCTTCAGCCGTTCGGAGAGGCCAAGCTCGACCAGCACGCGGCTGGCATTGGGGGAGAGTTGCAGGCCGGCGCCGATGTCCTCGAGCCGCTCGGCCTTTTCCAGGACGACGATGCGGAAACCGCGCTGCGCGAGCGCAAGCGCCGCTGTCAGGCCTCCGATACCGGCACCGGCAATGACTAATGTTCGCGGGAGGGCCACCCCTGACCGAACGAAGCGGTCAGGCCACCTTGTCCTTCAGCACGCATTCGGGCGGACGGGCTTCGCCCGCCTTCAGGTCCGCGGCGAAGCGATACAGCGTCGAGCAGTACGGGCAGATGATCTCGTTGTCGTTGCCGAGGTCCAGGAACACGTGCGGATGATCGAACGGAGGATTGGCGCCGACGCACATGAACTCTTGCGAGCCGATTTCGATGACGGGGACACCGGCATCGTTATGGAAGTGCGGGACGACATGGTCGGACATCGTAGTTCATCCTGGAGTGGCAATGGCGGCAGACACAATCAGCAGTGACGCGGCATATTTTTGACGCCGCGGACCATACTGAGGGGTGCAAGTGATTGCTAGCCCGGCGGAACCGAAAGGTTCGCAATTGCCCCATGCTCATTTGCTCATGCAAATTCGACACAATCTTGTCGCCTCAGAGAAGCCCTTCTTTCGTCGGGGACGTTGCGTCGTAATTTTGGCATACTATCTCTGTGGGCACGCGAAATTGCGTCGAAAGACCAACCATCAGGCAAATGGTCTCGCGAAATGATTCTCCTGAGGCCCAGGCTTTCAGCATGAAGTGGCTGCGAATCAGCTCAGCTTTGGCAGGAATTGCTGCATGCAGCCTTGTGCTCGCGCAGGTAGCACCGCATGCCCGCGACGCCGGCGCGATCCTCGCGGCCCAGGACGATCCGGCGGCCCTGTCCGAGCTCAAGCTCGATGCGGCGCTGGCGAACAACGATCGCCTGGTCCAGGACAATATCGAGGCTGCGCTCGCCGCCGGTGACGCCGATCTCGCCGACAGCTTCGTTGCGCTCGCGCGTGACCGCAACATCGCGCTGCCTGATGACCTGCTCAGCCGGGTCAGCGATGCCGTCAAAACAGAAAATTCCACGTCGCATTTTGCCAGGCGCTTTGCCACCGGTCTCGTCACCGGCAATGCCGACGATGTCGCGAGCCTGTCCGGAACGGTGGCCGGCGATCTCTTCGTGATCGGCGACATCAGGGATGTCGTCCGCGAGGGCAAGCATCTCGCCATGGGCGAGGACACCGATCGCCTCATACTCGGTCTCGCGACCGCCGGCCTTGCGGTGACGGCCGTGACCTATGTGTCCGCCGGCGGTGCCGCGCCGGTTCGCGCCGGACTGACGCTGGTGAAGGATGCGCGCAAGGTCGGGCGGCTCGGCGAAGGTCTCGCCGAATGGGCCGGCCGCTCCGCGCGCCAGGTGGTCGACACGCCGATGCTGCAGAACGCGGTTGCCTCCGGCTCGGTGCTGCGTCCGGGCGAGACGGTGAGCGCGATCAAGGCCGCGTTCCGCGTCGAGAAAGCCGGCGCGCTGGTCCGGCTCGGCAAGGACGTCACGCGCGTGGCCGAGAAGACCGGCACGCGCGGCGCCATGGACAGCTTACGCATCGCCGAAGGCCCGAAGGATGTCGCGCGCGCGGCGCGGCTTGCGGAGGCGCAAGGCGGCAAGACGCGCGCGATCATGAAGGTGCTCGGCCGCGGCGCGTTGCTGCTGGTCGGCGGCGCGTTCGATCTCACGCTGTGGCTGTTCGGCGCAGCGCTGACGCTGTTCGGCCTGTTGTCCTCGATCAAGGCGACCACGGAGCGCCTGACCCAGGCCTGGTGCGATCGCAGACGGGCGCGGCGGCTCCGCCGTGCCCAAGCCGCGGCTGAAGCGGCTCTGGCAAGTCGCGCCGCGACCGCCTAAGATTAATCTCTCCCTGCAACATTCCCGGAATTGCTGATGCCGAGCTTTCACAACGGCGCCGTTGAAATTGCCTATCTCGACGAAGGCGAGGGCGATCCCATCATCCTCGTGCACGGCTTTGCCTCGAGCAAGAACGTGAATTGGGTCTATCCGACCTGGGTCTCGGAGTTGCGCAAGAACGGTCGCCGCGTCATTGCGCTGGATAATCGCGGCCATGGCGAGAGCTCAAAGCTCCACGATCCCGCGCAATATTCGATTCCGATCATGTCCGGCGACGTGCTGGCGCTGATGGACCATCTCGCGATCCCGCAGGCCGACATCATGGGCTATTCGATGGGAGGGCGGATGACGGCCTGGCTCGGCCTGAACGAGCCGCAGCGCCTGCGCTCGGCGATCCTCGGCGGCATCGGCATTGGCGGCCTGATCGAGGGCACCGGGCCCGGCGAGAACGTCGCCAAGGCGCTGGAGGCGCCCTCGCTCGACGACGTCACCGATCCCGTCGGGCGTACGTTTCGTGCGTTCGCCGACCAAACCCGCTCCGACCGCGTGGCGCTGGCCGCCTGCCTGCGTGGCACGCGCGAGCTCATGACCCGGGAGGAGGCCGCACGCATCGCGGTGCCCGTGCTGATCGCAGTCGGCTCGACCGATGATGTCGCGGGATCGGCCAGCGCGTTAGGCGCGATCGTCCCCGGTTCGGAGGTGCTCGATATTCCCGGCCGCGATCACATGCGCGCGGTCGGCGACAAGGTCTACAAATCAGGCGTGCTGGATTTCCTGTCACGCCGCGGCTGAGGTCTCGTCGCCAAAGCGACGCGACAACGCCATCAGCACCACGAAGGTCGCAACCCACACCATGCGCGCGCCGTAACGGTCGTGCGGGCCTGAGATCACGCCGCAGATGAAGGCGTTGCCGAGCAGCGCCACCGTCACGGTTGCCGCCAGCAGTGTCAGATCGTCGAGCCTTCGGTTGGCCAGCGCATGCCCGAGCAGCGCGAGCAGCCCCAGCATCGAGACCAGCGCCACCGGCACGTGCAGCCAATTGACGTAGTCGAAATTGAGGCCCCAATTCTGCTGGCGCGCCGCGCGCATCGGCGCGACCTGCGCCGGAATGTAGCGCTCGATGATGCCGTAGGTGTGCGGGATCCAGACGCTGGCGCCTTCGCCGGTCGCCACATGCAGCAATTGCTGGCCCATCGCCCGCAGCGCCGCGCCCGCCTGCCAGGCCGGATAGTCGGCGAGCGACCGCTCGACGATGGTGCCCATTTCGTCGTTCATGCCGTCGAAGCGGCCGAGCGTGTTGAACATGCTGTGGCCCCACAGGAACTCGTCGGCGGTCGCAGGCAATTCATTGCGATAGGGACAAAGCTTGAAGTTCTCCCGCGGGCAGTGATCGCTAAGGAAACGCGCGACGATGCCGTCCTGCATCATGCGGCCGAAGGCGACGCCGGTGCCGCCGGGGGTCCACGCCCACTTGCCTGATAGCGCGTGGTTTGCCGAGATCAGCATCAGGGCACCCCCAACGATCGTCAGGCTTGCCTGCGCCAGTCCGGCGATCGGCAGGCGACTCCTGAGGAACGGCCGCACCATCCAGCCGACGGCGCAGAGCCCGAACAGCACGCCGAGCGTGGCGCTATGGGTTGCGGCCGCAAAGGCGGTGAAGGCGAACAGCGCGGCCTTCTCGAGCCCGGAGACGCGGTCGCCCCCAACGATCAGCAGGAACAGCGACAGGATCGAGAGGCCTGCGAAGATGTCGGTGAGCAACATGCTGGCGAGCCAGGGCAGCGCGGTCGACAGGATCAGCAGCAGGCTGATCGCGACGAAGCGGGAGGTCTGCATCATCGCGAGCACGCGCAGCGTCAGCTGCAACAACCACAGCGTCGCCAGCGACTGGACCGCGAGGTTGATCCAGAAGCCGAAGTTCTCGCCATAGTGCAGATAGAGGCCGAACACGGTCGAGCGGCTGGGGACGAGATAGCCCTCGTACCAGCGCGCCAGATAGCCGCCGGTATCCCATTGCAACAGCGGGTAGCCGTTCCAGACTGCCGGCGCGATCATGAGGAGGGGCAAAGCCACCGCCGCCAGCCGCAGCCAAAACGTACCCGCGGCGCGCGCGCGCAAACTATCGGTGGTGATGGTCAAATCCGCTCCGTCCTCGCCCGGACCATGCCCGTAATCATCGTTGAGGCGAAATTCACCAATAGTTTGACGCCGCCCGGCTTGAATTTGGCAAGACTCTGACCATTTCAAGCCGACCTTGCCGCCCGGGGGCGTCCTGAGAACCTGTTGTGTTTCAAAGCGTTGGTATGCCTACGCGGTGCAATGCACTGTTCACTCTCAGGCAAGCCCGTCAGGACTTTGTCGCCTAGACTGTGCTATAGAACCCGCCAAACGACATTCGAAAGAGCAGATCCCAGAGAGAAAATCCATGGCAGTGCATCAGGTCAATCCGGGAGGAAAGATTGCAACGCTCGATCCGATCTGGGACCGGATCCGGGGCGAGGCGGAGGACATTGTCCACCGTGAGCCCGAGCTTGCGACCTTCATCTATTCGACGGTGCTGCATCACAGCCGGCTCGAAGATTCAGTTGTCCATCGTGTCGCCGACCGGCTCGATCACTCCGCGCTGTCGGGCGACCTCGTGCGTCAGACCTTCGACGAGGCCCTGCGCGAAGATCCCGATCTCGGCAACGCCTTCCGCGCCGATCTCGTCGCCGTCTATGACCGCGACCCCGCCACCTCGCGCTTCATCGATCCCTTGCTCTACTTCAAGGGCTTTCACGCGCTGCAGACCCATCGCCTCGCGCACTGGCTCTATTTGAAGGGCCGCAAGGACTTTGCCTATTACCTGCAGAGCCGCGCGTCGGCGGTGTTCCAGACTGACATCAATCCGGCCGCGCGCATCGGCCGTGGCGTGTTCCTCGACCATGCCACCGGCTTCGTCTGCGGCGAGACGGCCGTGATCGAGGACGACGTCTCGATCCTGCACGGCGTCACGCTCGGTGGTACCGGCAAGGAGAACGAGGACCGTCATCCCAAGATCCGCCATGGCGTGCTGATCGGCGCCGGCGCGAAGATCCTCGGCAACATCGAGATCGGCCATTGCGCGCGCATCGCCGCTGGCTCGGTCGTGGTGAAGCCGGTGCCGCATAACGTCACGGTTGCGGGCGTGCCCGCCAAGATCGTGGGCGAGGCCGGCTGCGCCGAGCCGTCGCGCACCATGGATCAGATGATCAACGCGATGGGTCTTTGAGCGCGTGAGTAAGGGCCGGATTCTCCGGCCCTTTTCGTCCCCAAATTCTTTGGCAATTCGTGCTGGCGGTTCGTCGCGTCTCGTCCTAAAACCCGCCGACCAATTTTGATCGGAGACTTGCCGTGGACGTCAAAGAAGTCAGAAAGCTCGATGCGTATCTGAAGCGCGTATTCGGCAATCCCAAGATCCGCGTCGTGCCGCGGCCGAAGAAGGATGACTCGGCCGAGGTCTATATCGGCGAGGAGTTCATCGGCGTTCTCTTCGTCGACGACGAGGATGACGATCGCTCGTTCCAGTTCCAGATGGCGATCCTCGAGGACGATCTCGTCGATCAGGAATAGTTCGACGCCCCGGCGTCCTCTCGTGTCCCGGATGCACTGCATCGCCTAAAGCGTTGAAGTGCAGAGCCGGGACCCAGAAGCTGCGCAGCGCACTCCGCAACATGGGCCCCCGCTCAGCAGCGCACCGTCGAAGGGACGCTGCGCTGCGTCCGGGGCACGAGATCGCGTTTTGGGCACAACTGCATCAACGAACGCTATTGGTGCGGTCCCATAACTCCTATTTCTTCGCCAAAATCCGCAGCCGCGCCGTGGCATCGGCGACCGTGACGTCCGCCGCATCGATGAGCTCAGCTTGCACGACCATGTCGCGCTCTGTCTGCTCCATCACCCGCGCCCGCGCCGTGATGACACCCGCTGCCGCCGGTTTCAGGAAGCGCGTGTCGAGGCTCTTCGTGACCACCGTCAGGTCGTGCGAGAGTTTTGCGAGCGCGCAAACCCCGGTCGCGGAGTCCAGCATCGCCGCGAGAAATCCACCCTGCACAGTCCCGTGCCTGTTGGTGAACGCGACCTGAGCCTGGAAGCGGATGACCGCATCTCCGCTCGCGTTAAAGCCAATCCATTCGCGTCCAAGGAGCTGGGCGCCCGGTGGCAGGTTTGCTGCCGCGTCATTCATACCGATCACCACGCAGTCCTCTTGACGGGAAGGGTATCAAGCAGTCGGTCCGACGCAAGTCCTGACCGGCGCTGTGGCCGTCGGCAACAATCTGTGAGTAGGGGGCGGGATCGCATGCATTTAGAATGACGCCCTACGCCCCAGGTCTTTGCATCGATATGTACGCTCTCGAAATCGCTTGTCTGTCCGCGGACTCGGCTCTGCCAAAGACAATCGCCGCGCTTCAATTTGCACTCTGGGGACCGCTGACAGGCTACGTCTCGGCCGCAGACTACGAACAATTTCTTTGCCGTACGACAGCTTCGCACCAATTGCCCGAGGTTCTGGTCGCCCGGCGCGGCACGAATTTCGCTGGTTCGGTCAATCTGCTCGCCAGCGAGATGACGATACGTCCTGCACTTTCGCCATGGATGGCACAGTTGTTCGTGCTTGGGACAGAGCGCAGCCGAGGTGTTGGAAGCGCGCTCATTGATGCCGCCATGGCTCGCACTGCAGAGTTGGGCTATCGACGCCTGTATCTCTACACGTCGGGAACTTTGCCGGGCTATTACGCGACTCGCGGCTGGCAGCCGGTCGAGGAGCTCGAATATCTCGGCAAGATGCGCGCCATCATGGCTTACGACCTGGTGTGATGGCCGAAGAAGAGATTGTTCATTGGTGTAAGCCGTACGTCGAGTCTCCTGCGTTCGGTCACCGCATCGGGGGGACTCGTCTCCGCCGCCGGTCAGTCGCAGACTTCCGCTTGTCCTCCTCCAACCATGGAGATTGCGGAGCCAAACTTTTGGGTTGTGATTCGACAGCCGGGCCTCACCGGCCGACAGCCCGTGGTGCTGCAAATGATTTGACCTGATGCAGACGGCTTTGTGGGCGCAGCTTCGGTTTGCTTGCGCTCCGTGTCTCGCTTCTTGGCGTCCTCGCGGGTCGCAACCGGCTTCTTGTCCTGGACTTTCTCGCATTCATTGTCGTCATTGACGCGATAACCGGCGCGGCATGTGATCTTGACGCAAGCATCGCCATCAGCCTTGAAGCCGTGTTCGCACACCAGCGGGCAAACCCGGCCCGGCTTGGCCTTGATGGCATCGAGCGTGTCGAAGCTCGCTTGCTTGGCGTCGAACGTCGTCCCCGCATATTTGTTGAACAGCGTCAGCGAGCGCTGCGACGTTGCGTTCCAGTCGCCATCGGCGGCGGCCGCCAGACAGCCGACGCGGCGCAGTTCGGATTGAACCAGCTTCGTCGTCTCCTGGGGAGAGAGGCCCGACGGTGAGGAGGTCGGGGGAACGGCGGCAACTTTCTGTTCGCCCTCTCGTGCTTTCGCGTCCGTCGCCTGCTTTGCAGCCAATTCGGCAGCGGCCTTGTCACTTGCAATCTTGTCAGCGAGCGCCTTCTCGGCAGCTTGCTTCTCGGCCTGCGCCTTGGCGACGGCGGCCTCGGCATCCTTCCTGCGCTGCTCTGCCGCGGCAGCTTTGGCCTCCTCGATCTGCTTGGCTTTCTCGGCCGCAAGCCGGGCGTCCTCGGCAGCCTTCGCGGCGGCTGCAGCCTTGTCCTGTTCGGCTTTCTTGGCCCGTTCGGATACGAGCCGCGCCTTCTCATCCTCGGCCTGCTTCGCCTTTTCTGCAGCCGCAGTGCGAGCTTCCTCGGCGACGATCTTGCTCAATTGCCCCTTGGCAAGGTCGGTGTAGAAGCCGCTTGGGTAGCGGTTGATGAACGAGGACCACACGTCCCGGGTGCCGATCTGGAGCGCCAATTCGTAGTCGCGCCGGATTTCGCTGTCAGGGTTGGCTTGTGGGCCCGATGCTGCCGCCGGCTTCGCTGGGACCAGCGAAACATCATCGCCACCGAGCGAGCCGTAGACGTACGGCTCCTGCTTGTAGCCAGTGCTCTTGAGCACATCGTCACGAACGAAGCGAAAGGCCTTGCCGAGGTCGAGACCCGGCGTCGGCAGACGTTCGACCAGAGCCGTGGCAAACGGGCTGTTCTTCGCGTCTCCGTCGGAGGCGGTTGAGCCGGCCTTGGCTGCGAAGGCGATTATGGTGTTCGGGCTGGCCGGCTCGATCTTGGCGAGGCCGCGGCCGATAGCGCGGGACGCGACGGTGCGTTTCATCGTCTTGGCGAAGGGATTGTCGCGACAGGCATCCAGGATGACAAGCCTGAGCTGCTTGGCCGGCTCCACCGCAAACAGCGCGCGGTCGAGCGCGACGGTTTCGTCGAGCACGTCGCCGTCCGTCTCCAGCGCGGCATCCGTAGGGATCAGGTAGTTGGTGCCGTCCAGCTCGATGCCGTGCCCCGCATAGTAGATAACGGCAATTTCGGCATCGCGGGTCCGGCCCGCGAACTCGCGCAACGATCTGCGCATGTCGGCGGCGTTGAGGTCGAGCCTGATATCGACATTGTCGAAGCCGGCCGTCTTGAACATGCCGCCGACCAAAGTGGCATCGTTCACCGGGTTGGTGAGCCGCGGGGCACTCTTGTAGGCGGAATTGCCGATCACCAGCGCAACGCGCTTTTCGGCCTGCGCCGAGCCGCAGCCGAGCCAGAGTGCGAATATCAACAAGACAATTGGCCGAAGCCCGCCCATTTTCAACCTCATCAGAATACGACGAGAATAATTCGGGGGGTCTGCCAGCAAGATGATTAACGGACCCGAAGGCTTGTTCCTCGCCTATCACTTCCCCTCAGTTGCAGATTTCGTAGTTGGTCGCAGCCGCGCCGCCTCCCCCCGTACCACGCACAAATTCAAGTCGACACCCCGGCCGAACCGGACGGCAGATGCCACTGCTGCAAATGATCTGGCCGGTCGCCTGCGGCTTCGAGGGCGCGGCCTCGCTCTTCTTTCTTTCGCTGTCGTGCGGCTTGGCATCCTCGCGCGTCGCAACCGGCTTCTTGTCCTGGACCTTCTCGCACTCATTGTCGTCATTGACGCGATAGCCGGCGCGGCAGGCGATCTTCGCGCAAGCATCGCCATCGGCCTTGAAGCCGTGGTCGCACACCAGCGGGCAGACCCGGCCGGGCTTGGCCTTGATCGCATCGAGCGCGTCGAAGCTCGCTTGCTTGGCGTCGAACTTCGTCCCCGCATATTTGTTGAACAGCGTCAGCGAGCGCTGCGATGGCGCATTCCAGTCGCCGTCGGCCGCGGCCGCCAGACAGCCGACACGGCGCAGCTCGGACTGAACCAGCTTTGCCGTTTCTTGCGGAGACAGGCTCGTCGGTGATGAGGTTGGTGCGACGGCCGCAACTTGCTGCTTCTCGATGGCTTGCGTGTCGGCAGCCGCCTTGTCGCTCGCGATCTTGTCGGCGAGGGCCTTCTCTGCGGCTTGCTTGTCGGCTTGGGCTCTCGCGACAGCGGCCTCGGCGTCCTTCCGACGCTGCTCGGCGGCGACCGCCTTGGCCTCCTCGAGTTGCTTGGTCTTCTCCGCCGCTGCCTTGGCGTTCTCGGCGGCCTTGGCGGCGGCCGCTGCCTTCTCCTGCTCGGCCTTGTTGGCACGCTCGGCGGCAAGCCTTGCCTTTTCGTCTTCGGCTTGGCGGGCCTTCGCGGTCGCAGCCGTGCGGGCCTCTTCGGCGGCAACGTTCTTCAGTTGTGCGCGGGCGAGGCCTGCATAGAACCCGTCGGGATAGGCCTGCAAAAACGCTTCCCACGCGTCGCGGTTGCCCGCCTGGAGTGCGAGCTCGTAGTCCCGGCGGATGCTGTCCTGAGGGTTGGCTTGCGGGCCTTGCGGCGCGGTCACCACTGGCTTCGCCGGGACCAGCGAAACATCGTCGCCGCCGAGCGAGCCATAGACATAGGGCTCCTGCTTGTAGCCGGTGGTCTTGAGCACGTCGTCGCGCACGAAGCGAAACGCCTTGCCAAGGTCGAGCCCCGGGGTGGGCAGGCGTTCGACCAGAGCGGTGGCGAACGGGCTGTTCTTCGTATCGCCATCCGATGCTGTCGACCCTGCCTTGGCCGCAAAGGCAATCATCGTGTTCGGGCTGGTCGGCTCGACCTTGGCGAGCCCGCGACCGATGGCACGCGAGGCAATCGTCCGCTTCATGGTCTTGGCAAAGGGATTGTCGCGGCAGGCATCCAGGATGACGAGGCGCAGCTGCTTGGCGGGCTCGACGGCGAACAGGGCGCGATCCAGCGCAATCGTCTCGTCGAGCACATCGCTGTCGGTCTCGAGCGTCGCGTCCGTCGGGATCAGATAGTTGGTGCCGTCGAGCTCAATTCCGTGACCGGCATAATAGACGACCGCGACATCAGCGTCGCGGACCTTGGCTCCGAATTCGCGTAGCGTCTTGCGCATCTCGGCAACGTTCAGGTCGAGCTTGACGTCGACTGTATCGAACCCGGCCTTTTTGAACATGCCGCCAACCAGGGCGGCATCATTCGCAGGGTTCGCAAGCCTCGCCACGTTCTTGTAGGCCGAGTTGCCCATGACGAGCGCGACGCGCCGCTCGGCGTGCGCTGAGCAGGTCCCAAACAAAAGCCAAGTCGTACAAATTGATAAAACAAACAGCCGAAGCCGCATTCCAGCCCCCGAATGTATCTGCGTCAGATTATTCACAGAATGACGAAACGCAATTTGTCAACAGTGATGTCAAGCACATTCCGGGTGCGACCGTTCGAAGCAGCGGAACCTTGGGAATGTCGAACCCAGCAGCTGGGCGCCCGGTGGCAGGTTTGACACTGCATCGCTCATGTCGATTGCCGCTTAGCCGTCATCGACGTCGCCACCTTTTGAAGCTCGCTGACGAACGCAGCGATCGCCGGATTGCGCCGTTCACCGGTTCGAAACGCTGCGAATATCCGTCGTGTGATGATCGGCTTGATCTCCTTGAGGCGCAAGCTGCCGATATGATCGCGTCCCCGCAGTCCCGGATTGATCGACACCGAGCAGCCGGCCTCGACCATGGCGCGGACCACTTCGAAACTGTGGCAGCGGGCATTGACGATGGGATCGAAGCCGGCACTGCGGCAGGCGCCGACGATCACATCGGAATAGGTGGCTGACGTCGTGTCGAGAACCCATCGCTCCGTTGCAAGCTCTGGCAAGGTGAGGTGAGGCCGCTCAGCCAGGGGATGGTCATGCGGCAGCAGGACGTGGAGGTGATCGTCCAGCAGGTGCCGCATCTCGACCTGCGTCTCCGAGAGGCTCGCCGATGTGGTGAGGTCGTCGACAATGGCGACGTCCGTCTGCCAGGCGCGTAGCGCGGCCAGGCTGTCGTCGGGCTCCATCTCCTCGAAGATCGTCGCGAGATCCGGGAAGCGCGCCGACATCGCACGGATCGTTGGCGGAATGAGAGATGCGGCGACTGAGGGAAAGGCCGAGACACGGAGTTCGCCGGCGACGGTCTTCTTCAACTCCGCAAGATCGGTCTTGGCTTCCTCCAGAATGCCAATGACCCGCCCGGCATGATCCGCCAGTCGCTGCCCTGCCGGCGTCAGCCTCACGCCGCGGCCTCTGCGTTCGACCAGTTCAACACCGGTCTCGTCCTCCAGCTGTGCGATTTGCTGCGAAACCGCCGACGGCGAGATCAACAAGGCTTCGGCCACGGCTGCCATAGTTTTTCGCAGCGAAAGCTCGCGAAGTGTGCGGAGTCGGGCGAAATCCATCCGTTAGCTCCAACTGATGCCCAGTCGACAATCATGCATTTTTTCTAATGTATATCGCAAGTTTAATTAAGTAGACTAGGATTGTTTTGCGGCAGTAGCCTCTTTCCCAGACAGGCAGAGGGGATTTCAGTATGGCTCGTTCCAAGTTTTTGGTCGCTGCGTTTGCCGCGACAACCCTGTGGGCGTCTGGCGCTTCCGCGTCTGTCCTGGACAACGTCAAGCAGCGCGGCGTGCTGAACTGCGGCACCGACAACACGGCGCCTGGCTTTGGCTATCTCAACACCAAGACCGGCAAGATCGAAGGCTTGGACGCCGATTTCTGCCGCGCCATGGCGGCGGCGGTTCTTGGCGACGCCGGCAAGGTCAACTTCGTCATCGTCACCGACAAGAGCCGCTTCAACGCCCTGCAGACGGGGCAAGCCGACGTCGTCTTCGCACATACGACCGTCAAGCCGGTGCGCGAATCCGCTGTTGGCATCGATTTCCTGCCGATCAATTTCTACGACGGCACCGGCATGATGGTGAAGTCGGCGTCCGGCGTGAAGTCCGTCGCGGAATTGGATGGCGCGACGATCTGCACGACGCAGGGCTCCGGCACCGAAGCCACGCTCGCCAGCTTCATCCGCGTGCGCGGTTTCAAGACCACCAAGGTTCTCACCTTCGAGAATCTCGAGAAGCTGTTTGGTGCGCTCCAGAGTGATCGCTGCAACGCGATGTCCACGGATAAATCTGCGCTCGCGGCCTGGCGCGGCAACTCGCCCAAGCCGGACGATTACACGATCCTGCCCGAGACGCTGAACAAGTCGCCGTTCGCCGGCTTCGTCATCGCCAACGATTCCAGATGGCGCAATGTGCTGCGCTGGGCGACCTTTGCGCTGTTCCAGGCGGAGGAGTGGGACATCACGACAGCCAATCTAGCCGACAGGATGAAGGACGAGAGCGCCTTCGTGCAGAAATTCCTCGGCGCGAAGGACGGCTTCGGCAAGGATTTCGGCGTCGCCGACGATTTCGTCGCCAGCATGATCAAGTCCGTCGGCAATTACGGCGAGATCTACGATCGCAATCTCGGGCCCAAGACGCCTTACTTCATCGATCGCGCCAGCACGCCCAACGCGATGTGGACCAAGGGTGGTGCCGAATATTCGCCTCCGTGGAACTGAGCACACGAGGCGGGCCGAGGCTCGCCTCGATCTCGGGAGAGCGTCGTGAGCACAGAGATCGCGGAATACCACAGCATCCCGCCGGCACGCCGCGGCCTGCTGATCGCGTCCAAATGGCTCTTGCAGGCGGCGATCGTCATCGCGGTGGCGGGGCTCGTCATCTGGCTCGGCCTTGCGGTTCGTGAGGCGCTTGCCCGCAAGGGCATCCAGTTTTCATTTGGCTATCTCGGCCATGTCGCGAATTTCTCGCTCAGCGAAGGCCTTGTCCCTTCATTCGCAGTCGGCTGGCCTGCGCTGGAGTCTTTCTCTCCATCCCATAGCAATCTGCAGGCACTGTTTGCCGGCCTTTGGAATTCGCTCAAGGTCGCGCTTTCGGCGATTGTCCTCTGTACGATGTTTGGGACGCTGGTCGGCATCGGCCGGCTCTCGACAAACTGGCTGGTGCGCAACCTCTGCTTTGGGCTGGTTGAAGCCATACGCAACACGCCGCTGTTGATCCAGATCGTGTTCTGGTACTTCGCGGTGGTCCTGCGGTTTCCGCCTGCCAACGCTGCTTCGAACTGGTTCGGCGGACTGCTTGCAAGTCGCTCGGGTGTGTTCTTTCCCGGCCTTGCGATCTCCGAGCGCGCCGGCGCCGCGTCCTGGGGATTGCTCGCCCTTGCCTTCGTCTTGCTCGTCGCCGGTGTCGCTCTGCGCGGACTGCGACTCCGGTTGATCCTGCTGGCCGCCGCGTTCTCGGCGCTGGCCGCGGCCGCTGTCGTCGGCTTTCCCCTCGGCCTCGACCTGCCGGTTGCGACGCGCTTCGGCGCGCGCGGCGGCTTCTCTGTTTCACCGGAAATGACGGCGCTTCTCATTGCGATCGTGGTCAACAGCTCCGCCTATGTCGCCGAGATTGTCCGCGGCGCGATCGAGGCGCTGCCGAAGGGACAATGGGAGGCGTCTGCCTCGCTCGGACTGTCGCGCTCTCACACGCTGCGCGACATCATCCTTCCGCAAGTCTTCCGGATCGTCCTGCCGTCGCTCGCCAACCGCTACATCAGCCTGACCAAGGATACCTCACTCGGGATCGCAATCGGCTTCCCTGATTTGTTCAACGTCTACGGCACGGTCTCGAACCAGACCGGGCGAAACCTCGAGGGCGTTGTGATCGTGATGCTGACCTACCTCGCGCTGAGCTGGGTCATCAGCGCCTGCGTCAACGGCATCAATGCGCGCGTCAATGGACGGAGGGCGCGATGACCACGCTCGCAGCGCGATGGGTTCACCGCAATCTCTTCGCCAAGCCGTTCGATGCCGCGCTGTCGCTCGTCATCATTCCGCTGCTGGCCTGGGCGGTTTATGCCTTTGGCCACTGGGCGCTGGTCGAAGCGCATTGGCAAGTGGTCGGCGGCAGCTTCAAGGTGCTGCTGACCGGCATCTATCCCGCTGACCAACTATGGCGGGCATGGTTCTCCGTCGCGACGCTCTGCGCGATGTTCGGTGCGGGCCTCGGCCTTTCGGTCCGCCCGGCGCGTGCGGCGATGGTGGCCGTCGCATCTGTCGCGATCCTGATCGCTGCGGGAGTGGCAGCCGCGATCGATGTGCGTTCCGGCCTACTGACGGCGGGTAGCGCCGCGCTCGGCATCGCTGCGTGGGTCGGCGCCCATCGTTCGGGCGTTGACCAGCGCATTGTCCTGTCGGGGCTTCTCGCTGGCGTCGTGGCAATCTTCGTCGTGCTTTCGCCGCCGGGCTTTGAGGTCTGGGGTGGTCTCTTGCTGAGCGTCGTCCTGACGATTGCGGTTTCGATCCTGACCCTGCCTTTCGGAATCCTGCTCGCGCTCGGCCGGCAAAGCCGCATCACCAGCCTGCGGGTGATCTCGACCGCCTATATCGAGACGATGCGGTCGGTGCCGCTGATCCTCGTCGTCTACTGGATCTGGATCATCGTGCCGCTGCTGGCGCCGGATACGTCGGTGCCGGGCCTGTTGCGTGGCATGGCCGGCTTTGCGCTCTTCTTTGCGGCCTATGTCGCTGAATATGTTCGCAGCGGACTTCAGGCGGTGCCGCGAGGCCAGATCGAGGCGGCACGCTCGCTCGCGATGAGCACCTGGACGCTGAATGTCGATATCGTCCTGCCGCAGGCGCTGCGGGTTGTCGTGCCCTCGCTGGTCGGACAGATCCTCGACATTTTCAACGGCGCGACGCTGGTCTTCATCATCGGGCTCACTGATTTCCTGCGTGCGGGACAGATGATCCTGGCCGATCCCCAAAACAGCGGGCGGGCCTACGAGGTCTACGTTTTCCTGTTCGCCGTCTATCTCGCCATCGGCGGGGCGATTACCTACGCCTCGCGCCGCCTCGAAGCCCATCTCGCAAGGGGATCATGATGAACGCCATCCAGATTCCGGAATCCACTGCCTCGCGCGAAGTTATCGTCAGTATCGGCCACCTCAACAAATCGTTTGGCGCGTTTCACGTGTTGAAGGATGTCGATCTCGACGTCGGGCGTGGCGAAGTGGTCGTCATCATCGGTGCCAGCGGCTCCGGAAAGTCGACCTTGATCCGCTGCGTTAATGGTCTGGAGATGTACCAGAGCGGTCGGCTGACGGTCGACGGCTTCAGCATGCCGACGGTAGCCGATCGCGCTATCGGCGGCGAGAAGGAGCTGGCCATGATCCGCAAGGGCGTTGGCATGGTGTTCCAGCAGTTCAATCTGTTCCCGCATATGAGCGCGATCGACAATGTTGCGATTGCGCCAATCCGCGTTCGCGGCCGCAAGCCCGACGAGGCGAGGGCGAACGCGTTGCGCCTGCTCGAGCGGGTGGGCTTGCGCGATCACGCGCACAAGCTTCCGGCCCAGCTCTCGGGTGGTCAGCAGCAGCGCGTCGCCATCGCGCGGTCGTTGGCAATGGAGCCACATATCATGCTGTTCGATGAGCCGACTTCTGCGCTTGATCCCGAGATGGTCGGCGAAGTCCTAGACGTCATGCGCGAGCTCGCGCGCGAAGGCATGACAATGATGATCGTGACCCACGAGATGGGGTTCGCCCGCGAGGTCGCCGACCGCGTCGTCTACATCGACCACGGACGCATTCTGGAGATTGGCACGCCGGCCGAGATCTTCGACCGGCCGACCCACGAACGAACCAAAACCTTTCTCTCGCGGGTGCTTCGTCACTGACGGTGCGCTCGCCCAAGTAGGCGCGGACCACGCGTATTCCGATCACTTTGAAAGATCACCCGGCAAAAGGATCACACATGTCAGTTTCGACGGCTGTTCAGGCCTATTCAAATGACGCCAACTGGCCCCATCTCTTCGGCGCCGATGCCCAACAGATCGGCGCCGACGTGGTCGCGCTGATCGACCAGGACCGCAAGCGCGAGACTTCGTCCCTCAACATGATCGCGTCGGCGTCCTACGCGCCGCTTGGCCTCAGGCAGATCGAAGGCACCCATCTCGTCAACCGGGCGCCGATGGGCCTGCCGGGCCGCCGCAGCGTTGCAAATTGTGAAGAACTCGACGCGATCGAGAACCTCGCGATCAACAGGGCGAAGGCGATCTTCGGCGCCGAATACGTCAACGTACAGGCGCTCTCTTCGACGATCGCCAACGTCGCCGTCCTGCGCGCGATCCTGCCTGCGGATGGCGCGCGGTTGCTGACCTTCGACGAGCTCGCCGGCGGCCATGTCAGCCACGGCGCCATACGCCATATCACCGGCGCGAACCGCGAGGTCGTCTCCTTCGGTGTCACTGCCACTGGCGCGGTCGATCTGGATCAGGCCCGCGATCTCGCGCGCAAGGTGATGCCACAGGTTCTGCTCGCCGGCCCGTCTTCGTACCCGCGTGAGATCGACTTCGCCGGATTGAAGACCATCGCCGATGAAGTCGGTGCGCTCTTCTTTACCGACATTGCCCACGTGTCAGGGCTGATCGCGGTGGGCCTTCACGCCAATCCCGTTCCGTTCTCCGACGTGTCCACGACATCGACGCAAAAGACTCTGTGCGGGCCGCGCAACGGCGCCTTCGTCTTTGCCAGGGAGCGGTTCGGCGCCGCCATTGATGCCGCCGTCTATCCCGGCCTTCAGGGCCCGGCGGCCTCGAACATGATCGCTGCGCGGGCCGTGCAGATGGAGATGATTACGCGTCCAGCCTTCGCACGGCTTATGCGCGAGGTCGTCGCCAATGCAAAGGCTTTCGGTGCGGGTTTGGAAGCTGGTGGGATCGAGCTCTACACCGGCGGCACCGACTCGCACATGATTATGGCCTATACCGGCGAGAACTGGACGCAGTCGGAATTGGTCGCCGGCCTTGGCGCCCACGGCATCATTGGTAACGCGATGCGCGCGCCGGGGCGCGCCGGCGAGCCACGGACCGCTTTCCGGTTTGGCAGCATCGCGCTGACAATCCGTGGCTTCGATATAGCCGACTCGACCAATCTTGGTCGCGAGGTCGCGGACATCCTGCGTGCTGGTCCGACCGCTCAAGCGGATCCGGCGCGGCTTCGCAGGTTGAAAGACCTCGCCATCGCCCACCCGATTCCGTCCTTTGTCGATTGAAGCCAGAGCCTTTCATCATGAGCCGCCACTACGACGTCGCTGCGGTCCGCAGCCAATTCCCTGTGACCGATCGCTTCCTTTATCTCGACTCCGCGCACCAGACGCCGCTTGCCACCAGCGTTCGCGAGGCACTGCTTGGCTTCTACCGGGAAGGCCATGACATGGCGGGCCCCAAGCCCGTCTGGCTCGATCGGGTCGAACAGGTCCGGGCCCGAATGGCGAAGCTCCTCAATGCTGCACCGGACGAGATAGCCTTCACCAAGAACACCTCCGAGGGGATGAACATTGCCGCGAACGCGCTGCCGCTAACGGCGGGAGACAATGTGCTTCTCGTCGAAGGTGACCATCCCAACAACACCTATGCGTTCCTCAACCTTCGACGCAGAGGCGTCGAGGTCCGCTTCGTGCCGATGGCGGGCGAAACCGCACGCGCCGAGATGTTCGCACCCCACATCGACGCTCGTACACGCGCGATCTCGCTGTCGCATGTCACCTTTCACGCCGGCCATCGTTTCGATATCGACGGCATTGGAACGCTCTGCGCCGAGAGGCGGCTCTATTTCGTCATCGACGCGATGCAGTCGACCGGGGTCACCCCGCTTGATGCAGGGGCCAGTGGCGCAAGCCTGATCGGTTCGGGCTGCCACAAGGGCCTCTTGGTGCCGCAAGGGCTGGGCATCCTCTATTGCAGGCAGGGGCTCGACGAACTGCAGCCGGCCTATCTGGCCATGTCGAGCCTGGCGCATCCGCCCGGCGATTACATCGCGCGCGCAGACAACATGGCGACGAAGGCGGGGGCTGGGCGGTTCGAGATCGGCAATTTCAACCTGCCTGATATCCACGCGCTGGACGCCTCGCTTACGCTGATCGAGAGCGTCGGACTGTCTGCCATCGAGGCGCATCTCTACGATCTCGGCGACCGCCTGATCGAACGCATCGATGATCTCGGTATCCGCCTCGTAGGGCCGCGCAATCGCGCCGATCGCTCGCCGCACATCTACGTGCTGGATTTGCTGGCGGAGGAGTGGGGCAATTATCTCGCCGGCCGAAATGTGCGTGTGTCTCCGGAGCGCGACGGCATCCGCGTTTCCTTCGGCCTCTTTAACACGGATGAGGATGTCGATCGGTTCGCACGCATCCTCGCCGACAGCGGCAATTTGCCGGCGCGTACCGGCGCCGCCGCCTGAGTGTCAGGTGGCGTCGGCGGATCAAGCGAGGATGCCATCATGCTCCTGTTTTGCCCGACGGAGCAAGATTTATTTCGAAAAAGGCGAATTATCGAAAATCGCGAGTCAGGACAGATGCATCGCTACTGTGCATGGGGTTGTTTCGACGTTTTGTCGCGGTGGCCCGCGCTCAGCCCCGCGGCCCGCGCAATTGCACGGTCAGCTTGTCCATCGCGTTTGCGACGTCGCGCCATTGCGACAGCCAGCTGCGCGGAAAGCGGAAGGTGATGTCGGCGCCGTCGACGCGGCGCTCGGACAGGCACATGCCGGGCGTGGCGGCATCGCGTGTGCAGCGGGCCGTCAGCGCGGGGCTCGTCGCGGAATACAGATCCTCACTGCCATAGGGCGTGTCGGTGCGGAACGGGCGCATCGTCAGTCCGTCGTCCGGTGTCGTCGCTGACGGCTCGAGATAGTGCGGATAGATCGTCGCGGTCCGCTGCTCGGGCGAGAGCGCATCGTGATGCGCCGCGATCGAGAGAAAGATGCGGTCGATCGGCTGCATCGCCGTGTCGACGGTGTCGGCGGTCACATGCGTCGGCCCGTTCGGTGCCTCCAACGAGGGAAAGAGGAAATCGAGATCGATGCGCTCCTGCGGTCCGGAGTGGCGCTGGATCTTCATCCGGATCGCGGAGATCGGCAGGTTGAACAGCGTGCCGCCGATGCTCACCGGCAGCTTGTCCGGCGCGTCCAGCCCGCCCGTGCTCCAGGTCGGCCACAGCAGATAGGCGACCAGCGCGATCGCACTCGCCGCGAACACGCTCGTGAGCGCGATCGGGACGAGATGTGTCCGGATGCGCGTTCTCTGGGAACGAGGGGAGGTTGCTGAAAACACCGTCATGACGTCGCGCAAGGGACCCGGA